>Ga0315338_1000076_pt1 | contig 460909 bp, 407 predicted proteins | sample ASW8metaG_FD_204518 | JGI IMG/M metagenome (GOLD analysis project Ga0315338, IMG submission 204518) | Ammonia-oxidizing marine archaeal communities from Monterey Bay, California, United States - ASW #8 | ecosystem: Environmental > Aquatic > Marine > Coastal | place: USA: California | collected...
CTGCTGCCTGCACCTGATCTACAAGCCGTATAACCTTCTGTCCCAGTAAGTTGTAGATAGTCAGCGTGATCTGCGTCTGCTCCGGCACCTCGTAGGCGATGGTAGTGGAGGGGTTAAAGGGATTGGGACGTGCTGTAGCTAGCGAGAACGCATGCGGTACAACGTCACTCATATTGTCAGAATAAATTCCGGTTGGTGTAACAGATGCCAAAGACCATACCGAAAAACTATTCGTCGTAGCCGATACGGTCTTAGTGGAAGTTTCGACACTGGTCACCAGTTGCACCCAGATTCCGTCGCCGGCGTCGTATCTGAAAAGCTTGAGGGTGGTCTCATCAGTTATGCCGGCACTGTCCAGCAGTGCTTGAGTGTACTGAAAACTGACCATTGCTTCAAATGTGACGGTGTCTGCCAGCGTCGTGTTTATCTCGAAGTAGGTTAAAGGGATAGTAGGAGCTGAAGAGCCATCTGTACTCGCAGGCAGGTTTCTACCATGGTCATGATGACTAACAAAGATTCCAGTAACCGTGCCAGATTCAAATTTCACTTTTGTATTAGAACCATCATCAGAGGTAAATGTTAAGGTATCGGCGATGTCTGTTACGATTTGACCGCCAACACCTGTCAGATCAATCGACGTTGGGCTTCCCACAGCATTGTGTGTCAGCAACAGCAAAGCTGTCTTGTCACCTGCGGAGGACGGTGTGAACGTAACCTTAATATAGGCACTGTCGCCAGTCGCCACGGAGAGCGTCGCAGGTGTGGCAGTAAACGAGGCTGAATCGGCACCGGTTACGGTAACCGCACTTAACAACAGTGCGGCCGTGCCTGTGCTCTTGACCTTTACGGAGTCCACCTTTGAAGTGCCTACAACGACGTCATCGAAGGACATCCGAGATGCGGCAGAAACTGCGGGTATTGGAATCCCAAACAGGTAGGCACTGCCGGCGTCGCCTGCATACTCAGCCCCCACGATGACATAGTCTCCGCTGATTGAAACATCGCGACCGAATCTATCGCCTTCAGCGGCATCTGATGCCACGAGCTTAGCCTGCTCGGTCCAGTTCGTGCCATCTCGCTTGAATATGTAGGAAGAGCCGCTAAAATTGACGTCGGCAATGGCTCCCACGATGGCAGTGTTGCCGTCGATAGAGACCGAAACACCGAAAAGGTCGCCTAATTCAGCATCGGATTCAGCATCGGAGGCAGTGAGCTTGAACTGCTCGGTCCAGGCGGTGCCTGTTCGAGAGAATATGTAGGCAGAGCCGCTGCTATTGCCGTCGTCGTCGTCACCGTAGGCCCCCACAATGGCATAGGCGCCGCTTATAGACACCGAAGAACCGAAATAGTCGAGTTCTGCGCCATCGGAGGCAGTAATCTTTGCCTGCTGGGACCAGGACGTATCATTCCGCTTGAATATGTAGGCACTGCCGCTGTAGGTGCCGGCATCGTCGTTACCGAGGGCACCTACGATGGCATAGTCGCCGCTAATAGAGACCCTATAGCCAAAGTTATCCTCCGATGCGGCGTCATCGGCTATGAACTTAGCCTGCTGGGTCCAGGACGTGCCGTTGCGGGTGAACACGTATGCAGAACCGGCGCCGTTGCCGGCATTGTCGTCACTGTTGGCTCCCACAATGATATAGTCGCCGCTGATGGCTACTGAAGAGCCAAATTGCTGGTGGTCCGCAGCATCGGATGCGGTGAGTTTCCTCTGCTGCGTCCATATGTTGCCGGTTCGCTTGAAAATGTAGACCGATCCACGGGCGTTGTTTCCAAATTCACCAGCGCTCACTACGACATAGTCGCCGTCAATTGCTACTGATTGCCCGAAATGATCGCTAGCCGTGCCACCCCCCGTAAGTTTCGCCCTTTGGCCCCACGTCGTCGAACCGGTTCGCTTAAATATGTAGGCCGCACCACTATTTTGAACACTATTCTCGTCATGGTAAGGGGCTCCAACGACGGCATAATCGCCACTGATATCGACTATAGCACCGAATTGGGCGGCATCCGAGGCATCACCGGCCGTAATTTTAAACTCCGTCTGCGCCACCGCAGCACCGGACCACGCTACCCCTGCAGCTATCACAAATGCCACCATCGTAAAAACATTGCGCCATGATCTCATAACGAGCCTCCTCAAGACTGCCGGACGTGATGCCATATCTGCTGTGCTATTCTAATGATACGCGAGGGATGGAGATTACTACAATACTCCAATATATATTATAACGTAATCACGTCAACTTGTCGGTGATCCCGGTCACGCTGACTTCCCGAACCCATAGACAGCATCAGAGAGTGTTATGCCCTGCCTCCTCTATAACGGTGAGCAGTCTGCTCATGTTGTCGCAGGCAGCAGCGTGTTCAGCCAGCTTCCTGTCTCGCTCCGGTGTATCCAGCATGTAGAATCTCCTCTATATGACGCTATTATATCTTCATTGCCGCCGCACCTATCCACCGAAAGTCAGCAGGTAAGTTGTCAACCGGCCGTTATCCCATTGGATGCGGTTATTTTTTTACCATTTTTAAAAGGAGTATATCATGTCGACCTCAGGAGTACAGATCCTTGAGAAGATCCTCATTCAACTGGAACATCAGACAGATGAGCTGGATACCATCTGCACCCGGTTGGATACCATGAAAGATATCTTTAATGCGGATAAATCATCGGGCAATGGAACATCTGGAAACCCGATGCCCGTGAGTAAACACCAAGATGGTACGTTGGTAGAATTCGACGCCACTGAAATCGTGACCACATTTGACGATTCAGGTGCTCGTAAGTTGTTCCGTATTAAAGGTGGGCAATTCAGCACATATGGTTTGCGCGTATGGGATGAAGTCCTTCAGCAATTTGGATATGATCCTGAAGACCTGGATCCAGGATCAACACCATTTACAGAAAGGGTCGTTGCTCGTGTGGGTGTCACTGGTAAACAGAAGGTCATTGGTCTTGCAGGAGGTGGGTCATGACATCCCTGGAATCTGCATGCACGATTCGTGAGTACCCACCCCAGGACCAACCCCACGCACGCATGCATCGTCATGGCGCTAATACGCTGACCGATACGGAGCTTTTAGCGATGGTGATTCGTAGAGGAACTACAGGATGCAACGCTGTTGACGTAGCCCGTGTTCTGCTGCAACGATTCGGTGGTCTCCACAGTTTGGGGAGTCGCCAGATTGCGGAGCTATGCAAAGTTCCTGGCATAGGTCCCGTAAAGGCTGGTCAAATCATGGCTATGGTAGAAATGTCGAAGAGGCTGGATCCCATAGATAGGATATCATTCCTGTCATCTGCCGATGTAGCCAGACATTACATGCCGCAATTCCACCATACACAGCAGGAGGTATTTACGGTGTTGATACTCGATGCCCGTAACCGTTTGATTCGGGAGCACAGAGCCTCAGAGGGCTCCCTGACCGCCAGCATCGTTCATCCCAGGGAGGTATTCAAGCTGGCAATTATTGAGTCGGCAGCCAGCGTGATATTCCTTCATAATCACCCTTCAGGAGACCCTACGCCATCGCAGGATGACATCAAAATCACGAAGCAGCTGGTTGATGCGGGAAAGATCATCGATATCCGAGTACTCGACCATATCCTCCTTGGATATCACCAATTCACCAGCCTATCCGGTAAGGGGTTGATATAGTGTATTATCAATATATCGAGAATATGTACGACCAGGCAGAGAAAGACTACGAACGTGCTATGGAAAAAGCACTCGATACATGCCTTGGCTGCGATCTCTTTTCACTTAATGATGAAGGGGAGGGCAGCATCGTTGGATGTCGAATGAACGACGATCCCATTAACTGTGGTGGACCTTATCAAAGGGTGCCAGCATGAATCAAATTCATCACCTAACTTGAAAACCCGGTGGAGCATAAGCTTCATCGGGTTTTTTTATTGGAGAAAACATCATGAAGCAGGGAAGAAGCCTCGAACAAATCGCAAGCGTTGTCATAGATAACGAGCGTAATAAGCGTGATTTTATCTGTGATACGAGAAAACTGAACATGTCAGAAGGTGGCCTTGAAGTCCAGGATATCGGAGGATTTGCGCTTACCGACCTTGCTCACATGCAGATAGCGCAACGTGTGCAGATACCGCAGAAATACTATGATCGCATGAGGTCAGACGCACCTCATCTGCTCACTAATAATGTGAACCATTGGTTCCATGAGAACCCGGAAACAAGGTTGATACGCACCTTGAGGGGATCGTGCAGAGCAGTCCTATCCAACAGGTACAGAGTGCTGGATTCGTATGACCTGATGAACGCCATACTGCCTAAGATAAGCAGTGCAGGTTGCGAACTGTCCTCTATGGAAATTACAGATAGGAAGCTATATCTGAAATGCCTCTTCCCCAGGATAGAAAGAGAGGTATCCGTAGGTGATCCTGTGCAAGCCGGACTCATTATTTCGAACTCAGAAGTTGGTCTGGGTTCCGTAAAGGTGGAACCTCTCATCTATAGATTAGTATGTGAAAATGGTCTCATTGCTCCAGATGGAGGTATGACCAAATACCACCTGGGCAGAGCCTACGGAGAAGATGCATTCGAGCTATACCGTGAAGAGACGGTGAAACAGAGCGATAAAGCCTTCTTCATGCAACTCGAAGATGTCGTGGATAATCTACTCAAGCCAGAGGTGTTCGATGCCCTTGTGAACCGTTTACGGGAATCAAAGGACCAACGGATAACAGATATCCCGGAGACCCTGGAAGTCACGCAGAAGCGCCTACAGCTCACAGACGATGAGCACGATGGCGTACTTCATGCCCTCGTAGAAGGTGGTGATCTTTCTGTATATGGACTGATCAACGCCGTCACGCATACCAGTCAAAGTGCGGTGGATTTCGATAGGTCGATAGAGTTAGAGAGATCCGCATGGTCTCTGCTGGATATGCCTACCAATCAATTGGCATCCTTGAACTGAGACGCAACATCGACACTGTAGAAAAGGGCTCTGGTAATCCAGGGTCCTATTTCTATATCGAGAATATTATGATATTGTCGTACTGTTGTACACCCTGTACGGACTCTCTGTAACTGAGATGGATGAGGGCATCTAAATCCCTCATACACCATGGTCATGATTAAAACATGTTTATAAGGATATCTGAAGTTTAAATAATTTTTTAAATATTTCAAATGAAAGAGGCCCTCTTTTTGAATTTTGGGGCTATCTATTGTATAGGAAAGAATGAATGAATTCACTTACACCATACATCAAGGAGATGATATGAATCAATTAATCAATATGAAATTACACGCCGAGTTATACTATGCAGCCGCAATGATTAAGACCATGGAACTATGTAATGGGCTGTGCAACGATATTGCTCCGATCGCTTTTAAAATGGGAACAGCGAACATCCGCACGATCAGCGATGCCTGTTATAGGATCATGAGGGAAAAGCACGGTTTACCATCTCAAATGATCGTCAGAGCGATAGCCAGGGTAGCAGGGCGTCTTGCTGAAGATAAGACTAAAATACCCCATTTTGACCACCTGGAAAAAATCATTTATGACAACAAACTATTGACCTTTAAGCGAATCGACGAGGTTTCGATAATGACCGTAGAGGGGCGCCTTACAGTCCCTATGACTGTACTGGGATATCGCCCAGCAGAAAGAGAACGGCCACGCGGATATTCAGAGCTGGCCTACAGGGATGATAATTTCTATCTAAGCACAGCCGTAAAGATTGACGCTGTATAATTAACCCAAAATCCTATCATCATGATAGGATTTTTTAACCGCCGGAGGAAGAGAAGGAGAGCTAGTACCCAGCGCGCACAATTCGGTGTGAAGCTGACAATTAGTAACACTGCCCATGACATAAATCATGGAAATTTACAAGGCGTAACGCCAGGAATATAAGATGAACCCGATTACATTTTCAAAAATAGAATTTAGTGTTCACCCGACCGGTAGCTATACAGGCACGATAATATCGGTTGATGATAAAGGGAAAATTGATACGCAGTACGGACTGAAACATAAAATAACCGTACGTGTGGAATCTAACGCCGCAAACAACGGCAGCCCGCATGCTCTCAATCACTGGCTGACCGTATCCGCTCATCCCAAGTCCAACCTTACCGCATTTCGTGAGATGGTCTTGGGACGCTCATTAACAGAAAGTGAGCGTACGACGTTTGACCAAAACGAGCTGTTGGGTAAGTCTGTCGGCTATGAGGTCTCCCACCGGGAATCTGGGGACAGGCTATTTGCCAATGTCATTAAAATATGGCCGATAACCGATGACCCGACTGATGAAACACAGATGGATGACGACATCTTCGCGGGTGAGAATCCTTTAGTAGATGATGATGAGGATCTCTTCAAAGACGTTGAAGTACCGTTCTAACTGCAAATCAAACGAAAACGCTGACTGAACTGGAGAAGGGTGCGTAGTCGTTGCTGAATAATCGGGATGTACGGATTACCTGATATTCACGGACTAAAACGAATGGGCTCCTGCTACAATGGGAGCCCATTTCATTATATGTCTTACCCTCTTCGGCTATTAAATTATTGATATGGCATCAGTGTATATTGTATATATAATTATATATTATACTACGTGTGGCCCCCGGATGACCAGGTAAATACGTTGTGGGCAGGATTCAACCTGATTTTCGGTCGTCTTTCTTATCGCAGTTTTCTCGGTGGTTGGACCTTCATATATTGAAGCGAACGACACTGAAATACCTGTCGCAACCCAAGCCCAACAGTCTCCATATGAGCAGCAATGAGTCGAACGGTGCTGTACAGAATTCAAACGGTGATTTACCGTATGATGCGCATGCACGAGGACGGACGGAGAGAATGCTGCAATGACAGAACACTGGTAAACACTGACCAATTGGTCAGTCTACACAACTCCATTGACCAGCCTGACGCTGCACTATGAGTGGTTCTACAGACAGTTGGTCAGTTTGGTCATAAAATATTTATATATAATTATTTTTATATTAGAGTAGGAGATATGCCGAACATTTCTTTTGAGTAACATGTATAAATCTCTATTTCTTAATACCTGTAAGAAACTGACCAAACTGCCCAGAAAGAGAAATGGAATTCGTAACCACATGGGTATCAAGGAGATATAAGTGTAGCGTTGTGGTCAGAGAGTACTATCTGCGTGACCATACGGTACGTTACATCGACCAATCGTATTCGCAGCATCTCTTCCTGTGCGATATTTATCTCAGTGCCCACCTGCTGCGGGCCATGAAAGTAGGTTTTCTATGACTGGAAATTCCGATCTGATACAAGCAGTTGAGGCGTGCACCGAATGGTATGACCCGGTAGATCGGCTGCGCCTTGAAGAAATTATAACAAGAGTTCATGAAATCCTCCAAAACATTGATGACACCAAAGAGTTTATGTATCAGGCATCCCTGCGGCTGCGAGCGTATCAGGCAGTCGAATTAATGGAGTCCACCGATCTTCACCTTCTGATAAATCGCTATAGGGCCCTGGACCAGATTCCTTCCGCTGCCTCAGAAATAGGGCCAATTTCAGATCTACCAGTCAACTCTTTCATACAATACATGAAGAACAATCGGGACTCGCTTATTCGAACTGGATATCCATCCGGCAATTTCGCCCAGTCGCTCTGGTTGGACAATCGCATTGCCAAGGTCTACCCGACCAAACTGCCCGTCGCCGTCCAGTCGGAGAGACCCCCTGGTGAGCAGAACATGGCCGAGCAGGAAGGCGATGCAGAGAGGGACGACGACGGAAACCTGATATACTCTTTCACATGGGCGAGGCGCTGTGATGAGAACAGGTCAGGCAGCCATTGGCATCGGACAAGAGATATTGCCCAAAATCCCATCTTCGTGCCGGGTAGAATAACTGAAGCTCTTTTTTTGGACGGAAATATCGTCAACACTACAGGTGGTTTCGACTGGAGAGGGGACCATTTAACTACTGCTGATGGTTGTCCTGTTGAGCCCTGCCCTTATGAGGACGCGCCTATCATACCTGGTCTGTTTGGTGATGATGTTGCTCGCATGGAGGTACTGAGAGAAGCCTATTTCGACGCAAAAATAGAAGTGCTGCCACGCCTTCAGTCGGCACTTGAGGGAAAGAACCGCAGTACCCTAAGGGAAAATGTGCTTCAGATACTGCAGCAACGACTTACCGCCAATGATTTATGCTTCCTGCATGGGATGGACGAAAAATATCGGACCAGCATATCCGGTACTGGCCGCAATCTTTTCGCTGATGATAGCGTTCGAGATGTCTGGCACGGCGGAATTGATGATCTGCTTTACGTGGTCGGTTTCTGCGAATGTGAATATAGAACTGCTTTCAACCAGGATATCAATCGTATCGTACGTGAAATCTCAGATATAATACCATCACCGTTACAATCATATTTCGACAGCTTAAACCAGAAGTGGCAACCATCGCTCGATGAACACCTGGATCGATGGGTAGAGCTGCAATCAATAAATAAAGAATGGTGGACGGAATATTGGACTTCTTTCGATGAGATCTTCAATCAAGAGCACGCGCAAGATGTTGTCGAAATTAGCGACACTCCGTCCCCTCCCCAACACGACTCCCGGTACATGATAGATGAAATGAACGGTGCCTGGAAAATCATATATGACGGATACAGCCTCCAGCCGTTCAACGATACGATGGCTATGAGATCACTGATCAAGATCCTCACGACTCCTACAGCCGAAGGGGTCACGGCCAAAAGCTGGCTCCGTGGCTCAGACAATCCGGAAAAGCTCCTGGACAGCCATATCAGCCAAGCCGAGAAAAGTGTTGAAGGGTTGAGGATGAAATATGTCAGCACCGAATCCAACAGCACGTGCAATAGATTGCTCAAACACCTTGAAGAGCACATCCCCAGCCGGTCATCGGCTATTGTTCGTTACACGGGCGATATTACATGGCAACTGAATGGTAAGTTGCCCGCACACCAGCGGACCGACAAGCGCAAGAAAAAAACCAAGCCCAATTGATCTCCTCTACCGTGGCACCCCACCTCGTACTTTTTTCCGAAACCTCCGTCAGAATCCAACCCTAGCCTCTTGCTAAGTAGCCCTACGACAATCCTTATCCTCCCATGAATACCATTAAGTATATTATATTCAATAATTTATATTTCAAGAAATAACATATAAAATCCAGTAAGCCTTCTCTGTTTCTGTAGTCAATACGGATGGTATCTTTCTGAAGAGCAATATGAATGATACATCTAATATCTTTGATCTCAGAACCTGGAGAGGAGGACCAGGGAAGGCCCGTAAGAGATAAATGTAATTTCTAATAAACGACAAATTCCGGTTTGGCATAGGTGCCACACTCGGACAACTGATCAGGTGAACCTGACATGGATAATCTAAATGAAAAACTTTAATGACATGATATCGCACCTTCATCAAGAAGGCAACGCGGGCTATTACTTCAAATTGCCCGAACGAACAACCATTTGGTGGACAAATGGATCTCCGCCGACTTTGACGGGATATGATTCCGATTTATTCTATGGAGTTAACCCTGCTGTGGCGATGAAAACAGCCAATCAGAGGGCACGTAATGAGGATATAGCAGCTATCAACTGCCTGTTTGCTGATGTTGATGCGAAACAATTTGGTGATGTCGATGGCGATGGGTTAGAAGCCTGCAAGCGCCGTGCGCTATCACATATACAGTCACTGACCGAGCGGCCAACCGTAATCATAGATTCCGGCGGCGGCTACCACTGCTACTGGTATATCAACGCGCCGTTCATCATAGATACCGATCAGAAACGGGAAGAGGCTGCAAAACTGCAGTCTGATTGGGTGACCCACGTCGGTGCCGACCCGGCGGCAAAAGATCTGGCACGCATCCTTCGACCACCCGGAACACGCAACAGCAAATATCCAGGGGGACGGGAAGTAAAAATAATAGAATATAATGATAACTTATATTCGCTCGATGACCTGAGCACTGCCTGTCACATCGAAGAGGTCTCCCCATCCTCTGGCAGCACCATGAAGCCGCAGCACAGCAATCCAGACCGGAAAATGGCTGTTCCGTTATCCGATCCGGATGAACAGGCATTGCTCGCTCATATAGAAAAAGTATCCGGTGCAGCAATCGAAAAACGCGGAGATGAAAACTGGTGTATATGCCCTCATCCCGATCACGACGATAATTCCCCTTCTTTCTCGGTTAATTTCGAAAAGTCGATCTACAATTGCCTCGGTTGCAATAGATCCGGTACGGTACGCCAACTGGCCCAGGAGTTGGATGTCGGTGTCAATGGCAACACGACAAATTCCAAATCAGATCCATTCTCAGGCGAATACAAAGCGACCGTCGATGGTCTGGTCTGGTTAAAAAGAGAAGGGGATGATGTGATCCCCATTTCGTTGACCAACTTTAATGCACGCATAATTTCCGACACAACCCATGATGATGGGGCCGAGCAGCGGCATGAGTTCGGCATCGAATCTGAATTTAAAGGGCAAAATAGAACTTTCTCCCTATCCCCTGCCCGATTTATGGGAATGAACTGGCCCATGGAAGAGATCGGAGCTGGTGCGATACTAAAACCAGGGCAAGCTATCAAGGACAGGACACGGGTAGTCATTCAAACTCTGTCGCAGGATGCGGTAATAGAAACCATCTACACACATACCGGATGGCGTGAGATTGACAGCCGTCATGTCTATCTACATAATGGCGGCGGCATTGATGAAAATGGTCACGTGGATTCTGTGTCGGTCGCCCTGCCCGGTGCGCTTGACCGCTTTATTTTGCCACCAGTCACCGATCAGAAGAGCCTTCGAAATGCAGTCGCTGCCTGCATTCAATTCCTTGGAGTAGCTGCGCTTGAAATTATGGTGCCGCTCATTGCTGCGGTATTCCGGACCATACTGGGGAATGTAGATTTCTCCGTGTATATGGTCGGTCCCAGCGGAGCAGGGAAGACGGTGCTGGCTTCATTAGTACAACAGTTTTACGGGCCTGGACTCGACGCGGGCCACCTTCCAGGCTCATGGTCGGGTACGGCAAACGCGAATGAAGGATTGGCATTCATTCTAAAGGACGTCCTTGTAGTTATCGACGACTTTGCGCCGGGCGGTTCCAGCAACGACATCAGCCGTCAACACCGGGATGCGGATCGGGTGATACGTGCGCAGGGCAACCATTCAGCGCGTTCGCGCATGAGGCCGGATGGTTCGCTGAGACCTGACAAGCCACCTCGTGGGACCATCCTGTCAACAGGTGAGGATATACCAAACGGCCATTCCCTGAGGGCCAGAATGCTGATTCTGGAAATAGGTCCGAGAACTCTCGACTGGAGTGCGGTCAGCAGAAGTCAGACGGACGGTGCGCAGGGTCAATTTGCTCTCAGTAACAGCGGATTTATCCAATGGGCAGCCGCAAGGTATGATGAAATCCAGAAGCATATTCCGCTACGGATATCAGAATTACGGGCACAGTTATCCGGCGCCCATGCCAGAATGCCTAACATGGGTGCAAATCTGATAATCGGTATCGAATATTTCCTCAAGTTTACTGTCGATATGGGTGTTCATAGCGAGGAGGAAGGGGCCGCACTCCTTAAAAGTTGGACACAGGCTATAGTGCAAGCCATCGGTCTGCAGGGGCAATATCATACTACGGAAGAGCCCGCACAGAGGTTCATAGAACTCGTGAGGGCTGCGCTGACAACCGGAAAAGCATACGTAAGTGATTTTAGCGGGCAGGCACCTCTGTTTTCTCGCCCGTGGGGCTGGAAGTCCGAGTATCCCAAAGGGGACCATATAGGTTGGGTCAAAGGCCAAGACCTTTACCTGGACTCCCACGCCGCTTACCTGGCTGCCCAGAATGTGACCACTCACAGCAATGGCATCGCCATAAATCAGCAGACGCTCCACAAACGCTTGGAAGAAAAAGGCTTTCTGAAGACCACGGAGAAAGAATCTCGCAATACCATTACCGTCAGAAAAATGATTGATGGGGCACGCAAGACGGTACTGCATATGGAGGCATCCATCTTCGTAGAAAATGATCCGGATGCTCTTGATGAACCGGTTCAGGTCGAGTCTCCGGTACATTCCGATCCGGAGAAAGATAGAGACGTGTTTTTTGAAGATGATAAGGTATAAATGAGGAAGCGTACATACATAACCAGCCGATATGCGGAAGAAAAATCCAGTCAGCCGTTTTTACCAACAGCTACCTTTACGCTATGGGTACCCTACGAAGGACCTTGGCACCGCTTTTTGGCTCATGAATTATTGATTGAATTAATCTTACAGCACGACTAAAAACATATGATTTCCAGATTGCCTTCACTGTTTATGAAGGGCTCAATTGCTTAAATTATAGGGTAAGATCGCCACGAAGGCGGTCACAATCGAAAATGCCGGCAGTTGACAAAAAGAGGAGAAAAACACCGGCAATCCACAATAAAGCCTGGCTGAGTTCCAGGAAGACATGAACAAATAAAAAAGAGGAAATTAAAGATGATTAAACACAGAATTAAAGGTTCGAATAGCCATCCAGATGGCTCGTTTGAAGGTACCATTCATCTTGCGAAGGATAATGGAATTGTGAATCACTCCGGCGGCAAAGCACGCAGTCTGACGCTCTTTATGCATAGAGACGACGGTCAGACGACTGTGATGCCCCAGGTTTTTGCCCCTGTAGAGTTGCATCCGCTTTCCATCGAAGAGCTCAGATTGAGATATGACGTGATAGACGGTATAGCGATTTCTGTGAGGTCGCTCGATGAGGACGGGGAACTGCCCTTTATAGAATAACAGCCACACCTTATAAAAGGAATTAAATACATGGCAAATTCGACAGATATAGATTCAACTATGACATGGATGAACGTGAACCAAGTCGCCGATTACCTGGGATTATCAGCAAAGACAGTTTATCAATACGTGTCTGACCGAAGGATTCCCTTCGTAAAGATACCAAGTTCAAATCAAGTCCGTTTCAACAGAAAAAGAATCGATGAGTGGATGGAACAGGGTCAGTTTTCTACCCTGGATGAGATGCTGTATCCGGAGGAGAATAGCAATGGCAACACTTCGTAAACGAATGGATCGACGTGGAAAATATGAGCTTAACTACACAGATGTGGATGGGGAGCGGTACCGCATCGATACAAAAACGAAAGATAAAAAGCTCGCTCGAATGTGGCTCGCCACGGCAGAGGAACGACTCTCCCTTGCACGATTAGATCTGATCGTAAAAGTAGGTAAGATCACAAAGGATGATGTTCGAGGCTCGCGAGGTCCGCCTGTTAAACGGACATTAACGCAGTTCAAGGCATACCATGAGAGCAGGTGTACTGAGGATGACACTCAGGATTTCTCAAAGTCAACACTAGCACTCATGGGTAATGCCTTCGATTCATTTATAGGCGTCGTTGGAGACCGACCGCTCGCTGCGATTGACGTAGCAATGATTAACAAATGGAAGAAAACTACTCTAAAGAAAGGTAGGTCAAAGACCACGGTAGCCATATATCAACGTACACTTCGTGCAGCGTTTGGTCGTGGTGTAAAATGGGATTGGCTGGATGCCAACCCATTTGCCCATGTAGAGTTGCCTAAAACCACCTCTAATCGTAAGGCTCTGACGCTGGATGAAGTACAGAAGCTGCTCGAAGCAGTAGATGAACCCTGGTATATGAATTACCTTCAATTCTTACTCTACACCGGCTGCCGACGCAACGAGGTCCTATTCCTCAAATGGGATGACATCGATATGAAGCGGTGGACCCTGCGAGTACGAGCAGACAAGGTCTCCAGAATATTGGAACTACCGATTAATAAAGGGCTTCAACGGGTGATCCAGAGTATGGACAATGGTTCGGGTTATGTCTTCGGATCAACAGAATTACCCGGTAAACCTTGGAATGAGGATTGGGTTACACACAAATTCAAAAGAGTGCTTCAAATCGCCGGGTTGCCGGATGAATACTCACTCCATTCATTGAGACACACATACGCTACACATCTGCGTGAGAAGGGAGTTCCTCGTGACATCATTCAGTCGCTTCTCGGACATAGCTCACCGGATACAACGACCATCTATGATCATTCGGATGCGTTGTATTTTCGTCAGTTTGCGGATATGGTGGACTTTGAAGAGGTCGAAGGTTCAGATTAAATTTATCAGTCAACGATGTAAAAAACAAAGGGAGCTCCAAATTTATGGAGTTCCCTTTTCAATTTATATAGAAATGTTGAATTTATGTCACCAGGGCGTCACCAAGCCCATATAAAATGGAAAAAGGAGCTACGCAAAAACAGCGTAACTCCTTGTCTCCCAATAGTCGGGGTGGGGAGATTTGAACTCCCGACCTCCTGCTCCCGAAGCAGGCGCGCTAACCGGACTGCGCTACACCCCGATGTTCAGTAAGCAGTAGGTAGAAAGCAGCAAAAACTTGCTTACTGCTTACTGCCTACTGCCTTCTTGCTTTTCCACGCCATACTTTTGATCATCAGGACCACAAACCGCCAGGTATCTGCCCCTAACCGCATAGAACTGTGCGGGGCGGTGTAGATGGTTCGTATCGGGATGGACTCGATACGAAATCCGTTTATGCTCGCTTTGATGAGCAGCTCGGACTCGGTTTGAAACCGCGTGGTATCCAGAGCGATCTGCCGGAGTACCTCCGTTCTGATGAAGCGATAACCACATTGACTGTCCCGGATATGTTGGCCGGTGCGCCAGGAAAGGATACGGGAAGTCAGCCGATTGCTGAACCGCCGGTGCCAGGGCATCCCGGCCGACCGGCCCATGCGAGATCCGATGATGATTGCTCCCGTTTGCGTTTCCCCCGCTTCCAGAAACTTCGGAATCTCACGTTCATCATGCTGACCGTCCGCATCCATGGTGATAATGGCTTCATAATCTTGTTCCAGCGCCCAGTTGAAACCGGTACGGAGGGCAGCGCCTTTACCACGGTTTTGTGGATGCCGGATCAGATTGGCTCCGGCATCCCGGGCCGCCGCCGCCGTGTCGTCTGTCGAGCCGTCGTCGATCACTAAAATATGGCGTTCGTCAAAGATCGGTCCGGCGTTTTGCAACAACCGGGGCAGTGTAGACAGGGCATTATATGCCGGAATAATCAAGGCCATGTTCATGGCGGTGATGCTCTCTTGTCAACACCAAATCGGGGCGACTGGATTTGAACCAGCGACCACCAGACCCCCAGTCTGGTGCGCTACCGGACTGCGCTACGCCCCGAAAAATACGCTGACAAAGGTATATGAGGGGGCGGGGAAAAGCAAGGGAAAAATAGAAGATAGGTCGTAGCTCCGAGTTCCGAGTAAAATCAGGTCTTGCCTTATCGGAACTCGGAACTATGACCTATCTCTTCACGTACAAATCCGTTATCGTCGAGTTATCGATGAAAAACGGCGCCTGGCCGGTGTTATCTTCTTTCCAGCCGGCGAGCCAGGGTTTTCTCAGTTGCAGGACGTAGTCGTGGAAGACGAAGGCGCCGCCGACGTCTTCTATCAGGATACGTTCGGCCTGATGGTACATCTCGTTTCGTTTGACCTCATCGACTTCACGGGCAGCGGTTTCGATCAGCCGGTCGAATTCGGCGTTGGTCCAATCATGGCGTCCTGCAGGTTGCGTATGCCAGACCATACCGAGCAGGTTGTGCGGATCGGGAAAGTCGTACTGGAAGGGAATCAAACTCAGAGGGATGTCGTATTTCGCCATGGCGTCGCTGTATACCCGCGGTTCCATATTCTGCACACCGACGGTGATGTTGAGATGCTCCTTCAGCATCCCGGCCATCGCTTCGGCCGCCATTAACCGGTGCGGCAGGTCGTTACGCAGCTGGATATCCACCGATGGAAAGCCCCGGCCGTTGGGATAACCCGCTTCGGCCAGCAAACGTTTTGCACGAGCCGGATCAAACCGCTGGATATCTTTCAGACGATCTCCAGAATAACCGGGGAAACCGGGCGGCAGCATGGTATACGCCGGCAGGGCCGTGCCGCGAAGCACCACGCTGCACAGAGCCTCCCGGTCGATAGCATGGCTGATGGCCTGACGGACCTTCAGATCGGAAAAGAGGCCTTCACGGGTCTTGAAGAACAGATACAGAGCGTTGAAATCCATATATTTATGCAGCTCGGCCTGTAAGCGCGGGTCGCGTTCGATCCGGCTCAGATCGCGGACATCGACGTGTACGAGATCCAGTTCGTTGTTTTCATACGCCAGAAGGCCCGTGTTTCCCCTGTTTTTGAAAATAGACCTGATCTCCGAAAGATATCCTTTGAGGGGGCCATTATAGTAAGGATCAAGTTCGAAGGTCAAATGTTCCCCGAGACGCCATGTCTTGATCTTGTAGGATGAATTGCTGACCCCGTTCTCGTCCGTCGCCCATTTGACCCCGTATTTGTTTACCTGCCATTCAGGAACGGGTATGGAGGTGAAAAAGGCGGTGATCATGGGCAGGTATGGACATGGACCCTCGGTTTCGATGACCAGCGTCATATCGTCCACAGCACGAACACCGACCGTGTTCGGATCATTGGTCTGGCCCGTGTTGTACGCGCGGGCTCCTTTGATGTCATGGTAGAAGAAGGCATAGCCGCTGGCGGTGGCCGGATCGAACATGCGTTTGTAGCTGTATTCGAAATCGTGTGCCGTCACCGGCCGTCCGTCGCTCCACCGGGCACCCGGACGCATGTGAAATGTCCAGCGCGTCATGTCCTCGGAAGACGCCCAGGAGGAGGCTGCGCCGGGAATGACCTGATTATTGTGATTCAGCATGGTCAGGCGCTCAAACAGGAATACGATGCCGCCCACTTCGTAGATGGCCACGCCGATGTCCAGATTGGTCGGCTCGTCGTTCAGGAACCGGAAGATCTGTTGATCCGCCGGCGCCGCATCGGCCGGCATGACTTTGCCGGCCGCATTACGTATCTGGGCTTCCGGTGCGTTCTGATACCATAGGAGGGCCACCAGCGCAATGGTTATTGCCGGGGTCAACCTGAATATCCGCCTCATGATAAACTAACTCCAGGTAATTTATGAGAGGAAAAAAGGAAGAAAGAGTGAGAGCGAACGTTCCGGATGGACAGGTACTTGCAACCATCTTCTCCCACCCTCCCACCCCTCCATCATATTCCTTAGCTTTCTACTTCCCGTCTTTTGATCTGGTCGGTTTTCTGGATAACTTGAGATCGAGCCAGGCCATTTCGTTCTGTGACAATTTCGTATCCAGTGATTGAAGATTCGCCGTGATTTCATCACCACTGCGGGCGCCGACCAGAGGAAATATATTGAGCGGCTGATTGAGCACATAGGCCAGCGCGATCTGCGGGATGGTCATTTTTTTCTCTTTGGCCAGGGTTTCGACCCGATCGAGGCGTTTGAAATTATCCGGTGTGCAGTATGCTGTTGCGGAGCTTCCGTCCAATACGCCTTCTTCAACAAGCTGTTTGTAGTTGTCCCGCCTCACCTTTCCGGTAAAAAATCCGTTGGCGATGCTGGACCAGGTGAACAAAGGCATCTGGTTTTCCTGATACCACGCCCGCGCTTCTTCGCCGTCAGCGCCGCTGATGCTGATGCATTCAGCCCAGGGTGGCTCAAGCTGATCGGCCAGACTGAAGTTCGGACTGCTGACACTGAACGGTTGCAGGCCGTTGGCCTCTGCATAGATATTCGCTTTTCGAATCCGGTTATGCGACCAGTTCGAACCGCCAATCACACCGATACGGCCATCCTGGATGAAGTGGTTAAGTATATCCACGATTGGTCCAACCGCCTTTTGAGGATCATCGCGGTGTAAGAGACACATGTCGATATGATCGGTCCGGAGCCTGGCCAGGGAATCGTAGAAGTCAGCTTTGAGGTCGAAGGGGGTAACACGGCGCCGGTCCGCATTATGATGACAGCCTTTGGTGAGGATAACGACGTCTTTCCGGACGCCCCGGTCTTCGATCCATCTACCCAGCACGCGTTCACAATCCCCGCCACCGTAAATATGGCCGCAATCGAAGGTATTGATTCCGGCTTCGAATACCTTGTCCAGCAAATCAAAACTATACTCTTCTTCCGCCGTGCTGAGCATGATGGTCCCCTGCACCAGCCGGGAAATGGGTTTTTCGACGCCTTCGATATGGCCGTATTTCATGTGTTCTCCTTACAGGATTTAGTGATTTAGTAATTGAGTGATTTAGTGATTTTTCAATCGCCATTCACCATTCACCAATAGATTTATTTTCCGCCACCCAGCGTGGCCGCAAGCAGCAGAACATGTTTCGCCGTGCGCAGCATCACCGGGATATCCGCCCATTCATCCGGATATCCGCGTCGTCCGCCCCGGCCGCCGCCGAGACCAATGGCCGGTGTGCCGCCACCGATGGCCACGTTCATATTGGATGAGCCCATGTTGCTGACACGCACCTTTTCGAATCCGAGGTGTTTTGAAATAGCCTCGGCGGTAGTGACCAGAACAGATTCCCGGGCACCCGGAATCTGACCGCCCGGTGTAAGCTGGAATGGTTCCATTTTAAGCTCGATTTGCGTATCCGAGGCGACCTGTTTGAGAATTTCGGCCACATTCTGTTCGATATCCTCTACTATGGCTGCATCCATAGACCGAATATCGAGAGAAAACCAGCCGGTTTCGGGCTTGTGGTTGTAAACGGCGCCGCTGTTAAGCATTGAGATATTAATGACCGCCCGTTCATCGGCATGTTCTTTTGGATGGGGCAGTTGCAGGATCTGATCAACCGATCGGCCGATCGCCTGATTGACATTGGGAAGACCGCCTCGCAGTGAGTGGCCACCGGGGCCGGACGCGATTACTTTCCACCAGTGAATGACAATAGCGCCGTAACTGATGCTCCGGCCGTCCCCCAGAATATCCACAAAACCGACCGCTCGGTCTTTGTATTCCTCGTAGACCTTTTTCATACCGACCAGTCCGGTCTCTTCCTGAGCCACTGCAGAAAAAACCAGATCATGCTCGGGCATTATGTCGTTCTGCTTCAGCGCTTCTGCGGCCGCCAGCATGGCAGCCGTGACGAGTGACGTATTTGTACCGGGGCCGACCACCCGGTCGCCATCTGTCCGGGGCATTGTACCGGCTTCTTTCTGATGGGCAGCTACGGTAGCCAGGTCATCCAGTGTGGCGATGAATATGACGGCTTTGCCCGACCGGCCGGGTATGATCCCGATCGCGTTCGGCGTCTCATCTACACGCACCTGTGCCAAGCCCATCGCCCGCATGCGTTCAGCAACGGCCTGCGCCCGTCTATGCTCCTGGCCCGATGGGGAAATAATGCCTCCTATTTCAACCAGGGACTGTGCGATGGCCGCCCGCCGGGAATCGATATGCTGAAGTCCTTTCTGCACACTATCCTGCCGGAGCGCATGTTCTAACGATACCTGGGCCCTAGCAGAAGATGCCTGAATAACGAGCAGACTCAGCATGATGGGTATTAATTTGCCTGGACATTGCCTCAATGTATTCCAACTCATATTTCCTCCTGTGTTCTTCAAGAATCGGTATTAAACGTCCATAGGATATTTCAACCCTACCTGCTCCCGAACCGTATCCAGCGTCTTTATGACAGCCAGTGTCTCATCAAGCGGCATGGTATCGCTTTCCAGTTTACCGGCTCTCAGGCAACGCCCCACCTCTATGGCCTCATAGTTATATCCATTGCCACTCCTTGGCGGCTCAATATGGTCAGGGTCGTTACCGTCGACGCTCAAGGTCGCCGTTTTTGCATCCCAGAACGGGGATTCGATACGGATTTGTCCATCGGTACCGAGGATGGTCGCCTCTTGAGGGGTTGACGTACGAATACCGGTCCAGAGCGAGGCCAAAGCGCCGGTATCGTAGCTGAAGACCATCGCCGCTTGTTCATCCACAGCGGTCTCGCCGATTTCTGCCAGCGCCTTGATACGGGACGGTTGCACGCCGAAAACCATGGAGGCCAGTGAAATGGTGTAAATACCCACATCCATGAGGCCACCGCCACCCAGCGCCGGATTGAACAGACGGCCATCGGGGTTGACGCCGGCACGGAATCCGAAATCAGCCGTCACCATGCGCACTTCACCGATTTTCCCATCGGCAAGCCACTGTCGAACCTGAATCAGCACAGGCAGGAAGCGCGTCCACATGGCTTCCATAAGAAACCGGCCGTGATCCCGGGCACACTGAATAACCGTCTCTGCTTCCGTTGCATTAATAGCAAACGGTTTCTCACAAAGGACGGCTTTGCCGGCTTCCAGACAAAGAATGCTGTTGTCCTTATGAAAGGTATGCGGCGTGCCTACATATATCGCATCCACTTCTGGATCACGGGCCAGGGCTTCATAACTGGCATGGCGATTCGGCGCCCCATACTTGTCTGCAAAGGCATCTGCGGTATCTTGCGTCCTTGATCCTACCGCTATCAGATCGGCATCTGCAACGGCCTGTAATCCAGTAGCGAATTTGTTGGCAATACTTCCTGTTCCGAGGATCCCCCATCGGATATGGTCGGACATGTTTCCCCCTGTTTTTATATGAAGATCGACGCGGCCAATTTTCACGGCCTCTTCGTAAGTATATGATTCAACCGGGTCATGGAAAAGTAAAATAGTTGATTATCTCAGCGCCATGGGATCGGTACACGCAGTTCATGTGCTATGTCTTCCAGACCCTGCCGATGATCATCACTGAGCGGAATGCCTGCTTCCGTCCATGCTTTTTCTCGATCGTGTTCCGGTCCGCCCGGAAAATTGTACCGCTCAGTTCCTTTCATGGGAGGCAGGCCGTGGATATATCGCATGGAGCGATCCATTTCATTTTTGAAGGTGTCAGCCGACACAAAACGGTTGATATCCACCACGAAAATGAAGGCCCCGTAAGAAGCGGCACTGTACGTACGCTGTGCCTGTGAAAAGGCCGGTTCCATCATGCCGCACAGGGCGCCTCCCATCATCAGCGCCGTACCGACCAGGCCGAGACTCTTAAAAAAAGGGGCCGGCATCTGTTCAAAAAAAGACAGATATTCCCCCTGTTCGAAAAAAGAGGCCCCCATATCGACATTAAGAGGGGTTTCGTCTCCGGCAGGCAGGCCAAAACTCATTGGCGGGTTGCCCAGCGGATTCCAGAGTGGATCTGTCTGCACCGGTGTCTCACCAATCAGGTGACCGGAAACGCAGAACCCGATGCAATCCTGCAGCATCGCCATACGCGTATATTTTCCGGCGCTTCCGAAGTGACCGTGATTTCTGGAGACGGCAGCACCGAGGCCACTCTGTCTCGCTTTGTTTATAGCCAGCTCTGTCGCCCGATGGGCTGCTGGATGGCCGAGGCCGCCATCACCATCTACAACGGCCGTTGTGAGATCTTCACGCACCGTAACCACCGAAGGGGATGTATTCAACGCCCCATCCAGAAAGGCGCGAATATAACCCGGGGTGGCTTGCGTACCATGACTCAAGACGCCTCGTAAATCCGTGTCAATCAAAAGGTCTGTGATCAGCTCAGCATCTGCAACGCCGGCTTTGCGGTACAGGATCGTACAAAGTGTTTTAAGTTGTTCGACGGATACCCGGAGGGCATCGATGGGGGGGGTATTCATGGTCAGGTCCTCTCTTGGAAGGATTCATACCCCGTACCAACGACGGTCTCGGAGAACTGTACATGGCCGTACATCTCCGGTACGTGCATGTTGTAAATGCCCTGCCGGGACCACACCCAGTCGCTGTCTGTGAGCGTTCCTTCCCGATTGCGGTTCACCCGTGACATGTTCACCCGCCACTGATCGCCGTGCTGTGGCGGACAGCTTACCCCGATACAATGCGGCGCCATGCTCTTCCAGTCGAAGGCGATCTCAACCGTCCAGCCCTTGTCGACGATCCACGGGGCGTTGAGTGTCCCATCGATCTGGACGGCGGTTTTGATGCCCTCCCAATCCCAGGCGGTCGGATTCCAGTCCGGATCAGGGGCGCGGCGGTGGTATACCTCATCGAGCAGCAGGTCCCACACTGTGTTGAGCGCGTTCATTTCCATTTCCATATAGTTTAAAGCATCGCCATCAGGGTCGATAAACACCTCAAAGTCGGGATCGGGGATGTGGGCGTCCCGCTGTGTTTCCACCCCCCATATGTCCGGGTCTTCGAGGTCGGCGGCGACATAGAAATAGTCCTCATCCCACAGCATTTTAGCGCGGGTGGCCAGTGGCGGGATCTTCCGGGCGTCTTCGATATGGACGAACAGGTCGGTCCACGGCGCTTTTTTCCACGATGGCTCGTCCAGTTTTCCGTCGATGGTGATCGGCCCGCAGGTGCGATAACACACGTATTGCCGGGGCTTGATGGTATCGATGGCATGAAGGATTTTAGGTATATCCTCCGCCGGTTCGCGGTGGAGGCGTTCCAGATGATCAGGCGTAAGTTCCGGCATGATGGGATTGCTCCTTTATTTTATCAGACTCCAATCGAACACCGCACCCAGATATGTGTCCTGGTTCTGTGTTAAGCCTTCGTATATCTGCTGGCAATCTGAAGGGGAGGCCAGATGGGTCAATAATGGATCAACGATCAGTCGTTCTTCGGTTATCCACCGGGCGATCTGCCGGTAGTTGTCCAGCAGGCTCCAGTGCCGTTCCGATTCGTGGTAGGGCCACCGCCATTCGAGGGCGCCGATCATACGGATAGCCTCCAGGTGGATATGCAGCAGCATGGGCGTCACATCGTATGTCGCCCGTGCCCGTGGGCTGCCGAGCAGGATGATTTCACCGTACCGGCGGGTCAGCAGGGCGGCTTCGTTAATGACATGGCTGTTACCGATGGCCTCCACAACCACATGGACACCTTTGCCGTCCGTCCACGCCATGACCGCGTCTTTCAAATCTGTCTCGTTGGGGTTTACCGTTCGCTCTATGCCGCATGCCCGGGCCTTCGCCAGCCGCAGGTTCGACAGGTCGGCGGCCATGACTTCGGCGCCGGCCATGCGAAACAGTTGCGCCGCAAAGTTACCGACCAGCCCCATGCCGATGATAAGAACGGTTTCCCCCGCCTGTACGGAAGAGGATCGAAGGGCGCCGATGCTGACTCCAGCCATCCGGGCGAAAACAAGACGTGTGCCGTCTGTGTTTTCCGGCATGGGTAAGGCCATCCGGCCGGCATCCGCCTTGATGACGGAGCAGTGATTGGAAAAGCTCAGCACCCGGTCTCCGACGTTACAGGAAGACACTTCAGTACCCACTTCGAGAATCTCCCCTATATGGCCGTATCCGGTATTGCGGGGATAGTGTCCTTCATCACCAAAGGGCATCTCTTTTACCAGACCGGTAAATCCCGCCCCTTCCGTTCCGGCGCTGACGATCGTATATTCTGCCCGTACCAGGGCTTCGTGGGGCTTAAGGGTATCGTCGATCGCTCTGTCTTGAAGTTCGATGTGGCCCGGTTCTGTGACGATGAGTTGTTTGGATAGCATGGTATTTAGTCCTGAATGTTGAGATGAACAGGTACGGGGCCTGCCTGTACATAGAATTTCGGTAATTATCGGTAGATAATGTCTCTGATTTGGTTGCTTCGATAGCGTACGGTCTGGTCATTGACGCGTTTGGCTCCGGGTTGGGTGCTGGCATCGTCTGCATTGTTTGTGAAAAAGAATCGTTTTTCTAATATGTAAGGTTTGTCCCAAATCAGAGGCGGAATGGGATCCCGGCGTTGTTGTTCCACCGCCTTTTTAATCCCTTCCTGTATCTGTCGCCGGGATTCTACAGCGGATAAGGAGATGGCGGAATGCCGGCTGAGTCCTTTTTTGACCGAAACGGTAGTGATGCCGGGAATGAGCCCTTCCGCTTCCTTACACGCGTCTTCTTCGCCACTCAAGAAAATGAGCGGCAATCCCAGGTCGCCATGATACAGGGCAAACTGGGCTATTTCACCGATCAGCTGACCATTGAGCTTGTAATAATCAATCGTACGGCTGCTCTGCGTGTGGTTCTGATTGCTTGTCGCCACCCCGGCCATGGCATGCTGGCCGATCATCACACACGCGTCATACGTCCCCACAATCGGATCGCGCACCGACCGGGGCGCTGCAGGACGCCCGTGCAACAGTTTGGCGGCCGGATGCAATGACTCAAAATCAATTCCGCCGGGACCATGACCGTCAAACACCAGCACCTCCTCCACACCCGCTTTCAATAGTCCATCGATCGCCGCATTCACCTCCGCCGTAGCCAGCCGCATCGCCTGATCGTAATACTTTCCATCGGCATACGATTGTTGCTCAAAGGATACAATCCCTGCAACCCCTTCCATATCTGTGCACATGACTATTTTCATGGTTATATTCCTAATGTTCTTATCATTACAGGTTTATCCCGCTGCTGCGGCGTTAATGGACGGTAACCATCGGGAGTGATGACCACGGATTGCTCCAGGTGTAATGAACCGGCGCCGGCCATAAAGAGCGGGGCTTCTATGTTGAGGACCATGTCACATTCCAGAAGAAGATCCGAAGGTTCATCGACACAGTCGTCTTTGATACGCAGTCCATTGTCCGGGGCCAGGATCGGATAGTCACGCATTTCCAGACCGATACCATGGCCGTGGGGGTACATCTCCAGACCGGCCATGGAGACGACTTCCTGCATAGCGGACTGCACCACCGATGACCGGACGCCCGGTTTCATGGCTTTCAACCCGGTGTCCATACAGGCACGGAGCATTTCGAATCGTCGCTGCATCACGGCAGATAGCGACCTCATGGCCAGGGTTGTCCCCGTATCGGAGCAGCAGTTACGGTAGACGCAGCCCCAATCTACATATTCGACCGGTGAATCGCCCAGGATAAAATCCGGTTCCGTACAGATGCCCAGGCCGTGATAGCCGAAGGCGAAGTGATCCAGATCGGCATTCATCTCGCCGAGTTTCGCTCGAAAATGATGAACAACATCCTGGATATTTTGCCCTGGGCGGGCTCCGTCCATGGCGTCCATCGCCGCCCGTTCACTGATTTCAGCGGCGCGTGTCAACCGCTCTATCTCATCGCGAGATTTGACCATGCGGAGCAGTCGGATCAGATTGGAGCAATCCAGCCACCGGGCATGAGGCAGAAGTTCTTTAAGCGCCTCATAGCGGGCGGGAGTCAGCCCATCTACCTCTATGCCCAGCCGGCCATCTGCCAGGCCTCGATCTGCCAGGGCGCCGGCCAACGCTTCTGAGGAAGAGGTATACTCTGGTGTTTCAGCGAGCAGATCATAGATACGAAGGGCTTCGCCCGGCAATTCGCCCGGCGGCAGGCTGGTATCGAGTCCGGATGGCCCGAAGAGACGTATATCTTTGACCCGGATGTCCATGGCATTGACAGCCAGGAGCGCTCCAGTTGACATCAAGGCCGGTTCCCCCTCTACCGGACGCAGCGCATACCCCTGGAAAATATCCGATGATCCTCCCGGCTTGACCATGTATTCCTTCATCAACGGATCGATCCAGAGGGTGTAGTCCGTGAAATAGGTAATATTGACCGGGGATGTGGCGATCAGAGCGTCAAGGTGATGCCTATGCATATAGAATTCGGCGCGAGCGGTGTTGAAGAGCATGAGAGATATATAGTTGGTGAGTTGGTGGAGGCGCACGGCGCGCCGTGCGGGTACAGGTATATTGGTGATTTAGAAGGCCAATATAATGGGAGATGGGAGATGTCAACAATGAAAATAATGAGGCGAGAGTCTATGAGATATAACTCGCAGGAGTGAGCTCCTACCCGATGAAGTGACATTTTAAGTAGGCTTGTTTCAACGGATGATTACAGGACTGTTGATGGGATTGGGCGATGCGATGCCGGACAGGCTCTTAACAATCTAAACAATTGAGCAATCTTGCAATATCATGTGCCTGGTTGACACGCTCCGTCCAAGGGCTATATTGAATGTGCTGAAATCCCCCTATTTATTGTGGCTGTAAACGCTCGTGTTTCGTGATGAATTATGCTGCAGAATGTCAGGTAAATAATGAAAACAGATAAAACCATCGTTCATTACAACATCATCCGTCTCCTTGGTAAAGGCGGCAAGGGGAAGGTGTACCTCGCCGAAGACACCCGCCTCAAATGCGCAGTAGCCAATCTGATGCGTAACATCCGGCAGTAATATCAATTAGGAGGAAATACCATGCTGAAAATAAACCAGAAGAAGATACACCTGCTAACCGTTCTCTTTTTCATGGCCATGGGGGCCAATGCCGTGGCTCAAGCATTACCCAATCCGTATCGGACGGTCGATAACTGGGCTGAATTACCCGCCGACCGGACGATGGGCGCTGTAGGTGGCGTAACCATCGATCCGGATGGAGAACATCTCTGGGCGGTTATCAGATGTGATGCCGGAGCGGACCGATTCGGCAATGAATGCCTTGATTCGAACCTCGATCCTATACTCAAATTCAATGCCGAAGGGCATGTTGTTGAGAGCTTTGGTGGCGGCCTGTTCATATGGCCTCACGGCATAGATATCGATCCGGATGGTCATGTTTGGGTGACAGATGCGGTATCCGAGGCCAACACGCCTGACGGCGGTACGCGAGGGCATCAGGTTATCAAGTTCAGCGCCACCGGAGACGTCTTGATGGTCCTGGGTACCCCTGGCGTTCCGGGAGGGGGTAAAGATCACTTTAATGCACCAGCAGATGTCATTGTAGCTGACAATGGAGATATCTTTGTTGCCGATGGCCACGCTAACACGACCAATAATCGCGTGGTGAAGTTTTCCAGTGACGGGACCTATATTAAGGCATGGGGAAAGACCGGATACGCCCCCGGTGAATTCAGAACGCTTCATGCCATCGCCATCGATTCTCGAGGCCGGATTTTTGTTGCTGATCGTTCTAACAATCGCCTTCAGATTTTCGATCAGGAAGGTGCATTCATTGCCCAATGGACACAGTTCGGCAGGCCCAGTGGGATCTTCTTTGATGATCATGACCATATTTATGTCGCCGATTCCGAATCCGATGACGTGGAGAATCCAGGCTGGGAGATGGGGATTAGAATCGGGGAAGCTAAGACTGGTTGGGTCCATTACTTCATTTTACTACCCTCCGGCGACCCACGGAATACGGCCGGCAACGGGGCGGAATTTGTTGCTGTTGATAAAGAGGGGAATATGTACGGAGGAGAACCCCGGCCGCGTAAAATACAAAAATACATAAGAGTGCGCTAAGGGGCCCCGCAATGCATTACAGAACCCTCGGCCGCACCGGGTTGAAGGTGTCGCTGCTCAGCCTGGGAACCGGCGGCACAAGAAGTATGGGACAGACACAGGGTCTGACCCAACAGGATCAGGACATGCTGGTACGACGGAGTCTGGACCTGGGCATCAACCTGTTCGATACATCACCCGCGTACGGTCGCAGTGAGGAAATTCTGGGACAGGCACTCACAGATGTGCCCAGGGATACGTATATCCTGACGACCAAATGTCCCGTGATAAAAGACGACCGACCTGTGGAGGATGTACAGACCGTGTATGACCATGTTGAGGCCAGCCTTCGACGGTTAGGGACGGACTGCATCGACATCATGCTTTTTCACGGGATGTCGCCCCTTGAAGCCTATCAGAATGTGGTAGATCGTCTGTATCCGGGCATGGAGCGTCTGCGCGAACAGGGCAAGATCCGGTTTATCGGGTTCAGCGAGCCGTTTGCCAGCGATCCCGGCCACGAAGCCGCGCTGACGGGACTCAGGACACACCCCGCGATGTGGGATGTCATCATGCTCAAGTATGGTATCCTCAATCAGATTGCTGCAAAAGAGGCCTTGATGCTGGCACGGGAACACGATGTGGGGATCATGAATATGGCCGCGGTGCGGGTGAAGTTGCCCGATCCGGCGTTTCTGGAGGAACTTATCGCTTCGTGGAAGGCGCGACGAGAGATTCCTGAAGATAGTCTGCCCGTTCGGAATCCGCTGGGGTGGTTGGTGCACGGTGATGTGGATTCGGTGATCAGCGCGGCCTATAAATTCGCCGCCGATCATCCGGCGATTGCCACGGTCCTCACTGGGACGGCCACGATCGCACATCTGGAGCAGAACGTCTCGGCGCTTGACGTGCCGGCGCTGCCTGAAGCGGACAAAGACCGCCTGATCACCCTGTTCGGTGATATCGTGGAGTACGCTTAATCCGGTTGTTGTACCTATGAATCAACACACCGTTACAGAAGCACGAATACTCCAGAAGCGAATCAAGGTTTGGGAGATCATGGACTTGATGGCGTCGCTCTATAGCAATCCCGATCTCAATTGAGATAGAAGTCACCAGTAGTTGGTTAATGGATATCCAGGGATTCTTCAAAGGAGGAGAAGATGTTCGCGAAATGTCTGTGGTTGTTTTCCGTTCTAATTATCTCAGGTGGCGTCTCAGCTTTGCCGCAGCAAACCGCGTCTTCCGTCGAGGATCTTGAAGGGGTCGTCGTTATCCGTAATGTGGACTACCTCGCCGCGTTGATGGCACTCGATCCGTCATATCTTGCGGCCCATGGCCTCGCGCACAACACCATCCGAGGTACGATCCCCATCAGCCCTTTCTTGTACGTAGAAGAGACCGCTAAGGATCGGCCGAAAACGGTATGGGGTGAAGATCCCGAGGCATGGCTGGAAGCCTCGGTTACGCCGCACGTGGGGCCGAATAAGGGACAGATGCTGCTTATATACGCCGACGGCGATGATAAGTGGCGCAGGGATCAGATCGATATCTTTGGTGAAGCGATGCGCGCAGCAGGCAACCGCCGCGTGCGTGTCGTAGAGATGCCGGATCGGACCCACGGCAGCCTAATGACCTCGATGAATGCACCGGACGACCGGATCGGGGATCAGGTGATGGAATTTGTCAAGACGTATAAGGTCGACCATTTCCTGCCCTCGAGGCCCGAAACCCTGAACTGGGGTTGGTATCCGATCGACAGGAAACCGGTACTTACCATTCAGTCGGGTGAGACCGTCCGCATCAATACGCTCACCCATGTGGGCGCAGTGCAGAAAGAAGACCCCGTCACTTTCCTCACGGGGCTGGGCGTCCCGCGGGAGGAGATCCTCGACGACGTCCTGGACTTCTGGGCATCGAGAGAAGGGCGTCCGCGAGAGGGTCGCAGCGGACACGTGATCACAGGCCCCATCTATATTGACGGCGCTGAGCGTGGAGACATGCTCGAAATCCAGATCCTCGATGTCGAGACCAGAGTTTCCTGGGGAGCCAACAGCACCAGGGCACAGGGCGGGGTGTTCTCCACCAGCTATCCGGGCGCCCGTGCCGATGATCCGCAACTGGAGATGTCCCCTATGAGGCACCTCATACGAACCGGTAAGGCCAACGGGCGTGAGGTGGCGTTCTTCTCGGACGACATCCATGTGCCTCTGGCGCCGTTTATGGGCATACTGGCCGTCGCACCAGATCCCGTCGTGGGGGAACCCGGCGTCATGGTGCCCGGTGTGCAGGGCTCAAGGCCGCCGGGGGCATTCGGCGGCAACCGGACGTGAAGGATCTGAAGGCGGGAACCACCGTTTATCTTCCGGTCTTTCACCCGGGCGCTCTCTTCTACGCAGGAGACCCCCACGGGGCACAGGGCGACGGCGAGGTGAGCGGCACGGCGATCGAACAGTCGCTGAGCGGCGTCTTCCGTTTCATCGTTCACAAGGGCAAGACCATATCAGGGCCGCGTGCTGAGACGGACACCCATTACCTCATCATGGGAATCGATCTCGACCTGAATCGGGCGACACGACGTGCCACATGGGAGGTCGTGGACTTCCTGGTGCATGAAAAAGGTCTCACACAGGCCAAGGCGCTATCCCTTGCCAGCATTGCTGTGGACTTCCGGGTTAGCGAAGTCGTGGACCTGACCCAGGTCGTCACCGGATTCATCCCCAAGGATATTTTCCTGCGGTAACGAGAATCTCAAAATTGGTGGGCCGAATTCGAAGGCAGAGAGTGAGCATCTGCATCATGGCATCAGGCCAAGTTTTCGTAGCACGCCAAGATAATGATGACAGGTGGTTTTATACTGCTCATGGACGCCATCATTTACAATGGACTTTCCGTTGACGATGACTTCATCCACCGCTCTCGGTGTGGCACTGAATACAATGGCGTCGCCGCCGCTGCTCTCATCAATACCGACTATTGAGGGATCATCCACTTTCAAAGTCACCCGGTCCTCATGACGGCAGCCCTCCAGGTCACAGGCCGCATAGCCGACTCGGGTTGCAGCATCCAGTAAGACGGATGCTTCGGCAACGGCATGACGGGATTCCAACCGGGATCGTTCGTCGAATTCCACGGCACGCATCTCTTCAAATGCATTTTCACTGGCATGACTGTCCACGCCGACACAGAGCCGTGCGCCGGCCTGTATTAAATCGGATATCGGCGGCAGCCCATCTCCAAGATCCCGCTCTGTGGTTCGGCAAATGCATACCATGGAACGGGTCTCACCCAATGTATTGATTTCCGTATCGGTTAAATGGGTGGCATGAACCCCCACGAATCCAGGCGACAGAATGCCGTGATCTGCCAGCAATGATATCGGCGTGGCGCCATATTCTTCGATGCATTCGTCCAGTTCACGTCGCTGTTCGCAAACATGCATATGGAAGGGCATGTCATAGGTTGCGGCACAAGCGGCCAGTTCTTGAATGGCTGTGATCGGTACGGCGCGAATGCTATGGGCTGCCACGGCCACCGAAACCATCGGGTTCTCCTCGAACTGTGTTTTTAAATGGTCCACATCCTGCAAAATCAAATCCGTCGATGGATCGAAAAAACGGCGCTGCGCTGTTTCGAGGGTACGATGATGCCCACCTCTCATATACGCCGTACGGATCAGGCAGATACGAATCCCCGTATCCAGCGCCGCCCGAATCACCGCCTCAGCGAGTTCCGTCCGTTGCGCATAGGGTCGACCGGTTTGGTCATGGTGGACATAGTGGAATTCACCGACCGCCGTGACGCCGGACATGGCCAGTTCGGTATAGGCGAAACGGGCGATGTGGTACATATCATCCGGGTCAAGCTGTTCCACCAGTTTATACATCAAGCCACGCCACGACCAGAACGAATCGGCTTCCGTCGCCCGTCTTTGTGTCCGTCCACGCAAGACCCGCTGAAACGCATGGGAGTGCGCGGTGGCCATGCCCGGCATCACCCACCGATTCCCGGACAGGGAGACAGGCGCCACCGACCCTTCAAGATGACTTTCCATTTTATTCGTTTTCCCATTAAGTACGACAAAAATCAATACAGACTTGATTAAACCATAGAATAACACGTCATTCCCGCAGGCTTTAAACGGGAACCATGTTGTGCTGGAAGCGTTCCCAATGGGAACCTTCCAGCGATTCTTTCGGCGTTGCGGAATGACAGCCTTTCAGATTTTTGTCATGTACACTATGCCGTTTTCCATCTTTTTATCATGGGAGCCGGTGCTACAGGCTCCAGCCCGTACTCATCCCGCAATGCCTTCATCTCTGCTGCCATTTCATCCCGGTCAGCGGTATCTGGTGGCCTCCGTTGCAGTAAGGCATGCGAGGCCTCAAAAAAACGGTCCAGACCGGCCGGGGAGCACACCAGGGTTACCAATACGGGATCGGAATGGTCGTTCCAGAACGCATGAGGTTTCCAGCCTGGAACCGTAATGACGGTCTCGGCCGGCGCCTGGAAGGCCTCTTCATCCAGAAACTGGAAGGTCAGAGTACCGGACCGGATATAAAAGATCTCCACAAACGCATGCCGGGTAAAAACCGGAGGTGAACTGTGCGGTTTCTCTATATATTCAATAATCGTGACCCGGTTGTCCGTCTCTTTGCCGTGGGTCCGGATGCGTATGTTATGCCCTAAAAGCGTGGAGAGCCAACCTTCACCTGCGGGGTCAGATGCCGCAGGGACCGTCTGATGTACTTCACCTTGTTCATTTTGATCTGACATGGGGTTCTCCAACTATGTGCCCATTTTTTATCACGGTCTCAACAGGATTACCACCAAAAAAATAGGGGATATGACGATAGTCCCCTTCTTTCAAGATCAGAAGATCAGCCTGTTTTCCCACCTCGATAGACCCGGTCTGATCCCCCAGGCCGATCGCATGGGCGGCATTGATGGTCCCTGCGTTAAGCGCCTCAGCAGGCAGCAGGCTCTGGAAACGACAGGCGATCGCCATGACCAGGGGCATGGAAGGACAGGGAGCGGAACCGGGATTTATATCGGTAGCCAGGGCCACGGCAGCCCCGGCATCGACCAGGCCCCTTGCATCGGCATACGCATGGGCACCCAGATTGAAATTTACCGCAGGCAACGGGGTGGCGATGGTCTTTGATTGGGCGAGCGTTTCGATTTCAATTTGGTCGGTCACTTCCAGATGATCGGCTGATATCGCACCCAATTCTACCGCCATAGTCACGCCACCAAACCGGTTAAATTGGTCTACATGGATTTTGGCCTTCAACCCCCTGTCAATACCCGCCTTCAACACCCGTCGGGATTGATCCACATCAAACGCATGATCTTCACAAAACACATCAATAAACAGGGGGATGCCACGTGATGAAAACAGGGACGCTTCGTACCATTTCACGACTTCCGGCAACATGTCATCAATGACAAGCTGGATGTATTTCTCGGTATCCTGTTTGTATTCAACCGGAACCGTGTGTGCACCGAGGAAGGTAGGGACAATAGTACAGGGATGCTCCAGGGCCAGTTGTTCTATGACGCGGAGCATCTTCAATTCATTGGCTGTATCCAGGCCATAGCCCGTCTTTATCTCTACCGTCGTCGTCCCCAGGGCCAGCATACCATCGAGCCGCCTGGTGGCAGTGGTGACCAGATCCTCAACTGAGGATTCACGCGTATGGAGAACGGTGCTGACAATACCACCACCTGCAGCCATGATTTCCAGGTAGGAAGCCCCTTTTATTCGCAACTCGAACTCTCCTGCTCGGTCCCCTCCAAAAACGACATGCGTATGTGGATCAACAAATCCGGGACAGACCGCTTTGCTGGTACAATTGATGGTTTGATCAGCCTGGTATCTTTCCATTATTACCGCCGTGGTGTCCACAGCGATAATGCATCCCCCCCTCACGGCGACGGCGCCCTTCTCGATGAGCCCGACCGATTTCATATCAGCCCCACGTCTGGGAGCCACACCGGCACAGGTCGCTACCTGCTTTGCGTGTAACAGCAACAGATCTGCGTGTTCCATATAATAACCATATTATCCATTAAAGTGTTGAAAAATAATGGTTTACTAATAACAGTAAGGGAATGACAGTCGGGACCCGCCAGGACCCGACTGTCATTCCCGCAATCTTTAAGCGGGAATCCATCTGCTAATTTGATATCCGATACATCATGACCGCAGTGCCTGCGCCACCAGCGTGTCCGTATCGTCGACCATCTGTTTCCACGCTTCTACGGTGTAGGTACCGTTCGCGCCGGCTGCAAAGGGCGGTGTTTCGATGCACATACATCCGGAAAAGCCAATCTCAGCCGCGCGTCGGAATACCGTGTTCCAGTCTACGAGACCATGGCCCGGCGCTCCTTCAATACCGGCCAGACCGGCCGCCTGACATAGTTCGATAATTTCGTCGTGTGACTTTGAGGTAAGTCCATATCCGGTTGTCGACCATGTCCAGGTTTTTTGCATGGAAAACCCCACGATGGGAATGTTGAATTATGATTTATGAACCGCGCAGCGCTCGCTGGAGCCGGCACGGATCAGCAATTATGATCAGACCAATTGCTCTTTTTTCATTGTTCGCCGGTAATTGATGGCCACGGCGTCGAATTTCAAGTGGAGTTCATCCGAAATATCAAAGGGAACCATTTCGGGCCGCTGGGATACGATGATCCGTTTATCCTGGCTGAAGATCGTATCTTCAAAACCCTGGATCACACTCACGGGCTCATCGAAGTCATAGTTCCGTGCCACGATACAATACCCGCGGCTGGCATCCCTGGCGATCGGTTGAGATATGAACAAATAGACCATGCCTTCTTCGCGGCCCCAACCGAGTCTGAGTACAATCGTATAAGGACAATGCAGTTCATAGCGGCTGCGCCGTTCGGGTTTGACTTTTTCCTCATTAGCAAAGATGGGGAAGTCTTCACTATTCGTCGATTCTGGACGGACGATGCTGTAATGCAACACATGATTTTTCACTTCTACGGTGTGATCGGGGATGACGGACCGGTCCCTGTCGTTGAGTAAACCCGGATGGAGCCACGGAAAATGGCCGAAGTCCGTGAAGTTCTCTACCTGGCGAGAGGAGTCACAGGGCCAGTCATACGGGCCGGCATGAATGACCTGCCAACTTGTATCTTCCAGTTCAGGAATCTCCGGCATGGGATAAATCGGATCGGCCATGGCAACCCAGATGAGGCCATATCGTTCCATGCATTGGTAGGTGGTTGTACGTGCCTTGGTGGGAATATGCAGTCTGTCCGTCTGGGGAATCAACACACAGGTCCCCTCTGCATTGTACCGCCAGCCATGATATGGACATACGATACAGTCATCTGCAATGGTCCCGAGGGAAAGGGCGGTCCCCCGGTGTATACATAAATCTCTCATCGCCCGCGGCAACCCATCCCCGGTCCGCCAGATGACCAGCATCTCTTCAAGCAGTTTTACAGAAAATGGCTCATCCGGTTTGACATCTTCCGTGTATGCCACCGGATGCCAGCAGGCATATAGTCTTTCCGGCAGGTCGGTTGTCATGGAATGGTCTCCTTATGATGTCTTATGCCCTTAATCAAGCGTGGGTTTCGATAGATCGACCACCGATTGTATACACGCTTTAAAGCGGCCCTGATGAACCATTTTTCTAATGAGGTCGATATGCGGCGCTAAAGGCGTATCCTGATCTATAAACGGCACCTGCTCACGAATCAGGGCATAGGCCATGGTGGTGCCTTGTCCCATATCCGCCGGTGTTAATCCCATGGTTTCGCAGCGAAAGTCTATCCCCTGAGCTGCGGTCAATAATTCGATAGCCACGATGGTTTCTACATGGTCGAGCACTTGCTTCGTATGGTGAACGGCGATGGCGCCCATACTCACATGGTCTTCCGTGTTCGCACTGCTGGGGATCGAGTCGGCTGTCGCCGGATGCGACAGGATCTTATTCTCTGAGGCCAGGGCGGCGGCCGTATACTGGGCGATCATGAGGCCGCTTTCCAATCCACCATTTTTCGCAAGGAACATGGGGAGAACCCCCTCGTTACAATCCGCATCAACGAGCCGTGCCGTGCGTCGTTCGCTCATATTGCCCATGTCGGTCAGAGTGAATTTAATGCTGTCCATCGCCACCGAGATCGGTTCACCATGAAAATTTCCGGCGCTGACGATATCAGCTTCCCCGGTGTCTTCGTCAACAAACACCAGCGGGTTATCATTGGCGGCATTCAATTCAATATTTACCACCCACCTGGCATAATCGATGGTATCCCTCACCGCGCCGTGGACTTGTGGCACACACCGCAAGGTATACGGATCCTGGACATTGTTGGGGTCGGCGGTTCGTAAAAACCGACTCGACTCCAATAACGCCCTCAGGAGCGCGGCACAGGCGATCTGCCTCGGATGGGGTCGGACGGCATGTACCCTGGCATCGTAGGCCCGAGCGGTACCATGTAACGCCTCCACAGTCAATGAAGCCGCCACATCTGCCGTAATCGCAAGATTTGAGGCTCTGCATACGAGCAACGCGCCGATGCCGGCCATGAGTGTCGTGCCGTTGGTCAGGGCAAGGCCTTCCTTAGCGCCCAGCACCACCGGTTTCAAATCCGCCTGTTGCAACGCGGAAGCACCGTCTAAACGGTGTCCTTGAAAGATCGCCTCCCCTTCACCGATCAGGACCAGGGCCATATGAGCCAACGGCGCCAGATCGCCACTGGCGCCCAGGGATCCCCGGCCGGGAATACAGGGATATACGCCGTGATTGAGCAGATCTATGAGCAATTGTACAAGGACCGGCCGCACGCCGGAAAATCCCAGGGCCAGGGTGTTGGCGCGGACGACCAGCATCGCACGGACAGAGGCTTCGTCCAATTCCGGACCGGCGCCGGACGCGTGGCTTCGTACGAGATTCAACTGTAACTGAGCCACCTGCCCACCCGATATCAGCTTATCTTTAAACCGGCCGAAACCCGTAGTAATACCATAGGCAATCCGCCCATCGGCCACCAGCCGCTCGACCGCCTGTCTCGACCGGTCCATTCGGGGAATAGAATCAGGATGTATATCGACCGGACGCCCTTGGGCCACCGCGGCAATATCATCGACGGTCAGATCTTGCCCGGATATAACCAATGGATCGCGCATACTGATCTCCCAAAGCCAATAAAATGATATAGAGGGTTGTCTAATAAACATATATCAATTATCATATTTATTCAATGGTAATATAGTTATACCCATTTCGGATGAATGGTCCCCTGTAGGGACGCATCGCGCACTTCGTGGTTTCGGAATTATTCCATGGTGTTACGCTCACCAGTCACCAATCACCAATCATCATTCACCAATAGCCTGTGCCAACCCCCATAGCGATCCAATCCATCATCCAACTCGGTCAGGCCGTCCTGACAGACAAAAACGTGGATAAAGACCTCAGTAGCTCCTGGCTGAACATCGCTCTCGATCGCGATATGATCGAAGATTGGGCGAGAGGCATAAGCCGTCTTCCGGCCTTGCTGGACAAGTTGGGTTCGGGTGAGATGGGCAGCACGCTACAAGTCGAGGTGGAAGCGATTACGCCGGTATCTGCCCGGATCAACGCGCCGGAAGGCCATTGGCGGGATCAGGTCGGTATCTATGGCGCCGGGGAAGCTCTCCGCCTGGCTCAACAACAAGGCATCGGGCTCGTGGCCTGCCCCAAACCCGCCATTGTAGGCGCTATCCTCGAACCGGTTATGGAAGCCGGATATATCGGGTTTGTAGGGGTTCAGAACACCCCACTAATGAATACCGGTCTATCGGCATGTAACCATGTAGGAAACAATCCGATGTCCATCTGTGCGCCCGGCGCCCCGCCTTTTCTTTTCGATGGCGCGTTGAGCAGGTACTCATTTTTTGAGCTGCTCTATCGGGCCCAACAGAACAGCGATATACCTGAGGGCGCTGTAACACAACATGTCAATTCTAATATAATGGACAAAGAGACCATCCTTCGGCTGGCAGAAGGTGATTTCGGCAGTGGCGGTCTCACGCCGATCGGTGGAATCAAAGGATTAGGATTGGCCATGGGTATGGAAATGCTGGCCGGCGCCCTGACCGGCGGGTTTTATCAACCGCCTGAAGGAAAACCATGGGGGCAAGGTTCGCTAGTCATGGTGTTTAATCCCGATTTGTTCGGTGTGGGAGATATAAAAGAAAGGATAACGCAGTATCTTTCACAATTTTCATCCTATCCGGGTCAACACGCCCGGGTTAAACGGGAAAGCGTCAAACAAACCGGGATGATCACCTATCCGAATGATATTGCGGAACTATTGTATAACCTGTTTGATGTGTATCATATCAACTTTTGATTTATGATTTATGAATTGGAAGATATGACCGGAATACATGATTCACTAAGTATATCCTGAGTTTTACAATCATCATTCAAAACTCACCATTCATAATTATACGGCCATCGGTTAAATATGCCAATAGATCGATCCTGATCCATTCTCAGGTTGCCCATGCGAAAAACCCGATATGACCAGCTTATACGCGATGGATTCTGTATATGTCCTGACCTCTTGCACGCAGACCTGATAAGCCGGCTACGCAAAACGACACAAAGGCTTTGTGATGCCATGACGGAAGAACATAAGGCACGATTCAGAGTGCAGGGAAGCATGTTTCATACCAGCCTTGATCCCTTATTCGCCGAGCTGATCGCCTGGCCGCCTGCGTTGGATGAACTGAAAGCCATGGGATTTAAGGATCCGACCTTTACGGATGGATACATCATCAGCAAACCGCCCCATAGTCCAGGTCTTTTCTGGCATTATGACTGGTTCGCCTGGGAAGATTCGACGGCATATGACCCTCGTCCCCAACAGGTGTTTTTAATGTATTATCTGGAAAATACCTGTACCGAAAACGGCTGTTTACGCGTTATTCCCGGTTCGCATCGGGATCATAACCCCCTGCACGACATACTGGCAAAACCACATGACGAAGCGCTGTCGTCCGCAAAAGACCTGGACCGGCCTGAATTTTCGAGACGACCGGATGAAATCGATGTGCCGATTTACGCAGGGGACCTGCTCATCGGCGATGCCCGCCTCCTGCACGCCACCCATCCGAACACATCGAACGAAAGAAGGACTGTCATCACCCTCTGGTTCCAGCCTGACTTCTGTGATTTACCGGAACGCATCAAAGCCCAGATGGTACATAAAACCCACACCATCCCAGATGACTGGCCACCCGACGCCAGAGAAAAGGTCGCCCGTTTAAACCCGGTATACCACGGCAATGCCATACCATACGATCGAACCTGCTATAAACGGAACCCGAGGTTAACTGATTGAAAAAACAACTCATCAACTCACCTACCCACCCATGAATCAACCACCCCCCGATCTGCCATCTTCAACCTTTGACGTCCTCGGTCTCGGTTGCGCCTGTCTGGACTTTCTCGGCGTGGTGCCACGGATGCCGGATCTGGATGACGAAATCAGGATGGTCACCTCAAGCCAGCAAGGCGGTGGTGAGGTAGCGACGGCGCTGGTCGCTCTGTCAAAACTGGGCGCATCAACGGTCTATCTGGGTAAGGTCGGGGACGATCATGCGGGTCGGATGATCCGGGAGGAGCTTGAACAATATGGGGTCGATACGCGGCATCTGGTGATCGACCCTGATGCGACCTCGATTGCCAGTATGGTCATCATTGACCAGCGTTCAGGAAAACGGACTATTCTGGCCGGTGATCTCTCCCTGTGTGAATTAGAGCCGTCAGAGATACCTCCATGCCTCCTCGATTCCGTCCGATATCTACATCTGGACGGGACCTCTCTACAGGCTGCGCTGGCAGCCGCTTTTACAGCGCGCAAAAACGGGGTAAAGGTCGTTCTGGATGCGGATGTCCTTGCTGATGACGCCGAAATCAGTCAATTAATGGGAATGACGGATATTCTCATCACCTCAGAAGGATTTGCACGCCGATTCACGGGTATGGATAAACCAGAAGATATGATTGAAAAACTGCGTTTATATGGCGCTGAAATAGTCACGGTAACATTGGGTGACAGGGGCAGTATCTGTTTCTCAGAGGATGAAGTGATATGGGCCCCGGCCTTTCAGGTGGATGTGGTGGATACTACAGGAGCCGGGGATGTGTATCATGGGGCTTTTATTTACGGCCTTATTCAGGACTGGCCTCTAGAAAAAACAACTGAATTCGCGTCTGCTGTTGCGGCCATGAAATGCACCAGGATAGGTGGGCGGATCGGGATTCCCACCCTTGATGAAGCCCTGGAATTTCTGCATCGAAATAATACCCAACAGTTCAGGTAGATGGATTAACGGCAAAGGAGAGCGTACTATGCTTCGTGAAGGAAGACGTGTTATGGTATTCAGCGCACACGCGGCTGATTTCTGTTCTCGGGCAGGGGGGACAATTGCCCGTTTGGTTGACCTCGGTGGGGAGGTACTGGTTTATGATATGACTTATGGGGAACGTTGTGAATCACCGGGGATATACGCCCGGTCAGAACCCCCTCCATTGGATGAAATCAAGAAAATACGCTGGCAGGAAATGCAAGGGGCGGCAGGTACACTCGGGGCCGAAATCCGATGCTTCGATTTCGGGGACAGTCCGCTGATTTTCGATACGGATCGCCGCCTTCAGATTACGGATGCCGTTCGTTCATTTCAGCCTGATCTGGTTCTTACCCACTGGCATAATGATGTTCTTCATCCGGATCATGCAGAGACTACGAAAGCTGTTATATGGGCTTGTAGATATTGTGATGCTCCGGGGGTTAAGACCGATCACAACTGGTGTGAAGAACCGGATATCGTGTGTTATGAGGCCACGCTCGGTACAGCGCCGGTCACCAGGTATCTACCGGACCTGTATGTAGATATTACCTCTGTATATGAACGTAAAATGGAGGCATTACGACATCTGGCCTCTCAGTCGCAGTTACCTGATAATTATGCTATTCTTGCACGATATCGTGGTCTGGAAGCAAAAACGACCGCTAATATGAAAACTTGTATATATGCGGAAGGGTTTTGTCGTATGGTAGGGCAGTGAGGGGCAGTAGATGGGCAGGTGGGCAGGCAATCCGCCACATGCCTGGATGCTACCTATCAGGTCCGTTCGCCCCTCAGTTGCCTATTGGGCCGTTGTACATTTTCCCGCTGAACATTACGCTCGTTCCGAGCATTTCGGATTTGCACCCGCGGGACCTGAACCTGGTCGCTGATCCTCTCCTGCATTTCGTGACTTCTGATTCGCACCTCTTCCATTTCGACCTGCATGACCTTTTCCATTTCATTCCGGCATCTTAGTTCTGTGGAAAAATATGCCGGGTTGTCAATGCATCCAGGATATGTTCGGCCATCAGCCGATGGCCTTCCTTGTTGAAATGCCCATCATAGGGATAGAAGAGTTGCTTTTGAAGACTTACCTCCCGAAATCGAGGCAAGGGGTTTATAAAAGGAATACGTTCTTGTTCACAAAAGGCTTGCAAACGACCCTGGAAATGCGGCGAGGTAATCATATGATCCGCATCGAACCCCCACAACTGCTTGCCCTCTTTCCATTCTTCTGTACTGACCTGATTAGGCTGGGGAACGGGAATAAGTGATATGGCTATCCCATTCTGGAGGCAGAGTTGGTGGATGCCTCGCAGCCAGACCAACGTCTGCTGCCAGGCCGATTCTTCTTCAGGTAAAAATGTCTCATTAAATATAGCAAAAAAATCTTCCCGTAGATCTTTCCCCGCGAGATGAGCCAGATGCGTCGCGAGGGCAAGGTCTATCTCGCTATCCTCACTATTTTCCGGTGCGTTTGTAGTCTGTCCATCCCCAATGATCTTTGCTTCTTCGGTTTTCATCTCGTATTGAAACCGATGATATCGATCCCGAATGAAATGGTACAACACGGAGTTATTCCGTAAAAACTGCTTGAAAGGCATATAAGACACCTGATCCTCAAGCTGCACATCCTTTGTTACAGAAACAGGCATCCCTTCCCCATCAAACCTGGCACGTTTGGCATGATCATAGTCATCCGTCACATCAGTTATACTGAAATTTATCAGAACCAGATCCGGATTGTAGTCCAATCCCTTTTCTTTTAGAAACAGATAATATAAAATCGGCGAATAGCCTTGCATCCCTCCGTTGAGTACTTCAAACCGGCCGGGATTACCTTGATTTAATAATTGCTCCATTTGGTTCGGGAACGTCTCCTCGCCAGGGACTTCGATACCGACCACTGGAGAGTCTCCCAGCACCAGGATACGGTAAACGCCTTCCGGTTTATCCAGCGTATATTCCTGATCCCGTAATCCCATGCTGTTAATACGAATATCTACATCGAACTCACCCTGTTCGGATATATACCGGGAGACGGCGTTGGGGATCAGCTCGTTATGGAGTACCAGTGAGGGTTGAATGAACTGGTGAAAACCAAATACTTTATTGACACCGAACAGGCGCGCGCCCCCCTCCATCAAGAGCAACATGAAAACTATAATCCCGGCCAGAAGTAAGATATTAATACTCAGGGCCGACAAACGTTTCGTCCATACCGACATAATTAGTATCCTGTTATTCTTTGTTCTGGACAATAAAAAAATGTATCAGTCGGATATTGCCTCAGTTGTTGACCGTTGGAGATAGGATGCCAGGTGTTGATAAATGGCGTCCGCAGCCATTTTATGCGCTCGGGCATTGGGATGGGCGTCGTCGGGGGCGACCCAAAGAGATTCCGGTATTTCTCCCTGATAAATGGGGAGCAGATCGACTACAGGTGCCTCATACGCAGCGGATAGGTCCCGGACAAGTTGATGTACTTTTTTAAATGGATAGGAGGTCTCATCGGTGACATGTAATTCTGGATAGAGAACCACAAAAGGTTCTATTTGAATCCGCCGGCAAATTTGGAGTATTTGATTAAACGCACGATCAAAAGCAGTGCGCCCCGGGCTGCCGGGTATGTACAAATCATTGTAGAAATCAACATAATCCTTTTCTACGGACATCATCCGTGTCATCATATCCAGACGACCTTTCATCATCGTCCATAAATATGAATTTCGATCCAGAAAACTGATGGATTCACGGTGTTTAATAATCTCTCCATCATTAACAAAGAAACAGATCATCACCATATCGGGATGATATTTTAGTCCCTCCGACTCTAAATAATAAAGCTCATGCTCCGTATTATAATTACCAACGCCGGCATTAATCACTTCAAACCGCTTGTACCGGAGCAAATTTAAATTATGATTCAACTGCTTTTCCAGCACATCAGCGTAAATATGTCCCTGCCGAACTCCCCACCCCAAGGTAATCGAATCACCAAGAAGCAAAATCCGGAAAGTTGAATCCGGTTTTTCATACGTGTATTCGGTATCCCTGAGGCCCTTTGAGTTGATAGCGACATCCGCTCCCATGAAATATCCAGATGCGCCCGGACGATGTTCATGAGAAAGTTCGGCGATTTTTCCGGGTTGTTTCAGATCTACGGCATAACGCCACATTTCGATATCATAAAAAATATAGGCCTTACATAATATCCTGACTGCGATTTCACAAAATCCCATCGTCAATACGATAAACACAGTGAGCAACGTCATGTTACCGATTAACGTTGTCAAACGATTTGCCATCACGTACCTCATCTTATAATTCAACGCCGTTATTTCCCTCTGCTATCCGGGTGTTACCATCATAAATCAAAGGTGTATAATGTAAAATGGGCATGAGCAAAGTCAATCTTTTTCTATATTACATCACTTGACGAAACCGGGACCATATCATGGAACTTTTTAACGCCGAAAGCGTAGATATATACGGATACTGTAACGCATGACTATTGTCTACAAATCCTCTTTACGGCACCCTATTGGAACGGTCGGCCGGGTGCGGCGAGGTGTTACAAAGCCTTTCCAGACGCTGCACCTGGTCAAACTGTTCCAATATCAAAAATTCAAGATGATACAGCCCCTGGTGGATATTCCAGGGGCTGTTTTGTTTGATCTTACACCACAGAGACCTCATGTATTTCGTCTCTACGGTTGTCGGGCTTCCATGATGTTGGTGTTTTTGTTGGTCAGACTCCAGATATACCAGTAGGTATCAAATCCTTGAAACGATTCAAGCACATCGCCACCGTTCGGACTGAACGCTCGAATGGCCGGGTCCCATATTAAAGGACCTTTTTCATCACGTTCAAGCGTCCACTGCCGCCCCTCTTTATTGAATTTCGCTCCGACTGGAGCGAGGAATACGGTGGTCGCCTGATAGAACGAATCTTGTTCCTCACGATATAAAAAGAGTGCTCTGTCCTTGATGCGCACCACACCACCGTCGATAAAACTCTTGTGAGGAATCGCTTGAGGCGCTCCGCTCCTATGAAAGCTGTAAATCATCTCTTTATTCGCCAGACGGTCATCTTTCGTTTGAATGCCTCGAAACCCACGGTTCGATCTGAAATAAGACAGGTAAGAATCGGCGGGGTCATGTTCCCGTCCGCCATAGGACAGGACAAGTGAATTCGGGTGCTTTATTTTCCATATCCCCCAGGTTGTTTTGGTTGCTCCGGGCAATAGCTCCAATTTCTTTCCTTTCGCTTCACCATACACCGCTTCTTCGGTCATAATAGACCAGTAAGAGTCGGTTTCCTTATCCTGCATGACCAGGCTGGCGTTGAGCAGGGCGCCGCTGGGTTCAAATGTATAGGTTTTGTCATCGATTTCACGACTGTAGACTACAGCCGTCTGGGCCAATGGTCACCATACAGCCGCAATGGGTTGATCTCCCACGGTATGGTTAACGATCTCATGCGTGTTCAGGAGATTCAGGTCATAGGCATAGGCCAGCCCGTCCATCTCAAAGCCCAAAATCCATGCTGAATCCGGAATACGAGCCTGTGCCGCCGACTTGAATTCCGGTCGGTCAATAGACGAAATAGCGCCCCGGGGAATGATCTGCTGAAACCCATCCATATCGGGGCCCTTACGAAGCCAACCCTGATCTGCTGTGGCCGCCGTCCACAAACCCAACATGAAGACCAAACCTGCCAAGATCAAAGGCCATCGTAATCTTATTAATTCGGCTATCGTCATGGAAAACCCCTTTTACAATTTCGGATTTCGGATTCGGATTATTAGATGTTTATCTTACATAACAGTCTTTAAAGAGTTGAGGTTCCTTATATCGATGCCACGGTAGAAATATCTTGCACAATAGCATAGCTCAAGCTATAGTTTGGCATATAGAAAATACGGATCGTTTTTAAAATCCGCAATCCGCAATCCGAAATCCGAAATCGGAAATGGAGCCACAGGAGGTTGTTATGATCGACCAGGAACTACTTGACATTCTGGCCTGTCCGGAAACAAAAGAGGATGTTTCGCTGGCTGACCAATCACTTATTGATTCGATAAATGAAAAAATAAAGGCCGGTGGGCTTAAAAACCGAGGTGGTGAAGAGATCAGCGAGTCCATCGACGGCGGCCTGGTGCGTGCAGACGGAAAATATATGTATCCGATACGAGATGAGATTCCCATTATGTTGATTGATGAAGCGATACCGCTATAAGAGCAGGTGGGCAGGTGGTACGTTGTTTCCTGCCTGGTATTGCCTCATTAAAGTGAGATTTATATGGCAGATCAATCAATTTATCCGGATGACCCCTATCGTTTAAATCCTCAAGATATTCAGGAACCACCCAAAGGACGTTGGGCGACGATTAAACAGTTAGGCCCTGGATTAATTCTGACCGGGTCGATTGTTGGATCGGGTGAGCTCATTGCCACAACGCGTCTTGGGGCTGAGGTGGGCTTCGTCGTGCTCTGGCTTATCCTGCTCAGTTGCGCGATAAAAGTGCCGGTGCAGAGTGCGTTAGGTCGTCATGCGATCGCCTCCGGGCAGACCACTTTCGTAGCTTTCAACCAGGTGCCCGGACCGCGATGGCGTGTTTCCTGGCTGGTATGGGGATGTCTGTTCCTCATTTTCTGGAGTACCATGCAGACGGGTGGTATTGTGGGCGCCATCGGTCTAACGCTGGAATTGCTTTTTCCTTTTGTAAGTGGTACGCTCTGGATGATCATCATTACCGGCGTGGGTATGGCCCTTGTGTTGATTGGACATTATGCGGCGTTAGAACGAACGACTATGATTCTGGTGGCATTGTTCACGTTTACCACGCTGGGCAGCGCCATCATGTTGTTCTGGACCCCTTACGCTGTTACCCCGAAGGTTCTTATCGACGGATTACAATTTGCCTTACCTTCCAATGGTGCGGTGACGGCCTTTGCCGTATTCGGAATCACCGGCGTGGGCGCAACGGAACTATTGCTTTATCCATATTGGTGTTTAGAAAAAGGATATGCCCGTGCAACGGGCGCCAATGACGATAGTGAAGCTTGGCGGCAGCGCGCCATCGGATGGATCGGCGTGATGAGGAAAGACGTATGGCTGTCCATGGCCACGTATACCATAGCCACCATCTCTTTCTTCTTTCTGGGAGCGACCGTCCTTCATACACAGGGATTGGTACCGGAAGGGTTTGATGCGGTTCAGATCTTATCCAGCATGTATACGGAAACGTTAGGCGGATGGGCGTTTTATCTATTCGGTGTCGGTGCGTTTGTGGTTCTGTTTTCCACTTATTTTGTGACCATAGCCGGTATGTCGCGCATGCTGGCTGATGCCATCGGGGTTCTTGGCCTGGCCTCCTATGAGGATCCCCGATTGCGGCAGCGTATGATCCGGACGATCAGCATCATCCTGCCGTTGTTGTATGCGTTGCTCTACATCGTCTGGGCGGCTCCTGTGATGATGGTCATCATCGGAGGCTTAATGCAAACCGTCCTGCTGCCGGCCATCGGCTGGGCTGCCTTGTACTACAGCCGAACCACGGCTCGAGAAGTCGGTATCTCCCCATCAAACACCTTTATTATTCTCCTGACCATCGCCACCCTGGTCATGGCTGTTTTTGCCTTCTACGCGATCTGGGTGAGACTTTAAAGACGTTTAGGAATTATGATTGTTGAATTGAAATGCCCTTCAATCACAATTCATAATTCAACAATCATAATTATGGAATATCTGTCAGTCGCCGAAGATACGCATATTTACTACGAACACCAGGGATATGGATCGGTTGTCGTGTGGCTTCATGATGGTCTGATTCATCGTGCTGCATGGGATGCGCAATGGGATGCGTTTGTCGATCACTATTTCTTGATCCGATATGACCGACGTGGCTACGGGCATTCCGATGAGCCTACTGCGCCTTATTCAGAAGTAGAAGACCTGCATCGGTTGCTGGAATACCTGGAAGTGATAGACGCGGTGATCGTCGCCTCTTCTGCCGGTAGTAATATCGCCCTTGAATTCGCAGTCACGTATCCGAGGATGGTTGAACGGCTGATCCTGGTCGGACCGGTGGTAGGCGGGTTGGTGCCGTCCGAACATTTTGTTAATAGAGGACAGGCTAATTTTAAACCGTTGGTCGAACAGGGGGATATAGAGACCACTATCGAGAACTGGACGCACGATCCCTATTGGATCGCCCCCGGAAATGATCATGCCGGTCAATTGTTTCAGATGCTGCTATCCAGCCATCCTCAAAATATATCACACCTCTCTCACTTTGCGCAAAATATGGACCCGCCCATCCTATCCCGTCTCTCGGAGATTGATGTGCCTACGCTGCTCGTCACCGGTGAATCAGATCATCCGGACATCCATGCCCACGCGGGCGCCATTCAGGCCGGTATTGCCCAAGCCCAACGCATCGTTTTTCCTCGTGCCGGTCATCTGGTCCATATGGAACGCCCCGACGCATTCAACCGATTAGTTGATGCGTTTATTAAAACAGTGTTTACGGGATGATCCGGTCTTTTGCGCTGGCGTCGCATGAGGACATATAGGCTGGTTCCTCGATAATGTTTCGGAAGATGTCCCCGTTATTATTGATGAGACCTATATCGATTTTGTGAAAGATCCTGACTATAAGAACGCCGCTTCCTATGCCATCTCCCGCCCGAACGTGGTGGTGTCCCGTACATTAGTTTAATTTCATCGGGTTGTTGCCGGGCATAAATGTGCATTTATAAAGGCAATTGGAGATACATGGGTTATCCGCGTTTTCCGTTACGCAGGGCCAGCACCTCGTCCCAGGGCATGACGTTGCACCGGGCAGCCCATACCTCATATAATGCGGACAGTTCCCCGATGATTTCCGGGAATTGTGCGGATACATCATGCAGTTCCGTACGGTCTTCGGTCATATTGTACAGTTCCCAACCTCCTGGGTATTTACACACCAGTTTCCAGTTCTCCCGCTGAACCGCTTTATTTCCTTCATGTTCCCAGTACAGGACCGGCCTCTCAGAAGGACGGTTTTCTAATATAGGCCTCATGCTATATCCTTCGGCGGGTTGGATTGTTCGTCCTTCATAGGTATCCGGATAACATATATCGGCAACATCGAGACAGGTGGCCATAATGTCCGGCAGCTGGGCGGGTTGTCGGCGCATGGCGCCCCGGTCTGATATGCCCGCAGGCCAATGCACAATCAACGGGGTGGCGATGCCCCCTTCATGAACCCAATGTTTGTATTCCCGAAACGGCGTATTGCTCAGATTCGCCCACGGTACGCCGTAACTTTGATAGGTCTCTTCCCCGCCCGGCATAACAGACGGATCGTTCCCATATTGAACCGGTCTTCCATCCCGTGTGGTTTTCTGAGCGATACGCCCCCTGAGATTTTGTCCCCAACTTGTACTGATTTCCTCAGCACAGCCGCCATTATCCGCGAGGAAAAGAACAAGCGTGTTGTCCATCTGCCCGGTGTCTTCAAGCGCTTGTACTAGGCGTCCAATACCCTGATCCATTCGGTCTATCTGGGCGGCAAATACCTCCATGCGCCGGCATTGCCAGGCTTTATGTTCTGCTTCATCCCAGGGGGGCTGGGTCGGGTCACGCGGGGTCAATCGCCATTGGGGATCAATGAGCCCCATTTCCGTCATCCGCGAAAGCCTTTCTTCCCGTAAGACGTCCCATCCGTCATCAAAACGGCCTTTATACCGTTCGATATCTTCCAGACGGGCATGCAGCGGCCAGTGTGGGGCCGTATACGCGACGTAAGAGAAAAACGGCGAATCGGGTTTGGATTGGTCGTGTTCTCGAATCTGCCTGACAGCTTCGTCGCTGATCGCATCGGTAAGGAAATAGTCTCCGGGTGGTGTGGCGATCCGTTCGTTGTTTCGTGTCAGTGTCGAAGGATTAAAAAAGTTAGATGCCCCTGTAATGATCCCGTAAAAATCATCGAATCCACGTTGACACGGCCAATTGTGCTTCGGATCGTCGACGTGGCGGGTGACGTGCCATTTTCCAGACATGCAAGTGTCATATCCCGCCGGTTTCAGTGCTTCTGCGATCGTGACCGTATTGGCATTGAGATCCCCGAGGTAGCCATCCACGCCATCGTCATTCATCATATGACCGACGTCCGCCTGATGCGGATAGAGGCCGGTCAGTAAGGAGGCGCGCGAAGGACAGCATCGTGCTGTATTATAAAATCGGGTAAAGCGAAGCCCACCGGATGCCAGGCGGTCCAGGTTAGGGGTCTGTACTTCTCCGCCGTAACAGCCTAAATCGGAGAAGCCCATATCGTCGTTCAGGATAATGATGATGTTGGGTTGGGGCATGTTTTTCCCTATTATTGTCGGCTATTGATCCGGGCGGCACGAAACAGGGTGTCGGCGGATTGTAGGATTTTGGCGCGCAATCGGGGCGGGTAGTCCGGATGATCGGCTAAAAAATCACGTACGATATCGGCGGCGGTTCCCGTCTGATGACCGCCCAGAGTGGCGTCGAGCCATCTTTTGGGGAAGAAGATGTCGCCTGTCCGCTGAATCTCTTCCAGCAGATCGAGGCCGGGACGAATATACGATTCTGATGATCGGGCTCGGAGCGGATGGTGGATGTAGCGTAGCGCTTCCAGCACCCAGGGCTCACGCGCCCGATTTTTCTCTTCAGACAGGCTGGTAAAAAAAGCATTCCGAACCTCAGGATCGGCGGACAAGGCCGGCATCACGAAGGCAAATCGGTTTTTTCGATCCGGATTTTGAATACGTTCCTGCTGTGTTTTGAGAATTTGGTCCGGGGCCGAGACGCCGCGCAGCACCAGATCAGCAGCCATCCCGATGAAATCCCTTTCGGATAGTTTCAAACCGGCTATCGTCTCTTTTTGTGCCCAGATATCATGCAACCGGGCAAGACCTTCCTTCGTCAGGGTAACCGTACGGAGCGCATTGAAAAACGCCGCTTTGAGCGAACTGGTCGCCGCGCGATCCATATGCTTCCAAAATACATCTTCAAGGTCTGACGCAAGCGCCATACGTCGATCCAGTGGCAGATATTTCCAATAGGCGCCGGAGAGAGAGCTCAAAACCCGCTGTATATTGAGTTCGTCTTTTTCCCTGTTCAGCGTGCGTAAGCCTAAATCAATCAGATCATCCGGGGTCGTATGTCCATACAGCATATCCTCCCAGAGGGTCATCCAGGCGATGCCCCGACGGACCGGATCATCCAATTCCGGCAGATGATTGAGCAGATAGGTCCGGCTGGCGGGATCGAGCTTGAAATAGCCATAGGCGAGGCCACGTCCATTGGGCAGGATATAGTCCGGTTTCGGCAAGTTGATGGCGTCGGGTATAATAGTTGATGATGCATTGAGATGCCCCGCTAAAATCCTGTCCTGATCTGGATAGGCGAGCAAGACCGAGAGCCGTTGATTCCACAGACGGTCCCGCTTTAATGGATCGGTTTGCATCAACCGCAGTTCCTCTATCATATCCTCTTCATTAAGCCGTATATCGGCCTCTATTATTGGCCGGCCGGGTTCTTCAACCCATACCCGGCTCCACGTTTTCAGATCTTCATCTGATAGCCTGTCCAGGATGTCGATCAGATCAGGCCAGGTCGCATTGGCGAACTTGAACCGGTCCAGGTAGGTGTGCATCCCCGACCTGAACATATCCTCTCCGACCAGTAATTCCAGATGTTTCATCACAATGGGCGCCTTCTGGTAGATAATGGCGCCGTAGAGCGTTCCGGCCATATTCAGATTTTCCAGCGGCTGCCGGATCGGGTTGGCGCCGTCGGTGCGATCCACGCCGTAGGCAGAAGGATAATGACGCAGCAGAAACCGAAGGTCATGGTTGATTTCGGGGAAGGAAGGATTGACGATTTTGGCGGCCATGAAATTGGCAAATACCTCTTTGGTCCATACATCATCGAACCAGTTCATGGTCACCAGATCCCCGAACCACATATGGGCGGTTTCATGGGAAATTACGCCGGCCCGTCCCAGGACCCGGTTTTTAGTCGCGGATTCATCCAGAAGCAGCCCGGTGTCCCGATAAAATATGGCGCCGGGATGCTCCATGCCGCCATATTGGAATCCGGGAATGAGTACGAAATCGAATTTCCCGAACGGATAGGGTATGTCGGTGTAATCTTCCAGCCAGGTGAGCGCCGAAGCATGTAAATCAAATACGGTATCTTTGTTGCGGTCTACTTTTTCTACATCCGTTTCCCGGTGATACATAGTCATGGATCGGCCGTTACGTTCAGCCGTTTCGGTTTGAAACAAGCCCGCGGCAAAAGCAAACAGGTAGGTGCTGATCGGCTTAGTTTCCTTGAACCGGAATAGACGTCCTGTCTCTTCTTCCATCTCCTCGTCCAGGGCTCCATTGCTAACGGCGACCCAATCGGGCGGGGTATGCAACGTCAGTTTGAAACGCGCCTTCAGATTGGGCTGGTCGAAACAGGGGATGGCCGTCGCCGCCCGGTCCGGGACAAACAGCGTATATAGAAATTCAGTGTTGCGATTAAGAGACATGTCTCCGGCGCGGAAGGTGATGGTCAAGCGATTCGCACCCACCTTAATCACCGATTCAGGAATGAGGATATGCTGCTCCCTCATATCAAAATCAATTTCCGCCTCATCGATGCGGATGCCCTGGACATATTCTGCCGGTTGACGAAAATCCAGAACGACCCCACCGGCTGTATCCGATAGATAGAACGTAACGGTTTCAAGCCCCTCGATAGGTTCATTTCGATCGGCCGGGATCGTCAATGAAAGATCATAACGCACATCCGAAATGGTCTGTGCCCGTCGCTCCGCCAGATCCCACGAGACCCCGGGTTCCAGGTCGTTCGGCGGGGATGGTGCACAGGCACTCAGCATCATAATGGTTATTCCCGTAATCAGATATCTCATGCGCATAAATCTGGTCCTTTAATGGTCCATCATTGTTTTTGAAGGATATCCCAGAGGTGCCGATCAGGAAAGATATCAATCCCTAATTCCGATTTCAAGACATAAAGTACCCCGAATCCGATAACCGCCAATCCGATGATCACCCCTGTCCGTGGTCTGTCGAATATTCCGCCCCATCAGGAATACAAAGTAGAACCTGATAAAGAAAAACGGGATAATTCCCCGGAAATCAATGGCATGTTTCTTCGGTAGGCCGGTCCTGATCGCTGCACGGATGGCTTTAATTTGTTTGGGTATAAATGAGACATAAAACAGTGGATGAATTTGCGCCACTGTTTTTTCGACTATGATTTCAGCCTGATCTTCTCTATCCATAGGAGTATGCCTTTCTTACCGGATGGAAGGAATGAAGGATGAGAGTATTGGAGGAAAAACTAGTGACCTCCGTGCCGGCCGCGCCAGGTAAGGACCGAAAACTATTCAGCCGTTCAATATACCAACCCGGGAAACCGTAGGCATGCGCCGGATTGACGATAGTGCTCGGGCGCGAGGTCCACTTCTTTCAGTGCCTCGAAATTGATATACGATCCGTAGAAGAAGGTCCATATCGTGGGGGCGGACATGGGAAGCTCCTGATTGCGGATGGATGGTTCCCTTTGGGAACGCATCGAGCACTTCGTGGTTGCGGATTCTGGATTTCGAATTATAAACCGGATTGTTGATTCTATATGTAATCAAGGGAGGGGTTTTTGTCAAAGCATCTTAACGGGTTCCTACCGTTGGTACACCTTTTGCTTTTCAAATCTGGACACCATTGATCGCCATATATTATTTTCAGGAAAACTACAGACCCTCCAAAGCTGATGAACCAGACATTCTTTATGATTCCCAGTCGTATTTTCTTACGTATCCTGCTTCTCCTGTGCTCGTTTCTTTCCGCCTTTGAACTTTTGCGTGAAGATTCGCTATAGCCGGAATATTATCAGTATTTGTTTAAATAGTGTCAATCCCGGAATGACCATCAAATTGTTGTTGCCGGACCTCAAGCGAATATCCTGCCAGTCACCCTTGGCACGATATCGGTTCCGGCAGGCAAAGGAAGCGTGCTACCTGCCACCTTTACGCTGGCGCCGGCACAGCCCAACCCATTCAACCCGAGTACGGCGATTTCCTATGAGGTGCCGCACCAGGTGCACATCACCATCACAGAATATAATATACTGGGGCAAAGTGTGGTGAATCTGGTGGATCAGTTGAAGGCAACGGGTAGTTATATCGCCAGCTGGCATGGGAAGAATGAACGAGGAGCAGGTGTAGCCAGTGGGATTTATGTATACCGGCTGACCTCCAGTACAGGCTTCAGCGAAACGAAGCGTATGACGCTGCTCAAATAGGATTGCATTACGGCAGGCGGACGTATGCGATAACGTATTCTGGCCTTAGTCTTCAACCATTTAAACCACCGAGGAAAATGTAATTTTTCCTCGGTGGTTTTTATATCCATTCATTTTTGTTGACGGCTGGTGTCCGCGGACACACAACGAGCGCTGCGTGGTTTGTTGATTGAAATGCTGTCGCACACCTTCCTGCCCGGTTGACTGATTAAAGTTTTTTCAATCACCCGATCACCATTTTTTCTATCCGCCTACCCCCTCCCCCCAATCTCCCCCTCCGCCAACATCGTCAATAACGCCGAATCGTCCACATCAAGCGGCAGATTTATTCTTGCGCGACGGCGGCTGGATTCGTACGTGGCGAAAATAAGTTCCGTAGCTTGAAGGGCCTTGCGACCTTCCAGCTCAGGTTCTCTTCCCGTTTTCAAGGCATCGATTAAATCCAGCACCGTTAAGATGGTAAGATCTTCTTCCTCATGACCGTCCAGTGGCGGTATTTCCCACCCATAGGCGTCGTGACGTAAGATGCGTAGAGGGATCTCTTCACTCACGCCCACTTCGATAAGCCCCTCCGTTCCAATCAAACGGTTAGCGGCATGTTGAAGCGACGTATTTCCTGTGGCCAGCAAGCCTTCCACCCCGTTTTTCCATCGAATCCACGACAGGCCTCCTGCGTCTAAAGAAACGCCAAAAACAGATAGATCCTCAGAGGTGTCTATTTGTCCCATCACCCAATCTACCGGCGTATCATCATTGTAAAAGAAAAACATGTCGAACCAGTGGGTGCCCCAATCGAACAGATTCGAGCAACTGCCTTCAACGCGGATCAGGTCTCCTATAGCGCCTTCTTTCAAGAGACGTTTCGCCGTACGGAACGAGGCGCCGAATCGTCTCTGATGGCAGAAGGTGATTTTTACTTTATGATCCACGCATGTCTGGATAATTGTTTTGGACGCGCCCCACGTAGGCGCCATCGGTTTTTCACAGTGTATGGCTTTAACTTTCTTGCCAGCAGAGGCAAGAACCATATCGGCATGGTATTCAGGCCAGGTGCAGATCGACACGATATCCAGTTGCTCATTTTCCAGCATATCGCGAAAATCTTTATAGGTTCGTTCAACGTCAAATTCGGTCTGGAAATCCCATCTTGCTTCGCTGACCGGATCGACACAGGCTATTATTTCAGCGTCGTCCGACGCCTGATAGCCGCGCGCATGAGCTTTCCCCCTACCGCCACAACCAATAATACCAACTTTATACATATCCTTTACTCCCCATTTATCGTATCATGGACTTCCCCCCGAATATCACCGTCATGCGGACCGATGGTTATTTCGGGTTAATATCTGGTGGTCAGAGGCCGGTTCCGGGTAGCGTTATTATTTATAAAACAGGGATCCTTTTCCAAAAAGATTGACCGAGGGATGTTTCTGTTTATTTATCATTTATTTCCTTGAACATGCTTGAAAAAATCAGGATAGATGAATATCTTATGTGTGCTTCGATTAATTAATATTGAAAAAAATAAATGGCAAGCGCGTAAATAAGCTGGGATGTTTCTTTTCGTTAACCTGTTCAGGAATTAGCCAGGAGTTATTATGCCGAACCATTACCAGGCCGCTGTCATCGGTCTGGGCCGGATGGGCAGCACATTCGATGATGAGATCAACCAGGGTGGGACGATTTTTCTACCATACTGTCATGCCCCGAGTTATCACGCTTCGCCCCAGGTTGAACTGGTGGCCGGGGCGGACCCGCATGATGAGCAACGGGCGATTTTCGGCGAGCGTTGGGGCATGGGCGGTCCCCGCCTTTATGCGGACTACCGCGAGATGCTTGAAGCCGAAAAGCTCGATCTGGTAAGTGTATGCACCACCGCTCGTGTTCGATCACAGATCGTACAGGATATCGCCCGATCCGGCGTCAAGGCGATATGGGCGGAAAAGCCGATAGCGCTTACTCTGGCCGAAGCGGATGATATGGTCAGGATATGCCGGGACAAAGGCGTTGCGCTGGCCATCAACTGCGCACGCCGATGGAATCCATTTTTCGCACAGGCCCGGCAGATGATAGATCAGGGAGAGCTTGGAGAAATTTTACAGGTCACAGGATATGGCCAGTGCGGCCTGTCGCACAACGGGAGTCACCTGATTGATATCATCCGCTATATGGCCGGCGGCAACGTATCCTGGGTATATGGAGAAATGGAGTCCGATGAAGCAGCTGACGGAGAAAATGATCTTATGGGAAACGGCTACCTGGCCTTTGATAATGGGGTGCGCGCCTACATCAGAGGGATGCCCTGCGGGATAGCTAATTGGGAGATCGATGTGATCGGTACGGAAGGTCGTTTTCGATCCTTTGCCAACGGCCAGGATGTCGAACTGACAAAAACCCATCCCGGAGGCCTTCGGGGAAGAGGCGTACCGGCGAGAATCCCATTCCCCTGGCCCGCACGTTTTCCCGGTATGGGGTTGGCTATTGTCGATGATCTGATTTCGTCCGTTGAAAACGGCCATGATCCCAGATGTTCGGGTGATGATGGGAGGGAAGCCTTTGAAGTAGCCGTGGCGCTGCGTGAGTCACACCGCAGAGGAGGCGAAAAAGTCCACCTGCCGATAAAAGATCGCAGTCTGGGCATCCTATCTTCGGAGATTCATCAGGATATAGTGCCCGCCCGTGTGCGAAGATTACAGCAATAATGACCGTTTCATCGGCCCGTATTTTGAAGGCATAATTTACCAGATAGTCCCTTAAGGAGACCTCATGAAACTGGGATTTGTGACGTACCAGATTGGCAAAGATTGGGATATACCCACCATGTTGGACATGTGTCATAAGACCGGGTTTACAGGCGTTGAGCTTCGTACGACCCACGCCCATGGCGTGGAAACAGACCTGTCACCGACGCAGCGAAAGCAGGTCAAACAGCAGTTTGCAGATGGGCATGTGGATATCGTCGGTCTTGGAACAGCCTTTGAGTACCATGCCGTCGATCCGGATGAGGTACGCCGGAATATCGAAGGCACCATTGAATATGCCGGGCTGGCGGCTGATCTGGGTTGTACGGGTATAAAGGTGCGGCCAAACGGCTTACAGACCGACCAGGGTATTCCCAGAGAGAAGACACTTGAACAGATCGGTCATGCTGTGCGGGAATGTGCGGAAGCGGCGGCCGGCCTCGGCGTTCAAATACGTGTGGAGGTTCACGGACGCGACACCCAGGACCCGAAGAATATACGGACCATCATGGATCATGCGGATCATCCGAACGCATACGTGTGCTGGAACTCCAACTTTGGTGAAGTGGTCGACGGTTCGATCAAAGAAAATTTTGATTTGCTCAAGCATAAAATTGCGCTGGTACACATCACGGAGATTTATAAATCCGAATATCCGTGGCGCGATTTGTTTCGTATGCTTCATGATATCGGCTACGAGGGATATACGCTGGCAGAGGTAGCAGATAGTCCGGAACCGGAACGGTTCATGGGGTATTATAAAGCACTTTGGGAGGCGTATCAGTCCCGAAGGATATGATATTGTGCAAACTTTAATAAACGTGAGAGTGAGCAAATAATGCCGACTGACATAATAGATACGATTCCGGCTGAAGAGAGTTACAGGTCTAAGACACCCAGGTCTCATGATGCTTTCAAACAGATGGGCGCGGTCATGCCCGGCGTCGCCAAAGGGGCCTATTATTATGCGCCGTATCCGATTACAATCGATCATGCAGATGGATGCTATCTATACGATCTGGACGGCAATCAGTATATAGATTTCGCCAATCATCACACCGCGCAGATTCTGGGTCATAATCATCCGGCGATCAATGAGGCCGTTAAACAACAGTTAACAAAAGGGGTCGCCGTCGCAGGGCCCATGGGCGTAGAGACGCAATTGGCATCGGAAATATGCCGCCGGGTCGATTCCGTTGAATCCATCAGGTTCTGCAATTCAGGCACCGAGGCGACGTTGCATGCGGTTCGTCTTGCCCGTGAATATACGGGAAGGTATAAAATCGCTAAGTTTGAAGGCGGGTATCATGGCAGCCATGATGCCGTCGAAATCAGCGTGGCGCCCGACCTGCACAAAGCGGGCCCTTCTGATAGACCGAATGCAGTTCCGACGGCTGGTGGCATGCCACCCAATGCCACAGAAAATATTGTTATTCTCCCCGATGACAACGAAGAGGCCACTGAGCGGATCATCGATGAACATAAACATGACCTGGCCTGTGTGCTCCTTGATCCCAAAGCAGGTATCATGCCGCAACGCCCTGAATTTGTCCGGGCTGTCCGGGAGATTACAGAAAAAAATGATATCCTGCTGATGCTCGATGAAATAGTCGGATTTCGTGCAGCGCGAGGCGGGATTCAGTCTCAGTATAATATCAGCCCAGACCTGACAACCTTTGGGAAGATTATAGGCGGAGGCTTTCCCATAGGGGCTTTCGGTGGAAGAAAAGACCTGATGTCCCTTCTCGATCCTACCCGTAAAGGCGCAAGACTCTTTCAGAGCGGCACCTTCAGCGCTCATCCGGTGGCCATGGCTGCCGGCATGGCTTTACTGGGCGAGTTGAATGAATCAGCATTCGAGTATCTGGACTTTTTGAGTGATCGTCTGACGGATGGGCTTAACCATATATTTATCCATTCGAGTACCCCTGTCCAGGTAGCATGCTCCGCATCTACATTCAGTTTCTATTTTACTGAGCATCCTGTCCGGACCTATCGCGATACGGTGGCGTCAGACCAGGTAAAGGTCCGCCAGGTCTTCCTCGCCTTACTGGATCAAGGGTATTATCTGGGTAACGGTCTGGGCATGAATTGTCTATCTCTTCCTATGAATGAAACCCATATCGATGGATTGATTCAAGCCATAGAGAACGCTTTAGAGGTCTTTGTAGAATGATAATTAGGTATGGATCATACCCGCGAAGGCGGGTATCCAGTCGTATGGATGGAGGGACCAGGCCGTTGGTCAATAGGATGATTGGTCGAATTGCTGATTGGTGCCCATTTCATGAACGGCATCTACCAGGGCAACGACATGATCTTCCGGCGTTCCGGGTAATATACCATGTCCGAGGTTAAATATATGCCCCGCTCTACCATCCGCTTTGTGCAGAATGGCTTCAGCACGTTTCCGGATAACGTCCGGTGAAGAAAATAATATAATGGGATCAAGATTTCCCTGAACAGCCATATCATAATCCAACCGATGCCAGGCTTCAGCCAGATCCACGCGCCAGTCCAGGCCGATCACATCCCCACCCGCTTCACGCATCAACTCAAGGAGCGCGCCGGTACTGGTGCCGAAGTGGATGGTCGGGACCCCTGGAATGAGGTGGGAGAAAATATAGCCGGTATGCGGGAGTACAAACTCACGATAATCATCAGGGGAGAGGCATCCTACCCAACTGTCGAAAAGTTGAATGGCCTGTACGCCGGCTTCGATCTGTTCATTCAGATAACCGGTTATCGCGCGTGCGATCTTCTCCATAAAGGCATGCCATGCGCCCGGATCGCTGTACATAAACGATTTGACATATTGAAAATTCCTCGAACTTCGTCCTTCAATCGCATACGCAGCCAGGGTAAACGGCGCCCCTGAAAACCCGATAAGAGGGATGGTCGGCGGCAGGGCAGGACGAACAAGGCGAATCGCTTCATAGACATAATGTTGAGATTCAGGATGGACCTCTTCCAACTGGTCCACAGCCCCACCAGACCGTATCGGATTGTGTATCACAGGTCCTGTCCCTTTTATATATTCCAGGCTAAATCCCATAGGCTGTAAAATAGGCAGGATATCTGCAAAAATAATAGCGGCATCCACGCCCAGCCGTTCTACTGCCATCAAGGTGATTTCCGCAGTCAGCTCGGAGATTTTACACATATCAAGGAAATCCATATCGCCTTTAAGATTCATATACGCCCGTTGATATCGACCGGCCTGTCTGAGCAACCACACCGGCGTATAATCGGTCGATTCACGCCTGCAAGCCCTGAGGAACATCGACTCGGTATTGATATTATGCTGATCGGACGCATGCGGCCATCGCATATCTATGCGTTGCCAGTATGCCGTATCCACCCCGGCATCTACCGCTGTTCGTTTCTTGGTAACGAGTTCATGGGCAAGGCGAGCCATCCCGAAGACAAAACCTGATGCTTCGGGTTGATCCGCCTCGAAGTCCGCCGTCAGATGATATTCGCGTAATACATCGGAACAGGATGAATTGATTGAGCCGATGGCTATTTGCCGCAGGGCGTCACGGAGTGGGGCCGTCATGTTCTGACTGGCTGCTCTGTCCAGGAGAGCTCGAACTTGATCCGCCACAGTAAACAGGAGAAGGTCAATATCACCGGAGCATATGATCTGTATCAAGGTGTCCAGCGTGTCCGGAGCATCTGCTGAAGCTGTCATGGTCCGGCCGTGATACATCTGTATATCAGCCTGTAACGACGAATCCATAGTCGCCACGAACAATCCGTTGAAATCTCTAAGCATTCCGTTCTCCTTATTCTTAAAAGTTGCCTACATCATACGTTATAATATAAAAAGGAGCAATAGAATTCAGAAGGTGGGATTGACAATCTTCATTGACAGGTTTCAGTATCAAGACTACATTCACGCACGATTTGACAAGCAAATAGCAACTAAATCCATACCCGACTATTTGCCTTATGCCTGTTTGCCTTATGCCTGTTTCCACAAGGAGTTTGGTTATGTCACGAGCCTATCGCGTCGGCATTGTCGGTTGTGGCGGTATGGGCCGTTCCCATGCCCGTACATGGACATCGAAGGAAAAGACGGATGTCGTCGCAGTCATGGATGTCAACGAGGAAAGCGCCCGACAATTAGGTGAGGAATTTAGCGCCGATTTGTATACAGACTACCACGCCATGTTTCAAGAGGCCGCCCTCGATATCGTGAGTGTTACCACCTGGCAGAATGTACGGGCGGAGGTGACCGTGGCCGCCGCAGGCGCAGGGATCAAAGGGATTCTGGGAGAAAAGCCGATGGCGGCCAGCCTGGGAGAATCCGATCTTATGCTGGCAGCATGTGATCGTCACGGCGTTAACCTGGCCATCGGCCATCAACGCCGGTTTTCACCACAAAATGTGGAAGCCCGGAGACTCATAATGACGGGCGCAATCGGAACACCTACCGCTATGCTGCGACGTGATGCGCATGGCTTATTGAATCGGGGTACGCATGAACTCGACGAGATGCATTTTGTCCTTGGTGATCCAAAGCCGCTGTGGGTGATCGGTCAGGTAACGCGTAAAACAGATCGCTGGGAGCGACGGGTGCGGTGTGAAGATAAATGCGCCGCGATCATCTGTTTTGAAGGTGGTATACGAGGCACCTACGAAAGTGACCTGCCTGAACCCGGTCTCCAGGGTGATGTCATTTATGGTACCGATGGTGTCTTAAAGAGAGGACCGGAAGGCACGTTATTACTTTTGAATGCGCAGGCTTCCGGTTGGACCACCATTACCCCACCTGCAGTTGAACAGGACCAGTATGATGAATTTATCGACTGGATGGATGGGACGATAGAAACCCACCGTAATAACGGGAAACAAGCCCGATTGATTATGGAACTGATGATGGCGATTTATGAATCTGCCCGCATCCGTGATGTGGTTGAACTGCCGATGACCACAGGCGAAAACCCCCTCGATCTGCTGGTGGAAGACGGCTCGTTACCGGTAGAGGTTCCTGGTCGGTATGATATCAGGGCGCCCTTCCCGGAACAACAGACCTGATCTATGTTATACCTGGTAGCAACCCCTATAGGCCACCTTGAAGATATCACCATTCGGGCGCTCAATGTCCTGCGCCAGGTAGATATAATTGCCAGTGAGGATACGAGGAAGACAGGCCGTTTACTCAAGCATTTTGATATCAATGCCCGCCAGATATCGTATCATGAGCACAACGAGCGGCGGGTAACCACCAGACTTTTATCGTTGCTGACTGAAGGTCGTACAGTAGCCCTGGTTTCGAATGCGGGTACCCCCGGCATTGCCGATCCGGGGTATCGACTCATTCAGGCAGCTATCCAGGCAGATATTCAGGTCACCATGGCCCCGGGACCGTGTGGGCTTATTATGGCGCTGGTGGTGTCCGGTTTGCCATTGCATCGATTTACCTTTGGTGGTTTTCCGCCCAGAAAACCGGGGGCAAGACGTCGATTTCTTGAGGGGGACAGCGCCACGCCGCACACGCTCATTTATTATGAAAGTCCACATAGAATTCAGGCGCTGATCACCGCCGCTCTGGACGTTTTCGGCGATCGCCCAGCCGCTCTGGCCAATGACCTGACCAAAATGTACGAGCAGGTCGGCCGTGCCCCCTTATCGGTCCTGTTAGAACAACTAATAACCAAACGCCCCCGAGGCGAGTATATCCTGGTCATCGAAGGAAATATGGAAGGGGGTTAGGTGAAAAAAACAATGTCCCCTCTTGCCCTGAATCATGGGGTAATCACCCCACCTGTCTTCCTGCCGGATGCCACACGGGGCGTAGTCCGCTCTCTGGATATGGCAGATCTTGAACAGTGCGGCGTCCAGGGTTTGGTGATGAACGTGTTTCACCTGATGCAAAAACCAGGGACCTCTACCGTTCAAGCGCTGGGCGGATTGCATGCCATGACCGGATGGAGCGGGCCGATCATCACCGATTCAGGCGGTTTTCAAGCCTATTCTTTAATTCATCAGCAACCTAAACATGGTTCGATTACCGACAAAGGGCTGAGCATTAAGTCCGAACATACAGGCCGGCGCTTTTTACTCACGCCGGAGAAAAGTATCCAGCTTCAGATGACCTATGGCGCCGATATCGTCATGTGTCTTGATGAATGCACCCATGTTGATGCGCCGCCCGAAGATCAGATTAAGGCCGTAGATCGAACCATCAGATGGGCTGCGCGCTGCAAAATAGAATTTGAGCACCAGATTGACCAGCGCGGCTGGAACCCTGACCGTCAACCGCTCCTTTTCGGGGTCATTCAAGGCGGTGGAGAGATTGAGCTTCGAAAGAGATGCGCGGAGGCCTTGCTGGAGATTGGTTTTGACGGCTTCGGATACGGTGGCTGGCCGCTGGACGGCAAAGGCGGATTGCTCAAGGATATGCTCGCAGCCACACGAGATTATATTCCTTCAACATATCCAATGCACGCGCTGGGCGTCGGCCACCCACAGTCTATTGCGGCTTGTGTCAACATGGGATATACGCTGTTTGATAGCGCCCTGCCCACACGAGATGCCCGTCGAGGACGGTTATACACGTTCAACAGGGCGCCCGAAACCATATCATACCGGTCTGAAACGAATTGGCTACATATGTTGTATATTGAGGATCGGAAACATATCAAACAGAACAGGCCGATATCTCCCTATTGCGATTGTTACACCTGTACCCACTATTCTATCGGTTATCTACACCATCTGTTTGCCTGCCGAGAGATGGTTTCCGCCCGATTGGCAACGTTGCATAATCTCTGGTTTATGAATACGTTAATGAAAAAACTACGCGTGTGACCCCCTCCGATTTTACCCACCGGTAACCAATCATGATGAACCCTACGCCCGAAGATATTGTCACAAAAATTCATGGGAGTGCAAAATATCGAACCGTATGGCCGTCCCTGATTCGGCGAATTGCGGAACATGAGCTGGCAAAGCAGGGGAATATGAAAAGCACCGTGAAAGCCGTAAAAAAAACCCTGCATCAGGTCGCCGGCGCTTTTTTTGAAAGAAAAATGTCCTTTGGGCGATGGGCAGAGGAATTGCAGCAATGTGAGGGTTTAGTTGCGCTCAAAGCACATTGTAAAAAACTCATGCAGCGCCACGCTTCAACGAGAGAGAGAATGGGATGTTTTCAGGAGATGTATCGAGAGATATTCACACATACCGGACCTGTAACATCCATTCTGGATCTGGGGTGCGGCCTGAATCCTTTATCCTTACTCTGGATGCCGGTGGAGAAAGACATCCGATATGAGGCTTTCGATATTTATATCGACCAGATTGATTTTCTAAACTCTTTCTTTCAAATAGCCGGGTGTAATGGAGAAGCTTATCTTTGTGATATCTCCGACAGACTACCCCAGGTCGAAGCAGATGTAGGCCTGATATTAAAAGTATTACCGCTCCTGGATCATTTACCCGACTGTGATGCTTTATATGTATTACAGCAGCTTCGTGTTCGATGGCTTGTCGTGTCCTATCCGGTGGCAAGTCTTGGTGGGCACAAAAAAGGCATGACCTCAAATTATGCCGCCCGATTCGAAGACATGGTGCAGCATGAATCATGGAGCCTGCACAAGATAATACATCCCTCTGAACTGGTTTACATCATCGATAAACGATAAGAGGAAACGGTGAAGCACACTGAGGTTAAGCAGTCTTTTGCGTAACACCAGAGTGTTTCGATTAACCCTATGCGGATTTCCCTTTCCCCTCCAATCTCCTCAGCGCTTCTTCATAATCACCTGGCGTGTTGACGTTGAAGAACATATCGGTATTGTAGTGATCCGTATCTGAAGCCGTAATCCGTTTGACGCGCACCTGATCGTAGAACCCGATCATTTTATACCGTTTGGCTTGGATACGTTCTTCTATAGCGGGAATACAGGTGGTTCGATAAACGGCACACAACGGTTCCTCCCGTTGACCATTCATAGGTACGACTACATCATATGAGGTTGTTGTCTGTATCATATAGGCCATGAAATTCGGATGTACAAACGGCATATCACACGCTATACATAGGCATAGCGGCGTTTCGATTGATTTCAAGGCCGTATATATACCACCAAGAGGACCACAATCCGGTATCAGGTCCTTACCTGTTGGAAGATTTAAAAAGGGATACGCTTCAGGCATATTGGTCACAAGAAAGAGGGACTGGGTTACCTGGCCAAGTGACCGCACCAGGCGTTCTATTAATCGTTCCCCTTTGAACATGCTCAAGGCTTTGTTCGTTCCGAATCTGCTGCTGCGCCCACCGGCCAGAATGACACCGGTAATGGCTTCTCTTTTCTGCATTGATCATCCTATAAATACCACGCTAAACGATGCTTCTCACTTGACAGATAGACCGTCATGGTATATATTGCATCACAAGAAAGACAGGATGAATAAAGTTGGAAAATCATCCTCATCACGTAAAGATTTCACCTCCTTCCAATTGCTGCATCCGTCAGTAATTTAAAGAGTTATTCACCATGTGGTTTTGGAGCCATAAACTCAAGACTCTCCTCGCTAAAAAAGAGTATGCGACCATTATAGAGATGTGTTTCGAACGGTTGCAGCGTCATCAACCCGAATACTGGACGTTCCGCGCCCTCGGACTCAGTCTCATGTATATGGGTAGAACCAGTGAATCATTCGAATGGTTGAGTAAATGCGTCCGCCAATATCCACGTAAGGTCGTCGTCCAATACGATATCGGTCTGATATATATGAAGCAGGAATGCTACAGCCAGGCCCGCGACCATATGCTGGTGGCTTTGGAAGGCGGATACCGTACGGATGTGCTTTTCCTGGATCTGGGACGTGTCTATTATTATACAGGTGAATTCGAGAAAGCCACCAATTGTTTTCGGGAAGTCATCAGGCGCACACCGAAGCAGCCGGATGCCTATAATTTGTTAGGCGCCGTCTATAAGCGGCGAGCGTTGTATGATGAAGCGATAGTGACCTATAAACAGGCGATTCGGTGGGGTGGAGAAACCCCCGATAAACACACCCATCTGGCCGAGATCTATTTCCGTCAGGAGAAATGGGACCTGGCAGTTAAAGCATATCATCATGTGCTTGAACTCGATAGCTCCAATTTCTCCGCCCATTATCAGTTGGGGTCGATATATGAGGTCCTTGGTAAGAATTCACATGCCATAGGTGAACTGCTCAAAGCGCATCAGCTCGACAATGATGATGAACGGACCCGGCAGAAACTGGAACGGCTCCTGATCAGTTAAACAGTCTTTCTCCTGTCTTATCTCTTCCAGGTAAACGACACCTCCTCAAAAATCAACATCGATCGGCACGGGCATGAACGTCAGGACAAGGACGATAACGGCCAGGATGCCTAATACCTTACTATGTGTCGGCAGAGGGGCGTGATCGTCGATCGGCACTGGATGTTTGAACCCGCCGAAACGGCGCATCATCATAATAAGTATAACACCAAAAAACCACCATCCGGGAGAAAATAGCCCGAGAACCGCCAGGGCAAGAAAACTACCCAGCATCAGCTGTTTCTGGAGACGACGCGCTGATTCGTTGCTGCCAGTGAATGCATATAAAATGTGCCCCCCATCAAGTTGGCCTACCGGTAACAAATTGATCATGGTAACCAGGCATCCAAACCAGGCGGCCACACCGACGGAGCCAAGATAGACGGTATGGTTTTCCGGTAACGGACCGTGGACGAGATAGCTTAAAAATTGATAGATAAGTGGCTCGCCGAGATATAAACCGCCAGGACCATCGGGAATCAGATCTACACGCGATATGGTCAGGCTATACGCCATGATAGGAATGGCGACCAGAAACCCGGCAATAGGTCCCGCGGCCCCGATATCCATCAGAGCTTGCCGATTGGGATAGGGCGACCTGGAGACGATAACCGCTCCGAAAGTACCCGGATTGAATCCCAGTATGAACAAAGGGGATGGAAGAAAATAGGGCAGGGATGTTTGGACATTGTACCAACGGCCGTAAAGATAGTGTCCCATCTCGTGAGCCATTAAAATACTCAGCATGGACAGTGAAAACGGCACCCCTTTAAGAATGATGGAGGGATATGAGAACATAAGATAGACGACGTCAATCCTTGGATATTCCATAATCGCACCGGATATGAGTGTGGTCAGCACGGTGCAGACAAAGAAAATCAATGGTTTTTTCCAATAGATCGTGTGAGGTCCCGGGGTTGAACCATTTGAAGAGGTGATCGCAGGTCTTTCAGAAGGAAAAGGAACCTGGTCACGGTCATGCGTATCATCCATAACAAATACCCTATAACTTTACCATCGTATGCCTATAGCAAATCGATGCGTGTTGCCGAGCCCCGCACTAAACGGAACAAAGGCATAGTCGATGCGATAGGGGTGAAATTGAGCACGGAAACCGGTAGTAAAACCGGATTGACCCTGTCTTGTCTGATAACCGATCATAATGGAAAACCGCTGCTGGTATGTATATTCGCTTCCCATATTAAGCCGTATCGGTTCCCCTTTGTATTTACTGATATCTGCTGAAATCAGCACGCGATCCTGAAATAGATCAATGGGTGGTTTATAGCCTGTACCGACCCGAACTTCTCTCGGCAGATCGAATTTCTCTCGAATAAACGACATCTGCGGACCGATGTTCCGGATGGTACCCGCCAGAATCAGTCCTTGATTCAGCCCCTGATAGGTCACGCCCAGATCAAATGCGACACCTGAAGCGGTCTCGAACAGGATTTTTTCGGAAAGACCTTTCAAGGTGATACCAGCACTCCATGTTTCAGTAATACGACGGGCATACGATCCGGATAATACCACATCATACGCATTGAACGTTGCCAGGGGTTGCTGGGACGGTGTATTGGTCCTTCGCTCGATACCGTCTACGGACATGATGGTAAAGCCGAAGCCCACGGCGGATACCCCATTACCCGCCACGATGCCGATAAATTCATGGGATACATCCTGAAACCAATTTGTATGAATAAATGTCGCATCAAAGCCTTTGATGGCCGTGATCCGAGCAGGATTCCAGAATAAGGCGCTGGCATCATCCACAATGGCCGTAGCCGCATTTCCCATCCCCGCAGACCTGGTCCCCACTCCGATTTGCAAAAACGCCATCCCCGTCTGCCCTGCTTGAGCAAAACATAATCCGGGCAACAAACTCCCGATGAGCAAAAGAAAGATGATATATCGGACAGTATAAAACTGCCCATCTGCCCACCTGCCCACCTGCCCACCTGCCGGATTGATTTTTTTCAAAACCCAACCTCCCACTCGATAGCATGCGTATCCCCTGCGCCTATCCGGTCATTTAGAAACACGTAGTTAAGACGCACGCTGGTGGATCGGTATGAAGTGACGAAACCAGTCCCAGCAGTAAATTGCCCCCCTCTCAATCCCGTCCTCGCCGCAAATTGTCCCGGCAGATTGAATTCCGCCCCGATATGTACTTCCGAATCCCGACGTTGAGCAGACTCGATATCCACAGCTACGCTCATCCGCTCTTGCCAGAAACGATAAGAAGCGCCGATCGTAAATGATCGGGGCAGGGTTTCGCTCCGTTGGACATTGCGGGAAAATAATCCGGCAGTATCCCAGGTTATCCGCGTGCCCACATCCCGGAAAATAAAGCCGACCGACAGCGGATCAATAGGACGTGCTATAAATCCGATATCTCCCCCAAAGCCCTTAGCAGATTGACCGCCGAGACGATATACCAGCAGTTTCATGGTAAGTCCAACTGATATCCGAGCATGGATATCAGGGCTGAAAGACAAAAGAATCGCATTCTCAGAGTCCGACAAAGATCCTGTCCGCTGACCGTTGATATTACGGCCGTCGATATTATCCACGCCCAGATGGATCAGGGCAAACCCCACCCCACCCCCGTTTTCTGAGAGATGCTGAGTATAGGAGATAGCGACCTGCCGGCGATCGAGCGACATGGACCTGTACATCAGCGAGCCCTGACGCCGTGTGGCATGCAACATGCCCATCCCTGCCGGATTCCAGTATACGGCGGCCGCATCATCGGCCAAAGAGGTAAAAGCGCCGCCCATACTCAACGCGCGAATACCAATGCCCAGCCGAAGAAACGACCCACTATCCCCTCCACTCTGTGCGTATACCAGGCCGGGATTTACCAGGACGGTCACCATGAAACACGTAACAACCCTTAATAGACATCGTGTCCTGCGTGCCTTGTCCGCGCCCTCCGTGGTTCCACTTTTCCACGTGTTTACTTTGCTCAACATACCATTCCTAATCCAGAACCATGATTTTACCAAAGGCCTGTAAACCGGTCTGTGTAGATATGGTATAAAAATAAACGCCGTTGGCGACCCGAATGTTCCGTCCATTCCTGCCATCCCAGCGCACAAACTGTTCCCCAGATGCCTGAGACTGATTGACCAATAAGGATATCACACGTTGGTTGGCGATATCGAATATCTCAACGGTCACATCCGCCCCTGCACTTATACTATAGCGTATTCTTACTGCACCGTGATTAATGGGCGAGAATGGATTGGGGAAAGCATAGGTCTCTATGGTGTCCGCCCGCGCAGGGGCCCCCAGGGTGACTGTAGGGACAGACGCCCGTGATACCTCCCAGGTCCCACCGCGATTGAAGGACGTACTCAAGCCGTCCTGGGCGGATCCTGTCCAGACTGTATCCCCAAGGGCGTGCACCGATACGAGGTCTTCGCTGGCCAGTCCGTCTGCCTTATCTAATCGTTGCCAATGCTGTCCTGCATCGGTCGATAACCAGAGACCGGAGACGGTTGCAACCCAGACGGTGGAATCCACAAAGGCGAAATCAATCGCCTGTATGTTGGCGAAAGTATCAACTTCCGTCCAGGATAGTCCACTATCGATAGACCGTACCACGCCGTATCGCTCACCTGATTGTCCGGTTGTCCACGACCCTGCCCAGATGGTTGAGTCCCCATTAATGACCTGAATATCCATCGTAAAAACCCAGGGGCCGGTCAGACCATCAGCTGTTGTAGACACTGCCCAGGTCGTACCATCATCAGTCGACCTGGCGATACCACCTGCGGTGCCGACCCAAATTCGCGGTTCGTCTGCCAGAACTGAGAAAGTGAATTCGCCATTTGGATTCGGGTTCGGATTGACAGCGTTCCAGGTCAGGCCACCATCCTTGCTTCGGATTAAACCCGTATCGAATAGACCGAATGCATTCCATGCGGCAGCCCACACCGTGGTTGGCGTGACCGCCAGGCCCCATACGGTATTAGCCAATCCGGCGCCCCGTTCGGGACGAAACGTCGTCCAGCTATTCCCTCCGTCCCGCGTGACACTGATCCCGTCCCCAACTTCAGATTGCTTTAAGGAACTGTCATGGGCCGCAGCCATCCACACTTCCCCATGACCGATGTCCATGGCCGTAATATTGTTCCCACTGATGCCGTCATCTGTGGTAAAAGTGGTCCAATTGTCAAATTCGAAATCGTCCAGTTCAATCCGGCTGAGTCCGGCATCCGTGCCCATCCAGAGATACTGGTCATCTGAATCGAGTTCGCCAATGCCGTTACCGATAATAGCCCGAACCGACGGGGCCAGTAAACGGATCGCGTGGACACGGGATACTAAGAGACACAATACGGAAAAACCCAGTAAGCCCACCAGAATCGTGATTCTGATAGGGTGGATCGTGGTCTCTTTTTTCTGTCCGGAATGATGAACCATTCGAGTGATTGAAAACCTTAACTCAACTGAGGGGAAGCAGTCTGGGACTATTGGGTTTGTTGTTGAAGGAGAAAACGCTTGATTTTCCGGGTGGATGTTTTGGGAAATTCTTCTTTACGGAGCTCAAATTCCTTTACGCGCTTATAATCAGCCAGGTTCGCACATCGTTCCCGTATTTCCTGATCTAAAAGAGTTGTGAGGAAGGCTTCATCGGTGTCCATATTTTCCTGCTCCAGATATTCGTAATCGGGTACGACGATGGCCTTAACATATTCTTCACCCGACGATGCTTTAACGGCCCCGAACACCAGAACCTCTGCGATGTAAGGGCTCAGGCTCAGTTCACCCTCTATTTCTTCGGGATATATATTTTTCCCGGCTTTGGTCACGATGACATTTTTCAACCGGCCTGCAATATGGATGTGACCGTCTTCGTCCACCCAACCGGAATCGCCGGTATAGAGCCATCCGTCTTTGAGCACCTCCTCCGTGGCTTCGGTATTGTTGTAATAACCGAGCATGACATTGTCACCCCGGAACATCAATTCACCCACCCCCGTTTCATCCGGGTTGAGAACCTTCACCTCGACACCGGAGATCACCGGTCCGACCGAGTCGTGTTTGGGGCTGCCGAACCGATTGACCGAGACGACAGGAGAGGCCTCAGTCAAACCATACCCTTGAAGGATGACCATGCCCAGTCGCTCAAAACCTTGCGCCACTTCAGGCGGTAAGGCGGCGGCGCCTGAAACAAAAAAGCGTATGGACCCGAACCCCCCCTTGTCCCGGAGACTGCGAAAGACGGCGTGGCCGATCTTTTTATTGAATTTTTCCGCCACTTTCACGACGCTCATACTTAAGTTGAGTATGGTTTTCAAATGAGGCGGTTGCGTCTTTATTTTCCGTAAAATACCCGCGTGCATTTTCTCATAAAGCAACGGTACGGCCAGCATGATCGTCGCCCGGGTATCTCGCATGGTGTCAATAATATCTCGCGACTTGAGACTGCCTACGTAGGTCACCGTTGCGCCTTCGTAGATCGGTGCCAGGAAGCCCGCAGTACACTCGAAGGTATGGTGCATCGGCAGAACTGAAAGGAAGTTGTCGCCGCGACTGAAGGAAATGGACTGGGTACAGGAAACGACATTGGACATGATGTTTTTATGAGAAAGCATGACCCCCTTAGGCTGGCCGGTCGTCCCGGAGGTATAAATCAGCACGGCAAGATCATCCGGATCGGCCACGTAATCCGGGGCGACGCCGTTCTGCTCCTGGTGGACGGTATCTTCCAGATGTAAGATATGTTCTAAATTCGGCAGTGAATCTTTGATTTTCCGGACATCCTCTATAAACCCACCCGATACGATGATCGCCCGGGCGCACGAATCCTCCATAATACGCTGATATTCACCCGGTTTGAGAAGCCGATCTATCGGCACCGCCGTCATACCATGCCCCACTATCGATAGATACGCCATGCCCCACTCAGGCTGGTTATCGGAGAGCAAGCCGACCCGATCACCTGGCTGCACGCCCAATGAGGCCAGATGGGCACCGAGCACTGCCGCCCGTTGGGCTACCTCGCCACGTGTGAATTCCACATAATCACCGTCGCGTTTGATGCGAAAGGCCACCACATCGGGATGATTTTCACGTAATCGCTCAATCAGAGATTGAAGCGTCAAAGAGGTATCTGACATACGTTACTCCTAACTGCTGTGTAAGAATCTATCGAAGCTACGAAGCTACGAAACTTCGAATCCCGAAGGGCTCTAAGTCACCGTTAGGTGGCTTACATCAAAAACCATAATCTCATTGTTTCGCCCTTTCGTCCTTTCGTAGCTTCATTCACCTGTAATACGCGTTGCGGTCAACATCGGTTCGCTGCGATCTCACTGATGGCCTCGATTACTTTATCCATCTCTTCATAGGTATTGTGGATAGCACAGGACATCCGTGCCCCGTGATAACCGCCTTCATGGAGCCCGCGGCTCTGAATTTTATACCGTTCTCGCAAAGGATTACAGACATCAGATGACGACATGCCGCCGATGGAGAAAGAGGCCATTGATGCGGATAGCTCACGGCTCATGGGCGTCCACAACTTAACACCCGGGATGTCTGAAAGATGTGACTTCAAATATTCCGCCATAGTCGCTCCACGGTCTTCTATAAGTGAACCGCCGATGGCATTATGAAAATCGACCGCCACCGCAAAACCAACCATAGGCGCCTGACTTTGGGAGCCGTGGTTTTCAAATCGTCCAGCTGTTAACCGGCCGCCGTGGGTAAAATAGCCGAGACCAATCAGATTTTCTGCAGCATCATCGATATACAACATCCCGGAGCCTTTCGGCGCAAACAACCATTTATGGGTGCTGCTGACAAAGAAGTCGCATCCCATATCTTTAACATCCACTTCAACCATCCCAATCGATTGAGCGCCGTCTACGACGGTAATAAGACCATGCTTCCTGGCCATCTTGCATAATTTCTTTATCGGTAACCGCCAGGCCGTGGTACAGGTGATATGACAGAAGCTGAGTACCCTGGTCTCAGGACGGATAGCCGTTTCAAACAGATTGACGATCTCGTCTTCATCTTCCGGAGGATCATGCAAATCGACTTTACGGATCGGATTGCCGAACTGTACCTGGCGGTTCTGCCAGCAGGTCCAACCACCGGAATGTTCATGCGTCGTCGTAAGAATTTCATCGCCCGGATTCAGATCAAGTCCCATCGCAATGATATTCATACTCTCAGTGGAATTTCGGGTGAAGGCGACCTCGGAAGGATCTGCATTGATCAGGGCTGCCAGTTTCGGACGGGCTTCGCCGCCGCCCGGATAGTGAACAGGTGGAGGCTCTGCAGATTGAATTTCCGCTCTTTTCAAGGTCTCAATTTGAGATTGCAGCACCATATGTGGCAGGATGCCGATAGTACCGTTGTTCGTATATAAATGTACTCCATTATATGGAAACTGATTACGTACGGCCTGCCAGTATGCTTCATTATCCACGGCAGCAGGTCCGACGCTTTTTAGTATCTCTTCCAATTCTTGGAGGGTCTCCGCCTTCTGATTATGAACTCCATTACTTGAGGCAGTCTGTTTTGAATTTGTCTTCCTGCTCTTCTTATTCTGTTTCCGGGTTTTTTGAGGCATGTGTGTACTCCATCAATATGTCCGGCTACCGTGTGAATGATTTGTATTACTAATTAGAAATAAGATTGTAAGGATCGACTTAACAACATAATCTGCGGATGGTACAACATACCATTTAGGCCTCAAGGGAGCAAGGTTTTTTATGCAAGAGGGGAGGGATAAAACCCTTGACGCTTAATTCATTGAGTCATACATTCGCCGATCAATTCTACAGTGTGAAAATGATGTAATATGGGCAAATGGGCAAATAAATTCCACCCTGCTCCCATTTGCTATCTGCTGCTTGCTTTCCGGAGTAAATTATGGAACGTATGACCATTACAGGGGATGTGAGTATCGCCTATGGCGCTTTGATGTCAGGCGTGGCCGTATCGACAAGCTATCCCGGTTCACCCAGCAGTGGTACCATTGAATATCTTGCTACCCTGGCTAAAAAGCATGGACTGCATGTCGAATGGTCCACCAATGAAAAAGTCGCGTTTGAAACGGCTGTAGGCGCCTCGATAGGCGGAGTGCCTGCTTTGATGGGATGTAAAGGGGTTGGTTTTAATGTCGCTCTTGATCCCATGATGGTGGCCAACTTGACGGATGTCGGCGCCGGATTGGTCATATTGTTGGGGGATGATCCCGGCGCCTGGGCTTCTCAGAACGATCAGGATACCAGACCGATTGCCTGGGGCGCCGAGTTGCCGATGCTCGAGCCGGCAACCCCCTCTGAAGGGATTGAGATGACCCAGTATGCATTCCAACTATCTCAGGACATGCAGATGCCGGTCATTGTCAGGATTACCAAGTCCTTCGGTGCGATGAAAGAAGTAGTAAATTTGCCGGACATACCCATTACGTCCAGAGTCACGCCCCATCTTTTTGAACGGCATGTAATGCGTTGGATTTCCTTACCGAAAAATGCGGTACAACGTCATCATCGTCTCCACGGACGGATAGATACGATCTCATCGAACTATGAGACGTCATCCTTCAACAAAGTAACCGGGGTCGGGGCCTATGGAATCATTGCAGCAGGAATGATATTCACCAAATTAATGGATGTGTTGACCGACGTAGATTTATCTGAGGTGTCTATTTTAAAATTGGGGACCATCTGGCCACTGCCTGCAAAAACGATTACCGATTTCCTGCAATCCGTAGAACAGGTATTGATCCTGGAAGAAAACGAACCGTTTCTTGAGACCCTGATTAAATCGATGGCCTATGATGCCGGACTTCGAACGCCTGTCCATGGAAAACATGATCAACTTGTATATAGAGAAGGGGAGTTATTCCGTTGGCAAATTGCCGAAGCGCTCCCCAAATTCTGGCCCGGCTATTCGCCCGCACACATGTTCTCACCCGAAGAAGAACAAAAAGTCATGCCCAGCGAGGCGGGTTTACCGGAAAATTGCCCATATACGCCTGTATTTCAAATATTGAATGAACTGAGCGAATCATCCGGCCTATCCCCTGTTTACGTGGTAGATCCAGGCTGTGCGATTAAAATCAATACGCCCCCTTTTGAGATGCTCGATATAAAATACTCCATGGGTTCCAGTATTGGTATTGCCTCAGGGCTTGTCCTCGCGGGGGTGACAGACCCCGTGATCGCCGTGGTCGGGGATTCAGATTTTTTTCACCTCGGGGTCAATGCCCTTTTTAACGTCGCCCATCAGGGCTCAAACCTGCTGGTTATCATTCTCGACAATTCGACGACAGCCTTATCCGGTTTTCAACCCTCCCCGAACCTGGGTGGATCCGAGTTGGGGCACGTGACGACTTCTCTCAGTATCGAACAGATCATTCAGGCCTGCCCGGTCACCTTTGCGGAATCTATTGATCCCTGGGACACTACCGCAGCCAGAGACATACTAAAAGCCGCTTTAACGCGGTCCGGCGTGCGTGTTGTCATCTCACGAAGTCCATGCCCGTATATTGAGAGTGGATTCTGCCCGGGGTATAAATTAGATGAATCGGATACAATAGAAATTCTGTCAAGCTGATCGTCCTTTTATTGGATACTTGAAATTTGCGCTCGTGAAAAATACATCAGCGGGTATTTGTTTTGCTGCAAATGGTATCGACTGGCACCCGGGGGAGAATGTCATTGTCAACGATATGGAATTTCCGTCTAATGTGTTGCCCTGGTTAAATCTGACATCACGGGACGTGGGAACCCGTTACGTCAAGTCACATCATGGCCGGATCGTTCCGGAGAATATCCACGCCATGATAGACAATAAAACAAGGGTGGTGGCCATAAGTCATGTTGAGTTTGGCAATGGATTCCGCAACGATATTGGGACTATTGGCGCTATATGCCGGGAAAAAGGGGTGTATTTTGTTGTTGATGCAATTCAGTCGTTGGGGCAGGTTCCGATTAATGTAATCGAAACCCCGGTCGACATCCTGACCGCCGATGCCCATAAGTGGTTGTCAGGGCCGGAAGGGATTGGGGGTCTTTTATTGCGCCCCCCATATGATTGAACGACTTCACCTCTATGAGGTAGGTTGGCATCCTATAAAAGCGGCCGGGGATTAAGATTCATACGACCCCACACCGGCCGCGACGGCACAACGGTTTGAATGCGGCGCCCTGAATACTATGGGCATATAAGTGTTAAAAGCCGCTGTGGATCTACTCCTTGAGGTGGGCGTTGAAAACATACAGGATCGGTTGCTGTTGCTCACCAGCACCCTGATTGACCGTCTTCAAAATAAGGGCTACCGAATCGTGAGTCCCCGTGGGAAAGAGGAGTGGGCCGGCATCGTAACTTTTATGAGCGATCGTTATGATACTGAATCGTTACATCATACATTGCGAAGTAAACATATCATAGGCGCAAAGAGAGGGGGCGGTATCAGGATTTCTCCGCATTTCTACAATACGGAAGAAGAAGTCCTGCGTGTAGTGGATGCCCTGCCGGAACACTAAGGCAAGTGGGCAAGAGGGCATTGTAAATCACAAAATCACCAAATACTTTCACCCCGTCGGAGCCATTTCCCAGGCGCCTTCAATTTGCCACAGTCGTTGTTTTTCAATGGAGTCATGCGGTTTAAAAGGGTGGATATGATCATTCACATTGCCGCCCAGAACCAGGATACGGTTTAAATCTCCGATCCCCATCCCCATCCCATCGGCATAAAAAATAGTGCCGATCTCCAGCGGTTCAAAACCCATCGACCTGGCAACGACGGCATCGACGGCCACGGTATCCGCCCCTGCTGCGGCCAACCCATGGGCCATGGTGTCTGTGCCGCCGGGACCGTTACCCTGTATGCCCACGGTGCCGTCGACTACACTGAAATCCGGATATAAATGGCGGGCCAGGCGAATCAGGTTACGGTTGAGGGCACGCGCTTCGTGGGGATGCTCGCGCTCATTGTGGGAGATGAATCCATGTACCTTGATCCGATCTTTTTTACGGATGGTGCCCATAATCATATTTTTCAAAGCCAGGGTAACCATGCCTCCATCATGGGTCTTGGCGACCGCAACGGATATAACACACGGACAATCCAGCACGGTTCTCGGCATTCTGACCGTTTTATAGGATCCATCAATCATATACACCCTGGTATTACGCCAGCGGGTTTCCTGGTTTAAATCTATCAGATCGATCGGGATATCATATTCACCCGGTAAATCAGTATATCCGAAATGCCGAAACGCCTCGCCGGAATAGGCTTCATTACCGCCTTCTGCAATAATAACCCGTTCTGGTTTTTTGGAGAGCGTCATAATGACATCCAGCACGCCTCGTATCGCATCTACATGGGTACATACCAGCGGATTTGATCCCGATAGGAAATTCGGTTTGAGCATGACTTCGTCCTGCATACATGCTTCCAACCGATCCTTTACCCGTTCTACGGCGATCTGAACATTTTGACGCCGATTGGTGCCGGTACCCAAACCGACCGTGGATTTATCTGACATGACAGGCTCCTTAGAATATGGCGCCGATTAAAAAAAGTGCAGCTCAGGGACGGCATCAATCAGATCATATTGGCAGGCCCGTTCGTAAAAGGCCTTAAGGCCTTTTTGCTCCTCCAGGCCAAAGGCATATTGCAGGTGATCTCGAAGATAGGCTTCATAAAATGTCGATGATCCACGATGTGTCCGGGCATAAACAGCAGCAATATCGGTAAGCGCCGTTAATCCTATCTTTTTGGCCTCTATTAAAATATGTACGTCGGATGCGTCCAATCGATTGTGATGACCCGCCCAAAAAGCATATACAAACGGTAAACCGGTCATATCCGTCCATTCCTCACCCAGGTCGAGGTGTGGTTCAGGACGATCTGTGCATTCAAGTGCCGGATCACCGATGACCAGAGCCGCGTCGGCGATCGACAACATCCGGTCTAAGACGGGGGGATGATCGATAGGTGTGAAGCGAAGGTGATATTTTTCTCTTAAAATGATATGAGTCAGGGCCACCGAGGTCCGGGAACTCGTATCGAGCGCCACGGTTTTAATATGCTCAACAGGTACGGTATGGAAAAGAAAAATACTGTTAACCGGCCCGTTGGATGTGATGGCAATATCCGGAACAATGGCGTAGGGCGCATCACTTCGAGCATACTCTATTGATGGAATAACCCCGGCATCCGCATTCCCCTTTTTTATTTGCTGGGCGCAAATGGACGGCACATCATATATAAGTTGAAAGTTATGGACCAGCAAATGTTCTTCTAACGCATAAACCAGCGGTTTGGTATTCAGATAACTTACGGCGTTGAGACGTGTTAAGCTCATTTAGAAACCACTATGGTATTGAATGGATGCTGCAGTATTCTTCAGACCAGTTTTCTACCATCGCAATGGTAGAATTAAACTGTCTTTGGATGACAACAAATCGTTCGCCGTTTTTAGCGACGTCGTAAGCAGTTTCCGGATACTCGCCTAAAAAACGGACCCCAACCTCTTCGGCATTGAACAGCCGTTCAGGTTTCTTAATTTCTCTTACCCCGTCAACAATTTCCATGGCACCGGCCATTAACGTGTTGTCTTTCACATAAAACACCTGGCCATCAGGGCTCCAGCGGGGGCCTGATATCGCGATGGATGATATTTCGCCGGTGGGCTTCGACCAGAGCGTCCGAAATAGCGAAAAACCAGGCCAGAATAAGGGGAAGAGACAGGCCTTCCGCTGGAATCCGGTCGGCGAGGCACTGACCTCGGATATATTCCATAGATATAAACTGTATGGAAAGGCCGGTATCGTCGACTCTCTGTTCAAGGCCGTATATTCGAGCCATCGCCGGATGGGATAACTTGGCAGCGGCTTCAACGTCTTCCCGGATTCTTCTTATGCGATTGGCATCCCGCCTGATTTTCGTCGACAGGATCTTTAGGAGAACCTGACGATTCTGGGTTGTATCGTCAGCCGGGTAAACTTCACCCAGAGCGCCCTGCATAATATGGTCGGTGATATGATAATGTGAGAGCGTTTGCCCGATCATGGATGGCTTAATGGGAAAGAACCGTTTCGTACCGTGTATTACGACGCTGAGCGGAAAATCCAGCATCCTCTATGAGCCGTTCGATTTCGTCTGTGGGCATCACGAAACTTACACCGCCGGCACTGATGACATTCTCTTCCATCATCGTGCTTCCAAAATCGTTGATGCCGTACCGCAGGGCGATTTGGGCGATTTTAGGTCCCTGTGTTACGTAAGAAGCCTGGATATTTTCTATATTGTCCAGCATCAAGCGAGCAACCGCAGTGGTCCGCAGGTAATCATAGCCGGTGGCCTTGCGCATATCAGGCAATTCCGTCCCTTCAGGCTGGAAACTCCAACTGATGAATGCCGTAAAATAGCCATCTGATACGTCCAGTGATTCATCCTGTACTTCACGTACGCGCAGGAGATGCTGCAACCGATGTTCTATCGTCTCAACCGAACCGAACATCATGGTGGCGGTTGATTTCATGCCGATCCGGTGAGCCAGACGATGAACATCGAGCCATTCTTGTGTCGATTCTTTCCGGGAGGCGATGGCATCACGCACTTCATCGGCGAGGACTTCCGCGCCCGCGCCGGGTAGTGATTTCAAACCAGCGTCACGGAGCCGAATCAACGCTTCTTCGACCGATATTTTTGAGATGTGTGCAAGATAGACGATTTCAGCGACAGAAAGGGAATGAAGATAGGTCGCAGGATATCGATGGGTGATTTCCGAGAAGAGATGTTCATAATACTCAATTTTCAATTTCGGATTCAAACCACCCTGCATGAGTATTTCACAGGACTCCGGCTCATTCCCGCCTACATCAATTAAATCTTCCACTTTACGAAAAATCTCTTCTTCGGGCAGGGTGTAGCCCTCCTGGTCACCAGGAGGCCGATAGAAGGCACAGAACTTACACCGCACCCAACATATATTGGTATAATTTATATTCCTGCCTATGTTATAGGTGATCACCGGTTCCGGATGTTTCTGCCGGCGTACATGATCGGCCAACATACCTAATTCCGTGACATTCGGATGATAAAACAGCCGCAGGCCATCGTCATAGGTAAGGCGTTCACCGGCACCAATTTTTTCTGCTATATCTGTAATCAAAGTTCTGCTCCGTTAGTTCATGCGGTTATGGATCTTTCGGTATCGACCTGCATATAAGGGGGTAACACCGGTTCCGGCACATCAAGAACACGATACAGCGCATCCCGCTCTACAGGGCGGCGCCCCGCCTCAGCGATCATATCAAGCATCTGTGTCTGCGTCAACGCCTGCATACGATCGGTATCCGGATCCCGGGTAATTTCATATTCAAGTACGCTGCCGTCCATATCATCTGCACCATACCACAAGCCCACCTGCGTCACCGCCGGTGTATTCATAATCCAGAATGATTTGATATGGGGAATGTTGTCGAGCATAAGTCGAGCTACGGCTATTTCGCGAAGGTCCATCTGCCCGGTCGGACCCGGCAGATGGTCAATGGCGGTCTGCTCCGGATGCCAGGATAATGGGATAAACGACATAAAGCCATTCGTTTCGTCCTGAAGTTCTCTTAATCGGGTGAGATGATAGACCTTCTCTTCTGTCTGTTCTACATGGCCGTAAAGCATGGTGGCATTGGAAGGCAGGCCAACCTGATGAGCGGTCCGGGCCGTCTCCAGCCATTTATCGGAATCGGACTTAGCATGAAACAGTTCCTCATGCACCCGTTCGCTGAACACCTCCGCCCCGCCGCCGGGCAACGCATCGATGCCCGCTTTTTTTAATTCCCGTAATGTTTCATCCATCGGCTTTTTGCCGATTCGACGAATCTGTTCCAGCTCTATCATAGTAAAGGCCTTGAGAGAGACATCGGGACGGACCTCTTTTATGGCTTTCACGATATCGATATAGTAGTCGTAAGGCAGCTTCGGGTTGACGCCGCCTACCATGTGAATCTCAGAAATCGGGATGTCGGCATACGCCCGCATACGTTCCTGTATCTGCTCTGGAGACAGGACATATCCCTCCGGGTCTTTGGGCAGGGCATAGAATGAACAGAACAGGCACCCCTTATTACAGATATTGGTATAATTCAAATGCTGGTTTCGGACAAAATAAACCTTGTCCCCATGCAAACGTTCCCGCTGCAGGTTAGCCATATACCCGATGGCCGATAAATCCGGATGTTGATAAAGACGCAGACCATCATCAGATGATAACCGCTCTTCATGTATAACCTTCTCATATATATCAGTCAGCCCGGCCTTTGCAATTAACGTATCAAACAAGGTTACCCCCATCAAGATGTCGGCATTTATAAGCACTGTTTCAGAAAAGGTCGTTATCCCGGCGAAGCTTGTCCCCGACCACGATCGGGGTGCCGGGTGTTGGGTTGATCGTGCCGTTCTACAGTCCTAACTGTGGCCACAGGTCGTCAATTCGTTGATTCACCTCATCAGGCATGGATAAAAGTTCAGGCCAGCCCCTCGTAAATCCTTCTTCCGGCCATTTGGTCGTCGCATCGATTCCCATCTTACCACTGTAATCGGCTATTTGAGAGGCGAAATCAAGCACGTCGCACGGCCCCTCGGTGATCATGATATCCCGCTTAGGATCGATGGAAACCCCTGTACGCCAGACGACTTCCTGCATATTGTGTACATTGACATCTTTATCAACAATAACGATCACTTTGGTGAACATCATCTGACCGAGCCCCCAGAGGGCGTGCATCACCTTCTGGGCATGACCGGGATACCGTTTTTCGATAGATATGATAGCCAGGTTATGAAAAATACCTTCAACCGGCAGATTCATATCGACGATCTCCGGTAACGTGGTCCGGAGTAAGGGCAGAAAAATACGCTCTGTCGCTTTTCCGAGCCAGGCGTCCTCTTGAGGCGGCGGACCGACGATAATGGTCGGATAAACGGCTTTTTCCCGTCTGGTAATAGCCGTCAGATGAAAAACCGGATATTCATCTGTCAGAGAGTAATACCCCTGATGGTCTCCGAACGGGCCTTCAAGCCGGCGCTCGCCAGGTTCGGCATAGCCCTCCAGGATAATCTGTGCGTTGGCGGGGACTTCGAGGTCCACTGTTTTACATTTTACCAATTCTACCGATTGGCGTCGCAGAAAACCTGCCAGCATATATTCATCCAGCTCATCCGGCAGCGGCGCCGTTCCAGCATACATGGTCTCCGGATCCGGACCGAGGACAATGGCGACTTCCAGCCGCTGTTTCAATTTTTCTGCTACATGATAATGATGCGCGCCGCCTTTGTGTCTTTGCCAGTGTAATCCTAAGGTCGTATCATCGAAAACCTGCAGCCGGTACATTCCCACATTACGCGTACCCGTTTCAGGATGCCGGGTGATCACCTGGGGGAAGGTAATATATTTCCCTCCGTCCTCCGGCCAGCATTTGATGATCGGAAGCGTGGACAGAGCAGGGCTTTCCGTCTCGACGATTTCCTGACATGGGCCGTGCCGTACGACCTTGGTCTGTGTGTCCTTCAGCCGGGCGAACTTCGGGAGCATCTGTAATTTGCCAATTAAAGAGGACGGTATGTTCGGTTGAATCAGATCCGCGATTTCAGCTGCGATATCATCCAGGTCATCGGTTCCCAGAGCCATTTCCATACGGCGTTTCGACCCAAAGGTATTTATCAGGACCGGTATGTCAGGATGGCCTTTTACATTGGTGAATAACAGCGCCGGCCCATTCTGTTTTACTACCCGGTCGGCGATAGCGCTTATTTCTAATTCGGGGTCGACCTCAATGCCAATATCTTTCAATTCACCTTCATTTCTGAGCAAATCGATAAACGTATTCAGATTCTTATGGGCCATAATTCGAGATGTTTTCCAATTTGAAGTTCTCAAAGAAATACGAGGGTATAGCGGTATGGAACCATCTGCATACCCAGGCTAAATTAGTGAATGAAATATATGCCTATGCTCTTTAGAAGTCAATGTGAATCAAGCTATTTCCAATACACCCACTGCTGAGCGCTCACTGCCTGTCGCTCACCGAATGTGAAAAATGTTTGAAATATTACTTGCCTCCATGAATAAAACTCACTAGGATTAATGCGTTTAAAGAAGAAAGGAATGCTTGTTTTATGGATGTTAGGTTATATATAGACCAGCACTTAATGCAGAGTCGACCTCCCAAGTAAGATTTCCGATGCCCAATATTTACCAGCGATTAGGGGTAAGAACCCTCATTAATGCTTCCGGTCCTTCGACCAGACTCAGTGGAGGCATTATGGCCCCCGAAGTTTCGGAGGCGATGAAGGAAGCGTCCCAGTTCTGTGTGGATATCGCAGAGTTCCAGGCTCGGGCGAGCGAGATCATTGCGGGGATAACGGGGGCAGAAGCAGGATATGTCACCTCAGGCGCTGCTGCGGGGTTGTTGCTGGGCACCGCAGCCTGTGTGACCGGATTGGATCCGGGTAAGATGAATCGGCTGCCGGATACCTCTGGTATGAAAAATGAAGTGGTGATATCGCGCAGCCATCGGAACTTTTATGATCATGCGATCCGGTCAACCGGCATCCGGTTGATCGAAGTGGGTATCGCCGATCGATTCAGCGGGGCGGGCGTTCGTGATACGGAAGCGTGGGAGATCGCAGACGCGATTACTGATCGGACTGCCGCCGTATGTTACGTCGCCTATCCGCATACATTGCCAATCCTCGAAAAAGTGGTTGAAGCAGCACATGCCCATGATGTACCGGTGATCGTCGACGCCGCAGGGCAATTGCCACCGGCAGACAATTTAAGAAAATTTATTGCTCAGGGCGCCGATCTGGTTGCTTTTAGTGGCGGGAAAGCAATCGGTGGACCACAAAGTTCGGGCATCCTATGCGGTCGCCGGGACCTCATTATGAGTGTAGCCTTACAACATCTGGATATGGATATTTTGCAGGAGCAATGGACACCGCCGCCCATGCTGATTGATAAAGCGGCTCTTCCCGGGGCGCCGCAGCATGGTATCGGCCGTCCCTGTAAAGTCGGCAAAGAAGAGATTGCGGGGTTACTAACCGCCCTACGGCTATTCGTAGATGAAACCCCTGACACCAGATATTCACGTTGGTTGAAAGTAGTGGAAATGATTGTACAGGCGACCGGTGAGATGCCTTCTGCTCAACTGATTATCGCGACAGACAGAAAACGATATGAAATTCCAACCGTCGAATTACATTTGAATGAGGAAACAACCGATTGGACCGCACTTGATCTGGTCATCGCCTTACAAAATGGCGAGCCGGCTATACAGGCCAATCCATCTCGCGTTAACGAAGGCATCGTGGTCTTTGGGCCAACCTGCCTGAAAGACGATGAACCCGCGATAATCGGTCAACGTCTTCGGGAATTGTTGTTGCAAAAACCTCCTGATTAATATACATTAGGCCCTATACTTATGGTCACCTACCCCATCCCTCTCGTTCCCGGCCCCACAACCGTACCTCAATCGATATTAGAAATCTGCTTGACTGATTATGGTTCCGGCGATATCGAAGCCGATTACAGCAGTTTGTACGCAGAGACGCAAGACCGGCTGCGGCATATTTTCAAAACGAAGAATGATATCGCCATTATGACCGGGGAGGGTATGGCTGCCCTTTGGGGCGCCTTGAAATCAACCATAAATCCCGGCGACCGCGTCCTGGCTGTAGCCACAGGCATTTTTGGATACGGCATAGGTGAGATGGCGCAGCAGATCGGTGCCGATGTACAGACCATAGGATTCGACTATGATGTGGTGGCCGACCCGTTACAAGTCGCCGAAGCCATACGCGATTTCAGACCGAAGATGGTCACGGCGGTGCATTGTGAAACCCCATCAGGAACCCTGAATCCTATCGCCGACATCGGCGAGCTCATTCGCCGATATGAGGTCCCTTTGTTCTACGTTGATGCGGTCGCCAGTTTTGGTGGGGCCCCCTTAGAAGTAGACACCTGGTCTATTGATCTGTGCCTTGGCGGTTCGCAAAAATGTTTATCAGCGCCACCGGATATGGCGATAGTTACCGTGAGTGATCGTGCCTGGTCTGTGATTGATGAGGTGGATTATGTAGGATATGACGCCCTCAAGCCCTGGCATACGGCACTTGAGGATAAATGGTATCCGTATACCCCATCATGGCATAGCACCGCGTCTGTCAACGCTGCGTGTAAAATGATTCTGGAGGAAGGTCTGGAGCAGGTCATCGATCGACACAGCCGGGTTGCCATCCACTGTCGCGATCGCGTTCGCTCGTGCGGTCTGTCCCTGTATCCTCGGCGGGACGATTATGCCTCTCCAACAGTTACCGTTGTCAACGTCCCTGACCGGATAGATTGGGCTGTCCTTAACCAGCGTTTTAGAGATCAAGGGTTGGTGGTCGGTGGCGCTTTCGGACCATTGGCCGGTAAAGTATTTCGTATAGGACATATGGGTGTTCAGGCCAATAAGGATCTTATCGATCGCGGTCTGAATGTGATAGAAGAGGCCACAAAACAATAATCAAATCCTGATTTCCGGAAAGGAATGTATGGACGCACAAGCACACCATAAAAAAATAGCAAAAGAACTTGGGGTCACGACCCAACAGGTAGCGGCGGTGGTTACCCTGCTCGATGAGGACGGCACCGTGCCGTTTATCGCCCGGTATCGAAAAGAGCATACAGGCTCTCTCGATGAAGTGGCCATCACCACGATCCGCGATCGGATTTCACAACTCAAGGACCTGGATAAACGCCGTGCGGCCATCCTGAAATCGCTTGACGAACGTGAATTGCTTACAGATGAATTGAAAGAACAGGTCCTTGCCGCTGATACGCTGGCCCAGATTGAGGATGTCTATCTGCCTTATCGTCCGAAACGACGGACACGGGCTACAGCGGCTCGGGAGAAGGGCCTTGAGCCCCTCGCACAAAGCATATTCGAACAAGATGATACCGATCCCATGGCGGCAGCTGAATCCTATATCAATACAGAAAAAGGTGTAGAGACCGTCGAAGAAGCCCTGGCCGGCGCTCGAGATATCATTGCTGAATGGATCAACGAGGATCAGCAGGCGCGTGCTGCTATGCGTCTGATGTTTGAAAAAGAGGCGATTGTCCGGTCTAAGGTAATTAAAGATATGGAAGCGCAGGGCGCAAAATATCGGGACTATTTTGAATGGGAAGAACCCATCGCCACGGCGCCGTCCCATCGCGTTCTGGCCATTCGTCGGGGTGAAAATGAAAAGATATTGAGCCTGTCGATTGCCCCCTCTCAAGACAAAGCGACGACTATCCTGGAAAAACAGTTTGTCAAAGGGGCCACACCCGCAGCGGAACAGGTAAAGTTAGCCGTTGAAGATAGTTATCATCGACTGCTTTCCCTTTCTATGGAAACGGAGATCCGCACCCTTTCCAAACATCGAGCGGATGCCGAGGCGACCAGGGTCTTCGCTGAAAATCTACGGGAACTGCTCTTGATGTCTCCATTAGGCTCCAGACGGATCATGGCATTAGATCCCGGATTTAAAACGGGTTGTAAGATGGTATGCCTGGACGATCAGGGGGCGTTACTTCATACGGAAACCATTTTTCCTCATACGGGAGCAAAAAAGAAAGAACACGCTGAAGCAACCATTAGAACCCTCTGTGAACAATATAAAATTGAAGCTATTGCCGTCGGCAATGGCACAGGCGGACGGGAAACAGAGAAATTTATTCGATCTTTACAGGTTGCTGGAAATCCAGTTGTTGTTCTGGTCAATGAAAGCGGCGCGTCTGTTTATTCTGCTTCAGAAACGGCCCGCAAGGAATTCCCCGATCAGGATATTACTGTACGAGGTTCCGTATCCATAGGACGGCGGCTCATGGACCCCCTGGCGGAACTCGTGAAAATCGATCCCAAATCCATCGGCGTAGGGCAATATCAACACGACGTGGATCAGGGTGATCTGAAGAAAAGTCTCGATGATGTGGTGATGAGCTGTGTCAACAAAGTAGGTGTGGAAATCAACACCGCCAGCGCACAACTGTTGTCCTATGTCGCCGGGTTGAATCAGACTTTGGCAGGTAATATTATTGGGTATCGCGAGGAACACGGTCCATTTTCTTCGCGACAGGATCTTTTAAATGTACCGAGGCTTGGCCCTAAAGCCTATGAGCAGGCCGCCGGTTTTTTGAGAATTCGTAAGGCAGAGCATCCATTAGATGCCAGTGGGGTACATCCCGAACGATACGGTGTCGTGGACAAAATGGCCGATGATCAACGTTGTACGGTGAAAGAATTAATGGAGGACGCCTCATGTAGGAAAAATATAATTTTAAACAAGTATGTATCGGAATCAGTCGGATTACCGACCTTAACAGACATATTGGAGGAACTTGCACGCCCCGGGCGTGATCCTCGAGAGGAATTTGAAGTGGTAGAATTTGCTGAAGGAATTAACAAAATTGAAGAAGTTAAGGCCGGGATGCAACTGACCGGTGTGGTGACCAATGTAACCAATTTCGGCGCGTTTGTCGATGTCGGGGTTCATCACGATGGCCTGGTGCATATCAGCCAGTTGGCCGATCGCTATGTAAAACATGCCGGCGATGTGGTCAAAGTAGGCCAGAAAGTACAGGTTAAAGTGATTGAGGTCGATCTGGACAGGAAACGGATTGCTCTATCCATGAAGTCGGAAGAAAGTCAGGGGAAAGAGCAGAAAAACGGTGAGCAGAAAACCGGTCCGATAAAAAAAGATCGCCCGATGGACGCCGAAGGATCTTCAGGGGGAGAACAGAAAAAACGTAACCGAAAACGGGACCGGGGTAAGAAAGCAGGATCATCCGGGAAACGGGCGCCGTCTAAACAGGCCACCGTCCATGATCTCTTCAAGGTATACCGAAAAATATAAAAGACGAACGACGCATCCCTCCACCACGACGGTGATGCCGTTCACCCTCCGCTAATGGCCGGTAGGAAGTGAATTTCACTGGCAACCCCCACCTTATCCAGCAGAGATCGATTCGCATTACGACCGTCGATCATGACGGCGATGTTGGGTTTGATACGCTTTGAATCCTCGTCGATAAGCCGTTTACGGAATCCCGGATGGGCTTCTTCCAGGTTGGCGATGATAAGACGCATGGTCGTGCCGTCGATCTGGATGATTTCCTGACCGCCGGTCAGATCTCGCATTAATGATGGGATGTATATGGTAGCCATACGATATCCTGAAATAAGTTGAACACCTGATATATCAAAAAAGGGCGGGAAACTTCCCGCCCTTTTCTTACTTTCTTCTCCGTCTATCTATTCGCCGTTTTTCGTCATCGCAGCTTGAACACGCGGCGGGGACATCGGCAGATCACGCAGCCGCTGCCCCGTAGCATCATAAATGGCGTTGGCAAGCGCGGCAGGCGGCGGCACAATCGGAACCTCCCCGACACCCCGGACGCCATACGGATGGGCCACATTGGGCACTTCCACCAGGATGGTCTCGATCATCGGCGTGTCGAGCGTCGTGGGCATACGATAGTCCAGGAAACTGGCGTTCGTCATCACGCCGGCATCGTTGTAAATATACTCTTCGTTGAGCCCCCAGCCGATCCCCTGCACAACCCCGCCCTGCATCTGGCCTTCGACATAACTCGGATGGATGGCCGTACCGACATCCTGAACGGCCGTGTACCGAAGCACATCAACTTTACCTGTATCAGGATCAACTTCTACATCACAGATATGCGTCGCGTAGGCGCCGCCGCCGGAGCCATCCGGATTCGTACTGACCTGGGCGACGATGGGGCCGCCTGTATCCCCGGCCTGTTTTGCCAGTTCCTTAAACGTGCCGCGTTTTTCTTCATCATCCTTGTAAAAAAAGACGGCATCCGAAAATTCAATGGCATCGGCAGGCACGTCCCATAGTTTGGATGCGCGTTCTTTCATCTCACGAATCAGCGCCAGACCGGTGGCGTGCGCTGCATAGCCTGTCCCGAATGTGGTCCGACTGCCGCCGGTGACATCCGTATAGCCGATCGAATCCGTGTCCACCACCTGCGGATTGATATCCGTGGCTTCCAGACCGATAGTCTCAGCAAGCTGCATGGCTATCGAGGCCCGCGATCCGCCGATGTCGGTTGATCCTTCAAGCATGTTGATGGTGCCGTCTGAATTTACACTGACGGATATGGCTGATTTCCCGCCGTTGAAGTTAAACCAGTAGCCCGAGGCCACACCGCGTCCCCGTAATTTGCCGTCTACTGATTTTTCCATTGATGTGTTGTAATGAGCGCAGTTTTTTGCCGCTTCCGTCGTTTCGATACAACCGATGCGAGGATGTACCGGACCATCTACTCTTCGAGCCCCTTCCGTGGAGGCGTTTTTGAGACGAAATTCCAACGGGTCCATGCCGATCTTCTCACATATTTCATCGACCACAGTTTCCGCCGCAAAGGCCGCGTTGGTCGCGCCGGGCGCCCGGTAGGCATTGGTTTTAGGTTTGTTGACACACACATCATATCCGTCGATTTGTGCGTTTGAAATATCATACGGCGTGAAGATACACCCGGCGCCGGCGCCTACAGGCGATCCGGGATAGGCACCCGCTTCATAGGCCATATACGTGGTAGCAGCCGTGATTCGACCATCGTTGGTGACGCCCATTTTGACCTTGATATAGGATCCCGGAGTCGGTCCGGTTCCTTCAAACACTTCGTCGCGAGTCATCGTAATCTTCACCGGATGACCGGTCTTTTTAGAAAGGACCGCCGCAACCGGATCACCATAGACGGATATTTTACCGCCGAAGCCGCCGCCGATTTCAAGGGGGACGACCTTTACCTTGGAGACCGGGATTTTGAGAATTTCGATGAGCTGATCGCGAACCATAAACGCCCCTTGCGTGCTGGTCCATAGCGTAAGTTGTCCCTCTTCGTTCCATTTGGCCGTGGCGTTGTGCGGTTCGATATAGCCCTGATGAACGGTCTGGGTCGTGAATTCACGCTCTACGATCACATCCGCCTCGGCAAACCCCTTGTCCGGATCACCGATCTTATGCTGAAAATGATTGGCGATGTTGCTGACCTTGTCGGTCTCCTCGCCCATCGAAGTGGTCTTCATATCTTCATGGAGAATGGGCGCGTCGTCTTTCATGGCATCCATGACCCAGGTGACATGGGGAAGGACTTCGTATTCCACATCGATTTGTTCGAGGGCTTCCTGCGCCACATGAAGACTGGTTGCCGCGACGCCCGCGACGGCATGGCCCTTATACAATACCTTGCCGTATGCCAGGACGTTATTACTGGCATCCCGCAGATTGACGATCGTCTCGCCCAGGTCCTGCAATTTATCGGCAGTTTGCGGCAGGTCTTCTGCTGTTGCTACAGCTCGAACCCCCGGATGCGCTTCCGCGCGGCTGGTATCTATTTTTTTAATACGAGCGTGTGGATGGGGACTGCGAAGAATCGCCCCATAAAGTAAACCCGTCAACTGTATATCCGCACCGTAGATCGCCCGGCCGGTTACTTTGTCCACCCCATCGTGCCGGATAGGACGCGTTCCGATAACCTTGTATCCATTTGTTGCCACGTGTCATTCCTCCTTATCGCATTCTTCGGCCGCATCCAGGACAGCACGAATAATTTTGTCGTATCCTGTGCAACGGCACAGATTGCCGGCGAGCCAATAACGGACCTCGTGCTCGGTGGGATTCGGTTTTTCATCGAGTAATGCCTTGGCCGATACAATAAAACCCGGGGTGCAAATCCCGCATTGCAACGCGGCATGTTCGAGGAATTTCTGCTGTAATGGATGAAGCTGCACCGTAGAGCCGATGCCTTCGATCGTCTGAATCTCACAACCGTCGACCTCAACGCCTAATACGCAGCATGAGTTGACCAGACGGCCGTCCATGATCACATTACAGGCACCGCAGTTCCCGTTGTTGCATCCCTCTTTTGCGCCGACAAGTCCGATGTTGTCCCGTAGCACCTCAAGCAGGCTATGGCGCGGCTCGCATAAAAAATCAATATCTTCACCGTTGATGGTGGTCTGAACCTGTACTTTTTTCGACATTGATTACGACTCCTTCGCTCGTTGGACCGCGCCGTTCAATACGCGGCGCGTTAACACGCCTGTCAGATGTGTCCGGTATTCGGCTGTTCCCCGCATGTCGCTGATGGGACGTGCGGCAGCCTGGGCGATTTCACTGGCTTTTTGGATCGACTCGTCCGATACGGCCTGCCCGGCCAGCGCGCCGCCGGCTTCCCGGACAAACAAAGGTGTAGGAGCGACCGCAGCGAGAGCGATCCGGGCGGATACAAATCGAGAATGATCATCACTTAACACCACGCTGACGCCTACACCCACCACCGCGATATCCATCTCATTTCGCGGTATGAATCGGAGGTAATAAGCGCCGGAATGCGGCTCGGGCGTGGGAAAATGCAGGGAGATCAGAAATTCACCATTGGCCAGTACCGTTCTGCCCGGCGCGGTACAAAAGTCTTCGACAGCCACTTCACGCGTACCATCCGGTCCCGCGATCCGGGCGACGCCGCCAAGCACAATCATCGGCGGGATCGTATCTCCTGCCGGTGAGCCATTACACAGGTTGCCGCCGAGGCTGGCGCGCCCCTGAATCCCGGTACCGCCCACCAGGGAGGTGGCATCCATCAAGCCGGGATAAGCCGCGGCAATAGCCGCATCTCCATAGATCCGATAACAGGGGACAGCGGCGCCGATCGTCAATCCAGTTGAGACATCATACGACAGTTCATTGGCCTCCGAAATCCCTTTGATATCGACGACCACCTCCGCGCGGCGCCGATTTTCACGCAGTTGCACGATCAGGTCGGTGCCGCCGGCAAGCACAAGGGCATTTTCCCCATGCTCATTCAGCAGGACGACCGCATCGGCCACGCTCTGCGGTGTTGCATAATCGAATGCGTGCAAGGCACTCTCCTTTGGAAATGTATGAATTATGAATTATGAATGTGCATTGGTATTAAAAACGGTTGACATGAAAATATCCAGCTGGAACTTGAGGATTATTCTGATCCATAAAATTAGACCGATAATAGATCATGTCAAGCGGGAAAGCGGGGAGGAAGGGAATAAATGTGAGAAAGGCAGGATGGAAGTAAAGCATCCCCCTCCACCCTCCAACCCCCTGGCTAACCCACGATTTTTTTCATGTCTTGGTGACACCCGTCACCGCGCAAGTCATGAAATAGGTGTATCTTCTTTCTTTATATAGAACGAAAAGGGATGCTCTCATACTGAATAAACCGGGCTAAATACTCCATCAATTTTCGCATTGACACTTTTTCATTGCGGTATGTCCTGTTCAGGAATACTTTGAAATTAGAATAATGATGTTACGAAAAGACCGTGTTTGGTACTTTGTCAAAAATATGGTGCATGATAATCGCAGTCCATGTATCGATTCCATCAAAACACCAAGTACAAAACACCAAGGACAAAACACACCCTGATGTTACTCTGAGTTGTCACACTCAGACGGCGCTCATCACCCATCAAGCCGAGGTGTACATGAAATCTTCATCATCACTTTTGTCGTCTATGGGCCGTATACCGTACGTCGTTCGATATGCCCTGCTCCTTGCCCTCGCTGTGCTACTGCCAGGGCAGTTATACGCGCAAACCGCCACAGTATTGAACAAAGTGTCTCAGCCACGCAGCATTGGTGTTAAGGTCAGTCTGGTTACCAAGTTCTCATTTTTTACTCAGACCATTCCTATAGGCCAGCCCTCTCTGGAACTGGATTCCGACTATACATTGGGCACACCAGATTTGTCGAACGTAGACTTTGGATCGCTTTCCCCTGGCCTCGGGGAACTGGCCGCCAATTTTTCAGCCACGCAGCTTCGACTTCCAGGCACAGCAATTGATGATGACAACCTGACGCTCAATATTGAAATTCGAAATCTGCGGTTGGACTTCAGTGGAAATGTATCTGTTGATCCTACGGATATCAATGGCGTGTCCACGCCCATTTTCTTTTTCCTGAGGATGTTCGTTGAGAAGGACGGACCGGCCGGCAAGATCAGACTTGACCGATTCGACTTTAATACCGGCTCGCCGATGGTCATTAAAATCCCGACGGCGGCCATTACCAATTTAATAAATAAAACAACCGGGTTTAGCGGTGTGTTGCCAGAAGATGTAGCTCTGGTCTATTTAACGGACGAAAATGATCTTGATCGTGCAGGCATTCAGTCTTTTATTGATGGGCCGGGCGATAACGTGGTTATTCGCCTGTCCCATCTGTCTGATGTGGTGGGGCTTAAGACATCTGATATCCCTCTGCCCAGGCTCGCGACCATTACAAAAGGGCCGCGGGTCGCTCGGGATACCACGTTTGCAGACATTTTATGGGCGACCAATCATCGGACCAATAGTGTAGTCAAATACGGTGTGACGAGAAACCCCAAAATACTGGCACGGACGGCAGCCGATTCTGCTCTGGGGGTGTTTTCGCATTTTGTCCGGATAGAAGGATTGACGAAGTCAACCACGTATTTCTATAAGATCTTCTCACAGGATCAGTTCGGTAGAAAAATATCAACCGAGATCGATTCGTTCAAAACAAAACGTACGGGCGATTTCAACCCACCCATTTTTGACACGTCGCCTCGTATTACCAAAGTAAATCCGACGGAAGCTAAAGCCTTCCTCGTAACAGATCGGCAGGCTACGGTTGAAATAAAGTTTGGATCGACTAAACCGCTTACCGGGCAATTTAATGAAAATACGCCAAAGCGGACCCATAACATCAAGCTCGGTAATCTGACCGCTAACACAAAGTATTATGCGGTTGTATCGGCATCTGCCGGTGGCCAGACCATCCAGAGTGACACCCTCATGTTCACGACACCCTCCAATGTCGATCCGTCGCCGCCGGCCTTCACGCGTCAACCTACGGTGGACTCTTACGATGTGTCGGACACGACGGCGACCGTCTCTGGCCAGGCGGACCGGGACGTCAATGTCGCCATCAAGTATTGGGCAAAGGGCACCACGGATACGGTTGTAGTATACAAAGCGGACGAATCCAGGGATCTGACCATTGAATTGAGCAATCTATCGGCGGAAACAGAGTATAATTACGTTATGTACATCACGGATCCGGCGAATACTTTGACAACAGCGAGCCGACTGGGCGAGTTCAAAACAGGAACAAGCACCCGGCGGGAATTCAGATTCCGCAGGCGGCCGCATCTGGCATATGGATCGAACAATAGGGTGATCCTGACCTGGGCGACCAATATGCGATCAACAGGTGTTGTCCTCTTTGACCGGGTCCCCACCGGTAATGCTTTCAATGCGGATGATGCCCGTGAAATTGTAATTGATAGATCCCGAAGGGTGCATTTTGTAACGCTGGGTAGTCTGGTCCCGGGAACCCGGTATGTCTTTGCGGTCTTTCTTGAATCCCGGGATTTTCAATTTCTCGATTTCCCCGAGGGCGCTGCTGCAGGGAAGGCCATTGCTCATAAGCCGAACGGTACACTGCTCATCACCGGAACGGTCGTGGTCCCTGGCGGTTCGGGAAGTTTTACCACCAACAGTGCGCCCGATACCCAACAGCCGGCTATCCTGAATGGTCCGACAGCCATTTCACAGACCGACAACACGCTTATTGTCCAGTGGGAAACCGATGAACTGGCAATTGGCCAGGTCAACTTCGGCACCAATCCGATTAACCTGGACCAGTCGGCCACTGAAACAGAGCAGAACACCTCTCATCAGGTCACATTAACAAACCTTACTGCAAATACGGCGTATTCGTTTACGGTAGATGCCACTGATCCGGTCGGCAACGGTCCAACCCAAAGCGGTACGTCGGTTTCTTCCACCACGGCCGGTGCTGATGCGACCCCACCGGCAATAGATGCAAATTCCATCAACGCCTTTCCATCGGACGTCCAGGCGATCATCCAATGGAATACGGATGAAGGCTCTGACACGGAAGTACGGTACGGAGAAGATGACGCAAACCTGAGCAATACAACCATCGATAATGACGTTGCCACGGAACACAGCCTGACCCTGACCGGCTTGACGGCCAGTACGGATTATTACTATCGGACGATTTCCACAGACCCGAGCGGTAACCAGTCCTCCTTGACGACAACCAAGTCGTTTAGGACTTTAGCGACGGCCAATACGGCCCAACCGAACATCACTGCCGGCCCTACGGAGACCGTTATTGCGCAGGCGGGGCCTGCGGTCACCATGACGATCATCTGGACGACCGATGTGCTGGCGACCAGTGGGGTGGATTATGACACCCAGTCGAATCTGTCGACGGCAACTTCGGTGGGATCACAGACCGGGTCCTTAAATCATGAAGTCGTCATCAGCGGTCTGGCGCTGGATACGCAGTATCACTACCAGGTCAGTTCGGCCAATGTCCATGACGCCAGTCTGGCACCGCCGGAGGCGACCAGTTCAACGCTAAATAGAACCACGCCTGCCACCGTGGATGCCACCGCGCCTGCGGCGCCGGCTTCGGTGACGGCGGTCAGCGGCGATGGCGCCGTGCGATTGCGGTGGCCTGCCTCCACCGATACCTCCGGTATCAAAGGGTACAATATCAAACGTAACGATACCGAGATTGTCTCCAATGTATCAGATATCACCTATCTCGATCAGACCGCTGCCAATGGAACAGCCGTGATATACAATATCATTGCTGTGGACAATGCGAACAACAAGAGCAGCGATAGTAATCCCAGTACGTCCGTGACACCGGCAACGACTCAGATCCCGACCAAGCCAACCGCAGGCACTTTGCCCGCTACGGTATCTCTCAGGCCGTTTCTGGTGGTAGGGAATGCGACGGCGGTGGCCGGTGAGGCCAGCCGGGCCACGTTGACGTATGCCTTCGAGGTCGCTACAGACAATGTGTTTGCCAATATTGTGGCATCGATAACCGGCACGTCTGAAGGCTCCAGCACGAACCCGACCAACTGGCAGGTTGTCGATGCTGGAACCGATAGTACCGTTCTTGTAGATGGCACCACGTACTTCTGGCGTTCTCGTGCGAACGACGGTGAGTTTAACGGCACCTGGTCGGATACGACATCATTTGTTGCCGCCGCTGCCAAATCCCTGGCGGTCGAACTGGCAACGCTTACGGCCATTTCTGATCGCGGTCTGGTGGTGGTCGAATGGACCATCACCAGGACAGATCCAGCGCATGCCGGGTTCCATGTCTACCGCGGCCGGACCGCCGATGGTGAGTTCGAACAGCTCACAGAAGACCTGTTGACAAGTGTGGACGCGACGTATCGGTTTGTGGATGGAGATGTACAGGTCAACCAGCAATATTACTACATGATAGAAGCGGTGAATCTGACCGGCGGTACAGAAAGATATGACCCGGTTCTCCTGAGGGTGAATGCGCCGGCCACCTTTGCATTAAAACAAAATGCCCCGAACCCGTTCAATCCGGCAACGACCATTCGGTTCGAACTGCCCGGACCGACACAGGTGACCTTGATTGTATACAACCTGTTAGGCCAGGAAGTCGTCCGGCTGTTGGATCATGTGGCCTATCAGGCGGGCTATCACCAGATCCAATGGAACGGGCGCAATGCGACTGGACGGTCAACGGCCAGCGGCATCTATGTATACCGCATCGCCGCCGGTGATTTTGTGCAGGCCAAAAAGATGCTGCTGTTGAAATGATTCCCCTGACCCCTGACCCCTAATGCCTTTCCCTGGGGGGCAGGGGTCAGGACTCCAGGCTCATCCGCCCCGCCAGGTCATCCACGAATTGACGGGCGACTCGCCCGCTTCGTCCGCTGGCATGTTGCAGCCACTTCAGTGCTTCCTGCCTGGCAAGTGAAGGATCAATATCAAGTCCACGTTTGGCGATCAGGTAATCGACAATACAAAAATAAGTCTCCTGATTAATTCTATAAAAACCGATAGACAACCCGAAGCGGTCGCTCAAAGAAATTTTCTCTTCTACCGTCTCTTGAGGATGTATTTCATCATCATCCGGGCTGAACCGGGGCGTATTATCCGCGTGCCGTTCAGGCATCAGGTGCCGTCGATTCGACGTGGCATAGATCAGGACATTGTCCGGCCGTGCTGTCAACCCGCCTTCCAGAATAGCTTTGAGCTCACGGTAAATGGATTCATCTTCGTCAAACGAAAGATCATCACAGAACAGAATAAAGCGTTCAGGTCTATCCCAGAGCATATTTACAATCTCAGGCAGATCTTCCAGGTCGAGTTTTTTAACCTCGATCATACGCAAACCCTCGCGGGCGAAACGGGTTAAAAACCCCTTCACCACAGAGGACTTACCGGTCCCTCGCTCACCCCATATCAGCACATTATTCGCCGGTGCGGATTTAACGAACTGTTCTGTATTCCGGGATATGATTTCGATTTCCCGGTCCAAACCGATGAGATCTTCCAGGTCCGTTAAATCAGGATGCGGTATGGAAACCAGATTTCCATAACCGTTCTTCTTATGCCACCGGAATGCAATCGTGTCATCGAAGACAGGACCATCTGCCTTACCCTGATCATGCGGTTCAAGGATCCGTTCTACCCGATCCAGTAATCTCTCAAGCCTGGGCAGCAAATCATGAAAGGACTGAGCTGGATTTCGTGACATAAATATATACGCCTCCGATTAGAAAAAATGGTGATTGTCTGATTGGGTGATTGAGTGATTGAAAAGACAAAAGACAAACCACCCAATCAGACAATCACCCAATCAGCCCATCTCTAGGGCAGAGTCAACCACCAGATTTCAGTTCGCCCAGTCCTATTGGACTGAAACGCCATCGTAATATCCGAGTGCAGGTCAGCGACATCGTCTGTCGCGGGATCAAAAGTCACCTGTAGCGGTTTACCTGCGATTTGCCCGTCCTTCAGATCCATCACCCAGATATCATGACCGATGGTCACCGCCATTTTTCCGCCACTTGGCGAAATTGAAGGATTGCGGACCAGTGAATTTGAGAAAAGCACAACGATCGATTCAGGTAAATTGAAGCCGCTATTCGCGATAAGGGTTTTGACCACATTAGGGCCGGTTCGTGCTCCGAAATCCTTATAATATATCCGGTTCACACCGGACGATTCGATAACCCAGTTCGGTCGTTCCTTATTCGTGTTATCTGCCAGCAAACCCGGACTGGGAATCGATGTAGACAAGGTAAGAGGCAGTTGAAATTTCAGGACCGAAATATTGAACACTCCAGGCGAGGTGAAAGATAAAAAAACAAGCTCGGCCGATGTGGGCAGAGGACGCCAGCTCGGGTGGGTTCCCCCTATATTGGTCAGTTGAATTTTATCCGTATTACGATTAAAGAATTGTGTGGTCGCCCATATTTCCTGCTGTCCGGTCCGATTTGAAGTAAAAGTGAGGTGAAACCCTTTATTATCGAAATTGGGATATCTGTCGTCAGCAGTGCTGGTCGTAACCTGGATAAGGGGCGAGGTTCCATTGACGGTAGTAACGAAGATATCCCAATTCCCATTTCTTTCCGACATAAAAGCCAGACGATCGCTACGCCACGAAGGCCATTCGCCGCCGCCTGTAGTGACTTGTTTGGGGTTGGGCTTACGAAGTATTAGAAATTTCGTATCGCTGACATCACGTGAAACAGGGCCTGCAATTTGAAGGATACTGTTCTTAGAAGGTAAATCCGGTACGATCCAGTTGAATGTTCCGTCATTGGGGGTATTACTCACAATGATATGGGGATAATTACTACCTCCATCCAGTGAAAGCAACAGCGTAATCGTCGTATCTTCAGGCACCACCCCCCGATCCCAGATGATCTCCTGCTCAGATCCTATAAACCACTGTTCCTCCCCGTTGGGTTGAAGCACAGAGGCCTTTCCCTCACCCGGCAAGATGATGAAACGATTATTGTGAATCGGATTGCTGTTATCCGTTTTCACGCACCCGCACATGGCCACACATATCCCCAGGAGCATCGGCAGATATTTTATGTGATCGGGGTATCTCATCCTGCAATACGTATCCTATTCGTCCAGTGTATACGGTGGCAGATTCAGAGGCAATGGCTCGGGTTTTTGACAGGTGCTTTCCAGGTCAATATGACGCCCTTCATTTGAAGCATCATGGATGGCGTGCATGATGTCGAGGACATGAAACGTAAGATCTCCATTCGCCCGATGGGGGCGTCCAGATCGAAGAGCGTATGCCATATCAGCGACGCCGACCCCTCGGCTCTGATCCGAATAACCATGAGTCAAGGGGATATCGCTCCATCCTTCCGCCCCTGCGCGCCGGATACGCACCGGACCGCCGAAGCTGTTGGGATCAGGGACACTCATGGAACCCTGCGTGCCGTAAATTTCAATACGAGGTAATTCATGCGCCCAGACATCAAACGTGGTAATGATGGTGGCGATAGCGCCACTTGAAAAATCCAGTATGCCAGTTACATGAGTCGGCACGTTCACCTGTATGATTTCACCCGCCTTCGGTTGGCTGGTAATCGTACGCTCCGGAAAGGTAATGCGCGTCGAGCCGGTAACTCGTCTGACCGGTCCCATCAGGGTGGTAAGGGCGGTCAGATAATATGGCCCCATATCAAACATCGGTCCCCCACCCGGTTGATAGTAAAAATCCGGATCCGGGTGCCAGCCTTCATGACCGTGCCCGAGGAGGAAAGCGTTGGCTGCAATCGGCTCACCGATCCAACCTTCATCAATAAGCTTACGGCAGGTCTGGATTCCTCCGCCCATAAACGTATCCGGCGCGCCGCCGATCAACCCCCCTTTTTCTTTTGCCAGCGCCATCATTCTGCGGCCATCTTCTCGGGTCACGGCGAGCGGTTTTTCATTGTAAACCGATTTACCGGATTCCAGGGCGGCCAGACCAACCTCGGCATGGGCTGCTGGAATCGTGAGATTGATGATGATATCTATCTCCGGAGAAGCCAGCAATTCTTCAACAGAACAGAAATGAGGCACATCGAACTCTCTGGCTTTTTCTTCTGCCCGATCAATATATAAATCAGCACAGGCCACGACATCAAATATGGGGAACTTCTGCCCCGCCTCAAAATAACGACCACTGATCGTACCACAGCCCACAATACCTGCTTTTACTGACGACATAGTTAACAAGTGACTCCTGTTAAGGATGTAATATAGTGATGTAATGAATCGGCTCTATGCCACATTATCTCCTCGTTGATTTGTCTTTCAATAAACCGGAAACCCCATGGGCGTCAAGCGAAATGTTGGAGTTAAGAAGGCGTATTTCTCTTGACCAACAGACCGATATGCTTTTCATTCATGCATAGGATGAATTCCTGTCCGTGTTCTCTTACGTATCGTTAAAATGCCCGAGCCGGGAGATGATATATTTTGCGATTCTTATACCGGTTGACGTTCACAATACCGATGTTGTGTCTTTCCTTTCTTGATCCGATGTTAGGGCAGGAACCGGAGGATAATCAGGGTCATATGCGTGCAGCAAAAGCGTTCTATGATCAGGGGGACCTGGACGCAGCAGACCGGGAGTTGGATGCGGCATTACACGTGCAGAAAAAAACGCCCTTAGCCCATTATTGGAAGGGTATGATTGCATTACAGAGAGATGATTTGCGAAAAGCTGAAAAAGCCTTTCGAAAAGCGCGTGGTCAAAATCGGAAATCATCGGAACCTTACATTGGCCTTGGTCTGGTATATCTCCGCATGAAAAACAGAAAGATGGACGCCATTGAAGTGCTGCGTGAGGCGATAAAACGCGACCCTGATTCTGTAGATGCGTATTATCAACTGGCTATCGTATACAAGAATCTCAGCTTCGGCGACGTCGCCCCCTTCGGTTTTTTTAAACCGATGTACGTCGGTAAAGGCATAGATGCCCTCAAGAAAACGCTTGAACTGGCCCCCGACCATCCCCTGGCGAACCATGATCTCGGTTTAACCTACGAACTCGGTCTGAATAATGTTGACAAAGCCCTGCCTTACTATGTCAAACAACTGGAATTCAACCCTCAGCATGAGGAATCTCTGGATCGGCTGGGACGGGGATATATCAAAACCGGTAAATACAGAGAAGGCGTGACCACATTAAACCGTCTGACGCGAAAATTCCCCGATATTGAAGAAAAAATAGGTCCCACGCTGGCGATGCTGGAAGCCACGCTTCATCTGGAGAACGGACAGTTCGATAAAGCCCAGGAGACCTTTGAGGCCTATATACATTCGCTGCCGTTTGAAGAACAAACGATATATAGGGATGTCACCTACATGCTCACGGAAGAAGAAAATAAGCGTTTTGGAGCCCTGACGACTATTCAAAAGGAGGAATATACCCGGACATTCTGGAAAAGGCGGGATTCAGATTTAACCACGCCGGCCAATGAACGTCTGGCCGAACATTACAGACGGGTCCTCTTTTCAAGAACGAATTTCGGTGAGAATACCTTTCCCTGGGACCGCCGCGGTGATATGTATATCCGGTATGGCGACCCGGATGATCGACAGCAGTTCACCCTGAGTGTCGGTCAACTACAGCAAGCAAATCAAGGCTCACGACGGACGGGCAGTGTACCAACAATACAGGATATGGGCGATGCCATCCGAGAGAGTGCTCAGTCCAGTGCAATCGAACGGCATGCATACGCTCCTACGGGAGATGCGCGTATTGACGCCATCCGGGAAATGAATTTTCAGCAGCGATATCAAGTGGCGGTCGAAGCATCGACTGTTGGTCTCTCGGCGTATCGGGTCGAAAGCTGGGTGTATGTAACTGTTGGAATAGAGCTGTTTTTTGTCGATCAGTTGAACAATGGTATTTTTGATTATCCGCTTATGACTGGGAGTCGCGATGTCCGGCAGGTTGCCCGTCAAAGTCAATTTCACCCTGCACGGCTCGCGGCAGAGATGATTAAAAATACGCCGGAAATATATGAACATGATTTCGGTGGGGATCCACTCGGATTTTATTATGATATTGTTACTTATCAGGGTGAAGGCAACAAGAGTGATATCGAAATCGCCTTCGCCGTGCCAGCCTATCAATTAGGCGCGCAAACGGACGGACAAGGGGAAATAACGTCCCTGAACGTCCGGGCCACGATGATGGATGAAGGATGGGAAGAATCATCCAGTTCAGCGATGCAATTCGGTCCGTTTGCAAGGCCGACCGTCCTGGGAACCGCTAAAAATAATACAGCCATTGCTACCTTTCAGACCCCCATGTCGACATTACCCGGTGAAGCCGAACTGTCCGTGTCTGTACGGGATGCTGTTACCAGGAAAATAGGGATTTACAGACAATCGTTGTCTATTCCGCCCTATACTGCACGTACGCTTTTAATGAGTGATATAAAGCTGGCTACTTCGATAACACCCACCATCCGCAAACGCGGTGCGTTTATTCGGAATGGGTATGAAATTGTCCCAAATCCAACCAGGATTTTTGCAAGTAGTCAACTGGTATATATCTATTATGAGTTGTATAATTTGACCCTGGCGGAAGACGGTCGTTCCAGATTCCAAACGGATGTCCGAGTATCCTTTCAGGAAAAGCAGGCCAACACAATCTGGCGTGTACTATCTCAGTTCGGCAAGCTGATAGGTAGTTCCGAGACGGATAATGAATTGTTCTACAGCATTGAAGATGCTTCCGATTCCACCTTTGCTGCTCGATTTACTGGTATTGATGTCACGGGTTCTGAGCCTGGCAGATATTCAATCGAAATTACAGTTACCGATTTACTCAAGGAGCAGGTTGTTGCTAAAAACACCCATTTACTTGTGGCTGAAGAAGTAGCAACGCGATCATCACCTGTCGTCCGGCGAATCGGCCGTGATGCGGATGAAACGGAAGAGACCATGGCATGGGAACAGGATGATAGCGGCGAAAATGAAACACGACAGAGGCCGTCTCCATCAATATCATTGCCGGAGAATCCGCTTGAAGGGACCACCCGGGCCAACCCATCCTGGGAGGATCTGTTACGCGTGTTAAACGCGCCGGAGTATGCCCTCGCAACAGATGATTCCACCAGAGAATCGATTGAAGATACGACCGTGGCGTCTTTTATCTCCGGATTAAAACACAATATAAACCAGAAACGTACCGGTTCTGATATGACGAAAGATATGGTCCTCATCCCGGCAGGTATGTTCCTTATGGGCAGTGATAGTACCAGTTCGGATGAAGGGCCGATGCAGAGTATCTATGTGAATGCCTTTTATATCGACCGGTATGAGGTAACCAATGAGGCCTATAAATCCTTTCTCGAGGCTACCGGTCATCCTGAGCCAACCCATTGGACGGACAGGACCTTTCCATCCGGAGAAGCCCGTTATCCTATCGTCGGCATAAGCTGGTATGATGCCCAGGCTTTTACGCAATGGGCAGGCAAACGGCTGCCTACCGAAGTTGAATGGGAAAAGGCAGCACGGGGTGACGATGGTCGGATTTATCCCTGGGGCGATGATTTTGTCCCGGATTGGGTCAATACAAAAGGCGACGGTGATGCTTATACAACGACCGCTCCAGTGGGCTCATTTTCCAAAGGCGTCAGTCCATATGGTGTCTTTGACATGGCTGGCAATGTGTGGGAATGGTCCGTCGACTGGTTCGACAGATATCCCGGCAACACGGCGGAGAATCCAACCTACGGTCAGCAATATCGGGTCATCCGTGGTGGGTCCTGGATAAATTATGACGGTAATATAAGGACCTTTAACCGGGGTAAATTTTATCCCTCAGACACCAGTCTATTGCTTGGCTTTCGCTGTGCAACAGATGCAGATCGTGATCAACAGACTGATATTACAATCCGGGGTTATGGATATCTGCGTATTGCCACACCCGGCGCGTGGGCGGATATTTATATAGATGGTGAACGACTCGGCCAGACACCCCAGGCCGACCCCCTGCGCATTCGGCCCGGTTCACATATATTGAAATTAGTGAATCCATATTTTGAAGCCTATGAAAAAACGATTGATATTGAGCCGGATAGAATGCAGAAGGAAAGGGTTGTACTGGAGAGAAAGAGTGAAGACTAAAGAGATGGAAAGAGCAACAGAACATCAAGAGCGCTCAGATAGACGCTCCTTGTTGAGGCAGCATTCTTGTTATATCATTTTGATTCCGTTCATTTTTTTACCGAACATGATATACGGACAGGATCTGGCCGCACGAATTGACGAGGCGGTAAATCTGTATGAGGCTAATGAGCCGTCAGAAGCCAGTTTGCTATTGCAATCTATTTTGACTTCCGCTGATGCACCACAACTGGAGGAAGCAGTGCACGCTAAGGCGTACACCTATCTGGCTATGAGCGAATGGTCGCTTTATCGTCGTACCTCTACGGAATCGGCTGTGATTTCCGCCCTTGAACTGGACGCGAGAACCTTTATCACCTATGGTGATTCATGGGCGGAAAACAATGCGACCATCATAGATTCCGTAGCAAAAAACTTGTTGATGGATGCGATTTTTCAATATGAAGAGGCCGAGTATCCAAAATCGGTGGAATATCTGATTATCATCGGCCCGATAGAAAAATATCTTCCCGCTCGTCTGGCGTCGGAAATTCATAAATACCTGGCCTTCAATTTTGTTGCCCAGCGAAAGCGTAAATTGGCCCAACAGGAATTTCAAACGGCTCTTCGATATAATCCGAAGCTAACGCTCGGAGATGATGCGGTGATCGCGCCCAAGATACGCAGGACCTATCTGACCATACGTGACAATACCATCCAGAAATCTCGTCGCAATGCCAGATTGAATACCATATTACGATCCATGATCCTCCCAGGATGGGGGCAGATACATCGAGGAGATCGACTCCGGGGATATAAGTATATTTCTGTTCAAGCGGGGTTGCTTGCCGGATCTTTATTGAGCGTACGATCATACACACGAGCGCGGGATGCCTACACCGGGTTCGGCGCAGCCGATGCCCTGGCTATTTATAACCGACAAAATGATATAGATGATGTAAAAGCTGAATTAAATGGACTGTATGACAGATACCAGTCTAAAAGCCGGCAGACCAATGTTTTTATTGGCCTGTTGGTTACAGTCTGGGCAGTAAATATTATTGATGCCATGATCCTGTCCTGGCATAGAGATCAGATAGACTTAACGACCGCACCCTCCCGATCCGGTCAACTGGCGATGGATTGGGATCAGAAGACCCGATTATGGCGGGTGCAGTATCGATTAAACTGGTAAGTGTATACCATATTTTTTATTCCTGGTACGTCTGCAGTTTCTGACTTGAAGGTGAATATTAGATGAGATGGCCATACAAGCCCAGTCGCCTGTTTCTGGTTTTAATCGGCCTCTGTATTGTGTCCTGTGTGGATCCGGAACGGTCGAACCCGCTCGATAGCAGAATAGAGCTTCTATTTTTACCTAAAATCCTGGAGCCGTCGGGGGGAGAACAGTGGTTCCAAGGCACCCAGCAAACCATTCGATGGTTGCCGGCCACCCAGGTCCTCGACTCGCTGGTCACCCTCCAATTAATATGTGCATCTGATACGACCACTCTGGCGCAAGGATTTCCTAACATCGGGTCATTTTCATGGCTTGTTCCTCACCTATCTTCTTCTTCCTGTCGTATTCGTATTGTGGGCAAGGTAGGCGCTGGGAAGAGTTCTTCCTTTTTCCGTATTAAACCTTTACCGGTTTTAAAAAAATTGAATATCGGAGCTCACGAGGGACGGTCGCCATCAGCCCTTCGGGAAAAAGTACTTTTTGTTTCCAGGTTACATGGGAATGATGATATCTGGCTTCTTGACAGGGACGATGGTTCGATATCGCGCGTGACATTTAATGGATTAGCCGATACAGAGCCTGCCTGGTTTAAACCTCTTGGGATGATATTTGCGTATACAGCGACCGACAGCAATGTGCTGAAAAACATCTGGGTCACGGCGACAGAAGGAATAGGCGCTGGTTCGAAACGTCAGATCACCTTCACAGGCGGCGAAGCGGCTGCTTGGCAGAATACAGCAGAACAAAACCAATTGGCGATAGCTTATGTGCGTGCCGATCCGGCAAATTCGTTGCTTAAACAGGTGCTTGCCGGCAGATTGAACACACCGATCAACGCGCTACCGTTACTCGGTTCCCCCCAATTTGAGACACTTTCCATCGCCATTTCGGACCAGGGTTTCAGCAACGAAGACCTGATTAGAACAATGACCTGGAGTTTTATTGATGGAAACAACCTGTTTCTGTATCATTCAGGGACAGGAGAGAATAATTACCGTTTGTGGAAAGTTGACTTCCCAGGGCAGAACTTTGCTTCGGCCGTCAACAACAGCTTTCCAATTCCGGCCAGATTAAAACCCTCGCAGCCAAAAATATCCCCCTCCGGGAAATGGGTTGCATTCAGTGTGAAAGGGGATCTTTGGGTTTCTTCCATAAGCGGCATCTTCCTAACCCCTTTGACTTTCGGCGAGAACCTGGATGATTCACCGGATTGGGCGTCCGAAACAGAAATAGTTTTTTCGCGCAGAGAACTAGAAACCAGCGGTCACAACAAATATAGACCCAGAGAACTCTGGACGATTCAGGTCTCAGATCCGCCTTGATAATTATGCCCCAGTTCTTTGCATCTGCCTCTTCGTTACGCAAACGCTGGCTTTTTGTATTATTAACCCTGGCCTATAAACGGTCCGACCAGGGGAGAGCATATTTTCGCGACCAGGCTGCAAATACCCACAACGGATATTGTACCACAACTATACTGGTATTCCCGAAGATCAAGTCACTGCAGGTAGCTCAAGCCTTGGGAGTCTCTCCAATATAAAAACCCCGTATTGGGGGACTCCGGGGATCGACATTGTCATAATATATGATATTGGGAGCGCCCCCGGTATATTATGGCGTCTCGATGTTCCCTCGCCTCGATACGTTATGAAGGTATCCGTGTATTTCCTACAGCGCCTCTAAAGGAGCGGTTAATCAACTTACACAAAATATCGCCATCCAATATGCGGATAAAGGCATCCGCGCCAACGCCGTTCTCCCCGGACTGATGCACACACCGTTGATCGAACGCTTTGTCGCAATGATCCGGCAGCGCAATGCCCAGGTCCCAATGAAACACATGGGGGATGCCTGGGATGTCGCACATGCTGCTCTCTTTCTCGCCTCCGATGATGCGAGATATATCACAGGAGTTCAACTTGCGGTAGGTGGCGGTATCACATGTCAATAATGTGTTTTGTGCCGACATAAAGCACAATTTAGAGAAGAAAATAATCGAAAATATAGCCCACGACAAAAATTGGACAGGTGGTCATCCCCCGTATGTTTTAAACGGGATCCATAGCTTGGAAAGACTGAAAATAATCCTTGTTGTGTACTATAAATGGAAAAAACAATTGACTTTTCTTAAAGAATTAGTATTTTTGGTCGGAACAGCTATAAGTTAGTTTCTGTTTCCTGTGCAGTAGAACAAAATTTTATGCGGCAAGGATCGAAACTTATTGATTCTTGCCGTATTCTGTTTTGGGCCAACAGGGACAATACATATGTAAAGGTGGTGATTACAGTTGGCAGAAGGCACTATAAAGTGGTTTAACGACTCCAAAGGCTTCGGTTTCATCGAGCATGATGGCGGCGACGATGTGTTCGTACATTTCTCCGCTATCCAAGGGGAAGGCTTCAAAACCCTCTCCGATGGCGATAAAGTGACATTCGATATCGTCGAGGGTCCGAAAGGACTTCAGGCTGCAAACGTTGTCAAGGAATAATTGTTAGAGTTGTAGGTCGAACGTGTAGACTGAACGAGCGCTGATAGGTATATATCAGCGCTCGTTTTCTTTGGGTAGGATTATGAACAGGGAAAAGAGATGTGATCCTCGCCGGTGCATCGAATATGAAATCCCCGGCGGTTGGCACGTGGTAGCCGGTAAAACGGACGCAGATAACGACTTTGTGAGTCTCAAGGTGGCAAAAACGCGTGATTGGTGGTTTCATGTGCGCGGAATGCCCGGGAGTCATGTCCTGCTCCTGGCAGAACAGGATCAGGAACCGGACCGGGAAGCACTGAAACGGGCGGCGGCGATAGCCGCATACCATAGCAAAGCCCGAGCGGGCGGCATGGTTCCCGTCTCGTGTACCCGTGCACAGTACGTTACCAAAGCCCGGGGGACAGAAGCCGGCAGTGTTCAGATTAGAAAAGAAATCGTCCTAAAAGTCCACCCGCCTGCGCCGGAACAGATGATGGAGATGAGGGCTGCGGCGAACCGACAATTCGATGAATCGCCTTGATTCGATCTTCAGCGTTTCAAAATCATTTGTGGTACTGGGAAAAACTGCCTGTATAGAGGAAAAATTTTGCTTGCCGCTGCTTTGAAACAACAAGTATGTAATACGATTGATACCCGGCGCGATGAGATTATCCATATCGGTGAATCCATTATGGATGCCCCTGAACTGGGTTTTAAAGAACAGCGGACCGCCGACCGCGTGAAAGAAACCTTGGAAGATCTGGATTTATCCTCTGAAGAAGGCCTGGCACTTACTGGTGTTAAAGCGGTTCTTCGAGGTGCAAAACCCGGACCGACGATAGCGCTTTTGGGTGAATTGGATGCGCTTCAAGTGCCCGGGTACCCCCGTGCTGATCCCAAAACGCAGGCAGCGCATGCCCGTGGTCACAATGCCCAGATCGCAGGACTCATGGGTTCCGCTATGGGGCTCGCGCAACCTGAGATCACCGAGCAACTGGCCGGGAACATCGTGTTTTTCGCGGTGCCTGCAGAAGAATATGTCGAAATAAACTACCGAATTGGTTTGATAAAATCGGGCCAGACCACTTTTCTTACAGGCAAGCAGGAGTTGGTACAACTGGGCAAGTTTGACGATATAGATATGGCGATCATGATTCATACGACTGGTCCCGATGTTTCTGACGGGAGCATGGGACTCTCTCCCTCCTCCAACGGCTTTGTGGCAAAAAACATCCGTTTCCTCGGAAAGGCCTCACATGCAGGCGGATCACCCGAAAAAGGCGTGAATGCCCTGTACGCGGCTCAGCTGAGTCTGAGCGCGATCAACGCTCAACGGGAGACCTTTCGTGATGAAGATTGTGTACGCGTGCATCCCATCATTACCAAGGGTGGCGATCTGGTGAATATCATACCGGCGGAAGTAACGATGGAAACCTATGTGCGCGCCAAAACGGCCGATGCCATCCTGGATGCCTCCCACAAGGTGGATCGCGCCTTACGCGGCGCGGCTATGGCGATGGGGTGCCGGGTGGAAATCGAAACCGTACCCGGTAATCTACCGCTCCGTAACGATCCGGTATTAGCAGAGGTGTTCCGAGACGACGCGGCGCGTTTGTTCGGTAAAGCGTCCTATCGCGATTACGGTCATAGCGGTGGATCAACGGATGCGGGCGATTTGAGCCAGTTCATGCCATTGCTTCATCCCATGATGACGGGCGCCGCAGGTACGCACCATCAGACCGACTGGTGCATCGCCGACCACGAGGCCGGTTATCTCGCCCCGGCTAAGACGCTCGCCATGATGGCGATAGACTTGTTGGTCGACAACGCGGCGAAAGCCAATAAAACGCTGGCTGAGTTTAAACCGGCGATGTCGAAAGACGCCTATCTGGATCGTCAACATGCGGTGTTTAAAACCGAACATTATCCGGCGTCAAATGAGCCCGCCCTATGAAAATTATATCTGTTAAAGCGGCCAAAGAGGCGCTGGAAAAAAGGGAAGCCATCTTCGTCGATATTCGAGATCCTGCATCCTATAAAGACGACCACATTCCCGGCGCCATCCATGTAAATGATGAAAATGTGGGCGCATTCATAGCCACGGCCGATAAAACACGTCCGCATATTATTTACTGCTATCATGGTAACAATAGTCAGGGCGGCGCTGCATATTTCGAAGAAAATGGATTTGAGGATGTCTATAGTATGGCAGGCGGATTCAGCGAGTGGTAATCTTATATTAATCACCCATGGCCATCGACCGGCACATTATCCGTTATACTGTTTTTCCTTTTCCCTGCAAAAGATATTTGCCTGGAGAAGATATACATCCGAGCAAGCATCCATCAGGTGACCATATGCCGAAATGTCGTTTCAATTCTATTTCGTTCGGTGTACAAACCTGGCGGGATTCAGATCGGTATCTCTATGCTATCGATCTCTTTAATTACGGTTACTATTGGGAAACGCATGAAGTATTAGAGGATACATGGCGTGAAATTGGAACCAAAACGCCAACCGGTTTATTCATACAAGGGTTCATCCAGATCGCGGCGGCTCTGATAAAAAAGACGCAAAACTTTCATCGCGGCGCCGGGCGCCTTTCTGAAAAAGGCCTGTCTAAAATTCGGTTACAATCCGGTGTTTTTCTGGGGATCGACGTAAGCGTATTCAGTGAAGACACTGCCTCATTTCTTGCTGGCAAGAAACCGGCGCCGATCATCATCCTGAACACCCGAACCATTACTTAGTACCTCTCCGCCCCCGGCAATTCTGCCACATACTGATAATCCGGCTCGCGTTCCTGTCGCTCCTGAATCTCAGCGATTTGTGCCCACGTCTCACGTAAACCTTTGGGACAATGCGGCATCTCGTGCTTGATGAGCCTGTGTAACTTACCAAGGTTGTAGCACGGTACCGCAGCATACATGTGGTGTTCAGTATGGTAGTTCATATACCAGTAAAGAAACTCGAGAATCGGGTTCAGGTAGATCGTCCGGCAGCAGAGACGAAAATCTGTTACCCTGTCCTGGAGACCCGCGTGCTGGGCCTGATTGCACAACCACTGCAGCCACGCGCCGGACATCTTCGGGAAGGTGATAACCAGAGGGACGATCCAGTACCCAAACGCCAGGGATAGGCCTGCGATCACCAGATGGCCGATCAGCAGGATGCGTTCCCAGCGAGTGTAGGCGCGCCGCCGCGCCGGATCGCTTTCCGGGAAAAGCGACCTGGACCATGGATCTTCAGGCATGTGACCGATGAAGGATTTAAACTTACCCTTGAACAGGTCGTAGGGGTACCTGTAGTTGATGATGCTCCACTTCCAGAAGTTCTTGAGGTCGAACGTCTGAGGAAAAACGACTTCCATATCGTCGGGCGAATACAGCGTGTACTTGTGGTGTTCAGTATGGCTCGCCCAGAAATGGTGGTGGTTATGCCAGGCGAGGAAGGTGTAAATGTACAGGAAAAAGCGGTTGAGCCATCGGGTCCTGAATACCGAATCGTGCACCAGTTCGTGGAAGCCGTTGACCAGGAAATGCCAGAAGTGGCTGTTGACGAACACCAGCAATACCGTGACGTACCAGGGCCAATGGATCGATGAGTAGATGGCCGTGCCCGCCGCGATGGCCAACACAGCCAGAAACCCGAGCGTCTGCACAAAACCAAGGAAATCGCTGCGTTTGTTGAGTTGAGCCAGCTCCTCTCGCGTGACGGGGCTGCGGTAAAATTTCACTCGCTTCTTCCTGGTCGGTTCATTGTACTTCGGTCCTTCGGTCAGGACATCCTGATCGGTCAGGGTGTCCTGAGCAACACGGTCGGACTGAATAGATGTAGCCATTACCAAGCTCCGTCGATTGAGATTTAAAATATGTTGGTAAATAAAATGGCGTTGCAACGCAGATTGGGTGAATTGTATAGTCAGGCATCCAGCTTACCTTGCTTATTTAACAGATTTTACTTCAACTGCTCTTCTAATAATGTAACTTGTTGTTTATCCCGTCACAAATCATTTTTATATTAAAATCTATACAAGCGCTACGAGAATATCAGGATCAGAAAACAGCGAGCGGTCCTCGAACGGCACGATTGAATCCATACTTTGAAGATACATCCGGTAATCTGATCCAATTGACGCAATTGTGATTTTCAACCTATCGGCATCATCTTCACCGTTCATATTCTTTGCGTTATCCATACCCGCACCCTTCTGTCCATACGCAGGATAAAAAGGGTATAGACGCAAGGACCCGTGCCACGAAGCCGCTTCGAGATGATGTCGGGATCAACGGTTTTGTCTCGCGTTTTAACAATGGCTTCGCCGCCATCGTGAGATCGAAGCCAGGCGCGCACTTTTTTCTCGTGCCAGGGCATGGTGTCCAGACAGGCGTACGGCGTCAGCCAGGGTGTATCGGGCAACGTGTCGGCGGTGAGCAACCCGAGGAACGGATGGATCGCCGGAAGGTTGAGGTGACGGCACAGGGCCCCGATCAAGCCGGCGCGCTCGACGGCCGGATCAACCGCCAGAAGATAGCGTCCCGGTTCGGCGAGGGGAATGGGCTGATCGGGATGGTCTGAAAAAGACACCTCATCAGGCAAGCGTGTAGCTGTACGAAGTCCATCGTCGTGTGACAGCCTGCCCGTCCACAGGACCGCCTGAACCAGACCGCTGCGTTGACCGATGATCTCGACTTCTCCGGCCGGGAGGTTTTCAAGATCAACGCCGGGACTGAGTTTCACAGCGCCGTCAGGGGCCTGATCGATAAGAGATCGGATAAAGGCGCCGCTGGGCCGGCCGTCTTCAAACCCGTGCCTGCGGCGACCGTGCACTGTACGTCGCTCCGGATCTATGTGAAAGGGGGTATCGGATATCCGAAGGGTCGTTACATCCGCTACAGCAACCGCTGGCCGCCTACCGCCTGCTGTCTCCACATTATACCGCGCCATCCATGCCCGACCCGGATCGGTATCGATCAACATCATGTCGGCGATCCCGGCCAATGCCATGGCATCACCGCCGATCCCGCAGCACAGATCTATAATGCGATCTGTGCCTATCTCGGCGAACCGACGCGCTTTATGCCGGGCTACCTCGATGCCGGTCGCCTGCTCGACACCGATCGGATCGACAAAAAGGTATTCAGGGTCAACGAATTTTTTTTCCGCCTTACGCCGGGCGATGGTCAGGGTAATCGCCGCCGCCACCAGATCCGGAGGCCAGTGCTTGCGTAGATGCGTGATAACACTCGGATGCGTGAGATCATCAAAGGCGGACACGGCCGCCGGTAAATCACGACAGGATACGTGACTGAGCTTCTGCCAGAGTCGGATGTCCGTTTTATTACACATAGTCAAATTTTAGAACCAGATCCAGCATTCTGGTAATCAAATACGATCGGACCGTAAGGGGTTCTCTCTTGAAAACCCGGACACATCAGGGCTGTTATCGACAGGCAACCAGGAAATGTACGGCGTGCCGGCCTCACCTGCGCTACCGAAATCACAGAGATGAATGGTCCTGCCTTTTTTCGTTTTGCATTCCAGGAGCAGCAGGGGTGGCAGCCAATCCGGCCACTGAACGACTTTTGCTTTTATGCGCTTTGCGTCGATGATCGGCATATCCAGCATGCAGGTCACCGGGTCCCATTTTGCGGTGTCGCGTACTACAAGGTTCCCCTTTTTCGCTTGATTGAGATTGTATCTGTGGTCATAGGCCAGCAGAACAGGACCTCGGTATATGGAGGCGAGTCCTTCACACGCCTGTGCGCCCTGCCAGAAATGCAAAGACATATCCAATGTAACCTCGATCTGGTCTCCTGCCTTCCATTTGCGATTGATCTCCAGATAACATCCCGATATCACACCAGGAATGGCCTTTCCGTTAAGTTTAACATCGGTCTGATTGGACCAGTGCGGGATGCGTAGCTTAATGGTAAATGAGGAGGTCTTCGATGGCGTTACCTTGATTGTTATGTTTCCTTCAAGCGGGTAGGTCGTCTCCTGCGTGAGGGTCACGGACAGGCCCGGTTTTATTTTCGCCGTAAGTGTGGACGGGCCGTAATAATTCAGCATAAGCCCGTCTTTATCCTTCATAAGGCCCCAGTCGCTCAACATGCCGAAGCCGCGGGGGGTGTTGACGCTGCAGCAATTCAGTTCCGGTGTGCCTTCCCGCGCCTGAAACACGATCGAATGAGCGCTGGCGCAGCGTACCCCGTTCATGGGCGTATTGTATGTCGCCCAGCGTCCTGTGGAAGAATGCATACCGGTAATCGAATTGAGCGTAGACAGTTCAAGCTCATCGGCAACAATGGAATCTCCGGTTAGTTTAAGCATCTCAACGCTCATCGCCATCCAGGCAATGGTGCAGCAGGATTCAATGGCAGCCAGATGAAAAGGATTACCGGTCGCCTTTTCACCCGAGGAGAACCCGCCGTTGTTGTGCCGGTCCAGTTTTACGATACTCCACCAGATCTGCTCGAAAGCTTCCCGATACCGGTCTTCTCCTGTGATCCAGTACAGTTCCGCCATGGCCATGATTGGATGCAGACTTTCCCATCGGGGCTTCGGGGTCTGGAAGAATTCTACACCCCGCAGGGCTTGCTGCAGGTAGTCTCCTGCCAGGGGCTTCCCATCGGATTGGGCGGAAAATTCATCCACGATCTGTAAAGCCAGCTTGAGATGACGTTCATTTTTTGTCTTGCGATACAGTATGCAGAGCGCATGGACCGGTGCCAGGTTCATCTCTGTCGAACCGGTGTCTGCAAGACGGGGTGTTTTTTTGCCCAGATACTTGCGGCAGAGAAGGTCCGCTATTCGTTCCGCGCAGACCAGAGCTTCCTTATCTCGCGTCTCTTCATGCCAGAGCATGAGTCCCAGCATGATATGGTAGTGCCCCCAGGTATCCCAGGTTTGCCCCTCCAGGGCATCTGTATTCGTCAGACGATGCGCCTTCGGCCATGGTCCGAGATAGCCGTCACCATCTTGACGAGGGATGAAGATCCCAACGAATTCCTTCAACCACGTCTTGAGCGCCGGATCACCGGTGACCCGCATAATCTGAACCGCTCCGGTCAGATACTTGCCCGCGAACTCACCGGCCCAGGGGACCATCTGCCGCAGGGGCGAAGCGTCCCGGTCACGGAACATTTCCAGCATACCGGGATTAGCTTTGGGCGCCACAAGTAACCACTGCTCGGTGACGCCCTGGAGATAGTCTCCTAAGGGGCCGTCCATGTGCATCCTGGTATGCCTTATTCTATTGCAAACAGGTTTTTTCATATTCCTCTCCTTATGTACTGTAGTGCGGATCAGGCGTTTGATTGTTCGCGCGGTTTACAATATATTTCATTTAAGTTTGCGAATCAATATGGATTCATTATATATTATAGATGAAGTTGTCCTGTATCGAATATACCTCCGATCTATAAGAAAGGAAGATCAAAGATGACGCCGGAGCAACGATATCTGTTCGACGTATTCGGTTATCTGCATATTGAAAAGGCCCTGTCCCCCGAAGAATTGAGGGCATGCCAGGAAGCGGCGGATCGGTATATCAACACGCCTGAGGGTCAACTGCCACCCGGCTTCAGCAAAGATGGGAAACGTCATCTGCACGGTTTTGCCTTTGATAAAAGTCTGGAAACGCTTACCCGGCATCCGTCCATCTGGGCTATTGTGAAAGAACTGACCAACCATAGGCCGCGGCTGATCAGCGGTACGTTGCAGGTGGACCGTCCCGGAGAATCGTCCGTAGGTGGCCTGCACTGCGCCAGGGAAGGATTCGGTTGGGAAAGTACGCGGTATGAAACGCACCACGGGCGTATCTATTGCAATGACATCATTGTCTTTCCGTATATGGATGATGTGAACCCGGGCGACGGTGGGCTGATTGTTTTGCCCGGTTCCCATAAGGCGGCTTTCCCCCGACCCGAGGGGCTTTTCAATAATGGATTGATGCATACCGTGGATGACCTGGCGCCTGGCGTGGTGAATATAACTCCCAAAGCCGGAGATATTATTGTCACCTCCGAATTGATGACCCATGGCATCCTCGAATGGCAACCGAAAGATCGGATACGCCGCATTGTTGTCCTGAGGTACAAACCCCAGTATGCCGGTCTGGTACAGTCTTATCCGGATGAAATCATCGCACGGCTTTCACCGGAAACACAGGAGCTGATCGAAACGAATCATTTCACGCATGTAAAAGATATCGTCAAGGAAGAGACGGCATAGCCTGTAGCAGTTATCGCGTGGCAGGCTGATCTTATTCCGGTATAAAGTACAGAACACGGCCGTCTAAGGAGAGAATATGCCCGAATCGATTTCGAACTTACGCCTTTTGACGCCTGAACAGAAACAGTTTTTCATCGACAATGGGTATCTGATAGTTGAACAGCTCTATAGTCCTGATGAAATCGCTGAGATGCGGGATCGATTCCACGACTTGATTACCCGCATCGAAGGCCGTCCGGAAAACATGAGCTATGCCAAGATGGAACCGGCGGAGGGGTATGAGATTGATCCGTTCAATCCGAAAAATGTGTGCGGCATGATGGACCAGACGCTGGCAGACGATTACTGGTTCGATCAGTTTACAGACCCCCGTGTCGTCTCGATAATGGTCGACCTGCTCGGACCTAATATCGATTTTCATAACGGCAAGGTCCGTAATAAACCACCGGGCTTTGTCTGTACGCAGAGCTGGCATCAGGACTGGCCGTATGAGCGCCATTCCCACCCGGATCTCGCTGCGATAATTACCTATCTCGATGACACCGATTTTGAACAGGGCGCCACCGAAGTGTTATCGGGTAGTCACCGCAAGGGCGAGTGGCCGACACACAACGGTGTCTGTATTGCAGACGACCAGGTGCCGCCCGGATCGGAGACGGTCCTCGCAGCGAAGGCCGGCGATGTGGCCATTGTTTCTGTCATGGTAGTGCATCGCGCTGGTCATAACTACACCAATATCGCCCGTCATGCGATTATCAATGAATACAAAACAGCAGAGGCCGTTGACCAGTGGAATAACCGGTGCGCCTTCGCCGGCCTGCCGCTCGCCCGTAACGGCAGATTGCTTATGCCGAGGGTGATGGAGGGATAAGTCCCTAATTTCAAATGCAGATTTTAAGCTTGCGGCCGGCCTGATAAATAGGTATACATTTGTAAGAGGCAAAACGTCTCTATAGCAGAATATAATTCGGGTATTTAACATAATGCGATCCGCATGGCTTGCGGTATTTTAACGCACGCGGTGGCCCCATAGCTTGCTGCGTGGCGGTTTCAAAAGAACTGGAGCGATAGAATGCAGGCTGTTTTCTATGGCACAAGAGGGTCTGTGCCCGTATGCGAACCCGGTTTTGTTAAGTTCGGCGGAAATACGACATGCGTTTGTATTACATTCAATTCCGGTCGAATTGCTATTCTTGATGCCGGTACCGGCATTCGAAAGCTTGGGATTGAATTAATTGAACGCGGTCATGAACAGTTTGACGAGATTGTCATTGCATTATCCCATACACACTGGGATCATATTCAGGGATTTCCATTTTTCAAGCCGGCGTACGACCCACGAAGAAAATTTACTATGGCCATTTGCGGCGTAGACGGCGCCGGTGGAGAGCTTAAGCGCGTTTTCGAGGCGCAGATGCAATCGGAATTTTTCCCCGTCCCACTGGAAAACATCGGGGCGGCATTCAGATTTAAGCAATTAGATCTGACCGACTATACCCATCCCAGCGGTGTGAAAGTTGCAGCAAACCTGCACAAACATCCTGGCGGCGCCTACGGGTACCGGATTTACGAGGACGGAAAAACGCTGGTCTATTGTACGGACATAGAGCATGGGGATACCATAGATCCTGATGTCGTAGCCCTATCCAGAAACGCAGATCTGCTTATTCATGATGGCCAATATACGCCCGAAGAATTACCGGATAAAACAGGCTGGGGACATAGTTCCTGGGAACAGGCTGTAGAGGTCGCAGAACAGGCCGGAGTTAAGAAGTTGGCGGTGACGCATCATGATCCTGAACACGACGATGCTTTTATTCTGAAGATGGAAAAAGCCTGTCAAGAGCGGTTTCCGAACGCTTTCTTCGCAAGAGAAGGTTTCCTGATCGATCTATAGGGCGTTTCCCGCGTATGTACAGGTGGCCACACCTGCCACCCCATGCGTATTCACGGGGTGACCATCAGCTTTATCGAACGTGCCAGAAATCGTGGATTTAATGATTTGTCGATCGAGGACATGACCGACCTCGGCTTTACGGATCTTTCTATTCGTGAACTCCGTCGTATGAAGGATCACGGCGTCTCCGCCTCGTTTGTCCGCAGAATGCGTGATCGGGGATTCGAGGACCTCACGATTGATGAGTTGGCCCGGCTGAAGAATTACGGCTTCTGATCCCGAACGCGATATGATCTTACCCCTTAAAAAATATATCCCGTCGAAAGCGGCTCGCCTTGTTCGATCAGTTGCCGTGTTTTCTGTTCCTTTTCCTCCAGTTCCCGTTTCTTCTCAACGACATCGGGCAGGGCTTCCTTCGGAAATGCCAGGATACCATTAACATCCGCCACAACGATGTTCCCCGGTCGAATTTCCACACCGCCACAGATTATGGGTACATTGGCGGCCACCGGACTGATCTCCGAACCGGGACCGTATAGACAGGTCCCGCCGGCATAGACCGGTAGGCCGATCTCTGCCAACGCTTCGATATCACGACATCCCCCGTCTGTAACCAGACCGGCCAGTCCTTTCTTTGCACAGGCTAGTACAATTACATCTCCGAACATACTCAGGATCTGGTTCGTACCGCTTTCGGTCACCCATATGGCGCCCGGCGCGGCGGTATCCACGGGTTTAAACACATAGTTCCTGATATCGTCCAGCGTGGCGCGGGCCCTCGTCTGCTCATATTTAGTTGTTACTGCTGGGCCGATGATGGTGCCCCTGGTCTTGAACACCGATTTGATGTTACCTTCCATCGCCAGTTTGGTCCGGTCATGACCGAGTTGTGTCAACGCATCCATAATCAGGGTGGTCGGCGTCCCTTTCAACGCGGTGATATGGTCATTGGTTTGTTGCGGCACGGGGATTTCATCGGCCGTTCGGGACCGGGCGCTCACTTTTTCAAAACTTGACAGACTGCCGCCAGCAACAATGGCTGCCATCCCGGCTTTCAGGAGGGACCGGCGGGAGATCTGTCCGCTGTCCTGCTGTGCGTCGTGGTTTGTTTCCGGCGTTTTATCCTGCATATACGCCTCCCTTAAATTTGGACAGGATTTCGGTGTGCCCATTGATTTTATGTGAATTCGAATTGTGGAAGGTACGAATGTATGGTATGGAAAGGCCATGAGTCTGTCAACGGGAATTAGATATATCCTGTCTCCCTAATCCCTTCCCTATCGTCTCCACCGGATTCAGTCGCGTCGCACGCCTTACGCCACTTTCGTTTCTCCTGAACAGACGGTTATGCCTGAATCGATGGATCAGATGTATCCCCATGACGGAAAGATCAAAGAATTTCTTTGTGTTTATGGTTTAGTTCATGTTTTTTAAAACAAGATACAAAAAAACATTGTCTTCCGGCGAATATAACTTGTTTGTACAGGAGGAGGCCATGACTAATTCGAGGGGCACGCGATGGGGGATCCTGGCATGGATGGTGTGTTTGATGGGGCCGTTGTCTGTTGGTGTGGTTCTGGCTGAACCGCCGGATGGTTTTACTCAGCATTGGCAGGAGATCGAAACACTATTCAGACAGAGATTGCAGGAGAGACATGTGGCTGGCGGCAGCCTGATGTTCGTCCAGGCCGGCCAGGTTGTAGGCAGCACGATATACGGTATGGCGGACAGTGAGACGCAGCGTAAGATCGACGCAAAAACCATCTACCACTGGGGGTCGATTACAAAGACCCTGACCGGTATTGCGATCATGCAACTCCGGGATCGCGATCTCCTGAGTCTCGATGACCCAATTATCGACCATTTACCGGAACTGAGCCCTGTTCATAACCCTTATGGGGATTTGAGGGATATCACTATCCGGCATATCATGTCCCATTCGGCCGGGTTCCGGGGTTCCTCCTGGCCCTGGGGTGGGAATGAATCCTGGCATCCGCACGAACCGACCAGGTGGGAACAACTCGTCGCGATGATGCCTTATACCAAGATTTTATTCAAACCAGGCAGCAAGTACAGTTATTCCAATCCGGCTATCATTTTTCTTGGACAGGTGATTGAACAGATCAGTGGTGATAATTTTGAAGTGTATATGGATAAAAACGTCCTGAAGCCACTCGAAATGTACCGCACATATTATGATAACTCGCCCTATCATCTTTTATCCGATCGAGCCAACAGTTATTTCCTTCAGGATGGCAAGTTCACCACAAACGGACTCGATTTCGATACCGGAATCACAGTCGCAAACGGCGGTCTCAACGCGCCGCTGGGGGATATGGTAAACTATATCTCGTTTCTCACCAATCCGGTAAGGGGGTATGAGATCCTGAAGCGATCATCGCTGGAAGAGATGTGGCAGGTGCAGGTGCCAATAGATGAAAACGGGAGCTTAAAGACATCGATGGGACTCTCCTATTTCATTCTGGAGCAAAACGGGGTACGATACATGGGCCATACGGGCACACAGAAAGGTTTCCACTCATTTTTTTATATTGAGCCGGATACTCGCACGGCGGCGATATTTGTCGTCAATACCTACGAAATCGCCCATCAAGGCGGCTCCCCGACGAGAAGGCTCTCTGCCGAAATACGAGACGCGCTCTTCGAAAAGGTATTTCCGTTATTCAGGAAATAGTGAAAAAGAAGGTAGGCATAAGCCCACTGCCGCTGGAGATAGACTTTCGAAGGAATCCCTCATGATTGATGAAGCAAAACGTCCCAATATTCTGTTCATTATGGCTGATCAGCAGCGGGCTGACTCCTTTGGCCCGAACCGCCATCCCTGTGCAAATTTCCCCTTACTGGAAGGGATGGCTGAGGAATCCGTTGTGTTCAGGAGATTCTATACGGCGGCCATGGCCTGCGTGGCCTCGCGCCATGCTTTTCTAACCGGGCATTATCCCTGGCAGGACCGTGTCGCGGGCAATGCCCGGTTTCTGACCGGGGATCAGACAACCTGGATGTCGGTACTCAGGAATCATGGCTATCGGTCTGTATCGGTTGGCAAGACCCACATGGTTCACGCCGGATCGACCCATATCCAGGTACCGATCATGAAGTCATACAACGATAAAGGGATCTGGGGCGAAGGGGGCGACTGGAATCATTTCGAGGTTCAGGTCAGCGAAGAGCCCGAAGACACGTATTTCGAGTTTTTTGCGGTGCGTCGTGCTTGTGAAGCGATCGACCGTCTGACAGCCTCAAGCGACAATCCGTTCGCCATGTTCCTCGGATTTCATGCGCCGCATGAGCCATACGTGCTACCGGAAAGATATGCCCAGTGGCTTAATCCAGAGTATGTCCCCCTGCCGAAGGCCCGCGCGCATGGGGAATTGAACACCAAGAGCGCGCATCTGCTAGCGCGGCGCAAGCATCTCGAAAGCGTGTTTGGTCGCAAGATCACTGATAACGATGTACGCGTCGGCATCGCGGGCCACCATGGCGCCGTCAAGATGGTGGATGACTGCGTCGGCCTCATGCTCGACCATCTGCGCAAACGCGATCTACAAGACAACACCCTTGTGATTTTTTGTTCCGACCATGGTGAGATGCTTGGAGAACACCATATATTTAACAAAGCGGCGACATTTTATGAGGGGGAAATTCGCCTCCCGATGATTATGCGTTTCCCCGAAAGATGGAAAGCGGGCACCCAATGCACGCATCTGGCGTCCAGTATGGATTGGGTGCCGACCCTGTTCGACTATCTCGACATCGATGCCGACATGGGCCTACCCGGCCAGTCTCTGATGCCGATGATTGAGCATAATGAACCGGTGCGTGATCATCTGTTGTGTTCTACCGGCAGGGGGCTGATGATTCGTGATAATCGCTGGAAGCTATGGATCTATGCCGAAGACGATGAGGGCGAAATGTACGATCTGGAAACCGATCCGCTTGAACTTAACAATCTCTATGCCGATCCCGCCCATGCGCCCGTCCGAACGGCCCTGACAGACCGCATGCTGCGACAACGGATTAAGGCAGATATAGCCGAAGCCCGTACCAGCGGCGCTGAACGCCTGCTCATGGAAGAAGCCTGTGCCACACTTGAACCGCAGGTGATTACACGGCACACAAATAATAAATTATAAATCATAATTAGAAAAGAGGAGATACCACATGCTGCCTATCGTCGATACCCACCAACACCTCTGGGATTTGTCGCAGTTTACGCTACCCTGGCTCGAATCGGATGGGGTTGAGATGTTGCGGAAAGATCATCTGATGAGCGACTATCTCGAAACTTCCGCTAACGCCAACGTGGCCAGGACTGTGTATATGGAAGTTGATGTCGCCCCCGCAGACCGTTTGGCAGAAGCACAATTCGTGACCGAATTGTGCCGACGGGATGATAACCCGATGGCCGGCGCGGTCATCGGCGGGCGACCGGGGGAAGTGGGGTTTCGCGAGTATATCAGCCAGTTTAAGAACAACCACTTTATCAAAGGGGTACGCCAGGTGCTCCATGTACCGGATACTGCTCCTGGCTATAGCCTGAATGCGGACTTTGTCAAAGGTGTGCAGTATCTTGGTGAGTTAGACATGATCTTCGACCTATGCCTCAGACCGGGTGAGTTAGCAGATGCCGTCGGGCTGGTAAACCAGTGTCCAGACACATACTTCATCCTCGACCATTGCGGCAATGCCGACCCGAATATCATCAATGGCGATGTCCCGCACGATCCGAAAAATCCCTTCAGCCACAGCAAAGAACAGTGGCAGGACGACATGAGCACGTTGGGCGAGCATGAGCAGGTGATCTGTAAGATCTCGGGCATTGTCGCCCGGGCGCCCGAGGGATGGGGCGCCGAGACGTTGGCAGCGACCATCAACCATTGTCTCGACAGTTTTGGGCCGGATCGTGTGGTGTTCGGCGGCGACTGGCCGGTGTGCACGATGGGAGCGACTTTCAGCGCATGGGTGCAGGCGCTCAGAGAGATCATCTCCAATCGCCCGGAAGAAGAACAGCAGAAATTGCTCGCCGATAATGCCGATCGTATCTATGGTCTGTTATAAATCCTTTCAAGAGGGGAAAGAACATTATGAAAAAACGAGTTCTGCTTTTGCTGTCAGCATTGACTTTCGTTCCGATCATCGCTTGTGCCCAGATTAACCCAGAGGTCGAAAAGACGCTCTATGCCATCCGACCGGAAGCCATCAAAGCCGACATGAGTTTTCTCGCGGATGATATGCTTGAGGGAAGACGACCCGGTACCGCTGGTTTTGCGATGGCATCCCGATATGTCGAGACACGATTCATCGCCATGGGATTGCAGCCGGGGGTGGGGGACAGCAGTTATGTCCAGAAAGTAACCCTGAAAAACGGGACCGTGAAGGAGGACAACAGCCGTCTGAGTTTAGTCATCGATGGTAAAACCGAAGCACTCACCTATGGCAAAGAATTTTTGCTGAGTCCGAACCCTGTAGATCTGGTTTCTGAGGTAAATGCACCGCTTATTTTTGTGGGATTCGGCGTGCATGCCCCTGAACTGGGCTACAGTGACTACGGACAAACCAATGTACGCGATAAGATTATCGTCTTTTTCGGAGGCGCGCCGGCGTCCTTCTCATCTGCCGAACGGGCGTATTTTTCATCCACCGCCGTCAAGTACCAGGAGGCCGTGAAGCGAGGCGCCATCGGAGCGATATCGCTGCGCCTGCCGGGCGGCAGACGATTTTCATGGGATGGTGCCGTACAACGATCCCGGGGGGGCCGGTTGAGATGGGCGAATGAACAGGACAAATCTCAAAATACCTTTGAACAATTAAAAGTCATCGCGGCCTTCAACCAGGACCACGCCGAAAGGCTCTTTTTCCGTTCAGGTAAGGATATGGCCACAGCGATTACAAATAGTCAGGCGCCCCAATCGTTTCCGCTGAATATAGAAGCCCGCATGAAGGTGGAGACCACCGTAAGTAGGATAGAGAGTTCTAACCTCATCGGCGTCATTCCCGGTAGTGATCCAGTTCTGAAGAATGAATATGTGGTCTATGCCGCCCATGTGGATCATTTAGGCGTCGGCGCCGCCAAAGGGGATGCGATCTACAACGGCGCCCACGACAATGCCTCCGGCGTCGCCATCCTGCTGAGCATCGCCCGGACCTTCCAGCGCCTGCCGGAACCTCCCAGGCGATCTGTCATCATCGCCGTCGTTACCGCAGAGGAGTCGGGCCTGCTGGGCTCCGATTATTTTGCAACCCATCCGACGGTCAAACGAGAAAATATCGTCGCCAACCTATCACTGGATATGCCCTTCTTCTTTCATCCGATCCTGGACATTGTGCCCTACGGCGCGGAACATTCCAGCTTGTCCAAACCGCTGACAGCGGCGGCCGGCTATCTGAATCTGGAAATCGGCCCTGATCCATTTCCGGAGCGGGTGATATTCATTCGAAGCGACCACTTCAGCTTCGTAAAAAAGGGCATCCCCTCTCTCTTTATCAAAAGTGGGTTCAAGACGGTGGCAGAAGACCCGGTCGACCGGAGCGTCTCCGATCTCGCCTGGCGCAGCACCACCTATCATACCCCACGGGACGATATGACACAAGCCTTTGATTTCAATGCCGCAGCAACCCATGTGAAGCTGAATTTCCTCACCGGGTATTTGATTGCCGATGAACCAGAGCGGCCTGAATGGAATGAGGGGGACTTCTTTGGGGGTAAATTCGGTAGGCCGTAGAAGAGGCGTTTTTAACCAACTACGTGATGCACAAAAAAGAGGTCATCTCGACCGAGGTTAGCGAGCAGAGAGAAGCCGTCTCCTACAAGAGATCATGGGTAACGGCAAGATACCCCAACGTTATGCCGCTTTAATCAGACTCAGAAAGGTTTCTGAATCCTCCTCCTCTTCCTTGAATCTTGATTCGTAGCTGTCCAGATTCAGATCACCGGTCCTGTGGAACATGGGGTGTGTTTTGGCCAGAATTGTGACCGCATCCTCGGCCACACCGGGGATCAATTCATCCCCCCCGAACCCCATTTGGAACATCTTGCACAGGATACCAGAGAGATGAACCATCATGGCGATTTCCGGATGATTTTCGGCCGCAGCCGGTTGATGGTGGTGGGCAATTCCGTCGATCAATTCCGTCGGCAGGTTCCATGTCTCGGCGAACCACCAGCCAATTTCAGGATGCGTGACATCCAGAACAGTACGTTCTGCCTCCAAAAACGACATGCCCTCTTCATTGACCAGGAGTAGTATTTCATCGAATTCCCGTGGGAAATATTGAAAGATTACCAATTTGCCGATATCGTGAAGCAAGTCGGCTACAAACGCCTCAGCACCGGATCGATATCCAAAGATCTTAGCCAGCATTCGGCTGGCGATGCCGCAACCAGCGGAATGTTCCCAGAAACGATTCAGATTAAATGCACCGGGTCCTTTCTTCTGACTGAATTGATCCACAACGGAAAGACTGACACCGAGACATTTACTTAAAGAGGATCGGCTGGAATTAGAATAATCTTTAATATTATTTAGGTCCTGTTCGAAAATTTCCACATCGGCTTAAATAAATGAGTGGCCAGACCGTAGACCATGTCATCATGATCCACTACCTTTTTACCGCTTTCAAAATTACAAACTTCCGGTTGCCGGTGATCGTTCTACAATTGCCGAACAGACGATCTATTTGGATGTGATACCCCAAATGACGGTTGGCGACGATCCAGAGTTCACCCCGTTGTTTAAGTACGGTTTTTGATTCCCGAAACATGTGCAGGGCAACCTGGTCGCCCTGCCCTCGTTCCTGATGGAAAGGCGGATTGATGAGCACCAGATCAGCGCTGCCGGTAGGGAGGTCGCTCAAATTATCGGTAACATGGAACTGCGCCTTACGATGACCCTCAAAAACCGTCTGGAAATTAGCTTTTGCTGAAGCCACTGCCATAAATGACTCATCGATAAATATCAGTTCGGCAGTTGGATTTCGGGCCGCTGCGATAAGTCCCACCACGCCATTGCCGCATCCCAGATCGATTATCGTGTTTGAAGCGGGAAGACCGGGCAGGTGTTCGAGGAGAAGACGCGTTCCTATATCCAGTTTTTCCCGTGAAAACACGTTGGCATGATTGATGATCTGATCACCGGTATCTTCCAGGGTGTAACGACTTGGATAAGGGTTCGTCCCGGGCTCGGTCTCCATAGTCGGTTGGCAGAAGATCAACCGCGCTTTTTTCCTGGCAAGGGAGGTGTGGGTAGATCCAAAAATTCGCTCAAACAAATTCAGTGTAGAGGTATGTATGCCTTTGACCATGCTGGCGCCTATAATCCTGGTGTCGGGATGCAGACAGGCACGCAGACGATGCAACTGGTCCTCCAGGAAGGCCAGACTCCGGGGGATTTTTATCAGGACTACGTCAAATGTCATATCAGGATCCTGCAGGCTATTCAGCAATCGGACCTGCCCGGTGGACAAATCGTTACGTATCAGGTTGGCCCGCGTACCCTGGTGGGAAATGTAGGAATCGGATATCAACTGAGGTCGATAATCAGTCAGAGCAATGGAGAGGGCGCCGAACAGATCATTGAGAATCAATATCGATGTCCGGGCATCGAGCAGATTTTCCTCATAGAGATGATGCAGGAGGTATTCGTCTGCAGCATCCCAGGCACGAAGGGGATCATTTTTCCGTTGAGGATAACGGGCCAGTTGGAAGGCGCCCTGTGGTACGGTTAGTTTTTCCATCAATCACCATTTTATTTATCCGTCTACCGCCTTACAATGCTGCAGACTGACCTGTATCTACCACGTTCTTCATGGCCTGTTCGAACATGGACATCCCCTCTTCAAGTAAAGCCTCAAGTGTATTTAGAGGAGCAATGAAACGCAGGGTGCTTTCACCACAGGGCAGCGTGAGCAGACCCTGGTCGAACGCCGCTCGAATCAGTTCATCGCGAAGGACAGCGTCCGGTGTTTTTTTTATCGGGTCGCTCACGATTTCAATGCCGATCATCATACCACAGCCGCGTACATCACCTATATACGGATACTGGTCCTGCAATTTACGTAGTGCTGCTTTCAACCATTCCCCCGATTCATGCGCTCGATCCAGCAGATTTTCATCTTTGATGACCTCAAGCGTGGCCAGGGCCGCCGCTATCGCCACCGGATTACCGCCGAATGTGCTGCCTTGTGAGCCAGGCTTCCAGGTCATCACAGACTCACGGGTGATGATGCCGCTCAAGGGCAATCCGCTGGCGATACCTTTGGCGAATGCGAGGATATCGGGCTCCACGCCGGTATGTTCGATGGCCCACCATTTACCAGTACGACCGACTCCTGACTGGATTTCATCTACAATCAAGAGCATACCGTATCGATCGCACAGATCACGCAGTTGTGGTAGGAAATCTGCCGGCGGAATAATATAACCGCCCTCCCCCTGTATCGCTTCAACGAGAATAGCCGCGACATCATGCGGGGCAACTTTGACCTCCAGGAGATCCTGCTCGATATAGCCGATCACATCGTTATTGATAATCCTGGGACGATATGGATCAGGATAGGGCACATGGAATACATCCAATGCCTGAGGATATTTCTCTGATTGCACCGCCTTACTCGCCGTAAACGAAAGGGCGCCCAGCGTCCTTCCGTGAAACCCGCCCAGAAAACCGATAAATTTGCTTCGACCGGTATGGACCATGGCCAGTTTTATAGCGGCTTCTATCGCCTCTGTACCCGAGTTGCCGTAATACAGACGAGTGCCATCATGCATCGGCGCAATCTCATCTAATCGTTCCGACAGTTCAACGGCTTGGGGATAATAAAAGTCTCCCAGGCAGATATGCCAGAAACGATCCAGTTGATACTTGACGGCTTCTACGACGCGGGGATGTCGATGTCCTACATTCATCACCCCGATACCGCCCATGAAATCGATATATCGCTTGCCGTCAACATCCCATAAAAGGCTGCCTTCAGCCCGGTCCACCACCAATGGATACTCTCTAGTATAAGATGTTGAATTCAGATTCTCATCCCGTTCAATCCATGCTTCCGCTTTGATTCCAATAGATTTCAACTCCATATCAACCTCCATCTCGAAACAAATATTTTTAATAAATACTTCCTACGTACTAATATATTGTACTATATTGTATTATTCAATAAATTTTTATTGAATATCTATCGTGAAACGCAAATTTTTCATAATCAATATGCCAATAGGATTAAAACCATGCTTCAATTAGATGACCTGGACAAAAAGATACTCGAACTCCTTCAAAAAAACGGGCGTGCCTCTCACGTTGAAATTGCCCGTCAACTCAAAGTGGGCCATACGCGTGTGAGAGACCGCATTCTGCGTATGGAAGAAGCGGGCGTTATTACAGGCTACCGGGCGGTCATTAATCCGCAGGTACTGGGATACGGCATTCACTGCGCTATTCTGGTTGAAGTGGATCAGCAGCATGATTTCGATACATTTGTGGAAGATTTGATGGCGATGGATGAGGTGGTCGAAGTGGTGAATTTAACGGGCGAGTACGATGTGATTATCCGCATCTGGACGCATGACCTTGCTCATTTACGGGACGTACTGTATAATAAAATCAGCACTCTACCGGCCCATGTTCGCACCCTGTCCAACATGGTGCTGGACCACAGGCAGAAGCATCTGGGGATATGAAATATGCGCGATTTTGCATTAGAGAGGTATTTTTCGAAGTGGGAATTTACGGCAAGATACCACATGACGGCTTCCGATATGGAGAGCATGACCGTGTCGGATCTCCTGGCCATGGCCACCCCGGAAGATCGCCATCTGTTCGAAACCCTCCGGCTCGGGTATACCGAAACCCTTGGTTTGCCTGAACTCCGAATGGAAATAGCGCAAACATACGACTCGGCAAAACCGGAACATATTCTGTGTTTTGTAGGGGCGGAAGAAGGGGTTTATATCGCCATGCGTGTTCTATTGGCGCCGGAAGACCACGCTATCATAATCGTACCGAATTATCAGGCTGCTGAAACATTACCCTTGAGTATTTGCGCGGTATCCGGCGTCGCGCTCAATCCGGATGATAACTGGTCTCTGAATATAGATCAGATCAGACACGCGCTTCGCCCGAATACAAAGCTGATCTCGATCAACTTCCCGAACAACCCGACCGGGACTATCATCCCGCGTGATCGCTTTGACGACCTGGTCGAACTATGTCGCGAAAGGGGGATTTATCTGTTCAGCGACGAGGTGTATAGACTGCTCGAACGGGATGCCGGCATCAGACTGCCACAGGCTGCGGATGTTTATGAGCGGGCCTTATCGCTCAATGTCATGTCCAAAGCCTATGGTTTACCGGGGCTACGTATCGGTTGGGTCATGACCAAAGACAGAGATGTCCTGCAGCGTATGGAACGATATAAGCATTATCTATCCATCTGTAACTCAGCACCGAGTGAACGTCTGGCGATTATTGCCCTGAAAGCGCGGGACAAAATTCTGACGCGTAACCGGGCGCTTGTCAGTGAAAACTTGAGAAAGTTGACCGCTTTTTTTAACGATTTCCCGGCGTCTTTCAGATGGACGGAATCGGATGGCGGTTGTGTCGGCTTTCCACGGTACACTGGCCCGATGGATACAAATACATTCTGTGAAATATTAGTCGAAGAAACCGGTGTTCTACTCTTGCCGCCTACGGTCTATCGATCCGAACTTTTAGAGGCACCCCAGGATAGATTCCGTATTGGGTTCGGCCGTAAAGACATGGACATAGGTCTGGCCGCCTTTCGTAATTATCTGTTGAAAACCGGGCATAGATAATTGAGCCTGTTTTCCGTCGTGTCCGTTCTATACATTTCGATGAGGTAATATACATATGAGCACCAGACATCGATTTCACGGCGATCCAAAACGCTTCGAAAACCTTGCCGCTTTCAGTGTCTCAACGCCGCGTGGCAGTTGACCGGCAGACCAATCAATCAATCTTTTTTCCGGAACGCCTTGGGCCAGTATAATTCCGGCTCGGCCGTAAATGTCATCGGTTCTTTGCTTACAGGATGCGTAAAGGTAATCTTTCGGGCATGAAGAGCGAGGGATCGCTCGGGGAATTTCCGTTTCGATCCATACCTGAAATCGCCGATGACCGCATGGCCACGGTGGGCGAACTGAACCCGAATTTGATGATGACGGCCGGTATGCAGATCGATTTCTACCCAGGACATATCATCCCGCCAATCCAGACGACGAAAGAACAATTCCGCCTTCTGTCCGTTCCCCCCCCGAGAAACATGGCTGGTCACGCCATGTCGTAAGAGCTGATCTTCCATCCAGCCGGATTCGCCCGTTTTACCCTGGACCAGCGCCCAGTACTTTTTCTTCACCTGTCTGGTACTGAACTGATTCACCAGCCGCCCGGCTGCCTTCGAGGTGCGGGCAAAGACCATCACCCCGGACACCGGTCGATCGATCCGATGGACCAGTCCCAGAAACACCTTGCCGGGCTTATTAAACCGGTCTTTTAAATACAGCTTTCCCTGCTCAAGCAATGTCGGATCACCGGTATGATCACCCTGCACAAGCAGACCGGCCGGTTTCCTGACGACAAGCAGGTGATTGTCGAGGTAGATTATGTTCAACGGTTTCATGTCATTTCTTTCATCTTATCATGAATCATGAAAAACACCCTGGCCTGATGTCGTTCATCAGACCAGAATAAACACCGTGAGTGAGCGGGCGCCGTGGGCGCCGGTGACGAGAGATTGCTCAATATCAGCGGTTTTGGATGGCCCTGAGATGAAGATGCCGAAACCCGGCCGGACCGTGGCGATCTGCTGATATGCTTCGTGCATATTATGAACAATGCAGCGGCTTTCCACCGTCAGAATCAGATGCTGAGTGATAAACAGCGCGACCCGATGTGGGATCTTCTCATCGGTAAGCCAGACCGCCCCATTTTCAGCGACGCCTATAGAGCCATCTGCGATGAACAGGTCGAGGTCTTCCAGTGCATGCGGATCAAAGATATTATCGAGGGATGTGTTTTCTATACGTGTATGGGTGCTGCATGAGGCCACTTTCTTGGTAGCCTGGTATACTTCCATCCGGGTAATCGTCTCGGTCAAGTCTGCCCCGCTATCTAACCGCACCGCATGACCGCCTACACCGGCCACCGATTCCTGAAACTTCACGATCTGATCAGGATAGGTGGTCCACGACTGATTCAAATCGGGATACGCTTCCTCTTCCGGTGTGCTTTGGCGCAGTTGGACCAGGATATTGTCTCGACTGCTCATGCACCATCTCCTCTACGATTCTTCTTATACCATGATGCAAATGAGGTAACAGGAGGTGTGGGTAAATCACGCTGTTTTCCCCAGGTGTTGAATCGGTTATTCATCAGGCCCGGAAAGGTCTTCAGGGCGCGTCTTGCCAGTCCGCCGAAAAAACGAAACAGAAAGGGAGAACCCAGTACTCCGGCCGCCATGGCCATGGTCATTTTCTTACCCCAGGCAAGATGACCCTTAAGCCTGATATGATTTCGCAGGGTCAACAGTTGATGATGCAGAGGGATCTTAACCGGACAGACATCCGTACATGAGCCGCACAGAGAGCAGGCAAAAGGCAGGCTGTGGTAAGTGCCCGCATCCTGAACCGGATTCAAAACGGAGCCGATCGGTCCCGGCACGGTCGCTGAGTAGCTGTGCCCACCGCTACGCCGGTATACCGGACAGGTGTTCATACAGGCCCCGCATCGGATACATTTCAACGCCTCACTGAACGCCCTATTCAGTCGCAGGGCACTCCGGCCGTTATCCAATAAGACGATGTGCAGTTCACCGTCGGCTATCGGGCCATGAAAGTGGGAGGTGTACGTGGTGATGGGTTGACCGGTAGCGGAACGGGCCAGAAGGCGGATGAATATACTGAGGTCTTCCATACGGGGGATCAGTTTTTCCAATCCCATACAAGCGATATGCAGCTTCGGCAGGGAGACGCCGAGGTCGGCATTGCCTTCGTTGGTGCATATCACAATCCCTCCGGTTTCTGCAATAGCAAAGTTAACACCGGTGATCCCGGCACCCGCCTCCATGAATTTCTCCCGCAGATGATGCCGGGCGGCCTCGGTCAGATAATCCGGGTCCGTGGCGCCCTGATCGGTCCCCAGATGTTCGTGAAACAGTTCGCCGACTTCCTCTTTCTTAATATGGATTGCCGGCAACACGATGTGGCTGGGCGGCTCATGACGCAGCTGAACGATCCGTTCTCCAAGATCGGTATCCACCACCTCGATGCCCTGCTTTTCCAGATACGGATTCAGGTGACATTCTTCCGTGAGCATGGACTTGCTTTTTACCACACGTTGTACACCATGATTTTTGAGTATACCAAGGACAATCCGATTATGTTCCTCCCCGTCTTTCGCCCAATGTACCTGGGCGCCGAGGGCTGTCGCATGTTCTTCAAAGGCGACTAAATACGAACCGAGTTTCGAGATGGTATGTGCTTTAATCTGAGAGGCTAGTTCGCGGAGCCGCTCCCATTCCGGAAGACTGTGGACCTGTTTATCCCGCTTTTCCCGGATAAACCATAACGCCTCATCATGCCAGTGTGCTTTCTCAGGGTTGCTGATAAACTGCTTCGCTTTTGCGGCGTGGTCATGGGATTTTGTTGTCATGCGGTCACTCCGCCGGTTTTCTGCCGGCCAGAATCTGGGCGATGTGCATAACGTGTATGGGTTTTTTCTGTCGCCGGATCAAACCGTCCAGGTGCATCAGGCAGGACATATCCGTTGCGGTAAGCACCTGCGTATCGGCGTGTTCATGATCGGCCACGCGGTCCAGGCCCATCATACAGGAAACGGCTTCCTGATTTACGGCGAACGTCCCACCGAATCCGCAACATTCATCCGGACGTTTCAAGGTGGTTATTTGGAGTCCATCGATCAGTTCAAGCAACTGCCGAGACTTGCTGAACGCCGTCCCGACCAGCTCGGATGATTGGCCCATACGCAGCTCTCTCAGGCCGTGACAACTCTCATGCAGTCCCACGCGATGTGGAAACGAGAGGTCCAGTGTTTCCACTTTGAGGACCTCCACCAGGAATTCGCATAGTTCATAGGTCTTAACTTTCAAGGATTCGTAGTCAGGATGGTTCCCCAGATGCGATTCGTAATGATGGCGTACCATGGCTACGCAACTGGCGGATGGCGCTACGACATAATCATAGGCTTTGAACAGATGTAAGAATCGATGCGCCAGCCGCCGGGCATCATCCACACAACCTGCATTGGTCATCGGCTGACCGCAACAAGTCTGCCCTTCCGGAAAATCTACCTTAACGCCGAATTGTTCCAGCAATTCCAGGGTGGCAATGCCTACATCAGGATAGAATTGATCGATATAACAGGGGATAAAAAGCCCTACACTCATGAACGGTATGGTCCTTTTGAAAATGAGCTCGAATAGGATTACACAAATAGAGGATCAATATAACATTCAGCATAGTACACGACAAAAGTTATTTTCCGATTAGTTCAAACTGCTTGACTTTACCTCGGTGTCAATCTAATAACTGATGGTACATCCCTCGTTTATTTCGTTCGGTCTATCATAAAGGGAGATCATGTGTGATATCGAAACAAGTGCTGGTTTTAACGCTTATCCTGCTTTTCTTTACCGGGTTCACCAACAGTCAGGCTCAAAACTCATCGGCATCCTATAAAGTGGTACATGGCTGGCCCAAACTGCCTGAAGGGTTTATTCTCGGCGCGGCATCCGCCGTGGCCGTGGATTCCCACAATCATGTCTGGCTCTTCCATCGCGGCAAAACCCGGTCCATCATGGCCTTTGAAGCGGAAACAGGCAAGATGGTCGCTTCTTTCGGCGACGGCATGTTCATTATCGCCCATGGCATGGCCGTCGACGCCGAGGACAACATCTGGGTGACCGATGGGACGTCCGGCACGGGGGCATCGCGACATCAGGTTTTAAAATTCAGCCATGACGGTAAACTGTTGATGACGGTAGGCGCAGAGGGCGTTCCCGGTATGGATGGTACACATTTCAATCAGCCGACGGATATAGCTATAGCAGCCAACGGGGATTTATTCGTATCGGACGGATACGTCAATAGACGCGTGGCCAAGTTCAACAAGGATGGGCAATTTCTGATGGTCTGGCGACGTGAAGGCGATGGAGATGGAGAATTCGCCCTGCCTCACGGCATAGCCCTTGATAGCCGGGGCCGGATTTACGTGGCCGATCGGAGTAATTTACGTATACAGGTCTTCGATGGCAGTAATGGCGCGCATCTGGCAACATGGGCACCGGAGTTGATGGCGCGCCCCTGGGGCATGGAAGTGGGAGCTGATGGCTATCTCTATGTCATGGACGGCGGTCACTTGAACAGCGATCCACCCGACCAAGCCCGGATCATCAAAATGGATCTGGAGGGCCATGTCGTCACCACCTTCAGTTCATTCGGTCAGCAGGACGGCCAGATTTATTGGGGCCACGACGTTGCCACTGGTCCTGATGGTGCAGTCTACGCGGTTGATGTCAGGGGCCAGCGGCTCCAAAAGTTTGTACCCATCAGGTGAAATGGGGATAATACGCCACACATGAGAGGATGCAGATGAAAAAGAAAAAGGTCCATGTCCTGGATGCAATAAGGACCCATGAAGAGACAAAAGATATGACCGATGAGGAACTCATCGGTCATGCCAGGAAGGACAAAGGTGGCAATCGCATTGATGCGGTGAAATTGGTCCGTGCCATGCGAAATAAAAAGAAAAAGGCCGAGTAAATCAATGGATCTACCCGGCCGGCTTGTTCATGAGACGACTATTCCGGAGCCTTGAAGGAAATCCCGAGCTTGATGGCAAGTTCTTCCGTGATATCGGTGACGGATTTATCATTGGCGTAGAGTAGACTCGGCGACCGAATGATCAGGTCGAGGCTGCGAGCGACCGCGATTTCATTAATGGCAACCTGTACCTTCTCCTGTATAGGGATCATCAGACTGAGTTCCTGATCTTTCAGTTGCTGTTCCTGCTGGGCCGCCATGGTCTGGATTTCCTGTTGCAACTGCATCAATTCCGCTTCCTGTGCTGTCCGCCGTTCCGTGGTAAGCATGGCCTGTTGTTGTTGATATGTATCGATCTTCTGCTGATAACCCACAGTCAGGTTCTGCACGGCCTGCTGACTTTTCTGATAGGCGTCTTGGAGCGTCTGTTGCGCTACCCGATACTCCGGCATTGATGTGACAATCGCGTCAGAATCGGTATAGGCTATCGCCAGTTTGGATGATTGTGCCTCAATCGTCGTGTCCTTCAGAAAGGTGAACACCAGGAAAATCACCGCCGCCATACCGCCAATCTGTTTTAAGCTATACATACTGTTTGTCTCCCAGAATAAATAGAAAAAAGGCGAGCAGAGCCTGTGTGCTTCTACCTCGCCAAGATACGTTCATATCGTCAATCCGTACTCGTTTGTCGAATCTCCTACAACGACCCAAAAGGCTTGGAAATCCATCGCCTGAAGATACCATACAACCCGGCGGGTGTCAACCCTCATTACACGGTGCAATTCCCTTCAGGGCCTGGAAATAAGTTATTGCGGAAAATACGCAGGCCCCTGGTCTCCAGGTCCTGGACCATTGAGAGATTCCAGAAATAAAACGACAGCCACCATTTCCTGCATGGACAAAGCCAGCGGTTGGATTTCCGGAGAGAGTCCAGGATTGGCGCTGCCGCCAGCATTGTAATGTTCCAGAACCGAAAACAGGCTGGGCATCGAACCATCATGCATGTAGGGTGGATGTTTTGCCACATCGCGAAGGGTAGGTGTCTTAAAATGTCCTTTGTGGTCCGTCGCCCTGGTTACATTATATCGCCCTTCATCGTCGAATTCATGGGTATCCGGATTCCATCCAACGCCCGAATTGTGGAAGCGATGATCCGTCAAGTTTGGTCCTTTGTGGCACCGATCGCAACCTGCCTTTCCGAAGAACAGGGCTTCGCCTTTCGAGCGTTTCCGTGTCCTGTCATTTTTTTTAGCCTCCCACCGATCGAGATCCCACGCTGAATTACCACTCATAAACGTTCGCTGGTAAGCAGCCAGGGCGCCGGTGATCCGTGGCCCCGTGATCTTGGGTGAACCGTACGTTTCCTCGAAGTATTTCAGATAGGATTCATATCGACTGAGATTCTCCACCAGATGCGACATGGCATTGGCCATCTCGAGTGGGTTTAATATAGCGGCGACAACCTGTTGCTCTAAAGATTCACTCTTTCCATCCCATGCGTAATGGGGATATATCCGCCAGGCTATGTTCACCAACGACGGGACTTTACGGAGGGTCTTTGCCTGGCGTGATCCCATGGCCGTACTTGAACGGTTCGAATAGCCAAATTGAGGCATGTGGCAGTCCGAACACGCCACGTCACCTGCCACGGATACGCGCCGGTCATGGAACAACCACCTGCCGAGCCGTATACGTCTCGGATCTAATTTATCGGCTTTTGTCGGATAATTGAGAGATAACGGACCGGACAGATCCGTATCTATTCCTACAGGGGGGACGGGTATGGGTTTGACTGGATTGTCTTTTTCAAGCTGATCGTCGGCCGAACACCCGGAGACAAAGAGCCAGAGCAAAGCAAGCGCAGTCGGGATCGCGAGCGGCCGCCAAAAAAGAAGGCGCATCCTCATGTGGCCTACCTCAGGTTGAAAAGTGTGATCTGGGGTTTCATTTCGTCGCCATGACACATTCAGGATTATGGGAGCAGGGAGGCTGTGGACGTCAAATTGACGGTATTTCTACCACCCATATATCCATGTTGCCAGCGCGATTTGAACCAAAAACGATCTTGGTAAGGTCAGGGGACCAACTGCCATGATCATCGTAGGATGGGTTGAAGGTCACACGCTTTTCCTCTCCTCCGGACGACGGACAGAGGTACAGGTCTCTGTTTTCTGATCGTTTTGAATCGAAGACCAGGAATGACCCGTCAGGGGACCAGTTGGGGTAGCCGTCATCGACCGATGTACCAAAGGTAATCTGGGTTTCCAATTTAGTCGCAAGGTCAATCATCCAGAGATTAATCGGGCCCGATCTATCGGATTCATAGATGAGCTTCTGGCCATCGGGCGACCATCTCGGTTGTTCATCTCTGTTGCTGTTACTGGTGATACGTGTCGGGAACCCTGTTCGTACCCCATTGTTGTTCACAGGTAAAAGATAGAGTTCAGAGCCGCCTGTCCGCGTAGAGAAAAACGCAATTTGAGTGCCGTCCGGCGACCACCTTCCCGAATCGTCAAAACCTGAATCCGTCGTGATTTGGCTGGACTGCCCGGTTGCGATAGAAGCCGTGAACAATTCATTGTTCCCCGGATCAAATGAGTTGAATATGACGTGCGTTTCATCGGGAGACCAGTCCGGGTATCCGTGATAATTCTTATCGGTAAATATCTGTTCCTGCTGGGTTCCGTCCGCATTCATCGTGTAAATTTTAAAAGACTGGACAGGATCAGGCGACAGACGGTTTGATTTAAATATGATCTTGGTGCCGTCTTTGGACCACTCCGGTTGAATGTCTACGCCAGGATTGTTGGTAAGTTGCCTCGGAAACAAAGCCGTCACCGTCACGGGCGGACTTTTCCGGATGCTACCAGATGAACCAAACGCTTCCGCCTCTACCACGTAATTTATTGGGCGCCACTGGTTCGCATTGTCGGGTTCCCAGGAAAACGTGTAGGTCGCTTTTTCCTGTGTGTCGTCTTTGAATTCTGTTTGTATCGTTTGACCGTCCACCTTTAGCTCAACGTAGGTATAATTCCCTCCTGCGGCAGAGACAGAAATCGAAGTGGGCCCCTCAACCCACTCGCCGCCCGACAAAGAAGCCAAAAATACTTCTGTGGGTTTGACAGGATTCCCATCACTGCACCCCAGGATTAAACTAATTTGAACCATGATAAAAAAAAGTTTGAAGCTCAAAAGAAACTCCCTCGGGCAGAATAACGGATGTTACGCCTGTGTGCGTGTTTTCGCGTATATCGATCGCTCTGCTGCGATTAAGATTAGATCTTGCAGGTAATATCCGAGAATAAATATGGATTTATTCTCGGATATTACCTAAAACCGAACGAGGTGTCAAGGTATATGGTCCTGCTTTTTGAGATGTTTTATTTTCCGGCTGTATACCGTTATCCCATAGTCACTGACAGGAGACGATCACCTGGTAGTTCGGCCATCTTATCCGCCTCTTTCATCAACTCTTTGGCGATGATGCGTTTCTGTACGTCCGTCGGTCCGACGATAATACCGAGCATCCGGGCATCCCTGAAATAGCGTTCTACCGGATATTCCCGCATGTAGCCCTATCCCCCGTGAATCTGCAGCGCGGTATTAGTTACCTGTTTCACCATACCGACCGCATACAGACGATCCTGCGCTGAGGCGATACGGCTGTCCTTCCCCTGATCTCGCAGCCAGGCGGCGTTATAGGTCATATGACGCGCCTGGACACGGCAGTCTGTCCCGTCCTGACTGACCGTAATCTTATCCCCGGTATGTGAGATGCCCGCGAAAGCACGGCTTACCCACCGCCCGAACAAGATCCGCCGGTCGGGAGGTGTCGTATTCTATCGCTTCCCCCTGTGGTTTGATCTGTTCATCTGCAAACACACCGGCAGCCTCTCGGATCATCTGCTGATCTTTCGTTAATCCATAATCCATCCTGTCATCCGTCTTGTTTACATGCCACCTGAAACGAGGTACTTATATGGCTAAATGATACGAAGAACAGACCGGCCGGTCAAGGTGAATACCCGTTGTCTACGACAGATTTCCATTGCGTTTTCTACGTAACTGCTGCATTGTTACGGTACGTGGGGTACCCGAAACTCAATAAAGATCAATGCCTTATGAAACCACTTCTCTCATCCATAAAAACAGACGATGCATCCTTTCAGGTCAATGCGGCGCATCACAAGATGTTGGCCGCCGAATTGCAGGAACGGACCGCCCGGATTCGGCAGGGCGGCGGTGATTGTAAAAGGGACAGGCACTATTTTTCTGGGGGATCCACCGCTGGTCAAGGCCGCTACCGGGGAGGAAGTCACAGCCGAAGAACTGGGCGGTGGCGATATACATACCCGTATCTCCGAGGTGGCCGACCATCTTGCGAGTGACGATACGCACGCGTTGGACATCGTTCGTGATATCGTCGCCACCTTCAATAGCCGTAAGCTGATTGATCTCGACATCCGACCGCCTGAAGAGCCGATGTATGACCCGAATGAATTATACGGTATCCTGCCGACCAGGTTCAAAATCGCCTACGACGTACGTGACGTGATCGAGGTGGAGCGGACCGCGCTCATACTGAAAAGACCGGAAACGCTGGCTGTCAGCCCATGAGGCCGTGCAATGAACGATCATCGATATGCCGATCCACCCAGACGATCCATCCTATTCATGCCCGGCGACAGCCTGCGTAAGATCAGCAAGGCGGCGCATATGGAGGTGGACAGCATCGTCATGGATATGGAAGATGGCGTGGCGCTGAACAGGAAGGAAGAGGCCCGCCGAACGATCCGAGAGGCACTGCGCACGCTGGATTTTGGTGGGAGCGAGCGTCTGGTTCGTCTCAACCCGATCGGTTCCGGCCATTTCACGGCCGATCTGGAGGCAACCGCGGCGGCCTGTCCAGACGGATATGTACTCCCCAAGGTCGAAACGGCCGAACAGATGACGACCGCCTGCCACGCCCTGACCGCTGTGGAAGAAACGCAGGAACGGCTCCCGCATACGCTGAAACTGCTTGCTATTATTGAAACCGCGCGGGGTGTCATGAACCTCAAGGAGATCGCCGGCGCCTCACCGCGTCTCGAAGCACTTATGTTCGGCGCCGAAGATCTGGCCGGCGATATGGGCGCTGAAAGAACGCGTGCGGGATGGGAGATATTCTACGCCCGCAGTGCCGTGGTTACCGCCGCCGCCGCGTACGACCTGCACGCGATCGACATGATTTTCACGGATTTAAACGATCTGGAAGGCCTCGATGAAGAAGGCCGTTTTGCTTGCCGCATGGGCTACACCGGCAAGATGGCGATTCATCCCCGCCAGATTCCCGTCATTCATGCGGCCTTCGCCCCATCGCAGGAAGACGTTGATCGCGCTCGACGATTGATTCATGCCCATGAAACCCATCAGGCGACCGGTACGGGCGCGTTCAATTTTGAGGGGACTATGGTCGATTTGCCGCTCGTACACGCCGCCGAGCATGTTCTGGCCCAGGCCCGGCTGGCCGGGATGCTGGAGTAATACGAAGTAAAGAAGATGACGCCGGAATCCGACAAGCACAAAGAAGGGGCTGGTCTGTCTGGACATCGCTACCGGCCAGAAAAAGTGGGCTACTCCGCTCCAGGGCGTCAAGACCCGGGATTATGAGAACATTCCATGGTCTTCGGCTCGAAACAGATCGTTCGGGTAGGATCGGACGGTAAGGTGCAGTGGTCCCACAAGTGGAAATGGGATCCATTCAAGGTGGCGCTTGTGCCCAAATTTGTGGGACAGAATATCCTCTACTGTGTTGACTGGACATTTGCCTCCATAGACGGCACGACCGGCCAGACCAAATGGATGGGTAAGGAGAAGGCGGACGCATTCTTTTTGCTGCCCGGCAACAAGCTGGTCATCGCCATTGAGGGAAAAGAGATTCGGGCATCTCCTCTGTAGGGTAGATCATAACTATTAGAGGTCGACCTGTCCCATCAACCAGGGAGAAATGGTGATTGGGTGATTGAAAAACTACAATCAATCATCCAATCAGACATCCATCCTCAAGTGCTACCAGCGGCGTAAAATCCCGATTATTATGGTACCAGACCCGATCCGTGCCGGTGCAGGCATTACTGACGGCATTGTAGTTCATATACATGATAGTCCGGTCCCATGGGGACACGTTGTTCGATGAGCCGTGAACAATATTGCAGTGGAGGAAACAAACCGACCCGGCAGGGCCCATCAGGGCCTCAATGCCATGTGCGTCGGCCAGTGCCTGCAAGGTCTGCCTGTCGATATCAAATAAAGCATAGCCTTCAGCCTGCTCATCTTCAACCACGTCGTCGATCAAGCCGTGATGCTGCGATCCGGGAACGACCATCAGAGGCGCGTTCACGGCGGTACAATCATTCAAAAACACAGCCGTCATCACCGCTTTGGGTTGCTGCATCCCATCTACCCGATGCCAGGTTCCGTAATCCTGATGCCAGGTCCAGGCCCCGCCGGCTCCGAATCCCGGTTTGGGATTCATGCGACTCTGATGAATATACACCTCGTCCCGCACCAGTTGCCGGACAGGATTCAACAACCGGGGGTGTAAGGACAAACGTCTGAACGACTCATAATGGACATGCCCGCCGTAGACCAGGCGAATCGCCGAATTGGGACCAGGTTCCCGTATAACCTCCGGTCCCTGCCGGTTCAGCATATCCAGCATATCCCGCTGTAAAACCTCTGTCTCCTCAGGTGTTAACAACGCGGGAATAAACAGATACCCTTGCTCATCAAACTCTGTGATATCGTTATTATTCAGTTTCGTCGTATAGGTTTCCATATATCTCACCAACTCACTTTGTACGCGCACGGCGCGGCGTGCGCCCTCCAACTTGCCAACTATCACTTCTCTTCCACCAGGCTCCGGTCATTTTCAAAATCATAGAGCATCTGACGCTTCAGATCCGCCCGGGCAATCGCCCACTAGTCGGAGGCCAGCAGGTATTCCAGAACAAGGGACTCAGATTCAAAAACAGCGACGATGTCGTCTTTTTTACGGCAGTCCCCTCTTTAGCCAGAAACCCTACCAGTGGGGGTTGGGACATACGAGCACGCGGCACCATGAGTGTACGAGCGACTTCGGCTTCCAACTCGCCTTCAACCACAATCGAAGAGGTAAACAGCTGGCGTTTTACCGTGGCTGTGACATACGTATCTATGGAATCTGGTGTCGTACATCCGCTATAAATCGCAACAGAAAACAGGACAACGGAGAGGATACCGGATCGAATATGCATGATATATTTCCGATAGAGATGATAGAGACCTGTCAAGGTAGGGAAGAGAGGCACAATACCAAATTTATAATCATCAGTCAATTCAAAATCGTTGATATTTTCGTTTTTTGCCCGTCGTATTTTTCTACATGTTAATATAGACAACAATTGGGTGAAAATAGTTGGTGGACAGATCATTCAGGTTTTAAAAATAGTTGAAAAAATAAGATTAATCTGCCAAGATATGTTTATTCCAGTTCTAAATCCTAAATCTTGACACTCATTACATATATATATACAATTAAATGTCATTTAATCTTTATTATTGGTGTACGTAATTATCAAACGTCCTGTTTATATAAAATGTTAACGTGGTAGCAGATTTTCAATCTATGTTTACCGATCAGGATTTAATAGATTTCTCTTCTCGTGGTACAACCTATGGCGAGGTAAAGGATCAGATAAATCGATTTCAGTCCGGCTTCCCTTATATTGTGTTGCAACGTCCCTGTTCACCGGAAGACGGTATTAAGATCGTCTCCCCTTCTGATGAAGCGCGACTGATAGATTTGCATGGTAGGGCTGCATTTCAAGGTCGTGTATCAAAATTTGTTCCTGCATCGGGCGTCGGCAGCAGGATGTTTCAAAGATTGTTGGCATTAAAGAATAGGTACGCAGATATAACGCGTACGGATCTGGAATACAAAATAAAACAGGGGGATAAAGAAGCCGAATACGGCTTGCATTTTTTTAATGGTTTGACAAAATATCCATTTTATTCTGCCCTTTGCGAATCCATAGGGGAAGAAAAGCTCCGGGAGATGATGGTAACCGGTCAGTTTGCTGTGATTCTGGACCGGTTACTCACGAAAACAGGTTTCAATTATCCGAATAAGCCAAAAGGTTTATTACCTTTTCACCGATATAATGAAAAGGTCCGTACACCCATAGATGAACATCTGGTCGAAGCACAGGCGTATGCAAAAACCGGAACCGGTCGAGTGTCTATTCATTTTACTGTCTCGCCGGATCACTTAGACGCCATTCAGCAACATATTAATGCTGTAATCAGACCATTTGAGAAAGATACGGCTTTCGAGCTTACATTTTCGACACAGAAATCTTCAATGGACACCATTGCAGTAGATATGGACGATCAGCCCTTTCGGGATGGCAACGGTCGCCTCGTATTTCGTGCAGGTGGCCATGGTGCCCTTCTTGAAAATCTTAATGAGTTGCAGGGCGATATTATATTTATTAAGAATATCGACAATGTGGTTCCCGATCATATTAAAGGAATCACACATAGACACAAAAGGATCCTGGGTGGATATCTCGTAGAGATCCAACAAGAAATATTTGATTATACTGAACGACTCGAAAATGCCTCGACCGAATTTATGAATGAAGTCTTGGATTTCTGTCGTACACGGCTTTGCACTGAACCTCCGAAATCAATTATGCAAACGAATACCTCCAAACAGCGATATCTTTCCCGTATATTGGATCGCCCGGTACGTGTATGCGGCATGGTGAAAAATACGGGAGAACCCGGCGGCGGACCGTTCTGGGTGAAGTCAGGAGATGGGGCGCTCACCCCTCAGATTGTGGAGTCCTCTCAGATTAATACAGACGATAGCCGCCAGAATGAAGTTTTTAAGGCGGCAACCCATTTTAATCCTGTAGATCTTGTATGCGGGGTACGTAATCGGTGGGGTGATCCGTATGATTTACGCCGGTTTCGAGATCCGAATACAGGCTTTATTTCATCCAAGTCGAAAGACGGGCGATCTCTAAAAGCCATGGAATATCCAGGATTGTGGAATGGCAGCATGGCTGATTGGAATACAATATTTATTGAAGTTCCGGTCGAGACCTTTAATCCAGTGAAAACGATTGACGACCTGCTTCGTCCCGCCCATCAGCCTGTAAAAGAGAATTGACTGATGGCATGTGTCCTTTGGAAATATGCCATCACCAAATCACCAAATCACCTATGACCAACCTCCTACAACGCTTTCGCGACACCTCGATCTCTCATAAGCTCACATTGATAATCGTGGTAACAAGCTTTTCTGTGCTTTTTCTGGCTATTATGGCATTTGTGGCCTAAGGATCAGTGACTTTTCTGCGGCAGATGGTGAGAGATCTGATGGTGCAGGCGGCAATAATCGGCCGTAATACTTCCACGTCGCTTACATTGAACGCCATCATTGGTATGAACGAATTATCATGGATACCGATCTCAATAGAGAACAGAGTCAGTTCCTGGAAGTTATCCAATCTTATTCTTCGGCATTGTTACGTGTTATTAATGATATTTTAGATTTCCCAAAAATAGAAGCAGGGCAGTTAAAACTTGAAACAGCCGACTTTGATTTACGGAAGCAGGTAGAAAGCGTTGCGGAAATACTGAATGGCCGCGCCAGAGTCAAGAATCTGGAAATATTCAGTTATGTAGACCCCTCATTGCCGCATACTTGCCTGGCCGATTCAACCCGACTGGGACAGATCCTGGTTAACCTGGTGGGTAATGCGGTAAAGTTTACTGAAGAGGGTGAGGTTCGATCAAAGTGGAAGCCGGTCAGGTGGATTTAAATGCAGATCACCGGAGCGTTGAGTTTCATTTTATGGTATCGGACACGGGCATCGGCATCTCCGAAGAAGTATTTAAAGAAATCCCTATTATTGGACTGACAGCGCATCAGGGGGAAGCTGAGATTAGAAAATGCATTGATGCAGGATGTACGGCTTTCGTTGGTAAACCGATACAGCGACAATTGTTGATCGATATGATTATTCCATATCTTGAAGCGACGATGGTATCTGAGCCCGTTCGTCAAGTATGATTTGATGTGGAGTAGGCGGCGCCAGTATGAACATCAGGCAAGTGCTTGAAATCAGCAGTGATTTTAACGAGTTGCCGCGTGTCCGCAGATTTCTCCATAAATTCTGCAACACCTACATCGGCGAAAGATTTGACGAAGACCATTTGGCGCAAATGGTATTGGCCGTCAACGAGGCTACCGTGAATATTATGGAACATGCTTACCACGGTGAGGATGGACATCCGATACAGGTGGTCGTCCACGCGGATGATGCCCAGGTTGCCATCGAGTTGTTACACAGCGGTGAGGCTTTTACCTCCGAATCCGTTCCGCCGCCCTCGTTTGATGGTTCGCGGTCGAACGGATTTGGCGTATATCTGATCGCAAATTGTATGGATGATGTCCAATATCTGCAAAATGACCAGGGACAAAACTGTATTTGTATGATTAAATTGTACCCGAAACATGAATCGTCATGACGGAATGCGCGGTTCATGATCGTGGTAAAGTCACGCATCGTGTGCAAACCGTTTTCGGCTATAGTTCCACGTGTGATCCCACCATAATCACAGGAAAAGCGCCACCAGATCACGGACACTTCCCCTTTTTTTATTATAATCCGGACTTGTCCCCCTTCGGCATATGCCGAAGGATATCATACTGCCGCATGTCATTACCCGACGCGGTCGTGTCAGGCGCGTGATGAGTCGGATCATTCGCCGATTTTATGGATATACCGGTTATTTCCAGATTTATAATATGCCGTTTAAATACCTTACTCTATTCGATTATTCAGAGAAAAAAGATCTGTATCAACCCAACGGCATCAACGCAGAGACGCCCACGGTTTTTGATAATCTTAGAGCGCATCAGATCCCTTATTATCTTTCCGATTGGCGACGACCGGAGGTGGAGAATTTGTCCACACTTCATGCAGCGCTTGAAGCCGGTGAGATATCCTTTGCCTACCTTTACATGGTTGCAATGGATGCAGATTTACATGCCCACGGCACACAAGCGCCGATTCAATCGGAACAGACTCGGTAATATTTTAAACAAGCCGCCCACGCCATGGCCAATGACCATATGTTCGGGGTAGGCCTCAATGCCTATGCCTTGGTACTTGCTAATACGGATTATTACTGGTATGTCTATCGGGAAATATACGATGACGGCGCCATTGATCTGGATGAATTCCGATATGGCGAACGCGGTGAGAGTCGCCTGGGGACCGCACACCATATATATTACCTGATGGCTGCGGAGACCGGATGGTATGGCATGTGGGCATTTATTCTTTTTCTATCCCGATTTTGCTGGCGTAACATTCGACTTTATTTTTCAACGAAAGATCCTTTTTACAAAGCCATCTTTCTCGGGCTTATGGTGGGTTTTTCAACCTTACATATGCTGGGCCTGCTGGAGTGGATATTGAGACAGGCTCAGGTGTTTCACCTGTTTTTTATCCTCTCCGGCCTGATGATCACCATAGAACGTATACGCGATCAAATTCCTGACCTTTCTCCAGAATTGATAACTGAGAACCACCAACCTGCGATTGACGCGGTCTGCCCTCCTGGAAAAGAGCCTGTTCAGGCCGTCCCCTATAGGAAATCCTGAGTATGGCATCCTCTTCATCCGGACGAGATAGTGCCCGTGATATCCTGCTGAATACCCTGACCAGTTACCTTAGGGATGCCGTTGACATTCTAAGTTTTATTGTTCTCATTCCGTTTTTAATCAAAACCCTGGGAACCGAGACATTCGGTTTATGGTCCCTTCTCTGGTCCTTTATCAGTCTTTTTTCTCTGATCGATATGGGGGTCGGATCTTCGATTGTGAAATACGTGGGAGAAGCGAAAGGCCGGGGGGATCTAAACAGACAGCAACAGGTCATCAGCACTATTTTCTGGATTTATATGGTCCTGGGTACCCTCCTGATGATCGGGGTTTTACCCTGCCTTCTTTTTTTCAACCAGGCCTTTGAAATCCCAGCGCAACAGCAGGACGCCGCACAGACGGTATTATTAATCCTGGGGTTCCGTTCCGCTCTGGGGATTCCGCTCGATTTATTCCGGGGCATATTAATCAGCTATCAGCGGTATCGTATCGCCAACATGTACCGTATGATAGGAACCATTGCCTATTTTGGGGCGGTTCTTCTCCTTCTGCCAGGTATTTCTGAACTCTGGATGCTCGCTCTGTTGAATCTTCTTATGGGAATTGTTCCGCGGGTGGTCATGATGATTCATGCCAAGGGGCGTATTCCGGGCGTTACTTTGCATCCCCGATATTTCCGCCGTCATATCGCCAGAGAGGTTTTCTCTTTCTCCGTTTACTTTATGATTATTCGAGTATCCGGATTGATCTATACCCGGGTGGATGCCCTGATTATCAAAGTCTACCTCCCTCTGGAGATGGTGGCGGTCTATGCTATCGCCATGCGGCTTTCCGATACCGCAGAACGATTTTGTGCCCAGTTGAATAGGGTGCTCACACCCATTGTAGCGGAATTACAGGGCGCAAATGATCAAGCAAAAATCAGGATGGTCTGGTATCAGGGCGCCAAACTGACCATCGCAATGGCGATTCCTTTGTTGTTGGGGTTGGCTATGTTAGCAGAACCCCTCGTACGTGCGTGGACGGGTGAGGTCTTCATAGGCGCAGTCCCGGTATTATACTGGCTTACCGCCGCTGCCATGGTCGGTATAATACACGGAAATACCCATAATATGCTGAGTATGGGCGGGGAACAGCGCCATCTGGCCTACTCATTGCTTTTCAGTCAGGTGATAAACTTGATTCTGTCTGTGATTCTGATTAAGCCCTTGGGCATTGTAGGGGTTGGCATGGCAACCTTCTGTTCCACATTACCTGTCGAGGTGATACTGATTCAGAGAAAAGCGTGCAGAATGCACGACTGTTCACTCTGGGATTTTTATAAAAAGACCGTGATGCCGGCGCTCCCTTCAACCCTGATCACCATGGTTTTTTTGTATAACATCCAGATGTGGTGGAAGATAGACACCCTGGTCGATGTTGCAGCGGGAGAAATCATCGCGGTCGGCCTGTTCGGTCTATCCTATTGGTGGATTGGGTTTAATTCGAAGGAACGTCGGTTAATTAAGGATAAAGGTCTGAAGAGGATAGGTCGATAACAGGAATATCTCTTGCTTATGGGTATTGTAGACCTGGCCTGATCAGCTAAATATTCAAATGTGTACGGTAGTGAATATCTTATTCTCTTAACTTATTTTTTGTATTTTGCTGCTTTGGACGGCAGGACGAACGTGTTCTGGTGATGGACGCCTATGTCCGGTCGGACGTCGAGCAGGAGCGCTTTTCCAACTATGCACACGGCGCTCAGGCGCCTGGTAGTATGTTAGGACGCATTGAAGCCATTGTGAGGGAGCCTCTCAAAACGATGTTTGGAGGAAATCCTTCGATATGCAAGGAAGAGATTCGGCCTGTTTTACCATGAAACTGTATCAATCGGTCCGGCGGGTAACCCGTCGACAGCCCTCGACCGGCACAACGGTCACGCGATTTATTTTACGTGATTTGATCCCTGAGGACGAACAACATTTGAACCGGTGTTGAATGCCTTGGTAAGGTTTCCCATGATAGGGTGTCGGCGTTGTACCGGTCACATGATCTCTTTGTTTTTCCCTCCATATGGCAGGAACCAATTGGACTAACTCCGTTGGAAGCCATGGCCTCAGGCATCCCGGTGATCAGTACTGTAAACGGAGGGCATGGTGAATTTGTTCAGCATAAAATAAATGCGTTTGTTTTTAAAGAAGGGGACGCGGATATGCTGGCGGATTAATCTTCTGAAGGCCGTCTTCTTGCAGAGAAAAAGAAGTCCGAGGAGGCTCATCGGACAAATCAGGAAGGGAAAGCCTCTCCCCCGCAAGGTAAAAATTCTGAAGAGGAAACAAAACAGATTGAAGAATTAGCACGCCGGGACAGGGAAGTTCGGGCGCATGAAATGGCACATCTTATGGCTGCCGGCGCCCTGGCGTCAGGAGGCCCCTCCTATGAATTCCAGAAAGGGCCGGATGGCAAGCAATATGCCGTAGGCGGGGAAGTGAAGATCGACACCAGCCCGGTTGAAGGCGACCCGGAGGCCACCGTGCATAAGGCGGCGCGTATCCAGGGTGCAGCCAATGCGCCGGCCGATCTATCATCGCAAGATCGGAGTGTGGCCTCCCCCAGGCGGCGGCGATGGCCGTAAGAGCCCAGGCTGAATTGGCAGAACAGAAGAAAGAGGAGCAGGATAACGAGGTTGATCAAAGTGAGGCTCATAATAATCCATACGACAAGAAGGCAGAATCAGGTTCAATAATAGATCTTGTAGCCTAGGATCATCTCCAATGTCTATATTATTTGAATTGCTTGATGCTGCTATAGGCTGTCCCTGCCATCCTAAACCCCATGTTGGCGTATTGCGAGATTGCTCGATAGTCTTCCACTAAGGAATGTTTTCAATACTTGCACTACCTGGTTCATAATCATAATTCATAATTCATAAATCATAAATCATAAATCCCTCAGACCCTCATCCGCAGCATTGGATGGGTAAACGACACGCCGATATAATTCTCCTCATGCGTGTTCCTGGTTCCTGGTGTCATAAAATGAATGATAAAAGCGCGGCGTTGGCGGTCGGTCGTGTTGGGTGGGGTGTAATGCAGCGTCTGGCAGTGATGTATCAACGCCCCGCCGGCTGGCAAGTCAATAACGACCGCATCCTTCTCATCGATTTTATCCCCCAGATCGAGCAGAGCGCTGGTTGACGACGATCGGTCGTGTGATACCGCATGCCGATGTGAACCGGGAATCAGATGCATGGCGCCGTTAGATACATCCACCTCATCAAGGGTCATCCAGCAGCTGACCAGATTGGCCGGCGTACACTTCCAATAGGCATTATCCTGATGCCAGAAAACAGCACCACCCTGGTGGGCGGGTTTATATAAAGCCTGATCATGAAAAAGTTGCAGATTCGGGCCTAACAAAGATTCAATCATATCTAATATCGGCTCATGGTACAGAAGCTTGCGATAAGGGATACTGCGCTCACACATCTGCATGATCTGGAGCATCTGCTCCGGGGCCTGTTTCTTTTCCTCGATGCTCTCTGTATCATCGATCGCCAGATTACGATATCGACCACTGTGTTGCGCCTCTGCAAATAAGGCGTCGTATTCTGTGCCTAGAACCTCAACCAGATCGTCATCCAGCAGTTTACCGATTTTTAAGAAACCCTGTTCGTGAAATAGGCCCACCTGCTCAGGCGTCAACCCTTTTTCCTCTTGCTGTGTCTCATCAGACATATGCTTTCCTTTTGATTATTCTACAGAAAGGTACATGGATATATGGGAGAGATGCATAATAAACTCCGTGGTAATCTCGATATTATCCGATATCGTCGGATTCGGATTCCAGTAAGGGGTGTTCTCCCAATGGCCGTCCGGATACTGGTGGGATAGAAACCAATCTCCGATCCGTCTGGTCCAGTCCCGATAGGCGGTTTCACGAGTGGCCACATACAGCAACCCGCTTCCCCATCCAGATTTACAGGTCTGCATAGACTCAAACTGACAGGCATCGGTCGTCATGGAAAAAGATTGATATTGCCTGGCAAGGTCCAGCCATTTTCTATCGCTGCTGCCAAGATACAGATTCGTGAGAAAGGCGGCGGCAATTCCTCCATTAAAATGATGCTGCCAGGGATGATCCTTCCTGGTAATGTACAGGGCCTCATTCTCCTCTGCCACATCAATAACCAGCCTTTGTTGCTGGGAAGAATAGACATGATACAATCGGTGATCCGGGTCTGGTTGCAAAGCCCACAACCGATCCATCCACGCGCCTGCCTTTATCGCAGCTTCGATCTGGCCAGCCATAAGCATGGTCATGCCGAATTGTGCCGTGGGGAAAAGCTCCTGTTCACCCGTGGCGTCCTGATCTGACCGGCAATTAAACACCCCACCGGTTTGGTTGTCCTGCCAGCCTTTCAGAGCACGCACACCGGGATAAACGAGATCCAATCGCTGATTCAGCAAGGCACCGACAATCAAGCAGGCCAGCGGGTAGGATCCGTAGCGTTCTGTATAGATTTTCTGGGGTGAAACACCTTCGAAGGCCCCGCCTGAGGTAAACATATGCTGTTTTATCCAATCCAGTTTCCGGAAGGCGGCTTCCTGTTCTCCCATCAACGCAAAAACCCAGGGCACGCGATAGTAAAAGAGGCGTTCTTCTACGGGGCCGATGGCGCCGTCCTCACGTGCATATTGTAACATCCAATCCATACCACGGCGACAGGCGTCTTGATAGATTGCTACTCGATTTTCCATCTGATATGGTCACTTTGTTCTGACGACACATGGAGAGGGAAGGTATAGATTTAAAAGGATACCACTTTTCACACTTGCCTCTGTTAAATCAGCGATATATCTTGCTGAATACACGTATAGAAAAGTACAGGAAGACAGAAATCTGGCAAGTATTTTCATCTTTTACAACTATGGATCATTGTGTATGAATACCAGAACCAAAGCGGAGACCTATCGTTATTTATACCGAACCATGAAGCTGATCCGTTCGGTCGAAGAACGATTGGCAAGAGCCCACATGGAAGGTCTGGTTCACGGCGCCTGTCATACGTATGTCGGTGAAGAAGCCATTGCAACTGGTGTATGCGCCTATTTACAGGATGATGACGCCGTATTCAGTACGCATCGGGGCCACGGCCACGCCATCGCCAAGGGGGTTTCTCCCCACGCGCTGATGGCTGAATTATACGGTAGAGAGACGGGTTGTTCAAACGGCCGCGGAGGGAGTATGCATCTGTTTGCCCCTGAAATCGGCTTGATGGGCACCAGCGGAATTGTCGGGCCCTGCATCCTGCAGGCGGTCGGCGCCGGGTATGCTGCCAAACTGATGCATACCGAACGGGTGGGGGTCACTTTTTTCGGCGACGGCGCGGTCGGCAATGGCGCGTTTCATGAAGGACTTAACCTGGCGGCTATCTATGATCTGCCCGTGTTATTTATCTGTGAAAATAATCTGTATGCGACCGAAGTATCTTTCTCGTATGCCTCCCGGAATCCGAGCGTGGCTTCCCGGGCAGATAACTACGGGATGCCGGGCGTAGAGGTGGACGGCAACGATGTGCTGGCCGTCTACAAAGCGGCCGGTGAGGCGATACGCAGAGCCCGAAGCGGCGAAGGGCCTACACTGATCGAATGCAAAACCTATCGGATGCGTGCTCACGCCGAAGGTATGGGTGAAAGCGGATATCGTTCTCAGGAAGAAATTGTGCTGTGGAAAGATAGAGATCCGATAAAAACCCTGCGGGATCGTATGCTTGAAGACGATCTGATAGCGACCGATGATCTGAAAACCATAGAGGCAGAAATAAAAACAATCGTCGAGGAAGCCGCACAATTTGCTGCAGATAGTCCCTGGCCTGACGGACAGACGGCGATATCGCATGTATACCAAGAGGAATAATGCGCGAAATTACTTTTACAGAAGCGACCCTTGAAGCGCTGTCTGACGCCATGGCGGAAGATCCGTCTATCTTTGTCGTAGGCGAGGGGATAGGTGAACGAGGTGGAAATTTCAAGACGACCCTGGGCCTCTATAATAAATATGGACCGATGCGCCTCTGCGATACCCCCATCTGTGAACGCGGTTTTATCGGGATGTGCACCGGTGCGGCGATGGCTGGCGCCCGACCCATCGTGGATTTTATGTTCATGGATTTTATACTGGACGGTATGGGCGAATTGATCAATCAGACCGCGAAGATGCAGTACATGAGCAACGGCCGACTTCGTATGCCAATGATCCTGCGAGGATGTATCGGGATCGGTAACTCGGCAGCTACACATCACTCCGGCAGCTATTATCCCATTTTTGCGCATATCCCGGGCTTTCATGTGGCTTTACCCTCCAATCCTGCTGATGCCAAAGGCCTGTTCACCACGGCGCTGAAATCTGATGACCCGGTCTTTTTCATGGAACATAAGCTCCTGCTGAATCATAAAGGCCCTGTCCAGGAGGGGGAATATGCCGTGCCATTTGGCCAGGCCGCCGTCGTTCGGGAAGGTACTGACGCCACGATAGTCGCACTGTCTGTCATGGTATACCATACACTCGAAGCCGCCGAGACATTCGCCGGTGAAGGGATTTCCCTCGAAGTGATTGATCCACGAACCGTAGCACCACTCGATGTGGATACCATTCTTCAATCCGTACACAAGACCGGTCGTCTGCTTATCGTAGATGAAACCTTCATGCCCTGCGGCATTGGAGCAGAAATCGCCGCGCAGGTGACTGCTCGAGGCTTCGACGTTCTCGATGCTCCCATAGCCCGCTTGAACGGCGCTCACGTCCCGACACCTTACAGTCCTGCTCTGGAACAAGCTATTGTTCCGAACAAAGACACCATCATTCAGGCGATACGCGATTTGTTGGCGGAATAAGCAGGTAGGCAGGTGGGCAAGCAGGCGCCAAATCACCATTCACCATTCACTAATTCACCAATTTTCTCATGCCCTACGAAATCCTCATGCCCCGTCTGGGGTGGAACATGGAAGAAGGCACACTGATTGAATGGCTGAAGCAGGACGGCGATCCCGTGCAATCAGGCGATTTGGTATGCACCATCGAGGGCGATAAAGCCACGATGGAAATTGAGTCGTTTGAAACCGGTACATTGCGTATCCCGCATGCTTCGCCCGCCCTGGGTACCACGATCGCCGTCGGTACGCTATTGGGCTACATCGTGCCAGAAGAGGAGCGTGATACATTTGATCCGGACGCATCTCCGAACGCGGACACCCCCTCTTCTGACTCCCAAACAGAGGACGCACCGGACCAGACAGTTGCCATCCTAGGTGCAGAAGCGTCATCGTCTTTACAAAAGGACGAGAGAGAATCACCGATCAGTCCAAGGGCCCGCCGTGTAGCCAAAGAACTGGATGTAGACTGGCGATCAATACAGGGGAGCGGACGCTCCGGTCGGATTGTTGAAGCCGATATTCGCAAGGCAGCAGAACAACAGGCTCCATCCGATCTTGCGGGCCACAAGGCCATCCCTTTGCAGGGCATACGGCAGGTAATTGCCGAACGCATGACCGAGGCGACAAGAACCACCGCCCCGGTGACACTGACAACAGAAGTAGACGCGACAGTCCTGGCTACCGTAAGGGCCCAATGGCCGGAAGACCAATCTGTTCGCCCTGCCTATCATGATCTGCTGATAAAAATCGTTGGGACAGCGCTTGACGAGCATCCGGCACTGAACACCTCATGGCATGATGACCATATTATCGCTCATGAGCATATCAATATCGGACTAGCCGTGGATACGGATCGAGGATTGACTGTGCCGGTCATTTCGAACGTACCCGGAAAATCAATTCAGGAAATCAGTTCGGAATCATCCCATCTCATCCAGGCAGCTCAATCCGATTCACTTTCGCTCACGCAATTACAGGACGGTACGTTTACTATTACCAACCTGGGTATGTATGACATTGACGCCTTCACCCCCATCCTCAATCTGCCCCAATGCGCTATCCTCGGTGTCGGTCGGACTATCCCTAAAGTCACCGTCATCGACGAAGGAAACGCCACGACCGGTATTCGTAAGATGATGGCCCTCAGCCTGACCTTCGACCATCGTCTCGTAGATGGTGCACCCGCAGCCCGGTTTTTACAACGGATCAAGCAATTGATTGAAACGCCTGGGGACGTTAATTAAAGGGAGTATTTAAGGATGACTGAACGACAGAAGTATCTGTTTGATCTCCAGGGTTTTGTGGTGGTGGAAGATGTGCTGTCTTACGATGAGTGCGATATGGCCATCGAGAAGATCAAGGCTAAAATGCAGCCCATGCAGAAAACACCGGACGGCTATGAGGCCAACGGGACCTGGTATAACGCCGGAAACCTCCTGGAAGACGGTCAACCGTTTACCAAATTAATCGACCACCCCGGGCTTTATGAGGTGTTGTCGGAAATCATCAATCCGATGTTGCGGCTCGAAAGCGCTTACAGTTTTGTCCGGTTCAAGGGATGCCCGCCGTTCGAGATCCATGGAGGACACCGTGGCGGGAGAGTCAACTTCCGGTACTATGTCCACAACAGTCAGATCAATACCGGCCTGACTGTTGTCGCGTTCGCCCTGCAGGATATCAAGGAAGGCGACGGAGGGTTCGCCTGTATCCCGGGTTCGCATAAATCGGACTTTGCAGTCCCACCTGAAGATCGGGAAGAGCTGTTCGCGGTGGGCGGGCCTCTGGTACGGAATATCGCTATGCCAAAAGGCTCGGCGACCTTATTCACCGAGACCCTTGCCCACGGTGCGGCAAGCTGGCAGCAGGACGAACCGCGATACGGCCTGTTTTACAAATACAACGACCGCGCCGCGATCTACCACGACCAGAATCATCGCCGCCCGAGTCAGAAGGCTTTCGATATGATGACCGAGGAACAAAAATGCTATTTCAACACGGCCTGGCAGGCCTTTGGACCGGAAGGCCGGCACCGGAATGTTGTGCCGGAATTTGATGGGATGGATACCGGCGAATAAAATGATGATGACCCCGCACTCTTTTTCCTGGATTTCCTTCGATTGTTTCAACGCGGTGATCGACGATTTTATTCAGGGCGGAGATGAATCAGGGATATCACCGATCATTCATATCCCTGCCGAAGCGGGTTTATATGAAAGCCATCCACATTTTTAGAGGCATATAACCACTGGAGATGCCGGCAATGGCATGGGGATGAATGTCCGGAGATTTTACTCGATGCCCGACACAGGGTGCTGTTGGCCGGGCGTGCTTCTAATCCGGTCATTGAAGAAGTCGTTAACCGAATGATGGCTGTCTATGCGGAAGAATACCACAAAACCGTGACGCCCGGAACAGAATCTATGTTAAATCTCTGGCGTGGGAGCGAATCCATAACCTTGACCGGTCGACTGACCGCCCTCATCGTCCGGTATCGGATGATATCCTTACAGGATAATGACTACGAGGAAAACAATGAGTCGATCCAGGTGACTTGTCATGATGAATTCTGAATGATAAATTATGAATGGTAATGATGGTCAGGAATGACCTATCATATAATCATAGGAGGAGAGATTAATGTCAACCCATTATAGCAGCTATAAAATGCTTACCGGATGATTATTATATATTCGGATTATTGATTATACCCCATATAAAGGTTAAATGGTCTTAACAGAAATATACTTTTCTTCAGACCGGTCAATGGAAATCGGATTCCGTAAAGACCGGCCGAAACCCTCCCAGGCCACCACCATTTCATCGCCATCTTCGAGGGTAAAGCCGTCTCCGAAGCTGAATGCGTCAGCGCCGAAGAAATAGATATGCGCATCGCCGGGAGAGCGATGTTCAGGGTATTTGAAATGGTGATATTCCAGGTTGGACACCGAATGAGACATGTTGAGTTCCCCGGTTTTAACGGCTTTTGACCAGGTGACCTCTCCGTTTCGATGTATGGAAATCGTACCGTCCACCTCATCGAAAGTTGCGCCCACAACCAGTTCGGGACCGATCGCACAGGTGCGTAATTTAGAAGGCGCCAGATAGAGATAGTTCTTCTTTTCCATCACATGATCCGAAAACTCGTTGGCCATTACAAGACCGATCCGATAGGGTTGTCCATCCGGTCCCACGATATACACGCCTGCTATTTCAGGTTCTTCTCCGCCATCATCTGCAAAAGGTGGAACGACCAGAGCTTCTCCATGCGCCTTTACCATATTTCCATGTCCCTTGTAGAACCACTCCGGCTGCACGCCTATTTTTCCTGATTCAGGCTTACCGCCTTCCAGGCCCATCTGAAAGATGCGCATGCTGTCCGTAATTTCGGTATGTCCTGCCTCCTCGTGCATGGCCTGCCTATTGTCCACACTTGCCTTGTGCGTCAACCCGGTGCCGGTCACGAGACACCGAGCGGGTTCTTCCGGATGATCAAAGGCCGGTAGCAGGTTCCAATCTGATGTGCCGGTATAAATCGGATCATACACCATTCGATCCGGGGAACGGTCATCAGCAATGATGGATTCCAGAGAGATACCGGTCTTAATGGCCTGCATAGCCAATGCATAAATAGAAGAAAACGTGTTCAAGCGGAAAAGATATTCATCTTCCACAACCGCCACACAACGGCCAAAGTCTGGATGTGTTAATTGAACAAGATGGAGCATGGGATATCCTTTGGTCAAATGGGCAGGCGGGCAAGTGGGTAAGTGGGCAAGAATCTATCCTTTATCATATAGATTTTTTCGCTTCATTTGTTTCTGTCTGAGCGTCTCATTAAAGGTCTCCGATTGGCCACGTGGGATGCTGAGTGTCTTCCAGTTGTCTCCTGTATGATAACGGGATAGTTGGACGATCTGCCCTACATGGTAGGCATAGTGCGTCATCTGGCGGTGACAAGCCCGCACAACGGAATGGGCCTCACCACGGATGTAAACGGTCGTGCTGAAATTTATTGAGGATATAGATGAAACGGCACCAAAAACAAGCTGCCAGCCGGTCTCCCACCTTGCCATGAGATACTGACGTGTGTCTGAAGGGGTGAGGATAAACTCCTGATCCCGATGTCGATCAGGCGTCTCACCGTCTGTAGTCAGAAAATCTGCCCAGCGGGAAATCATATTACCGGCCAGATGTTTAATGATCACCGCAATACTATTGGACCCGTTGTCCATAATGGCAAAATCCCTTCGTCATCAACTTGCTTCACCGATATCTCAACTTGGCGTTTGAGTGTATGAAAGCTATACCCAATCTCATCCAAAAAGCTCTGTATCTGCTCATCATTCATATTTTTTAACTCACCAACTCATCGATTCACTTGTGTGTGCACGGCCGCGCCGTGCATCCCATTAACCATGAATGCGCTCAAGAATCGAATGCAGCCGATCATAATCGTCTTTCAAAAGCCGGGCGACCTCTTTACCGGCCTTTACCAGATAATGCCCGTTTTCGCCTCTGGCCAGGTAGGCATTTCGGATCGCTGCGATGGTCAGATCATCGGACGGGACGCGGGCCTGGCCGAAAATAGGTCTTAGATAATGGGCTTGATCGGTGAAGTTGGCAATCTCCGTTGCCGAACAAAAATGAACGAAATTATGGATTTTGGGAGGATGGGACGGTAGATTCTGATAGATCCCTGTCTCATCTTCATAACCGATAATCAGACAGTTAAATTCGGTACGTAATAACTCAAATATCTGAGGTTGCTCAAGACGGAGTTCGTCTTCTGTTTTCCCATAAGCTGTAGGCCGCCTGTTAGGTTCAATGCTCTGGGTGCTGATATTATAGGTAATGGCATATATCATGGGATAACCATCAATTTTGACATAGGCGCCAAACGGTGGCGCCCCATGAAGCACCCGGCTTTCTGCAGTAAACTCTGCCGTGCTGCTCTCTATAACTTCCCCCACATGTGGTTGGGCCTGTTCAGCCATGTTTCTCCTCCGGGAAAACAACAGGTGGGCAGGTCGGCATACGTTGCCACAGGCTCACATGCTGTTATATTAACAGGCGTCTTTTAGATATATTTTTACGGGATATTTCGGATCGGACCCCGCCTCTGACATAGGTTTCGCTCAATAGCTGGTAGAACAGTTCGCGGTCACCGCCTCTGACAACGGCCTTTTCATGGGCCTCGGCGAGTATAATCGGGTAGCCTTTACCCTTATCGACCTGATCGCATACAACGCTATGAACCAGATTTAACATCTCGGTATCTTCAGCGACCCACGCTGGTACTTCAATACGGGCGATCTCGAAACCGACATTGACATAGAAAAAGAAAATACGATGTCTGCCATATTCTTTCAAGATTTCAGAGGTGCTGCGGAATACAACAGATCGATCACCGGGATTTTTCAAAACGCGACCGAAAAGAGCCCGATCATACACACCCTCAATTGCCGTACAGGGCGGGGTATCGGGGTGATAAGTCCGTTGCGGGCAGGATTCACAGGCTGGCACCGGATCTTCCGGACAGAGACCGACCCGCAGGGCGTTCACCACATCCGCGCTGTTTGAGCTGCTGATATATCCGGCTACAGGAATTTTTGTTTTTTCAAATCGGTCGAAAGAGGCCAGGGTACGTCTTAGCATCTCATTCTTGAAATCGTCAGGTTTGCCTTCCAGTGTCCAGTCTATCAGGGTCCCGTCTGATAAGGCCACGGCTTTTCTGGTTGAAACGGGGACCTTCTTCGTCAATTCTGCCAGGGTTTCCAACTCCATAATACCCCTGTGAACGCCGACCATATCCGCATTGACGGGAGTTCGTTTCCCATTCCATTCGAGAAACAATTCTTCTTCTGTATAGAATAGTGTCGGTATGCTGGACAGGATCGGCCGTTCCCCTGTGCCGTAGTGAAAGACGATGGTGCCGATATTGATTAAATAGCAGGCAGCCACCTCATGGCGGTCGGGAAAGAGTTGGGAGCCGTCTGTCGCCAGCACGGTTATTTCAACCGGTCGCTCGGGCCGCGCCCTTTGCAGGGTCACCGGTTCAACAATTTCGGCCGTCAGCCAGGACGGTTTGCTGCGGGCAATCTTGTCGGTCAGATGCTGCCAGTCGACCGTCCAGCGGCGTGCTTCCTGAAACGCCCGTTCCAGTTTATTGCCCGATGAGCGCTGTGCCGACCACTGATTCCGCACCATCAGATTGATCTGTTGCTTTGTGGCAATATGGTCTAACATTTTGATGATTGGTGTGAGTTCTACAACAAACCGGGAGCGAAGCACAATACACATGATAAACAACCAAACATCCGGTAACTAAACACGTGTAAGGGAGATTGTCAAGTTTTTTCATGACATGGTCCCCGTCGGGGTATGAGAAGGTTATAAGATGTTAACTCTGGGGTATCATCTTTAATCACAGGGCACACCAGTTGAGCATAATCAGAGGTATAATCGGCTATTTGTTTTTAGGCAGACCCTTAGCGGCGGGTTTCTAACAATCGGTCGCTGGTCTCCCGAAGGCGTCGGCCCAGGCTTTTGATGAGTGAGAATACAATGGACGGATGGGCAACTACCAGACGGAGGAAATCATCACGGTTAATGCCGATCGCCAACCACATCGGTATAGTCATGTAGGTCAGTATCCGGAGTAACGTAATTTCCCATACGGAAGCCACCTTATTCAACTATACTATGGCAGTGTAGCACATCTTGAGGGTATGTAAGCGGTGCGTCTCCTCCGATTACATACCCTCATGGTGCCGATCCCAACTATTGTGTATTGACTCATGACGGGATCGCACTATTTTAATTGAATATATCCAAAATGGAACACTTGTATCCGGTCATGCGTTTTAGGGAATAGGTTCTTACAGGATAATAAATGATGTTCCGTTAATAAAAACGATACGATAAGTTTATCTTCATTTTATTGTTAATACCAAATTGTTATATGATAGACCATGTAAAACTTCCTATAACTTACAGAAAATTATAATGTTATCAATCATATTTCATCATTTATAATTGCTGATCCCTGCGGGCTCCCGCGAGCGCTGCGCGGTTCAACAATTGGTGTAATCCTTTCCGGAGACTATGTTGACCAATAGATTTTTTTCCATTTGGACGGTCTTGATCCTTTGCATTGTCGCGTGTGGTAAAGGGGTCCTTGAACCGGGCGATGTTGCCAGGCCTTTAGTGGGTAATTACAAACTGGAAAGCAGACAATTCATTCAACAGGACTCTGTGGAAACTGAATTGGATTTTTTGATGCCGCCCAGAATAGAGTCCTTTTTAAGACTGAACCTGAATGGCCGATACGGTCAGGTTGATTCCATCATGCTGGCCGACACCCTTGCCACCCAGGTTTTTATTGAAAACGGTCGATGGAGTGTATTGAATGATCGTATGTTTTTTGAGTCGGATGCAAATTTTCTAAGGAATGATGAGTTTCGATATGACGGTATTCGGCTTACCCGTACTTCAAGAGATAATTCAGGCGAAATTATTGGGCTTTTCACTGTGATTGATATATGGCGTAAACAATAGCCTACGGACGAATATCTGTAAGAGGTGGTCATTTTCTCTCCTTTATTGCATAGTGGTTATTGCTGAAACATTCCTCTTTTCAGTCTCCCCTTGACACCTCCCCGCACCACGATTATTCTACACGGACATTAATACGGTTTTAATCCAATCTTTATTCTGCCATATATCGTGGTCGATCGTAACCCGGCCGACCTGTGTTGCGATCTGCCCGTCCCCCCTTAAGGCGCTTGCATGTCCCGCGTAAAAGACGAAATACAGACGTATGATGCCCAGGATCAACCTATAGAGTTCCAGGAGGGCTTCAATGTAAAAACAGTGATCGGCATTTTTTTCCTCGGGCTGTTCATGATCCCCGGATCGATCTATTTGAATCTGATCGCCGGTCAGAGTCTGGGGCCTGCAGCTGAATGGACGACCATCATCCTGTTTATCGAAGTCGCCCGCCGATCCTTTACTACGTTGCGCCGCCAGGAAATCTATATGTTGTACTATGTCGCCGCCAGTCTTACGGCGGGGGTTGGTCTGGCGTTATCGGGCGGTCCGTTTGCCCAGCTGATATGGGTTCAATACTTCCTGCAGTCACCTGGCGCTAAAGCCTTCGGCATTGATGATCAAATCCCATCCTGGATAGCGCCGCCTGCTGATTCCATTGCGATTATTGAACGGACCTTATTCCACCCGGACTGGCTGATACCGATCCTTCTGATTACTGTACTGCACATATTTAACCGGGCCAGCGCTTTTACTCTGGGTTATGGTTTATTTCGTATCACCTCCGATATAGAACGCCTTCCTTTTCCCCTGGCGGCGATTCAGGCTGAAGGGGCGACGGCCCTGGCCGAGAGTTCGGCGGGCAAAGAATCATGGCGATGGCGATCCTTCAGCATCGGCGCTATGATGGGGCTTGTCTTCGGTGCATTCTACATCGGGGTCCCTGCTATTACCGGCGCCCTTTTAAGCGAACCGATTACACTGATCCCTATCCCCTTCGTCGATCTGACCCGTAACACCGAAAGCATCCTTCCGTCGGTGGCGGTGGCCATCGAACTCGGACTTGGTCCCATCCTGACCGGGTTTGTGCTGCCTTACTGGATTGTAATCGGCTCTGCCATCGGGGCTATATTAACGATGATCCTCAATCCTATTCTGTATGATTTCGGTATCTTAAAAACCTGGTCACCGGGCATGGATACGATCCAGACGACCCTGGTTAACGATATTGATTTCTGGATGAGTGTACGTATCGGCACCGCCTTCTCCGTGGCGCTGCTGGGCGGATGGAGCATATGGACAAGCTTGAGAAAACGATCTAAAAATGCAAAAACACCAGGCAAACGAGGCAGTATGAAACTGCCGACAGGCCGTGGTGATTTTCCCCTGTCGGTTATATTCGGCGCATTTGTTTTATTGACGGTGGGATATATTGTTCTGAGCTGGCGTCTCGTCCCTGGTTTTCCGATTCTGTTCTTTGTTTTGTATGGGTTTATCTATACGCCCTTAAGTTCTTATGCCAGCGCCCGGTTACGGGCAATCACCGGAGCAGACCTTCAGTTTCCGTTGATCAAAGAAGCCACGTTTATCCTAAGCGGATATAAAGGGATCGATATCTGGTTTGCCCCCATCCCTATCTTCAATTATGGCGGGCAAGCCCAGGCTTTCCGTGAAATTGAGTTGACCGGCACCCGCTTTTCGAGTGTCCTGAAGGCAGAATTGCTGATGATCCCGGTGTTGTTGTTTTGCAGTTTGTTATTCTGGCACTTTATCTGGGGTCTGGCGCCTATTCCATCCCAGGCTTATCCGTATGCCCAGAAGTTCTGGCAACAACAGGCGACCATGCAGGCCCTGTGGTATTCCAGCACGACCGGTGCGGGGTTTGAAAACAGCTATTTACTTGAAGCGTTGAAAGTGCCCTATATGGTCAGTGGGGCTGTATTCGGTGTGGCGGCTTATGCCATCCTTGCGGTCTTTAATATGCCTGTCATGCTGATTTTCGGTATGATTGCCAGTGTAGGGACCGTCCCACATGCCTTTTTCCCACAATTATTCGGCGCGCTTCTGGGACGTTATTATATGGAGAAAAAATTTGGTCGCCAGAAGTGGCATAGATATACGCCCGTTCTGGCTGCAGGGTATGCCTGTGGCACAGGCCTGGTAGGCATGGCCACCGTCGCGGTGGCGTTAATTTCAAAAACCGTCTCGCCATTGGTGTATTAAGCTCTGCTATCACGCAAAACCAGCGTAATAGCAGAGCTGGTAGCCCATAGCGTGTAGCATATGACCTGATGATATAGTTTATTTCGTTATTGGCCCCACCTGCTCCCTGCCGCCCGCTCCCCGCTACCTATTCCTCTCTATCCATGTAATCTTTCACCTGTTCGATCACCTCAGGCATGATTTCCAGTAATTTACCCATCGGGCTTCCCGGCGAATTCAAATGTAATAATTGGGCGTTTTCACCCCGTATGACTAGAAAAGCGACCGGTTCGATGGATACGCCTCCCCCTGTGCCACTTCCTTGCTTCTGATCCCCTTCGACGCCAAAGCCGCCCGCACCGAAGCCTAAAGATATTTTAGATACCGGGATAACAAACGTTTCTCCGACCTGGAGGGGTTTTCCGATATGAACTTCCGTATCTGCAATTTTTCTTAGTTGTTCCAGAACCGTTTGAATGATCTCATTAACAGCCATGGCATCTCCTTTTGGAAAGCAACGTGTTATATAAATATAAAAGATACAAAAAAAATGCCTACTAATTTATAAGGTTTAATAGAATTGGAAGGTTGGCGTGTCCCTATATTTTTGATTTGCCTTGACACCTAACCACATGTTATGTACATTTCTGTTTGGTACATTCCTGTTGATATAGCATGGCAAATAGATACCTATCTTAAACTTAATATTATCACCGAATTGACATTGGGTTATCATCGCTCAAAGGAGTGGGATCTTATGAAAATGTTGACCGACAAACAAAAAAATGTATATGAATTTATAAAACAGCAGGTAGGTCAGGTAGGATTTCCACCCAGTGTGCGGGAAATTGCCCAGGCGTTCAGAATCAGCACACGAGCCGCCTATGATCATTTGCGAGCTATTGAAAAGAAGGGGTATATACGTCGTGATCCGATGAAGCCGCGGGCTATTGAAATCATCGGATTTAGAGGACTCGGTCTACGAAACAGTGATGAGGTCGCCATGATCCCATTGGTCGGCCGTGTAGCCGCAGGTCAGCCAATACTGGCAGACGAGAATATCGAAGATTATATGGCCTTTCCTGCGTCGATGGTCCAGAGCGGCAATGTGTTCGCGTTGAAAGTCAACGGCCAAAGTATGATTGAAGATGGAATATTGGACGGAGACTTTGTGCTTGTTCGTGAGCAGATTGTAGCTGAACGAGGCGAAACCGTCGTCGCCCTGCTCGGTGACGAGGCCACGGTAAAACGGTTCTATCCTGAAAAGAATCAAGTCCGTCTTGTTCCTGCAAACGCTGCAATGCAGCCCATAATAACAGATGATGTAAGTATTGTGGGGAAAGTGGTCGGCGTATTCAGACGGCTGAACTAAGGGTCTGTCTAAATATACATGAGTTTGAATTATATCGTATCGAGGCAGTAGGCTTTCCGTTAGCCTACTGCCTTTTTATATCTTATTTAGAAAAAGAATAAGCTGAACGCCAGGCGGCTATAACTGCTAAACCATATAACCCGATCGCGAACCAGTATAAACTTTGAAATCCGAAAACCATGGCGTGATACTCGAGCATGCCGCCTGTCATGGCGCCGAGTAGGTTGAAAGACATGGCCTTAGATGGGCCCCCATATTTTCTCAGGAGGACCGAAAATATAATTCCACCGAAGAACACCGGACAGGTTAACAACACAACAGCCGTGAGCTTTCCGGTAAATGTGGCAGTCGGGGACCCTTGCATGGCAATCAATAACCCACCCAGCACACTGGTCAATAATAGCGTACCACTCGGCCATATACGATTTATACGGACACAGGCGACCAGGACATTCGCCAGAAAGGCCATGATTAACACGCCAACGATCGTAATGCCGACCACCTGCCAGGTATTGCCGAATTGCAAGCCCATTTCTGTTATCCCTTTTGTTTCAACCAGCATAAATCCCGCACCTAAGAGGTAAAAGGCTTTGCTGCCCGTTGCCGGTCGCCAGATATCGAAACGTTTAAGTAATATCGCGGTTGCGGCAGCCATAAGAAGGAATAACAACATGTAGGACAACGGATAAGTTCGTACGGCCATATAAAAAAACGGCCAATCATCGGTAGGTAAATCCACCAGGACCGGCGCATTTCTGTAAACTGAGGTAACATCGGTAAATCCGGTGGTCTCAAGTAAGCCAGGATCAATATTGATCTGATCATCATTATGCTGAATAAATATAACACCACCGTCATATCCTGATCGAATACATATCGGTGGACGTCCATCAAAGACTTGCTCCATCATCAGGTACAGCTTGCGGCCGAGCACCTCCGAAATCATGGCAAAGGTTAAACACATGGTTCCGTCATTCGTCAGTCGTTTACGCGCCTCCTGCAATCCTTCCATAGTATATACATAGGAATCTATCCTGAGATTGGAAGCCTGACTCAGGAGTATATGCGAATCCAGCAAACCATAGATAATCATTTCATAGAATCCGGTACCCTGTCTGAAAAATGAACGGGCATCGTTGATCGACACCTTTACACGGGGATTGCTGTAGGGCGCTTCGGGGTGGTAATACGCCCCTATTTAATAAATAGCGGGGTCTATTTCCACAGCATCAATGGTGTCCACACCGGCACGTAAGGCGGCGGCAACGTCATTCCCCGAACCAGCTCCCACGATTGCTACACTTCGAGGCGTGTCTATAAGCATGTATGGGAAATCATAATAGTGACCTGTGGCTGCCGTTTCCCCGTCTTCCTTCCGATACACACTGCTCTCAGAAAGATCATGCGCGTTCTGGAAGAAATGTCCTTCTGCGCGTATGGTCACCTGACCTCTTTTTCCGGGGCCATGCTCCAGGAGTTGATAGGGTGAATAAATCGGATACCAGGGGAAGTGTACAGGCCAAACGAGTAGAATCAGGATGCCGAGGGCCAGGCATCCTCCGAGTAATTGGGCATAATAATGTGAGCTTAAGAATATCATAAGCCCGACACCGACCAAACCGAACCAGACCGCCGGCGGTGTCCAGAGATAGCTCAATAAAATACTCAGACCTACCCCGAGAATACTTCCCATAAGAATAAGGCCGTATCCTTTCAGAGGCGTAACGCGATGTAACAGGATACCACAGAGTTGGCCAACAGGCAGCATGGTAAGACAGATAAGTAAAAAAGTGAGGCCTAAGAAGAAACAGATGGCGATAAAATGTGGAATCGTTGTTGCAGAACCAAAACCCATATTGGCCTGTTCTATAATCGGAGTCACATTCAGGGCATCCATAGGTATCCCTACAGGCAAACCGAGAGGATGTAAACCATGTCGCAGGACTAAAAACATTCCTATCTGTAAGAATAAGAGCCCCGGGGACCACAGCAGAGGAAGCTGTTTCTTCCCCGCAAGGGCATATCCCAGCCCCAGACCGGCAAAACAGGATAGTAAGGTATAATTCTTATAAAAGGCAAAAAATTCGAAGATCGTACTATGCCAGCGTATTAAGCTCAACTCAAGAAAAAGGCTTAAACCGGAAGCAAGAAGAATTGCCGCAGGCACATAATGAAATGGTGTATTACAAATGTGGTTAAATTGGTCATCTGCCAGGCGTTCCAGTTGAAACTTCGTTCGATTGAAAAGCTGATGTAGACCCCACATGGCGGAGACGCTTAACAATAATAGAATACCAGGGAGAATGTAGAGACCGTCATTTTTTGGTGTATCCGGCAGGAGTCTGGTGCATACGATGAGCAATGAGGGGAGGAGAAGAAGACCATACAGCACGGTGCGAATGCAGGACAAATAAAATGGCAACATACATTTATAGGGTAAGACTTAATTCGTCTTCTATATACTTTCGACTTATCATTGCGCTCTCCAGCGGCGTGTGGGTTGTGTCGTCCAATTCAACAACGGCCCAGCCGTTATAGGCGATGTCCTTTAGTGCCTGCACGACGCCGGGTAAATCAATGAGCCCCTCTCCCAGTTCGTAAAATTCATTATTCCGAATGTCTTTCAAGTGGATGTATTGTATCCGGTCGGCATACTTGTAAATGGTGTCTACTGGATCGGTTTCTCCACGAACCAGATGGGCTATATCAGGCGCCAGAGCGATAAGTGCGCCATCTGTTTCCCGACAAAACTGATCTAACTGGTCTCCAGTCTCGACCATGGTGCCGGAATGGGGATGATAGCATGCCAGAACGCCAACCTCTTTGCACGCCTGACCGATGACATGCAACGCTTCATAAAACCGGTTATATTCGCTGTTTGTATATATGCCATCGAGGTTCATTCCACCGCCGAGAATCAAATGGCGACATCCGATTTCTCGCACAAAATGCATGGCATTGATAATCGCTTGTTGCTCATACTCTTGCAATCCAGGATCAATGAAAAGCCCGGAACAATACATCGAAGCCATTTTTAATTCGTACTTATCCATTAGACGGATCAGCTCTTGAGGGGATTTGTAGGCTTCTGTTTCCAGATAGGTGTCCTTTTGATTTTTATAGGCACTGGTCAGGCGGGAGACATATCCTCGCCAGGTATCGGTGGCTATAGGCGGAAAACTGAATGTCTCGAAGGCCTTGAAGCCCGCCTGAGCAATATCAGTCAGGGCCGCCTGCACATTATCGCGCCAGGTAATCGTATGGTATGCAATGGAAATCATCAGAGTTAATTCACCAATTCCTCAACTTTATGGAATGCCCCAATTCCCGGGATTGATCAGATTCGGATCATTAAGCCCCATGGTTTGTGCCATGGAGAGTATATCCGGCGTTAACCCGGCTCCATCTGACACAGAGACGGCTTCATCAAGGTAAGACACTCGATCTGCCCCGACAATAATCGTGGATATCGATGGATTGGAAAGTACGAAGCGCAAGGCAGTTTGAGGAAGGGTATAATCCGAACCGGTCAAACGGGTTAATGTCTCCGTATGTTGAGCTAATATCTTCAGATGAGGCGGTAAATGTTTGGCTTTTCCGGTCAGGGCGCCCTTGAGCAATGCTGATCGGATGATAAGGCCTATATCCTGTTCTTGTGCAACAGGTATAACCCTTGAGGCCGCACGCTGGTCAAAGATATTGTAGGCTATTTGGAGGGTGTCCCATCGGCCATCATGTATGGCCATCAGCGATGCTTCTTCGCTATAGGATGAATAGCCGATATAGCGAATTTTACCTGCGGTACGTGCCTGTTCAAGTTCATCCATCACCTCACCATCCTGCATCATGCGTTTTTCAACGTCCACGATATCGCGACCATGGATTTGGATCAAATCGATGGTATCCGTCTGCAAACGCGACAGGCTCCGGTTAATGGAGGCACGAATATGGCTACGAGACGCATTGCAGGAAAAACCCTCTTCAAGACGATGGAGGCATTTCGTCGCCAACAGGAACTCAGTACGCCTGTTATGTATTGCCCGGCCTATAATTTCTTCACTGTCACCGTAATCGGCGGCGGTATCAATGAAGTTGACGCCTTTATCCAAAGCCTTATTCAGCAGCAGTTCGGCATCTGTTGCATCTGGTTTATTCGGAGCAGCGCCTGTACGAATTCCGTATTCCAGACCTAATTCAACAGTGCCGAGAGCAATTTCAGACACAAAAAGGTCGGTGCGACCTAAACGGCGAAACACCATATTTCACCTCTCGTAACAATGTACCAGATACCAGACACACGAGTTCAGGTCGGCAGAAATAATAAGACATTTTACAGGTTAAAAGTTGTCATATCCAAGTAGGCGAGTATCCAGTACTTCAATTTCATGGACTCCCGCTTAAAACATGCGGGAATGACACGTTGTAGAATTGTCGCATAACTTCTGCCGCGATGCAATAGGGTCTGCGCGTAACTCAGTTATATAATGTCTGGTTTAAAAAAGAAAAAATTCGATCCCAGGCGTCTTTTGACGCATTGACATCATAAGCTCGCTTATCATTTTCATTCATGAAGGCGGCGCCGACCCCAGGATACATGATAATATCCACGGACTTTCCAATTTCGGTAGAAGCCTGTTTGAATGCTCTGATGCTCAAGGCAGGTATCCCTCTGTCATCTTCACCAAAGATGCCGAGAATCGGGCAGGTAATCCTCTCGAGGCTATCTTTTTCATTGATCAAACGACCATAATTTACGATGCAGGCATCGAGATCAGTAATGGTCAGTGCCATGGTAAGGGCATACCCACCTCCCATAGACCAGCCTATGGCCCCCAGGCGATTGGGAATCACATCTGTAAGGGTTTTTAAATAAGCTGTGACGGCTTTCATATCCTGTATCGCCCGTTGATTCGGAATGCTTCTCATCAACGAACCGGCATCTTCCGGCGTTTTGGCTATATGGCCACGGTACAGGTCAATAGCAATGGCGACATACCCTCTTTCAGCCAATAAATCAACATTTTGCTTTATCCAGTCATTGAGTCCCCACCATTCGTGAAATACAACAATCGCTGGAAAGGGCCCCGGACCGCTCGGAGTGGCCAGATACGCCTCTATAGTTTCTTCCCCGCTTTTATACTTTACCAGCTGACCGGTTTCACTATGGGCCGGAAGTACGCCGAGAAAGAAAACCAGCATACTCATGGTATAAAGAGCAATCAGCGATTTCATAGATTTTTTCCCTGATTATTCGGTCAACATAATGATATGCTCGGTAACACATTGAGCCAGGGCATTAAGATCATACCCTCCCTCCAGGAATGAAACCAGCCGAGATTCACACAGAACATCGGCAAGGTCCATAACGATGTGCATCATATCAGCGAATCCCTCTTCGGTAACTGTCGTGCCGGAAAGGGGATCATCGCAGTGGGCGTCAAAGCCGGCAGACAAAAAAACAAGATCAGGATCATACCGGGTCACGGCCGGGGCCACGATGTCTTTAAACGCCTTAATATATATTTCATTTCCCGCTCCGCCGGCAACGGGCATGTTCAACGTGTATCCTTCTCCATCTCCTTCACCACATTCCCCGGATAAACCCGTAAAAGGGTAGTGCGGAGATTGATGAATACTTATGTAAAACACCGTGGGATCTTCTTCGAAAATCTGCTGGGTACCATTGCCATGATGGACATCCCAATCAATGATAACCACCCGTTCTGCATGATGCCGCTGTTGGGCATAACGCACGGCAATAGCAATATTGTTAAAGATACAGAATCCCATCCCCCGGTTACTTTCTGCATGATGTCCTGGTGGTCTCATGCAACAAAAAGCATTATCCACCCGACCGTCTATGATCGCATCCACTCCTGCTAAACCGGCGCCAGCAGTCAATAAGGCCGCCTGATAAGATTCCTGACATATGGTGGTGTCTCCGGTAGGCAGATCACGCAAATTCTGCCTACACCATCCTGGTACCGCATCAACATACGATGGTTCATGAACGGTTTTAATCCACGATAAGTCAGCAGATACAGGTTCAAGATGGATCAGATCATGTAATGGTGAACCCGGCTCTCGCGATTTCTCATCCTCTACATGTGACAGGATAGCCTGTATTCTTTCTGGCCGTTCCGGATGAAAAGGGCCGGTGTGGTGTAACACATGATCAGGATGAAATATAAAGGCGGTCGGCATAGGCTATATAACTCAGGGACGACCATGATATCTGACCGCCCCTGAGTTTGAAAGGATTAATCACGGACTCTTAATCACGGTTATCTTTGGAAAGGTTTTCATAATATTTATTCACAAGATCCCGGTATTTTGCCGGCACCTCTTCATCACGCGCCATATGCAAGCGTTCGCGTTCGGTCATATTCTGCAGTTGGTCACGTATACCAAGGTGCACATCCAGGAGGGCGCTGGCTATACCTTGATGCAATTCATGCCACTCGCCACGATCAATTTTCCAGGGTTCATTGCCAAGGGCCGTAGCCCGATTCAATTGATCTCGAAGTTGTTGCCCTTGCGGCGTATTCTGTGGCGTCTGGTTAGATAAATCCTGAAGCTGTTGGAGCTGCTGTTGATAGTCTTGTGAAAGCCGATTCAGGGATTGCTGATCTGGAATGCCCCGGTTCATTCGGTCTAATTGTCGCTGAACATTCTGCCAGTCTGTCATGGCATTACGCGCCTGAGCCTGTGCCTGTGCAAGCTGATCCTGATCAGGCATAATTAAACTTTCCTGCGCTGTACGAACCTGCTCGGCCAATTGTTTCAAGTCTTCCTCAAGATCCTGCTCAGCCCGGGCTGAGCGTTCTAATGAATTAGAATTGAGAAGCCCTTTGGACCGCTCAATCTTCTCATCCAATCCCCCCTCATCGATAGAACGTCTGGCTTTATCGGTCGCTTCTGCCGTCTGAGGTTGCTCTTGATTAGCCCGTCTGGTCAGGTATTCCAGATCATTTCTCAGCCGTTCAAGTTCCTGTCTTGTCTGTTCTTTGGCCTCCACCACATCCCGAAGCTGCTTACGGACGAATTCTTTAACCTGGCGCCCTTTGTCCGCTTCACTGAGGCTGCCGCGTCCATCGCTGAGGGCCTCGATACGGGTTTTGACACCGGAAAAATCCCGTTCTTCCTCTTTTTTCAACTGATTCACCGCCCTGGAAAGCTGTTCCTGGCGTGTGGCCAACCGGTCCGCCCTTTGTACGGCATTTCTGACCAGCTGTTCCAGCGACTGCCCCTGCGCTCTTTGAAGCTGTTGGGTGGCATCTTCGAGCCGTTGTAGGGCTTGCGAACCCTGCCCCGCCGCTTGTAGCGGATTATTTCGCTGCAATTGTTGGGCAGACTGGCCCATTTCCTCAGACCCCTGCCGTAGTCCATTCATCGCACTGTCCAGCGATTGGTTCATATCCTGCGACCGTTGCTGCTGTTGCTGGGGATTGTTGGACATTTGCGACAACTGCCGGGACATTTCTTCCGCTTGTTGCCTTAATTGTCGCTGTTCGCGGGTCAGGCGATCCAATTCACGACGGCGTTCCGACTCCGATTGCCTGTCATTGTCGGTCATCTGTCGCATTTGATTATTCAGTTGTTGCTGTCTACGAGCCAGCTCTTTAACCCGGTTTAATGATTCTTCAATGGTCTTATTTTGTTGCTGGGCCTGTGATGCTTGATCCGGCGTTTCATATTTGTTATCATCATCTTTCAGTTCAAGTTCAGAGGTATCCGACAAATCGAGAGGGGCGCCACTGGCCATCTGATTTCTGGCGTTGACGATCATATATTCACGTACCAACGCATCAACCCGCATCAGGGCCGTCAAGGCTTCCCTTTCTAAAGGCAGGGCCTTATCCGCAGAGGCGATCCGAAGCTGTCCAGATGCTTTTTCCATCGGCTCCAGCGCTTCTTCCAGGATGTCGGCCATTTTCATCACCTCTTCATCCATGCCCCCCTGAAACCGCATAAATGTCATGGTTTCTTCCGCTTTGGTACGGACGGCATCCTGGGCTTCTGCAATCGCACCAAGATCCTCACTGGTCTGTCCTGCTGTGGCGCGTTTCTCATTTATTTTTACGCGCCAGGTTGCTGAGACGATTTCTTTCTGCTGCTGGGTAAGACGGCCGGGTTCAAACCCGGCGACGCCGCCACCGCCACCGCCACCGCCGCCACCGCCACTTCCCTGCCGATAGATTTCCTCAAACGGTTTGACTTCAAGAAAATATAAATCCGTTGATGTCGTCCCCTGATCACCACGACGGTCACTGGCTGTCGCATAATAGGATATAAAATCACCCGGCTGGACGGCCAGTTCCTCGAGGTAAACCATATACTCTCCATCCCACACGGTACCACGGGATGTTTCCCCCTTAAGATTAATCTCTTTTTCCTCTCCTCCGTTTATAGAGTAAGAAAGGGAAAAGGCCGACAGTCCGAAATCGTCTTCTGCTTCCGCCCGAATCAGAACTTCATCTATGGGAGACGCCTTGGTATCTCGTCCCGGTTCAATGATGGTCACCCGAGGTTCGCGATCAGGCAGGGCACGAATATAATATTCCACCGGATTGCTGTTCGGCAAATTATCCCTATCGAGCAGATTAATGGTATATGATAAATCTTCCCGGACGGTAAAGGAACCGGTCAGCGTCACCTCATCTGTTTCCAACGCCATCTTTTTTTTATTGCTGAAGGTTAAACTTCCGGTTTCGACAGGTTTGCTTGCAGTGATGGTTAAAGTCACCGTGGTGCCGATCGGCGCGGTGATATCTCCTCGATCTTCCTCTGTCTTGGCAGCCAGACCCGTATAACGAGGATAACGGTAAGCTACGTCTATCCGATCAACATATGGCGGATCATATACAGTGATCTTAAAGGTGGGAGATTTCGTTGAGGTTGTATTGACGTAATATTCGGTATGGTCTACAACACCGGTTAATTCGTAGGTGAATGTACCGTCTATTTCTGTTTCGAACATGTCGACCGGATACCACTCATCCTGATTTTCCTGGCGGGAGAACAAACGAGCCTGAGGTAATAATTTACCCCCGAGTCGCGCTATGATGGTTTGATTGCCGCCACGAGGGATGCGTACATCGCCTGGTTCAACAGAAACATCGGTGGGCATCAAAGGTCCAGAGCGATCCCAGGGGGTTGCCAGCCGCATGGCCGTTCGGCCGAACAGATTAATGTCCTGCATGGCAAACACAGTGAGCAGGACCAGCGCCAGGACCGCTAACCCTTCTGACCGGTGAAGCCGTTTGCGGTCAACCACATGACGGAAATCTATTTTTGCGGAATGATCGGATACGTGCGCCAGAAGTTTGTCAAGAAACGCCTTTCGCATGCCTTCCATAGGTTGATTTTCAAATTCTATCGCACTGACAAACGCATCGTTTAATTCCGGATATCGTTCTTCTACATATCGGGCGATTTGAAGTTCTGTCGGGACCTGACGCAACGGTAGAATAAGATAGCGGTACAGGACAACACCTAAGATGCCCAGACAGGCAATAAAAAGGATGGTCCGGACCATCTGGGTCAGGTTGACCATATAATCTGCCGCCAGACTCAGGCCGATAAAAAGAACGCCGACTACAACGATAATAGACAATCCCTGTAAAAAGATGGTCATACGCCACTGACGGAGCACCTGATCCAGGTAGGTGCGAAGTTCGGTAGCCTGCGTATTCATAATCCGTCTCCTTAGGTCCAAACTCACAATCGATGCATTTTTATGTATTATATTATAAATACATCTGGTTCTCTGGTCAGCTTCATTTTCACTCTGAGGTCTATTGTCTTATCTCATCACCGGTGTGTACGGCTGGCCAGAAAGGTCTCACCGAGCACGACGGCCAGTAAAAACAAGGACAAATACCACCATAACCGTTGTCTGCGTTCAATTTCTGCGTTCTGCATCTGATTGGCTTGAGATTTCATCTCCTGCGCTTCCTGGCTTTCCGTTATTGGATTAATGACCGCCACAACAAACTCTTCTATATCCATCCGTGTAAAATCAGATTCACGGGTGTCCAGGTTGATAGCAAAATGTCCCTCATCTCCGGCGCCGCTACGGGCATATAGGCCGGGCTCAGTTGTCTCTGTAAACAAGGGCATCTCTGTGTCGGATCGTTCGATTGTAATGGGCACATTGGATGGAGAGATGACGGTAGTTACATCATCAGGTAATCTAACGGTTTCACCGACCAGGTGATAATATGTTGACCTGCGGTCGTCAAAGGAACCCTGAGCGGCCAGATAATCCACACTCTGATATAGAAACGGTACAAAAACGCCACGTATGGGTAAATCGTTCCAGGACAGGTCCAGTGTAGACGTAAACATGAGGGAGCGGCCCCGACCTAACTGTTTCTCCAGTATTGCAATCTTACCATCATCATATTTACCCAGGACGATACTCGCAGAATCAGCCTCTATTCGGGCGACTTTGAAAAACCTGGCGGTTCCGAAATCTCCATGATGAGGACCAGCAAACGGCTGAAAGATAGGATGCTGGTAGTTGATATCGGCCAGGGCCTCAAACTGATCTCGCCGTATATCTTTTGGTCGGATTGATTCAATGCGCCCTGGTAACAACTCTCCAAAAGACGTATTAAAAATGTTAGGCGATACGGATCGACTCTGGCCGATCATGATTCCCCCACCGGATTTCACATACTCAACCAGGCGCGTCTTTGCGGCACGGGGCAGCGTCCCTACATCCGCCATAATGACCGTATGATATCGGCCTAAGGCAATGGAAGTAAGTTCTGATACGGGACGCACATCAACGGTCATGGGTGGATCCTGACGCAAGCCCAGTGCCTGGGAAAGATAATAACCCGCGCTTGACTGGCTCCCCCGTGTGGATCGTTCCTCTACGATGAGGACCCGTAACGGCGATGGCATATTCACTGTAAAATAAAAGGTATTGTCTATCGGCAGGTCATCGTTCCCCATGGTGATCTTACCCGTATTGGCGTCGGATCTGAACGTCTGGCGGAATGTGACTACCTGGCCTGATTGGGAGGGGATGCTGACCCGTTTGGTGGCTCCCGTATTTCCATTTACATCCAGGGTCATATCCCCTTGAAAGGGTGATGTTCCGAAGTTTTTAACGCGAACGACCACATCTTGTGTCCGTTCTGATTCGGTAAGCGGCCTTGGGATATCGGCTTCTGTAATGGCAATATTGACATCGCGCTCATCCCACACATCGATCATTTTGAGTTGAACATCCGAACTAAGCTGCCATCGTGTCGCTTGCCGGTCCCATCCAGCTTGGTGGAAATCGGATATCAGATAGATCGTCCGGTCATCAAAATCAGAAAGGGTAAGCTGATCATCGGCAGAGCGGAGGGCTTCTATGTAATTGGTCCCCTGATAGGAAGGCCGGACACGTGTCTGAATCAAGCCGGCCAGATCTGCATGTTCGGAACCGACCTCTCTTAAAACCCGGGCTTGAGTTGAAAACGACATTAAAACAACCTGATCACCGATGTGGAGATCGCCCAGTAATTCGAGTGCACGTCGTTTAGCGAGATCCATTCGGTTACCGAACCCCATGCTGTATGAGTTGTCTATCAGTATAGCCATGGCTTTAGGCGCTGGTCCGGCGAAGGCAGCATTTTGCATGTCTTTTAAAAACGGCCGAGCGAAGATCATGGCCAGAACGGCGCAAGCTGCCATTCGAAGCAACAAGAGAAGCAGGCGGCGTAATCTCTGCTGCCGTACCACAGCTTTTTGTGATATTTTCAGGAACCTTAATGTGCTGAAAACATGGAGTCGCGCCCGTTGCCGTTTAATGAGATGCAAGAGCAACGGGACCAGAGCGCCCAGGGCGCCATACAAGAACAAAGGTGTTAGAAAGGTTAAGCCCATGGGATATGAGTACTCAGAGAATATACGGAAAGGCCATCATCATTTTCAATAACGGTGGGATCGTTTACTTAAATAGAAAAACAGGGCGAAATCAAGAGGCTGGCTGGTATCCATTTTCAAATAATCCACCTGGATTTTCGCACAACCCGTCCGGTTTTCTTCCATGAAATGTTCTACCGCCTGTATATAATCATCTCGAATCAATGTAGGAACGACCATGATCTGTTCGCCGGTTTCCGAATCTTCAAATTTAGCCGTGTCGGTAAAAGGAAAGGTCATCTCGTCTGGATCAACAATATGGAACACGATCACATCATGTCCTTTGAACCGAAAGTGCTGCAATGCGTCCATCGTCCGGCTGGTATCATCAATCAGATCGGATATTAAAATCACCAATCCACGTCGGCTGATGGAATCGGCCAGTTCATGCAGCGGTTTCCCCATGTTCGTTTCCTCACCTGCTGTAAGCCGGTCGAGAAGAGAGAGTATGGCATACACATGTGAGGCATTTGATCGCGCTGGTAAAAAGTCACTGATCTGTTGATCAAAGGTGATCAAACCCACGCCATCCCTTTGCTGGCGGATAAAATAGGCCAGAGATGCAGCCAGATATGATCCATATTCAAGCTTAGTCAGGCCGTTTGATCCATATCCCATGGAGGCGCTGCGATCAAGCAGAATGAAACACTGCAGGTTGGTTTCGTCCTCGAATTCTTTAATATAATATCGGTCTGACCGTGCGAAAGCTTTCCAATCGATATGGCGAATATCATCTCCTGGCGTATATTGCCTGTACTGGGCAAACTCTACACTGAATCCCCGATATGGACTTTTGTGCAGGCCGGAAACAAACCCCTCTACAACAACCCGGGCACGAAGATCAATAGGAGAGATACGAGAGAGGATATGTGGATCAAGGAAACGAGGAAGTTCAGACATAATTATATGATCAGGACCGCTTAAGAAAAGAAACTCAGTGTATTACATATCTGATTGAGGGGCGGGGACGGCTTCCAGCAACCGTCCTATGATATCTTCGGATGTGATTTTTTCTGCATCAGCATAAAAGTTGGTTAAAATCCGATGCCGAAGAACCGGATAAGCGAGCGCCCGGATATCTTCACAGGCCACATGACCACGGCCATCGAGTAAAGCCCGGGCTTTACCACCCAGAATCAAGTATTGCGAGGCACGCAGACCTGCTCCCCAGGTTACCCAGTTTTTAATATAATCCGGCGCATCCGCATGGGTAGGCCGACTCATCGTTGCCAACCGGACTGCATATCGAGCGACTTGCTCAGAGATTAAAACTTCCCGGACGATTTTTTGGTATTCACTCACATCGTCACCGGATAAAACCTTTTCAACGGAAGCAATCGTTGCTGAAGTCGTAGTGGTAGCTACCGCGACCTCATCCTCCTCTTTTAAATAATCAATATTTATATTAAACATAAATCGATCGAGCTGGGCTTCAGGGAGCGGGTAGGTCCCTTCCAACTCAATCGGGTTTTGCGTGGCCAGCACGAAGAAAGGCTCACTGAGTTGGTAAGTCGTTCGTCCGGCCGTAACATGGTGTTCCTGCATGGCTTCCAGAAGAGCGGCCTGAGTCTTAGGAGGGGTCCGATTGATTTCATCAGCCAGAAGAATGTTGGTGAAGATAGGGCCCTGGATAAATGTCAATGATCGTTGCCCTGTCGCTTTATCCTCTTCCAGTAATTCAGTGCCGGTGATATCTGCAGGCATCAAATCCGGTGTAAATTGAATTCGCTTGAATTCGAGATCTAAAATTTCAGCCAGGGTATTGACAAGTAAGGTTTTTGCTAACCCCGGCACCCCGGTAATCAGGCAGTGCCCACCGGCGAACAGGGTGATCAGAACCTGTTCCAATACCTCATCCTGCCCGAAAATAACTTTACGAACTTCATGAAGGATCTTATCTCGTCCTCCTTGTATCTGCTCAATACGCCCTTTTTCAAGACCATCTTCAGACACGGCAACCGTGTCATCTGTTGAAGGCATCAGGGTAGTCCTTTCACCTTTTTAGCGGTTTCGTTCCTGTGGGTATCAAGGGCGTTTTTGATACGCCCTGTATGGATCCATTGCACGGTGACACGATCAAACAAGTTCCCCGTTACTTAACATATCTCGGACACTTTATACAGCTGGTTGGACTGGATATCCCCGTGTTTTGTTGGGGTCAGAATTCTGAGTAATAATTTTTATACTACCTTTTCATGTGATTTGAAATATTCAATGGTTTTTTTTAATCCTTCTTCGAGTGGTGTTTTCGCTTCCCATTGCAGAATCCGATTGGCTCTTGAGGTATCGGGTCGTCGTAACCGGGGGTCATCTTGAGGCAGTGGTTCGTAGACAATAGAACTGGAACTATTACAGACACGAATAATCGTCTCAGCCAGTTCCAGTATGGTTATTTCATTCGAGTTTCCGATGTTTACAGGGTAGTGTTCTCCTGAATGAACAAGTTTTACTAACCCATCAATCAGATCCTCATAATAGCAGAAACTCCGGGTCTGTTGTCCTTCGCCAAATACGGCAAGCGGCTTTCCCTGAATCGCTTGCGTTATAAAGGACGGCATGGAACGACCATCGTTAGCTCTCATCCGCGGCCCGTATGTATTAAAGATACGAACAATGCGCGTATCTACCTGATGGATCCGGTAGTAGGCCATCGTCATTGCTTCAGCAAATCGCTTCGCTTCATCATACACCCCGCGAATGCCTACAGGGTTGACATTTCCCCAATAACTCTCAGGCTGGGGATTTACGAGCGGATCACCATAGACCTCTGAGGTGGAGGCTAAAAAGAAACCGGCATTCTTAGCTTTGGCAAGACCAAGAGCGTTATGTGTACCGAGCGCCCCCACTTTTAATATCTGAATGGGAAATCTTTCAAAATCTATTGGACTCGCCGGGCTGGCCAGATGCATGACAAAATCCACATCCCCATCTACGTGTATATGCGACGAGACATCATGTTTCAGGAATACGAAACGTTCATGCTCGAAAAGGTGCTCAATATTGGAACGACGTCCTGTAATATAATTATCCACTGCGACTACGGAATGACCATCTGATAAGAGACGATCGCAGAGATGAGACCCTAAAAACCCTGCGCCGCCGGTCACTACAATTTGCACCGATTCGCTCCTCCGCCTGGATCAGGCTTCTTGTGTTATTCACTCTTGCGTCATAATTTTGAATTGAAGGTCTTCTATTTTTGTTCGAATTTTCGCTTCATATTTACCATTGGGTGCATGCTCTATATAGCCGACGTAAGCATCCATGGCGCCTCGATAATCTTTTTGGGCCATAAGTACATTACCTAGATTATAGTAGAGCGTAGAAGAGGATGGGGCTATTTTTAACGCCAACCGATATTGCTCTACGGCCTTATTATATTTTTTGGTTTTGACAAATATGTACCCCAAGCTTGTATAGGCGGCCGTAGAGGAAGGGAGCAGCTTTATAACCTGCTGATAAGATCCGATCGCTTTATCCCATTTTCCATTCTGCCGATAAGCGCGAGCCAGAATACGATGAAAACTCACCTCGTCCGGCTCGACCTGAGACAATTTTTCATAGGCGAATATGACTTCAGGCCAATTTTGAAGCTTGTAAGCGATGGCGCCATAGGTTTCCATGAGGATTTCATTATCAGATTGGTCTTTCATTACTTGCTGATATTGATCCAGGGCTTCTTTTAATCGGCCGCTGGTTTCATAGGCCGCAGCCAGACCGTGATGGGCATCATGGTCTTCCGGATTTACCTTGATCGCATGTTGATAGGCTTTTATCGCTTCTGAATATTCCCCCATCTGTTCATGGGCATAGCCCAATGAAAACGCGATATCGGCATCATCCGGTGTTAAAGCCAGGGCTGTGGCATAGGCGTCAACCGCGTCCCGGTATGCCTTCCGGCGTTCATAGACATAGCCCAGGATATACAGATAATCCGCATTGAGCGGATTCAGTGTGACCGCCTGCCGATAGGCGGTCAGGGCGTTATCTATATCTCCCTGTTTATCGTAGGCATATCCCAGAGAGAAATAGGCATGGGCAAAATCAGGATTGGCTTCTACCGTTTGTCTGTAAACACGAATGGCGTTCTCGATATCGGCGGATGTATTTAATTCGAGAGGGACAGGCATTTCAATGTTCATCCGCCCTGATATCCCGACACGATTACGGAACCGGGTTCGGGCTTCTGCCGAGAGATTTTCATCCCTATTCATATTTGTTTCTGATATGGCAACCCCATAGAGCATATCTATTAAATGATTCACGGCGCGTGATCGATTGTTATTCGCTATCGGGGTGGTCGCTGATTTTATGACCTCGCCTGTTTCACCGCTGATAATCGAGGCCGTGAGGGAAAGGGATTTTTCTTCGCCTTCAAAAGCCCCGGTAACAATGGACTCGGCATATAGTAAACCGCTTAATCCGATTACGGTTTCTCGATTCAACACACCGGATGGTTTCAAATCCTGTTCATCCATTATGCTCCTGACAAACGAGCCATCTGTTGTAACCAGCCCCTGTTTCACCCTGATTCTTACCGACATGGTGGCACTGAAAGCTGTACGAAGCCAATTCAACTTGGGATTGCCTGTTTTATTTTCAAAGGGTAATACCGCTATGTCCGCCGGACCCGAGAGGGGATCAATGTTTATTTCGTCACCCAGAGTCGCAGACTGTTTAGGGACAGTAGAACCGCATCCGATGAGCACCATCGCGACACAAATTCCAATAAGAAAACGTTCCAAAATATCCCCCTTATGCAAACACTGCCGTCGTGTTGACCTTGAATAAACCCATACCAAAATTACAACAGAAGCGATCCGACTGTCAAGCGCTCTTTTAATCACCCATCGTCCGGAATACCTGTTGACAGTCATTTTATGAAAAGCTATAATCGACGATGGTCTCATTGTGTCATAAGATGTCATGATACAATCTGAGAATAAATTAATACCTACCGGAGGGAAATATGTTCGTAGATTTAAGAAATCAGGCGACGGTACGCACGGGTGAAGCGTTGGTCAATCATTTAAAACAATTCAAACTGGAATTGAAGATATCGGCCGGGGTGTGGTTTTTTGCACCTGGACAAATACGGTTTCATGAAGCCTATATGAATCCTTATACCATCGAAGAGCGGCTGGACATCGCCGCAGAACTTGCAGAGTACGGTTTATGTGGCATAGAAGCACATTACCCCAATGAGATTAACGAAGATAACGCCCACCTGTACCAGCAACTCGAGAAGGATACCGGGATCCGCTTACTGACGGTTATTCCTAATTTATTCTGGGATGCGCAATTTGAATTCGGCTCGTTATCTTCGCCCGTGCCGGAAGCCCGTCGCGCAGCTATCGATCGGGTAATAAAGACACTGGAGATGAATAAAGCATTGAATACGGATTTTATGGTCGTATGGCCGGGTGGTGATGGCTATGAATTGAATTTTGGCACGGATTTTTACCAGATGTGGAATCTATTTGAATCCGGTCTTGTTGAGGCCTTGGATGCCTGCCCCGGTGTTAGAGTAGCGATTGAGCCCAAACCGTATGAACCTCGCGGTAATAATATTTACCGGAATACGACAGATGGTGTCCTCATGGCCCAGGATGTAGATGCCCGGCTTCAAGCGCCTGAAAACCGCCGGTTGCTGGATGAGGGCCATACCATCGTCGGCTTGAATCCGGAATTGGGCCATGTCCTTATGGGCTTTGAGGATTTTCCCTATGCCTTGAGCCGTATTCTTCGGCAGGGACGGCTTGCCCATACGCACTGGAATAGTCAACCGTTAGGCAATTACGACCAGGATTTACAGGTAGGAATCGTGTCGCCGGAGCAAATTTTTGCTGGTATGTATGCGTTGAAGACTTATGGGTATCAGGGATATATGGGGATCGACATTTTTCCTGAACGTATTCCTATTCGACAGGCCATTATTAATTCTGTTGATCGAATGAAGGCCATTGCCGAGATGACGGAACAGGTCGATCATGACCTGGTGGTCGCCTGCATGGAACGACCTGATCTTAATAGAGGCGTGATCGAAGCACACCTGACGCGTCTGTTTCATCCCGCCGCGACCGGCTTGAGTGCAATGCCCACCTACCGCAGGTCATAAACCCCGAGCCGCGAATCGCTCGGAGTTACCACAGGTGGCACTATGGTCAGGATGTTAAGTTGAAGCTTATCGTTCAAATACCGGCTTTTAATGAAGAGGAACATATCGCGGCGGTTATTCATCAAATCCCGCGGAATATACCCGATATCTGCTCCGTGGAAGTATTGGTCATTGATGATGGTTCTACCGATCAGACCGGAGACGCTGCGTATGAGGCCGGGGCAGACCACGTTATTTCTCTTCACCGTAATCGAGGTCTTGCTGCCGCATTCCAAATCGGATTGGACGCCAGTCTTCGATTGGGGGCGGATATCATTGTGAATACCGATGGCGACGGACAATATCCCGGTGACCAGATTCCCCAACTGGTTGATCAGATTTTATCCAACCATGCTGATCTTGTCATCGGTAACCGGCAAGTCGACACCGTTGATCATTTCTCTTTTCAAAAACGGTGGCTGCAAAAATTCGGTAGTTGGATTGTTCGGATCGCATCAGGCACCAATGTTCCTGATGCCCCCAGTGGTTTTCGTGCTTATACCCGGGAGACGGCCCTCCGGTTATTTGTTGTCAGTGATTTTTCCTATACCATCGACAATCTGATTCAGGCGGGAAAACGCCGGTTGTCCGTAACCCATGTGCCCATTCGAACGCAACCCACCCGACCATCTCGTCTTCATCGGGGAAACTGGAACTTTATTAAACGTCAGGCAGCTACCATTGTCCGAACATATGCGACTTATGAACCGCTGAAGACCTTCTTTTGGATTTCAATCCCTTTTTTCTTAATCTCGTTCATACTCTTTATTCGGTTCGTTATTCTATATATAATCGAGAACTTTGCAACAACGGGGCATTTACACTCTATTGTAGTGGCAGGCGTAGCGTTAATTGCAGGCTTTTTGGTAGTTATTTTTGGCCTCCTAGCTGATCGACTGGGAGATAATAGACGATTACTGGATGAGATTCTGTATCGTATGCGAAAAGAGGAACTTAAGGTTCCTGATGACAAAAAGTCGGGCGGGGATGAAATATAGTAAGAATTTTGTAGATGCTTATCTCAATTATCGTACATGGTCCGGCGAACTGATCCGAGCGATAGCAATTCGAGGGTATGCAGGGTATCATATTAGATATTTAGCCATACAAAAGTTGTTATCACCGATAATAAAACAATGTGATTATATCCTCGATGTTGGTTGTGGTGTTGGTGATCACCTGATCAAATTTGCCCAACGCTGTCCTGATAAGACGTTCGTCGGGATAGATATAGACGCAGAGCTTATTAACAACGCTAACAGCAGGGTAAAATATAAAGGGTTGAAGAACCTATCATTCGACATTGAAAACTGTTCAGAAATTGACCACGAACAGACATTCGACCTAATCTATTCAGTAGATACACTGGAACATATAGAGGATGTTTCTGACGTCGTTGCCCGTCTGAAAAGAGCGCTACGTCCCAATGGATATATTGCGATTCATGTACCTAACAGAGAGCAAAAACGTCATTTTTCTCGTATGGCACATATTGAACATGAAGACCATGTCAGAATTGGATTTTCTATGGAGGAGTTGGAAGCTTTGTTCAATAAATATAATCTTCAAGTGCTTAAAAGACAATATACCCACGGTTACTGGGGCTCATTGGCCTGGGAGTTTAGCTATTTATTCCGGCAGAGTCCTGCAAAAGCAATTTCTTTAATGCCTCTTATCCAAGTTCTTTGTTTTATGGATCATTTTTCTCACAATCACGACGGCAATGGGATTCTTATACTCACTCAAAGTCAATAAATGCACACTTTTATTTGATAGTGTATTCTCGATAGCTGCTCTCGTTATCCTGATACTTAAACCAATTGCCAAGTGAAAGACCATGTATAAATACCTATAACCAATTGAAAATAATGGCCTTTCAAATCACAATTCATAAATCATAATTCAACAATTGGTATTACTTTTTTAGAGACTTACTTCCGTCACGACTAAATCACGATATTATTGATGAATATTTACTTACCAAAGATTACGCCTGGACTATGGTTGTTCTTATTCTGTGCTTCCATGTATTACATAACGATGGGTGGGCATCTTTATTCTGCAGACAATGAAATCAAGGGATTAATCTCCGAAGCAATTGTTGAACGTCAGGCATTTACGTTGCCGATTGCAGATATGGCATATATGACTCCCGGTCGTGGTGGTTTAAGTTTTTCGCCCTTTCCATTGGGCAGTTCCATAACCATGATCCCGTTTTATATGCTTGGCGATGAGATTGCCCACCTGTTTCCAGGCATACCCCATACTTTTATTATCGAATTTTTCTACTCGATGATCAACCCGCTATGCACGGCGGTTACTTGCCTGGTTTTATACGGCATTTGTCTTATGCTCGGGTATAGCATTCGTACGTCCATTGTTACGGCTTTGATTTTTGGATTCTGTTCTATCGCCTGGCCTTATGCCAAATCGACCTGGAGTGAACCTCAGGCGACTCTTTGTGTTCTGGGTGGGTTATATGGTCTTCTCAGATTCAATGCTACCAATAAACATCTCTGGTTGTGCATGGGAGGAATAGCCGTTGGGTACGGAATTTTAACCAAGCTGGAAATGTCCATCTATGCAGGTCTTCTATCGTGTCTTTTGCTTTATTACCTGGTCCGAACCAGGCCCCGGACACAGGCGCTTGTTGGATTGATGGCCTGGGGTGTACCCATAGGCCTCTTCGGACTGGCCGTTTTGGGCTATAATTATATTCGTTTTGACCAATGGTTCGCTTTTCGTCATTATTCTGAACCCATTTCTACACAGCTCGCTCAGGCGTCATCCGTCTGGCTGGACTCAATAGAAGGGATCGTAGTCGGCGCCTATCAGCATTTGTTCAGTACGGGCAAGGGGATATTACTGTTCTCTCCGCCCTTACTTATGTATTACTGGGCTATGAAGTCCTTCTGGAAATCTCATCGTCCTGTCGCCATTTTTTGTCTCGCTCTGCCGATCACATTTATACTGGTTGCGGGTTCGTCCTGGATTATGACCAAGATAAGCTGGGGAGAAAGGTACTTCGTGTCCCTTACCCCCTTTCTTATATTGCCACTGAGTGCACTGATATCGGATATTATCGAACACCGCAGCACATATATGAAAAAATCCCTGTTGACACTCGTCGGTCTCGGTTTGTGCGTACAGGCTCTCGGTATTTCCATTAACTTTCAAACGATCGTAGATAAAATGGGGGTGGCAGGAGAGGAGATAGATATTCAATTACTCAGCTATGATCCGGAATATTCCCCCGTACTGCTGCATGCTCAGGATTTTTATGCCCGTGTCGGTGACACCTGGGATATCATCATCGATGGTCCTGACGCATTCATACAATCTCATCAGATCGCCGCCGGGAGGCAGGGGGCCATAGATCTCAATATAAAAAGTGATCGGGATTTTATTCGGTTTTATACGTTTGATTACTGGTTCTGTTATATGTATCTGATGCGGCTACCTATGTATATGATCCTATTGCCAGGCCTTATCCTCCTCACAACAGCTTATGTATCCGGCAAACGATTAATCGGGTATTATTCCCTGTCATAGGAACCACGCTAACCCTGTTCTTAACAGGGCAAGTCAATTTCATCCCCCGAAGTTTCTCTACATCCAGGTTGCCGCCGCTCAGAATGCAGGTTGAATTTCATGGTCCTCTGAGCGGCCAACTGGCCATACTTATCTGTGGGGATATTCTTCCGGTACTGGCTGCCAATATGGTGGGTGAAGAGTCCCCCCCTCCATACCATTTCAACGTGATGCCCTGGGCGAAATCACCAATGTGCTGTGCGGCAATATGCTGCCGCTGCTTTCGAATACGAAAGCGGAATTTCATTTACAGACGCCTACGATTATCTCCGACGATAAAATCGCCCAGGTGTCATGCGGCGCAACGGTCTCTGTCCAGGTCGGCCAGGATAACTACGGCAGAGCGGATGTGTTTCTCCGGATGAATTGACCAGGTCAACCAGGTAGGCTCATCCTTCCTGCAACGCCGCCACAATCGCTTCATTATCATCCGGTAACCCGATAGAAATTCTGATGTAGGCAGGCATATTCCAACGGGTGCCGGGGGTGATCAGGATGTTGCGCTTCAATAATTGATTGAATATCTCCACACTGTCACGACCGGTATCCACCAGGACAAAATTACCCTGGCCGTAGACCGGTTCCATCTGCATCTTCAACAACGCACGCTCCAGATAAGCCCGCCCTTCAACCACGGCGCGGCGTGATCGGTCGAGATGATCATGGTCATCCAACGCAGCAACCGCGCCTGCAATGCCGTTTGAATGCATGCCCAGTGGGCCGAGTGTATAGCCCCTGAGTTTTTTGATCACCTCCGGGTGTGCGATGCCGTAGCCGACCCGTAATCCTGCAATACCGTACCCCTTTGAGAAAGTCCGTGTAATCAGTACATTCGGCCTTGTTCTGGCGAACAGGGTGGCGTCCTTATACGACGTATCTTCAACAAAATGGATATAGGCCTCGTCGATTACAATCAGGATGCGCGGGTCGATAGTGTCTATAAACGCGCCAAGTTCCTCATGGCCAAGAAGGAGTCCGGTCGGATTGTTCGGATTACAGAGGGAAATGATACGCGTGTCCGGTCGTATGGCATGATGCATCGCTTCGAGGTCGTAGGCTAAATCAGGCTTTAACTCTACCGCAGAGACCGATACCCGGTTTCCCAATTTTCGTGCCGAATCGCTGATCTCGTTATAGGAGGGTCGGCCCTGAATGATGTGTCCGCCTTCCATCAGATATGCCCAGGCTGCCGCTCGGAGGACTTCAGTAGACCCGACACCGGTCACCACGCGGCTGTCCTGTATGAACGTCGTATTCAAACCTGCCCATCCAATGCCTTCTGATGTTTGCACATCGATACCGTGAAAACGGTGAATAGCCATTTCAAGATCTGGCTGATAGGGATACCAGTTGAGCCCCGACAGCTGTGCTGCAACGGCCTCTATCGCTTTCGGCGACGGCCCGATGGGGTTCTCATTACCCCCCATTCGCCGATCGGGATTCGGGGTGGTCATATCCTGGCTGCTCAGTATGCGAGCTGCCGCGGCCAGAGGATCTGAGATCGTGATGCCCATGGCGCCGGCACCGATCCCTTGCAGGAAATGTCTGCGTGATAATCCGGAATGCGTGTTGTTCAGCATCATTTTACCTCCTCGGTCTTTTATCTGGCAATTGCATAGTATACGACATAACCTGTTCATGTCATCCCGAGCGAGAGGAGAGAGGAGAAATCGGTTTTTGTCGTGTACTCATTGTCAATTGGTATTATATATATAGATCGTTTATCATTAAAGGATAATTCTATAATTTGTATTTCTATTTTATTTTGTAATGATTACTATCCTCCATGTCTCCTGATCCATCCATCCTGTCATGGTGTGAAGTGTCGGCCGATACGTTAAAGGGCAATATCGCGGATTTTAGACACCGACTTCAATCCGGCACCCGACTTGGTATAGTCGTCAAAAGCAACGCCTATGGCCACGGTCTGATTGACTCCGCCAGCGTACTGCAGGCCGCCGGAGCAGATTGGTTAATCGTCAATAGCGTGCGTGAGGCGCAATCGTTGAGACAAGCGGCGATTGACGGCCCTGTCTACCTGTGCGGCCCGATGTCCGTCGCCCAGGCGCCGCTGGTGGCAGCGTCTCAGACGCGTGTGGTGTTGTACGATCGGGAGGTGTTGGAGGCGCTGGCTCAAGCCGGACGGGAGACTGGGTGGACGGTGCCTGTCCACCTCAAACTGGAGACCGGCACACATCGTCAGGGCCTGGAGCTACCCGCCCTGCTCGATCTGGCCCGACAGGCGCACGCGTTGGAGGGAATTACGGTAGAAGGCCTGACCACCCACTACGCCGACATCGAGGATACAACCGACCACGCCTTTGCCATGCGCCAGTCAGAACAGTTGGCAGAGGCGCATAGAGCGTTGCGGCAGAACGGAATCCATATCTCTATCGTCCATTCCGCCAATTCGGCTGCGACCATACTCTGGCCGGATACCCATGCCGACCTGGTTCGTGTTGGTATCGCCGCCTATGGACTCTGGCCGTCATGCGAAACCTACGCCGCCGCCTTGCAACGGGCAGCAGATCTGGGCGATGGATATCGGCTGCCGATTCTGTCACCGGCTCTTTCCTGGCGTACACGTGTCATGCAGGTTAAAAACGTTTCGGCTGGGGCTTATGTCAGCTATGGCCGGACCTTTCGTACCACCTATCCGATGCGGTTGGCTGTGCTGCCTGTGGGGTACTACGAAGGGTACAGGCGGGCCTTGTCAAATGCCTCCCACGTCCTTATTCATGGCGTCCGCGCCCCGGTCCGTGGCCGTGTCTGTATGAACATGACCATGGTGGATGTGACCCATATTCCCGATGTGGATATCGGCGATGTCGCCACCTTGTTAGGGGCCGACGGTGACGAACGGATCAGCGCCGAACAACTGGCCGAATGGATGGGGACTATCAACTATGAAATGGTCTCTACCATCCATCCCGATCAACCCCGGCTTATGATAGAGCCTAGATAAGATAAAAGAGCCTTCCGATAGCATATGGGGGGATTGCGAAAAGGACCATAAATTCCTTCGTCTACAAAAAATATATTGACAAGGACTCAACATGTGTTTAGCATATACTCCCGAATCCATATTCCTGATGGTGTATTTCCGGGATCAAATGAAAAACAAATCTTCGAACGAACTCCGGGCTTTGGCCGGTTGGGAGCGTATCGCTCTTCGTCTTGGCCAGCCACCCGGGCAGGTCTATCTGGTGACCGGCCATTCCAGCGCTTACACAGCGAGCCTGATCATCGGCTGTGCCGCGGGGCAACAGATCGCCGTGGTGGACGGGGCCATGCGCTTCAACAGCTATCTGATTTCGCGTATTGCCGCCTGGTTGGATCTGGAACCCAAAGATCTACTCAGCCGCACGCACGTCACCCGGTCATTTACGGCTTTTCAGACGGAAGCGGCGATCACGACCCGCCTGCCGGATTTTCTGCAGCGGCGGTCATGCGGAGTCGTCCTGATCCTGGGTTTGCTGCAAACGTACTACGACGAACAGATCCATGTGCATGAATCGGAACACAGTCTACATCGGGTTTTACAGACGTTGCATCGGGTAAAAGCTCAGAATCGGCATGTATTGATTGCAGAGGTCGATGTGGAGAATCCGCCAGAGGGTAAAGAGCATCTGTTCGGTATGATCCGTGCCGCGACAGAAGTCACGTTGTCCATGCAGCCGGTTGATGCCGGTTATGAATTGATAGAACAAAGGAGTATCAAGTGGGACGAAACAACGAATCCTTCACCCTGGTCATTGACCGGCACCGAATAACCTGGAACAAATTCCGTCGCGCCCTTCGAAGGGAGGATCAGGAGGCGTTCGACGACCTGTGGCGCGCTCCCAAAATCCACCTGGCCGCCGGCGCGTATATCGCCCATGACACGCCGTTGGAGACGATTCTGATGAGTATGTTGCTGGAGCAGCATAAGCGCATACGGGAGATGGAGAGAAGGATGAAAGGATGAAAGGACGAAAGGATGGGAAGGAGGGAGGAAGGGGGACCATCAGCGGGTGGTTTTTTGATGTGTATCCGGTTCGAGGTGGGGTGCATGTCTGGATAATCGCTGAGGATGGGGAGCCGGTGTTGCTGTTCGAAACGTTCCGGCCTACGTTCTATCTGTATGTTGAACATCATGATGTGGATCTGGAGGGGCTGTCAAAGCGTCTCGAGCTGCCGGTTACATTACGTGAAACCTGTCAGATCGAGCTGTTCAGCGGTCAGGAATGGCACGTCACCTCCGTCACGGTGCATGACCCGATGCAATGGAATCAGTGCGTTCGTGCGCTTTCGCGCCACCTGCCGCATGATGTCTTTTTCAACAGCAATATTCCGATCCCCCAGCTGTACCTCTATCATCACGACCTGTTTCCCCTGGCTTATTGTACCTGTCGTCCTGCGGACGATGGCTCCCTTCACTGGACGGTTCTGGAAGATCGCGAAGCTATTCAGACGGGCCCAGGGCCTGATCTACGTATCCTGCGGTTATGCCACGTCTATGACGGTCGGCCCTCAAAATATGATGTGTCGCTTACGCTGCAAATCAGCTATGATGATCGGACCTACACCATTGAGGGAAATAATCCGGTCGGTGTCCTGGAAACATTCAACGAGCATCTTTGCCGTTTTGATCCGGATGTGATCGTGTCCTCCTGGGGCGATGCCCTGATTTTTCCCCGATTGACCCGTGATGCGAAGCAGCACAACATGTCTCTACATTTAAACCGGGATGCTTCACACCCGTATATGAAGACGCAGGAGCGTATTTTCTGGACCTATGGCGAAGTCATCCACCGCGATGCCGCATTCATGCTGGCCGGCCGATGGCATATCGATACCAAAAACAGCTTCATGATGGAAGAAGGCGGTCTGAACGGCATCCTGGAGATCGCCCGGCTTACTCAGATGCCGGTGCAGAAGACCGGCAGGGCTGCCATCGGCACGGGGTTGGCCAGCATGCAGATGAGCTATGCGTACAGAAACGGCATCCTGATCCCTGCTGAGAAAAAAGAGGGCGAGGCGTTCAAAACGGCAGAGGACCTGCTGCTCAGTGACCGCGGCGGTCTGGTTTTTCTGCCCGATCCAGGCTACCACGAACAGGTGGCCGAGCTGGATTTCTCCAGCATGTATCCGAGTCTGATGGTCAAGCACAACATCAGCCCGGAGACGATCGACTGCCCCTGCTGCGACAACCGGGTCGTTCCCGAACTCGGTTATACGATCTGCGAACGCCGGCAGGGGCTTGTGCCCGCCGTCTTGAAACCTGTTCTGGCTCGCCGGGCTTACTATAAAGAGCAGAAACGAAAGGCCACCTCGCCGGAAGCGCACCGGCGTTATCACCAGATGCAGAACGCGCTCAAGTGGATGCTGGTGACCTGTTTCGGCTATTTAGGCTATAAGAATGCCCGATTTGGTCGTATAGAGGCGCATGAAGCCGTCAATGCGTTTTCCCGGGAAGCGCTGCTCACGGCCAAGGAAGTGGCGGAGGCCCATGGGACGCATCTGGTGCACGCGATTATCGATTGCCTGTGGTTGAAGAAACCCGCCGCTACACGTGAAGACTATGAGGCTATATGCTGCCATATTACGGAAGCTGTAGGCGTCGAGATGTCGCTGGAAGGGGTGTATAACTGGATTTTATTCCCGCCTTCCAAAACGGACCCCGGTATCCCGACCGTCGGCAAATATGTCGGCTGGTACGATCATGGCGAGTTGAAGGTCCGGGGTCTTGAGATGCGCAGGCGGGATACGCCCGGGTATGTAAAGCATGTGCAAGCCCGGCTGCTCGACCTGCTGGAAGATGCCGGCAGTATAAACCAAATACGAATACGAATACCGGCGTTGATAGAGGAAGTCCGATTTCATCTTCATGAACTGCGCCAGGGGCGGGTTGATCCGAGAGATCTACTCATACGCCGGCGTGTACAAAAGAAGAAGAATGAATATCGAAACAACAACCTGATTGCCCTGGTCGTCAGAGATCTGGCCTCACGCGGCATCCAGGTGCAACCGGGCGAAATCATCGAATTCATCATTCTCGACCAGACTGGTAAACGCGATCCACGCAAAGCCCGGAGCCTGCTTACCTACCAGCCCGAAGATGGCTATGATACGGAAAAATACACCGAGCAGCTGCTGAAAGCGGTAGAAACGCTGCTGGCGCCCTTCGGCTATGACATGGGCCACCTGAAACACCTGTTCGGAGTCAAAAAAAGAAGGCGCAGAAATAAGCCGGAAAAAGCGCAGCTGGAATTGCTTTTTTGATAAATGTTTCCTTTATATTTGCCAATCCCTCCATTATATTTGCCTGATTTGACCCGATCATAAATCGAGAGAGACGGACGAATACAAAACTATACATGCTGTTCGCGATTAATCACGGCGGTAGCGGCCATGATTCGGAGGAGTGACTAACTATGGATTATCGTACACTGGGCCGATTCGGCGTTAAAGTTTCGCCCATATGTCTGGGGACCGCGTTTCGTGGCTACTGGGCGGGGCAATCGGATGAAAAAATCTGCATCCGCGTCATCGAAACGGCTGTAGATCACGGGATCAACTTCATCGATTGTGCGAACTTTTATTATGCCGGAAAATGTGAAGAGGTGCTGGGCAAAGCCCTTAAAGGCATGAAGGACAAACGGGATAACCTGGTGATCACCAGCAAAGTGTGGAGCAGGATCGGGAAAGAGCCGAACGACCAGGGGGCATCCCGGTATCATATTATGCGGGAGATAGAGCGAACGCTTAAACGCCTGCAACTGGACCACATCGATCTGTATCTGCTTCACCATTTCGATCCCGATACGCCGTTAGATGAGACATTAGGTGCGATGAGCGATCTGGTACAGCAAGGTAAAATTCGATATATAGGGGCGTGTAACTATACAGCGGCACAGGTCGTTGAGACGCTGTGGGTCGGTGATACACATCAATGGGCGCCGCTGGCCTGTCTGCAGAACCAATACAGTCTGCTGCATCGTGGAGAAGTAGAGCAGGAGCTGTCAGGCAGGTGCCGTCAACATGGACTCGGTATGATGACTTTCAGTCCCCTTGCCGTCGGGCTTCTGTCCGGCCGTTTTAGGAGGGGCCGTAAGCCCCCGAAAAATTCTTTCTGGGCACCGGACGCAAAACAAAAACGGTTTAAAACCGTGATGACCAGGAAGGTAGATCAGATTATCGAGACGCTCGTAAAAGCAGGCAAAGAGATGGATAAAACACCGGCACAGGTTGCCTTTGCCTGGATACTGGACCATCCCGAAATCACGGCTGCGATCACAGGGCCCGATAAGCCGGAGCATGTGGAGGAAGTGTGCGGTAGCCTCGGCTGGGCTTTGCCGACGGAGGTAAGGGAGCTGTTGGACGCCGCGTCTACGACGGAATGACTGCAAAGAAAACTTGAAGGCAGGAGGTCCAGGGAGATAGAACCGGCATGCCCGATACCTTGATACCGCCCTCATACTTTAACATGTTCATGCCTGTCCGGTAACAAATCGATACTCAGCTGTTGAATGCGGGTCTTCTCGACCTGCAGCGCTGTCAGAAGATGGACCCCTGCGGGCACGTTCTCCCCTGCTTGAGGGATATGGCCCAACAGTTCGATCATAATGCCGCCGATGGTATCAGATGTTAGTTCTTCGGGCAGTTCCAGTTGGCATACACGAATAGCTGTATCAACGGGGCAACTGGCCTCCACCTCATACCGATTAAGACCTTTTCGAATAATCTGAGAGGGTTCAAAATCGAATTCATCCAGAATGGGTCCTACCAGCTCTTCAATGACATTTTCCAGGGTAATCATTCCGGAAGCCACGCCATACTCATCTACCAGGATGGCAAAGACCGAATGGCGTCGTTGAAATTCACCAAGCAACGCATCTAATTTAATGGTCTCGGGTAAAAAAAGCGGTTCTCTGGCCACCTGGGTTAGAGAGGTGAAATCACCCTCATTAATCAAGGCTTTGAACATATCTTTTATGTGCACAATACCGATAATCTGATCCAGGTCCTCATCGCATAAAGGAAAACGAGTATGACCTGATTCAGCCGCGATACGAAGTTTTTCTTCCATGGAATCGTGGCGATTTATATACACGATCTCGCGCCGGGGCATCATATAGCGCCGTGCGGACTTTGATTCCATATCCAGCACATTCTCCATAATGTGCTGCTCACGATGCGTGACATGTCCACCTGCGGCAGCGCTCATCAGGGTCAATCTTAATTCCGTCTCGGTATAGACTTCGCTATGATCTGAAATCAGTGAAATTCCGATGGTTTTCAACATGATATTACTGCTGACATTCAGAAACCAGATAAAAGGACGAAAGACCTTGTAGAAGGCTAAGAGCGGAAACCCAATAATCAGGGAGGTTCGTTGATACTTCTGAATCGCCAGTATTTTGGGAACCTGTTTACCTGCTGTGATATGTAAGAAGGTAATGATCGCGAAGGCGATGGGGATCGCAATTAAATGGGCGGTTTCTCCTGCAAAACCGGCTGACCGAACTACCGGTTCGAGCATCGTCGCCATGCGCAGTTCGCCAATCCATCCCAGGGCGAGGCTGGCCAGTGTAATTCCGAGCTGGCAGGCGGACAGGTACGTATCCAGCTGGTTGATGATGTTCTGAGCTACGGCGGCGGTTTTACTACCCTGTTCCGCTAACGCCTCAATCTCCGACAACCGTACTTTGACGAGGGCGAACTCCGCAGCGACAAAAAATCCGTTGGTCGCAACCAGGAAAAGAATCAGAATAAGATCGAATATCATGAAGTCATTATGGGCGAGGGTGAAGAATGGAACACGATGAAGGATACAAGAAGGCGTAACATCAATAAATAAATAAAAATGGCGCATCTGTCAACTGGGAGGTGTCTGAAATGGCGTATGGTCATTCTACTCGATTGGTGATGAGCCTGGCCCCCCTTTTTTTTTGTAAGATAATTCCATGCCCACCGGATCAGAACCACGAGTTTGTTGTCAAACTCGATTAAATACGCGATGTGGATAAAAATCCAGGTCAGCCAGGCTGGAAACCCGCCGAATTTCAACCTCCCCAGTTTGACTACAGCGGCATGGCGCCCGATAACGGCCATGCTACCTTTGTCAACATATCGAAATGCTTTCGTGGCTTTATCTTTAAGCCTGTTGAGAATGAGCTTGGCGGCATATCCGCCCTGCTGTATGGCGACGGGACATATTCCGGGTAAAGGTGTACCGGCCTGATCCTCTCGATAGGCGAGATCACCTATCACCAGGATATCCGTCTGACCAGGAACCGTCAGATGTTCCGTTACTTTTACGCGACCGAAGACATCCAGTGCCACCCCTGTTCGCTCGGCCAGCACATGAGCCAGGGCGGATGCTTTCATACCAGCCGGCCAAATCGCAGTTGCCGCTTGAATCTGATGGGTATGCTCTCCATCGGTATATGTGATGATATGATCTTCGATATCCGTGACTTTTGCCCCGGTAATGACGGTGACCCCCAGTTTATCCAGAGATTTTGCTGCCCGCTCCGATAGCACCGGCGGATAAGGAGGCAGGATACGGTCTGCGCCTTCTAATAGCAAGATTTTGACATCACGCGTATCAATATGACGAAAATCATTTATGAGTGTATGATGCGCCAGTTCGCCCAGGGCGCCGGCCAGCTCGACACCTGTAGGGCCTGCTCCGATGATGACAAAGGTCATCTCCGCGTTAAGACGTTCGGTATCTTCCTCTGTTTCGGCCCTTTCGAATGCAGAAAAAATCCTTTGTCGCAGATCAAGCGCTCCCTCGATTGTTTTTAAGCCTGGGGCCAGGGGAGCCCATGTATCATGGCCGAAATAGTGATGGGTGACGCCCGCGGCGATAATAAGGGTGTCGTATGAAACCTGTCCATCCTTGAGGTATACGATCTGTTGCGAAGGATCCAAATCGGTGACATCGGCTTGAAGCACACGTATGTTTTTCAGGCGACTGACGATGGCGCGTAATGGGGTGGCGATATCGCCCGGTGAAAGGCCGCCGGTTGCCACCTGATACAAGAACGGTTGAAAAAGATGGTAATTACGTCGATCGATAAACGTCACACGAACCGGCTTGTTGCCAAGTGCTTTGGCCGCATACAAACCGCCGAATCCACCGCCGACAATGATCACATGATGTTCTCCATCCTCAGGAAGATGCATCCACGTACCTCCTGAAATCATATATTGGATGTATAAAACGAGTCATTGAAGGGTGTTCACATAAACGGACTGCGTCAAGCAGGGGAAGAAACCTGTCGGAGGAGATAGCCGGTTTTGGGGATAAGCGTATCAAGCCGATAATCTAAAGATAGGCTGAAGTGGAGGTTAACCATCACTGCATGTACGATACGGCCAATCAGCCTATATGGCAAGCCATATTAAATGACGCTTTCCATTTCGACGGTGTCGCAGGTCCGTTATGGCGCCAACAAATGCATTGGCCCAATATGAACATGATTCAGTATTCGCAATGGTGGCTCTCTTGTACGGCTGTTTTCCAACGAGCGGAAACAGCATTTGCTTGACTGTTTGTCATCCTGGATGTATTTATGTTAAACCGGATGAATCATTCATGAATTGATTATGTTCTATCTATTTTCATTTAAGCCCGCATACCCTTATGAAGATTCTGTTAACAGGCGCCTCCGGCCTGGTTGGTAAACACTTAATCCCTGTTTTAAAAAAAGACAACCATCAGATCGTGCGTCTGGTAAGATCGAAGGATCAGGCCAATGAGGATACCGTCTACTGGTCCCCCCTTTCAGGTGAAATAGAGGTGGATCGCCTGAGGCATATCGATGGGGTCATTCATCTGGCCGGAGAGCCGATTATGGGGCGATGGACAGACAAAAAAAAGGGACGTATTCGTCAAAGTCGCGCGGATGCCACGAATTTCCTATGTAAGGAGTTAGGCCAGCTATCGCCGCCGCCGAGGATGTTGATTGCCGCATCGGCCATAGGCTATTATGGTAATCGTCCGGATGCCTGGATTGACGAGGATGCCCCGCCGGGGACAGGATTTCTGCCTGAGGTGTGCAGTGCCTGGGAAGAGGCCACAGAAAGTGCACGCAAGGCGGGGATTCGGGTCGTCAATCTTCGAATCGGTGTGGTGCTCTCGCCGGATGGGGGTGCACTGGCACAGATGTTGACCCCATTTCGACTGGGGCTGGGAGGTAAAATAGGAGATGGGAAGCAGTATATGAGCTGGTTGACGCTGGAAGAGTTGATTGGTATGATCCAATTCGCCTTGCAGACAGAGTCGTTGTCCGGCCCGGTCAATGCAGTAGCGCCAAATCCTGTAACCAATCTTGAAATGACCAGGATATTGGGCAGGTTGGTCCATCGTCCCACGATCTTTTCGGTGCCATCCCTCGCGGTTCGAATTTTGTTTGGTGAAATGGGCATTGATTTACTCTTAGCGGGCGCCAGAGTAAAACCGGTACGTTTGTCGGAGGCAGGATACGAATTTAAGCATCCTGATCTGGAACACGCATTGGGACAGGTTTTAACCTGATGCCGATCGTTCCTTATGCTCCCATAACCATCGAAGATCTTCATCTACCATAAGGGCAATGAGGTCCTCAAAAGATATTTCAGGCGTCCAGCCCAGGTCTGTTTTGGCTTTGGCATAGTTGCCTTTAGAGGCGGCAATTTCGGTCGGTCTCATGAATTGTTCATCGGATTCCACATGATCCTTCCAGTTTAAGCCGGCGTGGGCGAAGGCTATTTCACATAAATCTTTAATCGTAGAGGCCGTATTGGTCGCGATAACATAATCGGTTGGTTGGTCCTGCTGCAACATCAACCACATGGCCTCGACATACTCTTTAGCGTAACCCCAATCACGCACGGCGTCCAGATTCCCCATTTTTAACCTGTTATTCTCGACCAACGGCTGTCCTAATTCGTTCAGGGGCGGATGTTTAACCCCCAGTTTTATACAAGCGACGGCCATGGTCACCTTGCGCGTGACAAAATGCAGACTTCTTCGGGGGCTTTCATGATTGAACAGAATACCGCCGCAGGCGAACATATCATAGGATTCGCGATATGTTTCCACCATGAGATGCGCGTATAATTTGGCGACGCCGTATGGGTTATTGGCCCGAAAGGGCGTGAATTCATCAACGACCTCGTCTTGCGTACCGCCGAAGATCTCCCTGCTGGTGGCCTGATAAAATCTGGCATCGAGTTTTAATCGACGGATCGACTCCATGATACGGACTGGTCCCAGCGCCGTAATTTCGGCGGTAACGATCGGCTGACGCCAACTGTCGGCAGGAACCGATTGGGCGGCCAGATTATATATTTCATCCGGTTTATAGGTATCCAGAACATGATCAATACTGTGTGGATCAATCAGGTCAGCATATTCGACGATGATCTTGCCAGCCAGATGCTGGATATTTTCATGATGTATATGGGTGGATCGGCGGGCGATTCCGATGACTTCATAGCCTTTTTCAAGAAGTAGATCGGCCAGATACGATCCATCCTGACCGGTGATGCCTGTTACGACTGCTCTACGCTGTGCCGACATAAAATCTCCATCGTTGTTAAGAGTTTATTATTCCCTGCTCATATTGCTTCAGTGTGGCCATCTCACGAGGAAGATGAATCTTCCATGATTCCCATTTGATCCATTCACCGCTTAAAAAACCGGTATACTGATCAGATATCAGGTGGTTTAAGGCGCATGCATGGTCGATGTCCCCTTCCCCAATCGGCGTCAGGGACGTCCGCTCGCCGGTTTTACCCAAACCATCGTGTAAATGGATATGTCTAATCCAGGGTTTTAATACCTGATAGGCATCGGACATCGTTGTATGGCCCATCCTGACCGGATGCATGATATCCCAATTCACCGCAATAGATGGATGATCAACCCGTTTCATTACCTCTGCGACATCGGAAGGGTTACACCAGTCATCATGCGTTTCCAGACAGAGCGTCACCCCTTTTTCTTCTGCATGATCAGCCACTTCTTTCAGCGCATGACTCACGGTTAATATGGCCTGTTCACGCGAAAGGCCGTCAGGAAGGGCGCCGCCGAAAATACGCATCGTTGATATGCCAAGATCACAGGCCAGAACAATACGACCATGCGTCTCCTCTATGGTAACCTGGGTTTTCTGCGGGTCTGCGAATTTTAACGAGGTAGCCAGGCAGGCCAAGGCAATGTGATTGTCTTCTGCTGTCTGCTTCAAACTCTTTCGTTCAGTAGAGGAGGTGGCCATCTCGATGCCGTGATGATGATCGGCATCCATACGGGGCTCAATGCCATCATATCCAAATTCTTTCGCCACGCCGCACATGTCTTCCAAACTAAGCTCAGGCGTAGAAAAACTCATAAATGCATAGTTCATATCGGCCCCGATCTAATAAGGATGTAGCCACCTGAATCATCTTTTTAAAAAGACTATTTAATATAAATCGATGAGAAATAATAGCAAGTATTTAATCGGTAAAGCAAATCGGGGATGAGAGACTTGAACAAGGTGAAGATTATCGCTCTATCGCGCTTGATTTACGCCACATAAAATACACAGGAATACCGATTGCTGTGAGGAGTATACCCGCTAGAGCTTCCATGGGGGTTTCGAATAGCATATTGATCATGATGCCGACGGAGGCGGCGATAAAGAAAATAGGAACGAATGGATAGCCCCAGGTTTTATAGGGTCTGGGCATATCAGGATACTTTCGGCGAAGCGTAAATACGGCGGATGCTGCTGCTACCCATAACATCAGGGTGGCGAAGGTGACGAAAGTAATCAGATCTTCAAACGTCCCGCTTAACGTTAAAAGACAAGCCCAGCCCGCCTGCATGAGTATGGCCCACCCCGGGGTATGATATTTCGGGTGGACACGCGCGGCCTGTTTAAAAAACAAGCCATCCCGCGCCATAGCATAATATACGCGGGGACCGACCAGGACGGTTCCGTTTAAGGAACCCAATATAGAAATAACCACAGCTGCCGCCAATAATCCGGCGCCTACGTCGCCGAAGATGACGTTCGAGACGTGCTCACCAACACGAGTAACGCCGGCCATGTCCGATATCGGTATGGCCTTTAAATAGATGTAGTTTATTAATAGATAAAGAATGGTAATCCCGCCTGTGCCTATTAACAGTGCCCTGGGCAGCGTGCGGGAAGGTTCTTTGATTTCTCCTGCGACGAAAGTGATTTCTTCCCAGCCACCGATGGTCCATGATACCGCGATTAAAGCGATGCCAAATCCAACGATGAGGGTGCCAAAATCGATTTGATCAGGATTTATCGTCAGGTCCAACGGTCGGGTTTCGGTACTGAATAGCCCAAAGACAATAAAGAGTAGAATAGCGGATATTTTAATAGTCGATGAGACATTAGATATCAGTTTTCCGAAAAACACACCAAAGTAATTGATCCCTGAAATAGAAAGGATCAGGATGACGGCGACGATATGACCGGCTGAGAACACGTAATGAAACGACCATTCCCCTACCATAAAATTCGTTTCAAAGAAAATCTGCCCTGTTCCCAGAGAAGGAAAAAAATATCCGAAATATTCAGCGAAACCGATGCTCAGGCCAGCCAGGATACCAGTGAGGTAGACCAGGAAAGAAACCCATCCGTACAAAAAACCGACAAATGGTCCGTATGCCTCCCTCAAATAGACATACTGGCCGCCCGCTTTCGGCATGGAAGCCCCTAATTCGGTATAGGTCAGCGCGCCAGTCAGTGCGTGAAGACCGCCGACCAGCCAGGCCAGTAATATAAGGGGTGCTGAGGGAATTACTTTGGCCATCATGCCGGTGGTTAAAAAGATCCCTGAGCCGATAACGATACCCATGATTATCATAGTTGTATCGAAGAGACCGAGTTGTCGAATCAGTCCAGGTTCTTCCTGTTCATCCGTAACTTTTTGCATCCGGCATCCCATGGATAAGAGATCTGCACCGTATTTGGATAAGAATGGAGGACATGATACAGGTGAGTCGCGTAGCGTGTCAAGAAAAAGGCGCCTATGCCATTTTCCAGTACATTGAAAATATAATGGTAGAAAAAACAACCATGTTTTATATTAAAGCCCATGTGTGCAAACTGGAGAAAGCATTACAAGGCCATTAGGCATCAGTAACGTATCAAGGGGGCATCATGGAAACTGAAGCATTATCATTAATCGACGCCGACCGATACCCTGTTCATCTTCCTGAATCAACCGCTTACCTGACGTTGATTCAACAGTGCAGACATGATATAAAGACATACGGCGCCTGCAGGCTACCGGGATTTACGACCCCGGATGCCACACGCCGTATGGCCATGGAAACGGACCGCGTGGTCCATGAGGCCTATCCGTGTCGGGATACGCACAACGTCTATATGGAAAAAGATAACGATGCTTTTTCTGAAGATCATCCTCGGCGACGAGGACAAACATCGGAACTGGATGTGATCGCTTATGACCAAATTGATCCCGGAGACGGGTTGTATATTCTTTATCAATGGGATGACCTGCTTCATTTTATCGCAGTGGTGCTTGAACATGCATCGTATTATCGAATGGCAGACCCGCTGGCTGCCCTTACGGTAAACGTCATGCACGAAGGTCAAAACCACGGATGGCATTTTGATGAGGCAGAGGTCACGACGACCTTGATGATCCGCAAACCGGAAGAAGGCGGGGCCTTTGAATATGTCCACAATCTGCGTACCGATGATCGCAATGAATATGATCAGGTTAATCGGGCTTTAAATGACAAGCACCCCGATATTCAGGCATTAGAGGTGGAACCCGGAACCTTGCTCATATTCTCAGGATACTATTCCATGCATCGCGTTACACCGGTGAAAGGGCATGTGACAAGATATGTGGCAACCCTTTGTTACAAAGATCAGCCGAATGTGTACAATAGCCCCGAGGTCCAAAAATTGTTTTATGGCCGAACGGCGTGATTGGACGGGAACTTTTCATCCGGTACGGACATTTTCATATCCAGATTAGGTCGTATATTAATGCGCTATCCTTCACCCCGTTATTATTCTAAAGGAGTATGCCTGTGCATGTGGCGATCATCGGTAACGGCGTTACGGGGGTAACCGCTGCTACGCGCATTCGACAGTTACAGCCTGACTGGAAAATATCCATCATCTCGGGCGAGTCGAAATATCATTATTCCCGTCCTGCTTTGATGTACATTTTTATGGGCCATATGACCTATCAGGCGACCAAACCGTTTGAAGACCGTTTCTGGGACGACCAGCGGCTGGATCTGATCCGGGATTGGGTCACGGAGATAGATGTAGAGAATAAACAACTGAAGCTGTCGCGAACCGGCGTGATGGATTATGACAAACTCCTCATCGCGACGGGGGCCAAGTCGAACAAATTCGGATGGCCTGGACAGGATCTTGATGGCGTGCTGGGCTTATATAGTTTGATGGACCTCCGTAAATTATATGAATACACGCCTGGTACAAAACAGGCCGTCATTGTGGGCGGTGGCCTGATTGGTATCGAACTGGCTGAAATGCTGCACTCGTGTCATATCCCGGTGACCTTCCTCATTCGAGAAGTATCCTATTGGGATAACATTTTGCCAAAGGAAGAATCGAAGATGCTCAATGTCCTGATTAAGGAACAGGGTCTGGGTTTGATTACCGAGACGAATCTGAAGGAGGTTGTAGACGACGGGACCGGGAAAGTCTGTGGCATCATCACGGAGTTCGATGAACGAATAGATTGCCAACTGGTTGGCCTGACGCCGGGCGTGTCTCCCAATATCGACCTGATTAAATCGACCGCCATCGAAACAGGAAGAGGTGTCCTGGTCGACCGATCCTTCCGGACCGGTATCCCTGATATCTATGCGGCTGGAGATTGTGCGGAACTCATCTATCCGGATGGCGGTCGCAATATGATACAACAAGTGTGGTATACAGGTAAAAAGCAAGGGGCTTTTGCCGGTGAGATCATGGCTGGCGAGGAGAAGGAATACGATGCAGGGATATGGTATAACTCCGCCAAGTTTTTCGATCTGGAGTATCAGACATACGGCATGGTGTTAAACACCATCCAGCCGGGTGAAAAACACCTGTTCTGGGAACATTGCAATCACAAACATGCCGTTCGTATCGTGTATACTGATGAGGGCGTATCCGCATTCAACTTTATGGGATTGAGGGCGAAACACCGGGTATGTGAGCGGTGGATCGCCGAAAAACAGCCGGTCACCTATGTCCTCGATCATCTGGAGGAAGCCAATTTCGATCCTGAATTTTTCAAACACCATGAACCTGATATCGTCAGATCACTCAAGGAGCAACTGGTATGAGGACCTTGCAGGGAACTACATCTCTTATAGATCCTGAAACCATTGATTATCTTTATGACGAAGAAACCAACGGGTTTGATGAACCCGTTAAACAACCCGAACCGCAGAAAAATCCCGGACAGATTTTGTCTGCCGGGTTTATAGGGGTTGGTGTTTTAAGCCTGATCGTGTATCTGTTCAATGATCAAACAACAGGATCGTGGATGGGCATACTGCTCAGTTTTGGATTACTGACCATCGGAGGCATCGCCTATCACTGGTTTTCATATAAAAATACGATACCCGGCATCAAACATGACGGCATCATGTTCAGCGGTTCCCTGCATCGAGGTGCCATAGCCTGGGCGCTGGGTATATTATTCACCGGTTTTTATGTTGTTCTATACTGGTGGCCAGAGTATCTGGATCGAGCTATCCGACTTGTTGATCCTCTGGCGATGGCGATGGCCGGTCAACCTGCGAACCAATGGTTCTTGTACGGTTTTCTTTATACCTTGGCTATCCTGATTTTCGGTGTACGCATGTTCATGAAATACCGTCATAATAGATACCATCAGATTCGTACGGCCTCGGTGATGTTCTTCCAACTGGTTCTGGCATTTATCATCCCGCAATTTCTACGGGCGCTCAACGAACCTGAATTCTATTTCACCTATTTCTGGCCGTTAAAGTATGATGTCCTCTTTCCCGGAACAGTTGATTATTTAGTCACCAGTCCCGGCGCCCTGGGCACGTTTATGGTCTTCTGGACGATGGCCGGATCGTTTATCGCGGCCCCTGTCCTGACCTATTTCTATGGTAAACGCTGGTATTGCTCCTGGGTGTGCGGGTGCGGCGGCCTGGCGGAAACCCTTGGTGATCCCTGGCGCCACCTGACCCCCAAAACGACCCTATCCTGGAAGGTCGAACGAGTGATCATCTATTCCGTGCTGGTATTGATCATTTTGACAACAGGCGTGTTATGGATCAGCAATACCGCCGAGAGCGGTTTTTTAAGCGAGATAGCAGAGCCCTTGAAACAATGGTACGGCTTTTATATCGGTGCCGTATTCGCTGGTGTCATCGGGGTCGGGTTCTACCCGCTCTTAGGCAACAGGGTCTGGTGCCGGTTCGGTTGCCCGATGGCCGCCGTGCTCGGTATCATTCAGCGGTTTTTCTCCCGCTTTCGCATCACGACCAACGGTGATCAATGCATGTCCTGCGGAAACTGCACCACCTATTGTGAGATGGGCATTGATGTCCGAGCCTACGCAGAACGCGGTGAAAATATTGTCCGATCTTCATGTGTAGGATGCGGAATATGTGCAGCGGTATGCCCTAGTGGTGTTCTAAAGCTGGAGAACGGCGCCACGCATCAAGATAGATATCCTGGATCGGATAAGCCGTTGGGCGCGTTTACCACGGCATTAAAAGGCGCCAAGGTATATGGAGATAAAGAAGGGTATGTGTAGGGGGTGGGTAAAGGTTTTTATTATTGCTATAACCTCTGAATTCACGTATCATTAGTCCTTATGACCTACTTCGCTTGACGCTGACTGGATGACGTCCCGACCGCTGTATGCGGTTCGAGGACAAGACCAGTCACTTTCTTACTTTATATCACTATATATTCTTATTATTCCCCAATCACCCATTTGCATAAGGAGTATCATATGAAGCGATTTGTGTTATTATGTGGCGCTTTGCTGTTTTGTTTATCGTACCCGGCTAACGCCCAGCGTAACTTCGATGATGTCGTTATAAAACCGCATCATGCAAACGGTCATATCCATATGCTGGAAGGGGCCGGTGGAAATATCGGGGTATCGGTAGGCGATGACGGCGTCCTGATTGTTGATGATCAGTTCGCCCCGTTAGCGGACAAGATCAAGGCCGCGTTACGCGGTCTGCATGCCGGCGATCTCAAGTTCGTCCTCAATACCCATTTTCACGGCGATCATACCGGTGGGAACCCCATCTTCGGCCGGGAAGCTACCATTATCGCGCATACCAACGTCCGTAAACGCGTGTCCTCCGAGGTAAGACGTGGAGATACCGTCTCCCCCCCGATGGAAAAATCCGGTTGGCCTGTGATTACATTTGATGAGGCCATGTCCATCCATTTCAACGGGGAAGAGATCAAACTGATGTATATGTCGAACGGCCATACGGATACCGATTCATTTATCTATTTTACCGGCTCGAATGTGATCCATCTGGGTGACGAGTTTTTTAACGGTGCTTTCCCGTATGTGGATCTGGGCAGCGGCGGCACCGTGCCCGGGCTTATTCGTAACATCGGTTATATCCTGGGCGAAATAGGGCCGAACACCCGTGTGATTCCCGGCCACGGGCCCCTGGGCGGCAAGGAAGACTTGAAGGCATACCATGCAATGATCATCGCAACCACGGATGTGGTACGCAGTATGATAGCGGAAGGGAAGGGCCTCGACGACATCAAAACCGCCGGATTTCCTGCGCAATGGAAAGACTGGGGAAGCGGATTTATCACGGAAGAACGGTGGATAGAAACGATTTATAACAGCTATTCGACAGAGTAGGGAAGCTTCGTACTCACCGACCAACCCATGTCTCTCATTAGCGATGCCCCAACTGAAGTGCAGGATAGAAAGATCAACCCCAGCAGTGGATTCGATGGCGGCAATTTTGGCGATGATGGCGATCATGGCCGCGGCGATGGTGGCGACGATGACGACCGGACAGATCCGGCGCCGGTTGTCGCATCTTCCATCAGTTCCAACGTGTTGGGCATGCTGATCATCATCGCCAGTGAACTGGTGCTCTTCCTGGGGTTGATCATTGTTTTTTCCCTGGCGCGTGCCGGCCATTCGGAATGGCCGCCGATGGGGCAACCCAGGCTGCCTCTACTGATATCCAGCATCAATACCTTCATTTTGATGATCAGCGGGTTGACCATGTATCAAGCCTGGCGTTATATCCGGGATGGATATATTTATGCCTTCCAACGTCAAGTATTTATAACCACCGTGCTCGGCCTCATTTTTCTGATGTTCCAGGGATTTGAATGGTTCAATCTTATCCGTTTTGGACTAAAGGTCACAGCCAACCTGTATGGCGCTACATTTTATGTGTTGATCGGCATGCATGCTCTACATGTGCTCATCGCCGTTCAGGTACTGATCTTCGTCTGGCGTAAAGCGCTTAGGGGCGCCTATACCAAGAGGGATCATTCCGGTCTGATCATGGGCGGTCTGTTCTGGGAATTTGTCGTCCTCATCTGGCCGATCCTGTTCATCGTCGTTTACCTGGCTTGATTATGATGAAGAATCAATATAGAGAAAACACCTCAATGCTCTCCCCATCTTCTTCCCGTCCCTCCCAGGGAAAAGGCTCGGGATTAGGTTTCTTCGCCGTGCTTCTGCTGTTAAGCCTGCTGACAGCCTACCCCGCTCTGATTCAGGCCCAGACCACTCCCATCGTCATCTCACATCGTGGGGCGTCCGGATATCTGCCGGAACATACACTGGCAGCCAAGGTGCTTGCCTATGGCATGGGAGCGGATTACATCGAACAGGATGTGGTGTTGACAGCGGATAATATCCCGGTCGTGCTTCATGATATTCACCTGGATACTGTGACCGATGTCAAAGAAAAATATCCGGATCGTTCCAGAGACGACGGCCGGTTTTATGCGATCGATTTTACGCTGGCGGAGATTAAAACCTTGCGCGTTCATGAGCGCACCGATATCCGATCGGGCTCCGCCATTTATCCTGACCGTTTCCCCACGGATAAATCTACGTTTGCCGTGCCTACTCTGGCCGAAGAAATCGAGTTGATTCAGGGATTGAACCAATCCACAGGGAAAAATGTCGGTATATATCCGGAAATCAAAAATCCAGCCTGGCACCGCGAACAGGGTAAAGATATCAGTGTGATAGTACTGAAGACCTTGACGGATTACGGTTATACAAATGAAAACAGCAAGGTCTATCTGCAATGTTTCGACCCGGACGAACTCAAAAGGATTCGGTTTGAATTAAAGACTCGTATAAAACTCGTGCAGTTGTTGGGCCAAAATTTCAATACCATGGTTACGCCTCAAGGACTACAGGGTCTATCCTCCTATGTCCAGGGGATCGGACCATCTATATGGCATCTCGTCACAGGAAAAAACGAAGCTGGCCATTTTAACATCACGCCTATCGCTAAAAACGCCCGGGTTGCGGGCCTGGTCGTACACCCGTATACGTTCCGTGTGGACGCTCTGCCCCCCTATGTAGATCACTACGACGACCTGCTGCAACTGTTCTATATCGACATCGGGGTGGAAGGTCTGTTTACCGATTTTCCGGATCGGACGATGGGCTTTTTGAAGAAGAATGGATTAAGGTAAATATCAGTACAGAGTGAAGAGTGAAGAACAAAACGGTTTTTTTCTCTGCACTCTATACTCTGTACTTTGCGTCCTATGCCCAATTTACACTACCACCGACCATCGGTCTCCGACCTGCCTATCATGGCCCGGATGAATAAAGACCTGATCGAAGACGAAGGGTCACATAATCCAATGACCGTAACCCAGTTGGAAGACCGGATGCGGGACTGGCTTGAAAGCGGGAATTATGATGCGATACTCTTTGAATATAACGCCGCCGTGGTGGCCTATGCTCTGTTTCAACAGAAACCGGGATCCATCTACCTGCGTCAGTTTTTTGTAGACCGTGATTTCCGGCGTCGAGGTATCGGCCAGAGCGCGATATATATGCTGATGAACGATATCTTTCCGCCCGGTCTGCGTATCACCCTTGATGTGTTGTCGAAAAACCCTGCTGGGTGGACCTTCTGGCGTCGTGCCGGTTTTCATAATTTCGCCTTCACTCTGGAAGCAGAGACAGGCAGAGAGTGAGCAAGTGGACAGGCGGGCAGGTAGGCAAAATACTCACCAATTCATCAACCCCTATGATCACTTTCCTTGAACATCGTGTTCTCGAACAGATAGACATCCTTGGTGAAGATATCGTCTCTTTCCTACAGGCATTGATTCGTATACCAACGGTCAATCCGCCCGGTGAGGCATATGATCCCTGTGCGCGTTTTATCGGTAATTGGCTGGGGGAGCTGGGATTTGACGTGAACTATATCGTGGCCAGGGACCATGCGGATCATTCATCCGCCTATCCTCGTGTCAACGTCTTTGGGAAACTTTCCGGTAAGATGGCCATGCCTGCACTGCATCTGAACGGCCATACCGATGTAGTGCCTTCGGGTGAAGGGTGGACGGTAGATCCGTTCGGTGGGGAGATTAAGGATGGACGGGTGTATGGCCGCGGCGCCTGTGATATGAAAGGCGGTATTGCTGCGGCGTTGTTCGCTGTCGCCGCCATTCGTGAAGCAGGTATTGAATTACGGGGTACCGTAGAATTTAGTGGTACCGTAGATGAAGAAAGCGGTGGGTTTGCCGGTATGGCGTACCTGGCGCAGCAGGGACTCATTTCGCCGCGCCGCACCTCATATGTCATCATTCCGGAGCCGCTGAACGTAGATCGAATTTGTCTGGGACACCGCGGGGCATACTGGTTTCAGATCGACACCATCGGCCATATCGCCCACGGCAGCATGCCGTTCCTCGGCGTCAATGCGGTAGAACTGATGGGACGGGTATTGAATCACATCGATACCCACCTGCATCCTGCGCTGAGCGTCCGGTCAACCGATATGCCGGTTGAACCGCCGGAAGCCAGGCGGGCGACGCTTAATATCAACGGCATACACGGTGGTCAGACCCAGGCGGGGGTTGGGACACCGTGTGTGGCCGACCGATGCACAGCCATCTTCGATCGCCGTTTTTTAAAGGAAGAGCACTTCGAGACGGTTCGGCAGGAAATATCGGATATCCTGACCTATCTGAAGATGCGTCATACAGATTTCAAAGCCGAACTATCCGATCTGATGGTCGTGCATCCTGTAGAGACGGATAAAGAAACCGATCTCGTGCAGACAACGGCCCGCACGATTCGAGATGTGCTGCAAACCTCACCTGAGTACATCGCCAGCCCGGGTACCTACGACCACAAGCATGTCTTCAACATCGGCCATGTAGACCAGTGTATCGCCTATGGCCCCGGGCTCCTTCATCTTGCCCATCAGCCCGATGAATATTGTGAGATTGAGCATCTGATTCAGAGCTGCAAGGTCATGGCACTTACAGCCATGCGGTTGTTGGGTACGTAGAGAGGGCGCTATATCTGCTTCTCATGTCTCATGAGGAGGCCGGAAAATCGCTTGATCGTAATTCTTATACAACCATATTATCCATTCAGACGGTCGTTGGTCGGTGTGAATCATTGAAGGGTTTTTACAGGGGGACAGCAATGACGGAACGAGCGGATGTGGTCATTGTGGGAGGAGGCGTTAACGGGGCGAGTATTGCCTATCATCTGGGCCGAAGAGCATATGGTAAGATCATCGTACTTGAGAAAAATGATCTGGCTACCGGATCGACCGCCAAATCGGCCGGAATAGTCCGGCAGCATTATACCAACCCGTTGATTATTCAAATGGCGATTGAAAGTCGACAGTTTTTCGAGACGTTTCAGGATGAGGTCGGTGGTCATCCGGGTTTTGTCCAAAATGGGTTTCTTCTATTTGTCGCAGAGCCTGAGGTTGACGCCCTTCAGATGAATGTCGTCTCACAGCGAGAATTGGGTCTCCCCGTCGAAATTCTTCAGCCGGAGGAGGTGGCGGCCTATTTTCCCGGTTTGAATATGGAAGGGGTTGCGCTGGCTTCTTATGAGCCGAGTTCCGGATATGCGGACCCCCATGGCGTAGCAATCGCTTTTGCAGAACGCGCTCGATCCATGGGTGTAGATTTTCACATCGGCAGGCAAGCAACCGGCGTACGGTTGCAGGCTGAAAAAGTATGCGGTATAGGGACAGATCAGGGAGACATTGAAACGCCGGTGGTGGTCAACGCTGCCGGTCCGTGGGGAAATCGACTGGCCCGGTCTATCGGTGTCGACCTGCCGCTACAGGTCAAGCGACTTCAGGAACTGTTCGTGAAGCCTGCTGAATCCTATTCCAAATATAATCCCACGGTGATTGACCTGGATAAGCTGATTTATATGAAGCCGGACGCCGGAGGGTTGGTCATGATCGGCGGGGGTATCACCGAAGATCATAGTGCCATCGATCCGGATCGTTACGACGAACAGGTGCGTTTCGAGACGGTATTAGATATCACTGAACGGGCGGCGGATCGCATGCCGGTTCTGGCCGATGCGGCATATGTTCGAGGGGTGGCGGGGGTGATTACCGTAACGCCGGATTTTCATCCGATCCTGGGCGAAGCGCCTGAAGCAAAGGGATTTATCCACGCCATGAGTTGTAACGGCCATGGTTTTAAACTTTCGCCGGTACTCGGTCGGCTTATCAGCGAACTGATCGCCGACGGCCAGACTTCACTGGATATTTCTCCGCTGCACCCGGATCGTTTTGAAAGAGGAGAAACGCTGTCCTCCCGGTATGCCGCATTTCCGATTCTGGCTTGATCGATCTGTCTACTCTTCGGAGAGCTGCCCATGAAAATTCAAGAGCCAATTTTGGCTGTTGAGGGAGTTTTCCTTTGGGTCTGCCGGAACATATTCCCCATCCGGCAACAGGCGCCGCGCCTTTGTGTTGTCGGCAAGATAGATGGCCAGGACATCATCCCGAATATACCGTATCTGCTTGGCGTCTTCGACTGGAAACATCACCTCCACCCGTCGGTCGATATTCCTCGGCATCAGATCCGCACTGCTGAGATAAATCTCTTCGTTGCCGCTATTCTGAAAATAATAGATTCTGCTGTGCTCCAGAAAACGGCCTACCACGCTGATGACGCGGATGTTGTCACTTAAACCGGGGATGCCCGGGCGCAGACAGCAGATGCTGCGTACAATAAGGTCCACTTTTACGCCGGCCTGGGAGGCCTGGTACAGGGATTGGATGATCTGTTTGTCTACCAGTGCGTTCATCTTGAAAATCATATGCCCCTGGCCGTCTTGCTGCTGGCTGGCTATCTCTCGCTGGATAAGGGTTTCAAACCCGGCACGCAGATTAACAGGGGCGACCATCAATTTTCGGTAGTTCTTCTTACCTGAATATCCGGTCAGATAATTCAGAAAATCGGTGGCATCGGCACCGATATCTTCGTCACATGTAAAATAGCCCAGATCGGTATATTGATGGCCCGTCACCACATTGTAATTACCTGTTCCCATATGTATGTACCGGCGAATACGACCACCCTCCTTACGTACCACCAGCGCGATTTTAGAGTGGGTCTTAATCCCGAGCAGGCCATAGATGACATGTACCCCTTCATGTTCCAGGGTGCGGGCCCATTCTATGTTACTCTCCTCATCAAATCGGGCTTTAAGCTCGACAAGCACACTGACCTGTTTCCCGTTCTCCCTGGCTTTCAACAACGCATCGACCACAGGTGAATTCCGTCCGACACGATAAAGGGTCTGCTTGATGGCCAGTACATCAGGATCTTCGGCAGCGGCATTAAGAAAATCAATCACCGGCACAAAAGAATCGTAGGGATGATGCAGCAGGATGCTATTTCTCCGGATGGCGGAAAAAATATTCTCTTTATGCCTCTGGTTCAACGGCTTCGGTACGGCCGGCAGAAATGGAGCATACTTCAAATCGTACCGGTCAATGTTGTACAGGTCCATCAGCGCACTGAAACCCATAGCGCCATGTAACGGGTAGAGATCCTCCTGATCCAGGTGAAGATTACCGAGCAGGATTTTTTGGATATGTTGTGGCATCTCATCGTTCACCGCGACGCGTACCACCGAACCGAACCGTCGTCGTCGTACACTCTCCTCCATGGTTTCCAGCAGATCATCAGCTTCGAGCTCCTGAATGACCATATCCGCATCACGGGTCACGCGAAATGGGTGTGACTCGATAACCTTCAGGTCCGGGAAGAGCATATGCAGATTGGCGGCAATCAATTGCTCCAGCCACACAAAATCATAACGGCGGGATACCTGTCCGCCCCGCCGTGTGCCGTTTATCCTGGCTGAAATCGGTACCAGACGGGGGAGGGTGTCCGGGACCTTGATGCGTGCAAAGTGTTCCTGACCCTCATCATCACGAATAAGAACGGCCAGATTCAAACTTAAATTGGAAATGTGAGGAAACGGTCGCCCAGGGTCCAATGCAATCGGCGTTAAAACCGGAAACACAAGCTCTTCGAAATATCGGTCAACCTTGGTCTTATGTCGTTTATTAAGAAGCCTATAGTCGGTGACATGGATACCTGCTTTGTTGAGCTGTGGTAACAAATCCTCTACCCAGCACGTCCGCATATCAGCCATGAGTTGTGATGCCTTCGCACGAATGGCAGCCAGCTGTTCTGTAGGCGTCAGACCATCAGGAGGAATCTCCACGACACCAGCCGAGATTTGCTGCCGAAGACCGGCTACCCGTATCATAAAAAATTCATCCAGATTCAAACTGACGATAGCCAGGAATTTGACCCGCTCCAGCAAGGGATTGTCCGCATCCTCAGCTTCTTCCAGCACCCGTTGCTGGAAGGCCAGCAGGCTCAACTCCCTATTGATATAAAGGTGCGGATCATTCAGATCGTGAATGATCTCGGGATCAAATGACAAATCCAGGTAGTCTGCTGTTTCCATAAGCTGTACCTTTTTTAATACCATTAAGCAAGACTTCAATTACCTTACAATGTCTGATGTATCTCTATAATATATATTCCCGTATGGGTATGCACAAGGCCCGTCCATACGAATTGTTTCAATCACCAAATCACTCAACCCCGGAGGGCTCGCAACGTGTCCTAAGGCCACTTGCCATCACCAAAAAGCACAGCGAGCGTATTTTAATAATGCCTCGAAGAGGCGTTAGTTACTTTCGATTGACCGTAACGAAATCCATCACCAATTTATTTACCCGTATCGTCCTTCTATATAATCTGCTGTTTTGGGATTTTGCGGGGAGATAAACAAATCTTCCGTCCGATTATGTTCCATGATTTCGCCGAGCAGCATGAATATACATTCGTCGCTCACACGGCGCGCCTGGGCCATGTTGTGCGTGACAATCAGCATGGTAAACCGTCCCGCCAGTTCCATCATCAGCTCTTCCACGGCATGGGTAGCCTCGGCGTCAAGCGCCGAGCACGGTTCATCCATGAGGATGACCTGTGGTTTCAGGGGCAGGAGCCGTGCAATACATAATTTCTGTTGTTGTTCAAGCTGCAACGAGGTGGCTCTGGTCTTCAGTCGATCTTTTAAATCTTCCCAGAGATACACTTCCTTTAAGGCCTGCTCCACCATTCCATCGATTTCTGCTTTCTTCAGAGACCTCCACCCTGAATGGACACGCAACCCGAATACCACATTCTCATAAATAGAGATGGGCAGCGGATTCGGTCGCTGAAACACCATCCCAACCGTTTTACGGAGTTCAGGCAGGGAAACATCCTCATCATAGACATTTTTTCCCAGGATCTCGATTTTACCGGTAGTGGTCACATTACCGTAGCGTTCGTTCACCCGGTTGAAGCACCGCAGCAAGGTGGTTTTACCGCAACCCGATGGACCAATGAGTGAGGTAATCAACCCATCAACCACCTTTATACTGACGTTGATCAGCGCCTGAAAGTCACCGTACCACAGGTTCACTTTTTCGGTTTCTATACTGTAAGTGATGGAGTCGCTCACCCGAAATTCCCGTTGATATAGTCATAGGTCATCTTCTCAGCAGGGTTATCCGAAAATATTACCTTATTGTCGTTTATCTCAATCAGGTCGCCGTTGAATATAAACGCCGTGCGGTTGGCCAATCGTCGGGCCTGCTGCACCAGGTTGGTGACGAGAATGATCGTCATCTCCGACCGTAACTCTTTAAGCACATCTTCGATGCGCATCGTCGTTACCGGGTCAACTGCGATAGAAAATTCATCCAGACAGAGAATTTCCGGCTGATGCGATAACGCCCGTGCGATAGTCAGCCGTTGTTGCTGACCACCGGATAATTTGGTACCCAGGCTGTCCATCCGGTCTTTTACCTCATCCCACAGAGCGGCCTGAGTCAGACACCGTTCAACCAGGACATCCAATTCAGCCTGATCATTCATACCGGCCGTTCGGGGTGCAAAGGCGACGTTGTCGAAGATAGACATTGGCAAGCCTACAGGCAAAGGGAAGACCATACCGATTTTACGGCGGAGTTGATAGACGCTTTTGACCGTCTGGACATCCTCCCCATCAACCTTGACGGTACCCTTCACATGCACATCCGGAATAAATTCAATCATTCGGTTGATGACCTTCAACAGGGTGGTTTTACCTGATTGAGCCGGACCGATAATGCCGAGAATCTCATTCCGGTAGATGTCGAAAGAAATACCCTTGAGCGCTTCTTTGTTCCCGTAGCGGACTTCAAGGTTTGATATCTCTATCTTTTTTTCTATCGTTGTCATCTACAGGTTCTTTCACAGGGCGGCAGAATCCAAGTTGGAATCAATTAACAAAGCTGCAATACGACGAAATGGTGCTGTTCGCTTGGGTTTCGTCGTTTCTTAGCTTCTCACCATCTCTTTCGAGAACGCATATATATACGCAAAATGATTGCTGTGGAATTAACCAGCAATACGGTGCCCAACAATACGACGGCAGTACCATACGGCACCGCTTCAGGTACATTGGGCACCTGGGTGGAAATGGTATACAGGTGCATCGAAAGGGCCATGCATTGTTCAAGGAGACCATAAGCAAATAGATCGCCCTCCGGGATGGCTTTATAGAAGACGGCCCCGGTAAACATAATCGGCGCTGTTTCACCTGCTGCTCGAGAGACCTGTAATATAATGCCGGTCAGAATCCCACTGAAAGAGTTCGGCAAGACGATGCCGCGAATGGTCTGCCAACGCGTGGCTCCCACATTCCAGCACGCTTCGCGAAAAGCTGTCGGTACGGCTCTGAGCGCTTCTTTGGTACTGGCGATGATAACCGGCAGGGTCATGATGGCCAGGGTAAGAGAGGCTGCCAGGATGGAACGTCCGATGCCGGCAAACAGGACAAACGCGCCCAGGCCGAATAACGCATGAACAATACTGGGGATTCCTGCAAGATTGACTACGGCCAGATTAATGATACGAGTATACCAGCTTTCTCGAGCATATTCGTTAAGATATACGGCAGCCAGAACGCCTACAGGCGTAGAAATAAGCAGTGAAATCCCAACCAGATAAATCGTACCCAGGAAGGGCGCCCAGATGCCGCCCTCCCGCATGCCTCGTATCGGGTTGGAAATAAGAAAATCAATAGATAAGACCGGCGCCGCCTTGTAGAGCAGATAGCCGACAATCATCAGCAAGGGGGCAATCATCAGCAAAGCCATCAGAAAAAAGATCGTACCGGCGATGTGTTCGGTTATCCGTTTATTGCGCCCCGGCTTCGTTTCCGTGAAGGTACCCTGATGATGGGATGTTTCGGTCATGGTGCTGTCGGCCCCTTTATTCCTCTCGTATACCTTTGACGATCAGATCTGCGGATAGATTCACTATAAAGTTTATGGAAAAAAGCAATACACCTATAATGAACAGCACTTGATAATGATCCGACATGACAGGCGCTTCACCGAGTTCAGCCGCTATGGTGGCTGTAAGTGTCCTAACGGAATCGAGCAGACCACCGGGCATCTGAACCGCATGGCCGGTCGCCATGAGTACAGCCATGGTTTCACCTACCGCCCGGGCGACGCCCAAAAGCGTTGCCGCCAGCAGGCCGTTTTTTGCAGCCGGCAGGAGCGCGCGATAAACCACCTGCCACCGTGTGGCGCCTAACGCAACAGCCGCCTCACGGTATGAATCGGGCACGGCTTTGAGGGCATCTTCACCAATAGACACGATAATCGGCACACTCATAAGGGCGAGAATCAAACCGCCGTTCAGCACATTTAATCCGATCGGCGCATCAAAAAGATCAATGATCAACTCATTCATGATGGTGAGTCCGATGAATCCCCAGACGACAGAGGGAATCGCCGCCAGCAATTCGATAACGATCTTAAATGTTTCCTTCAGTCTGGGACTACAGAATTCGGATACATAAATGGCGGCGCCTATCCCGAATGGTACCGCGATACACATAGCAAGTAAAGTCACACTGGCGGTCCCGGCGGCCAGCGCCAGCACGCCGTAGCGTTTATTACTCACAGAACTGGGAAACCACTCGGGACTGGTAAGAAACTCAGTCAGATCCAGACCGGTAAAGAAAAAGGAGGCTCCTTCACGAAATACAAAGAAAAAAATGCCGAACACGAAAATTATCGCACTGATGCCGCACAATCGGATAATCAGTTCAATAACGGGTTCGGCCATGTTTTCCAGTCGATGACGAATGGGCAACAACAGTTACTCTCCTGGCATATCACCGGTGGATTCAGCTTCTTCTTTCTGTAAGGGCACATACCCGTTTTTTTCGACAATCTCCTGACCGACCTCGGAAAAGACCCAATCGATATACGCCTTTATCTCTCCTGTCGGCTCACCCAACGTATACATGTACAGCGGTCGAGCGATGGGGTAGGTGCCGTCGAGTCCCGTTTCCAGGGTGGGCGGGTAGGGGGTGTCGCCTTCTTTTACAGCGATTTTAAGCATCTTGACCTTCTCTGTTGCATATCCCATACCGCTATAGCCGATGGTGCAGGGTGTGCTTCCTACCAGGTCCACTACGTCTTTCGATCCATGCAGATCCCGGGAGCCTAATTTGAAATCCTGGGTGCTGCCCAGAAGCGCTTCACGGAAATAATAGTAGGTGCCGGAATTGGACTGCCGACTGATTCGAATAATCTCATCGCTGGCGCATGCGGTATGATTTATACCCAACTGTGTCCATTGGGTCAGGTTCCCCTTCTCACCATAGATTTGCGCCAGCTGTTCGATCGATATTTCATCAAGCGGATTGTCTCTATGGACATAGACGGCCAGGGCATCAAAACCGACCACGAATTCAACAGGCCTCTTACCGGTGTTCTGCTCCGCGCGTTCAAGCTCTTCCGGTTTCATCTGCCGGCTGCAATTGGCGATATCCACGGTCCCGTTGATCAATGCGGCGATACCGGTGCCTGAGCCCCCACCAGAGATTTCTACGGAAACCGTCAATTCAACCCCCGCATAATCCTCTGCCCAGGCCTGAGCCAGGTTGACCATCGTATCCGACCCTGCATTCTGGATAACGGTCTTTTCGGGAGCATCATTTTCGTTTGGACCGCCGCAACCGACCTGTAACAAGCCCGTGGCTGCAACGGCGGCGCTGCACGCCAGGAATTTCCTAAAAGGCAAGCTGTAACTCATCCATCTTCCTCCCTGGTATTGAGGTCAAGTCCGAGAATGGCCTGGACGAAGTCCCTGATATGGGTATCTAAGTATTGAAAGGTGCGCTCATACGCGGTTTGAATCTCTTCATCAGAGCCTTCCACCCTGGACGGGGCCTGAATATGCCAGGTCATGGTTACCGTCTTTGATGACGGTGGAAGTAACACGCCTTCTGTTGCTTCACTGAGTGAAATGATCACATGATAGTCTTCAGGACGCAGAATCTGATCGATGTATGACGGCGTTTGATGTGAAATGTCGATGCCCTTTTTCGCCATAAACTGCACGGTCTTCGGATCTATAGATTCAGTTTCCAGACCGGCGCTGCTGAACTTGATCCGGGTCAGTCCGAGCGCGTTACTGATCCCTTCAGCCATCTGGTTTCGACAAGCGTCATGTTCGTCCACGAAAAGAACGCGAACAATATGCTTTTTTTCCTGCCTTCTATCCTCGCCGGTTAAAATATACAAGATTTCCTCACAGATATTACCGGCCTGATCACCGATACGCTCACAGCGGTTGGCAATGGTCATCAGCGGTACCAGCGCTTCTGAAGACAGCTTGCCTTCGCTATGCTCCCGGATCAGATCTGTGAGTATCTGAGCCCGTTGATGGTCGACGATCCGGTCTTTTTCCATCTTCAGCGTTTCGGCTGCCAGTTCCGCATGTTCGTCTGTAAAGGCTTGCACCGCATTATGTATCATCCTGATCGTCGTCTCGATAACCGCAACGGATGCCTCGTAATCGGGCGGCCAATCCATGTCGTCGAGGATCAGAAACTGCCGGGCAATCGCTTCTGCATAGTCGCCGACACGCTCCAACTGGCTGTTGATCTTGATGACGCTATAGGCCAGACGCAGATGACCGGCAGCAGGTTGCTGCTTGACCAGAAATTTCAGACAAAGATGGTCCAATTCATTTTCAAGATCGTCGATATACCGATCTTTTAAGATGACGGAGTAAGCCGTCTGCCGGTTTTGATCCCGAACCGTATAAAGGGCGCCACGTAATGCATCTTCTACCAGCCTACCCATGACGATCACTTTGTCACGGATCTGATCGATATCATGCTGGAGATGTTCTTCAAAATGGGAAGTCATGCCCGGTCTCCATATAAACGAGAGGTTGAGCGAAGTTATACCCTCGACTGATATAAAAGTTCAATAACTATTATATACTTAAATATAGCTTTTTTGTCCATAACTCAATTTATTATTTCAGTGAAGACTTATCCCTGCGCCTATGGTCATATGGACAGATCACAGGGATAAATCACCTTGCGCGGCCGTAGGCCTACGTGTATTTTGGCGGGTAACAGATAGCACCAGGAGGCCATATGAATTTTACGTTTACCGATGACCATATCATGATGCGGGAGACCGCACGCAAGATTGCAGAAGAAAAACTGAAGCCGCTGGCCAAAGAAATAGATGCGCGTGAAACACCTGATCTTGATACGCTTCGTGAATTGGGTGAACTGGGCTTCATGGCGATGATGGTGCCGGAAGAGTATGGCGGTGCCGGTCTGGACACGGTCAGTTACGTCATCGTCATGGAAGAATTTTCCAAAGTGTGTGCATCGACCGGTGTGTGCGTCTCCGTCAATAATTCGCTTTTCGCAGACGGCGTGTACAAATTCGGTACTGAAGAGCAGCGAAAAAAATACCTGCCGCCTCTGGGTAACGGGCAGGCTCAGGCGTGTCTTGGTCTGACAGAACCAGGCGCTGGTACCGATGTCGGATCCACGGCGACCACAGCAGTCAAAGATGGATCGGATTATATCATAAACGGCAAGAAGCATTTCGTCACCAACGGTGGTTTTGCCGACTACCTGATGGTGCTGGTCTCGACCGAGCCGGGTACAGGACACCGTGGACTGAGTATGGTGATTGTAGAGAAAGATACACCGGGCTTTTCCGTCGGTCGTCATGAACTGAAACTGGGTATCCGGGGCTCGGACACGAGTGAACTGCTGTTCGACAACTGTCGGATACCGCAGGCTAATCGGTTGGGCGAAGAAGGACGGGGCCTTAAAATTTCACTAACGATGCTGGATGGCGGCCGCATCGGTATCGCCGCTCAGGCGTTAGGGATCGCCCAGGCGGCCTATGATGACGCGGTGGCGTATGCAAAAGAACGGACCCAGTTCGGCAAACCCATCGCCGAATTCCAGGCGATCGCCTTCAAAATAGCCGAGATGGCAACCGAACTCGAAGCCGCACGCCTTGTGACGTATAAAGCGGCCTGGCTGAAGGATCAGGGTGAGGACTATAAGATGGCCTCCTCCATGGCCAAACTGTATGCCTCGGAAGCCTCCATCCGAATTACGAATGAAGCGCTTCAAATTCATGGCGGCTATGGCTACGTCCGGGATTTCAATGTCGAACGCTACTACCGCGATGCCCGCATCACGACCATCTATGAGGGCACCTCAGAGGCCCAGAAGATCGTGATCTCAAGGGACATTTTGCGATGAAATAGCCGAAAACCATGCTGAAACGATGACTAAATATCCCGTTATAATTGATTCTATGTCAATTGTAAATATGTTGGGTTGTAGCGAAGAAATAAAGGCGCCCACTATCCAAGAACCCAAGGTTCCCTTTGTCCCATTGCCTGTATCACGAATGAGTCAGGATATCGTAGATGGTTTGGCGCTGACTATCGACAGGTCGTCTGTCTGAGTGGGTCAGGAGCGGGCTGTTGCAATGGATTGAGTGATGGCAGCAACCGATTGGGTGATACTGGAACTCAATGAGGCTTTAAAACGTTGGAGACAAGGGGTCAGGTCTTCCGATACCAGCCATGAAGATACGCTTAGTATGGCTATCTATGGCGCTCAACAGGTTTTATCAAAACCGTCGATTCTTGCCGGGAGATGCAGAGGGCAGGCGGGAGGACGATCCCTTTATTTCCCAATTTCTCTTTTTCTTGCGCGTCGACCAGTACTAAAGATACAAATCTCGCCATTTGCAGATTCGTTAGCAAATCTCACCATAGATCCGATACCATCCACAGAACCTGACTTTGAAGATCTGTTATTACCAATCACCGGAGATTCTATCCCATGAGGAAGCTATGACACGATTACTAACGGTATTCAGCATATGTATCGGGCTTATGGCTCTGACGATCGCCGTTGTTACAGCGGCCAGTGATGAAGAAGACATCCTTGCCGCGATGAATGCGCACCTCGACGCGATAAATACCGAAGCGTCGGCAGCCATTGCCCGCCACCATTTGCCGGGCCATAGTGAATTCAGCGCGAATGGCCGGCTCCTGGGTGTATCCGGATCATTTGAAACGCAATTAGCCAGAAATAAAGCCATATTCGAAAGTGGCTCTACATTCGACTGGCATCATAAGGATCTTAATATTCAGATTTTCGGCAATACCGCAGTGGTGACAGGATATGTAGCAGGGACCACCCATCCGCCCCATGGCGACCCGATTCCGGTCCACAACCGCCGAACCACGGTGCTGATCAAACAGCAGGGCGAGTGGAAGGAGATACACGTCCATAACTCGCCACTGAACGAAGAAACAGGACAGTAAAACAATTAATGTAGAGAATCGAACATATGCGTTGTTATTGGTGCCTGGTTATTGGTGAAGGGTGATTGGGAAGTTCAAAATCGGTCTTTTCAATCACCATTCACCAATCACTAAATCACCATTTATTCCTTCGTCAGCCACATATACGCGTCTTCCAGATTCGGTTCTTCCGGTTGCATATCGAATTCGGGAATCGGATCTCCCACGGCCCGGACGATCCGATGCTTTTCCTGGGCGATGCTGGATATGACCAGCATGCGGTCGGCGACCACTGAAAATGTCTCGTCCGTGCAGGTGATGGTCCAAACGTGCCCCCGGGTCTGTTCGACAAGCTGCGATGGATGGCCCCGGTACACCACCCGCCCCTGCGACAGCAAAGCCAGATCCTCGCATGTGCTGGAGATGTCACCCACAATATGTGTGCTCAGAATGATGATTTTTTGTCGGCTTATGTCGGCCAGAAGATTGCGAAACCGGATGCGCTCCTCCGGGTCAAGGCCCACCGTCGGTTCATCCACAATGAGTAAGGTTGGAGTGCCGATAAGCGCCTGGGCGATACCCAGACGGCGGACCATCCCTCCAGAATACGTCTTCACCCGCCGGTCGGCTACTGCGGTCAAAGCCACCTGCTCCAACGCCTCGTCGACTTTGTCCTCAACCTGCTTGCGCGTTACCCCGTTTAGCCGCGCCATGTATAAAAGAAACTCTTTACCGGTCAACTGTGCATAAACACCGAAAAATTGAGGCAGATAGCCAAGTGTTTTACGGACCGATTTTCGCTGGGTATTAATATCCACACCATCAATCAGGACTTCGCCCTTTGATGGTTGCTCGAGTGTAGACAGGATTTTCATTAGTGTGCTTTTGCCCGCCCCGTTTGGACCAAGCAGCCCGAACATACCGGTTTGAATGTCCAGGTTAACGTCCTGCAAGGCGTGGAGGTCATTTCCATAGGTCTTCCAGAGGTGTCTGATCGTGATTTCCATAAGGGGTTAGACCGGAGAAAGGGAAAAATGTTACAAGTAAATTTTAACCCAGGATTACAAACATGTAGCCTGATTGGAACCAATAAAAGTATATTTACTAGGGCATACCCAGACCCTGGGTTCGACATATGGTCTTATAGAATCGAATGGTACGTCATTTATTGCAGATGGAGGTAACAAGCGGATTATCACGGTCTCTGTACGCGGTGGGACCACTGCCTTGCTAACTATCACCGGCCAGACTCTGAGTTCACCAAGAGGCCTTAGTGAATCGAACGGTCAGTAATTAATTGCCGATGCAGGCATCGATTCGATGTATTCCTGATCCTTGTCGGCTTCGTGATTCTGACGATCACCGTACCGATGGAACAGGGTAAAACTTCTAATGGGGCGGCTGACGAACGTCAGGTCTGGATGCATGTTCATCCGGGGCATCATGTGTATATGCCTTTCACGGAAACATTCGTCTATGATCTGGAGGAAAACCATGCTGGGTCTCTTGCCCATGGCCATCGGTAACGCCGCCATTGGCGATCAACCTTATTATCCCATGGGACGGGCCGTCATTGGTGGCCTTATGTTTTCCACCATAGGGGCCATGATCGCTCTGCCACTCGTCTACACCGCATTTGAAGATCTACGCACCTGGGGTCGGGGGTTTGTGGCGAAGATACGGCAACCAGCGTAGGCGATTTCGGATTTCTAATTTCGGATGGCAGATTTAAAAACACGTAGCGTGCAGAAGTGCTATTTCTACACGCTTTTTCTTTACATTTCTATCCATACCTCATTTCTTTCAAATAACGCAAGAGATCAGGTTTTAAATCCGCCATCAGCAATCTACAATCCGAAATGGAGTTAGCATGTCCACCACCGACCTCGTCCACATCGTCATTCCCGGCGATGATCCCCCACAGATGCAGGGCTCGCCGCATTTGAAACGACTGGATGCATATGGCAGGGTGACGATGTATACCGACCGGCCGGAAACGCAGGAAGAAAAAATTGCACGGATCAAGGATGCCGATGTGATGATCAACTCACGCGGCATCGTAAAGTGGCCCGGCGAAACACTCCGTCAATTGCCTAAGCTGCGCATGGCGTCGACCTGCTCTATCGGCACCGACATGTTCGATCTGGAAACGGCGCGTGCGTGTGGCATCGATATCTGTAATCAGCCCGGTCGTACGGCGCCTGTGGTCGCTGAACATACCTTCGGACTGATGTTCGCCCTGGCAAAACGCGCCGCCTATTTTACATCATCTATTAAAGCAGGCACATGGCCCCGGATGGATAACATCTACCTGCAGGGTAAAACATTGGGTATTATCGGTACCGGGCATATCGGCACGGAAATGGCACGTCTGGCCAGGGCAATCGGGATGAAGGTCATCGCGTGGACCTATCATCCCTCTGAAGAAAAGGCGCTGCAGATGGGCATCCGGTACGTCTCCCTGGACGAGCTTTTGCAAACCGCCGATGTCGTGAGCCTCCATGTCATGCTGACAGAGGAAAGCAGGCATGTCATGAACCGGGAGGCTTTCGGTAAGATGAAGCAAAATGCCTTGTTACTCAACTGCGGACGAGGTGGTTTGGTTGACACGGATGCATTGGTCGAGGCTCTTCGTTCCGGCCATTTAGGGGGCGCCGGTATTGATGTCTTCGATCCGGAACCCGTACCGCCTGATCATCCATTGCTCGATATGGACCAGGTCGTGCTCACCCCTCATTGCGCGGATATGACGCCGGAAGGTGTAGACCTGCTCAACGAAGGCGCTGTCGATAACATCATCGCCTTCCTCGAAGGCCGGCCGCAGAATATAGTAAATTAAGCATTCAACCGCGGAGGAGTTAATATGCTGCGCATAGGCATTGTCGGCGCGGAGAACAGCCATACCGTTGCCATAGCTAAAACTATAAATATCGAACAGCGTATTTCAAATGCGCAGGTGGTCGGCGTCTGGGGTGAGACGCCGGAATTGGCGAAGGATGCCTCCGAACGTGGTGAAATTCCGACGATAGTCGAAACCCCTGAAGCCTTTATCGGGCAGGTTGATGGTATTGTGACCGATCACCGGCATGCGAAAGACCATCTGCCTGCCGTGCAGGCGTTGCTGGAGGCCGGCGTCCCTCTATTTATCGACAAGCCTTTTTGCTATCGGGTCGCAGAAGGACAGACTTTTCTGAAGCAGGCCCGTGCACTCGACGTACCCGTCGCCTCCTATTCTGTTCTCCCCAAACAGGCTTCCTTTCGTCAGCTTCAGGAAAAAATTCAAGCACTGGGAGAATTGTATGCCCTGACGACCACCGGGCCATGCGATATCCATTCCGAATGGGGCGGGGTATTCTTCTACGGCATTCATCAGGTGGATATGCTAGTGCGTTTAGCCGGATATGATGCCGTCGAGGTCCGTGTCCATCCCGGACAGGGGCAGAACCATATGGCCACCGTACATTTCAAAAGCGGCCTGATAGGTGGTATGAACCTGATTGGCGCTGCGTACCCATCGTTTCACGTGTCGGCCATTGGTGAAAAGGGGCGGGTGGATGAAACCATTGCCTATGATGAAAATATGTATCTATCCGGTATCGAGGATTTTGTCCATATGTTCAGAACCGGAGAAACAGACGAAACCGAGGAGAGCATGTTGGGGCCGGTTGCTTTCTTGGAGGCGTTGGAGGAGGCCGTTGATAAGGGGGGCTCTGTGCCTGTTCCAGCAATTGGATAGATGTGCAAGGAAGAAAGGAAGGTGGAAGTAAATTCATGGATCCTCTCATCCTTTCATCCTCTCTTCATACTCCTGCGCCCGATGCCTTGTTTCTCTGCCTTGATCCGGTGTTGGATCTTTTATAAGACCATACATCTGACGGCCTTCGGAATCTTCCGGCAGATATTCGGTAATGGGCATACCTTCCGGGGTGACGAACAGCAGGCAGTGACAATATTTGTAAATCTTCATTTCATCACAGGCGCATACCCATTCACGACTGCGTTCTAACTCCGCCTTTTTATCCGGATAAAAGTTGCATGGACACAACGGTCGGCCCAATTCATCTATATTGCTGGCCAGCCCCTTGACCACTGATTCCATCACCTCTGTATTTGGATGAGGAGAGGTACCGGTTTTCTCCCAATATTTCTCACAATATTTCCGCATACGCTGCATGCTTTTTTCTGATGGTAATTGTTCATTCATAATATAACTCCTTAAATTAAAACCTCACCTCTCATCAATTTTTTATTCTATATATAGTGGGTGACAGCTATTACGAATAACCGGTAACGAATCAGGATAATATAATACAATTGTGGTTCGTTTGTGTCAAATGGTGTTACCGTTCTGAGACATCAGGGCAAAGATAAATTAAACAGTAATTTTTAGTTTTAATAAATTCACCGTCCAGAAACCAATTCCCCCCTAGCAGTTATAACGATATGGTTTGTTTCTCGCGATAGAAAAAATAAAAAAGACAGGGAATTTTCTTGACAAAAGAGAGGTCTGATATTATATCCTGCATGGCGTTAAGCTCGAGATGTGAGATCAATAACATAAACCTGTAATCTAAAACAGAACAGAACCAACTATTATGCCCCAAATTTTTTCTCCCGCCGCGAACACCTGGCTTAAAGCAAGTATCGTGGGAGGAGCCCTTCTTGTATCAACTGTTATAGGCACGATTTTATATCTTGGTTCAACCTCCTACGTAACACGACAACATCAAATCCGACCTCAACCCGTTCCATTCAGTCATCGTCATCACGTCAATCAACTTGGTATAGATTGCCGATATTGTCATGCCTCTGTTGAGGAGAGCAATTTTGCCGGTATGCCGCAGACTAAGACGTGCATGTCCTGTCACTCCCAGATATGGACCGAGGCGCCTATTCTGGAACCGGTTCGCCAGAGTTATGCCACAGGGCAGTCTCTGGAATGGACAAGGGTTCACGATTTACCTGATTATGTGTATTTTGATCACAGTATTCACATAAGAAAAGGCATCGGTTGCGAATCCTGTCATGGGGCTGTGAACGAGATGGCGCTCATGTGGCAGGAGAATTCATTGCAAATGATGTGGTGCCTTGAATGTCATCGGGATCCGGAGCAGAATATCCGGGACCGGGCGGATGTGTTCAAATTTGAGTCGCAACCGGATTACACGCCGCCATCCGATCAATTGGCGCTCGGCACGCAATTAGTTCGTGGATATCGAGTCAACAAAGCGCAACTGGAAAATTGTTCTATTTGTCATCGTTAAGAGGATAGGGTGTAACCTTTATGAAACCTACCCAATCACATACTGATTTAGACGCGATTCGCGCCCGTTTGGACCGGAAGGAAGGCCCCGAATTCTGGCGTAGTCTGGAGCAATTGGCCGACACGGGCGAGTTTCAGACCTTCATGGAAAAAGAATTTCCACAACATATAGAAGAGGTAAAGGCCAATCCAGTCAGTCGACGCAACTTCCTGAAGCTGATGGGCGCCTCAATAGCCCTGGCCGGCGCGACGGCGTGTACCAAGCAGCCCCTGGAAAAGATAGTCCCGTATGTGCAGCGGCCGGAGGATATGGTCCCCGGTAAACCATTATTCTACGCTTCGGCCTATACCCAGGGCGGTGTGGCAAACGGTATTCTGGTTGAAAGTCATATGGGTCGGCCTACCAAGATTGAAGGAAATCCCGAGCATCCAGGCAGCCTGGGAGCGACGGATATATTCGCTCAGGCTTCCACGCTGACGATGTATGACCCGGATAGGTCTCAATATATTAACCGCAGGGGCCGTATAACGACCTATGACGCATTTCTAAATGAGTTGAACCTGGCCCTGTCCGCCCAGGTGGAAAAGAATGGCGCTGGATTTCGAATCCTGACTGAAACCGTTACCTCGCCGACCTTAGGCAATCAGCTTCAACAGGTTCTGGCTAAATATCCGGAAGCCCAATGGCACCAGTACGAACCCATATCGAGAGATAATGTACGGGAAGGGTCACGCATAGCTTTCGGTGAGATGGTGACCACGCGTTACCATCTCAAAGAGGCGAACGTGATTCTATCTTTGGACAGTGATTTTCTCACGACCGGCCCCGGTGGCGTGCGTTACGCCCGTGACTTCTCATCCCGGCGGGATGCCGTCAATAATCTGGACCAGATGAATAGATTGTACGTGGCGGAAAGTTCTCCTACATTGACAGGGGCGCAGGCCGATCATGTGCTCGGACGTCGTGCCGGGGAGATCGAGGGCCTTGCCCGGATGATCGCCGCCGGTCTCGGCATCTCGGTATCTGCGCCGTCGGGGAGCGATAACGCCGTAAGCGCCTGGGTATCTGCCGTCGTTGCCGACCTGCGTCAGCATAGCGGCAACGGTCTGGTGATCGCCGGTGATCAGCAACCGGCCGGGGTGCATGCACTGGCCCACGCGATGAATGATATCCTGGACAATACCGGTAAAACTGTGACGTATACAGATTCCATCGAAGTGCAGCCGACCCTTCAGACTGATTCAATGAAGACGCTGGTTCAGGATATGACCGACGGCAAGGTGGATCTGCTCATTGTTATTAATAGTAATCCAGTTTTTTCAAAACCTGCGGATCTTGATTTTGCTCAGGCCATGAACAGGGTGGCCCTACGAGTGCATCACGGCCTGTATCATGATGAGACGGCGGAATTGTGCCACTGGCATATCCCGCAGGCGCACAGCCTTGAAAGTTGGGGTGATGTCCGCGCTTATGACGGTACAATCACGGTCGTACAGCCGTTGATTGCCCCGTTATACAACAGTAAAAGTGAATTTGAATTTGTGTCCGCTCTCGCCGGCAATCCGAACAAAAAAGGATATGATCTGGTTCGTGAGTACTGGGAAAGCATCGGAGTGCATGGATCAATCCCGTTTGAAGCATTCTGGCAAACGGCGGTACACGACGGTTTTATCGTCGATTCCGCTCTGCCTGCGAAGAACGTTCAGCTTCAGGATGTCGCTGCAGCGGTAGGCGCTGTACCGTCTGTTGGTGACGGCATGGAGATCATCTTCGTTGCCGACCCGACCATCTGGGATGGTCGCTTTGCAAATAACGGATGGTTGCAGGAACTGCCTAAACCGCTGACCAAGCTCACCTGGGATAATGCGGCCATTGTAGGACCTAGCACGGCGCAACAGTTAGATGTTGAAAACATGGATGTGGTCGAACTGACCTATCAGGGACGGAGCGTGCAGGGGCCGGTCTGGATTTTACCGGGGCATCCTGAGAATGCAGTAACCGTGCACCTGGGATACGGACGAAAGCGTGCCGGACAAAATGGGACGGGAACAGGTTTTGACGCCTATTCGATTCGTCCTTCGGATACCCTTTGGTTCGGCAGCGGCTTACAGGTCAGCAAAACAGGTGATGAATTTTCGATTTACAGCACACAGGATTATCATGATATGGGCCTTGAGGGCCTGGGAAGCATGTCCCGTGATCGAAATCTGATCAGGGTGGCCGATATTGAAGAATACAGAGGTAATTCTCATGTGATTCAGGAAATGTGGGAAGCACCCGATCCGGAACGTGATCTATATCCTAATGAACATATCTATGATGGGCCTAATGCCTGGGGTATGGTGATCGATTTGAGTAAATGTAATGGATGTAATACCTGTACCATCGCCTGTCAGGCCGAAAATAATATCTCGGTGGTGGGCAAGGAAGAGGTGGGTAACGGGCGTGAGATGCACTGGATCCGGATTGACCGTTATTATCGAGGGGATATGGATGCCCCCGAGACCTTCCATCTACCGGTGCCCTGTATGCAATGTGAAAATGCACCCTGCGAACTGGTTTGTCCCGTTGGGGCGACGGTGCATAGTGAAGAAGGCTTGAACGACATGGTGTACAATCGGTGTGTAGGGACCAGATACTGCTCCAACAATTGTCCTTATAAAGTACGCCGATTTAATTTTTATCTCTATGCTGACTTCGAAACGCCCAGTCTTCAATTGGGAAGAAATCCGAATGTGACTACCCGCAGTCGTGGTGTGATGGAAAAATGCACCTATTGCACCCAGCGTATCAGCGCGGCACGTATAGAAGCCAAGAAGGAAGATCGCAATATTGAAGATGGTGAAATTCTGACGGCCTGTCAGCAGGCCTGTCCTTCACAGGCGATTACCTTCGGGAACATAAAGGATCGTAATAGCCAGGTATCGAAATTGAAAACCAGTGCGTTGAATTATGGTATGTTGACGGATTTGAATACAAAACCGCGTACGACGTATCTTGGCCGGATCAGGAATCCAAATCCGGTATTGGAAGGCTAACTACAGCAAATCAAGTGTAAAGAGGGAGTAGGGTCTTGTCGCAAGAAGAAGCAGGCATCAATCAAACAGATGTTTATACGGGTGACAGGGTTGTTGATCCGAATTATGACAACACGAACGTCACTTCCAAAATATCCAACATTGTATTGCATAAAGATGCGCCTGCGCAGCTTTATATCGCCGCGGCAATAGGTTTACCGATTATTGGAATATTGGGGATGTCGGCCACTTATCTGTTTTTGTTGGGGACCGGGATCTGGGGATTGAATGTCCCTGTCGGCTGGGGTTTCGCCATTATCAATTTTGTCTGGTGGATCGGTATTGGACACGCCGGTACCTTGATTTCGGCTATTCTTCATCTGATGAGGCAGGATTGGCGTAATTCGATCAATCGGTTTGCTGAGGCCATGACAATTTTTGCCGTCATGTGCGCCGGTATGTTTCCGCTGTTGCACGTCGGTCGCCCGTGGGTCGCCTACTGGCTGATGCCGATTCCAAATACAATGGGTCTCTGGCCTCAATGGCGTAGCCCTCTGGTTTGGGATGTATTCGCCGTTTCTACCTATTTTACGGTTTCGCTCCTCTTCTGGTATGTCGGCATGATTCCGGATCTCGGTACGTTACGTGATCGAGCGAAACACCCTATCATAAAGCGTATATTCGGCATTTTTGCTCTGGGATGGCGCGGTGCGACTTCCCACTGGGCCAGATATGAAAAAGCCTACCTGATTCTGGCTGGTTTGTCTACGCCGCTGGTCCTGTCTGTACATTCCATCGTGTCGTTCGACTTCGCCGTATCCCTGGTTCCTGGGTGGCATACGACCATATTCCCGCCTTACTTCGTGGCTGGAGCGATATATGCCGGTTTTGCCATGGTGCTGACCCTGACGATTCCTGTAAGAAGATGGTATCACCTGGAAGGATTGATTACCATCCGGCATCTTGAAAACATGGGCAAAATTGTAATGGCAACGGGGTTCATTGTTATCTATGGCTACGCCATGGAGGTGTTCATATCCTGGTATAGCGCTGGTCCCTATGAAGGTTTTATGATGTACAACAGAATGACAGGGCAGTATGCTCCTTTCTACTGGGCGTTGATTTTCTGTAATGCCGTCAGCATTCAAATATTATGGTGGAAAAAAGCGCGGCGCAGTCCGGCTGTACTGTTTGTCATCTCATTAATCGTCGGCGTAGGTATGTGGCTCGAACGATTTATTATTGTGGCGACCAGCCTGGCCAATGATTTTATGCCCTCCTCGTGGGACCATTACGCCGGAACCGTCTGGGATTGGGGTATATACATCGGTACCATCGGTTTCTTTATGTTCATGATGTGTCTTTTCCTTCGATTCCTACCGATGATCCCCATGACTGAAATGAAAATGATTATTCCGAAGCACAGAGAGAAGGACGACTGATTATGAGTTATGGACATACCTCATCAGGGCCCAAACTGCATGGCATAGTAGCTGAGTTCGAGGACGAAGCATCTATCATCGAGGCCACCGGAAAAACAGTCAAAGCAGGATATCATCACGTCGAAGCGTATACGCCGTATCCATTGGAAGAGCTCATGGATATTCTGCATCTTCACAAGAACAAGATCGCGTTGGTTATTCTGATCGGCGGGTTGGTAGGATGTGCTGCAGGTTTTTTCATGCAGTACTTCGCCTCGGTGATCCATTATCCTATCAATGTCGGTGGTAGGCCATTCAACAGCTGGCCGTCGTTTATTCCTGTCATGTTCGAATGCACGATACTCTTTGCCTCAATTTCTGCTGTTCTCGGCATGATTTTGATGAATGGATTACCACGGCCGTATCATCCCATTTTCAATGTAGACCGTTTCCAGTATGCGAGCCAGGATCGTTTTTTTCTCTGTATCGAGGCGGATGATCCTAAATTCAATCCGGAAGAAACCCGTCAATTCCTTGAAAGCCTGCATCCTCACGAGGTGTCTGAAGTTGAAGAGTAACCAATCTAACTATATTCGGATCGGCATACTGACGCTGTTTTGCGTGATCACTCTGGCTGCGTGCCGTCAGGACATGCACGATCAGCCGCGGCCCGATCCGTATGAATTGAGTACCTTCTTTGAAGATCGGCGCTCGGTACGTCCCAAGATGGAAGGGACCATTGCGCGCGGTTATCTAAGGCTCGATGAACATCTCTATACGGGAAAAATCAATGATGAACTGGCGACGACCTTTCCGTTCCCAGTGACGATTGATGTCCTGAACAGGGGCCAGAATCGATTCAACATCTATTGCGCGCCCTGCCACAGCCAGGTCGGTGATGGTCTCGGTATGATCGTTCAGCGTGGAATGAAACAGCCGGAATCTTTCCATAGCCAACGATTGCGTGAGGTCGCCGTGGGACATTTTTTCGATGTGATGACAAACGGTTTTGGCAATATGTACAGCTTTACAGAACGTGTTAACCCGCGAGACCGATGGGCGATCGCCGCGTACATTCGGGTTCTGCAGTTAAGTCAGGGCGCCAATCTGTCTGAATTGCCGGATCGAGATCAACAACAAATCCAATCAATTATAGAAGTGGAATAAATGACGACTATCTCTGATCATCTTACGGAACAACTTAGCGGATTGCAGAACAAGGCTTTAATCGTCGGACTGTTTCTGGCCATAGGTGGCTTTGGATATGCAATGGCCATGGGGGAGATGGCCAACTTTTACCAGGCCTATCTGATCGGATACATGATTGTCACCGGGATCACTCTGGTCTGTATGTTCTTTTTTATGCTGCATCAGCTCGTAGGGGGACGCTGGGGATTTGTTATTCAGCGGCTTCTTGAAGCCGCCATGAGTACCTTTCCCGTTCTGGCGATTTTTTTTATCCCGATTGTCCTGGGCATGCACGATCTGTATCACTGGACCCATGAAGAAGTAGTAGCCAATGATCCTATTCTTCAACATAAAGCACCCTACTTGAACGTCTCATTTTTTTATATCAGAGCTGTTATTTATTTCCTGATTTGGATTGGTATATCTACCCTGCTCATTAAATGGTCGAATGCCATGGATGAATCCGGCGATGCGTCCTTGCTGGATAAGACCCGAGATGTTTGTGGCCCTGGGATGGTTGTCTTCGCTTTAACCACCACTTTTGCCTCTTTCGACTGGATTATGTCGACAGACCCACATTGGTTTTCCACATTGTACGGTGTGATCATGATTGTCGATGCAGGTGGGGCGACTATATCCTTTATTATCATTATGATGGCCTATTTGCGGCATCATGACCCCATGGCAAAATTAGCTGATTCAGAACGGTTTTACGACTGGGGTAAGTTGCTGCTGACCATGACACTTCTGTGGTTCTATATGATGCTGTCTCAGTTCTTGATCATCTGGGCTACGAACCTGCCGGAAGAGAATACCTGGTATCTGCATCGTCTACAGGGTGGCTGGGAGTGGGTTTCGATCGGATTAGTATTAGGCCGGTTCGTTATTTCGTTTTTCTTATTGTTGTCCATACCAAGAAAACGGAATCCTCGTCGTCTGACCCGTGTGGCCGTTTTTATTCTGGTCATGCATCTGGTAGATATTTTCTGGCATGTGGCTCCCAATCTTCAACACAATGGATTCCACGTCAGTATAATGGATGTCGTGGTGCCGATAGGGTTGGGTGGCATATGGCTTTTCTTTGTGATAAACAGATTAAAAAAACGCCCATTGGTTCCTCAAAAAGATCCCCGTTTTGAAAAACTGGTTGCATCAATTTCATGAGACTCGTAAAGAACTGAAGGTTAACCGATGAATGATCATACACCAGAGCCAGTAGATGAAAATGCCGTTTCCAGAGGCCACGAGGTCACAGAGACCAACGTCTCTATGGTCATCAAATTCGGTTATGGGTTGACCGCGATGACTGTTGTCTCTTTCTTGTTGATGTGGGGAATGTTTGTGGCCATTGAGGATTTTAATGAAACCTCATTCGCAACCCCATCCCCCCTTGTACAAGATAACCAGCTGCCTCCCGCACCGCGTCTTCAGGTTATTCCTGAAGAGGACCTGGCTATACTGCGAGCGGCAGAAGAGAAAAAACTGACCACTTATGGCTGGGTAATCCGTACGGCAGAGATTGTTCAGATACCCATTGACCGTGCTATGCAATTGATAGCAAATGATGACCGGTTTAAGCTACCGGCGCGGTCAAAATTATCCAATGAAGGGCAATAAATAAAGATGATCTTTTATCGTATGATAGGCATCGCCATAGGGCTGGCCGTCATTTTCTTTATGCCGGATACCGGAGTTTCACAACCCACTGGCGGACCCACCATATCAAAAGATGTGGGGGTCGGACCGGGTATACAAGCGACTGCCCCGCCGGCTATATTGAAAGACGTGGGTATTGAGCAAAAAATTGGCAGCCAATTGCCGCTTGATTTGAAGTTTACGGATGAGTCCGGCGCTTTGGTAGAACTAAGTCAATATTTCGGTAATAAGCCTATTATTCTCTCTCTGGTCTATTACGACTGTCCGATGCTTTGTACGGAAGTCCTAAATGGGCTCAATCGAACTATAGCCCCGTTGAAGTTCAGTATCGGTGAAGATTTTGAAGTGATCTCCATCAGTTTCGATCCGAATGAGACGCCCGAACTGGCCTCCGAGAAAAAGAAGATCTACGTGAAGCGGAATAATCGACCGGGAGCGGCAGCGGGGTGGCATTTTTTGACAGGAGATGCGCCATCGATTGAATCCATAACAGATGCCGTCGGTTTTAATTATGTCTACGATGAAACAGACCAGCAGTTTGTACACGGCAGCGCCATTATGGTGGTAACACCGGAGGGCGTCATCTCTCATTATTTTTTTGGTATTGAATATCCCACCGAAGATCTACGATTGGCTTTGATCGAATCATCCGAGAACAAATTGGGGACCGTGTTTGATCAGGTGCTGTTGTATTGTTTTCATTACGACCCGGCGCGGGGGAAATACGGGGTCGTGATTATGAATGTAGTTCGGGTTGCCGGCGCCGGGACAATACTGGCTATGGGCTCTTTCATGTTTGTCATGTTTCGCCGTGACCGCCGCATCAGAAATAAAGGCAAGGAATCAACAGGAACAGCGTAAGAAGCAGTTTTCAGAATGTCGTCAGTGGTGAACGGACCTAAAAAAGTAAAGTGAGCGTATGAATCAGCAACTCCAACTTCTTCCCGAGATAGCCTCGACATTTGCCTACGAAGTAGACCTGCTCTATTTATTCGTTGTAGCTGTCAGTGTGTTTTTTATGGCGCTAATCAGTGTCTTGATTTATGTTTTCGCCGTTAAGTATCGGCGCCGTACGCCGGATCAACAGGCGGCATCCCAAGCGCATGGCCATTTGCTACTTGAAATTGTATGGTCTGCTATTCCTTTAGGATTGATGATGGTTATGTTTGCGTGGGGGACGTATCTTTTTTTCAGAGTAAATCAGATTCCTGAAGGCGCGATGGAATATTATGTGGTTGGGAAACAATGGATGTGGCATATTCAGCATCCCACGGGGCAACGCGAGATTAACGAACTGCATGTTCCTATAAATACACAAGTAAAAATCACCATGGCCTCGGAAGATGTCATCCACAGCTTCTTTATACCAGCATTTCGTATAAAGAATGATGTGATCCCAGGTCGGTATACTACCATGACATTCGAAGCAACAAAGATCGGTAAATATCATTTGTTTTGTGCGGAGTATTGTGGTACTGAGCACTCCCGGATGATAGGAAGCGTTTATGTTATGGAGCCCGAAGACTACCAGAGTTGGCTCAGCGGCGGTGTCAGTGATGAAACACCGGAAGAGGCCGGCCTCCGCTTGTTTTCTCAATTGAATTGTGTTACATGTCATAGTGATCGAGCTGGTGCCCGTGGTCCATCTTTGAACGGCAGATATGGAACGGAAGAACTATTGTCAGGTGGTGACCGCGTTCTGGTCGATGAAGCATATATTCGGGAGTCTATCATAAATCCACGTGCTAAAATTGTTTCCGGCTATCAATCAATCATGCCGACCTTTCAGGGTCAGATTACGGAAACCAATATTTTTAATCTCATCTCGTATATAAAATCGTTACCAAGCACGGAGGGCACCCAATAATGAGTACTTTAGAAGCACCCGAAGCGGTTGCCGAGCACAAGATGCCCCGTGACCATTTTTTGAATGCCACCCATACGGTAAAATCCTGGCTGCTGACGATGGACCACAAGCGGGTGGGCCTCTTATACCTGATATCGATCACATTTTTCTTCTTGATCGGGGGGACGTTTGCCAGTATGATTCGGCTGGAACTGGCGACGCCCGAAGCGGATTTACTGGAAGCCGATCAGTATAATACGGCCTTCACCATGCATGGGATCGTGATGATCTTCTTCTTTCTTATTCCTTCGATCCCCGCGGTGTTCGGTAATTTTATTATGCCGCTTATGATCGGCGCCAAGGATGTCGCGTTTCCCAAGCTGAATTTAGCAAGCTGGTATTTGTTTATATTCGGGGGTACGTTTGGGATATTGACGACCCTGCTGGGGGGCGTTGATACCGGCTGGACATTTTACACGCCTTTCAGTAGTACGTATTCAAACGGCAATGTAATCCTGGCCGCAGCGGCCGCTTTTATTGCCGGTTTTTCCTCCATATTGACCGGGCTGAATTTTATGGTGACGATCCATAAAATGAGGGCGCCGGGCCTTACCTGGTTTAAGATGCCGTTGTTTGTCTGGGGTATGTATTCGACCAGTCTCCTCATGGTACTCGGCACACCAGTGATTGCCATTACGCTGGTGTTACTGATGGTCGAACGCGGACTGCATATCGGTATCTTCGATCCCAGCCTGGGGGGCGATCCGGTTTTGTTCCAGCATCTATTCTGGTTCTACTCCCATCCGGCGGTTTACATTATGATCCTGCCCGGTATGGGCGTTATCTCCGAAGTAATCGGCGCTTTCTGCCGGAAACGGGTCTTCGGATATGAATTTATCGCCATGTCCAGTGTATCCATCGCGGTGCTCGGCTTTTTCGTGTGGGGCCATCATCTGTTCATAAGCGGTCAGTCGATTTATGTCGGTATGGTCTTTTCCTTTATCACAATGCTGGTGGCGGTGCCCTCTGCGATTAAAGTGTTTAACTGGATGGCTACCATTTATAAGGGCTCGGTCGCTTACGATGCGCCGATGCTCTATTCGCTGGCTTTTATCGGTCTTTTCTCCGTCGGTGGACTGACCGGTGTCATCCTGGCTTTGATGGGCCTCGATATACATATGCACGACACCTATTTTGTGGTCGCCCATTTTCATTATGTCATGGTGGGAGGGGCGGTTACGGCGTTTATGGCGGCGTTGCACTTCTGGTGGCCGAAGATCACAGGACGAATATATCCGGAACTGTGGGCCCGTCTGGCGGCGGTTCTAATTTTTGCTGGGTTTAATCTGACGTTCTTTCCGCAGTTTATAGTCGGCTATCTCGGCATGCCGCGCAGGTATCACGTCTATCCTGAAGAGTGGCAGCTCTTGAACGTCATGTCTTCTGCCGGGGCAACTATTCTGGCTCTTTCGTTTGCTATGCCGGCGATCTATTTGCTCTGGTCGTTGAAAAATGGGAAAGCGGCCGGCCCGAACCCCTGGCGCGCAACGGGATTGGAGTGGACACTTTCCTCCCCCCCACCTGAGCATAATTTCCCCAAAACACCGATTGTCGAGGAAGATGCCTATGATTATAGTAAGGTCATCGATAATCCGGTAGTGGAAGATGAAGTTGAAGAACTTGAACACGCATGAATGTTCGAGTTAAATTAATGTAAGGAGTCAGACGGTGTCAGTCAGTACGGAAGTAGCCCCTCACGGCCATGGTGAACATGCCGAGCACCCTGAGTACATGCGTCATCAATTCGACGACATGGATCAGCAGAACAGCGCCGCCAGCTTGGGTATGTGGTTATTTATGATGACGGAAGTCATGTTCTTCGGCGGATTCTTCCTAGGATATTCGATATATCGAAGCGAATACTATGAATCGTTCGTTAACGGTAGTCATCATCTGGCTATGTTTTTAGGTGGTTTGAATACGGTGGTGCTGATTACCAGCAGTGTCACCATGGCCTTTGCGGTCCGAGCGGCTCAGTTAGGTAAAAAGAACCATATCACGGCCTTCCTGGTGATGACGTTGTTACTGGCCTGTACGTTCATGGTCGTTAAATTTATCGAATATAAAGACAAGTGGGATCATCACCTGATACCGGGTATGGATTTTGTCTGGACGGATCCTGGCGATCCAAGAACGGTCCAGTTGTTTTATGGATTTTATTTTTGTATGACAGGTATGCATGGCCTTCATGTTATCATCGGAGTTGGCCTGTTAATCTGGCTTCTCATACGTGTTAAACAGAATAAATTCAACAGTGAGTACTACGCTCCCATTGAAAATTTCGGATTGTACTGGCATTTTGTCGATCTGATATGGATTTTCCTGTTCCCCCTGCTGTATCTTATTGGCGGCTTACACGAGTGACATGTGAGTAAAGGTTATATTATGGCTGAACATGCTGAACATATTGAACATTCAGGTCCGCACATCGCCTCGGTTTCCAATTATCTGACTATTTTTTCTCTGCTGCTTATTCTTACCGCGGCAACAGTCGGAGTGGCACTCATGGACTTGGGAATTTTCAATACCGTGGTGGCCCTGATGATTGCATGCGTCAAGGCGATGTTGGTTATATTATATTATATGCATTTGAAGTTCAGCCCGGGCCAAATCAAACTGGCTGCCGCCGCTGCGATATTCTGGCTTATGATTATGTTGGTTATTACGGCTTTCGATTACGTCGGTCGGGCCTGGCAGCATGTTCCGGCAGGATGGTAGAGTTATAAATAAGCGTAAGATCAAGCTATAGGATCGAAGCACCTGTCCAGGCGGCTTCGATTTTTTATTTGGAGAACCGATTGTTGCTCAATATCTATCGGTCTTTTTATTATAGCAAAGGCAGGTAGGTATCCAACTCGTAATCGGTGACCTGGGACCGATAGCGTTCCCACTCCGCACGTTTATTTTCCAGCAATTTTTCAAAGACATTGGCGCCTAGGCTGTTGTGAAGGAGCTCGCTTCCTTCCGCGAGTTTGATCGCTTCGTTTAAGTCCCTGGGTAACGGCTGGATACCCATTTCTTGACGTGCTTCATTGGACATGTCGTCTAGATTACGTTCAGCCGGGGGTCCCAACTCATATCCTTGTTCAATGCCTTCCAGGCCGGCGGCCAGAATGACGGCAAAGGCCAGATAAGGATTACAGGCAGGATCGGGCGCGCGATATTCTATACGCATGGCTTCCGATTTCCCCGGCGTATAGGCGGGCAGCCGGATCATATCCGCCCGATTACGCAGGGCCCAGGATACGTAAAGTGGCGCTTCGTACCCGGGTAGCAGCCGTTTATACGAGTTTACCCACTGATTGGTGACCAGCATGGTCTCCGGCGCATGTTTCATCAACCCGGCGATAAATGCGCGCGCCACATCCGATAGATGATATTGTTTTTTTTCATCGAAAAACACATTGGTGCTGCCCCGAAATAACGACAGATGAACGTGCATACCGCTTCCATTATGCTCGGCATGGGGTTTGGGCATGAAGGTGGCATATACATCGTGGCGTAGCGCGACTTCCTTCACCACCAGACGATAGGTCATCGTATAGTCCGCCATCGTCAAGGCGTCCGTATACCGAAGGGAAATTTCGCTTTGACTCGGTCCCCCTTCATGGTGGCTGAATTCGACGCCGATGCCCATCTCTTCAAGCGCCATCACGGTATCCCGGCGTAGGTCTGTGGCACCATCCAGCGGGGTAAGATCGAAATAGCCCCCCATATCAAGGGGGCGAAGGGGAACATCTGCGGATTTCAGATAGTAATATTCCAATTCGGGTTGAACGTAAAAGGCGTATCCCAGATTAGATGCACGATCCAGATTTTTTTTGAGTACCTGCCGGGGATCTCCGTGGTATGGCACCGTGCCGTCAGGTTCAAGAATATCACAAAATATGCGCCCGACAGCGCTCTCCTTTGGACGCCAAGGTAGAAGCTGGAACGTACTGGGGTCAGGCATTGCGAGCAAATCGTACTCGTCATAGCGGGCAAAGCCTTCGATCGAGGAGCCATCGAACACCTCGCCATCATTCAGAGCATCTTCCAACTCCTCAACGGTGATGGCGAAGCTCTTTAAAAGTCCCAAAATGTCCGTAAACCAGAGGCGGATGAATTTTACATCATGCTCGTGCGCCATACGAAGGACAAATTCTTTCGCTTCATCATTGTTATCGTTCATGCTTCATGCACCCGGTCAGGTTCTGAACTAATTGAGGAAAAATATAAAGCTACCGGCATTTCGGTTGACATTTCCATGTCTGTTTCTATTTTTTATCTACCGTTTTTTCTTTTTTCTCAGCTTCTGGAGCCGCACTTTACGACTTTGTTTTGCTCGATGTCTGCGTTGATGTAATTCTCGTTGCCGTTGCCGCATGGTATATCTCCTTTCGGCGAAACTGATTCAATTACGGTTCGTAACTTGATGATCTAACGTATAGGTCGCAGTTCGCCTGTCTTGTGATTTGTTGATATAGGACAGGCTGACATATGAAGTGTCTCCCGGTCCCATAGTCAACTGTCGTTCATTGCGTCCTATTTCTTTATCCAGCTCGTCAAGCCAGATCAGCGTAAGCACCACATCATGAGCTTCCACACCCTGATGAGCAACGCCAAGACGTACACGCCAGAGTCCTTCGGTTATCGTAGGTTCAATGCCAAAGAGAGAGACCAGTTTCTTTAACCGTTCTGGCATGACAAATGCCTGATCAAGTTGTCCAAAAGCATAAGGAATAAATAAAGCACACAATACCATGACTAATACCCGCCGTTGTGCAGGTGATGATACTTTGGGGTTATACTTTGTGTTCTGAGTCTTCTCTTTCACGAGGTGGATCATCCTCTCGGTCCATATCCCATCGTTCGGCCTGTCGATCACGAATACGATCTTTAAGTTGATTCTTTTTCCGGCTGCTCAGGGATCGAACACGTCTGTTTCGTCGCCGAACGACATTGTAAAGGATCGCAAGAATAACGAAGGCCACAAAGACATTGCTGGACATCAACTCAAGCATCATTTCCATGATTGCAATCCTCGATCTCTCTGGTAATGGCTGTCAAAACGATAACGAGACAATTTAAACAATTTCCTGTAGTATTAGCAACACATTTTACCAGTTGTAATTGGCAAATGGTATATAGAAAATGATAATTTCAGCGAAATCAATAAGTTAGAGACAACATCGGCGCAGAAGCCTTATAAGGATTAAGATACATGGTGCGTTTATTAAGCAGATCGGATATGGTTTCTATCCTGTCTATGCAGGATGTGATCCATGTTGTGGAAGAAGGATTTCGTACCATGAACCTGCAGGAGGACCATATCCCTTTCCGCCTACCTTTGAATGTTTCGGACAAGGCAGCGGTGGCTTTATTCATGCCCGCCTATCTTTCCGCTTCGCAAACGCTGGGCGCTAAAACAGTCACCGTCTTTCCAGATAATCCGTCACATGGCATGCCTGTAATTATGGGGTATTATACGCTATGTGACGCTGTAACGGGAAAGCTGATTGCGCTGATGGATGCGACCTATCTGACTGGTATCCGTACTGCGGCGGCTTCTGCCGTGGCCACGAAATATCTGGCTCGAAAAGAGGCACGGAGACTGGGTATTATCGGGGCCGGCGTACAGGCTCGTTTTCATGCGAAGGCCATGATGGCGGTGCGGTCTGTCGATGAGATTATGGTGTATAACCGGTCTGTTGAACAGGCTGAGAAACTGGTTCAGGAACTCACCGCTCGATATGCCATTCCAATACATTTTATGGATACGCCGGATTCGTGTGCAGCGGAAGCTGATATTCTGGTTACCTGTACTGCGACGAAGGAACCGCTATTTGACGGGAAGGTACTCAAGGCAGGTACGCATATCAATGCCATAGGGGCGTATACACCCGACATGCGAGAGCTGGACAGCCATACCATCCGAGAAGCCCTGGTGTTTGTTGATACGTATGAGGGCGCTTTTGAAGAAGCGGGAGATATTCTGATTCCATTAAGCGAGGGCGTCATAACACGCGAGCATATCCGGGCAGAATTAACGGAGTTGGTCAGAGGACTCAAATCCGGTCGGACCAATGAACTGGCTATTACCGTATTCAAGTCGGTCGGCTACGCGATGGAAGATGCCGTAACAGCCAGATTGGCCTATGGAAAAGCCGTTGAAAGGGATATCGGCATGATTTTTGATTTAGACGCATGAAACGCGCATTGATCATACGCACGGGTGCTGTGGGCGATGTCGTCCTGACTCTGCCTGTTCTGGCTGCGTTGAAACATCAACATCCTGAAATTAAAATCGATGTGTTGGGGAATAAAACCAACCTGTCGCTGCTGATTGAAGGAGGATATGCTGAAACAGCCCTCTCTATAGACCGCCGAGAGATGACATCCCTTTTCGTAAAAGACGGCCTGCCTTCTTCGGCGACACGTAGAATAATGCAAACATACGACCTGGTGGTTTCATATCTGCCTGACCCGGATGGTGTGTTTACGAGCAATATTAGGCAGACATCAAACGGCCATGTGCTTACAGGATCTGCCAGGCCGATCCCTCATCTACGAACACATATGACCCAGGTTTTGATGGCGGTCTTACGTCCTCTAAATATCCATTCCATGGATCTACCACCTACGCTTCGCGTGCCTCTTTCATCAGTTCCGGACTGTTATTTAACTCGAGAACAGGTAATCGCTATTCATCCTGGGAGCGGTGGAAAGTATAAATGCTGGCCACCGGACAGGTATGCGGCGTTGATCCACAGGATATATGCTCTGGGATTTCGACCGTTTATCACGACTGGACCTGCGGACGACGATACCCTATCTGAATTACTATCCCTGGTAGATAAAGATAGCCTTTTTCTCTTTGAAAATCGGTCGTTGACGGAGATCGCGGGTATGCTGTCGCAATGCCGGGCGATGATAGGCAATGACACCGGGATTACCCATCTCGCTGCGGCTGTAGGCACACCGGTTATTGCTTTATTTGGCCCGACTGATCCTGCGGTGTGGGGGCCGCGAGGGCAAAATGTTCATATTCTATGGGGAAATGAGAACATTGAGGGGGATGCGGGTATCAGGTCATGGGGCGAACCTTTTGCAGAACGGGCGTTGACAGAGATTGAGGTGGATCATGTAATGGAGGTACTGGTTGGACTTGAGGGTGTGGGGAAGACATCAAAGCAAATTTATTGATAACCGACCTATTGGATATGCCGGACCATCGACAGCATGTTGTTCGAAGGATACTTGCTTTCCCGATCCCCATTTTACATCCTACTCAATCTCCCGAACCAACCGGCGGGAATCAGTTTGAACGGCATCCCAATGTCATTCGTTAATTCCGGCGCCGGGGGAAACAGGATCGCCGGTAGGCGTACAACAGTCCACCCTATACCGACCAGGCAGAAGACCACGGCCAGAGCCGCCCCTACCCGTTTCCATTTAAGTTCTCGTTCTAATGTGATCATGGATAAAGCGTAAAAGGCACCCTTTTGTTATTCCGGTTTTGCCCAACATCAGTTACTCACGGTCTGCAAAATCCCTGATCCAGTTCTGGACTACGGTGATCGTAGGCATCTCTCACTCATCCACCTGTTGCACGACCACGAACCGCCGGCCGTCTGCACGCACGTCAAAATCCTTGTTTGCAGGATTAATCGCCTGCACCTGCCCGGCGGAAAACAGCGCTCTGGGGATGCCGGGGCGAAACACGCCGCAGCCTCGGCATCCCGTCTGAACCGGCGTAAACGGTCCTGATCGTTGCGTACCCGTTCGGGCAAAATCTTGATAGCCACCTAGCGCTTGGGCTTGGTGTCCTCAGCGAGGTACACTTCCCCTATGCCGTTTTTGCCGAGCGGTCCAAGAATTTTATAATGCCCTATAGTTTGTCCGCTTTTCATTCCGCACTCCGTACTTCAAGAGAATCATCCATAGCCTCACCCCTGCAATCTCCTCTGTCCACTGTCCGCCACACGGCCCATACCGATCTGTTTCGGTGAGAGGGACTCTTTCAGGGAATGTACGGAGGAGTTGATGCGACCTTGCAGATTGCCGATGGCCTGGCCCAGGGTCTCGAAACCGCCGATCAGGACTTGCCGGGTATGCCGGTGTTCCCAGATCACGGCGAATTCGAAATCCTTCTGCGCATCGTACACAATCCGTTTTAAATTATCATAGACCTTAACCGGCACCGGGACCTGGTCCATTGAATAGGGAAAGGTCGGGAAGTTGTGTTCTATGTGGTCATGTCCGATCTTCTCGGGCAGATGGTCTATCAACCCATTGTAATCCTTGATGCTGTCCGATAGATCGTTGGCGTGTACATTGTATTGATATATTATTTTTGTCGCACATTCGACGGAATCCCAGAAGGGGGAGAAGGCCCGATCCCGGTATTCCTGTTCGGCATCGTTCACATACTGCGCTGCCGATTCTACTTTCTCCTTCATCTGCGAAATCAACAGCGGTGCATCGTCAAACAGACCTTGCAATGTTTTCGCCGTTTGATCCGCTTGTCTTTGAATATTTTGCCTGGTCCGAAGATGCAGGCGATTAACCTCGATGCCGATGGCCGCCATACACATTCCGATTATAATGACCAGCCCAACTGACCCATAGGCGGCAAGCCAGAAAAAATACAGTAAAGCGTTTACCGCTACGGTGATTACAAACAGCAACCAGTCTTCGATTCTGACCTGATAAGGGATCGTATGGGTTTTGATCTCATATTTTGCCATGAACAAATTCCGGCTCTTTTCCTAAGAAGGAAAAGGTGGTTGGTGATGGAAGGCATTTCTGTAGTTGCGTCTTAACATTGTTACCTGTAGAATAAGGTAAGGTATTGAAAATATATATCAAGATAAACAAGCAGACCGACTTCTCATGCGCAATCGGATGCCGATTGTCTCATAGGGCCCCGATACCGATTGGGCTTATAGGTATATCATGGCGGAAGACCAGAAACACATCTTCGATATTCAGGGTTATATCGTGTTGAAAGATTCCGTGCCGCAGGCGGTTATCGACTACTGACACCGATACCTACCGGGGCGGGAGATGCTGTTATTTTTACCGAAGCGCTGATACACGGCTCGACCATCAATACTTCCGGCAGGCCACGCGGCGGACCCTTTATTACTGTTACAGCATTGGATATGTGCCCGACTGGGGTGGTCAGGGTCTGCATTTCAACGAACATATCAACGAGGGATTGACGGAGGGACAGCGGGAAATTTTGACATTGAAATGATTAAATGAAATGAAACAGATCCCACGTACAATTTTGATTGCAAAGCGGAAGGCAAGTCCTTATTTTGGGCGATACCCTGGATAGAAGTGCTTTGTACTTTATGTTTGTGTTTATTTTTAACGGGTATGATTTCTAGACAAAGCACCAGGTAAAAAACACCGGATTATGCCGTCAGTATGCCGCTTATTACACTGAATAAGATCTTTCTCACCTTTGGTAATCCGCCGTTGCTTGATGGCGTCGACCTTCAGATCCAGCCTGGCGAACGACTTTGTCTGCTTGGCCGTAATGGAACGGGTAAATCCACCCTAATGAAAATCATGGTCGGTATGGTGACACCTGATCGTGGTGAGATTATCCGACAAAAGCACCTGCGGATCGTACTACTTGGCCAGGATATACCCGAGGGGCTGACCGGCACAGTGCACGAAGTGACGTCTGAATATGTGCCGTCTGTGCAGGTGGGACCGCCTGTGGTAGACACCGTGCTCTCACGAATGCAACTCGAATCCGACCTTCTTTTTGAGACCCTCTCTGTGGGCTTAAAACGGCGTACGCTGCTTGCTCAGGCCCTCGCAGCTCAACCTGATATTCTGCTGTTAGATGAACCCACCAACCATCTTGACATCGAGGCGATCACCTGGCTTGAATCTTTCTTGCTTAAACAACGTGGGTCGTTGCTTTTTGTTACCCATGATCGTCTGCTCACTCAACGTCTGGCTACCCGCATTCTCAATATCGATCAGGGACGTCTTACCAGTTGGGACTGTGACTATCCGACCTATCTCCAGCGGCGGGAGGCCCAACTCGAGGCTGAAGCCGGCGAACAGAAAGCGTTCGACCGAAAGCTCGATGAGGAGGAAGTCTGGATACGCCAGGGAATTCGTGCCCGGCGCACGCGCGACGAAGGCCGGGCACGGGCATTAGAGAGGATGCGAAAAGAACGGGCAAATCGCCGTGCCGTCACCGGTGCGGTGCGTTTGAAGGTGCAGGAAGGAGAAAGAGCGAGCCGGCGTGTCATCGAGGCAAAGCAGATCACTTTCGGCTATGATGCCATCCCGATTGTTGATCACTTCTCGGTCATCATACAGCGTGGTGACAAGGTCGGTTTCATTGGTCCGAATGGGATCGGAAAAACGACTCTGCTGCGCCTGCTCCTTGGCGAACTGGAACCTCAACAGGGGACGGTCGAACATGGTTTACGTTTGCAAGTGGCCTATTTCGATCAGCTGCGGGAGCAGCTTGACGATAACAAAACAGTCTTCGATACCGTGGCTGGTGGGAACGATCATGTCATCGTCAACGGCAATCCCAAGCATGTGATCAGCTATCTGAAGGATTTTCTTTTTACGCCGGCACGAAGCCGTAGCGATGTCAGAGTCCTCTCAGGTGGCGAACGGAACCGCCTGCTTCTGGCCAAACTTTTTACCCAGCCGGCCAACGTACTGGCTCTCGACGAACCCACGAACGACCTGGATGCCGAAACGCTTGAAATCCTCGAATCGATGGTAGTGAATTTTCCAGGGACCATTCTGCTTATCAGCCACGATCGCGTTTTTCTCGACCATGTCGCCACAAGCACTATAGCTTTCGAAGGGGCGTATGGTATCAACGAATACGTCGGCGGATATAACGACTGGTTGCGTCAACGACCGGAGCCGCCTGTAGAAGAAAAGAAGTCGGCCAAATTGAAAAACAGACTCACGCCGAAAGAACGTGGGCGCAAGCTCAGCTACAAGGAACATAAAGAACTCAATCGTTTGCCTGCAAAGATTGATCACCTCGAGGCGGAGCAGCAGGTCTTGCATGAGACTCTGGCCAATCCTGCCTCCTACCAGAACGGTACAGATATTCCCGATCTCAATGCCCGTCTTGAAACCATGACGGCAGACCTCGAAACCGCCTATGCCCGCTGGGAAGAACTTGAGGCCATACGTCTGGACGCCGTCAATAAAAGATAACCATAAATGAAAATAGAACAGGTTGCCGTCAGTCCATGTTCCAATCCAGAAATGGGCTTGGATGATGTCCTTAGCGCCTACGCTTCTCTAGGATACAAGCACTTCGAGGTCTTCACTTCCTGGACAAATAGCGCATTCGATTATCACACCTACCCGCAGGCTTATTTGAAAAAAGGGCAGCAGTTTTCCATGGTCTTCACCTCTTTTCATTTACCCCCTATTACTGCGGACCGTCTGACCGGCTCCCTTCAGGAAGCCATCACTGCAGCGCGGTTTGCTGAGGCCATGGGCGTGGAGATCGTCCTCTATAAAGCCCATGACCGAGCGACCTATATCAACGCGGCGCCGGCCTTCCTGAATGCCATCGAAGACCTGAGGGTCATTCCCGTGATTCAAAACCATTACGGATCTGCCCTGAGCACATTGGATGATATGAAAACAGTATTCGAGGGCATTGGCGACCCACGTATGCGCACATTGCTTGAGGTCGGTCATTTCCACTCGGTGGGTGTGGATTGGCGCAAGGCAGCAGAGTATCTGGGGGATTCTGTAGCACTCGTACATATCAAGGACCAGATTGGACAGCAGTCCGTTCCCTTCGGACAGGGAGAAATCGATCTCCGCGCACTCTTTCAATCCATGGACGAAAATGGTTTTGAGGGCCGCTATGTGATTGAGATGGAGGTCCGTGATAAGGAGAATACACTGGCGTACCTGGCAGACGCCCACAAGTATGTTCTGGACTATTGCGAGGAGGGCACATGAGCAACGACCCGAGGATGGCCATTGTTGGCGCGGGCAGCTTATCAACGAAACGGATCTATCCGTATATCGGCGCCGCCGGCGCTCACCTGGTTGGAGTGTGTGATCTTGACGGACAGAAGGCCGAGCGCAATTCACGCCGGTTTGGTGGACGACCCTACAGCGATATGGCGAAGATGCTGGATGAAGAGAAGCCGGACGGCGTGATCATTTGTATTGGTCCCGAAGCGCATGCGGAACTGGCTCCGATCGTGCTGACGAGGGGCATTCCCGTATACACGGAAAAGCCCCCGGCCGCCTCCGCCTCTGCAGCCTTCGATGTCGCGTGCGTGTCCAAGCAAACAGGTGTGCTTTGCATGACGGCTTTCAAGAAGCGCTACTGCCATGCATACAACGCAGCGAAGGCCTGGCTGGATCGATACGAAGCGGCAGACCTGTATTCCATTTCCATCGATTATGCTTCCGCCCAATATGCCAACGATTCGCCCCGCACCTCTTTTCTACTCGATTTCGCCCTTCACATCATCGATCTTGTCGGGTTCCTTGTCGGAGATGTGCATCAGGTATTCGCCTTTGCCAAGGGCCTCGATGCTTACGCGGTCAGTCTGGAATTCACCAACGGGGCAGTCGGGTCCCTCAACTTGAATTGTGGCCGCTCCTTTTCCATCCCCACGGAGGAAGTTGAGATCACGGTCAGGGGGGGGAACTTCATGACGATCCACAACTCGTCCTCCTGGCGAATTGCCGAAAACGGCGAACCAGCACAATGGCGGGAACCGCCCACGTTCACGAGTGCCGGTGACAGTGGCAATGAAACAGGACACCTGGCGGAGATTGTCGACTTCCTTCAAGCAATTCGTGAAGGAGGAACGACACGATCGGCCATATACGAAAGCTACAAAAGCATGGTGCTTTACGAGGCGATCGCGCGGTCAGCGCAAGGTGGTATCCCAGTAGAAGTACGGTACGAGCAGCTCTGAGGATTACAACTGAATAACCGTGAAGGAGAAGAATCCAATGCGCATAGGTTTCAAAAGTGATCTCGTGGACGAGGCAGAGATCAGGGCTGGATTCATTGGCTGTGGCTCCCATTCATTCCGTAATCTCTACCCCACTTTCCAGTTTGCACCGGTCAATCTGATCGCGGTGTGCGATCTCGATGGCCGGAAAGCAGAGGCGTTCGCCACCAAGTTCAGCGCCAAATCAGCCTACACGAACCATCATGAGATGTTGGACAACGAAAATCTGGATGCTGTTTTCATTTGCGCTGGATATGACAACAGGGGGAATCCGCTGTATCCCCCATTGTCCATTGATTGTCTTCGAGCTGGATGCCATGTCTGGATGGAGAAACCACCTGCGGCCTCCTGTGAGGAGATTGTGCTTATGCAGACCGCCGCTGAGGCCGCCGGGAAGAACGTAGCGGTGGGCATGAAGAAAATGTTCTTTCCGGCCAACGAAAAAGCGAAGGGACTGATGGCCAGTGCGGATTTCGGGACGCCTCACCTTGTGACGCTTCAGTATCCGCAATATGTGCCAACAGTAGAAGAGTTCAGCAGGTACATGCAACGCGGTGAACCGAATGCCGTCGTCGGTTTTCTCGACCATCTGTGTCACCCGGTTTCTCTACTGATCTATCTACTTGGTATGCCGGAATCGTTGTCCTACGAGAGAAGCAACCACGGCGCAGGCCTGGCGACATTTCGATACGCCTCAGGAACCATAGCTTCGATCATCCTGACCAAGGGCTCGTCGATGAACGGTGGGATGGAGCGTACGTTGATTGTGTCTGACAGGGGACATCACATCACAGTGGAGAACAACACGCGCGTGACGCTTCATCGGACACCTCCACTGGGATACGGCGATGTGCCGAGTTTCTATACCGGCATGACCGATCAGGCTTCTGCTGTTTGGGAACCGGAGTTCTCTCTCGGCCAACTCTACAACAAGGGCCTATTCCTTTTAGGGTATTACAATGAGATAAACGAATTTGCCCGATCCATACTGGAGGAACGACCAGTGAGAAAGGCAACGCTTGAACATGCCTGGCAGGCGACGCGAATTTTCGAGGCATTCGCCGAGGGGCCGGGTAGACAGATTACGTTATAACCAGGAAGTTCCAACAGGGAGTCCAGCACATGAAATGCCAATTAAAGAAGAAGAACGAATCGGAAACGAAGACCGTTGTGGAAGATTGGGGAACCCTTATGTGGTTAGCGAGCGCTGAGCTTACCAGCAGTCATATCACCGTGGGACGAGTGGTTATCAAACAAGGTAGATCGAACCCGAGACATTGTCATGACAACTGCGAGGAAGTTCTTTATCTCCTTCAGGGAGAGCTGAAGCACTCCTTTGGAGACGAGTCGGTCGAAATGACCGCAGGTGATACGCTCGTGTTGCCGCCAGGCGTTATGCACAATGCCGTGAGTACAGGGGACATGGACGCTGACATGGTCGTCACCTATTCGTCAGGAGAGAGAGATTTTCGGTTGGAGACGTAACAAGTCTAACTTCAGATATTCTGCATCAGAATCTTAAACGCATAGTTTTCAATTAAATTTGGTGCCTTTTATCCCCTGCATCTGTGGCTGCCAATCTCCCTCGGACTGCATGGTGACCACCGGTCGGCCACTTCGGCCTACCCATACGCCGCAAGGGCCGCCGCCCTCGCTTGTTCCCATCTTTACCTCGCTGCCGTCCATGCGCAGAACGGGCTGGTAGTAAGCGGCCACCTTTTCGGCATCGCCCGCGATATAGTGACCGGCGATCGCCCGCCGAAAACGATCTCCGGTTGTGTTCGGATGGCTGCCGTGGACCAGTGATCCCGTAAAAAACACGACATCTCCCGGCGCCATGATCAGGGGCACGACCTCCATATCCGGAGGCAAGGGAACGGCGACGTCGGTGAAGCTGCGGGTCGTATCGGCCTTCTCGGTGCAGAGTACAGACAGGGTGTGGGTGCCGGGCGCCACCTGTAGGCAGCCGGAGTCTTCATCGGACGGATCGAGGGCCATCCATGCGCCCATACAGGTGCCGGGCTGCACCTTCAAGTAGAATTGGTCCTGATGCAAGGCCTGGCCCCGCGACCCCGGGGGTTTGAAGTAGAGCATCCCCTGCGCCAGATAGGGTTCCCCCCCGATGAGCTGCGTCAGACAGTGGTTCATGCGCTCGTGGGTCAACCACGCCAGGCTGGTCTGGTCCCACCGCTGAATATGGGTCATACGGGGATACTGCAGGATGGGATCGTTCTCCTCAGTATCCACACCGTGATGATCCAGAGCGAAGGTACCGGTCGTACGCAGCCGCATGAAGTGTTCTATATATGTCTCGGCTTCTTCCCGAGAGAATAAGCCCTGTACCACTACATACCCGTCCCGGTGGTATTGATTCATCAAGTGCTCATCCAACATAAAAACCTCCTTGAATCTGATTTGTAAATTATTCCATTCTCAAATGGAGGTAGTTACCGAGCCCGTTCTTAAGGGTCCGGGAGTTTGCTTGGAAATTTCATTGCTCACATATCACGTCGTTGAACAGGCAAGTTCGTATAGCTGGCGCAGGATTGGGAATCAGTTGGTAAAATCTCTCCATGTTTCTGAAATGTCAAGAACGTTATTTTCTGGACAGAAACACTGGTCTCATTTGCGATGTAGACACGTCTTGGCGTTTTAATTACTTGATTTGCATGGGCTCCTCCTTTAAAATCAAACCGTTAGCCTTCCTGCGTGTTTTTTTAGATTCATTAAACGATGCCGCACTATTTCGTTCGTGTTGTCATATTATGAAAAAAATATGGGATATCTTCTGGCGCTTTCTGGCACTGGGTTGTGTAAGTTTCGGGGGACCGGCCGCCCATATCGGTTATTTCCGGACGACTTTTGTCGAACGCTTACAATGGCTGGATGAGGCGGCCTATGCCCGTTTGATTGCACTCAGTCAGTTTTTGCCTGGACCGGGATCAAGTCAGATCGGCTTTGCGATCGGACTTCGTCGGGGCGGCTTGTCTGGTGGTGCGGCGGCTTTTCTTGGCTTTACCATACCCTCCTTTGTGCTGATGTATCTGCTGGCGGTCGGCATGCCGGGGCATAACCCAAATGTCTATTTTACCAGTGTGGTTTTTGGTCTGAAACTGATGGCCGTCATCATTGTGGCTGATGCGACGCTCAGTATGTTTCATTCGTTCTGTAAAGAGAGGTTGTCGATAGGAATAGCGGCATTCACGGCCACCTTTCTTCTGATCTTACCCAGCCTCTGGTCCCAAATGACAATGTTGGCCATCGCCGCAGTCATCGGATCGATGTATGGCAAGCCACAAGAAACAAAAGCCTCAGGTCAAAGCCGTTTTCGGTGGATACCTCTTGCTCTTTTTTTCATCCTATTTTTTGGTTCTCCCTTTTTATCGTTTATTTCTTCCTGGGGGAGCCTGTTTGCTGATTTTTATCAGGCGGGGAGTCTGGTTTTCGGTGGCGGCCATGTGGTCTTACCTCTTTTGCAGGAACTTCTGGCTGAGACGATCTCAACAGACCGTTTCCTCCTGGGCTACGCCGCAGCCCAGGCCGTACCCGGACCGATGTTCTCGCTGGCTGCTTTCCTTGGATCGGAACTGACGGAGGAGAGTAAACTCATCGGCGCGCTTCTGGCAACGGCAGGCATTTTTCTGCCCGGGTTTCTTCTGGTTATCAGTCTGCAAGGCGCTTGGGGAACATTGGCCGCTCGACCCGGTATATCAGGCGCTGCCGGGGGGATCAACGCAGCCGTGGTCGGCCTGTTAATGACCGTACTATACCGACCGGTATTCATCAGTGCGGTATCAACTCCCTTAGAAATGGCGCTGGTCATCCTTGGCTTTTTTGCGCTACGGACCATGAAAATACCTATTGTGGCTCTGGTTATGGTGTTCGCTGGAATCGGTTTGTTTTTACGAGGCTGATCACAAGTCCAGCATGTTTTTGTCTGGTGTAAAATTTACATACACCCAGGTAAAAAACAATACACCTGTGTATTCTATTGTAAAATATACACATAAAAGAAATTATGGATTTTAGATGTATACTATTTATTCCAGAGAGATCTATACAGCGGTGCCTTGAAAAATCCTCTAAAGCCTTTAATAACAGGATGTAATGACGTAGCTCGTTGGTCTGGCACACCGTTTGCATTATGGTAGGACTAACTTTACTTCATTAGCACGCTACATCCACATCATACTTATGGCTGTTGCACTATAAGGAGGCGCGCACTATGTTATTAAATAGGATTCTTCAGACATCGGTCCTGATGGGGCTTGTAACCATCATGGCTTTGCCGCTCTCAGCGCAGGAACTGTTCGATCCGGAAAAGATGCAGTAAGATACTGAGAAGGTGCTGAAAGATTTTATCCTTACAAAGCCTGAACCGGATACAAAACGGTTCAAGGAAATGAAGAGGGTGATGTTCCCTGACCCCACCACCTTTCCGATCGTATCCTGAGTCGTCCCATGGTGGAACGATACAATCTGAAGGAAGATGAGCATTACGCCGAGGCCGTGAGACGATTCCGAAAGCATCTCATCTCGGATGTGCTACGCGCCTGTGGCGGTAATCGTAGCAAAGCAGCCAGACAACTGGGCATGCATCGCCCAACCTGGTGTATTTGATCAAGAAGTTGGGGATGCAGGTGTAGGATAAATGCAAATAATAGGAGTCCTCTGGATGTTGCAGTATGATACGTTGGTTCGGATGCTGGATGACCATATAAACACCCTTTTACCCAGACAGGTGATGGATGAGAAGCGGGCGGATTACGGCAGTTTTATCCACGATGGGATCGCCCATCCTACAAGTGTCAGCACCCTCTCGACGATGGGTTATGCCTATGTGCTGGAGGGGTCGGTCTTTTATTTGAGTGAGGAGATTTTAGCCCGCATTCTGTCCGGCACGGCCTTCGGACGTAAGATACGTCGGGCGAGTGGTTGTTTCGATTTGATTACGACTAACTTTGATTCGTCGCCGGATACGGGATTTCTGGTCAAAGCTATCGCCCCGGTGGTACGGGCCGCCCGTATGGTGGACGACGATGGGGCGAGGCAGGTTGCTGAAGCACTGGGGGAGATCATTCGGACGGCTGTGCCGGGTATGTTGAAAGGGGGATTTCATACACCGAACCACCGGTGGGTGCTATCAGCGGCGTTGTCTCTATCCCTCGAACTCTTCCCTGATATGGATGGGTTGGAGGTCGTAGAGCAGTACCTGGCGGAGACCATCGACATTAATGCAGATGGAGAATACACCGAGCGCAGCGCTGGTGGCTACAATGCCATTTGCAATCGATCCCTCAGGTTGGCTGCCGAAGCGCTGAATCGCCCAGAACTTTTGGAGCCGGTGCGAAAAAACCTGGACCTGTCCTATCATATGCTGCATGACGACGGGACGGTGGTTACAAGTTTCTCTGAACGGCAGGATCGAGGGCAACGAGTGGTCCTGGTTAATATGGTGGATAGTTTTTATTATATGGCGCGGCGTGACGGCAATGGATTTTATGCCGCCGTAGCAGACTGGTTATTCTCCAAGGCACCCGGTGGTTTGCCGTGGACGCTGGAACCATTTTTAAGGCACCCGGCGTGGCGAAAGGATGATTTGGAACGAGAATCCCTTCAGACCAGTTATGCCCGGGCTTTTCCTGCGGCACGACTCTGGCGGGTACGCCGTGGCAAGACGAGCGCCACAGCCGGGGCGGGTAGTACGGCGCCCTTCAGCGTTCGTTATGGTGCTGTGGAACTAACCTCTGTTAGTTTTTGTGCCAGCTATTTTGCCGTCGCCCTGTTTTCAGGAGAATCATTTGAGGCCACCGCCGGTAAGGTCAAAATGACCCATCAGAGCCGTGGGGAGTTGCATGACACGCCCGTATACTATCAACCGGTCGGACACCCTGTCGACTTTGAGTCGTTCTATGATCAACGAGTTGAAAGAGACGTATATGCCCTGCCGCCATTGATTTCTTCGTTAGAAATAGAGGAGGTAGACGGTGGGTTCGATCTCCAGGTGAGTTGTACTGGTTATGATCGCGTCCCCTTCCAGATTGCCTGTGATTTCACTCCTGGTGGTGAGGTAGAGTTCGACAGCGGCACCGTGCATGGCCGTGCGGGAGAGATTATGTTCCTCAAGTCAGGCCAGGTCACATGTCATACAGGCGATGATGCGATCTCCATCGGACCGGGCGCCTATGCCCATCGATTCTGGCAGATGCGCGGCAGTGAGTCGGCCCCGAATGCTTTCCGTATATTGATAACTTGTATGACACCGGTGGATCAGCGATTAGAAATCCGCTGCGGCGCCTGGTCGGCTGCAGAGGAACGGATTGTTTTTTGAAATGTATTAATCAGGAATCACGTGCAAGCAGAGCCGCCTGGATCGCCGTTGCCCTGGCGGCCTCAGCCTGCTCAAAGAACCCGTTCAGCAGTTCATCGCGTCGCTGCCCTTCATTACGTATATAGCGCTTAAGCGCATTCTGGGCGCGAACCCAGCGGGCCATTGCTTCGCGGTAGAGTCGGATCACTCGGCCGTTTTTGGTGCCGTTGATCGCATTCCTGACGCGCCGTAAGACCTGAGTGGTCTTCTCACTCGTTTTCCTGATTCTGACGGGGAGCGCAGCGCCGTCAACACCCAGCGAAGTTTCGATGGGGACATCGATCTCTTCGACCGGATCTGAAACGCTGGAAAGATCCTCAACAGCGGGGTTTGTCAGCGGCGAATCGATGCCTTGCGTTTTTGAGTTATCATCGTAGGAAATCGGATTAGGCCCTCCACCACATCCTGAGGCCACTACGATGAAAAGTAAAAAGGCTGTCGTATGTGAAATCAAGTAGGTATGACGCATCGGCCAACTCCATTCTGTTCTTCAGGTGGTAAAACCACATATGACGAAAAAGAGTTGACGTATAAGATAAATGGCGAGCTGGTGATCCACAATAATTAAATTGAGGATATAAATATGCCGATTAAAATTAGAAACGGTGGTCTACTTTGCGCGTTAATAATGATGGGACTCGCCAACAGTGGATGTTTTACCACGTTCCAGACGGCCCGGGTTAAACAGGGGTTTCATTTTACAGCTTCGTCGACTATTCTAAGTGATCAGATGAGAGATGGTAAAACTCAAGGGCATGATGTCATTGCCATCCTGACGCCCAGTTTGGGGCACATAGAAAATAACAAGGGGATTGAATTCGGTGTCTCTCGCGGCGGGTATCTTGAAGAGGGATTTAACAGCTCAAATAGTGGCAGCCCGCAGAATTTTGGTCAGAATATAAAAGAACCTCTGATATTACCCTATTTAAAAGTAGGATTTAATCAAAATGGTAGGAACAAATTTGCGATAGTGGGACAGTCTGCATTTATACTCCCCTCCTCACTGGTGTTCATCTATTCGTATGATTACACCCGATGGACGCCGTATGTCTCTATGAAGCGTATGTTCTCTGATGGTACCGCCGGTGACGACCCGATTGTCACTCGTTTCCAGCAGAAAGATCAGAATATATGGGTGTTCGGTGTTGGGACGGAATGGCAGATGCCGTTAAACCCAGGAATTGAATTTGGTATCCTCAGAAATAGTTACAACGAAGCTCTTCAGTTAACCCCCTTCTCGACGACCACGAAAAGACAGGTATTGTAGGACGTCTTTTTTGGCGTTGAAATCGGGTTTTAAGTATATCATCGTTATATAATCCAGGAGAATTTTATGAAATACCCATTGGCAAACCAGCTTATTATTCTCTGCCTGTTCCTACTTATTTCACCGGCTCACGCGCCGGGACAAACGCTACAACCACAGCAATCGGCCGATCTTCCGGTGTATCTGGAGACTTCCTCCACGCCAGACCTTAATCCGGTCATGGCGGTACCGGCCAGTGAACTTAAAGAGGTGGTAGCGCTTTATTCTGCGGACCGGGACGGATTACGTCGCCGTTATGATGTGCAGTACTCGCCTGCCCGGCGGGAAAGGTTGCAGGCGTTCTACAAAGACTGGAGTAACCATTTGCAGGAAATAGATTTCAACAGACTGGGCATTGAAGGACGCATCGACTACGTTCTTCTGAACAATGAACTCCGTTATGAGCTGGAATTACTGAACCGGGAGGAAAAGCTTGTTAATGAGATGCAGGTGTTTATTCCTTTTGCGAGCTACATCATTGATCTGGACGAAGCACGCCGACGGCTGGAACGGGTGGATCCACCGGTGGTCGCCGCGACATTGAACACCCTGCCAGAATTGATCGAACAGGCGCGCAAAGCTGTTGAAGCGACGTTGGAAATTGAGGGCTACGGCCCTTCCCGTATTGTTGTCCTGAGAGCATCCCATGCTCTGGAAAGCCTGAAGGAACGACTCGAGCGCTGGTTCAAGAATTATGCCGGTTATGATCCCATATTCACCTGGTGGAACCGTGCTCCCTATGAAAAGGTGAATGAAGCCTTAACCGAATATATAAAGTTCCTTAATGAGCAAGTCATCGGATTCAAAGAGGATGAAGATCCGCCCATTGTCGGGGACCCGATCGGGGCTGACGGCATGCGGGCGGACCTGAACTATGAGATGATTTCCTACACACCGGAAGAACTCATTGCCATCGCAGAAAATGAATTTGCGTGGTGTGAAACGGAGATGATCAATGCTTCAAGAGAAATGGGTTTTGGAGACGACTGGAAAGCGGCACTGGAGAAGGTCAAAACACTTCACAGGGCACCGGGGGACCAGCCCGACATGGTCAGGGATCTGGCTTTTGAGGCCGTTGCATTTCTTCGTGAGCGTGATCTGATCACCATACCAAAACTGGCTGAAGAGATCTGGCGGGTGGAGATGATGTCGCCCGAGATGCAGAAGGTCGCGCCATTTTTTCTCGGCGGAGAAGTCATACGGGTGGCCTTTCCAACAGATGATATGGCCCACGAAGACAAACTCATGAGCATGCGGGGTAACAATGAGCACTTTGCCCGGGCTACGGTACACCATGAGTTGATTCCCGGCCATCATCTTCAGGGTTTTATGACCCGGCGCTACAACACACACCGGCGTGCATTCTCTACGCCGTTCTGGGGAGAAGGCTGGGCGTTGTACTGGGAGATGCTGCTCTGGGATCTGGGCTTCCCCCAAACGACGGAAGATCGAGTGGGCATGCTGTTCTGGCGTTCTCACCGTGCTGCCCGCATCATCTTTTCACTCAATTTTCATCTGGGTAAGATGACCCCTCAGGAATGTATCGATTTTCTCGTCGATCGGGTCGGACACGAACGAGCAAACGCCACAGCGGAAGTTCGGCGCTCCTTCAACGGCAGATACTCTCCGCTCTATCAGGTGGCTTATATGATCGGCGGCATCCAGATCCGCGCGTTGCACAAGACGCTTGTAGGGTCCGGTCAGATGACAAACCGGGTTTTTCACGACACCATCCTTCAGGGCGGCCGTATGCCGATCGAAATGGTTCGGGCGCGTATCACAGGCGAAGCTCCGGTCCGGAATTTCAAGGCGATGTGGCGCTTTTACGGGGAGCCGTTGGATGAACAATGACGGCCCCGCTGGGCGCCAACACCATCAACCAGATTACCCGTAATTCAATCGTGGAAATGTAAGGAGAAAACCATGCGTGGCGTACGATGTGATCCGGAACGGCGGGAAGCCCGTTGGCTGAAACAGTATGTACCCTGGCAGGACGCCCGAGTGCTGGAGATCGGGTGTGGTGACGGGCGGGTGACGCGGAAGATAGCTCATCAGGTCCACGCCATGGTCGGCGTCGATATCAACAAGGAATACATCATAAAAGCCCATCGAACACGGCTGCGCCGGCTGCAGGATAAAATCCGATTTCTCATCGCCTCTGCAGTCACCTTGCCATTTTCGCATAAGGCATTCGATGTGGTGGTGCTTTCCTGGTCATACTGATGAGTGAACTGGGAAGGCATGGGGCATGCCTTTGATGAGATATATCGTGTACTTAAACCCGGTGGGTATGCGGTTGATATACGTCCGTATCGACCGTCTGGTAGCGGAAGTTGCCGAAGCGGTCGACCACAGATCACCTGTATTGGTAATCAGTGCAATACCTCTGTAGGGGCACTACAACAAAAAGCGGGTGATTTCCGGTATGCGGATCGGCTTCTGGCAAGCAGGTTGAGGCCGAAAGACCAATTGCAATTACTGGTACACCAAACATTTTATGTGGCCTGGTACTGCCGGTCTTTTGAGGTGTTTGATCATTTTTTAGCTACAGAATGGCAGAGCCTTACGTTGGGACAGGTTGATCGTCATCGCATACAGGCCATGAGCCGACAGGATCCTTCAATCCAGATTCGCATTGATATGCCCGTCCAGATGAATGTCCTGCAGCGAATCAGTTAATCCCATCTTCCATTTTGTTTATGAGAGGAACTCCGTTATGCGTATCGGAACATACAACGTACTCGGGCTGACCGGTTATCCGGCGGAAGAGGCGAGTAAAGATCTTGGTGATCCGTTCTCGGAAGAAACAGCGAAACATTTCGCAGACGTCTTCCAATCACTGGCCTGTGATATACTGGCACTGCAGGAGGGGGTGGCCTTAACACAAATACAGCGCATTGCCCTGGCCATGGACAGACAGGTCGCCACATGCCCGTCACCAATAGCATGGTCCGGGCATATCCTGTCCCGGTACCCTATATTGGAATCCAGAACCTACAGCCACCCGAAACCCAATGCCGCCGAATCCCCTTTCAGTCGTACGGCCGGAGCTGTTTTACTCGAACTGGACGACGACCACCTGATGTGGGTGGTCGATCTGCATTTACATCCCGGGCTTGTCGAACTACGGAATGCAGAAGCTGAACACATCGCCAGGCGGATCGATGAACTGTTTGGTATGCATCATCCTATCGTGGTTCTGGGGGATTTTAACTGTGAGGTTGGAGAGGCCATACATACGATGCTGGCCTCGAAGGCTTTCACCAATGCTATGGCCACGACTGGCGGTGGGTTGCAACCCACTATGGATACGGTCGGTTTAAAGCATGGTGGGGGATGGACCATCGATCATATCTACGTGAGCAGCGATTTATCCGGACATCTGACCACCGCCGAGGTGATTCGGCGCGATGGATTCCGGCAGGACGGACCGCAACAATCCGGGTTATGGGTACACTCCGACCATCTACCGGTCGTCGCAACCCTTGATTATCCCTGATAACAAGCTACAAGGCCCACCTATCACTGCCTCGACTTCTGCACCGTTCGAAACCTTCGTACGAAAGATTAGCGCCTGTCCACCGAAAGAACTGATCTGATGGGCCGTTTCTTCACCGTCAACATCATTCACATTACAGACGATAACTGTCGCTCCGAGACAGGCGCTCAACCGGGCCGTTAAAATATTCAAATCGTTAGACAGAACAATCGATGAGGCTGAAACACTAATGCATATCGGTAATATTGAGTTTGAACAGGGTTCCTATGATCAGGCTACCCGCCGATATCATAAGGCCCTTAAACTCTGCAAAACACTGGACGCCGACGAAATGAGGGCGAATGTCAATTTGAGTCTGGGCGCTATCCATCAGACCGGTGACAGCCCGCTCGGTGAAGCCGAAGTGGCCGGCGCCGAAGGGGCGTTGTTTGAAAATGAAGCCTACAAAACGAATGCAGAGGCGCGTTACCATCACGCCCTCGCCTCCGTAAATAAGATCGGCGCCCGGGGGCGTCCATGCAAAACAGCTTCAGAATGCTCTGGATCAACTGGGTAAACGTGTGAATGACACGTCTGACGCAGAATGAAAATATGCAGATTCAATGCTGTTACCCTTTTGTCCTACAAAGATTTCCCCACTTTCCGACTTGCCCACCTGCTGTTTTACTCTATCCCGTGTTCCGCCTTATAAGCTACCCAATTGGCTTTCAGATGGACAAAATCCTCTAAGGTAGGCTGTAAAATAAACGGATTATTTCGTTTTTCATAGCCGATGGTGGATGATGGTTGGGCACCGAAATCATGCCCCGGGTATACTTCGAGATTCTCATCAAGCTGCATCAATTGCTGCAGGCTCTCATATTCCAGACGAGCGCCTTCATCCAGATCCGTTCCTCCCACTTTACCGACGAACAGGGTGTCGCCGGTAATAAGCTTGTTCTCTATTAAAATACACATGCCGTCCTGGCAATGCCCCGGCGTATGAATAATACGGAGATCCAGTGTCCCCAGCTTGAAGATATCCCCATCCTTGACTTCTATGTCGAAGAAATATGCCGCATCCTGATACATGACCACCTCGATTCCCAACTGTTCAATGATGTGATCATTGCCGTTTACATGGTCATGATGGGAATGGGTACAGATGATGTATTTCAGGGTCAGCTTCAGCTTTGCCGCGCGATCGATGTAATACGCCGGATTATAGGATGGATCGACGGCGGCAGCCATCCCTGTTTCTTCATCCCCGACAAGATAGCCGAAATTTCGATCGCCGCCGTTGTTGATCTGTTCAAAAATCATAATTTCATCCTTTCAAAGGCAAATGTCAAAGCTGCGAAGCTTTGTTGTTTCCCACTTCGTTCATCAAGAACCCAAATCTTATTCTGAAAGCTATCGTCTCGTACCTATAATTACATATAATGAAGGGATGAAGTCAACCGAGATTTCTACACAGGAAAACGCTTGACTTTTATAACTTCAAGACTCATGATGAGGTGGACTTCAAAACACCCACCAATCACCGACCACCAATCAAATCAAGGCTACTGGTGCAAATAGGCGACATCATTGTTTTTCGTCACCGCGGAGACGTTCAGATCGGTATGTTGCAAGGCGTATCGGGTAAGAAGAACAAAGTGGCGACCGGGTCAAATCGTATTCTGGAAATACCCTCAGACAGGGTGATACAGGAAACAGGAATCCGAGCAGTAGATTTATCCGCCCTGATGGACGTAAGGCAGCAGATAGAAGAGCTGGCCGATTCGCTGGACTTAAAAGAAGTTTGGGAGGTTTTGAAAGATGAGCCGGTTGAATACAGCGTTCAGGACATAGCAGAATTCTACTGGGGAGACGACATTGGCTCAGAGCGTCATGCGGCGATGCTGCTACATCTAAGTAGATCACGCCTTTATTTCGATGAAAAAGACACTGCTTTTATGCCCCGGTCGTCTGAGCAGATTCAGGAGGTATTGGAAAGACAAGCACGACAACAGGCTGTGCAGGCTGAAGAGGTCGATTTTATTCGATGGATTCTTGATGAATCTGAACATAATTACAGCTTCTTCACCACACGGCAAAAGCACTGGCTCCAGAGGATTCAACAGTATGCCATCTCAGGCGATGAATATGAACAGAGCAATCAGGCGAGGGCCTTACTGAAGGAGGTTAAAGGTGAAGGCAGTGGAGATCTTCAACGATTTGCGTTTAATCTAATGGTTCGGAAAAAAATCTGGGACGAAGATGAGCACCTGGATTTAATTCTATTTGATATCCCCATTGAATTCCCGCCGGAAATTCTTGACGAGGCGGTTCAGATGCTGCCGGTTGAAACCGACCGGGAAGATTTGACCGGGCTGCTTATTTTTTCTATTGATGACGCTTCAACCAGAGACATAGACGATGCCCTATCTGCTGAACGGACTGAGGATGGATATCGAATCGGTGTCCATATTGCGGATGTATCCTCTATTATTCCAAAAGGGTCTCCACTTGATCTGGAAGCCAGGCAAAGAACGACCTCTTTGTACTTCCCCGAGCGTAATATTCCGATGCTTCCCCCCTCCCTTTCCCAGGATCAATGCAGCCTTCTACAGGATGAGCGACGGGTCGCCATGAGTTTCTTTTTTCATCTGGCGCTCGATTTTGAGATGCTTGATAGCCGGATTGTTCCTTCCGTGATCATAAATCACGCCAAGTTGTCATATGACGAAGCGGATCAGATCTTAGGCGAAACGGATCATCCCTATACCGAAGCGTTGCATATATTGAATGAAGCCGTAGACACCTTCTACCAACAGCGCATCGACCAGGGGGCGATTGAACTGGAACGTAACGAATTATCCATTAAGGTGGATGAAACAAACAAGATCGAGGTCACCATCCGTGATTCGGCAACACGATCTGAACATATTGTATCAGAATTAATGATCTTGACCAATATGGTTGCCGCAAAATACTTTGCTGAGCGCCAGATTCCCGCCGTTTACCGTACCCAGCGTGAACCGGATATAAGTAATCTGGATGAAGTGATGCATCAAGTCGTACACAGATTTCTGACTCTTCGGCGTTTGAAACCGTTGGAGTTAAGTCTGGAACCGAAACCGCATGCTACCCTTGGGGTCGATATGTATTGCCAGATCACCTCTCCCATCCGCCGATACAACGATCTGATTCTTCAACGACAATTGAGCGCCAGCATACAGAATCAGCCTTTTGCTTATGATAGTGAGGTGATGATGGATGAATTGTCCCTGCTTGAAAGAAGTAAAGTCCGGAATAAAATCTGGGCAGGGCGGGAATGGTACTGGCTTTTGAAATATATAAACGATCAAAAAAATATGACGATGAAAGCTGTTGTCCTGGAATCGCGCACACGTGATGTGCTTGTCGAGCTTCTGGACTTCGGTTCTCGATTGACGCTCAAGCCGGAAGGGCAACTGGCCGTAGGGGATGAAATTATTGTTCAACCCGTTCAGGTGGATGCCAGGGCGGGGAGGTTAAAGGTAGGACAGGTAAAAAAATAATTGTCTGATTTGTTGATTTGTTGATTGAAAGAGTAAAAGCCCGCACAATCAACAAATCAACAAATCAACAAATCACCAGAGAGGTTATATCATGGTAAAAGTAGGTTCATTAGAGCATGTCGCTGTGGCTTATCGAGATACGGATACGGCAGCGCAATGGTATTGTGATGTATTGGGGTTCGAGATCATATTCAAGGCGCTTCATCCCGCCCATGGGGTTTATTTTTATTTTGTAAGGGATCCGGCAGGAACGGGTTTGATTGAGATTATTCCCATGCCGCCTGGTGATGATACCCGGCTAAATGATTTCAGTACGGCGCATGTTCATCTCGCTTTTGATGTGGAAGATATGGATGCTGCAGTGGCCGCTCTTGAAGCCCACGGTGTGGAGATGGAAGGCCCTCCGATTAAAATGGGAGAGAATTCTTTACTGTTTTTCCGGGACCCCGAAGGGGCCCCCCTGCAATTTGTCCAGCGGCCAAAGCCGTTGAAGTGAAAAGTACTGAGTTCCAAGTACTGAAAATAAAAAGAATGGAGTTCTGAGTGAAGAGATATAGGTTGAGTGAAAAGTTTTATATTAGATTGCTTGCCTCGATTTGTCCTCGACACTTTATCCTCGGTCTTCGGCACTTTATCCTCTGCACTATATATTTCCTCCTCTTCCCCTCCCTATCCCTTGCCCAGTCCAATCCCACCCCATTGTTGCCAGAAAGCCTTATCGATCAACTTATTCATGAAGTGTCGGGCGCGATGGCGATGAGTCATGTGATTAAACTGGGAGGATATAATCATGAACGGCTGAAAGCAGAATATGAGAACCGGTATCATGAATCCATATACATTGAGGAGAAAGCCCGGTTATATAAATTGAGCAATGCTCATGTTGAGACCTTTCCGCTTGATGATTGGACCTGGGGAGCGGAGCGTGCTGAACTTTGGTTGGAGAAGCCGGAACGTCGTTTAATCGTCCGTTACAGAGATATTCCCGCCTGTCTGGCGCCGGGCAGTTGGAACGGGGATATAAGTAGTACAGATCTTGTGTATGCTCGGGCAGGTACCCATTTATCAGATTATGATAGTCTGGATGTAAATGGTAAACTGGTTCTTGTTTCAGGATCGTTATCACAGGCGCATAAGGTGGCTGTACGTACCCTGGGGGCGGCCGGTGTTCTTTCGTTTTATAATCCGGTGGGACGTCCTGTTGATAATCCCGATCAAATTGCATGGCAGGGCCTTAGGGGCAGGCCGACGGATTCGGACACGGCGCAATACCCCTACGAGGCGACCTTCGGATTCAGCCTGTCTCATCGGATGGGGATGGATCTGCTGAGACTGCTTGAACAGAATCAATCCGTCAAGCTAAGTGCCCTTGTACACGCCACGACACATCCTGCTGATATGGAAGTACCGACGGCGGCCATCCCTGGTAATGGGTCCAGTGATCAGGAAATCGTTGTTTCCGCTCATTTGTTTGAAGGGATCGCCAAACCGGGGACTAACGACAACATGAGCGGTAGTGCCGCTATCTTGGAAGCTGCACGCACGTTAAACACGTTAATTCTGGCCGGAAAACTGCCGAGACCCAAACGTACGATCCGTTTTCTCTGGGTACCTGAATTTTCCGGGATCTATGCCTATCTTGAACGGTATCCGGAGGAGCGAAGCCGTATGATCACCGCGATCAATATCGATATGATCGGCTCGCACCAGACGCGGAACGGGAATTCATTACATCTGTATCGAAATCCCTGGTCCCGGGCCAGCTTCGTGGACGATGTGACCGAGCATTTTTTTGAATATCTAGGGGATACAAATCGGGAAAAAGTACATAATCGGCGAATCAAGTATGGCTTCATGAAGCCGGTTATCGATCCAACCGGCTCGCGAGATCCTTTTTATTACCATATCGAATCTTACTATGGCTCATCGGATCACGCGGTATTTAACGGACGTGTTTTCCAGATTCCTGCTGTGCTGTTTAATAACTGGCCTGACATAGCGTATCATACCTCCGAGGATCGGACCGCCAACCTGGATCCGACACAATTGAAACGAGGGGCCTTTCTGATTGCGGCATCGGCCTATTATCTTGCCAACATATCCGCCTTCGCCACGCCGGCTCTGGCCACCCGGATGGCGGCCATGGGCGTCCTGAGGATTGATGAAGATATCCGCCGACAGCTCAACATTATGACTATGGCTTCTACGGCGGATATCGGCCTTCGGTATAAAGAGGCCAAGTTGTTTATTTCGGAATACTATCAGCGTGAACAGAGGAATCTGAATTCCCTTCAGGCGCTGGTTGATCCCAGGTCTTCAGAGGCTCGTCAATTAAATGATATTACCAAAGAATTGATGAAGCGGTCATCCTATGATCAGAACCGGGTGAAGAGCCATTTCCGGCGGCTTACAAGGCAGGTGAGCATCCCCGGCCGTGAACCGAAAGAGACCGATCAGGAACGTATTGCAGATGCCCTGATCCCCGACTGGGTTGAGATCGTTCCCGATTCGTCCCTATCGGTTGTTCGACGTATGCGAAAGGTTTTAGGATATAATCAGAGAGCCGCCACGTTGACCGGGCTTATTGCTGCAGAGTGCAAGAACTTTTGCGATGGTCAACGGACTATCCTGGACATCCAAAAAGCTGTTAGCGCCGAATTCGGTCCCGTCCCCGTTGCGAATGTGATTCAGTATTTCTATGAACTCGAACATCAGGGTCATGTCCGCATTCTAAGTAAAAAGTAGATCGCCTTCTAAAATCCAATTTCGAATCCTAGACGGAACGCGCGGGGGGGAGAGTAATGCTGGGGATCGAGACTCAAAAGACGGCGTAGGCGGGTAAACTCTTCTGTTTGCCCGGTGAACGCTTCCAGGGTGTACCCGTCATCATCTGGATCGCCTGTATTGGCGTACACGCTGATGATATTACGCCGATTGAGCACATTCTGAATTTCCGTAAAAAAGGCATACGAGAACTGACGGAACTGGAACCTTTTTCTTAACCGAAGATCCATATTGATCAAGGGGGGTAATCGGGCGAGGTTCGGTTTGCTGTCGGTCTGCTCTCCAAGCGAATTGGTGGGTGTGTAGGGCAGGCCGCTGCCGTAATATCCGATGATGGAAAGGCTCCATTCATCTAATGGGATGCCCAGAAACCGTTTACGCCAGGTATTCGGTGTGATAATATTGATCACGCCCGTTAAGGTATGACGTTGATCAAAGGCCATAGGAAATACATTCAGGATCGGAATGACCGTCTGATTTCTGGTACTTGGCCTTATGCTTGAGGTTTCTTGTGGCGATGAGGCAGTGCCCTGGGCATTTGAAAAAGTGTAATTCAAAGATCCCGATAGTATCCGGGAGATATCCCGTCTCATGAAAAACTCAATGCTGCGGACTGTTCCAAAATCTGCATTGGTAAATATAGAATAGCTACCGCCCGGATATTGAACCTGGGATATCGAGGTCAGATTTGATATCTTCTTATATGAACCTGTTAAGCCGGTTCTCAAATGATCGGTCAACGCATGTTCCAATCCGAATTCATAGGCTACGGTTTTTTGCGGGTCCAGATTAGGGTTGCCTAACCTCGGGAAATCTCCGCTGAGATCTCTCTGTAGATTTTCATAGGCAAATCGAAATTCAGGCGGTTGGAAAAAATATCCGTAACTGAATCGCCACAAGCTTCGTGAGGTAAACGGATGCGATAGGCCGATCCTTGGGCTGAACCGAATTTTAGTCGGGCTATTACGCAATTCGGTTAGACCGTTTGGCAAATTCACGAAAAATCGTTGCCCGGTATCAAAAAAATCCATCCGGACGCCAGAGTTGACTATAAGCCTGGCTAATTCCAGTTTGTCCTGAATATACAGTGCCCCTTCAACGGGATTAGCTGAATATTGTTGGCCCGAGGTTGTTGCCTGTAAGAAGGATTTTTCATCCCAATCCAACTTATACCATTGGGTTTCCAGGCCGGCTCGTATCTGGTTTCGAAAACTGATCTGGCTGCTTAAGTCAAATCGTAAACCGTAGTAGGTGGTATGGGCTTTTCGGTAGACCGGAAAGAAATCTGAACCGTCTGTAAACGGAAGGCCTTCAAATTGATTTGAAGCCAACAGATTTGATTCGTATATCGATCCGGTATATGTCCCCTGGTTATCTTCCGAATAACCAGGCCATTTGGACCAGTACTGATCAAATAACATCGAGGGTGCTAACTTTGAATCGGTCGTATATCGATATATTCGTGCCGTATAATATGTTCTTGGGGTGACAGTGTGGTTCACCGATAAATTCAAAGCATAGCTGTGGTCCTGACGTTCCGGCAAGCCGTCTAAATTGAAATCATAGGAAAGCCCGTTTTGATCGCGATGGTCGTATAATTGTTGACGACGCTGAGAAAAATGGCCGCTGAGCTTCATTTTGAGCAAAGGATACGGTTTAAAGACCAGATTGCCGGCGACCGTAGTCAGGATCCGGGTGTTATGGGGTAAATATTGTCCATCACTCATTCTCTGGCCCGAAATAAAGAATCCGCCACGTTCTCCAAGACCGGGCAATGAGCCGCTTAACACCCCTTCAACACGACCACCCTGCCAGGGGGACGGCGAACCATACCTGCCGCGATTCACGAAGTATCGACGCTGAAAATTAGTGAAGCTTCGAAAACGCCCTGATAGTTTTTGATTCCCCTCCCTGGTCACGATATTTATCATACCGGACATGGCATCGCCGTATTGTGCATCAAACCCACCGCGGTTAATCACCAATTCTTCCACTGAATCGAGTTGGATATGTGTGCCCAGACCGCCTAAAAGGGGGTTCTGTAAGGGGATGCCGTCGATATAATAGGATAATTCATCACTCCGACCACCGCGAACATGGAGATCGCCAGAAGCATCACGTACGACGCCGTTCTGCAGCAGGATGAGATCCGACAAGTCCGTCACAGGCAGGGGATATAAGTCCTGTGCGGTCAACACTTCACTCGAAGCGGTCCGGTCTGACCGGATATTAGGTCTTGGCGCGGTGATCGTTACTGGTTCTTTCAGGTCGAGGATATTGGTTTCTAAAGAAAAAACAACCTTTGTGGTCAGATCCGTGTTTACAATGACCTTCTCAGTCTGGACAGGAAGATACCCTATCATGCGCGCCTCGACACGGTAGACACCGGCCGGTACATTGAGGATAAAATACCCGCCGTTTAAACCGGAGATGGCGTACAGGCCGGTTCCAACCACATATATGTTGACGCCGGCCAGGGGATCCTGCGTGGCTGCATCTCGAACAAAACCGGCAATTTTACCTGTCGTTGCGGCAAAACCGCCTATGGGCAGGAAAATAAAGATGAGGAAAGCAATGAGCGGTCGTATCATATTCTCTTCATGAAGTAGATAGTGAGTCCTCAATAGAACAGCAAGTATAAATATAGCAGAACCAATTTAAGAGCAAAATACATGCCAGAAGGCTGCATCTCTTGGTCGATTTATATGGCTTAACGAGCGTATTATCAGGATTTGTCAAGGATCTGTAGAAGGGCAACTTTTAATACTGCCCTAGCTCTCGATTTCAAAACTCCGCAAAGCTTTTCGGGCGCTATGAAAAAAAATTCATAACAGATGTACCGAAAAGCGGGCCACATAATATTGTTTTTTCTCTTTATATATCGCGACTTCTTCAGTTTTCTTTCTCTTTTCGGCGCCGTTTATGTAGATGTCTATTTTGTAGATCAGCATATCCAGAGCCGGTTTCAGATTTTCTGAACCCAGGATTCCGCTATCGATGATGTGTGACAGCGCCTGAATGCGAAACCGGTCCATCCCCCAGTAAGCATGTGATAACTGATCCGCGTGACCGCCATGTTTTATCAGTAAGGGTTCATCCAGATACAAAACTGGTTTTCGGGCACAGATCCGTAACCATAAATCATAGTCTTCACAAACCGGCAACGTAGGATCGAATCCCCCTATGTCATCGAAGATCTGCCGATGAATGAGGACAGATGAGGGGGAGATCGCACATAAAGGCAAGCAGGTTTTAAAAATATATCCGCCATGCTTGGCATGTTTTTTCATCTGGTTAACACGGCGGCCTTTACGAATCCAGATTTCATTTGTGTGACATATCAGGTAATCCGAAGTTTTTCGCAAAGCCTCCCATTGTCTCTCCAACTTTTCCGGACACCATTCATCATCAGAATCCAGAAATGCAATCCATTGATGGGCGGCCGCCTGAATGCCGCGGTTACGGGCAGCACTGACCCCCTTATTTTTCTGATAAACATAGTGTATTTGCGGAAATTGGTCGGCTATCTGATCCCTGGTATTGTCTGTGGAACCATCATCCACGACGATGATTTCATCAGGCGACCGGGTCTGGTTGAGGACGGAATGAAGAGCTCGGGGCAATAATGAAGCCCTGTTGAATGTGGGGATGATAACGGAGATGGACATAGAAGGAGACAAGATACTGGCGCGTTACGCCAGGGGATATGCTCGAACACGATTCCATTTTACAATCCGTATTTCTTGATTTTATACTGAATTGTCCGTACGGTAACGCCAAGCGTCTCGGCTGCCCTGGTCCGATTCCCTCCGGTGTCTTCCAAGGCTCTCTGAATAACGAGCTTTTCCGCCTGCCCCTTTGTGTCGGCGAGCGTACCTGACTGATCCACCTGTAGAATCGAGGTAGACATGAAATGCGTCAGATTGGGTAAATGTTCAGGTAGGATACGCTCATCGTCGCTCAGGACCACGGCACTTTCCACAGCGTTTTCCAATTCCCGTATATTCCCCGGCCATTCATATTTCATACACAGGTCCAATGCCTCATCAGACAGCACCTTCAAATCCATACCATTTTCTTGGGTATGTTTTTCGATGAAGTGCTCAAGCAATAAGGCAATATCGTCGCGGCGATCTCGTAAGGGCGGCATATTAATGGGGATAACATTCAAGCGGTAATAGAGGTCCTTTCTATATCGTCCGGCCTGTACAGCCTCCTCAAGGTTGCTGTTGGTGGCCGTAATTACGCGCACATCGACCTTCAAGGGGGTTGTGCCGCCTAATCGTTCAAATCGGCGCTCCTGCAGGACGCGAAGTAATTTGACCTGCAGGGCGCCACTGATCTCACCTATTTCGTCCAGGAAGATGGTCCCGCCGTCTGCTCGTTCGAAATAGCCTTTTCTGGTCGTATTCAATGCACCGGTATACGCGCCTTTTTCGGTTCCAAACAACTCGCTCTCAAGCAGATTGTCCGGTATGGAAGCGCAACTGACATCAATGAACGGCTGGTCGCAGCGATAACTTCTGGCATGAATGGCTTTAGCCACCAGTTCTTTACCTGTGCCGCTCTCCCCCCTGATAAGAACGGTCGTATTGGCCTTGGCGACTTTGTCGATGAGTTGAAAAACACGTTGAACTTTTTCACTCGTACCGATTATGACCGGCTCAGAGATGGAAGCGTTTCTGGGTTTTTCTTCTGATCGAATTTTTAACTGTTTTTCCTTGATCGCACTTTGAATAGCGGCCAGGAGCTCCTCCACATCAATAGGCTTGGTTAAATAAGAGAAGGCGCCGTCCCGCATGGCTTTCACGGCTGTATCCACGGTTGCGAATGCCGTCATCATAATAATCCGTGTTTCCGGTGAAGCACTCTGCATTTTCTTTATGAGGTCCAGACCATTTAATCGCGGCATTTTCATGTCCGTGAGTAACACGTCAAACTGTTTACCCTGCGCCATATCAAAGGCCTGTTTACCGTTCGTTACCCCGGTAACATCATATCCTTCATCAGATAATATCTCTGTTAATCCCTCTATGGTGTGGCGATCATCCTCGGCTATCAGAATATTCGTCATAATTTAATCCTTGGTTCTCAGATGATGCTATGTACTGTGCCGCTACATGGATGTTCCATGGGATGTAGAATCGGCGGTTTGTACTGGACCGGCAGAAGTTGTTTTTTTATCTGAATCTTCCTGCAGGGCCGGTAGCCATATCGTGAAAATTGTCCCCAATCCCAGCGTACTTTCCACTTCGATTTTACCCTCGTGTTTTTCTACAATCTGTTGGGCTATTGGTAAACCGAGCCCTGTCCCTGCGGATTTCGATGTGAAATACACTTCGAAAATGCGTTCCAGCTGATCGGCATCAATACCACATCCGGTGTCCTGGAATGTGATCGTGATGTACTTTTGTCGTGTGGAGATATCTCGAGTCAGATCTCCGGTCCAGGATGGCGTCAGAGATCGTGTTGTAATGGTCAAGGCGCCTCCATTATCCATGGCATCAAACGCATTGATCATCATATTAAGGAATACCTGCTTCATTTGATGCGGATCAACAGCCGCCATCAATCCGGGTTTGCCATAGAGAGGCGTGATGGTGACGGACCGTTCATGGGCAGTACCCTGATGAACATCAATCACCTCGTCTATCAGGTCGTTGATATTGTGTGGAAATGGACTCAATTCAGGAGGCCTTGCATAGGTCAAAAAATTTTCCACCAGCCCATCAATACGCCATATTTCCGACATGACCCGATCATAATATTTGTCTCTTTTATCAGAGACCCCATTGTGTTTATCCATATCCCGTTTCAGGATCTGAAGATTTATAACCATTGAGTTGAGCGGATTACGGATTTCATGGGATAGAATAGAGGCGAATTTACTCAGCGTCGCCAGCCGTTCCGCCCGTTGCAACTGTTTTTCTTTTTCCAGTAGATTCATGGCCATGTTGTTAAACTCATCCGCCAGCATGGTAAGCTCTCCGTTACCGGGGACATCAATGGTTCGTTTCAGCTGTCCCTGGGCAAACAACTGCGTTCCTCTCACCAGTTCATAGATCGGGTGGGCGATTTTCTTAACGACTAAGATTCCTATGAGAGAAGCAGCAACGGCACTGACGATCATGAGAATACTGATTTCCCATTTCATCTCACGAGTACGCGCGAAGGCTTCCGCTGTAGGTTGTTCAATAACGACCTTCCATCCCATGAGATCAATCGGTGCAAATGCAGCAACAACTTCCCCATGTTCTCCGCTATAAATAAGTGTGCCGCTCTTTTCTGACTGTAAAGCTTTACCGATAGCGGTGGAGCTGAGATCCTCCTGCCGGTAGACTCGTTCGCGTTCAGGATGGGCGATCAACCGGCCCGTACTACTGACGACATAGGCATACCCAAACCCAAACCCTTGCCCCCCCCGGCCCAGTTGGACGCTGTCGACCAGTTCCCACATATCTTTCAGGTTGACACGAGCAGTCACATAGCCGGTCACCTCGTTGAATCGCCGTATAGGTAGGGTAATAGAGACCATCGGCAGACCATCGTCGGCGATATAAACTGGGGAGATGGTTACCTCGATATCTTGGGGGAGTTCAATGTCCTCTCGAGGGTGCGATTGCAGGAAGCCGTCCAAACGAGTCGTAGATTCCTCACGTCCCTCTAAATCTAAAACGGACAACTCTCGAAAAAGTTCATGCCTGACGACGACATTCTCGATTATTTTCTGCCGTTCTATTTCGGTAGCATCCAGCATATCCATATTATCCGCAACCTGACGGATTATATTCTGCGCCTGTTCGATATATAGGCGAATCTCATTACTGGACCGCTTGGCCACTTCAAAATTACCATCCGCGACGGTATCTTCAATAGATTGCCGTGCGGTTTTAAGCAAGAGCAGACCGACAATAAGTACGGGGATGGTTGCCAGAGAAATATGCGAAAGGAGGAGGCGTGGCCACAAGCGTTCACGCAGGGGCATTGAGGCCATCAGACGTTCCCTCAGGGTATGTCGGAGAGAAGATGATACCAGGTCGCCGGTGAAAGGAGCGCTTCGCCCGGTGCGCCTATGTTTTTGAAGTCTGGATTGTACGCCACGTACTGTGTTTGGATGAAGTAGAGGAACATGCAGGGCTGATCTTGACTGATCAACTGTTGAAGTTGCTGATAAATGGGCAGGGCGCGTGATTGTTCCGAAAGACCAAAAAGAAAATTGATGTTTCGGTCTATTTGACGATTGCTATAGCCGAGCACATTGCCCAGTCCGATGCTCTCGGAGTGGAAGACCGCATAAAAGTCATCCGGCGTAGGATCAAAATCCTGAATGAACAGGGCCGCAGCATAATTACCGACGCTCAAACGCTCTACCAGTTCTTTCTGGTCGACCGGCGTCGGGATAATTTTTATTCCGATATCATTTAAATTCAGCTTGATCAAACGCACAATTTTTTCGGATGGCAGAGAGCCTCTGGGGAATAGCAATTCAAACCGTAAAGGCTGTCTGTTGCGGTCTAAAATACCATCATGATTCGAGTCTCTCCATCCCTGTTTTCGAAGCAGATCTATTGCTTTTTCGGGGTCATACTTGAAATGTTCCGCACCGCCCTGAGCCCAAAACGTCGGCTCAATCGGACTGTGCGCAATCTCGCCTGCACCGGGGACGACCACTTTATTGAGGATGCGCGTCCGGTCTGTTGCATAGGTTAGCGCCCGGCGGATGACGACATCGGATAGAATTGGATCCGCGTGATTGTAAAACACGGCTGAAAAGGCGCGGTTGGCGGGTTGGATCGCTTGAATTTTGACATCGCCTCTTGCCCGTTTCAACTCTTTCAGATTACTGCCGCGATCTACCTCGACCATATCCACTTTCCGTGTGACAAAAGCGGACTGAAGCGCCTCTGTCGACGGATAGAATTTATAGATCACGCCGTCCAGGTGGGGACGACCATGGTGCCATTTTTCATTGGCGCTTAAAATAACGGTGTCATGTACCGGCCATGTTTCAATGCGGAAAGGGCCCAGACCAACCGGTCGAGTTACATCAGACATCTGATTGGCGGCCGCAATAGGTCTCCGGTCCAATTGATGCTTGGGGAGAATTGGAAGCGCCGCCAGGCCCGCCGGAAACGTCTCGATCGGCGTCTTCATGACAAAACGGATGGTACGGCGGGTGACAGACTGGATGGATTCCAGATTCTGAAAATAGCGATGAAAGACTGGATCGTAGCTGCGGGATTCTTTATACAGGTTATACGTGAAGACAACATCCTCTGCTGTCAGGGGCTCACCATCGTGAAAGGTAATACCCTGGCGAATACGGAAAATCCACTCCCGGCCTTCTTCCAATTTAACGGGAAGATAAGCAAGACCATTATCCAGGTCGCCGTTACGGTCGACATGCAGCAGGCCTTCACCGTATATTAAATCCGCGATCTCACGCTCGACGCTTAAACTGTTAAACAAAGGGTGGAACATCAAGGAGCCGACAGCGACTTTACCAATGGTCACCGTCCCGCCATTTAGCGCCTGATCAAGTCCCGTTTGGGCTTTTACAGGGGAAGTAAAAACCAGGAACAGCAGACCCAGAACAGAGTAGTAGTAGAGCAACTGACGTATCATGGACTGATGTTGTTTAATAGACATGCAAACACCACATTGGCAGACTATTCGAGATGTTTTAGATGTTTTATCCCGACAACCTGTGCTGAAAACAGGTGCATTTGCGGTTGTTTTAATACACTTACCATAATACTTCTTTATTATAGTGTCAAGTATATTTTCCATAACCGCATCGCCATGAGGTTCAACCTCCTTCACTTATCAACAAGGACATTTGCGTTCTGTTCATTTCCTGATACATGGCGTCGATCAGCCGATTATGCGCTTTTGAAAAGGCATACGATTTCATTTCTTCCAGGGTAACCCATCGGCAATCATGGCAGGTCAGAGGCCTGGCTTCACCATTTGTCAAGATCCCGTAAAACCCGTATAATGTAATTTCAAAATGTGTAAAGGCATGTTTAACGACGGCCACAGACTGATTGACCTCAATGGTGATATCCACACTCTGTTTTACTTCGTTGATTAAACAGGTCTCCAGATTCGTATTCTCATCCTTGCATTTACCGCCAGGAAATTCCCATAAACCGCCAAGCAGGCCATCCGGCGGTCTCTGAATGATCAGGAGTTTACCGTCCTTACGAATGATACCTGCCGTCACCTTATGATGGGGGCGTTGTTTGTGGGGCGGTTTACGAGGTAATACAGAGGGATCATCCAATTCTATTACGGCCCGACATAACTCGTTGGCCGGACAGCGGATGCAATCCGGCTTCCTGGGCGTACAGACCGTCGCGCCTAATTCCATCATGGCCTGGTTGAAATCGGCCGCCCTGCCTATCTTAAGCAGTTGATTTGCCAGGTCGGTTATCAGGCGTTTTGTTGCTGCTTTCGAGGGATCATCGGTCAGGTAAAATAAACGACTCAACACCCGGATGACATTGCCGTCCACCACCGCATAGTTTTTACCAAAAGCGATACTCAAGACGGCGGCCGATGTGTAAGGTCCAATACCGGGAAGGCTGGATATAGTTTCCATATCGTCCGGTATATTGGCGTGGTGCTCATGGACGATATGCTGTGCGGCGCGATGCAGATTCCGGGCGCGAGCATAGTAGCCCAGGCCTTCCCATGATTTCAACACCTCATCCAGCGACGCTTTTCCCAGGTCGGCCACGGTCGGAAATCGGCTCATGAACCGTTCAAAATAAGGACGGGCCTGGGTGACCTGGGTCTGTTGCAACATCATTTCCGAGATCCATACGGCATACGGATCATCGCTATGCCGCCAGGGCAGATCCCTTTTGTGGGTGCTGTACCATTCCAACAACGATCGACGAAATTTTCTTAGCCAGCGCGGATCTAATTCTATGTGTTCTGATTGGGGCATGGCTGTTCGTTTACAAAGTCCAAAATACCTGAAGTAACGCGACCTTCAGATGACATCATTAATCTTCCAATCGCCGCGCACAAATATGGCCGGTGACCCAATCCCTGACATACGCGGTATCTTCATAGATGGCGCTCCACCCTTCCCACAACCAGGCTTGCTCTCGGCCGATGGCGCCGGTAGCCCGGTCTATGGGGAGCGTGGTATCATCAGTAGTGCGCAGATATAAAGTCTTCCGCGTCCAGCCCCATGCCCCACCCTGAAATCGTTCAGGTCCCAAAACTTGTTTCCATAACATCCGAACGTCCCCTGGTGCATCAGGATCGTACGTAAAGGCAAAGACCGTGCCGGTAACATAGCTCAGGTCGAATATCACATCGCCCACCACGCCGCCGTACGCAAAGCCGGCAGTGTAACCCTGTTCAGCGGATTACCTTCCACTTACTCCATAATAATGAAGCAGACGCTCGCCGATCATTTTAGACACCTTTCGTGATTATGTCCGTGAAGAAGTAGAGATGGCATAACAACCTCGGTAGACAAATCAGTTTATTTACAGGGGGGAATCTTTGTTTAATATAAATATAATCTACATACACTGCAAGAAACTAACGCATAAAATAACGCCCTCAAGCGATGTTATCTGGAAAAACGCTTTTAATTGATTCACCATAATAATATGTTTACTTAATTCGATAGGATGAGGGAATGTCTTGGTGAGTTGGTGAGTTGCTGAGTTGGTGAGCGACAAGGATAAAATAATCAGACAATCAACCAATCAATCAGTCAATGTCTTTCCGGAGGTACTAATGGCAGATCGTCCGAATGTGATTGTGTTTTTCACGGATCAGCAAAGGTGGGATACGACGGGAGTGCATGGCAATCCATTGGATTTAACGCCTAACTTCGACCGGATGGCTCAGCGCGGTACGCATTTTCACCATGCGATTACCTGTCAACCGGTATGCGGTCCGGCAAGATCCTGCTGGCAAACGGGCATGTATGCGACTCAGAGCGGGTGCTTTCGAAATGGTATCGGGTTGCCGACGGATGTACCGACGCTGGGGGGCTGTTTCCGGCAGGGAGGTTATCAGACCGCCTATATCGGAAAATGGCACTTATACGCATCGGAAGATCATGATGACCATGCATTCGGTCCGGTGCCCGAATCGCACAGGGCGGGATACGATTACTGGCTGGCATCGAATATTCTCGAATTCACCTCAGAAGCATACAGCACAACGATGTACGACAAGGATAACCAACCGGTGCACCTGCCCGGTTACCGCGTCGATGCACAAACCGATGCGGCCATTCGTTATATCGATTCACACCATGGTGAAGCCCCCTTTTTCCTTTTTCTGTCTTTTTTAGAGCCGCATCATCAAAACCGACTTGATGATTATCCGGCGCCGGATGGGTATAGAGAACGGTATCAGGGCCGATGGATACCACCGGATCTGGCGGAATTACGTGGTTCCGCGCATCAGCATCTCGGTGGATACTACGGTATGGTCAAGCGCCTTGATGAAGCGCTGGGACGACTTCAAGATACGTTGAAGAGTCTGGATCTGGCGGATAATACCGTCTTAATGTATACGACCGACCATGGGTGTCATTTTAAAACGCGTAACAGCGAATATAAACGATCCTGCCATGATAGTTCCGTTCGTATTCCGACAGCGATTCAAGGACCGGGATTTAACTCGGGCGGCCGGATTGATGATCTGGTGAGTCTGATTGATTTCCCGCCGACGTTGCTCGACGCTACAGGACTCTCGATCCCTGATACCATGCGGGGGCGCTCCATGGCGCCTCTTGTACGTGGCGAGGCCACAGATTGGCCGGAAGAAGCGTTTATACAGATCAGCGAATCGCAAGTAGGTCGCGCCGTCAGAACGAAACGTTGGAAATATGGGGTTGACGCGCCGGATAAACAGGGCGGTCGCGATGCTGGATCGGATCGATACGAGGAACAGTATTTGTATGATCTGGAAGTAGATCCCTACGAATTGACGAATTTGATCGGCCGGTCGTCTCATGTAGAAGTAGCTGACATCATGAGGAAACGACTCTTTCGTCGTATGGTAGAGGCGGGAGAGGCGGCGCCTGAGATTGTACCGGCTACGGTGAAAGGGCGCGGACAGCGGTCGATTACGGCGGAGGAGGCGAGGCAGTAGAACAGTAGGCGGTAAGCGGTAGGCAGCAGGTGGTAAACGGCGGTTTTAGATGCTCATGGCCTTACTTGCATACAGGCTGCTCGAAGGGCTTCTTCTGTGATGTTGAAATGTGAGGTATGCCAAATGACCTTGCCTTCTGCGAGGAGTAAGACCTGCGGGGATTCGTGACGAACACCTAACCGGGATTCTACTTCATCAGAGATATCACGGTTTTCAATAACCATGATTTGAGTAAAGAACGGGTTGGAAGGCAGATCCAGGGCATCCGCCATTTCATGGAAAGTCTGGTAGGTACCGGAACTGATTGAACACACCGAGCTATGTTTATAAATAAACACCGGCCGGTCGAATGATTGGGCTGTGACCTGCTGCAACGCTCTCGGCGTGGTGAGTTGTACGACGCGTTCCGACATGATGGCACCTCCTGAAGAAGCCTTGTTGAACCACTCAAAAATACGGCCTATGAAACCTCTACATGGGGAATGGGATGGTGTTATGGATGCGTTCATACGGCCTCTTCTGAAATCGGCTGTTTAGATGAAGTCTGCGGCCCTTGCGTTGTTGAGGATGATGGTTTGAAACGGTGATCGCCGGGAAGCAGCAGAGCTAGAAGAACGGCGATAAGCGGTATGAGAGCCATAATTTCGATCGTAGCAACCATTCCAATTTGATCCGCGATGTTTCCGAAGACCATCAAGGCAGCGCCGGCTACCCCCCAACTGACACCCATGGGGAAACTGGAAGCCGTCCCGGCGTTGTCCGGCACCATCTCCTGAGCCATCGCAACGGACACGGAATTTGAGGCCATATTCATAAATCCACCGAAGAATAACCACACACCCAATAAAGAGCTACTTTCCTCATAAAGCGCGCCTAATAAGCAGGGCGTAGATAGCAGAATGGTAGTCCAGATTACACGCGCCCGACCTATGCGATCCGATGTCCAGCCGCCGACGAACCCGCCGATAACAGCGCCACCCTGGTAGATGAACAACATATCACCGCCCTCTTGCAGGCTATAGCCTCTGTCTTTAAGCAGGAGGACGAAGAACGTAGCGAACCCGACTCCGGATAGTGTCCGGATGATCCCGACGATCGTCAAGTTGACCATCGACCAGAGGTTGGGTCTGAAAGAGGCTTTGATGTCCGCCATCCGGACCATCTTACGCCCGGTGTTACGGATAGGGATGACGCGGGCCATAAGCAGAACAGTGATGACTGCTGGTACGGACAGCCAGATCATATTTTCCAATCCGAACAGCCCGACATATCGTGTCATCAGAAAGGGACTGACTGCCAACCCGGCCGTGCCGCCGACTATGAATAGAGAAACGCCGAACCCCCGACTTGAGCCGCTCACATCCCCAGCCATGGAGACACTTTGCGGATGAAAACTGGCCGTGCCGAAGCCCCCAATGACAATACAGATCAGGAGTAATCCGAATGTCGGCGCTAAACCGACGGCCGACATGAAGACGGCGGCAAAGAGCGGACCAAGAATGATAAAGTGCCGCTTTTCCATCCGGTCACCCAGGATGCCCATCACCGGTTGTATAAGCGAAGAAGTCAGCCCCGGCAACCCGGCCAGAATGCCTGCCTGCGTCAGGGAGAGAGATAGTTTTGCGACCAGCGCCGGGAGTATAGGCGTAAGTAGACTGGAGTATAGATCCGTCAGGAAATGAACGATGGTGAGGAGGGTAAGTTTACCGCGCTGGATCATAGGAAACCAATTGGTGAGTTGGTGAGTTGGTGAGTTGGTGAGTTAATATGCCCACTTGCCCACCTGCTTTATCCTGTCTTTTCCCGCATATACGCCAGGACATCCGGATCTATAAACGCATCCTGCCAGAGGCGTTCTTCGAAATTTTCGACGCTGTGCCATTGCTCAAGTGCCTGATAGGTTGCATTATCATGTATACCTGTAATCGGACCGTTGTAGTAACCCAGATCGTATAGAATTCGCTGAATTTCTGTTGCCAGGTCTCCCTGAATTTTAAGCAATCGAGCTGGATTGGTGACCCCGAAATAAAGCTGATGAAGCCGGTACAGCCGTTGAAGTTCTTCTATAGGGGACGAATGATCATCTACACGAAGATCTACCATTCGGTCGCTTGTGCTGCCGTATCCGCCATTTTCCCGAACGACCAGAAGCGCCGCAGACTGTTGGCCCCTTTTATCACCGCCGGCTTCCTGACCGGCTTCGAGGCCGGCCAGCAGTCTTTCCGATAAATCTTCCTCTTCCATGATTTCAAACGTGGTCGCCATAGCCTCCAGAACCGATGCGCCGGCGAGGATATTACCCTGAACGGTATAGCCGGGTCCGGTGATATGGCCGGCCCATTCCATGCAGGCTTCACCGGTAAACGCGGCGGCGGTTCCATCGGCATCTACCAAACCAACCTGGCGCAATTGACGGCCCTCGTCTTCTTCAAGAAGTCGTTCCAATGTATCTATCGCCCCCATATCCTGCTCCAGGAGATCCAGACCCACCGGACCGAATGAGACATTGGCATGGGCTTGAGTTGCAATGGCGCCGATACCTGCACGCGCCCATGGCACGATGGCGCCGACCGCCAGAAATTTTGACTGAACCGCCACGCCGAAATCACCTGTGTTCTGGTCGAGGGCGCAGATGGAAAAGGTGGAGAGATACATGGATGGACCCTTACCCCATATCCCGGGTTGCTCTCAACAGAGTCTCCTGGACCGTCAGTTCATGTGCTGTCGGACGGTCCGGTTGCTGTTGACCGGTGATGGTTCGTAAAAAGGCCTCTAATTCCAGATCGTACATTTCCTGACGGCCACGGACCTCAACGGGCACCCTTTGTTCACCAAGCTGATAACCGGCTTTCGTTGTCGTCAATGCCAACCGTATCTCCGCGCCGGGTTCAAACGGTTCAACTAGTATGGCGCTGCCCTCGGTGCCATACACTTCAAATCGACGGGCCGTCGGTCCCGGTTCCATGGCTGCGATATCTACGAATGCCAGCGCGTTGTCGAATTCAAACACACCGAGGGTATTATCCATAAAGAGCGGCACATCGCCTGTGTCATTATGAAAAAACCCGGTTGCATTAATCGGTCGCCCCAGAATCCAGACCACCTGATCAAGCATATGTCCAGCCAGATCATAAAATATACCTCCCTGGTGGCCACGGATGACTTCCCGCGCTTCGAGAGGCAATGAGGTCGACATGTGCGCCCGTATGGAAAACACCTGGCCAAGGAACCCCGATCGGGCCCAATTGGCTATTTTAGAGAACCCATCATGATATCTGAACATATACCCCATTTGAATATGGAGATTCTTTTCTTCCGACAGGGCGACCACCCGTTGCCAGTCTGTCCAGTTATCGCCGGCGGGTTTGTCATACCAGACGTGTTTACCCGACCGAATGATCTCCTCCGTTTGCGCCAGACTTTCCGCATTGAGTCCCTCCGAGGCGATGGCCATAATCGATGAATCCTCCAGCATCTCGGACACATCGCCGTACCAGCGCTGGCCGCTGTAGGCTCGATCGTATTCTTTAAGGTTAGCCCGTCGATCTGCATCAGGTTCATAGATTCCAGCAAATTCTACCTCGTCGTTGCTCAGCATCGCATGTAACTTCCCTGCTGCGTGTCCATGTCTGGTGCCGTACTGTGCCATACGAATCGGCATTGCATACTCCATTTTCAATGGGGAAAATGTAATTTCACCAGTATCCTATCGCTTCCGCGATTTCACCCAGCGGCTTGCCGTTCCAGGTAACGTCGGCCAGAACAGGCAGGGCATGCGTGGTGAATTGATAGGGAAAATCAGCGGTTACTTTACAGGAGGTTCTCCCATCACCAGGGACCTCTAAATGTACCTCGCCGGGCGTCAATACTACGCCAGTCACCGATCGAAACACGATATGGCAGGATCGAGATTCCGGTTCATGGTTTTTTATTTTAACCTCAAAGGTCACCGTGTCGCCCGGGACGATACGGACTTTATAAGGGTATATCTCGACCCAGAGCGGATCCATACCAAGGTTCGGGTGCGGTTGGTCTATTATATCGGTGAATATGGCCGCCCATCGATCCATCCAATCCTGCCACCTGAGCGTCATCTTCCGATCATGATCAACGCCGCCACCATGCCCGGTAAGTAATATATCCGGATCAACCTCCAGGATCTGTCTGGGCATGTCGCGATAACTGGTGACGGGCGTTCGGTTTTTTGGGATAAACGAATGAATATGATCCCGCTGATCACGAAAACTCATCCCCGATATATTATCACCAATGGACAGGAAACGCTTACCATCCACCTCGAATCGAGTCAGATGATGGTACCATGTCTGTCCCGGTTGCTGCTCAATGTAGAAATCAATCCCGCGCCAACGGAAGGCTTGCCCACGTTCTACAACATGATCTACAATCATCCCGTGGGGGACGAGACAGGGCATGTCGTATCGTTGAGGATATGAAAGAATATCCTCCAATTCCGGGGAAGAAACCACTTTTGTGCCATATTTGGCCGACAGGGCGGGATAGCCTGCCAGATGATCATCATGGTAATGGGAGGGTAGAAACCATTCAACGGTATGAATACCAAGTTCCGCCTCTAAATACGGCGTGAGATGATCGATGTAACGATGGGGGTTGGCGGTGATCGGGGCATGAGATACGTATCCGCTGTCGTGGAGCAGGGCATGGCCTTCATCGTCTATAATAATATATGTATTTGCAATTGAATTGGACACTTCGATGACATGCTCGGTTAAGTGGCGAAATACGGGACGAAAATATCCGTATGGCTTGCCATGGAATAATTCATATAATTCCTCCAAAGCCTTTTGAAGCGATTCAAAGTGTTCTTCTTTAGGAACAAAGGGTTTTCCGTGTCCCGGGAGAATCAGATCTACCTGAAGTTCCCTCGCTGTTTTCAAACTTTCAAGATGATTGATATGGCCTTTGAAATCCATATAGGCCCACTGGCTCCAGAAATATTCATGGATCTTACCGGGTGCAGACATCAGATCGCCACACGCCAGGACACGACGGTCGTCGATCTCAAATAGATAGCCGACGGCGCCGTAAGTGTGTCCCGGCAAGGGCACCACCTCAAACTGAATGTCCTGCCATGGAACCGATTCATAATCATAAGCGTATTCATCTGCAATCAGGTTTTCCAGGGGGCCGGAAGGCTGATAATACGAAGTATAATTATCAAAGGTATCATAGGATGCCTTCTGAAGATCCGTCTCTTCAAACAGGCGACGTTCTGCAAAAGGCAACACGAGACGGGTATCCTCGTTTTTCAAACCGAATGCTGCGCTGCATTGATCCCGATGAAAATGAGTAAGCAGGATCGTGTCAACCGGTGTCGAAGTTATTTCTTTCAGGATCTCGGAAGTGACATGGGTCCCGCAATCGATCAAAAACGTTTTCTCATGCTTTTTGAGGAGGTATACACTGCATGTATCCTGTAACCAGAAGAGATGATCGGTAATGGATGTGAACATGATACCCCTGTGCTGTTGCTGTTTCAACACCTGATCATGCGGACTGCAAGCTATTTGACCATGTTGATATAACACCCTGAAAAGAGGACCGTCAAGATTTTTCAAGAGGTGTTATATGACACTTGACAATCCTTGTCTTACCAGATAGCTTCGCCTCCATAGAACCATCTTAAAACCCCCCAAATGGTCAACATCGAGGAAAGCGATGGTATGCTAAACGAAGGGACAACAACCATTGAAGTACCGTGAGTTAATCGGAAGTGTCGGAACTCCGTGACGATTTTTGCGGACGTCCGGAAAATCGCCATCGTTGTAAACCGTTTTTATTGAACCATTTTTTATTTCGATAGGAAAGGCCCTACATGACCTCTTCGCCGGAATCCCACGTCAATACAGCCTCACGTCCAAGCGATCTCAAAATCACAGACATGAGGACGGTAACCATCGGCAACTGTACGATTATCAAGATATATACCAATCAGGATATCTATGGCCTTGGCGAGGTTAGAGACGGCGCCGGCAAGGAATATGCGTTGATCCTGAAATCGCGCATCCTCGGTGAGAACCCGTGCAACATCGACAAGGTGTTTCGCAGCATCAAACAGTTTGGTCATCATGCTCGACAGGCGGGGGGCGTGTGTGCGATCGAGATGGCGCTCATGGATCTATCCGGAAAAGCGTATGGCGTACCGGCGTATCAACTGGCCGGTGGTAAATTTCGCGACAGGATTCGGATTTATTGCGACACCACCACCTCCCACGATGCGGAAGAAATGGGGCATCGTCTCAAAGAACGCATGGAGATGGGTTTCACCTTCTTGAAAATGGACGTGGGGATCGGCCTGCTGAAAGGCATTCCAGGGACGCTGGCGGCTCCATCGGGCATGCTTGGAACCAGCACGGTGATGCACCCGTTTACCGGCATCCGGTTAACGGACAAAGGCATCAGTGTCCTTTCTGATTATGTAGGTAAGGTGAGAGAGATTGTCGGCTATGAAATCCCCCTGGCCGCTGACCATTTCGGGCATATCGGTGTGGAAGATTGTATCCGCTTGGGAAAAGCCCTCGATAAGTATAATCTGGCCTGGTATGAAGATATGATCCCCTGGCAGTTTACCGACCAATACCTCCGTTTGAAGAACGCCTGTGATACGCCCATTTGCACTGGTGAAGATACCTATCTCAAAGAGGGGTTTATGGATCTATTCGAGCAACAGGCTATTTCGGTATGTCACCCCGATCTGGCCACATCCGGTGGAATACTCGAAACCAAAAAGATCGGTGACCTTGCCCAGGAACACGGCATCGCTATGGCCATGCACATGGCCGCTATGCCGGTCGCACAGATGGCCAGCGTCCACTGTGCCGCCGCCACTGAAAATTTTGTGGTCCTCGAAAACCATTATGTGGACGTCCCCTGGTGGAATGATATCGTCACCGGTCTGCCTGATCCCATCATCCAGGATGGGTTCATGATGGTGCCGGATACGCCGGGCCTCGGGATCGAACTCAACGAAGAGGCCGTTACAGAACACCTCAGCGGAAAAGATCCCGGATATTTCGAACCCACAGAGGAATGGAACGACATGCGATCCCACGACCGGCTTTGGAGCTAGGGTAAGGATGCCTTTAATCACTATATCACCCAATCACCCGATCATTATTTCTCCCTTCCCGGAGCTCTCATGACTGAAGCGGAAATCTATGAATTTGATCTGAACGGCTATATTGTCTATCGAGATTTGCTGTCGGCAGATGAAGTCAAAAAGATGAATGATATACTCGATGCTGAATTTAAGAAACAGAATATCGAAGATACCCACTCCTTCTCATTTCTTAGCCTTGATCCTTGCTTTTTAGACCTGATGGCCCATCCACGGATGTTGCAAATCATCCGTTCTATGATAGGCGACTGGCTCCGGCTTGATCATGTGTATGGTCTACAGATGGATACAGGGACGGTGAACCGTGGACAGACCAGGCCCAACCTGCACGGCGGACCCCGTACGGACAACGGAGAGCATCTGTATCAGTGGTTTGATGGAAACATGTACAACGGTCTGATCGTTGTTATATATGCGCTCAAAGAGGTCAACCCCGGTGATGGCGGGTTCATTTGTGTTCCGGGCAGCCACAAAGCCAATATGCATTATAGGCCACCGGTCGATTCGCCTCTCGTCGTGAATCCGTCTCTGCATGCGGGAGACATGTTGATTTTTACCGAGGCTCTCGTCCACGGGACCACCACATGGACTTCGTCCAATAAACGCAGATCCCTCTTATACAAATATTCGCCGGGTCATTCCACCTGGTCTGCAGCAGACAATCTGGAACCCATGCTGGCGCTGGCGCAAAACGATCTGCAACGCGATCTGCTGCGTCCGCCAAGTGTCGGAACCAGATCACCGCTTGCTTTTCCTGAAATATAACAGGTTAAAGGGGCCATTATGGGTGTACGTGAAGAATACAGATATAACCGTTTAACGTGGGCAGAAATGAATGAGGCGATTTCCATGCAGAAGGTGGTCATTCTGCCTACAGGGTCCACGGAGCAGCACGGTAAGCATTTGCCTCTCGACACCGATGTGTTTCTGGCTGAATCCGTATGTCTTGAAGTCGGGCGTCGTGCTGCCGACCGGGTGCTGGTGTTGCCGCCGATTGCCTATGGCCTTAATATGCACCATATTGATTTCCCGGGGACTATCCATATCGAGCCAGAAGTGTTCATCGCTTTCTGTATGAATATCACCAAGAGCGTAGCGTATCACGGGTTCAAGAAGATATTGTTGGTCAACGGCCATGGATCGAATTATCCCCTGGTAGACCTTATCGCCCGAAAAACGGTCCTCGCCACAGAATCCCTTTGTTTTGCTTCCAATTATTTCACTTTTCTCATGGATGCCTTTAATGAGATTAAAGAATCAGATGTGATCGCCCATGCGGATGAATTTGAGACCTCACTATATTTACATCTGGCTGCAGATCGGGTGAAAATGGAAGAAGCGGCGCCGGATAATGACCGGGTCAGTAGGCATGTTACATCAGATAGTACGACCAGTGTAAGATTCAATGATTATTGGGGACGATGGACTCAATTAGGCGTACATGGGGACCCGACCAGCGCCACGGCTGAGAAGGGTGAGATCATTTTCAATGCCGCAGTAGATGGTTTGGTGGAACTCGTGGATGATATTCAAGCATGGCCGGTAGAAAAACGCAATGATCAACACACGAATCCGGTCCAGAGTCAGATCAGGTGGTGAGGATAAGTATGGCGATGTACCCGAATCAGCAGGTTATCGGTATCCAAGCGACAAATTAATCAGCCAGCTGGTATGCAATGGCATAGGCACATAGATCGCTACCGGTGCGATTCGGCTCGGACCGGTGCCACGTATAGTTGGTGAAAAATGCAGCATCTCCCGGTTGCATGGGCAGCAGGGTTTCGTCACTTGCGTCATAAGTATCCGTCGGAATACGCCAGCGCATAAACGCATCGCCGTTACGGGCGGTGTGGAAAGTCGGTTCGTCATAGTACTGTTCATGTTCTGCCAGTTGCCACGAGGCATGGGTACCCGGCCGAATCGCCAGGGCGCTGGCGTTCGATCCAACCTCATCGAGTGCAATCCAGGCATTACAGCCTCGTTGCGGATCCAACCGCCAGTAGTAGGAGTCCTGATGATAAAAAGATTGTCCGCTGATGTCGTGATGTTTGATCAGGGCCTGATCTGTATACCGGGTCACATTGCCGCCAAGTAACTGCCCCATGGCTGACTGTAGATGTGGATGATCAGCGATGGTCCGAAATGTTTCCTCACATTGCGCAGGCTGCTGAACACCTACGGGGATCAAACTGCCATCCTGATTCCTGAATTGTTCTGGATTCAACACCTGGAAATGCATCAACGGCCAATCGTGTTTGCCCTCAAATACTTCAATGAGACGCGCCCGAATCGCAGCGGCTTCATCTGTTGTAATCAAACCGCGTACAACGGTATATCCGTTCTGCCGATATGCCTGAATCTGCTCGTCAGTCATAACCATAATTTTATCCACCTCATAACAAGGTTAAATCTCACCTTTTTCTTTCAGATCATTGATCAGGTTTTTCTGATACGCCTGCACTTCCTCTGCATTTTCCTGTACACGTGCAGAATAGTAGATAAAGCCGAGTGCCCGCCGATGCCGATCACTTGCATTGCCGTCAGCCCGATGGATCATGAGACAATGATGGGCGATAAGGTCGCCGGGGGAGGCGAGAATGGTGACTTCATTCTGATGATCTTCATCACAATACTCTATCAAACCCTGTGAAAACCCAAGGGTGTCTGTTCGTCTGTGTGGTCTGACACCGTATTTATGGGCACCGCGCACGTATCTCAGACTACCATTTTCTTCATTGACCTCATCTAAAGCCAGCCACATGGTCATGGCCTCTTTCGGCTCAATTTTGAAGTAGTACCCATCCTGGTGAACAGGAGTAGGCTTACCGACGCCCGGAGGTTTGTTGAAATACTGCATATTTTTCGGCGTCACTTCTCCATTGAGCAGCAATTCAGCCAGATCCCGCAGCGGACTTCTTAGAAAAAGGGTTTCAAAAAAGGGATCATAAGTATGCATCATCTGAAGTTGTTTGAGGGTCGAACGATCTCCCGCTACTTCATAATACACCTGTTCCCTGGGCATAAGCGGCACAACGTCCTGTACATATCGAATAATATTGTCCCGCACCTCCTGCGTTTGATCCTCATCAAAGAACCCACGAAGGAGAACATATCCATCTTGTTCAAAGGTGTTTTTAGTCCATTCCCTGTCCATCAGTCCAATATCCTTACCGGGGTGATCGATGGAAATTTGAGAGATGAATTAATGGATCATTTACCTCTGACCTCTTATATTTTTCGCCTCACCAGCCCAATCGTACCCTGACATAATGCATATCTTCCGACTTCGGTCCTATACCATATATATCTATGGTGTCGATCATTGTAGAACCGTTACGTGGGGTAGGCATCATGAAGTTACTTATAGGGTTTTTCAGAGGGATTTTCGAAGGTGTGTCACCTATCCACGGAGAAACCTGCATGACATACACATCTCCGCCGCCGGTAAAAACGACATATACCCTGTTTGTGGTGTCGGCATGAAAGCCGACTGCCGTATAGAAAGGGCTGCTTTCATCGGTATTATTTTCATCTTTTACGTGGGACGTTAAGGTGTGCGAGCGTATCTGTTTGCCGTCTTTTAATACCCGGTATTCGACTGTGCTTATAATGGGTCTATCGGAAAAAAAAGCATCGCGCATGAAATCGTGCCCGATGTTTTTTGTGGTAAACAACAGGTGTACATTGTCTTCATCATCAATCAACAGATCCCCATTATTAATATATCCGGCTGTTTCTTCAAAAGAGGCGATTTCTATACTGGGGAGAAAAGGCACCTTTCGGATATCCGGGGTCCAGGTGTAAAACAGACGGCGAAAATCATAATCCCAATCATGTCCCATTTTTTCTTTTTTGAATCTTCGCCATGCCGGGTTGGTCTCGATGATATCTCCGATAGCCATGACATGTGCGGCCCCGTTTTTCAAGCCTATCTGTGGATAACAGGCGCGTATAGGAAAACTGAAAAATCCCTGATGGGCCCATAGGTCTTCTTCTTCCAACAGGCTCCATGCATAGCCCCGATGCGCATCAATGTTAAAAAGCAACAAGGCCTTATTATCATAATCAACCCCGAGCCCGCGATATGAATGTTCGGTAAATGCCTCGGAGACCTGATCCCAGTCAGGCATACGAAGGGGCGAAATCCTGTCGCCAGTCGGGGAAATGGCCATAATGTGGGGAATACAGGCACCTCCTCGCGTCATGGATGTCCTGTCTGCCAGAGGGTTTACAGAAATCAATAGTCGATTTCCAGGCAAATGAGCCAATGGACAGGGTTCACGCTCATCATAATGATCACCGTGACAGATCATCGACCAGGCGTTTTCATCGCGCTTCCAAACCGTCCACCTTGTATTGCATAACCGGTCCAGTGCCGGATCTGTTTCGGAAATACTGACATAAACATGCCGCCCATCCCGAACAATGCACGGCGATCCATAGCACCACAATGGTCCCGCACCGTTGTCACCAGGCAACACCCTGGTAATCACCTCTTCCACTTCAACCGTAGGATCATACCCCTCGGCGGCCATTTGCACCTGTCCTCCATTCACCTACACATCTATCCGCGTACGTCGCGCCGTGCGCCTAATTATAGATGTTGCCTGAACCAATCGAATGCTTTTTCCTGAATATCAATGTCATAACAATGTGGTTTCAGGGGATGGTAAAAACGGAAATGATCAGGACAGCCAGCCCATTCAAAACCTTTTTGAATCTGGCGAACCGCTTCAACCTGCGCTTACGGCGGAAACAGATGATCTTCTGAGCCGACGTTCCCCATACTGGCATGCGGAACGGACAAAATCGTCAGGTCCGGTACATCCATACGGTTCCATACACCGGGCAACAGTCAGTATGGACCGATCGCACTATCCAGATTGTATATTTGCTGATAATCTCCAGTAGTCATCCAGCCTACACTGACCAAGGCTTTTATACGTTTATCCAGCGCAGCGAGGATGTTGGTTCGCCAATCGCCTCCGGATAAACCGGTACATCCAATCCGATCCGCATCTACTTCGGAGCGTGATAGCAGATAATCAATAGATCTGCTGTCATCCCAGTAATTAAGCCCCATCCAGGTAATCCCTGCTCAGTTGAGTTGACGCATACCGAGATACAACTGAGATTTGACCAGATGGTCGACCTCTATGACATCGTCTTCGGTGAGTGTCATCGGGTCATAAGATTCCGGAATGCCATTAAAACCACGCGGGGCTCTTTCTCCAAAATGATGGACGTCTATGACCGGAACGGCATAGCCCTGTTTTACATATTCATCCGCCAGATATTTGCCGCCATAGAAGACCATCCGGTGCTCATCCATCAGCCTGTTCATCCCACTGCTCGAATGTCCCGTTCGGATGAGCGTCACACCAGGTCTCTGCGTTTAAATCCAGAGGCAGAGGTTCCCGGATCTGTCTGATCATCCGCTCGAGGTTACCATAATCGGATATGGGCTCCCTGGACATGGACTGTTTTCAAGGGGAATTCGCATTAAGTCCTGTGTAATTTCTCACGTTCTTCTATCAGTAAATGGATCCAGTGTTTTATGTACTGGCCATGATCATGCCAGGTACGACCACTGATGAGATTGCCGTCGATGACACAGGGCTCGTTGACGAATGTGCCACCACAGACTTCTAGATCAAACCGGCATTTGGTGACGGTAGCCATCCGTCGCCCACGAACCACATCGGCCCGTGCAGGTATTTCTACCCCGTGGCATACGGATGCGATTGGCTTGTTGTGCTCGAAGAACCAACGGGTGATGCGAATAAGATCCGGGTCATCACGGATGTATTCCGGCGCTCTGCCACCAGAGAAAAAAATACCGACATATTGTTCCGGCTGAATGTTTCTGAAAGAAATGTCTGCTTCCAACGAGTATCCCGCCGTCTCCTGTGTGATGTCCCATCCGGGCGGCGCCTCATGCAAAACCGTATGGTATCTTCGTTTTTCGGGGGCCGCTACAACGGGCGTAAACCCGTCTTCCTGCACCCTGAAAATAGGATAAAACGTATCGAGTGTTTCGGTGGCATCACCTATAATAATTAAGACCTTAAATGCCTGATTCTCCATCATGTCCCTCTTTCAATCACAGATGTGATAGGTATCGTCACGTGGTCTTTGCGTAACATCAGTTATTAAAACGTGTCTTGATATTTTCCAGTGATTTTCTAACCATATCTTTCACATACTTATTCATAACGCCCATATCTGTGCCGTTATGATTGGGATCGATGTACATTTCATGTATAACGTCAATGCGACCCTGACCGACGGCGACGAAAGCCCAGGACACAGTGGCCTGTTTGACCGTGGTCAAAGAGGAATCCCCCGGAATAGTAATGCTCTCCAGATCCGGTTCTTGTTGGGGGTTTACATCTGATAAATTCACCATCAGCTTCCCGTCTGTAATTTCCCATAATAACCTCAAAACCATATCTCGATCTTTCGGTCTTGGGACAAAACGAAGATACCAAGGTAATTTCGGTGCATCATATAGAAAGTAAATATATGCTTTTCCCGTTGACAAGTCACCTACCAAAATTTTGGCTTTTTTACAACCGTGCAGCCATTCCGGATAGGACTCACTCTCAAGGATCAGCGCCTTGACATCCTCCATACGCGTTTGAATTTGGACGGTGCCTCTAAATTGACCGAATCGAGACGCCTCAATATTCGTACGCGATATTACTATTTTTTCAGCGTTCTGAGCTGAGGACAGAGATGGCGTCAATAAGCAGGCGCTTATAATAAAAACCAGCTCGAGAACTCTATAGAGTAGGGTGTTTATATGAATAACCATTCTATCATGAAAATAAGTCGTGGACTAAACAAATCAAATCAAAAGTCAAATTCTTTTAACTATAGCCCTTGAATATAGACCTCGATATTATAAAAACACTTGATCCCAGACTATATTTTGTCTTATATACCAGATCTTTCGGCGTACATTTTATCTATTGTATCTAGTAATAGTGAGTTGTTCTATTTATTGACGGCGTTTCACAGAGCATTTTTATCGGTATTAGAAAGGTCATGATGCCAGGAAAGAAAACATCGATGCCACCTGAACCCATTGCTATTATTGGTATGGGTTGCCGTTTTCCCGGTGGGGCGAATCGACCGGAAGCCTTCTGGAGTATATTAGAGAATGGCACAGATACTATGATTGACGTTCCGGCAGACCGTTGGGATTGGCGTCGTTTCTATGATCCAAATCCGGATAAACCCGGCAAAATGTATGTTCGCCAGGCGGGTTTTCTACAGGAGCTAATTACAGAATTTGACGCTTCTTTTTTCGGGATATCACCACGTGAGTCAGAACGAATTGATCCCCAGCAACGGCTTTTGTTAGAGGTGACATGGGAGGCGATAGAAGACGCTGGCCTACAGATAGAATCATTACAAGGATCGGACACCGGGGTGTATATAGGGTGTTTTAATCTGGATAACACCCTGTCTCAAATGGGGATGTTGAATCGCCACTGGATTAACTCGCATACATCCACCAGCGCTTCTATGACCCTGCTTTCCAATCGTATTTCCCATGTATTTAATTTTTGTGGTCCCAGCGTATCTATGGATACGGCCTGTTCCGCATCGCTGGTGGCTTTACATTATGCCTGTCAGGGCCTGTTAAACGGAGAATGCGCTCTGGCGGTCACAGGCGGAGCTAACGTCATGCTTCGTCCGGAATTCTCTATTGTCATGAGTAAAGGCAGATTTCTTGCGCCTGATGGAAGGTGTAAGACTTTTGATGCACGTGCTGATGGATATGGCCGGGGAGAGGGCGCCGGTGTCGTTATTCTTAAACGGCTTTCACAAGCCCTGAATGATGGAGATCCGATTTATGCGCTGATACGAGGAACAGGGGTGAATCAGGATGGCCATACGCCCGGTATTTTTTTACCTAACGGAGCATCCCAGGAATTATTGCTGGAACAGGTATATAAAAAAGCGAAGATCGATCCCTGCACAGTTCAATATGTTGAAGCGCATGGAACGGGCACGCTGGCAGGTGACACTATTGAAGCCGGTGCTATCGGTCGCGTGATCGGTAAGGGCCGTCCAGCAGACCGGCCTTGCGTCATCAGCTCAGTAAAGACCAATATCGGCCATCTCGAAGCAGCGGCTGGTATCGCCGGCGTGATAAAAACCGTCCTCTGCTTACGTCACCAGGCTCTACCTCCTCATTTGCATTACGAAAAGCCCAATCCGGACATACCCTTTGGCGCCCTCGGCCTGCATGTTCCCAAAACACTTGAAACCTGGCCGACTTATGAAAAGACCAGGATGGCAGGGGTCAACTCATTTGGTTATGGCGGCACGAATGCCCATGCTATCCTGGAAGCCTATGAACCAGATCATGATATAAAATCCTTTTCCCTACCAGTTAATGGCCATGTCCCCGTTGAGGAAACTGCGGATCAACATGAAGCGCCGGGAAAACCGATCATCATACCTTTTTCTGCCAGGAGTAAAGACGCGCTTAAATCAGTAGCGGTAGCGTATGACTCCTTTCTGAATGAAAACGATGTGTCGTTGAGTGATCTGTATTATTCGCTGACGCAACGGCGATCCCACCATGCGTATCGAATGGCCATAGTGGCGACATCAACCGAAGACATCCGGCAACAACTTCATCAATTTGTAATAGATGAACCACCTTCTACTCTGTTTACGGATCGCATCGCACCACAGGATGGTCAAAAACCGGTGTTTGTGTTTACAGGTATGGGGCCGCAATGGTGGGCCATGGGCCATAACCTCCTTACCACGGAACCGGTTTTTAAAGATGCCGTTGGTCGGTTTGACATCCTTTTTAAATCGTTAGCCGGCTGGTCCTTGCTGGACGCCTGGATGGAAAAGGAAGTCACATCGAAAATGGATCAACCGGAAGTTGCCCAGCCTGCGAATTTCGCTCTTCAGCTTGGCCTAACTGAATTATGGCGATCCTGGGGTATAAAGCCGAGCGCTGTTGTAGGCCATAGTGTCGGCGAAGTAACCGCAGCCTATGTTGCTGGTGTGTTGAGTCTGGAACAGGCCGTATTGGTGAGTTATCATCGGAGCCGTCTGCAACAAACAGTGAACGGCCAGGGTCGTATGCTGGCCACTGGATTATCGGAAGATCAGGCGCTGGATCTGGTTCGAGATCTAAAAGGGCTCATATCCGTCGCCAGTGTGAACAGCCGCACCTCGGTTGTCCTGGCCGGTGACGCGGTTACATTAGAAGAAATTGCCGGCGAGCTGGACGAGGAAGATATTTTCCAGCGATTTCTCGACACACAGGTGGCCTATCATAGTTATCAGATGGACCCGTTGGAATCCGAGTTGTTAACGGTTCTGGACGGATTGACCCCGCAACGTCCCAAGATACCTCTCTATTCTACGGTAACCGGCAAGCGAGTCAAAAAAATTGCCTACAATGCATCTTACTGGTGGCAAAATGTTCGCCAATCCGTACAATTATCCGGCGCCCTGCATCATATGATTCAGGATGGACACCATACCTATATGGAGGTCGGTCCCCATCCGGTTTTAAGTCCTTATATCCGTCAGGAATTATTAGACCATCAGGTTGAAGTACAAATATACAGTTCGCTGCATCTTAAAAAATCAGATCAATCAGCTCTCCTGGAGACCATGAGTCAATTATACTGTCATGGTGCCTCATTGGATTGGCCCGTCCTTGGATCTGAATCCGGAAAATATATAAAACTGCCGTCATATCCCTGGCAACGGGAATCGTATTTTTTTGAATCGGATCCCGCAGAGGAAGATCGCCTGGGAACACATGTACATCCCTTATTGGGGAAACGGCTACGTGTTGCGGGTCAGGTCTGGGAAATGGAAATCAACCAGCAATACCAACCTTATCTTAATGACCATCGAATTGATGATACGACCGTGTTTCCAGCCTCAGGATATATAGAGATAGGCCTTGCTCTTGATCATTTCCTAAAGGGTGATCAAGCCACGTGCCTGGAAGATATCATATTTCACCGGGCGTTAATTATCGATGAGCAGGAATCCCATGTCATGCAGATTGAATTCCATGAACATGATCAATCGTTTTCCATCTCCAGTACGACTGAAGGTGACCGGACGAATTGGACGGAGCATAGTACTGGACGGCTTGTTCAAGGTGATATGGGGTTGGATGAAAAACCACTCGATCTGGCAGCGATCCGTGGGCGATGTACTTATCCGATGGATGTCGAGGCACAATATCAAGAGTTATATAATCGGGGCCATCACTATGGTCCTGAATTTAAACGTGGATTGCATATCTGGCAGGGTGATGATGAGGCATTTGCTGATATAAAAGGTGTAGGGGAAGTCGCGGATTATCGTTTTCATCCTGTGATGTTAGATGCTGCTTTTCATATTCTTCTCGCTGCCGTCGATAAACGGAGGGCCATTGATGTTTATATGCCGGTTAAAATCGATCGAGTTCAGTTTTATAATACGCCAACCGATAATGTCTGGGTTTATTGCCATCTCAGGTCGCAAACGTCAGATGTGATTATCGGAGACATTACTCTTTGTGATGATAAAGGGGAAATATACCTCGTCCTCAAGGGGTTGCGGCTTCAGGCGCTTCTTTCAACCCGACAGGCCAGTGATGAGCAGATTGAACAATTTCTTTACAATTATCAGTGGCATCCGGCCGAATTATCCTCTCTGATAGGGCAGGAGGAAATTAGCCAGGAAAGGTCATTATGGCTTACGACCGGTCAGTGGCTTGTATTTACCGATAAGCTGGGCATAGGCGATCGGGTAGCTGATATACTTGAAGCCACAGGATTACAATGTATCCGCGTGGTTAAAGGGGAAGGGTTTCGAGAACTTGCGCCGGAGCGTATACAGGTTAATCCTACTCAAGAACAAGACTTTGCCGATTTAATCGATATGACGGCCATGGAGTCTCTCCGAGGCGTTGCGCATTTCTGGGAGTTGGACGACACCGATCTGGCTTCCTTTTCTCACGAGAGTGCTCAGAAATGCCTGGGCATCACATCTCTGATAAAGGCAATGGGAGCGCAGGAAGCTACCTTCCGTCTGGCCATTATTACTCAGAATGCCCAGCCTGTTCATCGTGAGGATACGATTTCCCTGCCTGCCACACCATTATGGGGGCTGGGACGGGTAGTGATGGCTGAATATCCGGAATTGGCCTGTTGCCTGGTGGACCTTGACCATGAGGCTTTGCATCAAGATGAATGGTCTGCTTTGCTGTTAGGGAACCATAATGAAGAGGAAGTGGCTTTTCGACAGGGCGTGCTATATGTCCATCGTCTGGCCCGTGTTCGTTCACAGTCCCTTTCTGAAAATCAGTTCGTTGCTAGAAACGGAAAAGCGCTTTACCCTACTCTTTTGAAACCTGCGGAATTGTCCATACCGGTTCATTCTACCAATGGCGATCCCACTGGAAAAAATGGGGCGAAAGATCATGACGCCGCTGTATCCGTTGAACTGGAAGTCGGTCAACCGGGTATAATCGATAGTCTGAAATTCCGATCGCTTCGTCGCCGTTCTCCCGATACCGGAGAGGTGGAAATCGAAGTCCATTTCGTGGCGCTGAACTTTAAAGATCTCATGAAGGTGATGGGGTTAATTTCCGAAACGATACTGCAAGGTACTTTTTTCGGGGATACCCTGGGCATGGAATGTTCAGGAACGATCATCGGGGTGGGCCCGGGCGTTGACGGTTTCGAAGTGGGTGATGAGGTGATCGTCGCAACGGGCGACGGTTGCTTCCAGTCTTATATCACCGTGTCTGTAGATAAAACCTTCATTGTGCCCAGACCGGCCTCATTATCCATGCAGGAAGCGCCGATCCTGGTTCCCTATCTGACGGTGTATTATAGTTTTCACCATGTTGCGCGATTGAAGGCCGGGGAGCGTGTCCTCATCCATTCCGCAACGGGAGGCGTAGGTCTGGCCGCCATAAACTACGCTAAGTCCATAGGGGCAGAAATTTTCGCGACGGCAGGTTCCCCGAAAAAGCGAGCCTATTTAAAATCCCTCGGCATTAAATATGTCATGGATTCCAGATCTTTGAAATTTTCAGATGAAATAATGAAATGGACAAATGGACAAGGGGTGGATGTCGTCCTGAATTCTCTTTTCGGTGAAGGGCTCATAAAAAGTTTCGAAGCACTCGCGCCCTATGGTCGATTCATTGAGATAGGTAAACGTGATATTGACGAGAATAACGGCCTGCCTATGCGGGCCTTCAACCGAAATCTATCGTTTGCAGCTGTCGATTTAGACCGCATTGTTGTAGAACAGAGAGAACTTACAGTCGATATGTTAAATACGATCTATGAAGGTTGGGAGAAAGGCGTGTTTAAACCTTTACCGACTACCGTTTTCTCTGGAGCGGATGTGGCCGAGGCTTTTCGTTTTATGGGCCAGGCTAAACATATCGGTAAAGTTATTGTTTCCATGCAGAATTCACCGTTGAATCTCCAACCTTTGCCGCCCAAAGGCGCGAAAATCTCATCCGAGGGGACTTACTTGATCACTGGCGGATTCGGAGGTTTTGGCATGGCGACGGCCCAATGGCTTGTTGATAAAGGCGCGCGCCACCTGGTCCTGGCAAGTAGAAAAGGGCCTGTTCCCGAATCTTCAGAAGTATTGATAAATGCCCTGGAAATCGCTGGAGCAAAGGTGCACACGGCCCGATTGGATGTATCTGATCCAGGGCAGGTGAACAAGCTGATTAAGAAAATCCAGAGAACCATGCCGCCCTTAAAAGGCGTAATACACGCTGCGGGCGTACTGGCGGATAACCGGCTAACGGAACTGGATCAAGCGGCCTTCGAAACGGTTATGGCTCCTAAAGTGTCCGGTTCATGGAATTTACATAAGGCTACGGAATCTTTGTCGTTGGATTGGTTTATCCTATATTCTTCCATCTCGGCTCTGGTCGGTAATATCGGCCAGGGCAATTATGCCGCCGCGAATGCCTATTTAGATGGCCTGGCCTTTTTTCGCCGTTCAAAAGGGCTTCCAGCGACCAGTATCAACTGGGGCGCCATTAAAGATGTGGGTATGGCCGCTCGTGAACCTGCCGTGCTGGAATTTATGGAACGAATGGGTATCAACGCCTTTCCTGTTGACCTAGCTCTGGCCGGTTTAAACCGCATTCTAGAACCTGATCCTGTACAGGTAGGGATAATAGATATGGATTGGTCACAATGGGGACAAATACAACAATCCCTCTCCATGTCGCCCCGATTTCATCAGTTGGCGGCCACTCAAAGCAATGGCCATGTAGATGATGAGGTCACCCGCCTGCTGAGCGTTCTGGCGAAATTGGATGTAGGGGACCAACTAAATATCCTCGAGAACCTGATCGCCAAACAGGTCTCGCGTGTATTAAGAATCCCTCTGGACAAGTTGGATATCCATCAACCACTTCTTGATATGGGCATGGACTCACTGACTGGATTTGAGTTGCTCACCGTGATCCGCACGGTGCTGGGAGTGGAGATTTCCCCGATGGAACTCATGCGTGGTGTTTCGGTCAATCAGTTGGTCCGGAATTTCCATGGCAAATTAAATTTTACAGAGGATATGAATGATGAAGACGGGCAACCGAACAGTCAGAAAGAAATAGAGGCTTTGTTGGAGAGTTTAATGCCTGCTAATAATGAAATGTAGCAGATTAAAAGGTGACTTCAAGGTAAAACAGCATGGCACATTCTTCCCATGACCCACCTCAAAAATCGGACGAAGAAAAACGTCGATCCGTAAAGGCTGCATTTGCAAGCAGATCTGGGTTTAAAAAAAAATCTTCGTTAGAATTGAACGTCCCATCCAAGTATTTCCGGTTTGATCAATACCCCGAATATCAGGAACTCAAACAAAAACTCGATATCGGAGCAAAACTTCGGATTCGCAATCCATTTTTTGCCGTACACGAACAAGTCTCTACAGAAAAAACAGTTATCGAAGGAAAGGTCTGTGACAATTATGCCTGTTACAACTATCTGGGGATGTCGGGCGATCCAGCGGTGTCTCAGGCAGCTAAAGAGGCGATAGACAACTACGGCACGTCTGCTTCCTCCAGCCGCATACAGGCTGGAGGCATACCGCTTCACCGGGAACTTGAAATGATCATTGCTGAGATGATCGGTGTGGATGATTGCCACATTTTCGTTGCGGGATTCAGTACCAATGTCACGACGATAGGTCATCTTTTTGGTCCTAAAGACTTAATCCTGTATGATGCCTTATCTCATAAGAGTGTAATTCAGGGCTGTATCCTATCGGGTGCCAGGCGTCTCCCGTTTCCTCATAGTGATTGGGCGACCCTGGAGGAACTGTTAAAGGCCGAACGAACCGACTATGAACGTGTGCTGATTGTGGTTGAAGGGGTCTATGGCATGGACGGGGATATCCCCGATTTACCGGGTTTGATTGAAATAAAAAAGAAATATAAAACATTTTTAATGATCGACGAAGCGCATTCCATGGGAACGATCGGTCAACGAGGATGCGGCATCCGTGAATATTTCAATATCGATCCCCATGACGTGGATATCTGGATGGGGACCTTGAGTAAATCGTTTGCCAGTTGCGGGGGATATATTGCCGGTGACCCGGCCTTAATCGAATATCTGAAATATACAGTACCCGGATCAGTATACAGCGTAGGTCTTTCACCGCCTGATACGGCATCCGCCCTGGCGGCTATCCGTCTTATGCTTGCAGAGCCTGAACGCGTGGATACGTTACATAAGAATGCCCAGTTGTTTTTGGATTTAGCTAAAGCTAAAGGCCTCGATACGGGCCTCAGTCATGATACGCCCGTGATACCGATTATTGTCAGAAGTTCCTTACAGACGGTAAGAATGGCACAGGCTTTGTTTGAACAGAACATTATTGCCCAACCCGTATTACCTCCCGGTGTTGAAGAGAATGCGACGCGCCTTCGTTTTTTTGTTACGAGTCTTCATACCGAAGATCAGATCAGTAGAACTATCGACCGGATTGCGGATATCTTTCATAAGATCTGATCAGCCCATCGTTAAGACATGATAAACCATATTTAATTAAAACCGGAATAAATCCGACTTAATGTGGTATGATATCAGATTATGGCTATAGATCTTGTTACCGGTGCAACCGGATTACTGGGCGGGAATCTGGTCCGGATGCTATCTAAGCAGGGTCGTCATGTTCGGGCGCTTGTGAGAGAAAAGGCCGATGTGACCTACCTGCGTTCGCTGCCCAATGTAGAATTGATAAAAGGCGACATCACGATTCCATCTTCCCTGACGCGACCGTTACAGGGTGTGGAGCATGTGTATCATTGCGCCGCCTTAACCTTTCTATGGAAGGGCATGGCAGCCCAGTTGCAACGGGTCAATGTGGATGGAACAAAGCACATATTACACGCTGCTACACGCGCTGGGGTGGGGCGTTTTATATATTGTTCCAGCGTAGATGCCTTAGGCATACCTGAAGGAAAGGCGCCGGCGACCGAGGTCACACCCTGGAATTGGGATCGTCTGGGTGTAGAGAATCCCTATGCACGGACAAAATACGAAGCTCAAAAATGTGTACTTGAAGCAACCGGCGATAAACTTGACGTCATAGTGGTCAATCCAACGACCATGTTCGGACCCTACGACCTGCGACCTTCGAGCGGACAGATTATTCTTCTGATCGCCGGGGGCAAACTGCCATTCTATCCTACCGGCGGAGATAATTTTGTCGCGGTCGAAGATGTGGTTATAGGCATGGTGGCTGCCGCTGAAAAAGGACATTGCGGAGCATGTTATATACTCGGCAATGAAAATGTAACCTATCGTCGTATATTCACCCGGATAGCAGATATACTCCATCAGCGGCCACCGCGATTCAGGGTTCCCTACCAGATATCTCGAATCGGCGGTTGGGCAGGCGATTTCATCAGTGCCGTAACGGGTAAAGAGCAAACGATTAATTCGAGTACGGTTCAGATGGGGGCTTTGCATCATTATTACAGCGCACAAAAGGCTGTTGATGAACTGGAGATGCCGCAGACTTCTGTAGATGAAGCAATAAAACGGGCGGTGCAGTGGTTTTACGATGCCGGAAAAATAACCAGGTCAACGGATACGACCTAAAACGAAAGGCATAATAGAATAAAACTGAGACGCATCCTTATAAAAACGCTGGCTTTTTTGGGGCAGGATTTATTTACACTGTTCGCTCTTCTTGGTATTTTGACGGGTCTGACTTTTTTTTATGGAGCCCCATTACGAATCATACCGACGAGCCTTGTCCTTGCCATCATTCTCCTAATTGGCAATGTCGGCGGGATATTCCTTTTCCGCCGGGTTTGTCTGCGACAGATTACCCCTGTTTTGCCAGAGGTGGTGGCGATCGGCCGGGACTGGTTTTCTTTCCTCGTCATTCTGCTTATCTATGAGAATTTGCTGCTGTATACCGGTTTCATCCAGCCAGATGTCATGGACCCCATTCTTGCGGAAATGGAGATTCTAATCTGGTCCGTTCAGCCGACGGTCTGGATAGAACAGTACAGCCACCCTCTGGCTGTTGATCTCATGTCCATTGCCTATGCCTTCCATTTTCCCTTAACTTTTGGTCTGGCCTACGGGTTGTATTTATTTAATAAACGGGCCTATTATCGTGAATTTGTCACTGCCTTGATATTCTGTAATGTAGCAGGCTTTATACTCTATTTGATATTTCCGACAGGACCGCCCAGATTCTTTCTGGAGTCGACCTATCATATCATGCCGTTGCCAAGTTTTAGCGGACTTTATACCTGGACAGATGCATTTTGGGATAGAAATAATCCGGTGCCCGTTCATTCATCGTTTCCCAGTTTGCATGTCGCCTTCTCAACCATCACGCTGATCTATGCTTTTCGTAAGGCACACTGGCCGGACAGCCGAAGATGGTTGGGACCAGTAGTTACCGTGATGGCAATTTCACTATGGGCATCTACGATTTACTTAAGGCACCATTGGAGTCTGGATATCATTTTTGGCTGGATACTGGGGTTAATGAGCGTGTTGGTCGCCCGCTATTTGACGAAGCTCGTTAATCGCGAAACCGATACACACCATCAGAGTATGTAATGTAATTTAAGAGTGAATATATTGAAAAAACTTGTGGTTTTAATACGGATACTTGTCGGTTTCATACTAACCGGGACGACAAATGGTCAGAATGTAGATGTAACATCTGTGGTAAGGGATACCAGTCAAATTGATTGGCATACGCTTTCTACAGGCATTCCGTTAAGTTCTCCATTATACGATGATCTCCACCAATTATCAGGCCTGAAGGGATTCGATCTTTTATACAGTGGAGAAAGACCCTTATCACGTACACATGTCAGCGCTTTAATATCAAAAGTGCAGTCGAAGATCCATACAGACCCTTATTCGAATAATATATTCTTTAAAATCTACCTTGATGAATTGGATCAGCGATATGGATCAGGATCGCAAGGAAGGCGACCCGCTGTTCGTTTTCGCTTCAGATCCCTGAATGTACAATATCTTTGGCTGAATCAACCCGGTCGAATCATTCCGGAGACAAGTGGTATATTGATCCCATTTCTCAGCAACAGAGAAGGTCGTACGTTCGATCGGGATCATAATATAGCTGTGGAAGGCTCGGCTGATTTCCAGTTGGCTTCATTTGCGGTGTTGGGAACGGAAGTAAGATGGCGCCAGGGATCAAATACTGACCAACCAGGTCAATTAGGTTTACGCAGGCTGTATTTAAAATTACGTCTCAAGGCTGTTGAGTTTCAACTTGGCAGGGACAGTTTTACCTGGGGACATGGATTTTCAGGATCGCTTGGATTGAGCAGCAATGCCAAACCATTTGAATTTATCAAAATTTCCAATTGGAAAACAACCCTATTGCCCTGGTATTTTAGATATCTGGGACCATTTAATTATCAGGTGTTTTTTGCGAGGCTGGACAAAGATCGTCTGGATTTCCCCAATCCTTTCCTCTTCAGCATTCATATTCAATCGAAGCCGACTTCGTGGTTTGAAATCAGTGCCTATAGATGGATGATGCTGGGCGGCACCGGTTCAACTTCATCAGGATTCAATGAATTTATTACGGATCTCATCATGTACCGGGTAGGAGATTTTCAAAATCGCAGCAGAATAAATAACGCAGGGGGGGTGAATTTAAAATTCAGATTACCGTTCTTTAACGGTATGTTCATATATTCGGATACCTATTGGGAAGATGTTGGAAGAGCCGCAAAGTCCGGGGCGTTTTCCTTAATACATTTTCCCTTCCAGCCAAATAGATTCAGTAAAGAAAATGCCAATAAATCTGGTATATCCATACCCAATCTTTTAGCCCATGGCAGACTGAGCCTCGACCTTGAGCAGGTTATATCAGCCAGGATTATATATCGTCATGGTATCTATACATCCGGGTATACCCACGAGCAACGATTGTTGGGCCATGATCTTGGACCGGCCGGGCATGCCGGATATATGAAGATGAGCAGTCAGGTCACGCCCAGGTTTCGGTTACACTTTTTTGCGGCCCTCGAAAGACGAGGCGATGAAGGGCAAAACCCGACGGACCTTATCATAATACGCAAAATTCCTAATCATGCGCGGGCAGAGTGGCGCTATCGCGTGATTCCCGGATTTCTGTGGCGCATGAAGTCGAACCAAAGTTTGATTGGTCAGGTGGGCTATGAACGGGTACATCATTTTAATTACATACACCGCGATGACCGACACAACACGTTGTTCGAACTAAAACTACAACGCTTATTTTAATGCCTGGTCCTCAGCTATATAAGCCAGCACAACCTTTTCTCCGGGAAATGTATCCGCAACAAATTTTGTCCCCAGATCGATGATCGTCGGTTTAGTAAGAGAAACTGAAAGCGGGGCGGTCGTTGTTGCGCTTCTTGTGGGAAACACCGTGGTACCGATAGCTTCATCCACATAGCCGAATCCGATATCCGATTGAACGGACACAATATATGTACCTGTCGGTAGACCAACTACAATGGTTGTGTCCGACAACGCGCCTGATCCCAGGACCGAGGCGGTGGCGGTGACGCCGGGAGATTGAAACGTCAACAGATAAGAAAAAGTGGTGAATCGTGTCGTGTGCGGCGTGATATTCCAAGCCACGCGAATACCGGCGACCTGGGCGCCACTTGTACTGTCCACCGAATCGATACCCGCCGAAACCGCATTTGGTTTCGGCGCTTTCCTGCCGATAGACCCCGAATGAAATGAGGATCCTCCCCCGACAAAAAAGTTATACCGCTTCATGGTACCATATCCGGTAACCGAAAACGGATCTCGTGAGGATTCCACGGTATAGGCGCCTGCAGTAACATTAGATATACTATAGGATCCATCCGGCCCCGTGGTGGCTGCGTGTGTGGAATCTCCACCGACCAGACTTACAGTAAAGTCTCCGGCAGGTATGGTTGTAGGACTGTTGAGAGAATTAAACAGCGCATCTTCCCATACGGTGAGCTTACCTGAAACGGTTCCGGGATTGACCAGACCGGCTGGACCTGTATCTCCTGTACAGGCCACGAGAAGAATAAGCCCCAGGCCCAAGAGACCTGTAGATCGGGCCATCCAATGTAATCGGGAAATCATAGTGCCTCCTGTTATCAATATAAAATATTATCCTCTTCATGGATAGAAACCGTGTACCCAAAATACGATACAACAGGGTAAATGCAATCAAAATCCCAGGCCGAAGTAAAATCGTACATCATCAATATCCCGGTTCGATGGCAAACCAAGGTTCTCCCGGCTTCGTTGGGTAATACTGGTCAATGGAAATGAGGTCTGAAAGTAAGCTATCATGGGAATTCGATAAAAGCTGAATACCTGCATACGCAATTGAACCCCTGCACTGTGCAGGATACGACTGGTTTTTAAGGCGCTGGTTGTCAACTTCTCGAAATTCCAGGTCGCGCCCCCTTCCCAGAAGCCGCTGAGGTACATGCTGTCCAGATATAAAAACAGAAATCGTTTATGTATTCTTGGAAACAACGGCATGGTATAAGTGGCTCGCCATAACGCCGCCTTGCTTCCGGAAAGCGTGAAATACGGATAGCCGCTCAGAGAACCTTGCCCCCCAAGGTAAATCCTCAAAGGCCAGTAGAACCCACCCCCATCCGTCTCGTCCCTTAATTGTTTATCCTGATAGCGAACAAATCCGGATAAGGTCAAGGTGTGTCGGCGAACAGGCATTCTGATAAATTCCGTCCATGAGACCCCCAGCTCGTTTATATTAAGCCGACTTCTGACCGGTATGAGCGTAGCAAATTGATTGGTGGGAGTCTGAACCGGTATGGTCTGACCGTCTATGATCCGTTCTGTAGGCGCCAGGAGCGAGTCCGTAACGGTACTGCTCACCCGACGGTACCACAGCGAAAGGTTCCTGCCACCCGATGGATTTATAGCGCTGTCAAGGGCCGGTCGGATGGATTGATAGTTCCAGAAAAAAAGCGTCGAGCTGCTGGTAAAAAACTTGGCATTATCCAGTGTGCGCCCTGAAATCGTGATGGTCGTGTCTATATCTGCAAGTAATTGAGCGCCCACAAACACTTTTTGTTGAATCCTATCGGGCCCGCTCGTGTCAAATCCTTCTCGATAGGTGCGCCGTGCATGTTCAACCAGAATGGACTGACGGGATGTAAGGGGCATCCGAAGTCCAATCGCATAGGTGTTGAAATCGAAATTAAACTTGTCCTGCGCCCGGAAGGTCTCGTTTGTGATCCGCGTGGCGTCAACCGTATCGAGCTGGCCGCTTACGAGCTGAACAATCGCTCCGATCTGGGTGGTGTCCTGGAAAACAGACGTTCTTTCGCGTAAATTATGTATGATGGCCCGGTTATACACGCCGTACACACTGGGGGCCAACGTGGTATTTTTCGATAGAATTGGAGGCAACCGGCGTTCATAGACAATCGTACCGTTCAAATTGGGGTCTGTCTTATGCCGAAAATTCAATCCGACCGATCCACTTAAAAAGAGATTATCACGATTCAGGACATCGTGCAGGGTCATCTGAGCGCCGAAACCAACGGCATTCAAACCAAACTCGTTACCGATAAAGGTCTGTGAAAAACCAATGATCGGAATGATACCAGAGATGGACCACCGTCTTGGGACGCCGCTGACGTTATAGGTATCACTGATACCCGGTTCCTGTAAAATGGAATGGTAATCCCGCGTGACGGAGGGCACGTCGACCGGCTCGTTCATGGCTTCCTTGCGATTCACCTCAAAAATGCTGTAATCGGCCGCATGATATCCCGTATATGCAATGCGATCCCCATCCGGAGATACTGCCGACATGAAGGCGCCGCCCAATACATCTGTTCGTCTTCGTACCTCCCCGGTCGACAGGGTCATTTCGTATATATTGAATATCCCATCCCGATCGGAGCTGAACACCATACCACTGCCGTCAGGGAGCCAGGCTGGATCACGTTCATCGGCAGCAGAATAAATCATCGGGGCAAATCGCGTCGTGTCTGCAAAAGCCAGGGAATCGTTGTCCGACTTTTGCCCGGCCCGCATTGAAAACACCGGACTGTCTACATCAAGTAGACCGATGTCCCGATCCTCTCCACGAAAAATCGAAAATAAGAGTTGTGTCCCATCCGGCGACCATCGGGGGGTATGATAGATCGTGCCGTCGTTGTTATTCGTTAAATATCGAACATTCGTGCCGTTCATGTTCATCAGACCGATATTGGTCGTCCCATCCTGATTTCTGATAAAAGCGATAGACTGGCCATCTGGTGAAACGGCAGGATCGCGGACTCGCAGGTTGGCGCTGAGCCGGCGGGCTTTCCTGACTTCCGTATCATATTTAAAGACATCAAAAAAGGCGCCTCGCCGTCGACCGTAAACGATGGACTTGCTATCCGGCGTCCAGGATATGGATGTATTCGCCCGCTGATGTGTATCGGTTAAACGACCTGATTGCAAATCTTTTATCCAGACACTCGTAATCACAAAGTCATTATCGCCGTTGGAAACATAGGCCAGCTTCATCCCATCAGGAGAATAGGTCGGGTGCAGATCAAAACTCCCGCCATCTATAAGGGGTGTGCCTTCAAAACGTGCATCAAACAGCCCGGTGATTTTTTCAAGCGCCTCATGATGAATTTCCTCTCCCGGGTTCCATGCCTCATTTTCAACCCTGCCAAGACGAGTGGACGCGATACGAGAAGCCTGGTCGCCGTATTGTCGTCGTAAATGTTGCTTCCAATCCTTATAAAGGGTATTTGCTCCGATCCCCAGCACTTTTTTAACAGCAGGATCAAATCTGAGATAGCCCACTTCCTTGGCCAGAGATTCCGCTTTGCCTACACCAAATCGATCTCGAATGTATCGTAACAGGCCATATCCCTGATTGTACACCATTTCACTATGGATACTGTCATGCCCAAAAACCCCCATCTCGCTATAGGTGAGCAAATCGTTTTCCAGGGTGGCCATGCGCAATAACATATCACGATGCGTATCCCATGCATCATACCCGATCTGATCATCAACCAACTGGGCGATGCCTTCCACATACCAGGATGGCGTGACCAGATGCAGCCAGGGCAGCACGAGGGTGAAATCCGGATTCCGATTAAACTGGCCGCTCTGAAAAATCACCGCATTAAATATCCCTTTACTGGCTACTTTAAGTGAGACGATGTGGGCCAGTTCGTGGGTGACCACCAGTTTAATCCATTCATGCGTTCCTCTTAAATAGGGAAAATCAAGGTCGCTCGCCCATATTTCCACCCGGTTTTCATAGTAATTGGCAAACCCGTTGGAGAAATCCTGGTCATCATGGACCAGAATGTGGATCCGTGAAAACTCGTCATAAAAATCAAAAGAGGAAGCCAGTGCGTCGAAGACTTCTTCTGCTACATCTGCTACGCGTCGGGCGGTATGTTCCGATTCACCACTGAAATAGATGTAGAAATGATCCGTTACGATCTGCCGCTGCGCCAGGGCAACAGACGGCAGCAAAAGCAACCCTGTCAAACATGAAACAGCTACATACCTATAAATGCGCATGAACAGCTCCGGATGAACATCATGGGATGTTACGCAAAAACCGCGTAATGTACTAATGTGAAAAATGACCTTATCCAATTCCCGAATCCAGTTGGGTTACGACGGCTTGAGCGGCGTGTTCAATGACAGGGATATCCCCTGGCATAATGGTCCGAACATCCAACCAGAATTGGTCTTTGACTAATCGGCCGAATATGGCAGGCTGTTGCAAGCGAAATGCTTTTGCCAACGCATGGTTCGACCACACCTCCGGCGTAATGGCGACGACAAAGGTGGGTAACTGGCGGACGGGTAGAGCCCCGCCGCCTATTTCAGATGTCGCTTCATTCACATGAATTCCACACCGGTGAGCGAACTGTAAACGAAGACGATCTGCCAGGATGTGCGCCCGATGCTCCAAACTGGATGTCGATTCGGATATCATGCGCGTTACAGGATGAAGCGCAGGTAGTTTTTCAGGATCAAGGAATAATTCCAGGGTGGCATGGAGTGCAGCAAAAATCATTTTGTCCACGCGCAACGCTCGCATCATCGGGTCATTTTTCATTCGGTCAAGCCATTCTTTTTTACCAACCAGAATCCCTGCCTGAGGGCCACCCAGGAGTTTATCGCCGCTGAAACAGGTCACTTGCACGCCGGCAGATACACTCTCTGGAACCGTTCTGTCCGTCCCGAGTCCGTATTGACTCAGGTCCGTCATGGCGCCACTACCGTGATCATAGACTACGGGTATCCCTGTCTTCGTTCCCAGGCGGACCAGATCTTCAAGCATTACGGAGGTTTCTTCACCGACAATCTCAAAGTTGCTTCTATGGACTTCCATGATAATCGCCGTTCGGTCTGTAATCGCCGCTTCATAATCTACCAGCTCTGTTCGGTTCGTCGTGCCGACACTCACCAATTCTGCACCACTTTGAGCCATGACATCCGGCATGCGAAAGGAACCACCGATTTCAACCAACTGGCCTCGTGAGATGATTACTTCCTTGTCTCTTGCCAGAGCATGCAGAATCAACATAACGGCGGCCGCATTATTATTAACGACCAGGGCGGATTGCGCACCTGTGATTTCGCAGAGTAGTTCCGTGACCAGATCGTGTCTTGATCCACGTTTCCCGGATGTGATATCGAGTTCAAGCGTACAATACCGGTCTGTCATCGCCATGACGGCATCGCGGGCAACCTGTGGGAGTACTGCGCGTCCCAGCCCCGTATGCAGAATAACACCGGTACCGTTGACGGCAGACTTTAATAAAGTTGATGGCATGTGGAAAAAGTGTTTGGATTTATAACTATAATATCTAAGGTATCACCAGCGGTCATGTATCGTTTGACGCATCTGCGCCTTAAAAGTTTCCCAGGGAAAGGCCGGCCCCGGATCAATTTTCCGGTCAGGGGCGATATCACTGTGACGAACGATGAGATGTAATGGAATCCGATAGGATTCTATCAGTGTCCGTGATAAGTTGACCACCTGCTCTGTTTGTTCATGGGTATAGGGTGCCCACCAGGCGTTATCTAAGAATACCGGCGATACCCCTTCGTACGGGGTAGTGTAATCATCGGGCCAGCAATAAAACCGATGCTCATGTTGTTGTAACTGTCCCCAGTTTACAATTTCAATCCCCAGAGCCCATGGATTACATCGATCGCGATCCCCCCATCTACTTACCCCGCAGTGCCAGGCGCAATCATGATCAAATACCATCTGAACCGTGGCACCGTCGAGCCCAATGATATAATGACAACTCACCGGGTGATCCGGATTCCTGAATAATCCGATACAATCTTCAAGCGTTGGGCCTGCCGTGTAGTGAATTACAAGCATATCGACAGGCCCATGACCGCGACTGGATGAAAACAAAGCTGGGATAAATGGTATATCGAGGGGTTCAGGCATAACGAAGTTTCAATCGTGGAAGGACAAAGGCACTCATTAAAAACCTGAATAATATATCAAAAGGGAAAAATAGATTCAAGGGAATTTGTGGACGGAGATCAAGCAAGTAAGTAGGGCAAAAGAATTCAGTGTGAAATAGTCGTCAATTCTCCACTCTGATTTATAGATCGAATCATGCCGGCTACCGAATCTTTATTTGGGGTACTACTGCTATAGCCATAGGCGTAAATGGCATAAGTGGTGGCTGTTAATGATTGCAGACGATAGCTTCCATTATCAAAAAACCGGCCGTCAAGGTCGGTCTCATCGATACGGAGTTCAATCCCATCGGAGATCTTGGGAGATGCGCCGGGTGTATATTTAGCGGTCAGGAATGACCAGCCTGGTGGAGATCGCTGAGAAGTCACCTGCGACAGACTGGGACTGGACGGTGCGCAATGTACTACAGATGGTACCCAGGGCAGCGTCAGCTTCCGATGCGTAGGCGCTTTCTGTGGCGCCGTGGTACAGCGGAATGGCTACTGAAGCCAGGATACCTACAATAATAACCACAATCAACAGCTCAACCAGGGTGAAGCCGGCTTGTGCGATGCGGATCCTAATCATGATGTGTACCTCCTAAAACAGTAAAGTGAATGATGTAGTGCAACACTATTATTCCAAATACAAACTATTGTAACAAACACATGAACAGGTTGCCATACCTTTAAGGCAATTGTCGTGCCATTTAACTATCAACTTCAAGGGAAAAACATTCTTTTATTGTGAAATCCTGAAATCCCTTGATAATACAAGGGGTATAGTACACTACATTTGATTTAATCCTCCTTATATTCTCCAGGCAGAAATGCTTGATTCTTACCTGGAATACTCAATTGTCCTGCCAGTCTGTTATATTATGATACCATGACATTATCATGACAGGGCACTCATTTTTCACATTTGTTGACAGTATTTTAAAAGGACAGTATACTATCGCCTCGTATATATGAAGGTAGAATAAATCGAAAGGAATTATGAGGATATGGTTGATCCTTCCCTGCAAGATAGATACCTGAAAAAAAGCGGTACGATATTCCTCACCGGGGTACAGGCTATTGTCCGATTTTTACTCGATAAGCAAAGACGTGACATCGGCGAGGGGAAAAGGGTACGCAGAACCTTCGTGACTGGTTATGAGGGTTCCCCTCTTGGTGGGCTTGATCTGGAAATCAGGCGCAACATGGATTTATTGATCGCCCGGGGAAACTTTGTACATCAGGCGGCGGTGAATGAAAAGACGGCCGCCGCCGCCGTACATGGGAGTCAGTTCATTGGCGATGTGGATGGATTCTGGTATGGCAAGGCCCACGGCACTAAATGGGCGCTTGATGAATTCAGTCTCGCCAATATAGCCGGTACCGGAACCGAAAGTGGGGTAGTCGTCTTTGCCGGTGACGATCATTTGGCAAAGAGTTCGGGTTATCCGGCAGGAAGTGAAAATGCCCTCCGTGATGCCCGGGCGGCGATTTTCTACCCGTCTACCGTCGCTGAGATATTAACCTATGCCCACCATGCCCTGTCGCTGAGTCGGTATTCCGGTCTGATTTGTGGATTAAAGCTGGTCACCCCCATCTGTGATGGCGCCGAAACCATCGTGATCAATCCTGATCATCCATCTGTTACCCTGCCGGATTACAGGGTAGACGGCAACAAACCCTTCAAAAAAACATTTCAACCCGTTGTCATTGCCACTTCCAGTATACCCTACGAAGAAGAATTAACGACCATACGGCTCGACATTGCGAAAGCGTATGCCCAGCTGAATAACATCATAAATGACATCTCCAATCCCGATGCATCAGGTCCCCTTGGGCTGATCGCTACAGGTAAAAGTTACCCTGACGTGATGCAGGCGCTTCAACATATGGGTTTAAAAGATCGTATTCCTGTCTTGAAATTGGGAATGATCTATCCTGTAGATGATAAGATGGTCAGACGATTTGCTCGTGATCTCACGACTATTGTGGTCATCGAAGAAAAAGGGCCGTTTGTCGAAGAAGCTGTCGCTCACGCGCTCGTGGGGAGTCGCCTGTGCGATGTATACGGTAAACGAGGTCCCCGGGATGAGTTTTTTATCCCGGCCCATGGCGAATTAAATCCCGATTTGCTTGTGCAAATATTGGGTCCTTTCCTTGGGAGCTTGTATCCTGATGCATCTGTACAGGACAGGTTAGACCAGATCACTACGATTTATCATAGAGAAACAGCCACGCATGCGCGACGGGCGGCCCACTATTGTCCTGGATGTCCACACAGTATTTCAGCGCAGGCTCCTTCGGGAGAAGTCGCCGGTGGAGAGATAGGCTGTTCTTCTATAGACGCCTATATTCACGCCGATGGCCGGGGCGTAAAATATATCCCCACCATGGGCCTGGGCGGGGCGTTGAATAACGGGATGTTTCCTTTTAACGATAATCAGCACCTGTTCCAGAATATCGGGGATGGCACCGTGCTGCATAGCGGCCTGATTACGATCCTCAGCTCGATTTCCCATGGGGCGAATGTCACCTACAAGATTTTATGGAACCACGTGGTGGCGATGACCGGCGGGCAGGATATTACCGGTCAGCCGACCCTGGATGATTTTATCGTGATTCTTTTCGGGTTGGGCATAAAAGAGATCAGCGTGGTCAGCAAATATCCTGATCAGGTCCATCTGGAAAAAGCCCGAACTGTAACAGGCCCTGACCATCACCTCTTGATAGAATCGCGGGATCAGCTGGCGATTGTTCAGAAACAGTTATCTGAAAAACAAGGAGTCAAAGTTCTACTTTTTGATCAGGAATGCGCCACAGAAAACCGGCGCAGACGGAAACGCCAGCATTTAGCACCGGAGCAATACATATATATCAATGAAGCGGTTTGCGAAGGATGTGGGGATTGTGGGCAACAGTCAATGTGCCTCGCCCTTTCTCCGGTCGAAACCGAGTACGGTCAAAAAACATCGATATTGCAATCCGCCTGTAATCAGGATATTTCCTGCCTGAAGGGGGATTGTCCTTCTTTCGTCTCTGTGGAACCCAAAACCGGTGTACTTCCAGCTAAACCGAAGATTTCGTCCCTTGAAGCCTCGGATCTGTATGAACCTGAAAATAAAGTGCAAATTCAGGGCACGTATGCGATACATATTATCGGTATTGGGGGAACAGGGGTGGTCACAATCGCGCATCTGATTGGTTTCGCGGCACTTTTTGAGGGAAAGAAGGTCAATGAGTTGAATCGTACCGGACTGGCTCAAAAAGGAGGACCGGTCGAATCCCCTGTAATCATTGGCGATTCTGAGATCCCCCCAACAAGCTTTATTGCAGCCGGCCAGTGTGATTTATATATGGCTGCGGATATTGTAGGCGCTGTCAATCCGCTCAACCTGCAGGTGGCCGATCCGGATCATACTGTGGCCATTGTCAGCAGATCCAATATTCCAACCTCGGAGATGATGTATAATCCCCAGATTCCATTCGCCGATGTAGATGCGATGGCACATCATATCAATCAATACACCCTGTCCGGCGCCAATGTGTTTATCGATACCCAGGCCTATGCCATCAAACTTTTCGGCGACCATATCTTTGCCAATATTTTCCACCTGGGTGTCGCCTACCAGGCAGGGCGTATTCCGTTAAAAGCAGACTATTTAGAACAGGCCATTAGATTAAATGGTCAGGCTGTCGATTTAAATATTCAGGCGTTCAGATGGGGCCGTATGGCCATTATGGACCGGGCCCGGCTTGATGGGATGCTCTCACCGCCGCCGAAGGATGTAGATACGCATATTCAGGATTGTATGAGAGGCCTGTCGCCGGGGGATGCGGACTCATTTCGCGAATTAATAGGCAAAATTCCGCTGGAACAGGAAATTTTTCGTCGATTATGGACAGGCCGTATTGCTGATTTAATCGCCTATCAGAATGTGGCCTATGCCCGTCGATATGTAAACCAGATGGTCAGGGTATTTGAGGCCGATCGAAACAATGGGGGAGAAGAGCATCATTATTTACTGACCAATGGGGCGGCCGAAATGTTCTATAAACTCATGGCTTATAAAGATGAATATGAAGTGGCTCGTCTCCTGACAGGTCCATCTGAGAAAAAGATACGAGATGCATTCGACGGCCCTGTAAAATTATCTTACCATCTTCATCCGCCTGTATTACGCGAACGTGGCCTTAACCGTAAGCTTAGCTTTGGTCCCTGGTTCCGACCGGTTCTGCTTTTGATGGCAAAATGTAAAGGGCTGCGAGGGAAGCTGTTTGATCCATTCGGTCGGAGTGCTGCCCGGCGTGAGGAACGTGTGCTGATCGGATGGTATGAAACCCTGATAGAGCAAACCCTGTCGATTCTGTCCCCGGCAACCTATCCCGATTTTGTGGAATTACTTAGGGTCCCGGATGCGATTCGCGGGTATGAAAAGATAAAGCAGCGATCTATAGACAGAACCAGACGCCAGGCAGAAGAGATTTTGATAAATATAAAAGGGAAAACAGAACAGAAACAGGTCTCGACGGAAGATTGATCTCAGGTTCCGGATGTAACCCCATTCGGACGAACGCATTATAAACAATCCCGACAGGGTACGGGCCTGAGGAGCCGTGCGGCGGCATAATGGCAGTCCAAGGAAGGTCACCCTGTCGAGGATTGTGTTTTTGACGATATATGACCGCGCCAGGCGGCAACAGAAAGCGGCGTCCGCCCTGCATCGTCCCTGGCATGAATCAAAAATGGCGCCTTTTTTATCATCGCTTTGACTCGTTCCACATCCCCTTCCGATACACGGGCTATCATCTCACTGGATGTTGTCATCATTCTACCCCTTATGTAACTGATGTTACGCAAAACCAGCGGGACATCAGGGTACTTTGTGCTTGGTGCGCTGTATTTTGATGAATTCGCTTCATAAACTGTGGCACCTATTCGTCACCATACATATCGGATAACAACCAGTAGACCCGTTATACCGACCACACCATCGGCAACGTACCCATCCTGGCTTTTCCATACGATCAATCAGGCGTGTGATATCCGGATTGTGGGAAATCATTCTTTCGGATATCTGCTGACACGGCAGGCCATCTGAAAGCGCCCCTCGCAAAATACGGAGTAAATCATACTGACTGATCGACAGGCCCGATGGTTTAAGCAGCTGGGTAACGCCCTGTAGCAGTATATCGGACGCTTTTATGCAGGTGAGGAACGCGATCTGCTCGAGCGGTTGGGGTAACTGGTTTTCTGACGAGAGTGATGACATCAGAGTCCTTCATCCTTGGTCCTTTGTGCTTTGTTTAAAACAGCTACGGCTATCACAGGTATACCGAACGAAAGCCGTGGCGCCGGTGTTTTTCAAATAGTAAGTTAAGGTGTCGCGGCCCTGAAAGGAGATGGTATGACTCAAGAGGAAGATCAGAATCTTGCCGTAGAAATACATCGAGGGCATAAAAAGGCGATGGAACTGTTGGTCCGGTTGCATAAGGACAGGCTGTTTACATATGCCAGTTATATGATCAGGCGTGAGGAAGAGGCGAAAGATATCATCCAGGAGGTTTTTATGAAAGCTTACACAGCTTTGACGGTCCAGTATGATGAACCGAAGTGTCGGACCCTGGCTATTCGCGCCTGGTTGTTTCGTATTGTGCGTCATATCGCCCTTAATAAAATACGATCCAGTCAACGAAGGCAAAAGACGCTCGAGAGCATGGTTCAACAACAGCCGGACATTAAGACTTCCGGTACAGGTTACAATCGATCAATGGACAATCATCTGGCAGGTGCGCTTGAAAATTTAGGCCCTGAGGATAGAGAATTGGTGACCTTGCGGTTTATAGACGATTTGAGTTATGCGGAGATCGTTTCGGTTGTAGGGATGACAGAATCGGCGATACGGGGTAAGATTTACCGTGCCATGCGTAAACTCCGCAAGATGATGGAGGAAAAATAAGATGGAGTGCAAAGAGGTTCGAAAATATCTGGATGCTTACAGGACCCATGAATTGCCGGAAGCTGCCTATCAGGCGACCGAAAACCATGTATCCGCATGTACAGATTGCCAGAACGAACTGGCGTTTATCACCGGCCTGGCTGAAAGTGCAGTCAAGTTACGTTTAAAAGCCCCGTCTGAAACGGCCTTTGACCAGCTCATGGATCAATATGGTAAAACGAATACAGATTTTGGGCCTGTCTGGATATGTTATACGCCACAGGGGATTTCTGCAGTTAAAATCGGGGTCGAGGATGATCGGGCATTTGAACAGTATTATACAGAACGAATGGGCCGAAAGCCCCATCGAAGTCACGTGCCTGAAAAATACGTGCGGGCTGTTCAGAGTGCGCTGAGAGGTGAGAAAATCGGGAAGGTGCTGATTTCTCTTGATGGCTTGCCGGAATTTGAGCAAACCGTATTAAACCATCTCGCGCGCATACCTTTTGGTGAAGTTCGTCCGTATGCCTGGCTGGCCAAAGAGGCAGGAAACCCCGGTGCGGTACGTGCCGTAGGGACCATCATGGCACGTAACCCGGTCCCGTTTCTTCTACCCTGCCATCGTATCATTCCGTCAGGCGGTGGTGTGGGTGATTATGGATATGGTCCTGAGATGAAACGGACCCTGCTTGAACGGGAAGGAGTATCCCCCGGTGATCTGGAAGGCCGGAAACGACGGCATATCCGGTATATCGGCAGCAGAACCACCGGCATTTACTGCTATCCGACCTGCCGGGATGCCCGCCGTATAAGCTGGGAGAACCAGGTTTCGTTCTCGTCCGAATCGGATGCGACTGCCGGCGGGTATCGACCCTGTAAACACTGTAGACCGTTATAGTGGGAGTCCTATATAAGAGAAACAACGAAACAACGACGCTACGAACAGCGTTGTTCGCTTCATTAATTTGTTGATTCGGTCATCAAATCAAAAATTCCTCTCTGAATACTTATTGCACCATGGATTTACCTATTTTGGTTCGAGCGATGCGGTGAGATCGTTCCATGCATCACCCATTGAATAGACGGACTGGAACAGCGGATAGATGGTGTCCCACATCGCTTCGCGGGTATTATGGGCCTTGGCATCATCGCCGTCTGCGATGGCCTGTCTAAGATGGGCGGCCTGCTCGTGTTGGGCCGCGGCAAACGCCTGGGCCGCTTTTGCGACCGCATCGACTGTGGTCAGGTGTTCATCGATGTATTGTTCTGTCGTCAATGATGGGGAGGGCGTTACGTCGTACGCGGAATTGGGCATAAAGTGTGGTGGCTCTTTTTGGTCGTCGTCGATCCAGAATGTATGGGTGGGCTGAATGTGCGGGGTAACCGAGAGGTACATAATGACCGGCTCATCACCGACCACCCTCACCTGATGCATTTGATCGGTCAAGGCCACACACAGCTGGCCCGGACGGATCACCTGTTTTTCTCCATCGATCTCGAACTCAGCCTCTCCCTGAAGGATCAGGAAAATTTCATGCCCCAGATCATGGCTGTGTCGTTGTGCGGCCTGCCCCGGTTCCATACGCAGGAACCGGGAACGAATCTGGGGGGTGACCAGAATATTGCGGATATCGGTGTGAAAATCGTAGACAGCAAAACTCATCGATTACTCCTTTAAAAACTGATGTTGAGCATCAGTGCGTGTAGCGGGAGGGAGGTAGCTGGTGGTGTGCAGCAATCGGGAAAACATTTTCGGAAAAACATTTGTTGATGGCAGCACCATGATATTAATTCCTTTCCTCGAACTCTCTGAACCAGTTCTGAACGCCAGTCCTCTTGGAGGTCTCGACAGTCGCATTCTGCACGACCACGAACCGTTGGCCGTCCGCCGATACGTCGTAATGAGGTCTGAAGTCGCCATCGTCCATAAATAACGAACCCACTTGCTCATCGCTAAACAGTTTTTGAGGATGTTCCCTGCTGAACGTCTGTTTAATGGTCACCGGAACGGCCATCATCGTATATTTCTCTATATAGAAGATCTCATCGCCCTGCCGACTCCAAAGGGGATGTCTACCCCCGTTGTCTGAGATCGTCCATTCGCCCTTTCCCACGGGAAAGAGTTTGACATAGATCTCATATGTTCCCGATTTATTCGATTGACAGGCTACGTATTTGCCGTCAGGTGAGAGAGCAGGTAATGCCTCCTGGAACTGCGTCTGGAGAAAAGGCATTGGGTTGGATTGATCTTTAGGTAGATACCAGAGATCCCGATTTTTGCCGTTCTTGGCCTCATGGTAGGCCAGATATTCCCCATTTATGGACCAATCAGCGCTGCAGTGATTCTGCGACTTAATGAGTTGAACGGTCTCTCCGCTACCATCTATAGATTGGGAAAATATTCCTACATCATTACCATATATGATCCTACATACCGATTGATCGACGCCAGGCCGGTATCGGTACTGGTAGAGTTCCCTGCAATTTACTACCGTCCACCAACACCGTTCCTACCTGCACCTCCTGTCGCACATCATGTAACTCCTCGTGCAACGCCTTTGCTGTCTGAGTTCGCCGATCTCGATCCTTCTTCAAGCATCTCCTATTCACCAGGCACAGTGTATATTGGTGTCACCGGCTTCAGCTCCGTTACCGGTTTCGGCTCGGCCTCAAGAATGCGCCCTATGATGGACTCCAACGACTCATCGTCGAATGCTCGTTGGCCGGTGAGTTCCTGGTTTTCATCCCACACGGTGTAATATTGGTACTGAGGTTTGAGATCCCATTGCACACTGGCTTCTAATTCACCCGGGGCACAGCTATAGGTGTCGTATGGTGCGTCGTATTGCCATGAGACCATTTGACGTGCGGCGATTTCATCGATTTTTCGGAAAGTGAAAATGCCTGTGGTCTCCATTTGGTTTTCCGATCAAAGGGGTTCTCTCGCGGAAGTCCCGCTTCGAGCGTGTGCTTCGGCCCAGGCCCTCAGAGGGACATCATCTTCGTTCTTAGCCAGCCAGTATGCGGACGCCGGATGAAATTCGGGATCGTCGCCCATCGGGTCGCTGCCGGGCGCCAGCGCCCCTAACAACTGGCGACGGATCGGAGAGCTGCGAGCGATCAAATCCGGGTCCTGTTGCATGTAATCTGTGGGGCGAAGCCACCGGTAGTGGTAGCCGACGTGCATGACCTTCCGCGTCTTGTCAGACAGGTTCGGGCCGACGCAATGCCATGTAGCGGTGCGCCACAGCACGGCGGCGCCCGGCGGCAGCTTGAGTTCTATCGAATCAGCGGGATCTACCTTGCCGCCCATATCTCGAAGTGCCTGCGGTGTGCGCTTGTGGGTGCCCGGCGCCAGCCAGAGGTTGCCGGAATTGGACGCCGATTGATCAGAGAGGACGTAGAAGACCTTGACTTCCATAAACGGCAACCGGCCGTCGAGCGAGGGCGCTTCGAAGATGTAGTCGCCGGCCAGGTCCGGATGCCAGACCGTGTTCCGGTAGTTTCCTTTATGATCCGGTCCATTTTTAATATCCAATTTGTCGGACTCAATCTGTCCCTTCGGATAAGGCGGTCGGTAGTCGAGATGCGTGGTTCGGATCTGGATATTCCAACCGATAGCATCGACGACCAGCGGCAATATGCGAGGATGGTCGATCAGGTCAAGAAACGCCTCGTGGTGAGCAAGGGCGTTGCGAACAGCGAAGGTGGCATCAGGGGGCAACCCTTTGGCCTGTCGGACCCTGTCGGCCACCTCACAGATCGCTGAAAGGAGCCGATCCAACTCGTCCTGATGCAAAAAATCTTCAAGAATTATGAATCCCTTATCCTCGAAATCTCTCTCCTGCTGCGCTGTCATTGCAATGGACATGGATTTCCTCAAAATGCCGCTCCTATAGCCTCGATGTGGGCCGGTCCCATCCGGCAGCAACCTCCGATCAGTCGTGCGCCCTGCGCATGCCATTCACGAGCGATGGGGCCGCACGATAGCGGTTCTGAGGTCCCTTTCCAGGTCTTCGTGCCAGCATTATAGACCTCGCCTGAGTTCGGATAGACGACCACTTCCGTATTCGACATGGCGGCGTGAAGCTGCTCGATCAACGAAGAGATATATCGCGGCGCCGTGCAATTCACCCCTACAGCGACGACCTGTTCACAGTCGTCAAGGAGCGCCGCACAATCCCGGATCGGCGTACCATCGCTGATGTGTTCGCCGTCGTGGCATGAAAAGCTCACCCAGGCAAACTGGTGCGGGGTTTGAGAAAGCAAGTCCAACAGCACTTCTGCTTCCTGAAAGCTGGGGATTGTCTCGCAAGCCAGAAGATCCGGGGATGCCGATGTCAGGATTTCCCAGCGCGGTTCATGAAATTCTCGTAACGCTTGTTTCGACACGCCATAATCCCCTCGATATTCTGCGCCATTGGCCAGGTATGCCCCGTATGGCCCGATGCTGGCGGCGACGAGTGGTCGCAGGGGCAGCGGCCGGCTGTCGAGATAGGCTTCTCTTGCTTCCTGCGCGAGGATGACCGCCGAACGTAATAACGAGGTAGCCTCGTCCTCGGTCCATCCTCCCGCAATAAATCCCGGGATGCTGGCCTGATAACTGGCGGCAATAATGCAGTTGGCGCCGGCTTCGAGATAGGCGCGGTGGACCTCACGAATAGCTTCGGGCCGGGTCGACAGGAGGTGCGCCGACCAGAGCGGGGAGTCGAGCACGTATCCCTTGTTTTCCAACTCCGTAGCCAGTCCGCCATCAAGCAGCAGCACGCCCTGGTCGGCGAGAAACGGGTCGATGGGTGAGGACGTGGACATCGGCGTCACGCCGTCAGATTTGTGCTTACCTGCCATAATTGGTCGGCAACGGTCAAATCATAAGAGAGCCTGGATGACTTAACCATTCTCCGTTTCTCGAAATACTTTCCAGTCACGCCTTCTATTTCAGGTGAACTCGCTAAATAGAGCGGCGTCCGAGCCGCATTTTCAGGGGTGCCATACAAAAATTTATTCATTAAACAAACCAGCGGACTTGCCTCTTTGTAGTCGTTCAACAATCTGGTCGCGACCACACCCGGATGCAGGCAGTTAGCTGTCACCTGCGTTCCATCAAGCCGGCGAGCCAGTTCATAGGTGAACAGGATATTGCCCAGTTTGGTCTGTGGATAGACGTGTTGTGGATTGTAAGATTGCGTGGATTGCAGATCGTCAAAGTTTATCGTCGCTGAGGTATGCGAATTAGAGGAAATATTAATAATGCGGGATGGCGCACTGGCCTTGAGCGTATCCAAAAGCAGATTGGTCAGCAGGAAACCAGCCAGATAGTTGACGGCAAACTGGGTCTCCAGGCCATCTGCGGTTTCGGTACGCTTTGGTGGTATCACACCCGCATTGTTGATCAACACGTCCAGCGTGGTGAATTCAGTCTTGAATTCGGAAGCAAATAGCCGGATGGAGGTTTGCGAAGAAAGATCAGCTATAAACAGGCAAAGGGCGTCATTACCGCTCTCTTCTTTGATTTCGTTCAGCGCGATTTCACCGCGGTCCCGGTCACGGCAGACCATAACGACTGTCGCGCCCATTATTGACAGCCCAACGGTTATCGCCCGCCCGATACCGGCATTTGCTCCCGTAACGATACAAGTTTTGCCGACCATGGATTCGGCTGTATTGACCATATTGAACCAGCTCCAAACGACCTGCCACCAGATCTGATGTTTCGCTATACGTATTATATATATTGACAGCAAAGATAGTTCGATCTTAACTCTACGTTACAAATCATTAATCAGTAAATATATCGAGAGAACCGATGCCTGTCAATGACGAGGATCCTGACAAAGTGATCCCTTTCATCCTCCCACCCCATTCGATCTATGTGGAAACATATAAACACCATACTCTATCGCCTGTACTATGCTTATCGCGGGCGTAAGTTATGGCAAAAGAGCACGCGATGGCAAATGTCCGAGCTACCCGTGGACAGCGATGAGGCCGCCCCGATTCTTTATGTCGCCTGGGGAAGGATCGGGGATCTGTTGCTGGCTACAGGCCATCTCAGGCACCTCCGCCGATGGTTTCATCCGCATCCGGTATGGCTTTTGGGCCGCCCTGAGGTTGAGACCATTGTCAAACCGTACATTGATGTGTTTGTGCCCCTTGATGAAAAAAAAGAGGTGTCGCAAGAAGAGACGCAACATCATCTCCTGAATCAGCTCAATCGGCCGTTCAGTAAAATCATTGCGGATATCCATACGTTTTACGGGGGCGTGTTTGTGATCGGACGCTTGCTTGAGAAATTACAAGCACCGCAGAAATTTATCTACGAAGGATATCATCTTGGTGCCAACCTGGCGCCGTGGCGGCCCTACCCGGCTGGATTCGAGATCATTCCTCGACAGCCAGCCCATGACCCGGATACAAAGGAGGTCTCCACACGACATGTACTTCATCATATGGCCTATTACATCCGCGAGGTTCTGAAACGGGTCCATATCGCCCATGAACTTGTATGCCCTATGATACCTGAACTGACAGGTGAAGAGACAGACGAGTCTATCTGCCGAAAATTCAATCTTGAGCCGGGGAAATATATCGCCTGGCAACCGGTAAGTAACAATCCGAAAAAAGACTACCCTTTACCCCGGTGGTTTGACGTGATAGGTTCGTTTCAGGATCAGGTATTTGTTGCCCTCGGCACCCGATCGGAACAGGAAAGATTAGCCGGAAGAACCGCCCCGAACCTGATCAATCTATGCGGTCAAACGACCCTGCCTGAGACGATCCAGCTCATTCATCAGTCCCGTATGTTTCTTGGATTGGATTCCGGGCTTAGCCACGTGGCGTCCATTCTGGGGCAGCAGGCGATCTGCGTGAGCCAAAACAGCAACCTCGGCTACTTTTTTCCCTATCCGGTGGAATATGGCTTTACTAATCAGCATACCGTATATCATCCGGATTATGTCCATTGCAGCGGTTGTTTTATGACCTGCTGCTATGAACCCATTGTAGCCACATATCGTAAAGGCGCGTTGTGCCTCCGTACCTTGCCGGTTGCCCAGATTGTGCAGAAAATAGAGGACGTGTTGGAAGCTGAGGAAGACGGGAGTCATCATGATGGTGTTGTCCAAACCTGAATAACCTGCTCTGTCAACCTGCTCTGTGCATTGTCCACTATTTCGCTTGCTTACGTCGTACTCTTTTTATAGATTAAGAATGGTGAAACGACGAAGCTACGTTGGTTGTCTTTTGATCCCTTTTCAAGGAGCCATCGTTTATGATCGGTGATGTCGGTATGAGCGAGCTGCTGGTGATTTTTTTGATTGTGCTGATTCTGTTCGGCGCAGATCGGATTCCGGCGCTGGCGAAGGGGCTCGGAAAAGGAATCAGGGAATTCAAGCGTATCGTCAACAATGCCAATGATGAAATTCAACGGGCGATTGATGTCGAAGATACCATGCCGCCAAAACGCATGTCGTCTAAGCATACCTCCACTCCGGTCAAGAAACAGGATGTCGTTTCTGAAAACGAATTCGATGACATTGAGCAGGAAGTTGATAGGGAAGAAACCAGCCCCTCGAAGCCTGCCCCATCGCCAGATAAGAAGAATGACAACTTGAAACTTGAGACTTGAAACAACCCTTTACTCATGATTCCAGCCTGCCATGGGCGCACACATCTTCCGGTCGTGCGCCTTTTTTATATCCTGCTTGCCGGTCTGTGGCTCAGTGGTTGCGGTATGAAACCCGCACCCAGATATATCCCGGGATCACAGACGCAAACCAGCACGACGCGCGCTCGAATGATGGCCGTTATGGAATCGTATATAGGCGTCCCCTACGTCTATGGCGGCGCCGGTCGTAAAGGGATCGATTGTTCTGGTCTGGTGATGGTTGTGTTTCAACAGGCGGCCGGGGTCCGGTTGCCCCACCGCGCGGCGCGGCTTAGAGAAATGGGCACAGGTATCGCCAGACGCAAGCTTCGTTTTGGTGACCTGGTTTTCTTTAATACGGGCTCCAGGGAAGGCGGCTTGCATACCGGAATTTACATAGGCGATAGCCGGTTTGTGCATGCCGGTGTATCCAGCGGTGTCACCATATCCAACCTGGATGAGAATTACTTCAAAACCCGGTACATCGGCGCCCGGCGCCTGTTAAAACGATAAATGAACCCTGAATCCCTTTCTACCCTGCGAACAGACGCTCGACATATCTTCGATGCCGCCTTACTGGCGGTTGATCCAGAAAAGGCCATTCATCGGTATGTCAGGCGTACTGATCATATGCTCTCGGTCGATCAGCAGACATACGACCCGAAGGCCTTCAGACATATCTATGTCGTTGGTGCCGGGAAAGCCGGCGGTCTGATGGCTGCCGCACTTGAATCGATACTGGAAGATCGTCTGACAGGGGGTGTGGTCAATGTCAAATATGGTCATGCCGTACCTGTCCACCGAGTCGACCTGATAGAAGCAGGGCATCCGATTCCGGACAACGCCGGCGTTCAGGGGGCAGAGCGCATTGTCCGTCTTCTTGAATCGTTGGATGAAGAGGATCTGGTATTCTGCGTCCTGTCGGGCGGCGGATCGGCCCTCATGCCGTTGCCGGTTGCGGGGATAACGCTTGAGGAGAAACAGGCGGTAACCGGGCTTATGATGGATTGCGGAGCGACCATCAACGAAATAAATACAGTCCGCAAACATATCTCGCAGATGAAAGGGGGACATTTAGCGCGGCTGGCGTCACCGGCCACGGTCATCAGCCTGATTTTATCCGATGTCATCGGCGATCCGCTCGATGTCATCGCCTCAGGCTCCACCGTGCCCGACCCCTCAACCTTTGCAGATTGCCGAGCCATTATGACTCGATACCAACTTGAGGACGTCCTCCCGCCATCCGTGATCCGGCATCTACAAGAAGGAGGAGAAGGCCGTAACCCGGAAACACCAAAACCGGGTGATCCGGTTTTTGATCGTATACAGAATGTTCTGATTGCCACCGGGAGACAGGCACTGGAAGCCGCCCGAACGGAAGCCGAACACCGGGGATATCATTCATTGATTCTCTCCAGTTCTATCGACGGCGAGACTCGGGAAATCGCCAGGGTGTATGCCGCTATTGCCCGGGAAATACGGACCAGTGGCCATCCTGTCCCCCCTCCGTCCTGTATCATCTCAGGCGGCGAGACGACGGTGACCATCCGGGGCAAAGGCAAAGGCGGTCGCAATCAGGAGTTTGTCCTGGCGGCGGCTCCTGGCATCAGCGGGCTGGATCAAACGGTGGTCTTCAGCGCCGGAACAGATGGGACGGATGGTCCCACAGATGCCGCCGGCGCCATCGCAGATGGGATGACTATAGCGAACGGACAGCAAGCTGGACTCGATGCAGAAGCCTACCTGAATGAAAACGATGCCTATCATTTTTTCGAGGCCCTGAATGATCTGGTCATCACCGGCCCGACCAACACCAATGTCATGGATTTACGTTTATTATTGGTTGGCCCATAACCCACAGGGTCGCAGATTTTTGCCCCCTCCAATGTTCCCATCCGGCGGTAGGTTGATGATAAAATACCAATCCTAACCGAAAGAACCCTACAATATGACTACCGAACATCAGAACCGAATAGCCATCCTGTGCAGTGAGCAGACCTATCAGCGTTATATCGACCAGGCTGATCTGCACCGGTTACACGATCTGGCGGAGGTGGCATGGATCGCTTGTGACGAGCAGGCGGACGCGGATCAGGTTCTTTCGGAAAGGGACCTGGCAGGACAGATCGGCGCTGTGACGGGTCTCATTCTGTCCGGCGGCGCCCCGCGTATTACAGGCGCTTTGATGGATCGGCTGCCGGATCTTCGTATCATCGGAGATATGGACGGTGACCGGTTTGCCAACCGCATTGATGTAGAAGCCGCCTGGGCACGTAACATTCGTGTGGTGGATACCACCAACGGCACCTCCTATCCGGTGGCGGAATGGGCGTTGGGTTTGATTCTTATCTCAATGCGGAATGCCGGATTTCACTTTCGAAATATTATAGCCGGAAATGCAAAGAAACGGCACAAGGATGCGGGATACCTGAGGGGCGATCTGACAGGAAAACGGGTAGGGCTGATCGGTTGTGGCCATATCGGACGCCGGTTAATGAAATTCCTGGCGCCGTTCGAGGTCGATATCTACGTCCACGACCCCTATCTTCCCCGTGAAATGGCGGACGCTATCGGATTTACCCTGACCTCGCTGGATAATGTGATGTCGGGGATGGACATCATCGTTTGTCTCGCCCCGCTGACGCCCCGGACGAAAGGTCTGATCGGCAAACGTGAGTTGGATCTGATCCCTTCTAACGTGGTATTTGTAAACGTATCACGGGGGGCTATTGTCGATTCCGATGCGCTTATAACCCGTCTCAAACGCGGGGATATTATCGCCGGGCTTGACGTCTTCGATCCGGAGCCGATTCCACCCGACAGCGAAATCAGTCAACTTCCCAACGTATTCCTCAGCCCCCATATAGCCGGTGTGACCGCTCCGAGTTATCCCCGGATGTTTACCTTGATGGTCGATGAAATGATCCGTTTTTTCAATGGTCATGAACCCTACTTCGAACTCTCTCCAAGGTCTGTCGCCAATCGCCGCGGAACAGACTATGAAGCCTGACTTCAGTATGCCAACGATATAAATTGCCCGCAGGAGCGGGCTCCTACCAGGTGATATGATTCCTCTAACAGGGTAGGGACTCGCTCCTTCGGGCGAAATGTATCACTCCATTTTTTGACTCGCCGGATTGGTTTCAGCAACCGCTTTCTTTATAGTCAATCTTTGAGGACTGTCGTCGGTATGTCTTTTTTTCCTGCCATTCAACAGCCAGCCTACAGGGGTATATCTCACCAATATCACATAACTCACGAGCCCCAGGCTCAACGTCAACAGGGAAGACACCAGAAACTTCAGCCAGATGCTGATCTCCACATCCACGAGATGGATCTGGATCAACATCAGTACGGGGAAATGTATGATGTACACCCAGTACGAGGAATCGGCGATATACCGTAGACCTCCATGACGAATGTCCAGATACTTCTTGCCGAGAATAAGGAAGGCCAGCGTCAGGAATAACGTGGCATACGCTTCTATAACGGCCACCCCAAGATGCTTCAGGCTGAAGTCGTAGGTATTCGCCATTTTAAGCGCAGTCTCGAGCGTTATATCAGGCAGCGTCAGAAAGAAACCTGTATACAACACAACGCCTGCTCCCAACATATGTTTCCAATAAGGGGTGATAAGATCCAGATACCCTCTTTGACTGAATAAAACCCAGCCGAAGAGAAAAAAGAGACCGAAATATCCGAAAGACCATAACTCCGGATACACGCGTTCCGGTGCAGGCAACGGCGCAGAGGTTACGAAAAGACTGGGTACGAGCAGGAGAGGCAGATAGATAAGATGCCGCGCATTTGAAAAAATGCGATCGAGATAGCGGGACACGCTTTCCATTTTAAATTTTATGCCGATGACCGTCAGTATATAAAACCAGATAAGTTGATATAAGAACCATAAATGCGTGGTGCTGGCGGGGGGAGACTCCGCATCGGGGTTGTTCATCTCGACTGCAATAAATTGCAGCAGAGGCAGTTTGGTCGTTACGGTTTCCACTGCATGGACCATTAATATGATTATAGAGATCCCCACAATCGGCCAGAATACAACAAATGGGATCAGAATGCGGGCCGCTCTGTTTTTCAGGAAACCGGCCGTTCCACGTTTGTTAATCAGGAGGTGGGCAAAGAAACCGGCCACAATAAAAAATACAGGCATGCGAAACAGGTGAGAAAACCAGGCGCCGAAATCCATTAGCCAGCTTCCCCGTATATCTGTGATGATCCAGACCTCGTGCAGCAGCGTGCCGTAGGGTATGGACGCATGGAATAAAATCCCCAGTAACATGGCCAATGCACGGACATTGTCCATATAGTAAATACGTTCCTCGTTGTTCGTCATTTCATGTTTTCCTCAAAACGCGTAATAAATGCGACTATAGCACCAACGTCAGACCACCTGCATTCTGGGGGATTTCCAGGCGGACCCCCCGCCAGCGGTCCACAAAAATGTTTCCCTGTCACGGGATTCGATAATACGGCCCCGGTCTATAAAGGTGTTCTGATCTGAAATCTGTTCTACATCAAGCGTGTTTTGTGAAGAAAAGAGAATGGAACGATCATCATATGTCAGTACGTCCATCATTTCGGCCAGAACCTCATAGCGGGCGACAGGGCCCAGGCCCGTCGTAGGTTCATCCAGCACCAGGAGTTTGGACCGACGGCCCAGCCCGAGCAGGAGACCAGTCATCCGGCGCACCATCTGAAAGCGGGATAATACAGGTCGCCTTAGTCAACCGATTCAGTGGCAGAAGCGATTCTGACCTTTTTAAAGCCGGTGGAATATAACAAGCATATTGCAATTCGTCTATTCATATTTCAGCGTTTCAACCGGATTCATTCGGGCAACTTTTGCGGCGTGATAACCTACCGTAAGCCAGGCAATCAATAGACTGATGATCCCTGCCAGCGCAAACGGCCCCATGGCAAGATCGAGACGATAGGCGAAACTTTGTAACCACCACTGGTCCATCAGGTAATAAGCCGCCGGGGCAGCTATGATAAAGGCCACAAGAACCAGTATAGTGAAATCCCTGGACAGCAAGACGAGAATATTGGGAATGGATGCTCCCAGGATTTTTCGGATGCCGATTTCCTTGGTCCGTTGCTCGGTCATAAAAGAGGCCAGCGCGAATAATCCCAGACAGGTAATTAGAATTGAAAAGAGAGCAAACGCGCCAAATACCGTCTCCAATCGCTGCTCGTCTGCATATAATTGATCATAGTCCTCATCCATAAATGAAAAGGTATAGGGAAAATCCGCGTAGATTTCCGACCAGGTCTGTTCCAGAAAGGCCATAGTCTTCGAGGTGTTTTCTCCGCGTATTTTGATAGAGGCATACCATAGCGGCCCCGGTTGAAGTGAAGGAAATATGATGAGCGGTTCGATTTTCTGATGGACCGATTTGAGATGGAAATCCTTAACGACCCCCACCACCGTGCGCAAGTTTTGACCGCGTGCCCCCAATGCAATTAATTGGCCGACCGGATCGTCCCAACCCATCGCTTGTACGACCGTCTCATTGAGGATGACCGCATTTTGGGGATCGGTCCCGAAATCCAATGAAAAATTACGGCCTGACGCCAGTTCAATCCCCATCGTCGGGAGGTATTCATAATCGGCCACCAGGACCTGAACGGTCCGGTTTTCCTCTTCACTCGTACCCGGCGGCCGAATGGTCCCCACGTTGAACAGACCACCGGGCATACTCGAGGCGCCGGTAGCACCGAGTACATCGGGATGTTGCGTAATGACATCCTTGAATATTTTTTGATATCGTTGTGACATGAAAATGTTAGCCAGCGGCATGTTTATTACATGTTCTTTATCGAATCCCAGTTTCATGTTGCGAATATACTCAAGCTGGTTATAAACCGTGATCGTTCCGACAATCATCACAATAGAGATTGCAAACTGAGCCACAACAAGGATTTTCCGGAGCGCTGCATTGGTCGAACCTGCTTTTAATGTGCCCTTCAATACGACCGCCGGTCTGAAGGCGGACAGAAAAAAGGCGGGATAACTCCCGGCCAGGAGTCCTACCGTCAGGGCGATACCAAGCAAGCTGAATAAAACGGTCCAATCACTCAGATCCAGCCCAAGCGTTTTACCGGTCAGATTGTTGAACAACGACGTCAAAAGATAGACCAGACCGATCGACAGGAATAACGCCGTCAGGGCCAATATCACCGATTCCCCAAGAAATTGTTGTATCAGTTGACCGCGCTGGGCGCCCACCACCTTTCTCATTCCCACCTCCTGGGCTCTATTGGCCGATCTCGCCGTAGCCAGATTCATAAAATTGATGCAGGCAATCAGGATGATAATCACGGCCAGCGCGGAAAAAATATATACATATAGAATATCCCCGTTGGCGCCCATTTCAGCGTCCAGATTGGAATATAAATGGATATCTGTGACCGGCTGTAAAAAAGGGTTTAGTTCAATACCGCGTTGTGCGAGTTGAGCACCCATATTTATTTCAAAGAAATCCGGAAATTTCTTCTCAAGATCCGCCACCGGGTAGTCCTTTTGTAAAAGGAGATAGGTATAGATAACTGGATTGAGACCAAAATTAGAGAAATTTCCGCGATACAGATCCCCATACATATTCTGACCGGGTGGTGTTCCAAACGAGGAGAAAGAGACCAGAAGATCAAAATGGAAATGAGAATTAACTGGTGGATCTTCGATAATACCCGTCACCGTCAACATCAAAAAATCTTCAGCGTTAATCACTTTCCCCATGGGATCATTATCACCGAAGTATTTTTTCGCCGTAGATTGATTGATGACCACGGCAAAGGGGGCATTCAACGCGGTTTGAGGATTGCCGCGAATAAACGAATAACTGAACAGGTCAAAGACCGTCGAATCCGCAAATAAAAACCCTTTCTCCCAGAACTCTTTGTCGTCATACTTAAGCAGCCATTGTGAATTAGGCGTCTTAAATCGCATCGCCTGAAGGACTTCAGGAAATTCACGAGCAAGGGCCGGTCCCCAGGGCGCCGGGGTCTGGGCACTGCGAATTTGTTGGCCGCCTATATGGGCTTCATTGGCAAGGCGATAGATCTGACCGGCTTTTTCGTGATGTCGGTCGTAGCTGAGTTCATCCTGCACATACAGTAAAATGAGAATGCAACTCGCCATCCCGATGGCCAATCCTATAATGTTGATTGCTGTGTAGCCCTTCTGTCTGATCAGAGTCCGTAATGCAATGGTCAGGTAGCTTTTAATCATAAAGTTCTTCCTTCTTTCTGAAAGGTATCCATCATACCAATTAAGTTATTTTATTCGACTTTACGATTCGCGGGTCCTTTTTTCGACTGGTTAAAAAGGAAAAGGGTTGCGGTTTTTCTATCGTGTATTAAATAATGGACGTTGGACATAGGGAAAATGTCACATTAAAAATAGAAAAATATATACGGAACGAGGCCTGATCGATAGAGAGGACATGCCCATGATGACCCCGGAACAACGATACCTGTTCGATCTCAATGGCTATCTGCATCTGGAACAGGCGCTCAGCGAAGAGGAATTGACGACCGCCCAATCGGCGGCGGAACGGTATGTCAATGCACGCCCGGAAGACCTTCCACCGGAATTCGGTACGACAGATAGAAGACTATACGACCATGGATTTGCATTCGACAAGGCGCTGGAAAGACTGGTCTTTCACCCATCTTACTGGCCAATCGTCAAAGAGTTTACCGATAACAAGCCTCGTTTTTTACGAGGGACCATGCTGGTTAATCAGCATGGTGGCGCCGTAGACGCAGGCTCACTTCACTGCGCCAGGGAGTCCTATGGATGGCAAAGTACCCGGTACGAGTGTCGGGCTGGACGTATTTATTGCGATGATTTCGTTATTTTCCCCTATCTGTATGACGTACATCCCGGTGATGGCGGGTTGGTCGTTTTACCCGGCTCTCACAAGGCTAACTTCGATCGTCCGGATACCCTGTTTCATGGCGGCCATCTGGATGACGGGATCCCACCGGGTGTCGTCAACCTGACCGCGAAAGCGGGTGATGTAATTATTATATCCGAATTACTTACACACGGTGGACTTCGTTGGAATCCAACCGATCGAAAGCGTGTTGTATTGGTATTGAGATATGCACCACAGTATCGTGGGGGAGAGGGATGGGTACCGGAATCGCTGAAAAAACGCCTGTCTCCTGAAACCATTGAACTCATGTCATCAGGGTCTCATACTGAAATTAAAGATGTTATTCAGAATGACATAGTCACTTTGTCGGAATGATACAGCTACATAGGAGCCGGTGAATGGCCTTCCCATGGCAGGATGATCTTCAAAATCAAATAGACGGAGAAATCCGCTTTGATGAAACTGTGAAGGTGCTTTATAGTACCGACGCCAGTATGTATGAGATTAAACCCCTGGGCGTAGCATTCCCGAAACATGCACAGGATGTCTCCCGTATCATCAGATTGGCGTACGAAAACGGCATACCGATTACCCCGCGTGGCGGTGGGACCAGTCTGGGCGGCCAGGCCGTAGGTCGATCTCTTCAGATGGACCTGTCCAAACACATGAACCAGATTATCGAGGTTAACGTGGAGGAACGATGGGCCCGTGTCCAGCCGGGGGTCGTTCTCGATGAACTGAATGCCCATCTCAAGCCTATGGGCCTTTTATTCGCTCCGGATGTCTCGCCAAGCAACCGGGCGAATGTGGGGGGCATGATCGGCAATAATTCATGCGGCGCCCATTCGATCATCTATGGAAAAACGATCGATCATGTCCTCGAACTCAACGTAGTTCTTTCAGACGGTACAGCAACGACATTCGGTCCCGTTGACGACGATAAATACGCAGACAAGGTAAAGCAGGGAGGTATTGAGGGCCGAATCTACGATAACATCTATCGTATTGCGGCGAAAAATCGAGATGAGATTGATGCCCGTTACCCCAAAATCATGCGACGGGTTGGCGGATACAATCTGGACGAATTTGTCGGCGACGGTCCTTTTGACCTGTGCAAAATGGTGGTGGGGTCCGAGGGGACGCTGGTCGCAATTACCGAAGCCAGAGTAAACCTGGTTCCTCTACCTGTTCACACCGGATTAAATGTCTGCCATTTTACGGATTTGATTGAATCCATGGTAGCCGCCGTCGAAATCCTCAAAACAGGTCCCACCTCAGTGGAACTGGTAGATCGGACGATTTTGGATCTGGCCAAAATCGCCCCCGAAGCCGCCAAACAGCGCCTTTTTATCGAGGGCGATCCTGAAGCCATTCTGGCTGTTGAATACTATGGGGAAACAGCAGAAGAGATTTCAAAAAAAATGGATGTTCTGGAAACGCTCTTACGGGACAAAAACCTGGGCTATGCCTGTGTCCGGGCGATGACGGCGACCGAACAGGCCAATATATGGGGCGTGCGTAAAGCAGGTCTGGGGCTCCTTATGGGTATGAAGGGGGATACGAAGCCGGCCACATTTGTAGAAGATACGGCCGTATCGCCGGAAAAATTACCCGAATATATCCGCCGTTTTGACGAAATTGTGCGTCGCCACGACACGGTGGCTTCTTATTATGCACACGCCAGTGTGGGCACGATCCACATTCGTCCGATGATCAACCTCAAAAAACCCGATGAAATTGCCCGCATGCGTAGTATTGCTGAAGAGATACGCGATCTCGTTCTGGAATTCGGCGGCGCCGTGAGCTCAGAACACGGGGATGGGCTCGTACGAAGCGAATGGAACGAGACGATGTTCGGATCGCAGCTTTACAACGCGTTTAAAGAAGTAAAGGCCGTCTTTGATCCGAATGGCATTATGAACCCCGGTAAAATAATTGCCAACCAGAAGATGACGGACAATCTACGTTTTGGCGCCGCTTATCAAACGGAGGAGATTAGTACCTTCTTCGATTTCTCCAACGACGGAGGATTTGCCCGATCGGTTGAACTCTGTAACGGCGTCGGTGCCTGCAGGAAGAAACTGGTCGGCACCATGTGCCCGTCCTATATCGCTACCCTCGATGAAGAGCACAGTACTCGCGGCCGGGCCAACATCCTTCGGGCCGCCCTATCCGGCAAGCTGGATGACGAAGGTTTTACCAGTCACCGCGTGTATGAAGCGCTCGATCTTTGTCTGGAGTGCAAAGGGTGCAAAGGCGAATGTCCTTCAAATGTCGATATGGCCAGGATGAAATATGAATTCCTGGCCCATTATTACGACAAACATGGTTTGCCTTTGCGAAACCGGGTTTTTGGTCATGTCGCTACCCTCAGCAAACTTGGTTCCGCACTCGCTCCTCTAAGCAACTGGATCATGAATCATCCATGGCATAAATGGCTGCTTGAGCAAACCATCGGCGTGGACCGGCGCCGGGCCTTGCCGAATTTTGCCAGAGAGACCTTCGACCATTGGTTTCACCATCGGTCCAATCGGCCGAAAGATGATGCAGATCGCCCTGCCGTCGTCTATTTCCCTGACACTTTTACTAACTATAACGATCCGCACATCGGAATCGCTGCCGTGGAAGTACTCGAGTGTGCCGGGTATCGCGTTATACTAGCCGAACCACGAAAATGCTGCGGTCGCCCTTTCATTTCCAAGGGGATGTTACGCCAGGCAAAGGCTGTAGCTGAGTATAACATAGAACAACTTGACCGGTACGCCAGTCAGGGTTGGCCTATCGTAGGATGTGAGCCCAGTTGCCTGATGACGTTCCGTGACGACTATCTTGATCTGGTAGACGATCCCCGTGCGAAAAGGGTCGCCGACCATATATTTCTGATCGATGAATTTTTGGCTCAAGAGCACGAAGCCGGTCGGCTCCGCCTGTCGTTTAGAGAAGTGAATAAAACGCTCAAGCTGCATGGCCACTGTCAGCAGAAAGCCATCGTAGGGATCGAACCCACGATGACGGCCCTGAAATTAGTGCCGGGATATGAGGTGACCGCTTTAAATACCGGTTGCTGTGGTATGGCCGGCAGTTTCGGCTATGAGAAGGAACACTTTGATATTTCCATGAAAATCGCCGAAGACCGTTTATTCCCTGCGGTGAGGGATGATAAATCAGCAGCGGAATTCGTCGCCCCCGGCACGTCATGTCGTCATCAACTCGCCGAGGGCCTGGGATGTCGGGCAAAACATCCTATTGAATATATACGGGAAGCGATGCAGGATAATTATGAATTATGATTGGTGAATGAAACATCAATGGCGGTAACCATAGAACCCCAGGTGGGGAGAACGATCGAGATAGGTAACGGAAGTCAATAAATTCGATTTCTATTTTTCTGTGGTGACTTCGTCAAAAGCCCCCATTTTACTGTATTTATCCAGACGCGCATCAAGCATTTCGTCTGTCGACATTTTCTTTACTTCTTTGAGAGACTTGACCAGGGCTTTTTTTAACGCCGCAATGGCCGCTTCATGATCCCGGTGGGCTCCGCCGAACGGTTCCGGAATTATTTCGTCGATGACCCCGAACTCAAGCAAATCGGTTGCCGATAGTTTTAACGCTTCCGCACAATCGGCTTTACGGACAGCAGCTTTCTCCTGATCTTTCCACAAAATGGTAGAACATGGTTCAGGACTGATGACGGAATACCAGGCATTCTCCATCATCAGAATCCGATCCCCCACGCCGATGCCAAGGGCGCCGCCGCTGGCGCCTTCTCCGATTACGGCGATGATGATCGGTGTACGAAGCTGGCCCATTTCGTAGATATTTCTTGCGATGGCTTCGGCCTGACCGCGTTCTTCGGCGCCTGCCCCCGGATAGGCCCCCGGGGTATCAATGAGAGCCAGAACAGGCATATCAAATTTTTCACCGAGCTTCATGATGCGCATGGCCTTACGATATCCTTCCGGACCGGCCATACCCCAGTTGCGCATCACATTCTCTTTGGTATTCGTCCCCTTCTGATGCCCCACAACCACAACAGACTCGCCATTAAGCTTAGCCATACCAGCGACCATGGCCTTATCATCCCCGAATGCCCGGTCGCCATGCAGTGCGAAGAAATCCGTCATCATCCCCTCGATATAATCCAGCGTATGAGGTCGTCCAGCATGTCTGGCGATGAGTACCCGCTGCCAACGCGTCAGATTGGAATAAATTATTTTACGCTGCCGTACCACTTCTTTTTCCAACCGTTTAATTTCGTCCGACAGCGCATCCACATTTTCAGTGACCGCAAAGTTACGCATTTCCTCGATTCGTTTTTCCAACTCATAAACAGGTTTTTCAAATTCCAGCACAGGTCCATCGTGATTCATGATAAACTCCTGAAACAAATATATTTAATCGCGTTTCCTCAACCCGCCCTTACTCAGACCGCGTCTTACGATACGTTGAAAGGACGCCAATGGATCCTCACCGACATCGACCAGAGAAACCGTTTCCAGCGTATCGCCTTTTTGCGTATCATCTGAGACCAGCTTCAAGGCGACGTCCAGCCGTGTACATGCAGAGACCAGATGCAGAATATCCTGATAGGTTACAGAAGTGGAGGCGACAATAACCTCATCTATATGATGATAGTCCAGTGTATTCGATAGATGTCCATTCCCGTCAAACACTTCTATATCCTGTATTTTCGTGCCAATGACCCGTGGATCAGAATCCAGAAACGCAACCACCTCATATTGATCATGCGGGGCATTCTGCATATTCGCTTGTATGGTCCTTGCTGTCTCGTCTGTACCTACGATCATGGTACGGCGACGTGCCATGAGCAACCTACCGGCGATCCAACGCCAACCGGCGATCGTGAACAGATTCATCACCCAGGCCATAAGGACGACCGCCCGAGAGAAGGCAAAAGCCGGCGTAAAAAAAGTGATGGCGGCTATAATCACGAACCCAATGGTTATCGCGGTAGCTGCCGCAGCCGCTGAATACCGCCGATGTCCGTATAAACCGGTCAGGTAAAAGCATGACATCCAGACCATACTATACGTTCCGTGCACTACTAAATAAGAAATTACGGTATGTTCGTCAAGGGATGTCAGGCTCCCGATACGGATTGTTGTGGCTATGAGAGGCGTGATGTTAATGATGAATAAGTCAACCAGAGGCAGTGTCGTTTGTCTCAAGAGGCCGGTGGTTATGGAGGCAGCGCCTTTCAGGATAATTCCCAGAGTGATAAGCCCGTGGATCAACCAGGTCATTATCCGTAGTCCATAACCGGAACGATGCTTCCGTGCAAAGAGATACATGGCACGGTAAAACTCAACGGAGGGGTTACGCGGGCTCTGTTTAGAACTCTCCCCTTTATAATGGACAATACGCGTATCGGGGACGTAACACACGCGCCATCCTTTTTTGCGCATGCGATAATGCCAATCCAGATCTTCCCCATACATAAAAAAGGATTCATCCAGCAAGCCAACATCGTCGATCGTTTCTCTGCGAACGACCATGAAGGAGCCGGAGACGGCATCTACATCGTGGGTCGTGTCAGGATCAAGGTAGGTCATATTATAAGCGCCGATAAGCCTGTTCTTCGGAAAAAGACGGCTCAAACCCATCAATTTGAAAAAAGCGCTCATCGGGGTAGGCATGCTGCGACGGCATGCTAATTGTAATGAGCCGTCCGGGTTTAATACCTTGCAACCTGCGGCACCGACATCCGGATGATGATCCATAAAGGAGACTATCGTCCGCAGCGTATCTTCCTGTAGAAGCACATCCGGATTGACCAGACAGGCATACCGACCCTGGTACTTCTGTAAAGCCTGATTATTGGCTGTAGCGAACCCCGGGTTATCCTTGTTTTCAATGACGAGCACGTCCGGATATTGTCTCCGAACCATCTCCACACTGCCATCTGAAGAATGGTTGTCGACGACTATAACTTCGACCTTCAAATCATCCATAGAACTGGTAACAGATCGAAGCAATGCCTCGAGAAAGCCCCGTACGTTATAATTGACGATGATCAAGGACAGGTCGATATGTGTATTCTGGTCGGACATGCGAAGATTATTCCTGTACAAACTGTACTATGTACTTTGAGCTTCGTTTTTTTGTTAAAAACCTTCGATATGACCCAAATGAAAAACTGCAACCCCATCCGGTATGACGCCATTTTGATCCAGGCGGCGATCTCCATCGTAAATTCCAGATGTACTTTTCAATCGATAGAGGCGCATGGCTGATTCAAAACCATTGTGAAAAATATAAACGCCATGTAACCGCCGTGGGATGTTGAATACATATAGCGGGATGCCGGGCACAGTGGCCTTCGCGCCGACCTGCTCGACAACCCGGTCAGCGATTCGTCCGGCCTGGTCCCACCATCGTGTCTGGTCCAACGTCACCAAAAAGGATAAGGCCACAGGTAAGGTCATCAGATATAAATGCCTTCGAGTGAACCGGTTCTTCCCCCATGTGTCCATCACCGTTTTGGCACCGACCACAAAGGCCAGTAAAAAACCAGCAGAAGGAAGATACATATAGCGCAAGCCCGTACCCTGCATCAGAAGATAAGGCAGTGCGGTCAAAAGTGCAAATGTCAGGCCGATTCTAGCGGTGGGGCCGCCGGTTTTAAAAAGGGCCCCCATAATGGTTACTAAGATAAAAGCGATAGAGAGAATGATAAGCAACAACCCGGTTGATATCGGCCCTCCCGCACGTAACACCCGGGTCATGGCAGCATAAGTATCTGATCCGAACATATCCAGCAGGGATCGAACCGGTATGAGAAGCTGTATCGTATATTGCCCCATATTTGTTAATATGAGGAAGGGATGTACGCCGAACTCTATTTCCTGACTGGTCCCCGGCCAATCGGCGGCGACCGACCAGCGTAACGAAGCGTACCCCGTCAGGATAAGCCAAAACGGAAAGCTGACCCTGATGCCCTGGCGAACCCGATCCCTCGGCGATCCGGCCTCCCGGTACATGCCCAGAATTCCTACAACAAATGGAATGGTGATCGCTGTTTCTTTACACCATAATCCCAGTAAAAATAATCCCCAGGCTACCATGCAGGACTTCAAGTCCGACCGCAGGATTAAAAGAAGGATTGAGATATAGATGAGCGCCACGAGCAGTTCATTGCGGGCAGACACCCAGTACACCGGTTCGACATGAATAAAATGCACGGCAAAGAGCGCGGATGTAGCCAGACTGATCCCAGGGTGACGGGAAATTCTACAGGCCAGCCGATATACGGCAAGACTCATGGCCAGGTGAAGCACGGCATTGAGCAGGTGATAACCGAATGGAGAGAGACCGTGCACTGCCTGGTTTGCTCCGAGCAGCAATCGAGGGATGGGCCGATAGAACCCTTTATGACCGGGTTCAGTAAAAAAAGTCCATACGTCTTCCACACCGGTAATACGCGCTTCTTCGATCAGCTCATAATCATCGGATACCAGGCCATCATTCAATGAGGGGAGTATGAACAGAAATCCGGCAAGGAGAAGGAGAGCGATATGTGCTTTTTGACTCGGATTATCAGGATGGGGTATGATCATCAATAAACCAATTCACATTAAGATCGGGGAATAGCGCATCCCGTCTTTCGCTGTTTAACAGGAATTGTCAATCATCCGGATCGAGATCTCCGGTCTTATCATATCCTTCCGCCATATCAGCAAGCCGCGTAAAGGATTCATGATGATTTTCAATGCGCAGGTTGGCATAATCGCGGGAGCGGGTCGTGCCGATGACAAACGGCCAGTCTGAAGATTGAAGGAGAAGGAGCTCACGCCCGGCTTGGGCGACCATACGTGATAATTTGGTATCTGACTTATCTCTGAGCAGGTAGGTAAGATGCAGCATTCGGGCTTCGTCTGCACAAATCAATTTCCAGGTCCATTCGGTATCCTGATTCAACCAGATATAATGATATCCGCATTCACCCCATGATCCTTCCGGCAGAAACGCCGTAAGTTCTATTTGAAATCCATCATCCGCTAATTGTTCCGACAAACCGGGCGTTACCCCAACGGTTATACGGGGGGATCGACCACTGTCGACTATTTCATTCAACATGGATAGAAGAGGAACATACGTCTCGCCCGCCGTTTCGTTCAGCCAGTCCGTTCCATGCGGCCAGCGTCCATGTGCGACCACATAAGGCAGCACTTCGAGCCCAATGTGACGTTGCAGGTAGACATGCCTATTTATTTTCCAGTGTTTTCGCTTTTTCAAGGTAGGCGTTCGCGCCCGCTCGCAGCCAGTGGTCATAGACGGTAAAGAAAAATTTAACACCGATTTCCATATGTGTTTCAAAGGTCTCTTCTCCGACGATAGACCCGGCTGTACGTCCTGAGGCGACAATGCGTTCGAGCGTCTCGCACACGAGTTTCTTTGCCTCTGGATGATACATCTGTCCGGGATAGCCCATGGTCTGGGCCAGATCGCCGGGGGCCACGAAAAATACATCAATGTGGTCAACGCTGAGGATTTCATCCAGATTTTCGACGGCCTTGACCTCTTCGATCAGAATGACAGTCAGAATTTCATTATTGACGTTTTCGATAAACGTTTGATTATCGGTGCCGTATCCCCGCCGATTGGAATACATGCCCCGCATCCCCGCCGGCGCAAATCGGCTGGCGCGAACTACGCTTTCGGCCGCCTCTTTGGTACTCACATGCGGTATGACCAGCCCGCTGACCCCACAATCCAGCGTACGCCCGATGAGCCCTGCTTCGTTGGTATGCACCCGCATGACCGAGGCCATATTCCAGAGGTCGCACGCCCGGGATACATCACCGATCCGATCAAAGGTAATATCCCCATGTTCGCCTTCAAGCCAGAAGCCATCAAAACCGAATTGCCCCATAAAATCTACGGATTGCGCCGTGTGGCTGTGCCCACCCACCACATGGGCAACTTGCCCTGCTCTTATTTTTTCCAATACCCTGTTTCCCCGCATGGTTCCTTATCTCCTTTTCGATTTTCAAATTAATTGGAAAATACCTCGCCCTACATCTTTCCTTGCATTTTTCCCGTCCACCATTCACCTCAACTTACCCCTTGCCTGAATGGGCCATACAACTTCTACGACATCCTCCCGGATACCGTATAGATGGTCGTGTAAAAACAGGGTGACATCCGTGTAACCGACCATAAAGTCAATCGTATCTCCAACCTGGATATCGGTGTTCGGCGATTCGAAGATGACCGTGCCGTGTTCGGCGGAGGCGGAGACCTGTTTAACTCCTTCAACACCGATCGGAATCGGTTGATTGATCCAGCCCGGCAGGCTTTTCCACCCGGCATCGGTTATCATTCGTTCCGGCGTGGGACGGCTGGTCACGGTAACCCGGACGAACAGGGCCGGATCGGTCGAGACTCCCCAGGTTGAATAGCTGGCATCGTTGAAAATGGCGCCCCCGGCCTGGATCTCGGTGACGCCCTCAAGATGCGGCGTGGTTTTGTAGGTGCCGCTGCCGCCGCCGCTGACGATGTCGCAGGGCAGACCGGCACGGCGGATCTGTTGGGCCGTATCGACCATTTCACCCACAGCGCGTGTAATCTCTCCTTTTTTCCAGTCTACTTCCTCTTCCACACAGGCGTGCCCTTCCCAGGCCATAACGCCACATAAACTTAGTCCCGGCGTCTCATGTACCTTTCGGGCCAGATCAACGGCTTGAGCACCTGGCGATACACCAGCACGATTCATCCCATTATTCAATTCGATCAGGATACCGACCTCAACTCTTTTTTCTACAGCCGCTTGTCCTAAATCAGCCAATGTCGCATCGCTGTCCACAGCGATTTTCACATCCACTCGACGGCACAGGTTTACTAATCGCAGGTATTTCCGGGGACCGACCACCTGATTGGCGATCAGTATATCCGTAATCCCGGCCGCCGCCATGATCTCGGCCTCACCCAGTTTGGCGCAGGTCACCCCAAGTGCCCCCTCAACCATGGCTTTATGCGCGATGGCAGGCACCTTCACGCCTTTCGTATGAGGCCGCCAGGAAACACCAGCCTCACGGAAATAGGCACCCAATACTTCAATATTGCGCTCTAACTTGTCCAGATCCACCCATAGAACAGGCGTATCCAGTTTTGATTTATTCAAACCAATTTCATTCACGTTTTCACCTTTCGTTAAATGATCCCAGGTTAGATTATTCAAGGTAGAATTTTCCCTTGGTTTGACAAGGATTTTTTCATATTGAAACCCCACAAAAGAAAACGACAATTACAGGTTCAGATCTATTCCGTACTGGTGGGGTTACAGATAGAAATCGCCTGTGACTGAAATATTTATTGACATTACCTGGTGGTGTAATTAGAATTTTTTGTTTATTATGTTGAAGATAGAACAGAATCAACATCCCTAAGCACGGGACACAAAGTACAGTCCCCAAAGTGTCATAACTGATTCCTGCGGGCTCTCTAGAGGAGCTCGTAGATCACCCCATACCCGGATTAATTATTTCATGTCTACAACCAGCATGCATCCGATCTCAACTGAAGAAAAAGCTTTCTGGACGGATATCCGAAAACAATTCTACCTGCATGATCATGTGACGTACCTACAGGGCGGTTCGGTAGGACCATCTGCAAAACCTGCCATAGAAAAAACCATCGAGCTGTTGAGAAAACTAGAATCGGATCCCCTCCAGATGGAAGAAAGCAATGTGTTGGGGCCGCTCGTGGAAGAGTCGAGAGAAAAACTAGCGGCGTTTGTGGGTACGACGGCAGACCGGATCGCCCTGGTCCTGAATACCACCATGGGCATGAACATTCCAGGACAGGGCCTGATATGGGAACGCGGCACGGAAGTTCTTTTGAGTGACCAGGAGTATCCTGCCGTACGGAATCTCTGGGAATGGGTAGCGGAAAGAGATGGACTGACTCTCAATTATATCTCGTTACCCGTTCCGCCTGATTCGCCCCAGGATATTGTCGATGCCTATGCAGCGGGTATTAATGAAAAGACAAGCATCCTCGTTTTCAGCCATGTCTACTTTACTACCGGTCTAGTGACACCGATAAAAGAGCTGACCAGACTTGCCCATGATCATGATTGCGTGGCGATCATTGACGGGGCCCATGCGGTTGGTATGACGCCGCTTAACCTTTCCGATGTGGGATGTGATTTTTACGTGAGCAGTTGTCACAAATGGTTGCTGGCGCCCAAAGGCGTGGGGTTTCTATATATGGATGCGAAGTATCAGAACAAGGTCCGTCCTGTCATCATCGGCCATAATATGCATGAATCGGAATCCGCGAGTCGGTATGATGTGAATGGAACGCGGGATGTGACCCACCATGCCTGTCTGGGCACGGCTATTGATTTTCAAATGGATATCGGTTGGGAAGAAAAAATCCGGCCTTATTGCCTTGGTATGGCCAAATACCTGAAGACCCAGGCGCTCGAACGCATTCGAGGTTCAAAGCTGACCGTCCCGATGGATATCGAATCCTCAGCCTTCATTGTCAGTTTTTCCATCGACGGTATCAATCTCGGCAAAGTATGTCGGTATTTATGGGATGACTATAAGATTGAAGCCACTGCTAACGGGGCCAACGGAATGCAGTTCTTCCGGATGTCGATCCATTTTTATGCTTCGTATGAAGATATAGACCGGTTTATCAAGGCAGTAAATGAGATCATCGCCAAGTACGACGATGTTCATATAAAAGAAGCGTAGGCAGGTGGGCAGGTGGGTAAGGTAGGCTCATGGCACGCTGTGAGCATACCTATTTACAAACAAAATAAGCACAGAGTAAACATGACGCGTCCAAAGTTGTTGTTGCCCGGACCGATAGATATCTGGGAAGAAACACTCGAAGCCTTGAGCCGGCAGGTACTGCCTCATTATGGCGATGATTTTAATCCCATATGGCTGGAAACAGTATCTATGGTCAAGGAGATCTTCCAGACGGAGAATGATGTAATAATTATGACGGCGCCCGGTTCCGGCGCTCTGGACGCGGCCGTGGCCAGTTTATTCGAACCACAGGATAAAGTGTTCGCAGTAAATAACGGTCCCTTTGCGGGTCGTCTGATAGAAATACTCAACGCGTGTAAGTGTGAGGTTATCCCGATTGACGGTGAATGGGGATTACCTGGTGATGTGGACAAAATGCGCCAGGCGCTGCACCATCACACCAATGTGGCTGGTATAGCTGTGGTCGCAAATGATACCGGCGTAGGGATCCGAAATCCGGTAGAGGCATATGCAGAACTGGCCCGTGAGTTCGATCTGCCTATCTTCGTAGACGGCGTCTCCGCCATGGGAGGATATGATATTCCTGTGGACAAGTGGGGTCTTGATATAGCCGTCACTTCATCCAATAAAGCTCTGGAGACTGCCCCCGGTCTGGGTATTATTTCTGTGAGCGACCGAGCGTGGGATATCATCAATTCCAAAAATAAAGCTCATCGCGGCTGGTACTATGATCTGGGCAGGTGGAAACAGTTGATCGATCAGTCTCCGACAAATCCCTATCCTACCACCCAGGCTACCAGTCTCATCGTTTCCTTACACGCCAGCTTAAAGCGCATCATGGAGAAAGAAACCCTCAAAGGACATTGGGCGCGGTATGCCTGGGCCCAGGCCGCTGTCCGGACCGGTCTGCGTGCATTGGCCTGCCATCCTGTCGTTGCAGATGACGCCGCTTCATATACGGTCACCACCTTTCGCATCCATGAAGACATGCGAAGTGTGGGAGAATTCAGAGACTATCTGATAGAGCATCATGGGATTATGGTCGCCACTGCCATGGGCTCATTTGAAAACCGGATTCTTCGTGCCGGTCACATGGGAAAAGCCGGCTCACAGGAATATATTGAGCCGTTTTTGCTGGGGGTCGAAGATTTTCTACGGACGGTTTACAAGAAGGACATCCCGCAGGGCCTGAGTCTGGAAGGGATACGTAGTTTCACCCAGGAACCTGGATAAACGTCTCCGACAGGGCAAACACACAGGAACTGCGATCACCTCCAATGCTGGGTTGCCAGATATCGGTTATATAGGGATCGCCAGGTATCAGATGACCGTTCAGGAGCTGGTGTGCGACATCAGCAAAGAACAGATAGGAATAAACATCGCGAATTTCATGGAACTTCGGTGCAGGCGCCTCTAAAATAACCGGAGGTTGGAGAGCCTCCCATTTGGCCACGATTTGATCATCGGATGTTTCGATAATCCAGGTGGGCGAAGATCGAATGTCTCCTTCCCGAACGAATGTAGCCTCCACCACCGGCATATCCATATCGTATAGCCCGCCCCGTCCACTCATCCAGGTTTGTATATACGCTGCTATCGCCTCATTATCCGTACAGATATATTGATAGGACCTATCTACCTGAATGTTTACGTAGGCCACCGTACCTTCTCCGGCCTCACAGTAATGGGTATGCCACAAACTCACCATGCCGCTATTTTCCTGTGCTCCAGGCGGTCGGATATAATTAATCCAGTGCTGCCCGGTCCATAGTAGTTCCCCGGGATTTACAATCGGTCGTTCCATCTCCATCTCCCTTGATGGGCGGCAAGTGGGTACGTGGGCAAGTAAAAGTGTTTGAAGGGTCAATTTCACCTGCCCACCTGCCCCTTTGCAGCCAATGCCCTACGTCGACGGCGACGGATTCCTGTTCCCAATATTTATGCGCAAAATCGGCAGGGGCACCTGGCGCCAGGAGGCAGGTGCCCTATCATGAACGCTGGAAGGTTACAATCCAATCCAGACCGATTCATGTTGTTCAATGGCCTTCTTACCCCTTCTTCCTTTCTCTCATTCTCTCAAAAATCCCGCCGGAACAATCGTCTGAATCTCTTTTAATATTCGGTCTTCCACATCTTCCACGTATCGGTTAGGCATACCAAAATACACGGTGGCATCACCGCCTTCATACCCGCCTTCACGCCATATACGGCGGGAAGGGATGTAGCCTGGAAAGGCGTTGGCATAAGCGCCGACCCATAGTCTGTTGGGATCATAGAGACGTCGTAAGCGACAGGTAAAGTCCGATACCACTTCACTTGCCAGAAAAACCATCACCAGATCATCGTCGAAAATCCAGGTTTGGATGGGATATCGTTCGTACTCCGGGACGGATTGACCATTTTCCATCCTTTCAAGCCATTTGCGTGCATGATGTCCTATGGGCGAGTTGTTACGAGCCAACGTAGCCCATTCATCCCGTGTAGGTAAGGTCTCGAAGGGCAGATTTATATGGGATAGAAGGCAGTCGGGTGGGCCTGAAATCGGCTGAGCACCCCCATCAACCAATCGGGACACCTCATAGGCGAGATCCTCGCCATGTTGCATGGCATAGGCCAGAGCCGCACGAGGGTATGGATTGGCATTGGCTGCACTGCCGATCGTCACGAAAGATAGGGCGCCGGGGAACTCCTTTTCTATCGCCTCTTGCGCATATCCTGCCCAATCACCACAAATAAAATTATCTTCAGATCCCAACGTGGTGCAATGACAGGCATAGCTGACCCACACGGCACGTAGTTTTCCTGCAGAATCATGCACTTGGACCATCGGCAATACATGGTCTACCGGACCGATTTGACTCCTTCTGTTTACCGCAAAGCCGACATGCCCTTGTGTAAATGACAGTTGGCCCGGTTTCCGTTTTGACAGAGCCGACAGACCGACTTCCACCAGCTTATCCTCCACTTCTGAGGTATATTGATCGATATGCGCCTGATGTGCGGGGGGAATATCCGAGCTGAATAGCATAGGCGCCGCCCCGGTCAGGCAAGGCGCCGTATGGGTATGGCTATAACACAACACAATTCGCTCCCTTGCTACCCCCGAAGCTTCTCCTATCTTCGCGGCTACTCTCTCCGTGAATGTTCCCGTAACGCCGCAATTTTCCATGGTCAAAAGCAAGGCGGCCTTCTCTTCCCCAATCGCCATAGCCTTGGCGCGCAACCTGGTCTCCACCTGCGTCGTTTCTTCCCGGCGAACCCCATATCCGCTTAACCGAATGGGATAATCCGGCGTAATATCAATCTCTGCAAGCCCCACTGAAATGAGATGCATGTTGTTATTCCTGAAAACCTACGATTGTCTGATCGACTGATTGTCTGATCGACTGATTGTCTGATTGAAAACCTGCCTACCGCTCACCGCCCACCGCTTACCGCCTACACTCACTTCAAAACCACTCTGTCCTATGCGGCGTAGCTGGAAACCACACCATATCCACCACAAGAGATAGCCCGACGCCCATCAGGAATCCGACCAGCATTCCGAGAAAAAAGGGCTGAGCGGCCTGATACAGACGTACACCGCCGAAGCGGACCAGTAATATCTGAATAAGCCACGCCAGGAACAGGGGTAAAAAGGCATTCCTCACCACACTGCCGACATCACCAATTGCCATCCCGATCGGATGAAACGGCCACCAGGAAAACCAGGCACGGCCGGCAATTACCAGGGCATTAATCAGGATACCCGAAATGAAAAACAGGATCTCCAATCCCCCGATTTGCGAGGCATTGGCTGCCCACACGGGAATACGTCCGTAGAAGAAGGTCCCGAAACCGCCGGGAGTCGTCCACAGATTATTGGCGCCCAGGGCATGGCCGGAATGGATCATCGATACGACGGATACCACGGTGCTCACACCGAAAGATACACAGATCCAGAAGAATAACCCCTGTCGAGGTCCTCGCATCCGGCTTTTCAGCCAGGCGACATGGGAAAAACCGATCATGGAAAAGGTCCGTGCATTGCGCGCAAAACCACTGGCCATACCCAGGGTATTGATGTCCTCCATGGACATGGAGCCCGATCCGATAACACCCACGGTGAAATAATTCGATTTAACCGTGAGTTCCGCCATGATCAGTCCGGATTCTGCTACAGCACGAGCCAGGGCCAGATAAAAGGTAAACATCGCCGTCAAAAAGAATAGCCCAATATATATGGACAGGCCGACCTGATTCAGCCACAGGATAACATAGATGGAACCAGCAACCAACCCGATGAGAGCCCTGCGATACGAAAATAACTCGTCGTTCTCACTTTCCGTCTTCCCAGGTGACCATGCCGAACGCCAGACCATGTATAAATGTCGTCTCGCCATCCATGTGATCCAGACGACAAAAACAATCACGCCGCCCATATACTGCATGCCGGTCAGCCCTCCCTGAACGACACTGCCGGTAGTAGAAAATAAGCCGATTCGACTGAGCAGCCCCTGCTCCATGATGGCGAACAATTGAAAAAACCAGAGACTGAATAGGATCTCCGTATTTGCAAAAAAGGCGAAGCAAAGCACATAGATGTTGAAATAGATCGGAATCCCTGGAAAAGAGGGACTGAGTTCGATGGTCGTTAACGCCCCCGGATAGATCGGTAAGGCAGGCCATACGCCCCAATAAGACAGACAATTCCAGGCCATCGCTAAAAAGGTCATGATACATCCGATCTGAAACATCCGATTTCGATACAATTTGGATCGAGGTCTTTTAGAATGGGGGCTGGATTCTCCGATAAGATGCATCGCCACTTCACCCATTGGAAAGCGGAGTCGTTCGTATTCAACCCATTGTTTTCGGAAGACGACCATCATGCTGGCACCTATCAACAGCAAGGCTGCGAACAGCGATAGCCACCATATAAGTGGGATCAGCCATACGCCCCAGGAAATGTCCTGTTCCGGCTGGAGGCCCTCATAAAAGCGACGAGCGGATTCATAGTCACTTACATATACCCAGGACGGCAGATAGGGAAGAATCAGCTCATCCCAGCGGTTTTCAGGCGTCGCATAGTAAGCTGGCGCTGCAATGGCGGAGACCAGATATTTGGTAATGCCCCAATCCGGTGCCATGGACGCCACCCAGCCCATTGCAAAGACCACGAGAAGCTCTGTACTGGTCAATGCCCGGTGGGGTACGATTTGTTTGAATATTAAGTTGGGCAGGAGAATCAGAACGAGAAAAGGAATTAAAAATGCCGATGGCAGATGGGCGTAGGTCATAAAATCATGACCGCCCCGATCTGCAAGATATTGGGCGCCGAAGCCGATCACACCGGACAAAAACAGACCAAGATACGCAGACCGAGAGGTTACCGGTTGATCTATTAAACTATCCTGCTGATCTGATGAAGGAGGCATCATATCAATAGAGATATTAGAGTAAAATCCAGATCATAATATTGGCGGACAGGAGTACTGCGAGAATCGCATAATCATACCATACCATTCGAAAGGATAGATATTCGGTTCGCTCACCGCGCATACCGAACCCTTTGGATTCCAGCGCCATAGAGAGTAAATCCGTATCTCGGATGGCATACACGAAAATGGGGACGAGCAGCGGCACGTATTTCCTGGCTCGCTGCAGGACATGGCCACTCTGAAGATCAAGGCCGCGAGATTGTTGCGCCTGCACGATGATGCCGATCCGCGTAAAAAATAGAGGCACCAGACGAAAAGACAGGGATAGGGCGAAACTTACAGGAAAGGGCAATCCGATCGCCCGAAGTCCGTAGGCGAATTCTTCGACCTTGGTGCAGGAGACAAATACCATGCCGGATAACAGCATGGCATCCAGCCGAAACCCCATTGCAACACCGAATCGAATGGATTCAACAGAAAGCGACAATGGCCCCATTGACCAGAAAGGATCTCCTACACGTTTGAAGAGAGACCAGGTAACCATACTGAACACCATGATGGTGATGATCAGAGGCAAAACGCGCCGAATGTTCTTGGCCGCACCGCTTGTTTTGACCAGGATTAGCACGCTGCTTAATATAATCAACTGATGCCAGGGTGATTCAAAAGCCACCGTTAAAATCAATAATAGAACCAACCCGACGATTTTCGTCGAAGGATGAATGCGATGTAAAAAGGTGTCATTGGGTAGATAGAGGAACATAGGCAATCTCGATGTAAAAAATCAGAAACTGATGTGACGCAAATTGATTCAATCAATTAATATGATGTTATATTTTCCCCTCTCGGAACCCAGAACTATCTCTTCACTATCTTTTATCTTCTCGCAGATTTTACCAAACACGCAACCAGTTCGTCCACCGAACGAACCGTCATACCGAATGCATGACCGATTCGAACGGCTTCCGGGGCTTCGAGATGTAAAGATTCCAGTAAATCCATATCCTTAAAACAGGTGCGCATATCACTGTCCTTCACAATCTTACCTTGCGACATCATGATGCAGCGGTCGGCATATTCCGCAACGACCCACATGGAATGGGTAATTATAATAATCGTCCGTCCGGATTCGTTAAGTTTCCGGATTAAATTCAGTATGGCTGTTTGACCGTGGTAATCGAGACCGGTGGTAGGTTCATCCAGGATCAGGACATCGGGATCGGTTGCCAGGACGGAGGCCAGGGCCAACTGCTGCCTTTCGCCCTTGGTTAAACTAAAAGGATCCTCGTCTTCCTGACCGGCCAGCCCGACAATGTCAAGCGCGTGCGATACTTTTTTTTCGGTCTCCGCTTCAGACAACCCGTAATTATAGGGGCCGAATGAGACTTCTTCGCGTATCGTATTGGCAAAAATCTGATGGTCCGGATTCTGGAAAACAAATCCCACCTTTTTACCGAGATCTGACAGGGTCCAATCCTTCGTGTCCTTTCCCAATATCTCCACGGTACCACTTGTCGGCGCATGTAACCCGTTCAGATGTTTCACCAGGGTGGTCTTACCGCAGCCGTTCTGTCCAACTACAGCTACGAATTCACCCCGGTATATATCCAGAGAGACACAATCCACAGCAGGTTTTGCAGCATCATAGGTGTGTACAAGATCCTTTACATGCACAACCACCTCTTTAGGGATGGGTGGTTGATTTTCCCGGGACTCTTCAAGCCGTGCAATATGGTTGACCTGCCAGCCGGCTGCTTGAACCCTTGTCACCGCCTCTGTGATGGCCAGCGCATCTGTAGGCAGTCCCAATTTTTGTAACAAGACGGTGGTTTGCAAAGGGCGCACGCCATGTTGTTCTAAAAAGTCCGGATCAGATAGGATGGATGCAGGCGTCCCTTCTTTGATGATGCAACCTTCATACATCAAGAGAACCCGGTCGGCCTGTATAATATGTTCTGTTTCGTGTTCTACCAGGATGATGCCCTGGATTTCACCCCTTAAAGTCCGGGCGAGAGAAAAAATATCACGTTTCCCTATGGGATCCAGATCTGTGGTCGGTTCGTCCATGACGACCACGGTTGGTCTGCCGGCCAGGACGGATGCAATGGCCAGGCGTTGTTTCTCACCGCCGGACAAAGTCGAAGGATCACGTTGTTCGAAACCGGTCAGCCCGACCTGTTGTAATGCATCTTCCACCCGATCGGCCATTTCTTCTTTCGGCACTGCAAAATTTTCCAGGGCGAAGGCGGCTTCAAGCTCTACATTGGTCGAAAAGAGCTGGGCTTCAAAATCTTGAAAAACAAGACCGATCCGACGGGCGAATTCGTACACCTGATGTTTTTCATCTGCATTCAGGCCGGCTACTTTATGATCGCCCTGGAAGTCCCCCTTGATGAAGGTGGGAATCAATCCATTGAGACAACGGCAAAAAGTGGATTTACCGGCGCCTGTCGGGCCCATAAATACGGTGAATTCACCAGGGTCGTGAGCATAAGAGACCTGCTTTAGAGCAGGATCGGACGTACCACGATAGGTAAAGGATAGATTGCGAAGTTCGAGGATGGACTGTGCCAAATCAGTATAAATATTGACAAGGGACCAAGCGTATTTTAGTTTATCAGAAACCCTAAAGCCCATGCATGATAGACGTGGCCATGGCGCTTGTCAAGTGTAAATCCCTGTTTTAGAATGCGTGAAATCAACATGACTATGGTTTCCCAGGAACGATTGCTGTACGTCGAATCCGCCTCGGATCTTGCTGAAGCATTTAAGCATAAAATGAATGAGGCGGGATTTGATGTGGATATTGCTTCAGACGGCACTGAAGGGCTTCAACTATGTAATATAAATACATACGATATTGTTATCGCTGAATATAAAATCCCTGGCATTGACGGCCTGGAAGTTATCCGTCGTTTATCTCTCATGGGACCGATTCCTGCCTCGGTGATGTTGACGGCCTATGGCGATGAACGCATCGCGGTCGAGGCTATGAAATTAGGGGCAAGTGAATATATTGTTAAAGATAAGGATGGGCGTTATTTAGAGCTGTTCCCCGCCGTCATTCAGCGACTCAGACAACAACGACTCTTGTTGGAAGCCAAACAGCTTGTCGAAGACAGCCAACAGGCCATTATTCAAGGTCTACGGGACGTGGTTGGTATCGCCGACCAGCTTATCGCCTGTCCTGATATGGACCAGCTATTTCACAGGACCATCGAACTGATTCAAAAACGCCTGGGGATAGAGCGATGTAGCCTGTTTCTTGCTGATGAGTCGGAAACTGTTATCCAGGGAACCTATGGGATTGATCTCAATGGAAATATTGTTGACGAAAGTGATTTTAGTACCGAGATCACCCCACAATGGCTGTCCTTATTACGACCCAAAAGGCGGTTGGGGGACTCGCTATGGCGCGTGACGAATGGGGCTCACAAACAATGGAATGGCTCCAAATATGAAGAGGTCGGCGATGGATGGATTGTCAGTACCCCCATTCACTCTATGTCGGGTCCTATCGGTGTATTTTTCAACGACACTTGTATCAGTCAGGATAACATTGACGATGTGAAGCAGGAACTACTGGTCGTCTTTTGTTCTGTATTAGGCAATATAATAGAACGCAAACGGGCCGATGCCGCTTTGCAGCAAGTCAATGAAGAACTCGAAAAAAGAGTGAATGAAAGGACTCAGGTCCTGGTTGAAATGAATCAGGATCGTCAGAAATTATCCCGCAGGTTGATGGATGTACAGGAAACGGAGCGCCGCGTTATCGCGCGGGAGTTGCACGATGAAATAGGCCAGGCGCTCACGGCGGTAAAGATGAATCTCCAGGCCATTGCCATGGTCAGCCATGCAACCCCTCAGCTTGAGGATGCCATGAGTATCGTCGAAAGGTCTTTACAACAGGTGCGAGACATTTCTTTGAACTTACGGCCATCCATGCTGGACGATCTGGGACTCGTGCCTGCATTACGCTGGTATCTGGATCGTCAGGCGCAACGAGCCGGGTTGAAACCTCATTTTGCTGCAGATGAGATCACCATTGATATATCGTCTGAGATTGAAAGTACCTGTTTTCGTGTGGCTCAGGAGGCGCTAACCAATGTCATTCGCCATGCCCAGGCAGAACATGTCTTCATGGAAATAAGAGAGGGAGATCATGAGGTCATCTTGATCATTCGTGATGATGGGGTGGGTTTCGATGTGGAAAATGCCAAAGATAGGGCGACAAAAGGCGCAAGTCTCGGCGTTTTGGGTATGCAGGAACGTGTACATTTGATTAATGGAGAGATCAATCTTGAATCTGTACCCCCGCTTGGAACAGAGGTATGGGTAAGAATTCCCATCCCTGAAAATCTCTAATTCGAAAAAGAGGAGGGGACGGCATGAAACCAACGCGTGTATTATTGGCCGATGATCACTCGCTTATTCGGATTGGTGTTCGGACCTTGGTAGAGCAGTTAGGGGGCATGGAGGTAGTCGGGGAAGCCAGCGATGGACGTATGGCGCTCGAAATGATAAAAAAGCATTATCCGGATCTTGTTCTGATGGACATCGGTATGGCAGGGATGAATGGCCTTGAGGCAACCGCCAGGGTAACGAAAGATTTTCCCGGTGTAAAAGTGATTATCCTGTCTATGCACGCCACAGAAGAATACGTCTGGCAAGCCTTGCGCGCCGGTGCCTGCGGATATCTACTGAAAGACAGCGGGTTAAGTGAACTGGAACTGGCTATTAACGCGGTAATGAAGGGTGAGATGTACCTCACACCAACGGTTAATAAAAAAGTCGTTATGGATTATTTGGAACGCCTGGATACGGATCAAACCCCCATCGAACGACTTACCCGCCGTCAAAGGGAAATTTTACAGCTCATTGCAGAGGGAAATACCGTCAAAGAGATTGCCTGGGAATTGAACCTGAGCGTTAAAACCATTGAAACCCATCGGTCTCAATTGATGGATCGGCTCGATATTCATGATGTAGCCGGATTGGTAAGATATGCCATGCGGATGGGGATTATTGGGCCTGATACTTAGGCGTCGGTATCAGGGACCATACACCTCCCGCGCCCGTGAGGGACTAATGAGCCCATCGTCTACATCGCGGGCAAGATCAGCCTTGTTCCTTGTCTTAGGATCTCCCCAACCACCGCCACCGGGCGTTTCGATTCGCAGTCGTACATTTTTTGATAATTCCCTATTCACCTTGGTCGGAATTTCACGACTTTTATTCTCTGTGTCGATGACATAACAATGGGCGCCCTCGGCATGTTTCCCCCCTTCTAATCCCCAGGGTTTGAATTTACGGCGATCCGATCCCAGACTGATCAGCGTTCTATCCCCCAGACATTTTAATTCCCGCATCATGCCGCATCCACCTCGCCTGTGTCCGGCGCCTTCCGTATCAGGAATTAAACCGTATCGGACGACCTGAAGCGGGTAGGTCCGTTCGATAATTTCTACCGGGGCATTGCGGGTGTTGGTCAGGTGCGTATGCACCCCATCTTCTCCATCCAAATCAACCATAGCCCCCTGGCCGCCCGCATAGGTTTCTACATAGTTGTAGTAGGCTCCCGTAGCAGGGTCTATGCCGCCTATGTTGATCAGGTTCATCTCCCCGCTGCATGCAGCACAGACCCGGTCCGGTACAACGGAATATAAGGCGCCCAGAAGCACATCCACCACGCGTTGGTCCGTTAAAATATTGGCATTTCCTATGGCGGCAGGATAGGTGGCCTGTAGAATAGAACCCTCGGGGGCATATACTTCGACTGACCGGTAGGCGCCCGCACAGGCCGGTAAATCAGGATCGATGACCGCCTTGCATACGTAATAGACACAAGCCCTGGCTGCTGACAACCGTGCATTTAAAGGACCTAATACCTGACGACTGCTCCCGGTGAAATCTGCACGAAACGTATCCCCGGAAATGGTGATGGTTACTTTGATTTTAACCGGTTCATCAATAACACCGTCGTCATCGAGATAGTCTTCAAAGGTATATTGACCGTCAGGCAGCAGGGTAATACCAGCACGCATTCTGCGTTCGGCATAAGCCTGTATTTCGTCCATATATCGAATGGTCTCAGCAGGGTCTTCCCGATTCAAGAGTTCGCTCACACGCTGTTGCCCAATTTGACCACATGCAAATTGAGCCATTAAATCTCCGCGCACTTCGTATTGAGTCCGTACATTCTGATTGATTAACTTGTACAACTGTTCATCTATCTGCCCATTTACAAACATACGCAGAGGTGGTATCTGTAAACCTTCCTGGTATATTTCCGTAACGCCGAAGGGCATGCTACCCGGTGCAAAACCGCCCATATCCACATGATGAGCGGTAGAGGCAGCCAGGGCGACCGGCCGGTCCTCATGATAAATCACCGAAACAAGGGAGACATCCGGTAAATGACCCGGTCCATCAGGATAGGGCAGATTCGTAATATACATTTCGCCAGGTTGCATGGTCTCGACGGGAAACACATCTAAGATGGAAGAGATAACACCCGGCATGTTGCCCAGATGCAATGGCACCCCACTTTCCGCCTGTGCAAGAATCTCCCCGGAAGTCTGTGCAATCGCGGCAGAGCAATCCCGCCGGTCTTTAATATTGGTCGAATAACTGGTCCTGATAAGGGCCGCACACATTTCCTCTGCTATGCCTGTCCAGCGGTTTCGCATGAGTTCAAGGGTAATGGGGTCCGGATTCATGGCAATGTCCTTATTTTTCCTTCTCAATCTCCAACTGCCCCCAGGTGTTCACCTCTGCCGTTTGGTCCGGCCATATGAGGGTGGTGGAATCAAGTTGTTCAACAATGGCGGGACCGCAAACCGTATGGCCCGCAGTTAAATGGTCTCTTCTGAAAATAGGCGTATCATGCCAGGACCCGGAAAAATAAACCGGACGCGTGTATGCAGGAGATGGCTCCGTATTCACCGGATCAGATGGGGACATCAATTGGCCTGTCATTTCCGATTCTACTGAGACCCATAGATTGACTAACTGTACCTGCTGATCGTAGCGGGCAAACCCATATTGTCGTTGATGTTCTGCGTTGAATCCGGTTTCAAGGGCTACCATGTCCACCTCCCCTTCGCTGATTTCTACCGGAAGGTCATATCCCTGACCGAAATATCGTAGTCCGGCATATCGACGGCAGGAATACGAGACAAGAGAAGCCGCAGAAAGATCTCTTTCAGCCTGTGACTGAAGTTCATACAACAGGTCGTCAATATCTTTAGCCTGCGTTTGATTGAGCAATCTGACATAGGTACGTATACGATCCGAACGCATGTTTGAGGAAAGGAGGCCGACAGCGGAGGTAACGCCCGGTGCAATAGGCACGATAATATGATGTATATCCATATCCTGTGCCAGTTCTGCTGCATGTAAGGGACCTGCGCCGCCGAAGGGCGCCAGGGTGAATTTCCTGGGATCGAAACCGCGTTCTACGGTTAATTTTCGTATGGCCGCGGTCATGGAGGCATTTACGACGCGGATAATGCCTTCCGCTGCTGCTTCGAGCGAAAGGTTCAGCGGGTTGGCAATTTTAGAAGAAATGGCATCACGGGCGGCATCCGGGTCCAGGACCATCGCGCCGTCTAAAATGGTATCGGGCGCCAACCGGCCCAGAATCAGATTGGCGTCTGTTACGGTCGGGGCTGTCCCCCCCTGACCATAGCACACCGGTCCTGGATCAGCGCCGGCCGATTGAGGACCTACCCGCAAGGCCCCACCGGAGTCTATCCAGGCGATGCTGCCGCCGCCTGCGCCCACCGTATGAATGTCCAGCATGGGCGCCTTTAAAGCCAGCCCATCTATTTCCGCATCCCGCGCAAAGGCGATCGTATGATCGTGGATCATAGCCACATCAAAACTTGTCCCCCCCATATCCGCTGTGATGATATGCGGCTTCCCGGCATGTAAACCCATTTTCAACCCTGCGACAACCCCGCCGGCCGGACCTGATAAAATAGTATGCACACACTGGACAGCAGCCTCTGAAGCGGACATGATCCCCCCATTGGATCGCATGACATAAAGCGGCAGGTCATTAAACTCGGCATTAGACAGGGCAAGGCTTATTCTGTTTAAATATCGGGACATAACCGGCTGTACGTAGGCGTTCATCGCACAGGTGCTGAATCGTTCATATTCCCCCTCCTCACGACTCAATTCATGCGAAAGACAAACACTGATCTCGGGACAGCGGGCACGTATCCATTCCCCGACGACCTGTTCATGGCTCGGATCAATATGACTGTGCAGGAAACCTACGGCGATCGATTCAATACCTTGTTTTTTTACTTCAGAAATGAGATCGTGTAACTGATCCACATCTATCTTACTATCTACGGTTCCGTCGAATAACATGCGTTCTTTAATTTCGTACCGGTGGGCGCGTGTGATCAAAGCGGGTGTCCGTCGAGCGCGCATATTATATAATTGCGGCCTGTCCTGTCGTTGAATCTGTAAAACATCCCGGAAACCGGCTGTGGTGATTAACGCTGCCTTGGCCCCTTTTCTTTGCAGGATTGTATTTGTAGCCACCGTAGTACCGTGAATGAGCAATTGAACATCTTCATTTTGTACGCCTGCTATTTTAATGATTTCCATTATGCCCTGTACCAGGGCGGTACTCGGGTCTTCCGGCGTACTGGGAACCTTGTGGAAGACCAGTCGGTCTGTATTCGTGTCAGATAACACGAGATCTGTAAAGGTGCCGCCGGTGTCTATGGCAATCCGAACACTCATCATTTATTAAACCGTATTTTCATCAAGGGGAAAATCAATGCGCGTATTACCGTGTTTTTGTGACGCCAGAAACCCCAGGATGATCTCAAGGGTATGACGTGCTGTTCTTGGAGGCGATATGGTCTCACCTCCGTTTTCCATGACCGAAATAATCTCTCGGATCGTAGCAGCCGAATCGAAATGGGTCAATCCCTCTGGAATGATGGTACGAATGCCATTCCCCTGGTCTATTTCAGCATACTTCTCATGGATAAACAACCATCCGGAGGTGCCGGTCAATTCAAACCCGGGCCTAGGGGTAAGGCCTTTTGAGCCGTTGTAATATGCACGAACCCCATTTTCAAAATGGACATAGCCTGAACAGCCCGGTTCCAGATCAGGATTCCTGCCACCGTCTCCCTGGTAAGGCCAGTAGTCCTCATATCCCTCGTCCAGTTCGGCAAAGACCCAAGCCGGGGGTGCGTCGGCCAGATAGCAGATCATATCGATCATATGGGTTCCGTTACGAAATAAAATGGCCCTCGGGCCACCGAAATTCACCGTGATGCGCTTAAGGTCACCAATGGCGCCTGCCTCGAGCAAGGCTTTTACTTCACGGTATACAGGCATCCACCGACGCGTGTGGTTGATGGACATGACCGTCTTATGTTCTTCAACCGCTTCGATCATCCGATCTGCATCGGCCAGAGTCGTGGCGATAGGTTTTTCACAGAAAATACCCCGCACACCATTGGTCGCTGCATCGACGACAATGTCCGCATGACGATGATCAGAGGTAACCACACTCAACAGGTCAGGCTGGCAGGTCTCGATCATACGTTTATAATCGGTAAAACCCTGAAGATCTGGAAAGATATCCGACCAGTGATCTTTCGTCTCAGCCATGAGATTTTCATTCAGATCACAGACGCCGACCACCGATGTTTCAGGCAAATGATGGTATGCATGAATATGAGTATGAGGCATAAGGGCACCCATGCCTCGATTTCCATCTGCAAGCGGCGGTCGAGCACCGATACCGCTTAAACCGACGATGCAAACCTTGTACTTCCTACAACTGTCCATGAGGTTCCTTTCAGGATAAAATCGGATGGATTCACTGATCAGCACAGCGATGCGCATACCCGCGCGGCTTGCTGAGGAGAGTCTTCAATTCTGGGTAATATGCATAAGTCTTATACGGGAATTTCATCTCATCCACTCGTCAAGGTGTTCTGATACGAAAGGATCATCATTCAGATGAGGATAGGCCTGATAAACACGGTCAATCTCCTCGACCTGTCCTGGAGACAACATTTCATCAGAATTTAAACACCAGATTCCATCTAGTAATCCCTGACGTCTTAACACCTCATGTATTCCTGCGATGCAGCCTGAAAAGTTATTGGCAGGATCAAAAAAGGCGGCATTGCAGTCCGTGATCTGTATCGCCTCGGTCAATAAGTGTTGCGGAATGGGACGGTTGGATTCGACAGCTTTCTGGTATAAATGCAGCCTTTTTACTGCTTGGTGTGTCCATATAGCCCAGTGACCGAGTAAGCCGCCTTTGAATCGAATTTCTTCCAGTTTCCGCTGTGTTTGAAACGTATGAACCGTCAAAAGATCCATGACGATGTTATCATCATTCCCGGTGTATAAGGCGATCTCCTGGGTTTTTCCCGCTTCGGCTATGGCTCGGATGACATCCAGGGTCTGATATCTGTTGAATGTGGCGATTTTTATGGCTACCATGTTCTCCAGTTCAACAAAACGGCGCCAGAAATCGTAAGACAACAGGCGACCACCCACAGCTGGTTGAAGATAAAAGCCGAACACCGGAATGATGTCTGCTACCGCCTTACAATGTGAGATCAGTTCATCCTCTGTTGCCTTTTTTAATGCGGCAAGACTGAGCAGACCTGCGTGATATCCCAGAGATTTTGCCACGGCGGCTTCAGTCGTTGCCTGTTTCGTAGAACCGCAAATCCCTGCTACCCGGATAAAATCATCAGGGGCTTCCTGCTCCATCACATCTATGGCCAGGGCAAGGACCGGCTTGTACAACCCGATTTCAGGTTTTCGGATTTCGAATTGGGTCGTGTGCACACCTACGGCCAGACCGCCTGCGCCAGCGGCTATATAATAACGCGACAATGCCCGTTGACGGCTTTCATCGAACGATCTGTTCGATGTCAGAGCGAGCGGATGCGCCGGAATAACACAACCTCGATGTAAGGCCTTATGGGTAGAGTCAGGTAATATCTGAGACATATCAAGTCCTGTCAATGTATCGTTTCGTAGATGATGACTTCCTTTGAGATTGCAAGTTCTATTGATCCCTACCGGCCCGCCGGAATTCGTAGTTTCGTCCCGCCCCTAAAACTTCCCCGATCTCGATTCATATTTCGTCGGTTTACCTAAACTTCTGCCATTTATGCCTACCCAATGACTCACCCAATCAATCATCTGAGCTACTGAAATCTCCGGAGAACCAAATCGATCGACAAGGCGACGAGCATCTCCCAGCAGCGCGGACTCTTGTTCTTCGCCGCTGAATACGGGTGATTTTCCCATCCGTTCTCCCAATAGTTGGGCAAGTTCTCTGACAGATAATACATCAGGGCCTGTGAGATTAATTACGGTCACCGGGCTGGAGCACAAAGGAAATAGCCTGGTAAGGTAGGCATTTGCATCACCTTGCCATATCTGATTCACATAGCCCATATTCAGGTCAATCGGCTCATCCAGGGCTATTTTCCAGGCGATATCATGGAGGATGCCATACCGTAATTCAGTCGCGTAAAAAAGACGGGCAATAACCAGTGGTGTGCCCTGTTGATGAGAGATATATTCCGCGACACGCTCCCCGCCGAGACGGGATTGGGCGTATTCACCGATAGGTCCGAGCGCACCGTGTTCCGTAGCCCCTCCTGTAGATGCAGATGTATATGAATAGACGTTTCCGGAACTGACATACACCACACTGGCTTTGGCATAACGTTGCAGAATCCGGCCAGGCAACCAGGTGTTCATTGCCCAGGTGATCGACTCATTGCCTGTCGCGCCGAATTTAAACCCGGCCAGAAACAGGACATACGGCGCATCGGGGAGCCGGCTTAATTCATCATCGAGTAGATCCGCCTGAATGGTAGAAATCCCTTTCTGCTCAAGATCAGATTTTAAATGAGGATCACTGAAACGGGAGACCCCAATTACGTTTCTGGCCCCCGCACGCACAAGCAATCCTGCAAGAGAAGGGCCCATTTTTCCGCCTACGCCTAAAATCAGGATGTCGCCGTCCAGTTCAGACACGGCCCCCGTGACCTCTTCTGACGGTGTTGTCATCTGGTCAAGCAGCGCTTCTTCGGTGGCAATTAAATCGGGCATCTGGTCTCCGTGTCAATCAGGCCTATTGAAGAAATGAGGGTTGCTTTTAAAGTATAACCAACCTATCAATTAAAATAATAGGATATTCCAAACGTCGTCAAGTCATGTCCTTATATTTAGAATAAAAGAAGTTAATTTAGAAATAACTCTATTCACAAACCGGATATAATATCCAATCTCATATAGGCTTGACATTTAAAATTGTAGTGCTATAATAACAGATAATGCCATTGCATTTCTACAACAAATTATCTCAACTTGCGTCTGAAATAAACTTTGAAATCATCATTACAATGAATGGACGGGTGGCATGTGCAGCTCATCTAAACATATTCGTCGTATTTTAATCGCAGACGATGTAGACGTTCTCTCAGAACTCATGGCGACTGTTCTGGAAAGCGATGGGTTTGAAACCAAAAGAGCACATGATGGAGAAGATTGCCTTGAAAAGGTCCCCGCGTTTAAACCGGACCTGATTCTTCTGGATTTAATGATGCCCAAGATCCATGGGCTGGATGTATTGAAGCAACTTAAGTCAAACAAAAAAACCCGTCATATCGGCGTTATTATCTGTTCTACCAAGACTTTTAAAACCGAGATTGAACAAGCCTATGAGTTCGGCGCCTATGAATTTCTTTCCAAGCCGTTTCAGGAGCAGGATTTACTGCGTCTTGTTCACCGGTATTTTTCTAGTGGTTCAAATACATCCAAAGAAGCCAAGGAACAAATTCAGAAGGCTATAGAAGGGGAAGTGTATCGTCCCCAGCTTGAAGTCGATAATGGGTGGTTCCGGTTCTGGGGTACGCGCGCCTCCATTCCTATATCAGGTCCTCGCTATGTTCGCCATGGCGGAAATACCACCTGTATGGAAATGAGCTATAATGGGGAACGCATCATATTTGACGCGGGTTCAGGAATTCGAGATCTGGGATTGTCCCTCCTTTCAGAAGGTCCGCAGACCTTACATATCTTTATCACTCATACCCATTGGGATCATATTCAAGGGTTTCCCTTTTTTGTTCCAGCTTTTATTCCGGGATATCATATTCATCTGTATGCATCGCCCAATCTGGATAAGGATATAGAGTCCATTTTCAAAGGGCAATTGGATCGGGCTTATTTTCCAGTACAGATAGACGATATGCAAGCCCAATTGAGTTTTCACCACTTCGGCGCCGACCCCATACAGATCGGTGACATGACTGTATCCTGGGAATACACGGTCCATCCAAGCGCGACCGTGGGTTACAAAATAGAGTTCGGTGACAAATCACTTGCGTTTGTTCCCGACAATGAGTTTTTGAAAGGCTACCTCGGCCCCCCGCATGATATTACTATGGATCATGAACTGGCGGCTATCAACACCAAATTGATCAACTTTTTGACAGATGCAGACGTACTCATCCATGAAGCCCAATATCCTAACGAAGAATATATTAATAAAATTGGTTGGGGACATAGCTCGTTATCAAATGCATGCGCGCTCATAAAGTTGGCACACCCCAAACAGTGGATCATCACCCATCATGATCCGATGCACGATGATGATTTCCTTCGCGACAAACTCAATCTTACCCATCAACTGCTCCGTGACATGGGTACGCCTGTACCCGTCGATCATGGTTACGATGGTATGATTCAGCATTTTTGATTCTACCTGAACTTCCTCTTGGTATTTTATTTAACCATAATTCTTGTTTATCATTTCTAACACTTCAGGAAAAGGAGTTCGTATGCGTGGCTATTTGGTTGGTCATGATGGGTTGTATCACGCTGATATACCAGAGCCGGATGATCCAGGAAGTAACGAAGTTTTAATCGAAGTCAAGGCGGTATCCTTGAATTACAGGGATTTACTTGTTGCTCGAGGTAAGTATGGAAAAGCGCCGCCGGAGCCCTTCATTGCCGGCTCCGACATGGCTGGAACGGTTTTGAAGGTAGGCCGCGATGTCACCCGTTTCAGGGAAGGGGCTGCCGTTCTTAATGCTCCTTTCAAACATTGGCCGGCGGGGAAGATTAATGGGGATTGGATGCAATCGTTAATCGGGGGGGCCGGAGTTAATGGCATCCTGGCAGAAAGAGTCTGTTTTCCTGCAGACGCCCTGGTTCCTATGCCTTCACATTTTTCATTTCATGAGGGTGCTACGCTACCCATTGCCGGACTGACCGCCTGGGCCGGGGTCATGACGCATGGCCAGGTAAAACCAGGAGAACGGGTGCTGCTTCACGGTACGGGAGGTGTCTCCATATTCGCTGCACAGATCGCCCGGATCGCTGGGGCACAGGTCATCATGACCACTTCCAGTGAGGAAAAGGCTGAGGTGGTTAAAGAACGATTCGGTGTATCAGAAACGTTCGATTATCGTGATGAAAGCTGGCCGAAACAGGTGAGGGCCTATACGGACGGACGTGGGGTGGATCTGGTTGTAGATGTAGCTGGCGGGCAGACGTTTACCCAATCGCTAAAAGCCTGCGCTTTAAACGCCCGGATATCCTTAATTGGTATACTCGATGGGTATGAGAGTGTCCTTAATCCGTTTGATATTATCGGAAGGCAAATACAAATTCGGGGTATATATATGGAATCTGCACAGGAACTGGCAGCCCTTGCCGGCGCCTGCGAAATTGCCCAATTGAAGCCTTGTATTGATCGGGTGTTTTCTCTTGATCATACGTTGGAAGCCTATGAGCACCTTGAATCTCAGCAGCATATAGGCAAAATTGTAATTGAGATGACCTCATGAAATTTTCAATGTTCGGGGTCCATCAACAACCTGGCCTATACATGCCGCCTGTTCATATCCTGTCTCACGAAGGGCTTCAAGGACTATATTAAGCTGATCAGGTCGGACACCGGCCAGAAGGCCGCCGGAGGTTTGAGGATCGTATAGGATATCATCCTTCGGAGATGTCCCAATTTGCCACCGTTTTTCTATATGTTTCCTGTTAGAGGGGGCAAGAGTGCTTTGAACCCCTTTATCCAGACAGGCTCTGGTACCGGTATAGACGGGGATGTGTTCCAACTTTATTTCCGCGCTAACCCCGCTGCTTTCCAGCATTTCAGTCAAGTGACCTGCAAGGCCGAAGCCTGTGACATCCGTGACCGCTGTAATACCATATTTTTTAAAAACCTCAGCGCTTCGCCCATTGGAAATCAACATGCCTTGTATGACCCCATCCATCCAGCGACCCTGAGCTTTCAATCGCATATCCGCTGCAAGAATAACACCGGTGCCAATAGGTTTGGTCAAAACAAGGGCATCCCCAACGTTCAGGTTTTCTTTTTTTGAGATATCTTGCGGATCGGTGAGCCCGTTCATCATAATACCTATCGATGTTTCCGACCCTTCACTGGTATGCCCGCCGATTACAGTCAGATTCATACGGTTGGCTTCATCAGCTACACCGGTCATAAGCTGTTTTAAATCATCAGCTACGAGATGTTTGGCTGCAAAAGGCAACGTCACCATAATCAAGGCCGAATGGGGAACGCCCCCCATGGCGAAAATATCAGAGGCTGCATGGATAAGAGAAATTCGGCCGAATGTATACAGATCATCGATAAACGCACGGAAACCATCTATGGTCTGGATGAGTAGCCGATCGGAGGGTAAGTCCAAAATAGCGGCATCATCCGCATCCTGCAAACCGACTTTCACGTGCGGATCAGGTGGGATGGACAGGCCGTCAAGCACCCCGGTTAATATGGTTGAGCTCACCTTGGCGCCACATCCGGCGCACCGCATGGCATCCTTGTCTGTTACACTATCTTTTTGGGGATGATCGTCCACGTTATTCATGGGTGGGAAATAAGCGGGATCGAACTTCTTCATCCATTGCCGATCAATCCAATCTTTTAAACGCCAGATTCTCGGTCCGTGGAGGGCGAGGGATCGCCAACTGGCTATGGCGTTGGGGGTCCCTGTCATTAATAAGGCAAGAATCGCCGGTTGAGGTTTATAAGGTATTAACCTGGTTTTATTAATAAACGCTTCGATATTCCTAGCCAGCAATGGCCCCTCACGGACGGCGTATACACCTGCTTTGGGTAGGGGGAACGCTTCGAAGTTGATACAATCGCCCGCAGCAAAAATATGGTCGTATTGTAGGGTTTGCAAGGTCGGTTTGACCTTGATAAAGCCATCTTTATCCGTGTCCAGACCGGTATGCTGGTTCAATGGAGGCGGAGCGCCTCCGGTAGCCCATAGAAGCAGGTCAAAAGGCAAAATCCCACCCCCGATTAGAAGCACTTTTTTTTCTTCTACCCCGATAACCCGGCTATTTGCAATATACGTGATGTTTTTATGGTCTAAATAGGTACGGGTCAGTTTTTGTACCCTGGCATGATGTCCCTCGAGTATGGTATCCTGGCTGTCTACAAGTGTAACTTCCACAGGGCTGAACCGCTCTGTCCACCGGGCGTGCATCGCAAACGCCAGCTCTACACCTGCGGCGCCCCCTCCTGCGATAACCACCCGCAGCGGGTCTTTACCAGGGTGATAAGTTGACTCAAAACGGATAACCTGCTTTAAAAGGTGACTGAGAGGTCGAGTGGGCGTAGCGAAAGATTTCACGCCCGTTATATCCATGCCTCTTGAGACAGAACCCACGTTAATTGACAAGACATCAAAATTTAGGGGAGATCGGCCATCGTCGAACAGAATCTGTCGTAACGTCGGATCGATTCCGCTGACACGAGCTCGAATAAATCGAATACCTGTCCATCGTGCCAGGGGCCGCAATTCCATTTCGATTTCATCCAGGCGATATAGGCCAGCCAGACAACCAGGCACCATACCAGAATAATAGGCGACCGACTCGTCGGAAATCATCGTAAAACGAACCTGAGGCAACGCTCGTTTCATCGTAAGCGTTTTAACGACCTGGACATGGCTATGTCCACCGCCGATCAAGACAACATCTGATTGATAAGGATGAGGGGTCATAGAGGGCTTCGGTTATTTCCTTCCTTTTTTATTGGCTATTTCGTCTGAAATAGAAAAAAGACCGGTCTGGTCTATCGTCTGAAATAGATTATATAAGAGATCCGTCCTTCGATTTATGTCCATTAAATCTTTAACAACCTTTTTAAAGTTTCGTAAATCATCCGGTCTTGTGCAGGTTTCCACATCAACATCCTTCATCTCATTCAACATCTCGACAAGCGGATCAATCTCCCTTTTTTTCCGCTCTCTGATTATCTTTTTTGTAACGGCCCACATGTCTTTTTCCGCTTGGAAATACTCCCGGCGTATACCCGGACGGAGTTCTTTGTAAATAAGGCCCCAGTCGATCAGAGTCCTGATATTCATATTCGCGTTTCCCCGAGAGATTTGTAGTCGTACCATAATCTGGTCGGTGCTGAGTGGGAGCGGGGAGGTCAGAAGTAGGGCATGGATCTGTCCCATAGTTCGGTTGATACCCCATTGGGTCGCCAGTATCCCCCAGGTATGTATAAAACGGACTTTCGCATCGTTGAGATGCATGATCGGCACATCCTTCCCGAAGTTTCAGTAAAGAGTGAAATTTTATACAATATAACCTACCACCAATATTTTGCAAGCCGATTGTATGTTTTATTCCCTATTTATTCGTTTGGTATCTGGCGTCCTTTCATGGACAACAGGGTTCTGGAAATGTTGCCTCAAGAAAGAGTATATTTGGATTCATATTCTTCGGGTCGTTACAAATTCAATAATCCTTGACAAAATATGATTCGACAATAAGTAAATGAGGTTAGTTGAGCTGAGTGAGCTGAGGGCGCCGTTAATTTTGAATCATTGTTTGATGAGGAGAGGGCATGGCATTTAATATTAAGAAACGGGGTAAATTAACCTATTACTATGATGGCGATCGTCCGGTATTATCCGCGCTGGTTACGGAGGTACAGGCCGATGGCGATCTAAAAATCTATTTTGCAGGTTTGACGGGTGGGTATTCCGCGAAGGGCGTTCTGGGGTTGGACGATCTGGTCACTATGGACCCGGATAAGGAGATTCCTCTGGTTTTTCTGAGCTGGGAAAAATGGCTCATCGATGCGGGCATTTGTACGTCCCTGAAACAGATCGATTTTATTGAAGTACATGCTTTCGGCTGTCAGCCTAAATCGCCGAACCCAATGGTAGATCCCATAGGATACGCGGCAGAGCAGGATCGTCTTAGGGAAGCGTATGGCAGGGCATACAGCACATTTTTTAAGGAATATCTACCGGACAATGGGGTTCCCTGCCGATTTACCGTACATCTGGTTGATGTACCGGATAAAGCGGCTTCCTACGAATTTTATTCTACCGCCCTCCTGCAAAGGGCGTTGCAAGAATAAAAAAGGCAGGTGGTCGTTTAATCTTACCCACCTGCCCACAGAATAGTTCCGAGTTCCGAGGTTTATCGCTTGTACTCGGAACTATCTGCTCGGAACTCGGAACTATCTACATGCTGCTCACCTGCCTGACAGTTTGAAGTAAAAGGAAACATCAGAATCGCTGTCGACTGGCCCGTGTTAACTGCTCCAAATAGCCAGGTTCTCATGATGTTGGTTATACGGCTGACAAAGCGGTGGTTATTGAGCGTATCTTCCATGATTTCAACCTGGCTGACGGGGCCGTTGGTATCTATCGACAAGCGGACTTTGAGGACGCCCTCCAGACCTGGGTTCAGCTTTAATGCATGCTGACACTGAAATCGCAGGACTGACATCTTGCTATTAAGCACCCGCAGTATATCGCCTTCACTCCGGCCTATTAAACCAGTATTTTCAGTTGTAGTAAAAGAAGCTATGTCGATTTCAACCTTACCGGAAAGCTGTCCGTTTTGTTTGCCGATACGTCCAGGTCCTGACATGGTGAGACCATTTAAATCAGTCGGAGCTTGCTTCGATTCCCCAACCATGCCGACATCACTGCGAGTAAAACCCATATCGTCCGTAAAACCAGTTCCCGTACCATCTGTTTGAGATGTAATGCCTGAACCGTTTGAATCGGGTCGTCGAATGGTCTCCACCGATTTCAATCTATCTTCGAGGTTTCCATGGGCCATGGCCGTGGCCATGGAAGGTGCCCCTGTACCGCTCTGGCCTGAAATAGAAAGTTCGGCCCAGCTGTTGTCTGTTGCAGTTGCGAACAGATTCTGGATGTCTTTCACCGACGTCCTGGTTCTTCTAACCCGAACCGGCCTATCGGTTTGGCCACTGACGCCATCAGAGCTTTGAATTACGGGCGTTGATACAGGGGTCCCTGATCTGTTATATTCGGAGCAGAATTATTTGCTTCAGGCTTTAAGTCCGTCGGTGGAAATTGAATACCGATAGTTGGCGGTTTTGCTTGACTGGCCCCGATCGGTGTATAGAGTGGATTGACGTTTACGTCCGGCAAAGGTTGAGATGAAAAATAAACGACGAACAATACCATTTGGATGTAAGCCAGCAGGCCATATCCTACCAACTTCCAGTTGAATTGCTGAAAACCGCTCCGTTTCAACTCCATGGGGAAGGGGGCCGATGTTTGGATTGATGCGTGTGTCATGATGCAACATCCTGAATGGGTCTGCTCCTATTGAAAATAGCAGCAGAGCGTTTACCTCGTAGCTTACTTCGGGGAGTCTACAATTAAGATCAATTTTCGTGCCAAGTGGTTTTTATTCTATATAACCTCTTGAAAATAATAGTAATATAACGGGGTTTGATAGAAGTTGATTTGGCAGGATAGTCGATATCGGCTTAATGAATAGCCATTTACGGTTATTGACCTGGGGCAAAAAATCCAAATCCATGCTTGACAGGTTCTCATATCAGGATAACATTTCAATAGCCTTAACAGATGTAATGATGCATACCCATAGACAGCAGACCAGTCGAATATACGCGCTGAAATCCTGTTGCCTCGCAGTCAAAGGAGTCCTTAATGTCTCAGCGGTCCACGCAAGAGATGATCGAAGCTTTGAAGCAATTTGATACCCCTTCCATAACAAATGTAGTGGCGACGTATCCCAAACACCCTCTGTGCCTGGGACTTTATAATCCCTGGACCGAAAACTGGTATACGGATCAAACAATTAAGTGCATGTATCCTGAAATGGACCGGACGGTCGGGTATGCGGTGACCTGTGTTTACGGTCTGCCAGATCCAAATTTCAATAATTTAACATTTTTAGATGTCATTGACGCGCTCGACACGTCGCCCAAACCCACCGTCCTGGTGATACATCAGAAATTCCCAACCGATATTGCCGGAAAAGTGGGGCTGTCTGGTGGAAATATGACATCGGCCGCCAAAGCGGTCGGATGTATTGGGGTAATTTCTAACGGACCTTCACGGGACATTGATGAAATTCGGCCGATGAATTTTCAATATCTATTGAGCGGCATTTCCCCGGGGCATGGTGATATGGCCGTGCATGCGGTCAATGTCCCTGTTTCTGTCGGTGGTATGGATGTAGCGCCGGGTGAGATCATTCACATGGATGAGAACGGAGCCTGCAAGTTTCCCGGAGATAAGATAGAGGCCGTCCTGGATAATGTGATCGCCCTTCAGAAAGAGGAAGAAAAGAGAATTACTGCGTTGCAGAAGGCGACTACTGCCGCTGAAGTTAGAGCGATTATGGGTGGCCATTCCTACGGCGATGAAAAGAAATAACTGATGTGACGCAACAGTGCGTGTAGCAGGTGGCTTGTACAGGTGGTGTGCAGGTTTAATCCTGTACCACGTTGACCAGAGGGAGATGCCTGAGAGGCTTCCATGAAATGTGTCTTTATCGCACTTGACACTGTTAGAAGGGATTATTTGGCGGGCTACGGCAATGATTGGGTGCATACGCCGAGTTTGACCCGTCTGGCTGAGCGAGGGATTACCTTCGACAATCATTGGGTAGGATCACTGCCCTGTATGCCGGCACGACGCGAATTTATGACAGGGCGGTACAATTTTGTCTACCGTGGATGGGGACCGATTGAGCCCTACGATGATACCCTGCCCGGCGAACTGCGTAAGAAAGAGATATTTACGCACCTGTTAACAGATCACTATCACTACTATGAACTGGGCGGAGAAAATTATCATACGGCGTTTAATACCTGGGATTTCCACCGGGGGCAGGAAAACGACTGGTGGGCATCTCATGTAGATCGAATGGCCTTGCCTGATCATTTAGGACAACTTTCCCAACAGAATTTTGCCAACAGAAAGAGGCAACAGAAAGAAGAAGATTTTTCCGGACCAAAGACAGCGCAGGCCGCTATAGAATGGCTTGAAACTAATAAAGAGGCAGATAATTGGTTTCTTCAGGTCGAAATCTTTGATCCTCACGAACCGTTTTACTGTACGGATAAATACAGAGAGATGTATAACGTTTCGTACGATGGACCAATTTTTGACTGGCCGAGTTATGATGAAGTCCATGAATCACCGGAGGCGGTAGAGCATATTAGAAAATGTTACGCCGGGCTATTGACGATGACAGACCACTGGGTGGGTAAGATATGTGACCGACTTGATTCGTTGGGATTATGGGATGATACCCTCATCGTGTTTACGACCGATCACGGGACCATGCTGGCGGAGCATGACTACTGGATGAAAAATATCATGCCGTTGTACAATGAAATTGTGCGCATTCCGTTGATCATGAGCCTCCCCGGAAATGCACAGGCAGGGACGCGTAACGATGCGTTGACTCAGACCATAGATTTGATGCCCACGTTTCTGGATCATTTTGATTGTCCGTTGCCGCCTCATGTCCAGGGACAATCCATATTGCAGACATTGAAAGGCCAAAGCGCAAGGGAAGATGTGATATTTGGCTATTTCGGTATGGCCATGAATATTACAGACGGCCGGTATGTGTATATGCGAAATCCGGTGAATGAAGACGCCGGGCCATTGTATGCCTATACCGCCATGCCCACAGGCGGGTTAAAAACATGGTATCCCCGTGATGTGTATGATAAAGTGGAAATGGGCCGATATTATGGGCACACGTATAATCTGCCCCTGTATAAAATCCCAACGACAGGTAAGGTGCCTAAGCATCACCCCGATGAAGCGTCCTATGCCGGACGTAACCAGATGTTCGACATCCTTGAAGATCCCGCTCAGCACCATCCGATTCAAGATCAAAACAGGGAAACTCGATTTATTGAGCGTATTACCCATCACCTGAAATTGTGCGAGGCGCAGACCGAGCAGTATACGCGATTAGGCCTGGACTATCCGGTGGAATCATAATGAAAATCGTCAGACGGAACGCCCATGCTATTGGAGGATTCAGATGAGATCCGGAAGGTCTCGCCTTGCTGGCGTCCCTATTTTTATTTCTCTTTTCTTTCTCGTGCAATGTGACGATACAGGCCAGGACGTTGAGGAAATCATCCGTCAACCTCTGTTGTTCGGTCAGACGGAAGCATTACGACAGGAGGCGCATAAAGCGCTGATGGCCAGGCTGCCGGATGATGCGGCGCCATTAGAACATCAGGTGTTCAGGTATATGGCCGCCGAACCGAAAAGCATGGATCAGGGCGTTTCTCTATATGTAGCCGGCGGAAGTGAGTTCCTGTATGAACGGCTGGCCATGTTCGGGCATAACGGAGAGCTGGTACCGGGGGCGGCGGAACGTTGGGAGTCCTCAGATGATGGTAGAATATGGACCTTTTATCTACGGCATAATGGGAAGTGGAGTGATGGCAGGCCAGTTACCGCGCACGATTTCGAGTATACGTTTAAACGCTTTTTGCACCCTAACGCCGGCAATGTCTATGCCTTTTTATATTATGACATTAAAGGCGCAAAGGCGTATAACCAGCAAAAGGTAGAGGATGTTGAGACTGTCGGGGTCCGGGCGGTGGACGATTATACCCTGATAATTGAAACGGAGCAGCCATGCGCCTATCTGCCTCATATTACAGCTTACCACACCTCATCGCCGGTCCCGGCGTGGCAGGTCGAGAAGTACGGTGATCAGTGGAGCATGGCCGGCACTTGTCTGAGCAACGCGGCCTTTCAGATGGAAACCTGGAAAACCGGACAATACATGACGTTCGGCTTGAACCCATATTATGACGGCCCCAATCCAGGGCATCTTCGGCAAATTGTTCGTGTGTTCAATGCTGTTGTAGGTTCGGGCAGCGCCGCCAATGATATGGGGATGCTCCCCTACGAGAATAATGAAATAGATTCGATTGAGATCAGTCCGATGTTATACGGTGCGGTGCAAGACGATCCGAAATTGCGCGAGCAATTATGGGCCTATGATCAATTTTCTACTTTCTACATGTATTTTCGGACGCGTGAGCCGCCGTTCAATAATTTAAAAGTGAGACAGGCCTTTGCCCATGCCATAGATAAGGAAGCATTGGTCAATACCATTTTAAAAGGGATGTACATACCGGCTTCAACCATGTTGCCCCTGCATTTTCCTGGCAACGTCGGTGACAAATATCAAGCGTATCAACGATTCGATATCGAGCTGGCCCGGCAAAGATTGGCAGAGGCCGGATATCCAAACGGGAAGGGATTTCCCAGTATTGAATTATGGTTGGCCGATGCATCCTCCAGCTCTGCAGTCAGTCAGACGGCCCAGGCCATACAGGAAATGCTGAAAGAGAATCTGAATATCCAAATCCAATTAAGAAATACCGAAGGTGGCGCCTATCGTGCAGCCATGTATAACTGGGAAATTCCTCTCAGCCTTATCGGGTTTAACTATGATTTCCCCGATCCACATAGTATGCTCGGCATCATCTGGCGGTCTCAGCCGCGAGGATATACCCGGCAGGATTGGATGAATCCGACCTTCGACCGGTTAATCGACCAGGCCGCAGGGGAGATGAATCATGAGAAGAGAATGCAGATGTATGATGAATCCGAGCGTATCCTTGCGTCTGATATAGGGGCCGTTTTTTTATGGCACGTGAAAACCCATCAATTAAGGAAACCCTGGTTAAAAGGCTTTAAACAAGATAAATGGGGTAACTATCCAAACTACAGGAACGGTCATGTATATTATGATATCTATATCGGAAAAGAGGCGGTAGATAGTAAACGGCGGATTTCTTATTGAAAAGATATGATAAGAGGCAGGTATAGTCGATGAAGATCATTCGGGCAAGAAAATTAATCGACGGTGTATGTGATTTACCCCGATTGGATCAGGCGGTACTCGTTGATGGGAATCGTATTGTCGCTGTCGGAGATGCTGGCGATATTCGAAATCAGGCGCCGCCAGAAGCCGAAGTGATTGACCTGGGGGACACCTGTCTTTCCCCCGGATTGATCGATGGACATACACATCTCAGCCTGGCCGGTGATGGAAGGTCGTATGTCGAAATGTTCAGTGAGACCGATGAAATGATGGTACTCACCGGAGCGATGAACCTGCGAAAACATCTTTCAGCCGGGATTACCACCATTCGAGAACATGGGGCGCGTAATCGGGTTGGGTTTATGCTTAAAGAAGGTGTAGTACGAGGCTACATCCCCGGTCCGAACATGCTCGTGAGCGGCCGTCCCATAACCTGCACCGGGGGTCATTTTCATATGTGTAACGAAATGGCCGACGGACCCGACGAGATCCGTAAATCCGTACGCCGGTTGGTTCATGAAGGCGCCGATTATATCAAAATCATGGCCTCCGGCGGAGGGACGGTAGGGACTATCCCGGGGAGAGCGAGTTATTCACTCGACGAATTGCACGCCGCTGTTCATGAGGCACATCATTTCCATAAACTGACGGCTGCCCATTGCCGCGCGAAAGAGTCGATGGTTAGAGCGGTCGAGGCCGGGATTGACCTGATGGAACATGCGGAATTTCTTGATCCGGATAATCAGTTGCGATTCGATTCGGACCTGGCGGAAAAAATGGCGGAATCCGGTATATGGATCAGTCCGACGTTGCAGGCCTGGACGAATTATCCGCGTATAGTGGAATTGACCCAACGGCGTGAGGAAGGTCAATTCCTGCAGGAGGAAGAGCAGGAACTATCCCGTTTAGAGCATCGTATGGAACATCGGCTGGACATCATGCGGAAGATGCTTGACTATGGCATGAAAGATCGGTTAGTGCCTGGAACAGATTCCGGCGTTTCGAATCTCGCCTTCGGGCATCTGGATTATGATTTGCAGCTTCTGGAGAAAATAGGTTTTACACCGGCAGAGACCCTGACTTCGGCGACGCGTATATCGGCAGAAGCCACTGGTATGGAAAACATGATCGGTACGATCGAAATCGGTAAAAAGGCAGACCTTGTAGCATTTGGTGGAGACCCGTCAAAGGACGTCGGGGCCCTGAGCAGAATAGCCGCCGTTTTCCTTGGTGGGCAACAGATCGCTTGATCTTTAATCATCACACGATAAGTTATAATGATGGATTTTAGCCGTTCAGTTGATCATCATCTCTCGTTGCGTATGCTCGAAGTAAAACAGGGGGAAGCATTGTATATGCTCATTGATGCCAACAGAGCACATCTCAGGCGTTGGCTATACTGGGTTGATGCCAATACCAATGTAGACCATACGGCCGATTGTATCCAGCCATAGGTGGTTGAAACCGATAGATTATATTTCTATGCCGAAATCGCTGATTGTTGGGTGTACACGTAGTCAGAAACAATTAATCGGTGTTGTAGATGTTGCCTTTAGCTATTATCTTTCACAAGACGAGAATGTACCATTCAAGGTTCTATTAACTGAACCACCGGAATAATGCCGTAAGAAGTGCGGATTATTTCGAATTTTTATCAACCTGATTCAGGAGGGAAGAACAGATGTTGAAAAGAACATTCGTCATAGCGTGTCTGATTACATTTGTGACATTATCGGCACAGCCCGTTATGGCTGGCGTTAATATCCTCGCCGGCCTCAGTACACCTGCCTCAGTAGGCGTTTTATCAGATACGAAATCAGCAGGGTTTATGGTTCAGGGCCGGTATTTAAAGAGCTTTTTACCGTTTGTATCCGTTGGACAGACCGTAGGTTATGTCCGTTTATCCGGTAATGACACCAGTGGAGGGACAAATTCGGATGTCCTTGGTTTGAGTATCATTCCGATCGTAACCATGGTCCAGTTAGCGCCGCCCACACCCGGTATAAAGCCATATATCAACGCAGGGGCGGGGTGGTATTATGTTTCAAAAGGCACTCCGAACTTTGGTACCCTCGTGAAATCGGCTGTAGGCTTAAACACAACGAAGCCTGGCTACACAGTGGGCGGGGGCATCATTTTCGGCTTTCCCGGCCCGGTTGATTTTCAATTGGATGTATCCTATCACAAAATCAAGACTAGTCCCTCAACATCCTTCTTAGGGATTCAAGCAGGTGTCCAAATAGGTTTATTTTAATAAAGTTGGGTGATTGTCTGATTGGGTTTGGTTTTTCAATCACGCAATCACCCAATCACCCGATCACCATTTTCTCTACGCATGCCCAATACGCTTATTCTCATATCCGACGAGCATAATCCTTCCTATTCTTCGGTATACGGCCATCCGTTTGTCCAAACGCCCAATATGGCCTGGTTGGCCGACCAGGGTACGGTCTTTGAGAATGCCTATTGCCCTTCGCCGCTATGTATGCCCTGCCGGTCCGCTTTTATGACCGGCCAAAGAGTGCACAGGATTCAGACGTATAACAACTGTAGTGTGAATGTCGAACAGGACTTACCCACCTATGGCTGTATTCTCGCGGAACAAGGGGTACACACGGTGCATGTGGGCAGAACCCATGTGTTTGCTCCCGGTGCACAGCTGGGATTCAGTGAGATCATTGGATCGGGTGCTCATGGATATCCCGGTGACACGGATATCGGCCGAAATCCACTACAGATAAGGCAGGGGGCTGCCCTTCGTTCAGATCGTTTTGGCGTAGACAGCACCTGTTTCGACAACGATTCAGGTAGGGTGAACGCCGCCATAAGGTGGCTCACCGAGACATCCACGACCCTCCATACCCCCTGGACGTTGACCGTTAATCTGAACTACCCCCATTTCCCTCACTATGTAACCCAGGAAATGTGGGATGCCTATCCGCAAGGGGAGGACTTGCCTGAACATGGTATGGAAGCCAAGTCTGCAGCTCACCCGCGAGCCGAAGATATACGCGCGCATTTCGAACTGAGCGGATTTACCGAAGCGCAGGTGCGTGGTCAACGACGGGGCTATCTGGGCTGTGTGACCTTCATCGATCAGCAGTTAGGCCGTTTGATTCAGACGCTCAAAACCTGCGGGCAATTTGAAAATACAAATGTCATTTATACGTCGGATCATGGTGAGATGCTGGGAAAATTCGGGATGTGGTGGAAATGTTCGCTTTATGAAGACGCCGCCAGAATTCCGTGCATCGCTGCCGGTCCGGACTATAGTAGCGGGGTGAGAATTATGACGCCTGTCGATTTACACGATGTGCAGGCGAGCCTGTTTGAATCGGCGCAAAGAGATCGACCTGCTGATTGGATTGGTATGCCTTTGAAAAAGACGCCCATAAATGACCGGGAGAGTGTCATCTTTTCAGAATACCACGGTCACGGCGTAAGGGCCAGTGCATTTATGGTCCGCAAGGGCGTCTGGAAATATATCCATCATATAGAGGCGCCTCATCAGTTGTTCAATATAGAAGATGATCCCGATGAACTGCATAACCTGTATACTCTGCATCCTGATAAATCAGTTGAAATGGAAGGGGAATTACGACGTATCTGTGACCCGGAATTAGAAAATGAACGAGCCGCTGATTTTATACAGAATCAAATAGAAGCCATTCAAAAACTGAAAAAGTAAATTGATTTAATGGCTGTTCCTTACCCTGATAACAAAAGGCTTTCATGTCTTCCAAACGTTTTTTAGGTATTACCGTTTTAGCGGATTTTATTTTAAACGAAGGGGTGGACGGTGTACTGGACAATCTGATAAACAGAGCCGGTGTCACGGCCGTCGCACTGAATCCGACGGTCACGGCGCCGGCGGATGAGGGTGAAGGGTCTTTCCAGCCACCCACAGATGCTGGAAGCAGTCCGCGTTTGTTTGATCGTCCCCTTTGGGGGAAACGATCCCTTTGGTTAAAAAGTGCCCCCAGCTACGAGCCCAACGCCGTCTATTATTCCGACACATCTTATAAGCCGAGAAAAGCAAATGCATTGACGGCGCAGTATGGCGATCTCATCGAGCAGTTTATCAATTCAGCCCTGGATCGTGGACTAAAAGCCTATTTTCAAATGAGCGCCACAAGCCCCACAGGATTGAATGACGATGACCGGCCGCGACTGCCAGACGGTCGACTGCCCGATCGAATGGCCGACACGGGATGCCTGGCCAGCCAGGCCATCCGATCATATAACGAGGCCTATGTCCATGATATGCTGGACACCTATCCGCAAATCACCGGTTTTCGCCCCGATTGGCCGGAATATCCCTGTTATAAACTCGATGAAGCCTTTCAAGATTTTAATCCACAGGTGAAAGTCTGGGCGGAACAACATGGTATTGATTTCGAGGCGATACGGACAGAGGTAAACGCATTTTACGTTTATTTGCATGGTGGCTTAAGGAATCAGGATCTATTAGATCTCTCCGGGCCGAATCGTGGTAAAACAAACATGGCCGTCTGGCTAAGAAAAAATCCTCGTATTCTGGATTGGCTGCGACTGAAAACAGCCCTGTCTAATGATCTCATTCGGCACTGGCGATCTATCATTACGAGATACGGGGGGCCGGAAAAAGAACTCTCTGCAAATGCGTTCATGACCCCGCTTACCCTGTGGACCGGTTTGGATTTCAGCGATGCATCAGAGATCTGTGATGCCATCTCACCCAAATTGTACACCATGCATTGGTCGGTGATGGTTGAATTCTGGGGTCGTGTATTACTCGATGAGAATCCAGGGCTCAACGAAGCGCTGGTCGTTAAGTCACTCGCCCATCTGTTCGACCTGGGTGATGTGATTACAGCCGAAAAGATATCAGATTACGGATATCCCGCACCTCACGAACCCCATCCGATCCCTGATGAGCCGCAACAACGTAAAATAGAACAGGTCTGTGCCGAAGTGGATGGTAAAGCGATGGTCACGCCCCTGATGCATGGCTATGGCCCGTTGGAGGATTTCACAAGGCGTTTCCAGGTGGTTGCCGACAGCCCCGCCGACGGCGTATGGATCAACAGATATGGTTACCTGAGCGATGAAAAATTAGATGCCGTGGGCAAGATCTGGAGTACGCGCGGAGATTATATACGGTGAATCCGAATCAGATTGCCATGACATTTGCCTGCTTGCCTGCTTGCCCGCTTGCCTAAGGAGTCTACATGCCCCGTCCCAACGTCCTGTTTATCATGACGGATCAGCAACGATTTGATACCATTGCCTCTCTCGGCAACGAACAGATATACACGCCAAATCTGGACCGTCTGGTACGACGAGGGATTACCTTTACCAATGGATATTCCTCCTGCCCGGTCTGTGTTGCCGCCCGGCTAACCGTACGTACTGGTTGTGATCCGCCGACGACTCGGGTATTCAGTAATGGTCGCTCGGAACCGGTCTCCGGTCAGGCGGAAACGATGGAAGGTCGTTGCGGTGATTATCTGGCCAGGACGATGAATAACCTGGGATATCGGACATTCGGCGTCGGTAAATTTCATACCGGTCCCTGGAATGAAGAGGTCGGCTATGAGGTTCAACTTCACAGCGAAGAACTCTATGGTTCGCCGGAGCAACGGTCGGGTGATGCATTTGCAGGGTGGATCACGCGGGAGCATCCGGAGTTTGATTATATAGAAGCCCTGATGGGTGAACGAACGGAAATGTATTATATGCCTCAGGTGAGTCCACTTCCCGCCCACCTTACCGTGGAATCCTGGGCGGCGGACCGGGCGGTTGAGCAGTTGCAGGTATCGGATGAGAGACCCTATTTCGGCTTTCTTTCTTTCATCGGACCGCATCCGCCTTTTGCACCACCGGTCCCGTTCAACCGGCTTTATGACCCGGACCGAATGCCCAATCCCATCGTAGGAAGTCGATCCGTCGATCATATGGATGAGCAGATTCCGTTTATGAACCGGATGATCTGGGCGGATGAGATAAACGATGCGTGGGCGCGGACCCTAAAAGCAAGATATTATGGAGAGATCACCTATATCGACGATTGTATGGGGCGCGTTCTGGATGCCGTGGAGAGAAGAGATGACGGCGACAATACGCTCATCTGCTTTTTCTCCGATCATGGTGATCATATGGGCGATCACACAGCCTGGCAGAAAGAGAGCTTCTTCGATGTCTCCGCCCGGGTGCCGTTTCTGGTAAGCTGGCCTGACCATTTGCCACAGGATGTCCGGCGGGATGAACTGGTTTGCCTGACCGATCTGTTCGGTATCGCCACGCATGGCGCCGGCGCCACACAAACGCGCGATGGATTTGATGTCCTCGGCGTTGTGGACGGAGCCGTTACAGCACGGGAGTATATGTTCGGTTACTATGGTGAACCGGGCACGGACCGGTTCAAAATAATGGTCCGTGAAAAAGACTGGAAATATATTTATCTGTCGAATGGCCATCGCGAGCAATTGTTTAACCTAAACAAGGATCCCGATGAATTGGTCAACCAGGCAGACTCCGAACACCGGATCACAGCGAATTTACGAGAGGTCGCCAAAGAAGCCTGCCGCCATCCGGGTGCAGAGGACGCCCTGGATGGAGAGGATTTTAAATCATTTGATTATACGCGGTGGAATACCGAGCGGATATACCAATTTGACAGTTCCCGCGGTGTCAACGGCTTTCCCGTTAACCCCGAAGAGGTGTTGAATGATAGGAGCGCCAAATGATGCTAAACGTTTTTCTCCATCCGCAATCTGAAATCCGCAATCCGCAATCCAGGAGGGATGCTCTTCCATGCTAACCTACACCACCCTCCCCCTCTTACCCGTCAAGGTCATGGGCAGCCACGGCACGCCGGGTTGGATGTGGGCGTTCCGGGATGCGGTAGCTGATGCCACAGCCGGGCCGGCTGATTTGAAAGAGGCGATGACCGATGCGGCGAAACTCGCGATTATGGATATGACCGAGGCCGGTGCAGACATTATATCCGATGGAGAAATGTTCCGTGCAGATTTCACCTGGAACTTTCATGAATATGTTACGGGATTGGAGCCGATTGCCTTTGACCGCAAGTTAGGCTATCCGGGGCCCGATCAACTGAATGCCTTTCGATGTGTGGCGCCTGTAAATGTGCCGCATGGATATGGTTTGAAACGTGAGGTTGAATTTCTGAAAAAACGGACGGAAAAACCGTTTGTGATCGGTCTCCAGAGCCCGGCTACGCAGGTGTTTCGCATAGATCCTGGAACGATTTATAAAAATAAAGGAGAATTGGCATGGGCGATGGTTCCCCATTTCAACAGGGAGTTGAAGGAGGCAGTCGCCGCCGGCGCACGGCATGTGCAATTCGATGAACCGGCTTTCTGGACCATGCCGGGCGGATACGAAGAATGGGTGGAGCTCTTTAATGCGTGTGTTGAAGGGCTGGATCAAGCGACTGTGGAGGCGCATCTTTGTTTCGGTAATTTCAGAGGGCGCCCTGCCACAGCGGATCGCAGATATGCGCCTTTGGCGCCCCATTTTAAAAATATGAAGGTGGATGTTATTAATATGGAATTCGCTAACCGGGGCATGAATGAGGCGGATCTCTTTCCTGACTTCGGTGGGGATAGAATACTTTGCGCCGGGGTGATCGATGTGAAAGGCCGTTCCCTCGAACCGGTAGAGGTGATCGCCGATCGCATTCGTATCTTATTGAAGTATGTACCGGCTGATAAGCTCTGGCTGGCGCCCGATTGTGGATTCAGTCAGACCGTTCGGTGGCTTGCTGTCAAGAAACTGCACCATCTGGTTCAGGCGGCCCGGATCGTGCGTGATGAAGTCGGAGGATAGCCTGTGTTGAAACTCGAATACAACGAAAAGGTCGGACGCTATCTTCGCCTGGATGATATCGAGACCCTGGGCATGTCCACCTATACGATGCTTGAGCAGTTGATGGATCAGGGAGATCAAAATCAGGCGCTGTCTCTTTCGGATTACTACCATAAGGAGATGCGTATCATGCATGATATTCTGATGACCTGGGCGCAGGACATCATCCGCTTTATGGTAGGTAGAGATACAGGCGCAGATAACGAGGTCGCCCAAACAATATCCACCTCGATATGTAAAGCCTGGTGTGATTTCGAATTCGGAATAGCGCCTTTAAATACACTAAAAAAACAAATTCAGGCTAATCACACAGACGAGGCGAAAACAGCGCTTGAGCGCCTCTGGCTGGAATTTAAAATTCCCCACGATGTGCTTGTGGCATGGATTAATGATATGTTAGGCTATCTGGCGGAAAAGACAGAAGAGCAAGTACTCGATTCCGTCCTGGAAACGCATCAGAGTATCTGGGGGGATAGATATGAAAGCTGGGATAAGATGATCCCCTGGGAAAAAGTCGCACTAACCGTTGAGGGGATGCGCGGCCATCTTAGCGGAGCAGGACGTAAAGGCGATGTGAAGGTGACTGAGGAGCATGACCGGTTCATTATGGCCTTCGACCCGTGTGGCACAGGCGGCGTAATGCGCCGTGGTGATCCCGAAACGGGCAGGGGCCCCTATTCGACAGATGGGATGAATAAAGAACCGCATGAGTGGACCTGGGGTAAAATCGGGGTCCACTGGTATTGTAGTCATTGTGCCATTGCCATGGAATGGCTGCCCGGTCGCCGGCGAGGTCATCCATTGCGACCGCTGGACCATACGCTGGATCACGAGGCACCGTGTATCTGGTATGTTTATAAGGATGAGACGCAGACAAGAGAATACCATTATTCCCGTACCGGTTTGATCAAACCTTAATATACCCAGACCGGAGCCGTTGGGCCCGGTCGAGATGACATTTTTTTCGTGTACTGTGGTATGTAGGCCACTATTTTTCATTTAAACATCTGACCGATTGGAATATCGATCAAACGCCACAAACCTGCCAACAAGCTGATCAGACTGAATAGTATCACGGAAATAAACAATGATTTCTTCAAATAAAACAGGCGAGGAATCGGATATGTGGCGTATAAGAGGGTGGGATAGAACAGGAAATTCTTTAATCTCGAGTAACTGGAATTTTTAGCATAGCCGAATTTATAGGCCAGAACAAGATCTCCGTGCAGATAACCCGCGATGGCCTGGGAAAACGCGTGGGCATCACGATTGAGCAATTCGTTTTCTTCGGCATCGTAATATATGATCCGACAAGGCTCCAACATTCCCAGATCAGCGAGGCGTTTCAGGTCAAGCGTATGTAACAGCATGCCTTCAGGTGTGGTCACATACGCCACACGGGATTGAGGATCAACGTAACACCAGGTGGAATGTTCCGGAATCCAGCTTTCGCACACATAATGTCCGGTGAGTTTCAAAGGGCCGAATTTCCCGGCTATATCGACGAGCCGGGTAGGGATTTCTGCGGCATTGGCAAACAAATAATAAATGATCGAAATATTTTCGCACCAACCTTTACCCCGACCCGTCTTCATCCTTTCATAGGTTTGAATGGGAGAGGCGCTCTGCATCTCATCGTCAGGTGTTCCTGCCGCACCGATTGTATCCTGCATGACCAACTTGAAAATTGCCGTCAGCTTATCCAATGTTGATGAAGAGAAATTGATCTGATCCTCAAGAATACTACGGGCGTGTAGCATATCGGGATCTGATTGGGAAATTCCACTCCATACTGTAGTGGAAAAGGGCTGTCGGGTACTGAAGCGTAGGGTGGTAGAGGGCGTAAAATAATTATCCGGCCAGGATAAGCCCGCCTCTGCATATTTTTCCGCTGGATAAAACTGAATGGTTATCTCTAACGGCCTATCAAATAATTGCCCTTGAGGCGTCAATTTGAAGGTTTCGGTCACAGGGGATAATTCGGGGAAATTCAAGTCAGGATAACGACTTTTTTTAACCACACCTGAATTTACAGCCTCTATTTCCCATGAAGTTGTCTGTACAGGGGGGAGAAATTCGAGGCGCAAAGTATGCTCATCCATCTGGCGCACCATGCTGATGACCGGATTTTCAGATACATTATAAATTTCCGCTTCCGTTGCAAGGCGGCTATGAAAATTAAAGACGCGCCACCTCGGATCTCGATAGGTGAGGTAAAAGATAACACCCAAAGAAAACACGGACACACCTGCCAGTATAAAGCCGATATAAATAAACATGAGCCAAATCAAAAATTAAAAATCATAAATCAACAATTGATTTACTAGGGTCTTTCACCAAGGGCGAGTCGGAATTCAATAAGGTCCAGTAAGGGTAAAGTATCTGCAATAGTGTCTACCACATAATGTGCGCCTGTCTTTAGCATACGATGATGGGCGTCTTGTAGTTTTGTCTGGAGACTTTCGGGTCGCAGGGTTTCTATCTCTCGTTCTGTCAGGCCGATTTCATTGCCCGTTTTTGCCAGACCTATGGTCCACATCCCCGCATTTAATCCTTCTTCTATATCTGGTAACGTATCGCCGATTTTAACGATCGCCTCCATAGGGTAAATCCCTAAATTCATCGCATTCTGTATACACATCCAGGGTTCCGGTCTTCCAGCCGGGACATCGGTGGCGCACACCGTCGAATCCGGTTCATATCCCCTTTTTTTAGCTTCTTGTAATAGGACCCCCATCATCTCTCCTGTATATCCCGTGGTCGAACCGATTTTGAGCCCTTTCCCGCGAAACGCCTTGACTGTTTCGAGCGTTCCCGGAATCAGGTCGGCGTATTCTGAAAGGCAGTTCAATTGTAAGGGGATAAAATCCTGAAACATGGCTTCAATATCCTCTTCGTTCGGCAAACGGCTATGGACCTCGTGCCATAACTTGGAGACGCGATCATATGTTGTGATCTGACGAATATGCACTTTCTTATGAGCGCCCATAGGGCCGCGTGCTTCTTCCATGGTGATTGGCACATTTTTGCGTTTAAATACTTCCATGAACACCACCGCAGGGGCATAGCATCCATAATCCATCGTCGTGCCGGCCCAATCAAGTAATACACCTTTCAGAGGCCCTGTATACCGTCTTTGATATGTAAATGACATAACACCCTCTTCTTTATAGAGTTAATAATCCGCCCGGAACCATGTATAGAGCCAGGTCTCTACCGCTCGGGTGGGCGTGGCTGTAAAGGCATGTGCCCCATCTACCCGGATAGAATGAAAATAACGATTTCGTCTCGAAAATCCAGTGCTTTCCCAGAGGAAGGTATTGATTATTATGGTAAAACACCTTGCCTTTAAATTTAAAATCGATGTTTAATATACGAGCACCAACCCATAGATTTGTTGATTGATGCCGCAACGCGTCATCGAAAGTATGAAGCGCCTCGTCGAGGCTTTATTAGAATGCGCTCCTCTGTGCTTGTCGCTGATTCATTGTTTCGTTGTTTTTCTATCTGGAGTAAATAGATGTCTCAAGTCGATGTCCCATCCGTCGCCGTGGCTTCCATGCCGTCAGCCGGAACCGATGCAGTTCCCATTCCAGCTTTTCATGTCATGATGAAACCGCGTGGCGCCATCTGTAATTTGGATTGCAAGTATTGCTATTTTCTATCCAAAGAAGCCCTCTATCCTGGCAGTGAATTCCGGATGTCGGACGAACTTCTCGAGGAATATACCAGACAATATATTGATGCACAGCAGGTGCCGGAAGTCACCTTCGCCTGGCAGGGTGGAGAACCGACCCTCATGGGGCTTGACTTTTTTGAAAAGGCCATCAGCCTCCAACAAAAATATCAGAAACCCGATACCCGCATATTTAATTCACTGCAAACAAATGGCACCCTCCTGGATGATGACTGGTGTCGATTCTTTCAAAAGCACGATTTTCTCATCGGTCTTAGCATGGATGGTCCCCGACATATCCACGATACCTACAGAGTGGATAAGGGCGGCAAGCCCACATTTGATACCGTCATGCATGCCACCCGGCTGATGCAAGCCCATGAGGTTGAATTTAATATCCTGACCACGGTCCATGCAGCCAACGCCAAACATCCTGTCGAAGTTTATCGATTTATGCGTGATGTCGTGAAAACCAGGTTTCTTCAGTTCATCCCGATTGTAGAACGCGATAACGAAACGGGCTATCAGGAAGGGGCCGACCTGACCAATCGGTCGGTGACCGGAAAGCAATATGGTCAATTTTTAATTAAAATATTTGATGAGTGGGTGAGGCGCGATGTCGGCAAGATGTATATTCAGATCTTCGATGTCTCCCTAGCGGCCTGGTCAGGACAAGGCGCCGGCTTGTGTATATTTATGGAGACCTGCGGAGATGCCCTGGCCATGGAGCATAATGGGGATTTATATGCCTGTGACCATTATGTGGAACCCGATTACAGATTGGGCAATATCACGGAAATCCCCATGATGGATATGGTACTCTCCGAACAGCAGCGTGCTTTCGGTCAGGCCAAAAGAGATACCTTGCCCCGATATTGCCTTGAATGTGACGTCAGATTCATTTGTAATGGCGGCTGCCCCAAAAACCGTACGCTGAATACACCGGATGGTGAGCCCGGTTTAAACTATCTCTGCGCCGGGTATAAGGCTTTCTTTCATCATATTGACGGCCCCATGAAATTCATGGCCGACGAACTCAGAAACCGTCGTGCGCCGGCCAATATTATGACCCACATCAAACAACGCGAAGTAGAAATGAATACAAACAAACAATTTGCCACCGTCGGCCGCAACGATGTCTGTCCGTGCGGCAGTGGATTGAAATATAAGCGTTGTCATGGTAAAAAGGGAAACAAACCTTCTTAAATCGACCAGTATGCGGTCGTGCATTCCTCGATGGCAGAAAATTCAATATCCACCCCTAATCCCGGCCCCGACGGGGGGATCACCATGCCATCTTTGACCTCAATAGGTTTTGAGAGTGTTCTGTTGGCCCCGGTCATTAGATTCAATTGATATTCTTGAATTAAAAAGTTGGGGATGGCTGCTGCGAATTGCAGTGTGGCAGCCATGCCTATGCCTGTACACATGCCCACATGAGGCGCCACCGGGACACGAACCGCCTCAGCCATAGCGGCAATTTTTTTTGCTGCAGTCAACCCTGTTCGCATGACATCGGGTTGGGCAATGCCCAGTAAACGTTGTTCAAGCCAGGGTAGAAATTCGTAGACCGTTCGTAAAGGTTCACCAATGGCGATCGGTACATCGAGGGCCTCCCCGATTTTTTTATGCCCGGCCAGGTCTTCCGGTGCGGTTGGGGCTTCCAGCCAGCTATATTTCAACTCATCAAGGACACGGCCGATCCGAAGGACTTCGTCCACGCGATAGCGCCATAGCAAATCGCAGAATAGCGTCACATCCGGTCCGACCGCCTCACGGATTACCCTGAGAACATGGATATCGGTGGGTAGATCATCTCCCAGGAAGAGTTTTATAGCTTGAAATCCATCCTGGATATATTGCTGCGCGGCAGTACATCGCTCATTCAGGGTCGGTTGGCGAAGGCCGGATACATACGCCGGTAGCGCTGTGCCTTTACATGGTCCGCCTAAGAGTTCAAAAATTGGCGCGTCGTAATATCGTCCGGCAATATCCCAGAGGGCGATATCAATAGCCGCCATCGCATCCAGCGTATATCCTGATTCATGACCCCGTATATTGTTGATATGGTACATGTCATCATAGAGCCGTTCCCGTTCAAGGGGATTCTGACCTTTGATATATGGACCGAATAATTTATGAATCAGCGTACCGGCCATTTCAGGCATCAGGGGAGCCTGCGCTTCCCCCCATCCCTCAATACCGGTATCCGTGGTCAATTTGACCAGACAGGCTTCAGATACGCGGCTGTAAGATTGTCGCCAATGGGGTTCGAAAAAGTAATCTGTCCCTGATATCCTGTTCGGTGTATCTTCCACACCACGCAACATATAATGATGGTCATGTTTGTAGATATAGATTTCTATTTTTTCGATTTGCATAATGTATGGCCTTTGCGCTTTGGATCAGGGCTGATGATTTAACAAAAAACGGGCACTGGGTGTATTCCCAGCGCCCGCGATACTACTAATATTCTATATCCGGAATGCTTATTGCTTGATTACATTCGCCGCTTGAAGACCTTTGGGTCCTTCAGTGATCTCGAATTCGACATCATCGCCCTCCGACAAGGACTTAAAACCCTCATTCTGAATCGCGGAAAAATGAACGAAGACATCGTCGCCACCATCATGCTCGATGAAACCATACCCTTTGTGGTCGTTGAACCACTTTACTTTACCTACCGCCAAGCTTCTCACCACCTTTCAACTGGAAAATCGGTTGCTGCAATAAAATTGGCAGGAACCGTACCTTCTGATCCCTGCCTATCGTTTGGATTTATTCGATTGCACAAGAGACAGAACTACATAATTCCCTTAAAAACAAATATATGAAGTTTAATATAGAAGTCAACTGCTTTTTTATTGATTCCGTGGTCTCTATCACCTCCATCTATCTCTTAATTTCGTCTCATTAACATCTACTTCATTTTCTTGACAGGTATAAATCTATTGGTCATATATTCTTGCCATGCTCTGATTTATATATTTAATCGCCGGGCCCAAATACTTACTGGAGATTGGTCATGCCTTATCTGGATCATCAGGATATACGATTTTTCAAAGAGAACGGCTATCTTATTAAACGAGACGTGCTGAAGGCGGAGTTGATGGCCCGAGCACGTCAGCGTATGTGGGACAATCTTCCTCCCCCGTTGGTAAGGGATAAACCGGAAACATGGGTTGGACCGTTTGTAGATCCGGCCGGGGACAGGAGTTCACACAGACGCAACTTTGTGTGGAATTATCGCGAACCGGGCGATGAAGATTGGATGGTGAGATTGCTGGCAACCGATCCGATTATATGGCGTATGGTTGAGCAATTATTAGGGGTAGGTATGATCGAACAACCCGAACGAATCCGGGGAATATACTGTGTATTGTCAGAAGGTGATGCACCGGTGCGTCCTATGACCTGCCATGTCGATGCCCATCCATTTCATCTGGGGGTCGTGGGATATATCGACGATGTTGGACCAAAGGGTGGAGGCTTCACCGTATGGCCTGAAAGTCATAAGACTTTTTATTACGATTTCACCTCGCAATATGCCAATGCACAATCTGAATCATATAATGTACACAAAGCGGAGTTTGATAAGCAAGGTGGGTATGTCGATTGTTATGGGCAAGCAGGTGATATCGTTTTCTGGCATCATCGAATCGGGCATTCGGTAGGTCACAATCGCTCTAATCGCATTCGACAGGCCGTACTATACGATTTCAAAAAGAAAGATTTAATGGTGGATGAACCGCCATGCGAGAATATGTGGCGTGATTGGCCGGGCGTGATGGCCTTGGGGAAAGAAAAATCTTAAATGATTGTGCTGCTCTTTACAGGGAACACCGGGCTACTCAGGTGCGGTTGAGTGATCCGATTGTTCAACCATTTGAGCAAGCGTAAGTCCGCTCAACTTTTGACTTGTGGATTCATGAATAAGTCGCTCAACCTGAGCGGTCTCCAGCCCCAACGCGGCGGAAACCCCGTTTCGAGACGCGTTGAATACATTGTCAAACAATGAAATCAAGGCATATATGTGAATGTGTTCTGGAGACCTGGCGAGTATATAGGACTTGTCCTGATCGTTCACCTCAACGATGAAATCGGCGTGGTGTAACATTTCCAGCACTTCCCGCACATTAACGGAATCTGTATCCAGTTCCGATGCGAGTTGCTTAATCGATACCTTTCCCGATGATTGTTGAAATTGCCTGGTGAGTGTAATCATAAGTCTCAGCCCCAGATCGATCAGTTCCCAACCCGTGGGCGCCGGATGGTTTCCTCGCGCTTTCAACAAAGACATATTTTGCCATACAAAAGAAATCTGGCTGCCCCATAGGATGATGATCCAGGTAAAATATAACCATAATAAGAACAGCGGTAGAATACTTAACGAACCATATATACGATTATAGGTTACCGCTTGATTGACATAGACATCGAAACCATATTTAGCCAACTCCCAGACAGAACCGGCAATAAAAGCGCCCAGAGTGGCTGCAATGGGTGAGACTCGGGTATCGGGTAACCAGTAGTATATCAAAAAGAAGATGGCGCATATAAACAGGACCGAGATAAAATGGGAGAGTAATTGAAAGAGACCACCCGAGCCGATAACCCGCGACAGCACGATTTCCTGCAAGAGTTCGGTGGTAATATAAAAGGATGCGAATAGTAATAATGGCCCCGCGGTAATCAAACTCCAATAGGCAGATAGTTTGATGAGGAAACCTCGCCTGGATCTAACCGCCCAGATGTCATTGATCGACCCTTCTATACTCCTGAGCAGAGATACAGCCGTCAGGATAAATATCAACAAACTGATGATACTGATGGTGCTGGCGCGGTTGGCAAAATCATTAATATATGTTGAGATGACTTGACTTGATGCGGGTACCAGGTATTGAAAAAGGAGTTCATTTAAATTGTCGGACGACCTCGAAATACTTGCGACAATGATGATGCCGAGGGCAGTGACAGGTACAAGGGCGAATAGCGTCCTGTACGCCAATTCTGTAGCGCGACCGAACCCTTGACTCTCTCTAAATCTATGGCCGGCCATCAGTAAGGTAAGAGAGATTCTGAAAAGAAAACCTGTAAATCGGGACGACACCTCAAAACTCTTGTTGTAAAGGACATCTGTAATACGGTGAAATCCTTTCCTTGGCCATCCGAGCGAGCCACTTTTTTGAGGTATCGTCATCATTATATTAAATTATCTCCCGATTGAGATATACTTCGATAAATCACGCTTTAAAATACTTCCCCACAATGGGGTCAAGCTTCTGCAATAAATCGGCGGGTATGGCCTTCCGGTTTGTAAGAATCGCATGGGCCAGAGCGCTATGGCATCGGCATGTTGCTTCGAGTGGAATGGCAGACACGATATGATGAAGCACCTGTTTGGCATGATCCACATTGGCATGCAGGTTTTCCATGATCATATTCACCGTAACGGAATCATGTTCCTCGTGCCAGCAATCATAATCGGTGGAACAGGCGATGGAAGCATAGCATATTTCCGCTTCTCTTGCCAACTTGGCCTCCGGCGCAGCGGTCATGCCAATCACCGAGCAACCCCACGATCTGTATATATTGGACTCTGCTTTGGTGGAAAATTGTGGACCTTCCATACATAAATAGGTTCCGGTATGATGAACAGCGACGCCCGTTTGTTCAGCAGCGTCGATTAACAGATGTCTTAATTCATGGCAGAAGGGTTCCCCTAAACCGACATGGACGACAAGTCCCTGGCCGAAAAATGTATTGAGCCGATTTTTAGTATGATCGTACAACTGATCCGGAATGACAAAGTCTCGTGGGCGAATCTCTTCGCGTAGACTACCCACGGCACTGACGGAGATGATCCAGTCCACGCCGATCGATTTCAAGGCAAAGATATTCGCTCGTACATTGATTTCCGTGGGCGTGAGCCGGTGTCCCCGGCCATGCCGTGCTAAAAAGGCAACGCGGCGACCTTCCAGGGTGCCTATCAGGATCGAATCACTCGGATCTCCAAATGGCGTATCTACGTGCACCTCTGTCGTGTCCGTTAAACCCTCCATCGCATAAAAACCCGTTCCTCCGATTACCGCTATCCGGGCTTCAGCCATTATTGTTCTTCCTTTCTGTCACCCCGTTTTTTGTTGTTAATCATCATGTCTTTTAATGACGTGGTAGGTCTATAATTTTGCGCCATTATTTAGATCTCTTAAGAATTTTAATAGGATTCCCTAATGGTCAAAAAACAGTCTGGCAATTGGACAAGCAACGATTAATTTAAATTTGCTTGACATTTTTTGTAGAGCCCGTATTATGGTCCGACAAATCACGGATAGATTTACATTTCCGCTTGATGTGTATATCCCCGGTTGTCCTCCCCGACTTGAAAATGTCATTCAGGCGCTGATGAAAGTCCAGGAAAATGTCGCGCAAGCTAAAGCACTCTAATGAATAAACAGGCTATTGCAGAACTTTTACTCGATATAAAAGCCGTTTCAATAAATGTTGAAGCGCCCTATCATTACCGCTCCGGCATTATTTCACCAATATATTGTGATAACAGGTTGATCCTTTCTTTTCCTGCTAAAAGAAAAATCATCATTAATGGCTTCCTGAAGATAATTAAATCCCTCAAGCCTCTCCCTGAAGTCATCGCAGGTACCGCAACGGCCGCTATCCCGTTTGCTGCCTGGGTATCCGATCAACTTGATCTGCCGATGATTTACGTTCGTTCGGGTCAGAAGGGATACGGGAAAGAGCGACAGATAGAAGGCCTCCTGAATAAAGGACAGAGGGCCCTTTTCGCCGAGGATCTGATTACGACCGGGGTGGGCTCAGCGCGGTGGAAGATGTTAAGAAAGCGGGTGGAGACGTGGTTGGGGTGGTGACCATCTTTGAATACGGACTTCCGGTTGCGGATCAGGTATTCAGAGAACAAGACCAGCCTCGATGGAGCCTGGCAGATTTTATCTCCGTCGTTGATGTCATGTCCGGTCGAGGTGAATTATCCGACGACGACCGTGACGCAGCTATCGGTTGGCAGACCGACCCCAAGGGATGGGGCAAAAAAATGGGATTTGAATAAGCATATCAGACGATGCGTGATGATCCGGCCTTAATATTTTCAGAATGTAATGGTCATCGGCATCGTAGTCATTGTCGGCTGTATTACCGGTTTTTTGGGCTTTTTAGTTTAGATTATGCCAGTTCCTGAAGATGATATAATTACCACATGCTTCCATTGCGGCGGCACTTTTTTTAAGACTTCAAGATGGTCAACCTACGGCGCTATAAAACTTATCAGATGCGGTTATTGTAATTTAACTCATCTATATCCAATTGTCCACCATGCGATCGGTTTTGAAAAATTGGATGCAGAAGAAACTCACCGTCAAATAAGTTTGCGGGATGGGGAGGATACTACGGTTTTAAATCATGGCCATGGTATTCTTGATTTAATTGACAGATATACGGACAAGAAGAAAGGATCTTTGCTTGATATCGGTTGTAAGTTTGGAGATTTGTTAGTCGCTGCTGATCGTCGAGGTTGGAATGCCAGCGGAGTTGAATTAAATTCTGGATTTTGTAAGATCGCAAAGTCCCGAGGATTCGAAGTGTATAACGATGTTATCGAGCGCCTTGATTCCAGTATATCAGGTTTCGATGTCATTGTAATGAGTCATGTTCTCGAACATATTGAGCGACCCGATGATACGCTGAAGACATTATTTGACCGACTAAATCCAAAGGGCCTGTTATATGTCGAAACCCCAGACCAATCCAGTCCAATCGCTTGGGGTGTTTATCGCGGTCGATGGCTTGGAGTAGCAACCCCCGGTCATATTTGGGCTTTTACATCGAAAACATTGAAAAATGTTATTAAATCGGTAAGCTTCAAGGTCATCTGGCACAATCGTTGGATACCCTATGTCCCGAATGATTATCCGAAGACAATAAAAGGGCAGGCACGACGAGGTCTTTTTAGTATAATAAACCGGCTGGGACATGGTGATATGGTTGGAATTTTGGCGCAGAAACCACTGATATTACAGTGAGCGTATGACCTCCCAGAACATGACTGAATGCATAGACTAAGACAATAGGTCTACCTGATTTTTCGTTTGACACGCTCATGGCATAGAGCTATGTTGCAGTATCGCTATGACGTGACAAACATAGGAATTAGAGGTGCGTACATGGACATGGGGACAATTATCGCCCCTATTCAAGAAGATCTGGAACGGTTCGAACATGTCTTTAAGGAGATGTTTCAATCCAATGTTGAGGTGATCGACCAGATTGCAGATCATTTGATTCGTTCAAAAGGTAAGAGATTAAGACCGGCCTTGGTATTACTCTCCGCTTCTGTATATGGAAAGTCTTGTTTTGATAGCCTTCGTACGGCAGCTATCATTGAGTTGATTCATACAGCGACTCTGGTACACGATGATGTCGTTGATGAAGCGGCTGTCCGACGTGGAGAACCTTCTCTCAATTCTATATGGGATAATCATATATCCGTTCTAATGGGCGATTTTCTATTATCTAAAGCCCTTTCATTAATCGTCTCAATGGATGTCCCGGATATGATGTTGAAAATTTCGAAATGTACGGAACGTCTCAGCGAGGGCGAGTTGCTGCAAGCTACACGCGGTTTTGATGTAGATATTTCCCAGGACGAATATTATCAGATTATCAGTTATAAAACAGCGTCTCTGGTTGCTTCAGGATGTGAAGTAGGTGCGTTCATGACAAGCAAGTCGCGGGATGAAGCCTCTCATTTTGGCCTTTATGGTGAGGCATTAGGGATGGCGTTCCAGATTACAGATGATATCCTTGACTATGTGGGAGATGAAGGGACGATTGGAAAACCCACAGGGAATGATGTCCGGGAAGGGACGGTGACCCTGCCCTTAATCCACGCCCTGCAGGATGCCCCGTCATCAGAGACAGAGCAAATTCAGCATCTGTTGGATGGGGATTGGAATGATGACTCCTGGAAGCATATTATTGAATTTACTCAGGCATACGGAGGGATTAAATACGCAAAAGATAAAGCACAGGAATTCGCAGAAACGGCTAAATCTCATTTAGACAGTGTAGATGATTCACCAGCCAAACAATCCTTGATCCATATGGTAGATTATGCGATTGATCGGGATAGATAAAATTAAAATGGGGGAATGAGCCGTTACCGGATCGTCGCCGGTCAGCCTGTTTTAACAAACCCTCAATATCTCAATTTTTCTCCTTCAGATGGATGCCCTCTCTGTTATCGTCATTACCTATAACGAAGCCCCCAATATAGGCGCCTGTTTACAGAGTGTATCCTGGGCGGATGAGATTATCATTGTAGACTGCGGCAGTACAGATGGCACCCTGGAAATTTGCGGCGAATATACAGACCGCATATTTGATGAAGAACGACATGGCAGTGGGTTACAAAAACAACAGGCGCTGGACAGGGCCATGCATCCCTGGGTATTGAATATAGATGCCGACGAGCAAATTTCTCAAAATCTGGAACGGGATATAAAAAAAATTCAAACAGGCGGGTCTGCCGAGGATGGGTTTTATATACTGCGGCAGAATTTTTTTTTAAATAAACATATTAAACATGCCGGTTGGGGCGATGATCGACCCTTACGGCTATTCCGACGAGAAAAAACAGAGGTGACCGATACGCAGGTTCATGAAGGGTTTATCGTGGATGGCCGGGTCGGTGTCATATCTTCTCCGCTGATTCATGCTACGTATACGAGCTTATATCAGTATTTTGAGAAGTTGAACGAATATACCTCGATAGAGGTTAGAAATCGGTTACGAGCCCACCCGGAACGACGCATATCCTGGCCTCATCTATTGTTGGCGCCCCTGGGCGCGTTTTGGAAGTTATATGTGGTTAAAAAGGGGTTTCTTGATGGATTTCATGGCCTGTTGCTTTGCATCCTCTCCTCTGTTTCGGTCATGGTCGGTTATGCAAAAACCTGGGAATACCAGATGCGACGTAAACAGGGGGACAACCTGTTTCCGCCTATTCGTACAGAAGAGGTCAAAACACGGCAGCCGGGCTATAATCGATTGATTAAGGGTGGTGATGATGAATTCAACTGGCGAGATTAAATCAGACAAGACATATCACAAAAACACTTATTACCAATTATAAATCCCATGGGCTTGAAAACTAAATTTTTTAAATCCGCATCTAGATATAAATCGATCCAGCGGGTATTGCGTCATTCGCTTGTACAACGCAAACTGCAATTTCCGGAAGTGATCAGCATTGAATCGTCCAGTTATTGTAATGCAGATTGTGTCATGTGCCCACGGGAAGAGTTGACTCGGCTCAAAGGCAATATGCCGATGGACTTATACCATAAGATCATCGATGAATGTGCTGAACACAAGCGGCATGTCCGTTTGATTCAGCCCTTTATGTTTGGTGAGCCGTTTATAAATAAGCAACTCGTTGAAATGATACAATATACAAAAAGCAGACTCCCTACAACGCCGGTCAACGTAAGCACCAACGGCTCATTGATCAACCCGGATAAGGCGCAGGCCATCATTGATAGTGGGCTGGATAAAATAAATATAGACATCGATGGGGCGACAAAGCAGACGTTTGAAGAGGTTAGAATCGGCCTGAATTATGATCAGGTGGTGGATAATGCCAGATATCTCATGGCGTTGAAAAGGAAAACAGGCAGCCGAACCCCTGAAATCACGGTAACCATTATCAATATGGATCAGACCCAGCATGAAATCGATGATTTCAAGGGTTTATGGGGACTGATTGCAGATCATGTCGTGGTACAGAGCTATACTACCTGGACAGGGAGTGTTGAAGACCGTAACGTCGGTGATCAGGCGACCGCTTCCTATACAGGTGGATTTACCTTTCCCTGCAAGCATCCCTGGGAAGAATTTGTCATCGCCAATGACGGCAAGGTGTCCATCTGCTGCCTCGATTTTGATTTTAAAGTCGTCGTTGGGGATGTATCCAAACAATCCATACAAGAAATATGGCACGGTGATGCGCTCAATCAGATTCGTCGGAAGATGGTTGACAATCGGTATCATGAACTGGATATCTGCAGTCAATGTAACAATTATATATTCCAGACGGAATGTACATGGCATCATGTATGGAAATAAAGAGGATTGGATGTGGAAGAGAGGCCATCTTTACGCATTCTCCAGGTCTGTTCCTCCCTGGCCTGGGGGGGCACGGAAATGCATGTGCCGCTTCTTGCGGAAAAACTCATTTCCCGAGGTCATACCGTTCATGCCCTCGTCCATCCCGATGGGGCGATATCCGATGAAACCATTCTCCGAGCCATTCCCACTCAGACCATCTCCATAGGCGCTTATTTTAATCCCCTCTCTTCCTACCGGTTGATTCATTTTCTTCGCTGGTTCAAACCCGACATCGTTCATCTGCACTTATCCAGAGATTTATGGCAGATGGTGCCTGCCTTTCGTATAGCCAGGCACGGAAAAATAATACTGACCAAGCATGTGGGATCGTATGTGAGGAAATTTGATCCTTTGCACACCTGGCTATACCGTCATGTGGCACGGATAATTACCGTATCAGATATACTCAACAGGAATGTAATCGATACCTGTCCTGTTGAACCGGGCCGTGTGACCACCATTCATCATGCGCTCGATATGACCAGATATCAAAGAGATGAATACGATGGAGAGAATACTCGCAGAGAATTAAACATACCCACGGATCATTTTGTGATCGGAACTGTTGGGCGGATTTCTCCGGGCAAAGGGGTTGAAGATTTTTTAACGGCCGCCCGGGAAATATGTAATAGATTACACGATAAAAAGATGATGTTTTTAATTGTCGGATCGGCCAGTTTCGGTGAAGAAGCCTATTTTAAAGAGATCAAACAGAAAGCTCAGTCGTTGGGATTGGGAAAAACGGTTCTTTTTGCTGGATTTCGGAAAGATGTCCCTGCATTGCTTAACGCGATGGATCTATTTATATTTCCATCCAGGGCCGAAGGATTCGGCGCCACTCTGATTGAAGCGATGGCTATGCAGGTGGCCTGTGTTTCTACCTGGTCTGATGGCACGCTCGATACTATTGAAGAAGGAAAAACCGGCTTGACTTATTCACCCGGCGATGTGGACGGTCTGACGGATGCAGTTATGACTCTGATTCAAGATGCGCCGCTGAGGCGACGTATTGCTGAAACGGGTCAGGCCCATGTCCGATCTCATTTTGATCTGGACATCATGACCCAACGTGTTGAACAGGTGTACACCGAAGAACTTGGATTCTGACACCACGAAAAACAACCTCTCATGAACCAATATTTACGTATCCTAAGTTATGTAAAACCCTACTGGAAATTTATGGCAGGCGCTATGCTGTGTATGGTCTGTTTTGCTGTGACCAGTAGTGCCACGGTCTGGGTGGCGTTACCTTTTTTTCAAACCTTGTTTGGGGAAGAAGAGGCACCCGCTGTTCAAATAGGACCGATCACAGATTCGGCTGCCCAATTAGAAGCACGCACCGGGCTGGTTGGACTCAGAGAGGCTCTTAAACAGAAAACAAACGAATTAATCGTTCGTCCTACCAAGGAAGCGACACTGCTGCGATTATGCGTGATTATTTTTATTGTACTTGTCATTAAAAATCTAAGCGGTTATTTCCAGGCTTTTCTTATGGCCTATGCTGAAAATGGGGTTATACGCGACCTCAGAAACCATATATATACCCATCTACATCGCCTGTCCCTGTCCTATTTTCATCAAGAACGAACCGGGGAACTCATCTCCAGGATCTCCTATGATGTCATGAAAATAAATGGCACCATCTCGGCGGCTTTCGGTACGCTGATTAAAGAGCCCCTCCTGATTCTAATGCATCTGGCCATTATTATTATTCTGAGCTGGCAGTTGACCCTGATGTCGTTCATTTTGCTGCCCTTCAGCATCCTGATTATCACCACGGTAGGAAAAAAGCTTCGAAAAAGCAGTACGATATCCCAGGAAGCGATGGCGGACCTGACCTCTACTTTACAGGAAACCGTGGCCGGCATCCGGGTGGTAAAAGCCTTCAGCATGGAATCATTCGAAATTCGAAAATTCCAGCGGCAGACAAACGCCTACTTTAAAAGTTTGCTTCGCCTGACTCAAATGCATAATCTGGCCAGTCCGATTACGGAGACATTGGGCGGTGTGGTCGGCCTGTCCATTCTCTGGTATGGTGGCAGGCAGGTGATGGCCGGGGATTTACTGGCCCCGGAAGATTTCCTGACTTTTTTACTGGCCTTGTTTTCCATGTTAAAGCCAATAAAAGAATTAGGTCAGGTAAATAATCGTATTCAGGAAGGGATTGCGGCAGCGGATCGTGTATTCGAGATTCTGGATACGATGCCGGAAATTGTTGATGCGCCTGATGCTGTGGACCTGTTGGCAATGAAAGATTCGATCAAATTCAACCGTATATCTTTTCAATATAAGGGATCGGCCGCGCGGGTGCTGGAGCATATCGAACTCACCGTGCATGCAGGAGAAATCATCGCGATTGTAGGGCCAAGTGGAGGGGGGAAGTCCACGCTGGTGGATCTGGTGGCCAGGTTTTACGATCCGACCGAAGGGTCTATCGAGATCGATGGTCAGGATCTAAGAATGGTGACCCTGTCTTCTCTAAGGCAACAGATGGGTATTGTTACTCAGGACGTCATCTTATTTAACGATACCGTACGAAATAACATCGCCTATGGAGAAGAGAAGATCAAATTGGATCAGATACGGTCGGCGGCCCTCGCGGCGAATGCAGACGAGTTCATCATGCAATTGCCGGATGGATATGATACCGGACTCGGTGAACGCGGCGTACGGCTCTCCGGAGGGCAACGCCAGCGTATTGCCATCGCCCGGGCTATATTAAAAGATCCGCAGATCCTTATTCTTGATGAAGCGACCTCCGCGCTCGATACCGAGTCGGAGTTACTGGTACAGGAAGCGATAGATCAACTTATGAAAGGGCGTACGGCCTTTGTCATCGCCCATCGCCTTTCGACCATACAGAATGCAGATAAAGTCATTGTGATTGACCATGGCCGTATTGTACAGACCGGGACGCACGACACCCTGCTCGCCGAGGACGGACTCTATCAGAAATTATACCAAATGCAATTTCGAGATTAAAGATAGGGGATAGGGGATAGGGATTATTTTTTTGTCCTCCTTTTCTATCCTGACCCCTGGCCCCTAACCCCTGGTCATTCCTGTTTCTTGCCAAAAAATGACAAGACTTTACTCGTAAGACACTAATGGAATTAAATCCGTAATCCGCAATCTGTTTCAGATGTGTTCCCCCAGATCCACAGGTCCAAAAATGTGGTACCATATTGAAAAAAAGATAAAGACCTGGATCCTCAGGCGTTTGACCCGAACGCGACCGGAACATCCCTTAACACCAGATGAAGTGGATTGGTCGACCATCCATCACATATTAATCATTAGACAACACGATCAGTTCGGTGATTTTCTACTCACGACGCCTGCGATCAGGGCGATCCGCCTGAAATTCCCCAGGGCGAGAATAGCGCTGGTGGTTCGAGATTATCTTTATCCTGTGGCATGCAATAATCCGGATGTCGATGAAGTATGTATTCTTTTTGATTCTGCTTACAAGTGGACACCAAAGCGAATTGCCGCACTCATCGGCTGCGTACGGCGACCATATGATCTGGCTGTGGTGTTCAATACGGTGTCGCACTCTCTGTCGAGCGATATGATGGCCTATTGTTCTCGGGCGCCCATTGTACTTGGTCCGGAAACACCAACATTTGATCATACGGATCATAATCCCTTTTATTCGCTGAATGCACCGGTTGACCCGAATCCTAAGCATCAGATTGAGCGAAACCTGGATGTGGTTCGGTATATCGGCGCGGATACTGCAGATCTGTCCTACGGTTTTGCACTCTCTGAAACGGAACAGATCGAAGGGAGCAAAATCAGAGAGCAAATGCTTGGTGAATATTCAGGTTCGGTCCTGGCGATTCATTTCGGCACAAGAGATCCGAAAAAACGCTACCCGATGCCCCTGTTGGCCAGGGTGTGTGACGGGGTCGCGGAAACGGGGAAATACCGGATCATCGTGATTCCGGCGCCGGATGAAGAAGAGTTGTTGACGCAGTTGAAAAATTCAACACAGGCTGAGTTATACATCGCCCCGTCATTAGCCTTAAGACAGGTGGCCGCTTTTCTAAATACGATAGACCTGCTTCTGTGTAACGACACGGGGATTCTACATCTGGCCGCTGCCGTCCGGACCCCTACCCTTTCCTTGCATGCTATCAGCGATCCGGCCCTTTGGAAGCCAACAGGATCACGCCACGTGGCACTCTATGCTGCTAAGGGCGATATTACAGGTATTGGCGTTAACAAGGTGCTTGAGGTGATACATGGCGAATTAGAGGACTTGAAAAAAGACAATGAGGCTATTTTGACTTGTTGAGCGTCACGGCGAAATCATCGGACTCGACCTGCTTGTCTCGCCGTTTACGACGCACATCGGATCCATTTCCGACTCCGACTTCGTCCGCCGCTGTATGCACGGGGTTGATGTCGTTATGCATACGGCGACGCTTCACAAGTCCCATGTGGCATCGCACGCGCGACGCGCCTTCGTCGAAACGAATGTCACGGGAACGCTCACCATTCTGGAAGCCGTCCTTGCGGCCGGGGTCTCAGGGGTGGTCTTTACCAGTACGTCAAGTGTGTTTGGTGCGGCGCTGATTCCGGCAGAAGGCCAGCCGGTCGCCTGGATCACCGAAGACGAGTACCGCCGTCGTGACTGGACGATGTTTCCAGGAATCGATCGGGTCTACGTCAACCAGGCGTGCACGGGAGGAACTCGGCCGGGGGCCTCGTTTCGATTTCCAACACATTCTCAACCGTTTGAAACGCGATGAAGACCTTTTCAGCCCCCTCGCCCGGGCAGGGGGTGCCAAGGGCTACGATCGACAGCGATAAGTGGAGAGACCCGAAATGCACACGATTCCCACCCTAATTACAAGATGTGTAATTTACAACCCTGCCGAATCCATTTACTTTTCATGCAATTATACCATTTATCAGATTAAAGCCCACACATAAATGTTTATAATTGCCTGAAAACAATAAGGTTTTAAATCATAAATCATAGATAGGTATTACACACTAAAGGACCTCCCTTATCCTTCACCACTACCTCACCATTGCAATCCACCACATTCGCAAAGGCGTCTTACATAGCCTGATCAATATCTTCGGGCTATCGCTGGGGTTGCTGTGCGCCATCCTGATTGGGCTGTATATCCAATATGAGTGGAGTTGCGACCGCCACCATCCATAACCGAATCGGACCTACAGAGTGGTTCTGGGTAACAATGCCAAAACGCCTTTGCCGCTGGGGGCGGCTATGGCGCGCGAGTTCCCGGAAGTGGAGACCGCCGTCAGTCTGGTGCCAACCGGCACCGGTTGGTTGATGAGATACAAAGACAAAGTGTTCTATGAATACCGGGCGTTTCAGGTATCGGGCGCCTTATTCGACCTGTTCACGTTTCCCCTGGTCAGGGGCAATCCTGAGACCGCGTTGGCGAACCCGTCATCCGTGGTTATTACAGAAGCCATCGCCGCTAAATATTTCGGTCTGGATGATCCTATGGGGAAGGTGATTATCGCAGACAATGATTGGGCTGAGATGACGGTCACCGGTGTTATGCATAATCCATCAGCGCAATCTCATCTCCAGCCGGACTTTTTCATCGCGCCGCCTCTGGACAAACTGATAATGGATAACTGGACCTGGTTTAATATGTATAGTTACGGGCTGCTTTCTCCCAATGCCGATGAGCATATACTCGAATCAAAAGTACCCGATCTGGTCGCTAAACATAGCTCCATTACGATGAGACGTGCAGAACTCCAAGCCGTCCCGGATATTCACCTGTATTCTAAGCTGACCAACGAGGCAGGGACGCCGGGCGAAGTCTCCACGCTCTATCTCCTTGGCGGTATCGCCGTGTTCCTTATCATCATGGCGGCGGTGAATTTCATGAATCTGACCACCGCACGGAGCGTCACCCGCTTGAAAGAAATCGGCATGCGCAAGGTGGTGGGCGCCGACCGCCGACAGCTTATCGGGCAGTTTCTCTGTGAGGCCCTGGCCCTGTCGGTTATCTCAGGCGCTCTGGCCCTGATAGGCGCGGTCGTCTTATTACCGTTGTTCAACACGTTTGCGGGACAGTCTATCTCAATGGATCTGCTCGCCGATGGGACCGTCATCGGAGGAATAATGGTCGTTGTACTCCTTACCGGATTGCTGGCGGGGAGCTATCCGGCCGTGTATCTGTCCGCCTTCCAGCCGCTGGTCGTCTTAAAGGGGCTGCTGGCCGGCCACACAACTTCCAGCGGGTTGAGGCGCGTGCTGGTCGTAGGGCAGTTTGTTATTGCCCTGGTCCTGATGATCGGCACGGGTACCCTGTGGAGGCAGGTCGACTACATGCAGAACGAGCGTCTCGGGCTGCATCCGGATCAGGTGATTATTACAAAATCCATCGGTGGTGAGATGGGGCCGCTCTACCATCCTATCCGACGTGCGCTCAAGCAAAATGCGCATATCGTGGATGCGACCAGAACGGGCTTCTATCCTGGTGAAGGGCTGGGCCGCCCCTCCCATATTACCAATCCCGGTGGCTCTTTTGAATCAGCCTCACCGGCTAAAACTTTTCCTGTCCTGCCCGGATTCGTGGAAACCTTTGGTCTTGAACCGGTGGCCGGGGAAATGTTCACCGAGGCGATGGTGCCTAACGATGGGACCGCGGGGAAAGTGATCCTGACCCGATCCGCCGTCGACGCTCTGGGTTGGGCTTCACCGGAGGATGCGATCGGCAGGCAGATTGAGTTCACGTATGATGCAAACGCGGGTAGTGATGGACTGTGCGATGTCGTCGGGGTGGTCAACGACTTTCAGATCGAATCGATGCGGCAGCCCTTAGAGCCTCTTGTGTTGCTGCTATGGACGGATATGTATGGCGGATTCATGTACATTAAAGTGCAGCCGCAGAATTTCGATGAGACAATGGCCTACATAGAACAGGTCTGGCAGGAATACATCCCACACATCCCGTACGATTACACTTTTCTGGATGATGTATTCAAGCGCATGTACAACGTTGAATACCTGCTCAGTCGTGTCACACTCATCCTGTCCCTCGTCGCCATTTTGATCGCCTGTCTCGGGGTATTAGGGCTTACGGCCTACATGACGGCGCGCCGGACCAAAGAGGTCGGCATCCGTAAGGTCCTTGGCGCGTCCACACCCAGTCTGGTACGCCTTTTATCCAGCGAGATGCTGGTCCTTGTGACCCTGGCCAATGTGATCGCCTGGCCTGTGGTCTATCTGATTATTCTGTGGTGGCTGCAGCAATTTGCCTATCAGGTAGATATCAGCGAGGTGTTGTTTATCCTGGCTGGCTTTTCTCTCCTGGCGATGGCGCTGCTTACGGTGGGGTATCATGCCCTGAAAACCGCCGGAGCCAATCCGGTGGATGCCTTGCGGTGTGAGTGAGGGAATCACCTCAAAACCATCCTGGACGACAACTTCGATATCAGAACGGTCCATGATCTCTTCAAACAAACCCCTTTTCGCCTGACAGAATGGATGATCGGGAGCGAGAAACTAGACAACAAAGGATGAATTTACGCGTTTCGAGTAATTGTTTCTTGAAGTGCTTTCCGCTTGACAATCCGCCGCTCTTCGTATACACTTCTGCCCCACCTATTCTACGCGACTCATAAGATAAATATAAACTATTATGGTTGATATGCTTGATCTGGGCTGCGGTCCTTTTCAAAAGTTAGAGGGCAGCATCGGGGTAGATATTAATGCCGCGTCGCATGTGGATTTGGTCCATAATCTGGATGTGTATCCGTATCCGTTTGAGGATAATCAATTTAAACATATAGAGATGTCTCATATCATCGAACATATACAACACCCCGCTAGAGCGATGGATGAGGTCTATCGCCTCGCGCAGCCGGATGCCACTATTCGTATCGTCACACCGCATTATACCTCTCAGCTATCCTATGGCGATATGACACATTTGCATCATTTCGGGTATATTACGTTTACCCACCTTTGCAATAGTGGGCGATTCAGATTGAAGCGACATAAATTGATCTTCACGGATCTATATAAAGTCCTGGGTATCAGTCTGCTGGCAAACTGGTTCCCGCGGCGTTGGGAAAAGTATGTGGCTTTCATCTTCCCTGCGCTCTATGTGGAAGTTTTCCTGAGCGTGGTAAAGGAATAGCATCGGGAGGTTGATCGTGTCGGAAGATGTGCAGGGTAAAACACCGGATCTGGGGCCGTCTGAAAAACAGTCTGCCTTAACACGCTACTGGAAGTCCAACCTGCTGACCATGTTGATCCTGCTGGTCGTCTGGGCTGCCGGTGGCCTGGGGGCGGGCATCCTGATCGCCGATTGGTTGAACCAATTCCAGCTTTTCGGATCCGGTTATCCGCTTGGTTTCTGGTTTGCCCACCAGGGCAGCATTATCATTTTCGTTCTTTTGATCCTGGTATATTGCCTTGTGATGAACAGACTGGATGCCAGGCACCACCAGAAAATCCAACCATCTCATCCAGAGGAATAAATTCTGACCATGTCAGTTCAATCGTGGACGTATATATTTGTCAGCTTGTCCTTTGGATTGTATCTTTTCATCGCCTGGAGAAGCAGGGTTCGTGACACCGAAGGGTTTTATGTCGCGGGTCGAGGTATCCCGGCTGCCGCAAACGGTATGGCTACCGCTGCGGACTGGATGAGTGCGGCCTCTTTTATCTCCATGGCTGGATTAATATCCACGATGGGCTATTCGGGCGGTATTTATCTCATGGGCTGGACCGGCGGTTATGTGCTTCTGGCGTTGCTACTGGCCCCTTACCTTCGCAAATTCGGCCATTATACCGTGCCCGACTTCGTGGGGGACCGCTATGATTCCAATATCGCCCGGTTCGTAGCGGTGCTTTGCGCCATTTTTATAAGTTTTACCTATGTTGCAGGACAGATGCGCGGGGTCGGCGTCGTGTTCAGCCGGTTTTTAGAAGTCGATATCAACGTAGGGGTAGTCATCGGCATGACGATCGTTTTTATCTATGCCACTCTGGGCGGCATGAAGGGGATCACATGGACACAGGTCGCTCAATATTGGGTTTTAATCACTGCTTTCCTGATACCTGCCATCGCCATAAGTATTAAATTAACCGGTCAACCCCTGCCGCAGATCGGTCTGGGCAGTACCCTCGATACCTCTATCGCCGGACAATCCGGCGTCTATCTTCTGGAGAAATTGAACCAGATCCAATCAGACCTTGGTTTTGGAAGATATACCGATACGTTTACGGGAAACTGGGATAAAGTCAATGTATTCTGTGTGGCCCTGGCCTTGATGGTCGGCACCGCCGGATTACCGCATGTTCTGGTTCGTTTTTATACAGTGAAGTCGGTGCGGGCTGCACGATGGAGCGCTTTCTGGGCGTTGCTATTTATTTCTTTACTCTATTTAACGGCGCCGGCCACCGCAGCGTTTGCCAGATATTATATGCTGAATAGTCTGAACGGCACACAGGCGGAAGAGCTCCCCGCATGGTTCGAGAACTGGGAAAAAACCGGATTGATCCTCTGGTTTGATGATGGGGACGGCATCATGCGTTATTCCGCCGGTGAGGACAACGAGATTTTCCGTACCGGGGCCATCCCCGCGACAGAAATGACGTCTATCCGTGTCACCCATCAGCAATGGGTAGATTCGGATGGTGAACGGGGTGAAGATGCGCGCCCACTCCTTCGTCAGCGCGGTCTGACCGGACCGGATCGGGATATCATTGTTCTGGCCACGCCCGAGATGGCAGAACTGGCAAGCTGGATCATTGCTCTGGTTGCGGCCGGCGGTTTGGCCGCGGCGTTAAGCACCGCCAGTGGTCTCCTGCTGGTTATTTCCTCGAGCGTCGCTCATGATCTGTACTATCGTGTGCTTAATCCCGCAGCGACTGAAAAACAACGGCTCCTGGTGGGACGCAGTGTGATCGGTATTGCCGTCGTGGTGGCGGGTATTTTTGGAATTTATCCGCCCGCTTTTGTCAGCCAGGTCGTTGCGTTTGCTTTCGGTCTGGCAGCAGCCAGCTTTTTCCCAACCATTGTTCTGGGCATATTCAATAAACGGGTGGGGACCATACCCGCCATTTGCGGCATGCTTGCAGGAATCGGTTTCTCGGGGTTTTATATCATCGCCTGTATATTTTTCGACATGGAACCCTGGACATTCGGACTCTTTTCCAACGGAATCAATCCTCAGGGCATCGGCACATTCGGCATGCTCTTAAATTTCCTCGTGACACTGACCCTTACGCCGCTATTTCCCGGACCAACGCAGGAAGTAAAGAATATGGTTGATTCTGTTCGAGAACCGGAAGGCATTGGTTTAGCTGTGAATATTCAAGCCTCCCCGGAGCATTAAGACGCTATCCAAATCATGTCTCTGTCCATCATCATCATTACTAAAAATGAAGAAGCACAGATAAAAGATTGCCTGGAGAGCGTCCGTTTCGCTGACGAAATAATCCTGGTTGATTCCGGTAGTACGGATAAAACACTATCCATTGCCCGAGCGTATGCAACCCGGATCATAGAAACGGATTGGAAAGGGTATAGCGGTACAAAGATGATAGCTCTCGAGGCGGCTACTGGAGATTGGATTTTATGGTTGGATGCGGATGAACGGGTCCAACCCTCATTACAAGAGGAAATACAAGAAGTAACAAAAACAGAGGGAGTGACCGGATATTATATTGCCCGGAAGGCTATTTTTCTGGGACGATGGATTAAACATTGCGGATGGTATCCCGGCTATGTTATTCGATTATTTAAAAAAGAAGGTGCTCGTTTCTCAGAAAATATGGTCCACGAATCCGTATATATTGACGGTCCCACCGCCCATCTGAAATCTCCCTTGATACATTATACCGACACCTCTCTCGATCATTATTTTATTAAATTTAATAAGTATACCACCCTGGCGGCCCGTGAGTTATTCCAGTCGAACTATAGTTTCCATTTGACAGATCTCATCGGACGTCCGATTTATTCGTTTGTAAAAATGTATATCATAAAACGCGGTTTTCTTGACGGCGTACAAGGGTTGATTTTGTGTATCCTGTCCGCCTGCTATGTTTTCACCAAATACGCCAAATTATGGCATTACAGGGAACAAAACAAAACCAAAGAATAAATTGCCCAGCCTAATTGCTGACCCCTGTGGGTTCCAGCGAGTATGCTACGTTTCATAATTCATAATTCATAATTCATAAATACCCATGCCCTCTCTTTCCGTTGTAATTATCACGTATAATGAAGAGTGTAAGATAAAAAAGTGCATTGAGGCTGTTACCTGGGCGGACGAGATCATCGTCGTTGATAGCTTCAGCACAGACCGGACCAGAGAGATAGCGCGAGAGTATACTGATCTTGTTTATCAAAATGCCTGGGAAGGGTTTGCAAAACAACGGACCTATGGGATGAATCAAGCATCGGGTGATTGGATTTTATTTCTGGATGCGGATGAATACGTCACAGACGCCCTCCAGAATAAATTGAAGGAGCTTCTAGAAGACTATTCGCCTTTTCATGCATTCAAGCTTCACAGAGTTGAACACTTTTTGGGTTTTCCATTGCATTACGGCACGTTAAATCCCAGCTACCAGCCTCGACTCTTATGTAAAGGAAAAGGATATTGGACCGGCGGCGCCCATGCCCATATAGAAGTAGCCGACGAGTTGATGGGTCTTATTCATGAAGATTTATTTCACGATTCACATAATACCATAACAGATTTTATCACCCGGATAAATTACTATACCACCGTTGACGCACAAGATCGGATTCAGCAAGGCCAGAGAGTAGGTAAAATGCGTTTGATTTTTTCACCTATAGGAATGGCCTGGAAGAGTTTTATCGTCAAACACGGTTATCGGGATGGTTTTCCAGGTTTATTATTCAGTATAGGAATGGGCATCTATTCTTTTTTGAGATTGGTCAAAGTATGGCAGTTGAATAATGAGGCATCGAGTAAGAACCATCATATAGATTGAGAGATGGAATGCTGTGCGGATGAATTGAACCTATGAAGCAAATGTGTTGCAGTATCATTATTCCCACCTGGAATGCCCTACATCTTATCGATCGGTGTCTTCGATCTATTCTGGTCCATATTGATAAGGAGACCACGGAGATTATCGTCGTGGATGACGGGAGCACAGATGATACGGCGAGTCAGCTCAATAAATCATTTCCTGAGGTGATTCTGGAACACCATCAGACGAACAAAGGTTTTGGCGCATCATGTAATGACGGGGTTGCCCGTGCGAAGTATGAGATTATAATCCTTCTCAATAATGATATTATTGTGGATGGCCCATTTATTGATCCGCTTCTTCGTCATTTTTCGGATAACAAGGTGTTCGCCGTAAACGCTCAGATATTCCAGCGTGATGGTCATACGCCCGGTGGTGGTCTTGTCCGAGGATTTATGCATTGCGGCCTGCTCCGATTAAGATGGGCGGAAGCAAGGAAAGCGAGGGAGCACGGAGGGCTGACTCTATACGCCAACGGAGCTGCCACAGCCATTAAAAGGGATAAATTTCTAGAGTTGGGTGGGTTCGATTCTTTGTATGCACCTTTCTATTCCGAGGATCTGGATTTATCTTATCGCGCCTATCAGCAAGGATGGGTGGTGCATTACGAACCTCAAAGCCAGCTGCGTCATGACCATAGCGAGACCATCAATAAAGGTTTTACATCCAAATACATCACACTGATCAGTAAACGCAATCGCATCCTCTTTATCTGGCGCAACATACGAAGTCCGTGGATTTTGCTTCAAAGTACGTTCTGGCTCATACTTCGAGGCTTCAGTGCCCTGTTTACATTAAATGTTCCTTATCTCCAGGCATTTGCGTTTGCGCTCTCCAGGCTCGGTTCCATCTATCGACGGCGACGGGCTGACCCCCATATTCGTGTATCGGATCGACAGATACTTTCGATGACCTCCGAATGGGTTGAACATGATTCCCCTATCGAGAAATAGGTTTCACAGGATCTCGTGATGCTCAAGGAAAGACCGAAACGCATTCTGATCACCCGATTACGCTTTATAGGCGATGTCGTGCTTACAACGCCTGTAATCAGGGCGATACGACGGGCCTATCCCCAGGCAGAAATTATATACCTTGCAGAGGCGGAACCTGCATCTATTTTGGAGCATGATCCTGATTTGAATGGCATTATTGTTCTGGATAGAGATCATATTTCGACCCTTCCTATGGGACAACAGTGGCGCGAATATTTTCATCTCTTTCGCCGGATTCGAGCGTACCGATTTGACCTGGTCATCGATCTGTTCTGCAATCCGAGAAGCGCTCTGTTGACTTTTTTGTCCGGCGCACGGTACCGACTAGGGTACGATGTGAGGGGAAGAGGATGGGTATATAATCTTAAAATAAAACGACTCGCCTCGATTCGTGTGTTGGATGCATATTTGGATGCCGTCCGCACCCTCGGTATTTCGGGTGAAGATGACCAGACGAATATAAGCGTCTCCTGCGCAGAGGCGACCTGGGCATCCACTTATCTTGCAGATTGTTTTGGTTCTGATGATAAACCGGTTATAGGTATAAATCCAGGAGCGAGCTGGCCTGCTAAAATGTGGGGATCAGATCAATTTGGCGATCTGATCAATCGTCTGGTATCCGGATACGGGGCGCATATTTTAATAATTCAAGGGCCTGGTCAAGAAAAGATAATTGAGGCGGTACGGAGGGAGATACGACACCGACATGAGATCGTCAAAACAACATCTTTAATGTGTCTTGCCGCGCTTATGCATCAATGTGCTTTGTTTATATCAAATGATTGCGGTCCGATGCACATGGCCGTGGCTGTCGGGACACCTACTATTGGGCTATTCGGTCCAAGTCGATCGGATATCTGGTTCCCTTACCGCCAGGAAGAAGGACACTTGCCCCTCAGACCCGATATAAAAGACTGTTGTGGAAAAGATGTATGCATTCAATCATCACCCTGTATCAGGCAGATTCCGGTAGACGATGTTTACGAGGCAGCCGGGTTATTATTAAGTAATGGAATTTAAAAAAATGAACATCACACCGGATCGAATATTAATAATCAAGCTACGGGCTATTGGTGATGTTGTATTGGCAACGCCTGTTATAGAGAACCTCCGAAGACAATATCCCGAAAGCCATATCGCTTTTTTAACGGAAGAGGCGGCGGCGGACATTATAAAAGGGAATCCGTTTTTAGATGAGCTCATCATATTAGAACGCCGCAAATGGCAGCAGATGTCCTTCCGGGCATCCTTGAAGGAACAGGTCCGGTTCTACCGGTCATTGCGGGCGAAAAAGTTCGATCTGGTATTTGATCTATTTGGCAATCCACGCAGTGCTTTATTATCTGTCATTGCCGGTTCGCCGGTTCGCGTTGGTTTTGGTTTTCGGGTGCGCCGATATTGTTATACGCAAGTGATCGCGCCCCGTGGAGGGGAAGTGCATGAGGTGGATTTCAACTTGGATGCCCTTAAAGCGCTCGATATTCCAATCGTATCCCGACAACCTCGGATAGAAATATCACAAGATATAACACAAAATGCAAGACGCTGGATTAGTGCACTTGGGATAACCAATGAAAAGGTAGTGGGACTTAACCCGGGAGGGGGATGGAAAATAAAACGGTGGCCGCCGGCGTATTTCGGCAAGCTCGCAGATGAACTAATTAAACTTTATGGTGTACGTGTACTCTTATTATGGGGACCTGGTGAAGAAAAACTCGTAGATTCAGTATCCCAGTCTATGAAAGCGATGGCCCATCGAATTCCTGATGCCTCCCTGAAAGAATTGGGGGCGTATATATCATGCTGCCACCTGATGATCAGTAATGACAGTGGACCGATGCATATAGCGGCGGCATTAAATGTCCCGATCATAGGCATTTTTGGTCCTACCAATCCTGATTTACAGGGGCCTTTCGGGATCGCCCATCGGGTAGTCCGTCAGGAATCGGTTACCTGCCTTGGATGTAACCGGGTGACTTGTAACATAGGTAATATTTGTATGACGGAACTGAACCCCGCTCAGATCCTGAAACAGGCGGAAGTATTTCTCTGTGATGCTTGACAAACGCCGGTCACCGATATATATTACCACGATTTGGTGTAATCGCCTATTTGTTATATTTGTTAGTCTTACACGGAAAGTTGATCCTTGCGGAAAGATATAATTGTTGAGACAGCTACACACGAGACGCGCATTGCAATTCTCGAAGATGACCATCTCGTTGAACTTTTGGTCGAGCGTCCCGAAAATGAAAGAATCGTAGGAAACATCTGTAAAGGCACAGTCACTGCAGTCATGCCTAGTATCCAGGCGGCCTTCATCGATATTGGTATGGAAAAGGCCGCTTTTTTACATGCCTCAGATGTATCCGGATCGTCTGATTGGGTGGATTTCGACGACGATGATAACCAGGATTCCGGTTCGCGTCGTAAACGGGAAAAAGAACGGCTTATTCAGGACATGGTGAAAGATGGCCAGGAGATCCTTGTCCAGATTACTAAAGAACCTATCGGTACTAAAGGATCACGGGTCACCGCTCAGATGTCGTTGCCAGGGCGTTTTCTTGTTTTGGTGCCCAATGAAAATTATGTGGGCGTATCCCGCAGAATTGACGACTGGTCTGAAAAAAGACGTCTGAGAGATCTTGCCAGGAGTATCAAATCCGATAACATCGGTGTCATTGTGCGAACAGCTGCACTGGGTAAGTCAGATACCGAGTTTAAAAATGATCTCAAGATGCTGACGCAACTATGGGAAAAAATCGATAACCAAGCTAAAAAAAAGCCGGCGCCGGCAGTTATACATAAAGATATGGAGATTACCTCCGGGATGATTCGGGATCTGTTTACGCCGGATATCGACAGTGTAATCATTGATTCTAAAGATATTTATCAGGAAACCCTTTCTTATCTGAAGTCCGTCGCGCCCAAGTTAAGATCCAGAGTTCACCTGTATGATGGAACGACACCCATTTTTGATGCCTACGGTATAGAAAATGAGATAGAAAAAGCATTGCACAGGAAAGTGTGGCTGAAACATGGTGGATATATCGTAATAGATCCTACTGAGGCTCTGGTTACAATAGATGTAAACTCCGGGCGATACGCCGGGGGCCATGGTCACGAAGAAACCGCCTTCCATACCAATATGGAAGCGTGTGGCGAGATTGCCCGTCAAATGCGGCTCAGGGATGTGGGTGGTATTATTGTTATTGATTTTATCGATATGGATGAGCGGAATCATCGTAAACGGGTATGCCAGGAGCTGGATAACGCGTTGAAGCGGGATCGATCCCGAACACGAATGTCAAAGGAATTAAGTGAGTTCGGTTTGATTGAGATGACCAGGCAGCGAATTCGTCCCAGCTTGTTATTTTCGTTTACCGAAGCTTGTCCTGTTTGTGATGGGACTGGCCGTATCATGTCCCGCATGACTCTGGTAACGCAGATTGGTCGGTGGATGAAACGTGCGAGGCCGAGCCTTCGTGAAAAACACCTTAAGTTGAAGGTACATCCATCCGTAGCGCTTTGTTTATACGAGAATGAGGACGAAAAACTCACGGCGCTGAAAGATGAATATCGAATCCAACTGGATATCGAGGAAGATCCGTTTTTTCACGTTGAGGAATTCCGGGTGTTTTCAGTCAAACAGAATGTTGATATCACGGATGAATATAAATCTTAGAGTTTTTATTTCACCATAGTTTCAGTCAAAGGAGTCATTGATGTACGCAGTCATCCGATCGGGGAATCAACAATTCCGTGTCAACGAGGGTGATACCATTCAGGTCGAAAAAATAAACGCTGAAGTAGGTGATGAGATTACCATCGATCAGGTATTACTTCTTGGCGGCGGGGACACGGTGATTGGAACTCCCATCGTCTCAGGAGCGACCGTAACGGCCCGGGTCGCCGAACAAGGACGCCATCCGAAAATCATCGTGTTCAAAATGAAACGCCGGAAAAATTATCGCCGAAAAAACGGACATCGTCAACCATTTACAGCGCTCGAGATAACCGGGATCAACTTCGATCCATCGACCGCTAACTAACTTTCGATCGTTAGGGAAGGAGCGTGCTATCATGGCACATAAAAAAGGTGTAGGCAGTTCACGTAACGGTCGTGACAGCAATCCTCAGTTTCTGGGGGTTAAGACTGGGGACGGTATGCAGGTGTCGGCCGGAAGTATTCTGGTTCGGCAGCGGGGTACCAAAATATTACCAGGTGATAATGTCGGACGAGGAAAGGATCATACGCTATTTGCGTTAAAAGACGGCATTGTTCGATTCCGTCGGTATGGAAGAAAACGCACTCAGGTTCACATCGCCGCCGGTTAGTCTCCCATGAGAAACGATGAGGCCCTTATCCAGGAGGCGGAAAAGGCCATTACCGGCTACCTGGACGAGCAGTTGCAGCGCGGGGCCATCGATACCGGTTTGTTTGAGAAAGCCCGCCAGAATGTGATCCGCAATCTCCGCTCCTGGTTGGAAGATCTGCATATAGACGTCCTGTCTCCCCATTTAAAACAAGGCATTCGCCAGGCTATTGAAGATCAGAAATGGCCGATACTGACCGAAGTTTTTGTCGATGAGATCACATTCGGAACCGCCGGCATACGTGGTAAAGCGGCGATGACAGATGATGAGCTTCACCGGTTGAATGACGAAGGTCTCGACGCGGCCATCCTCAAAGGTCCAAATACACTCAACAACGTGGTTCTTTTGTTGAAATCAGCCGGGGTTGCCCGGTATGCAGCCAACCATGGATTGCTATCGATCGTCATTGGATATGATAGCCGGGTGCAGGGACGGGCTTTCGCACAACTGATCACCCGATTATTTTTAGCTAGTGGCTTGAAGGTCTATTTTTTTGATGAGGCCTGTCCCTATCCTGAAATGACCTTTGCGATTCCTTATCTTCACGCAGATATGGGCATACTCATTTCCGCCAGCCATAATGATCGCAGGTATAATGGATATAAATTATCAGCCGGCACAGGATCGCAATTCGAACCTGCGGTTCGATCGGTTATATATAATGACTACATACGGAAAATGACCACCGCTGATATTATAATGATGGATCTTTCAGAGGCGGGCGCTGATCCTGATTTCCCCCATGATCCTCGTAAGCCACATAATAAATTAGTATTTCTGGGTGGGAAAGAGCGCCTGGATAACACAGAATATTATGATCGGCCCCTCATCGATATTCATCAACCTCACCTGAACCATATAAAAAAGTTTATCATTGATCCTGATATGTTAAAAAAATGGGCTGATAAGGTCCAGGTAAGCTATTGTGCCTTCCATGGCGCAGGCCGAAAGGCCGTGCCCCGGCTGCTGGCAGACTTTGGCTATAGGCATGTCCAGATCATCAGGGAGCATGGACTGAATGATTTAAATGGTCTTTTTCCGGCATTCCAGGATAATCCGGAGCAACAACCTGATCCCGGTGACAAGGCGGCGGCTGAAATCGCTGTAAATGCATACAAGACGGAATATGGGGACCATGCCTTTTCAAAGCTGGATATTTTGATCGGGACAGATCCGGATGCAGACAGAACCGCCCTGGTGATTAAAGTGCCCAAGGAGCAGCAGGCCATATTTAATAATAAAACCTATCGACTGCTTGATGCGGATGACGCATGGACATTATTGCTCTGGTACCGGTTAAATCGCCAGGCTGAAGGTCATGGTGGGGTACTACCGGATGCTGATCGTTCTTTTATCGTACTATCCCATATAACAACAGATGCCCTGGTTCGGTTGGCCATGAAATATGACGTAGGTGTTATTAAGACCTGGGTCGGTTTCGGGATGATTGCCAATGCCGTTCAGAAAATTTGGGCTGGGAACGACCTAGATGATTCTATACATCGTGATATGATTTACCAGATGATCGGTATGCGCGGACGCCCTCGAAGATTTAATATCGGGTGCCTGGAGCAGAGTAACGGTTTCAGTATTCTCGGTGGGCCGCCGCCTTCACCTACTGCCCTGGGAGAAGGAGGACATGTTCGTGATAAGGATGGTATATTCGCTTCCATCCTGCTTGCTGAGGTGGCAGCCTATGCTAAATCACAGGGGCTTACCCTATTCCATTTATTGGATGAACATATTTATCTGGATCCCGATATAGGATATTTTGTAACGTATTACGAGTCGACGCCTCAATGGGGTGAGTTTAAAGGGCTTGAAGGATTAACGACAAAAATTGATATACTCAGACGGTGTGTAAAATTAAGTAAACAGGTGCAGTCAGGCCAATCATTGACCCTGGCAGGCACACCCGTAATTGAGTCGGAGATTTTTTCCGTGGGGAAATACGCAGAAGCCCATCGATGGGTGGACTTCCCCGATGAAGGCATCCGCTTTTATTTCGATGAAGACCGATGGAGCTACTTGACGGTGCGTCCATCCGGTACATCACAATGTCTTCGTTATCACATCCAACTCAAAGCCCAAAATCTTACACGAGATAATATCATACAAAAGAAGGTGGATACCAACCGGCTGGCACAACGTATGATCTCAGATATTCGTACTATGGTTGAGATAGAGGGATAAACCCCGGTCCCATAAGTCATTTACACATAAAAAGGACGCCTGACAGTATGGTAGGCGTCCTTTTTATGTGTAAATTATCTAGGCGGTTAAAACGAGAAAAACCTGCTCAAGTTGTTTTCTATCTCAGCGTTTTCTTCTAACTCCGCCAGCCATTCTGAATAGAGCTGATTCTGTTTTTGTATGAGTAATTGTTTCTGCAAATTATCTTTGGATGAATTAAAGGCCTCATCATCAATCGGTTGATGCTCAACCAGTTGGACAAGATAGTAGCCGCGGTCCCCTTTTATAAGGTCGCTCATTTCTCCGGGCATTTTCAACTGAAAGGCAGCGCCGATTAATGACAGGTCCTGGCCGACGCCGGGAATAAATGCCTGATGTGCAAAAGCCTCCGGTGATTTAACTTCATCAGCCTCATCGCCGGTTAGCGAATCCAAGTTTTTACCTGTGAGTTTCGTTTTAATTTGTTCACCCGCTTCTTTAGCCAAATCCATCTTCTGATCTCGATTTAAAACAGAGCGGATACGATTTTCCACCTCTTCCAGGGTCTGCACACCTTCCGGTTTGCGATCCGTAAGCTGAATAATATAAAACCCGGTGTCGTTTTCGAGAATTTCGCTGAAATCACCGAGATCCCCGTCGGCGGAGAATGCGGCTGCACCTATTAAATAACCTATCCTGGGGATAAAGCCATCCGGTCGTTCGGTAAATAAGCCAGTTGATTGTACAGTAAGTGATTCCGGCACGCTCTGTATTGCCTGTTGAAATCCATTTTCACGCGATTGAGAAAGGATACGGTCCGCACTGCTTTGAAGATCTTTAAGTGTTTGTTGACCGATCACTGTTTTTAATAAGATATGTCTCGCCCGTACCTGGTCTTCTCCGTTCTCTTTCCTCTTCTCTTCCACTTTAATAATATGCCATCCGAACTGAGTCCTGACCGGACTGGCCACCTCACCGACCGGCGTTTGATAGGCTACCGTTTCAAAGGCGTCGACCATATCTCCATGACCAAAGAAGCCCAGGTCGCCACCCTGTGAGGCATTACTTGGATCTTCTGAGAAATCCTTTGCCAGGATTTCAAAGTCCGCGCCGCCGATAATCTGATCATATAAATCATTAATCTGCCGTTCGACCCGCTGTGAATCCAAGACGCTTGGTTGTTTGGAAATGATGACATAAGATAATTCCATGCGCGAATCCTGTTTGAACTCGTCCTGATGGGTATCGAAGTAGGATTTCATGGCTTCATCTGTAACAGTTGTCGGGTCCGCAGCGTTTTGATTTGGATCAAAGAAGTAATATTTGATTTCAACTTTTTCATTCTGGGCGATATAGGCCGTTTTAACCTCAAGATCCGTTACGTGAGCGAGAGAAGTGATCCGGTTAATTACTTTTTGTCTGGGCAGGAGCATACGATATTGCACTTCCAGAGATTCCCAGCCGGACACATTAGGGTTGTTAAGAGATTGTAAATATTTGGTTTGATCAAACTGACCATCTGTTTGAAATATCGCCTGTTGCTTTATAAAATCAGGCGGATTCTCCTTGATCGCCTCAAAAAGCTCTGCATCTGAGATGACGATGTCATATTTACCTATTTCCTGTTGAAGCAATGTGAATTCTACCCGGCGATTCCAAATTTCATTTATAATCTGTCGATTTCTGACTTGATCGATATCCCCATCGCTCTGTTGTCGTTCCAATTCCCTGAGTTGTTCATATTCAAATCGAATTTCCTCATAGGGAATCTTTTCACCGTTGATTACCCCCACCGTATTCTGATTAGCCGGACCACGCCCGGCCACATCAGCACCCCATTCCAGTCCGATCAAACCGATAAATGAGAATATGATAATAATCATGACGAAATGGGTTTTATTCCGCAAAGTTTGCATTACAGCCATCTTATTTCTGCTCCTTACCTGCTGACGAATAAAGGTAATGCCCTGACCAGAATGTCGTTAACAAATCGGAAAGGCATTCCTGTCGAATTTAAATATGATAGACAGACAAAATAATATAATTCTATATGTGATACGATGCAACTATTTTGTCTATCCTTCGGAACCCAAAATAGAAAAGATACTTGACAGCATGGGGGATATAGCCTATTTTGAACTACCTGATATCAGTAAGTTGATTGTGAACTTCAGGCTATATAATTAATAAGGAGTAATCTGTTATGAAGAGTGGTATACATCCCGAATATAAAACAGTGACCGTATCATGCGCCTGTGGGAATACATTTGAGACCGGAACAACAGTAGAATCTATTCATGTTGAAATATGCTCCGCGTGCCACCCGTTTTATACAGGCAAGCAGAAGATGCTTGATACGGCAGGACGGGTTGAACGTTACAACAAGAAATACGGCCTGGAAGAACCCGCCTCTTAATTTTATCGTTTACTAAGCAACCCCTACTATTTTTATCCAAGCCCTGTATCGTATACTGATGTAACATACAGGGCCGTTTATATATATTATGCTTCTGGATCAACTCGAGCATATTGCTCATCGATATAAAGAACTTAATCGACTTTTGTCTGACCCGGCCATCACATCGGATCATGAAAAGCTTCGTAATTATGGTAAAGAATATCATGAATTAACGCCTGTGATCACCAAATATCAAGTCTATAAAAAGGTGCTGGATGATTTTAAGTCGGCCAGGGAAGTATTAGTTGAAGCTGAAACGGATGCCGAGCTTAGAGAGCTGGCACAGGACGAACTGGATGAACTTGAAGAAAATCGGAACAGGCTTGAGAAAGGATTATATACCCTCCTTATTCCCAAAGACCCTGAAGATGTCAGAAATATCATTTGTGAGATCAGAGCAGGCACAGGGGGAGATGAGGCTGCGATCTTTGCAGGTGAATTATATCGCATGTACTGTCGATATGCCGAAAACCAGAGATGGCGCATGGAAGTCATGAATTCCAATGAAGCTGAGCGTGGTGGTGTTAAAGAGGTGATCTTTCAGATAGAGGGAAAGGGCGTTTACGGTAAGTTGAAACACGAAAGCGGGGTCCATCGGGTCCAGCGCGTACCTGTGACGGAAACGCAGGGGCGAGTTCATACTTCTGCGGCCTCTGTGATTATCCTTCCGGAAGCCGATGAGGTTGATGTGGAAATCGATGAGAAGAAAGACCTCGAGATTAATGTATATCGGTCATCCGGTCCCGGAGGACAGAGTGTAAATACGACCGATTCCGCTGTTCGTATCACTCATAAACCGACTGGATTGGTCGTAACCTGTCAGGATGAGAAGTCTCAACATAAAAATAAAGCAAAGGCCATGAAGGTACTCCGGGCCAGATTACTGGATGTTGCACACCGGGAAAAGGAAGCGGAAATGGCCAGTGTTCGTCGCTCTCAGGTCAGATCGGGTGATCGAAGTGAAAAAATCAGAACCTATAACTTTCCTCAAGGACGCGTTACGGATCATCGAATTGGCTTGACGCTATATAAAGTGGATCAAATAATGGAAGGGGATATAACCGAAATCATCGAAGCGTTAGCAAAGGCTGATCAGTCCGAAAAGATGGAAAATCTCACGACGGCTTCGACCACGTAGGTAATATCTCGACTATTCGGGTTTATTTTATCCTCCTCTCTCTATCGGATCGAAAATTGATTATGGCCTAGTTTTTACTATGAATGTCCCCGAAATTCCTCCCTCTGCAACCATTCTTCAGTCCATACAATGGGCAAGCGACAGATTAAGACCGGATCCTTTTTATAATGCAAGGTTGGATTCAGAACTCATTCTTGCACATGTAGTCAGGCTGGACAGATTGAACCTATATCTTAATTTCGACCTACCTCTAACTTCCTCGGAAAAACATACATTTTCAGATCTGGTTAAGCGAAGAATACAAGGTGAGCCTGTACAATACCTCATAGGTTTTACAGAATTCTATGGCCGCTCTTTTATTGTGTCTCCGGCCGTACTTATCCCCAGGCCTGAAACAGAAATATTAATTGACTACGTTAAGCCGTTTTTAGAGCGAAGGTTACAGAAAGCGCCTCGTGACCCTGCGCCTCAACTTGATCTGTTCAATGTAAACCCCACGCAGTCTGTTGGACCAATCACTGTGGTGGACATTGGAACTGGATCGGGTATTATCGCCTTAACACTCGCATCTGAACTCCCCGGTCTTCTTTACTACGCGTCGGATGTATCTTCGGCGGCGCTTAATGTTGCAGAACAAAATGCAGAGCAATTAAAATTAAAGGGTCAGATTACATTTTTAGAAGGTCCGTTCATGGTCCCATTAGAATCTAAATTAGAAAATTCGTGTGATTTGATCCTGGCGAATCCGCCGTATATCACTCGATCCGATATGGCGCAGCTACCTGATGAGATACGTGGGTATGAACCGCGGGTGGCGTTGGACGGAGGAGAAGATGGGTTGGAATGTTATGCTGAACTGGTGAAGAACGCGCCTTTTTTTCTGAACTCTGGTGGAATGTTGGCTTTCGAGATTGGCGCAGATCAGGCCGATGCGGTCACCGGGCTTATCACAGCCAGCCAATTATTCTCGAATATTAATGTGGTAAAAGATTATAACCACCTGGACCGGGTTGTATCGGCTATGTTTACAGGATAGACGCTCCGGTAGAAAAGGACACACTTATGATTACAGATAAACAAGTTATGATTCTAGGCGCTGGTAATATGGGCAGTTGTCTGCTTGGAGGAATCTGCCGGGCGAAACTTGTTCCTCCAGATGATATTATAATTACTGGATTACGGAAAGATTATTTAGAATCATTGGCAGGCCAATGGGGTGTTCATTGGACTACAGACAATAAAAAAGCAGTCGAGCAAGCAGATGTCATCATGCTCTGTTTAAAACCTCAGGCCATCGGTCGTGTCCTCACGGAGATAAAAGGATATTTAAACCCTAACCAGCTCATCATAACGATCGCTGCCGGTGTGACGACCTCTTATATCAGCGCTCAGATCGATTCTGTGAACCCGGTAGTACGGGTCATGCCTAATATCGCTTCCCTGGTTGATGAAGGCGCTGCGGCCATTTCTGTAGGCGTTCATGGTGATGATCATCATTTGGAAATTACAGCCCAGATATTTCGGGCAGTTGGACGTGTGGTTTTCGTAAGGGAAGACCTTCTGGATGCCGTCACAGGCCTTAGCGGAAGTGGCCCTGCCTATATTTATATGGTCATTGAAGCCTTATCTGATGGTGGGGTTAAAATGGGATTACCACGAGAAATTGCCCTGGACCTGGCCGCACAAACTGTATTGGGAGCAGCCAGATTAATACAGGAAACCGGGATCCATCCCGCCGTTTTGAGGGATCAGGTTCTCACGCCAGGCGGTACCACGATAGCAGCTGTACATGATTTGGAAACGAGTGGACTCAGAAGTATGTTGATCAGCGCAGTCGAAACAGCCACGCGTAGATCGAAAGAACTCAGCAGTCAAGCATGAAGATATGTGTTTATTGAGTATTCGGGTTTATTTTCCAAAAAGGTGCGATATGCGAACAGGTATTAGATAATCCAGATCGGTGAATACCCTTTAAATGAGAATGTCGTTATCCCTTCTTAACAATTCCTTTAACATTTTTTCCACCCCTTTGTCCTCCAATTACTTCCGTATTCGATCTTGATTATTTCATAATCAATCGTCCATATCCAGAATTCGGGCTCTGATATTTATAACGAATATAAAACAATATTGTTATAGCCTGACTCACATAGAATATCGGGCTCTCACGCCTACCAACGACACAACATATTGTTGTTCCTTTCAATAATTGGTAAAGAAAAACGCCGTAACTCCTTTTTATCTATTGACAACCAGAGGGTTGGTGTGTAATATTGTGGGGAAAGGTGGGGATCGGTGGGAGATGGGACGCCTTGATTATCAAATACTTTTATGTTAATACCTGAATAGTCACCACAACCCTGTTGGTTTGACAGGGTTGGGCGTGAGGACATACGTATGGCCAACTTCATGGGATCATACACATATTCGGTTGATCACAAAGGGCGGGTCAGCATCCCTACTAAATTCCGTAAATATATTGACGAGTATGCGGACGAAGCCTTGATCATAACAAGAGGATTGGACGGTTGCTTGTTTGCATATCCAATCGATGAATGGCAACGGATTGACGAACGCTTGAGAGCCCTGCCTGTGACACAACAAAATACACGGGTATTTGTAAGAATGCTCACGGCCACAGCGATATCCGTCACCCTTGATAAACAGGGGCGTATCGCCATCCCCAGGGGATTACTCGAACTTGCAGGTATTGAATCGGATGTATTGTTTGTCGGTACACTCGATCATTTTGAACTCTGGAACCCTTCAGAATATGACCAGTTGATGAATGATTCGGGCCAATCCTACGAATCCATTGCAGAAACCATCTTAATGTAACATCGCAGGACCCTGAGTAGAACGTTTTAAAAGATTAAGAGGTTACGAGAAGTATCTTTTTTAGACATAAACTTACCAAATACAAATGCTGAAAAACACCTTTCAACATATACCTGTTCTTGTCGGACCAGCGGCTGAGATGCTTGTATGGAACCCATCAGGTCTTTACGTGGACGGCACGTTGGGTGGGGGCGGGCATTCGGCAGCTTTTTTAAGTCGCCTCGATCCGTCAGGGCAGGTGATAGGGTTTGATAAAGACGTGGATGCCGTTGCCGCGTCAAAAGAACGGTTTAAAGATCAGGGCGGGCACATTTCCATAATGCATCACGACTTTATGAATATTGAAGAACTTCTGGCTGGACTGAATATAGGTATGGTTGACGGGGTGTTCCTGGATTTAGGACTTTCTTCCTATCAAATAGATACACCGGAGCGCGGGTTCAGTTTTATGGCTGACGGCCCCTTGGATATGCGGATGAATCAAACCGAAACTCGGTCAGCATCCGACATTATCAATCGAGCAACTGAGGAAGAGCTTAAACATATTTTATATGATTATGGTGAAGAACGACTGGCCCGTCCTCTGGCAAAAGCGATAATCAAGTCGAGACAAAAGGCGACGCTTCAAACGACGACGAATCTTGTCAAAATTATCAAAGCGGTCGTACGCCATAGGCCGGTCATAAAAACGTGTGCCCGGGTTTTTCAGGCGTTGCGGATAGCCGTTAATAATGAATTAGAGCGATTAAAGAGCACGCTGGGATCAATTTTACCCCTGTTAAAACCAGAAGGTCGGTTGGGGATTATCGCCTATCATTCCCTGGAAGACCGCATGATCAAGCATACATTTCGAGAGTGGGCGACAAATTGTACCTGTCCACCTGGTTTACCGCAATGTGTATGTCAAAAAGAGGCATATGTTACCATATTAACCAAACGCCCGATACGGGCGATTGAGCCCGAAATCCTTGGCAACCCAAGAGCCCGAAGTGCGAAACTTCGAATGGTAGAAAAATTACCCGGTTCAACCCTGAAGGTCGCCTGAACATCTAATCGACGGAGAGAATCGATGAAATCACTGCGTAAAATCCAAGGAGATCGGACGGGCCTAGAGCAATTGGTAAAATGGGTAGGCCTTGTCGGGCTTGTTGTCATGTTGGGCTTGATATATGTCTGGCAGCAGGTGCAAACACGAGATTTGAAGCGGGATATTTTACAATTTGAGCAACGTAGAGTCCTTTTGATAAAAGAAAATTCAATCCTGTCTGTAAAAGTCTCCCGCTTATCAGATCAAGTGGCAGTAAAAGCGAAAGCGATGGATATGTTTGCATTGAGTTACCCTGCGGTCGGCCAGGTAGTAGCTATGACGACTGCGCCTCAGAACGATGCTGTGGCTTATGTTCCGTTGGGTGATGGCCCTGAAACAGGTGAGTCGACCACCGCTGCTTCATCGCTGGCTTTCATTTCAATTTCGCATCTGAATTATAGTGATTAATGTTTCCATCTTGAGGTTGTATGCCATGAACTCCAGGATAACAAATCATCGTCTGTCCTTTATTTCTGTAATCGGCTTCGTCTTATGGGGTGGCCTGGGGCTTCGATTGGGCTTCGTTCAAGTTTATGACCGTGATGTATATCTACAACGGGCCTATGATCAACAGCGAAGGATAACGACCCTGATCCCTAATCGGGGAAGAATATTTGATCGAAACCTGGAACCCCTGGCTCTAAATGTTGAATTTGAATCTTTCGGTATCAATCGCCTGGGTTTGTCTATTACAGAAGAACAATTAGGCCGGTTCGTAGTACAGGTGGCGCAGATCACGGATCAGGATCCGGACCTGCTGATAGATCGCTTGCTCGATACTCCAGGCTTTACCTATATCGCCAGGGAGGTGAATGAGGACATAAGCAAAACAATACAATCATTACCCCTCTATGAGCAATTTAAATCTCACATTCAAATAGAAAAAAAGACACGACGCGTCTACCCACATCGCTCTATTGCCGGTCAGATTCTTGGGTTTAGCGTAGATGGTATTGGTCGGGCTGGACTTGAGATGAAATATAACCAGCTTTTAAAGGGCGTTGAGGGGTACGCGGTCATGCAAATAGACGCTACCGGACGCACATACTCCCGCGTTGAATCAGACTACAGGCCGGCATTACATGGTACGGATGTCATGCTTACCATCGATGTGGCCTATCAGGCGATCGCTGAAGAGGTCCTCGAAGACACGGTCCGGCGCCATAAAGCGCTTGGGGGCATGATTATTGTTATGGAGCCGATGACCGGGGAAATATTGGCCATGGCCAGTGCGCCTGATTTTGATCCCAATACCCCCGGCTATTACAACTACGAGACTCAGAAGATGCGTCCACTGGTAGACATCTATGAGCCTGGATCAACCTTTAAATTAGTTACCGCTGCTGCCGTGCTTGAAACGGATATATATGATCTGGATGATATGATTGTAACAAATAATGGTACAATCACAGTGGGAACACAGACGATTACGGATAGCGAAGTGTTTGAAGCGTTAACCGTCCAGGATGTCATTGTACACTCAAGTAATGTAGGCACCATTAAAATGGCCCAGAAATTGGGTAAAATCTCTTTATTTGAATATACCCGCAAGTTCGGTTTTGGCATTAAAACGGGTATCGAATTACCAGGAGAGGCGCGGGGCATATTACATAAGCCGGTAGATTGGTCAGTTACAACGCTTCCGACCATGGCCATCGGTTATGGAGTATCTGTTACCGGATTACAATTAGTCAGTGCCTATTGCGCCGTCGCCAATGATGGACTGCTCATGGCCCCGCAAATCATCAAAAATCTGATCCATGCCGATGGGACCGTTCAGGATAAGTCACCCACCGGGGTCCGAAAAGTTATATCAGAGCGAACAGCGGCTTTGTTGCGTCAGGTATTTACAAGCGTTGTAGATTATGGGACAGGCAGGGCTGCGGCTGTTCCCGGTTATAATGTAGCTGGTAAGACCGGTACCGCATGGAAAGCTCGTGAAGGCGCGCCGGGATATACCAAGGATTACCGTTCTTCATTTGTCGGAATGTTTCCTGCTGAGAATCCGGAAATCGTGGCGCTCATTATGATTGATGAACCCACAGAAGGCGGTTTTTACGGTGGATCGGTCGCTGCTCCCGCTTTCCGTAAAATGGTTGAACGGATGATCCATTTACCTGGCCGTCCTATTAAGATGCCTCCAAATTCTGATGATGGACGCCCACTGTATTTAGCCACCTTACGGGATCAACAAAATCAAAAAATCGATGACGAGGTTCCCTCAATCCTCGAATCCCCACCGAAGATTGAGGGCGGTGTGCTCCCACTACGTAACCTGGAGATAAGCGGTGAGCCTGTTCAGAGAAAGGAAGGCACCGACCTCAGTATACCAACTGTTGTCGGCTTGAGTTTGCGCAAAGCAATTCAAAAACTGGCTAAAGATGGTATCAAAGCTACTGTTGTAGGAAGCGGATATGTTGTCCGCCAGATTCCTCCGGCAGGTCGCCCGGCGCTGATCGGAGACTTTTGTCTGATTGAATGCCAACCTCTTGATACCATGGCTGAGCGTTATGATTACTCGATGGAATAACCTGATGCGCCTCGTCAAGTTACGGAGAGGCCTACAATGCACCTGAATAGATTACTGGACGTATTACCCGTGAAATCTGTCTTCGGTTCGACAGAGCACACCATCCGATCGATCGTCCATGATTCTCGGCGTATAAAGCCAGGTGATGTTTTTGTAGCCATTCGTGAGCCGACAGGGCATGACGGCCACCAATATATAGATGCTGCGATCGATCAGGGCGCTGTTGCCGTTATTACGGAAAAGACCCAGAAGAATCTTCCGATCACAACAATAGAAGTCCCTGATACCCATATCGCTTTTAGCCTGGTTGCAGCAAATTTTTTTGATTTCCCTGCTTCTCAACTCAAAATGATTGGTGTTACCGGCACGAACGGAAAAACCACCGTGACTTTTATGATTGATGCTATTCTCAGGGCCGCGGGAATGCGCTGCGGGATCATCGGTACAACCGGCTCCCGGCATATGGATCGCCCTGTCGCAGGGGCGAAATCACATACGACCCCCTATCCCATGCAATTACATGAGACTTTACGCACTTTCGTAGGAGAAAATGCTGAATATGCAGTGATGGAAGTATCCTCGCATGGATTGGTATCGGATCGGCTCGCTTCTGTGAAATTCGACCTGGCTGTATTTACTAATTTAACAAGGGATCATCTGGATGATCATAAGACCATCAAGGGGTATAGAGAGGCCAAGATGAAGCTGTTTTCTTCTCACCTTGATGATTCAGGGTGTGCCGTCATTAATAAGGATGATCCCTCGCATGGCTACTTTCTGGATGTATCCGCAGCAAAAGTGTTGACCTATGCCCTAAACTCTTCGGCGGATATAAGCAGGGTCGGGGTCGTCGAATGTTTTTCTGACAGGACCGTGTTTAATGTAGAGGCGTATATCGGATCAACGTTTCCTGTTTCTATTCCATTACCAGGCCGGTATAACACATCAAACGCCCTGGCAGCGATGGGAGTCGCCCTTTCGTTGGATGTCCCTGTAGATGCCATATTACAAGGCCTGAAAAACGTGCGGGTACCCGGCCGATTGGAGCGCATAGATTGCGGACAGCCTTTTGCGGTCCTGGTTGATTTCGCGCATACCTCCGATGCTCTGGATTCGGTGCTGTCGGCCTGTCGGGAGTGGACAGTGGGGGCGCTTATTGTGGTATTTGGCTGTGGCGGTGATCGTGATCGGGGTAAACGCCCTATGATGGCGAAGGCTGCCTGTAACCACGCGGATTATGTCATTTTAACCACCGATAACCCACGCACGGAAGCGACCGATATCATATTCAGAGATATAGAATCAGGCCTGGCATCCCATGTGGCGGCCGTCACGATAGAAGATCGGGAAGAAGCCATTGATCATGCGATCAAGTATGCACGGCCGGGCGACACGGTGCTTATTGCCGGCAAAGGTGATGAAGCCTTTCAGATTATAAACGACACGTATCTCGAATTCGATGACAGACTGGTCGCCAGGCAGCGGATAGAAGCCCACTACGGATAAACAGGATATGTCGCGTCTATTATCTCTAAAAAAACTCACAGATATTGTCGAAGGCGTTTTGCACGCCGGACCGGAGGAAGCGAGTCAAACGAGTATCGTTGGTATATCCACCGATTCGAGACATATAAAGCCGGGAGAACTGTTTATTGCTATATCGGGAGAGCATTTTGATGGCCATGATTTTGTGACAAATGCTTTGGAGCAGGATGCAGCTGGAGCACTTGTGTCAGGCAAATGGTATGTGGAGCACGGAAAAAGAATACCGGACCATGGGGCCGTTGTTTCTGTTCCGGATGTATTACATGCGCTTCAAATGCTTGCAGGATGGCACCGAATGCAGTTCGATGTCCGCGTGGTCGCTGTAACAGGCTCGAACGGAAAGACGACAACCAAGGATATGATTACAGCAATCCTTGAGACACAGCATCACCCGCTGAAAACGCCAGGGAATTTAAATAGCCAGATCGGTACGCCGCAAGTCCTGTTATCACTTAATGCCTCACATGACCTGGCTGTTCTAGAATTAGGAATGAATCATGCTGGTGAGATAAGCAGATTGGCTAAAATGGTGCGACCCTCTGTGGCCGTGATTACAAATGTGGGACCAGCTCATCTGGAGAATTTAAAAACACTGGAGGGGGTTGGTCGTGCCAAGGGAGAGCTGCTGGACTTTTTATCGCCCGATGGTTGGGCTGTCTTAAATGCGGATGATCCATATGTGATGGCGCAACGCGGCAGAACAAAGGCCCGTATATTAACCTTCGGTACGGGCATCGGATCCGATATTAAACTCGAAAATTCAACCTCATCTATAACAGGATCGACGTTTGAGCTCAATGACGGATCATCCTATCATCTTCGCATACCCGGGGAGCATCAGGTGAAGAATGCAATGGCTGCGATTGCAGTAGCCCGGCTTCTTGGCATTGCGGACGACACGGTTAAATCCGTATTGACTGCGCTGCAGCCTTCAGCCATGCGTATGTGTTATCTCAATTTAGGTGATATACAAATCTTGAACGATACTTATAATGCAAATCCGACTTCTACCGTGTCGGCGTTGTCAACGCTCTCCATGACTTCCAAACGCAAGGTGGCGATTTTAGGTGATATGCTGGAGTTGGGAGAAATAAGTGGATCCGCACATCGTAAAGTGGGGCAAACAGCAGCTCATTCCTGCGACATCCTCATCACGGTAGGGGAATATTCTAAAAATATGACTGATGGCGCCATTGCTACCGGAATGAACATATCCGATATTTTTCAATGTGAAGATACTTCTACTGCTGCTGAAATGGCGATGTCTTTGATAAAAACAGGCGATGTGATTCTGGTCAAGGGATCCCGTGGTATGAAAATGGAAATCATCGTGGAAGCCATAACCGCCTTTGTAAAAGCTGAAGGATTTTCCGCATGTACCACTTGAGGGGATGATTTTGGACCGTAATCGTATGGACCTGCCATTGCTTATAACCACCCTGTTGCTTGTTGGCATTGGCGCAGTCATGATTTACAGTGCGAGTTTTGTCATCGCTGAAGAAAAGTTCCAAGGGGATAGCAGTTTCTTCCTCAAACGTCATCTGGTCCGCGTCGCTCTTGGTATCGGTTTTCTCATTCTGTTTGCCAACCTGGATTACCGAAAAATGAGAAAATGGTCCCTCCTCATGATGGCCATTGGGATAATATGTCTACTTATCCTATATATTCCTGGATTAGGACTGGAAATTAGAGGGGCTACCAGGACATTAAAACTATGGGTTTTTAATATTCAGCCTGCAGAAGGTATTAAAATAGTCATGGTCCTGTTTTTAGCTCATTGGCTTGATAAGAGCCAGCATGTCATTCAGAAGTTTATACCAGGACTTTTACCTGGATTGATCGTGATCGGGATCACTTGCATTCTGATTGCTTTACAACCGGACTTCGGAACGGCTATCACCCTGGGGTTAACCTCAGCCGCTATGCTGTTTATCGGTCGAGCCCGTTTGACTCATCTGGCGGGTGTTGCCATGTTTTTGGCGCCGTTTGTCGGCGTTAAAATTTATCTTTCGCCCCATAGTTGGAAACGAGTGATGGCCTATTTTGAGCGATTTTTTGGAGATCCCGCGGAGAAATTGGTCAATGTACAGGGAGCGGATTATCAATTACAACAATCACTTATCGGACTGGGTACGGGAGGTTTTTTCGGTACAGGGTTGGGACAGGGCAAGCAGAAGTACTTGTTTTTACCCGATTCTTACACCGATTTTGTTTTTTCCGTTATCGGGGAAGAACTCGGTTTCATAGGCGCCCTGTTCGTAATGGGGTTGTTCCTTGTTTTGGCCTGGCGGGGTATACATATCGCAAAGCACGCCCCGGATGCGTATGGTTATTTTCTGTCATCGGGGTTAACGACCATGATCTCCCTTCATGTGGTCCTGAATATCGGTGTAGTCACCGGATTACTGCCAACGACCGGTTTACCAATGCCCTTCATGAGTTATGGAGGATCCTGGCTATTATTCTGTATGATAAGTATTGGGATATTACTCAATATATCACGGGGAGCTTCCCGTCAGCAGAGACTGCGATATGATTGACCATCACCGACTCCGGTTCGATTACCGCCATTTGCACTTTATCGGGATCGGCGGAATCGGCATGAGTGGTTTGAGTGAATTGATGATTAATTCTGGATATATAGTAAGCGGTTCAGACCTGTCTCCATCTCCTCTCACAAATCGGCTGGCCTCATTGGGGGCGACGATCTATGAAGGACATCAGGCAGGTCATATAACGGGGGCGGACCTTATCATATACACGGCGGCCGTCTCAACCGATAATCCTGAGCTGGCAGCCGCCCGACAACAGGGCATTCTGGCCGTATCACGCGCCGATCTTCTTGGTACAATTGTGCGCCGATATCATGGGATCGCCGTGGCCGGAACGCACGGAAAGACCACCACCTCCGCCATGATCGGAAAAATACTCGTGGATGCCGAACTGGACCCGACAATCGTCCTGGGCGGTATACTCCCGGAGTCCAATTCCAATATACGGATGGGCTCAGGCAAATGGATGGTGGTGGAAGCAGACGAATATGATCGGTCTTTTCACACGCTCTTTCCAATGACAGCGGTTATTACGTCAATAGATGGCGATCACATGGAATATTATCGAACTCAAAGCGCTATTGACGAGGCGTTTCTCATATTTACCCATCTGTTGCCCTTTGATCGCCCTCTCATTGCCTGTTTGGATGATCCTGGTGTGAAACGATTGGTCCCTGCATTTCGAAGGCGGGTAACGACGTACGGAACCGCTGATGAGGCATATATTCAAGCCTCGAACATCTGTTTGTCCGGTTTGAACGTGTCCGCCGATATCCTTATAGGCAAAAAACGGTTGGGGATCTTATCGTTACAACGACCGGGGAAGTATCATATTCTCAATGCACTGGCAGCTATCGCCGTTGCAGACCAGTTGGAAATTCCCGTTGAACAGGCGATACAATCCCTGGCCACTTGTAAGGGCATAAAACGGCGTTTCGAGATCAAGGGATCAGTGCAAGGCGTAACTGTTATTGATGATTATGCCCACCATCCTACGGAAATACAGGCCGTACTTGAGGTTCTTGAAGGATGGAAGGGACGGCGTCTTTTTCTGGTGTTTCAACCACATCTTTATAGCCGGACAAGCGATCTTGCAGAGGATTTCGGGCGTGTACTTAGTCATCCCAAACTCCATCAATGTATCGTGACGGATATTTTCCCCTCCCGTGAAGCTCAAATGCCTGGCGTGACAGGGAAACTTATTGTAGATGCCGCAGAAGCCTATGGAGGGCGTTTGGACTATATCCCGGATATGAATGAGGTTTTAAAGCGGGTAAAACAGGATTTACAACCTGGGGATGTGTTGATGACGATGGGGGCAGGAAATATTGATCGGTTGGGAGACGCCTTCATAGAGGCGTCACAAGCGGATATTTAGAGGAGTAGGTGTTCCATGTATAGTTATGCCGACCTTGAGGGCCTTATAAGACCAGGTAAGATTCGACTCAATGAAAGTCTGGCCCGCCACACGACCTTTCGTATGGGCGGTAGGGCCGATGTGCTTTGTTTGCCTGAAACCCGGTACGATTTACTCGAAGTCATTGGATGGGCGTCGTTGCGTGGGATTCCCTGGTTATTAATAGGGAACGGTAGTAATGTTATTTTTGATGATGAAGGATTCCGCGGTATTGTTATCAAAATACGCGGATCGAGCCCCGTAAACGATACCCTGTGGCACCTTAACAAAGATCATGATCTTATTCATGCGGGCGCCGGTGTAAGTCTTGCCCGCCTGGCCTGGTTTTCCGCCGCCCACGGAATGAGCGGGCTTGAATTTGGTTCAGGAATTCCAGGGGTCGTCGGCGGCTCCATTCGGGGTAACGCCGGTGCGCATAATTGTGAATTAAGTCAATCCATTGAATCTATAGAACTGCTCATACCACCCAATACGATCACAACCATATCGGCGGCTGACGCCCATTTCTCATACAGGCATACGGATATCGACCCTAATGCCATAATTACAGGCGCGGTTTTCAGATTAATTCCGGAAGAACCAGAGCTGATTCGAGATCGGATTAATTCGTTTACCGAATACAGGAAACAAACCCAGCCCTCTGCGGACCAAAGCGCCGGTTGCATTTTTAAAAATCCATCCGGTGATTCTGCCGGTCGGTTGATAGATCTTGCCGGATGTAAAGGATGGCATGTCGGCGGCGTCAAGGTCTCAGAGCAACACGCCAATTTTTTGGTAAATAGCGGTGAGGCAAATACAGCGGATACCCTTCGATTGATTGATAAGGTTCGTGACAGGGTCCTCATTGAAGTGGGCATTGAACTTGAATTGGAAGTCCGTATTCTGAGTCCGGAGGTGGCATGACGCGAAATTGGGGACGATTAGCACTCCGCTTTTTTCTTTTTATCGCGATGGTGTCAGCCGGTACGGGGAGCCTGATATACGGGCATGTAGGGGCAAGAATGTTCCATCATTGGTTAAAAACAGATCCGGTCTTTTCGATCGATACGATCGAAGTGGTCGGCAATGATCTTGTGAATGCAGAGGAAATCATCGTCCTTGCCGGTTTGCAGAAGGGGAACAATATTCTGGCTGCGGATATCGTTGGCACCCGGGAACGTATGAGTCTCGATAGAAGATTTGACCGGGTATTTTTGACCCGCCATTTCCCTGACACCATCCAGATCCATATTCGAGAAAGAAAACCGGTCGCTTTGGTTAAGCTGGATCGTTTATACGGTGTCGATTCCAACGCGGAAATCATTCCGTTACCGGCTGCGGCAGATTTACCAGACTTACCCGTCATCACCGGGGTGATGACGCAGCAAGAGGTTAAAGTAGATCAACGATCGGCCGGACGTCAGCTCTTCGAGTCGATTCGGGACTCTATGTTAACCAACCTTAATCTGGACCGGGCTATCTATGTCGTTGAAATGGTCAAACATTTTTCACCCGGATTTCTTGATAGAATATCTGAAATTCATGTCGCCCAGCCCCATGATCCAGTGGTCTATACAGTAGAGGACGGTCTGTCGATTCGATTCGGAGTAGGCCGTTATCCCCAAAAAATCAATTTGTTAAACCAAACATTACAGCGTTTGAAAAAAGACGGTATTAACACCAGGGTTGTTGATTTGCGCTTTAAAGACCAGGTCATCGTCCGGCCGATCGTGACGGCTGTCTCGGTGAATAAAAAAACTTGAAACGGTTGTCGTGAGGATACAATGTGGCTGGTGAAATAATTACAGGGCTGGATATCGGTACGACGAAAATCGCAATGCTCATAGGTGAACGAACCGATACGGGCTTAAACATATTAGGTTTTGGAATGAGTCCAACCGATGGTTTGCGTCGAGGTGTTGTGGTGAATATGGATAAAACAACGCGATCTATCAAGCAGGCCATCGAGGCCGCCGAGCACACCGCCGGTGTACAAACGGGCGCGGTTTACGTCGGTATCGCAGGTGAACACATTGAGAGTGTTAACAGCCAAGGCGCTATCGCAATTCCCCGTACTGATCACGGAATAACTCAAAAAGATATCGCCCGGGTCATGGAAGCAGCCAGTGCTTTACAAATTCCTATGGACAGGCAGGTGATCCACACGCTCGCCCAGGAATTTAGAATAGATGATCAACGGGGTATACCCGATCCTGATGGGCTGTATGGCGTGCGACTGGAAGTCTTCGTCCACATTGTCACTGGCGCCATTACTTCAAAGCAAAATCTGCACAAATGTATTGAGAGAGCAGGTCTGGAGGTGAAAGACTTCGTACTGGACTCTTTTGCGTCGAGTTTTGCCGTCCTTTCCTCCGATGAGAAAGAACTTGGTGTTATACTTTTAGATCTGGGAGGCGGTACGACGGACCTCGCCGTTTTTCACGAAGGGAGTATACGTCATTCGGCTGTTATTCCGATCGGGGGGAAAAACTTGACCAGTGACATCGCCATTGGATTACGGACGCCATTAGAACGGGCGGAAGAGATAAAACAGAATCATTGCCGAGCGATATTTTCAAAGTCTGATGAGGACGCCCACATAGAAGTACCCGGTGTGGGTGGAAGGCCACAAAGAAAAGTCTCACAGGAGCAGCTTGCGTCGATCGTAGGGCCCCGCATGGAGGAGATTTTCTCTATTGCCCATCGGGAGATGAAGAGAAGCGGCTATGATGATCACATCGGTGCTGGTGTGGTACTTACTGGCGGCGGTGCTCTGATGCCGGGTATAGTGGAACTGGCGGAACAGGTTTTTGGTATGCCGGCGAAGATAGGCATACCTGATGGCCACATCGGACTGGTAGATGAAGAGAAGGCGCCTATGTTTGCGACTGGCATTGGATTAATGTGGTATGCGGTGAATCCGGAACGAAAGGAGTGGACCACTTCAGGTGGTACCGGATTGTTTGATCGATTATATGATCGGATGAAAGGCTGGTTCGAAGATATGTCCTGAATGTATAAAGTTATCATTACCACCGAGGAGCGTATTCATGTCGACATTTAGTTTTGATTCGGAACCAGGATTGTTTGCTCGGATGAAGGTTTTTGGTGTGGGTGGCGCGGGAAAAAATGCATTAAACCACATGATCGAAGCCGGTGTTCCCGGTGTTGAATTCGTGGTGGCCAACACAGATGCACAGGATCTGGCCGAATCCAATGCAAAATACAAAATCCAACTCGGGCATGAGATTACACGCGGCCTGGGTGCCGGAGCAGATCCGGAAATCGGTAAAAAAGCAGCAGAAGATAGCCGGGATGTGATTATCGAACACCTGACGGATATTGATATGGTGTTTATAACCGCCGGTATGGGAGGAGGAACCGGGACCGGGGCGGCACCCGTGATTGGCGAGATCGCCCGGGAACTCGGGGTATTGACCGTGGGCGTTGTCACAAAACCATTCATGTTTGAAGGTCCCAAGAGAACAACCAATGCCGAGGGTGGATTGGCGGCATTGAAGGAACATGTAGACACCGTAGTCGTCATCCCAAATCAAAAGTTAAAAGAGGCCGTTAGCAGGAATACCACCTTCAAAGAGGCCTTAAAAGTCGCCGATGAGGTGCTGTTACAGGCCACACGCGGCATATCCGACCTGATTACATTGCCTGGTCTGATCAATGTAGATTTTGCCGATATAAAGACGACTATGGAAAATAAAGGCGCTGCCCTAATGGGCACCGGCGATGCCACAGGTGAAAATCGTGCCAAAGAGGCGGCAGAGCGAGCCATGAGCCATCCTTTACTGGAAGATCTGGATATTGATGGCGCGAGGGATATCCTGTTGAATATTACCGGTGGTCAGGATCTTACCCTGTTCGACGTGGATGAAGCCATGACCACCGTTCAGGCTGCAGCCGGCCATACAAATATCATTATGGGTACGGTTCTTGATGATTCCCTTGAAGGGGCTCTTCGGGTCACGCTGATCGCCACAGGGCTTGATCAAACCCTGAGCAATCGTGAAGATATGATGACGCGAAATATAGTGAAATTCCCTGACGAACTGCCTAATGAATTGGAAACGCCTACCTTCAAACGGGTGAAGAGATCAGGACCTCAGATAACGGAAGAACACTCTGGAGGAAACCCCACAGTGGAGGTTGAGGAGGGCGGCGAACTCGACGTACCCACCTATATGAGAAGACGTCGGGCTTTCGGATCATAATTTTCAAGGTAGCTTGCTTCGGATCGTCTTCAATCGGAATATGACAAAAAGGCGTTTCTTAAGAATTGGACTTTTTTTCTTCAATAAAGTGGATCAATATCCCCTTGTTTTCTTCCCGCAGTCTAGGGAGTTAATTCATGATAGGGGATCTAACGGGACGACATGAAATTAGGGGATATTAGATATGATAATAGCTTGAAAGCAAATCATTGCACAGATTGAAGATAATCTCCAATCAGGTTCCTAACAGGGAAAGTTGAAAAGAGCTTGAACACCCGGGGATTGCAGACGCCATTCGTCTTTAGATGTAATGGCGTTTTTTTGTGGAAGTCCTCCATAAGGTAAGGTAACATACTGATATAAGGTTATATTTAATAATAGGTATACGACAAACTTCTCAGTCTGATGTTAAATATGTTGACAATGATCTCCGTGATTTTTATTTTGCAGACATAATGTTAATTCTTCTGTAACCCTTCTATTCCTGTGGGATACAATAATTTCCGTCTGTTTTATGATCCAGTTCGATTGCGCCCGTTGTGGAAAACATCGTTTTCTGTGAAGACGTGTAATATGATCTGGCAGTGGATGATTCTGTTTTACTCTGGTCGCATCATCCGAATGTAATTTCTGTTTAGACCCAATCTATCCTCTGGAGATTATCATATTATGGCCGAGGGACTGGCCCCTCAATACGACCCTAAACCGGTGGAACGCAAGTGGTATTCATTCTGGGAGAGGCATCATCTTTTCCATGCTGAACCGAATACGGATAAAACACCTTATACTATAGTTATACCGCCGCCTAATGTGACTGGTATCTTACACCTTGGTCACGTACTAAACAATACCATTCAGGATATCCTCATTCGGTGGAAGCGAATGCAGGGATATGAAGCGCTCTGGATGCCAGGCACCGATCACGCAGGGATTGCCACACAGGTGGTGGTTGAGAAAGCCTTGAAAGACCAGGGTGTAAACCGCAATGACATGGGACGGGATGAGTTTATTAAGGCCGTCTGGAAGTGGCGAGAGGAATACGGCGGTGCTATTATCAACCAACTCAAATCTCTCGGTTGTTCCTGTGATTGGGAACGTGAGCGGTTTACGATGGATGAGGGATTATCAAGGGCTGTTGTTACCGTTTTTATTTCTCTCTATGAAAAGAAAAAGATATACCGGGGCCATCGCATTATTAATTGGTGCCCTCGTTGTAGAACGGCGTTATCCAATGAAGAGGCCATACCTCACGATGAAAACGGTTTCCTCTGGTACACGCAATATCCTCTAAAAGATGGATCCGGTTATATTCCAATCGCTACAACGCGTCCGGAAACGATGCTTGGAGATACCGCCGTCGCCGTACATCCAGATGATGATCGCCATGCCCACCTGATCGGGAAGCAGGTGTTGCTGCCGTTAACTGATCGGGAAATACCCATTATTGCAGATGCCGAACTGGTTGATCCGGCGTTTGGTACCGGTGCGGTCAAGGTGACGCCTGCACATGACCCCAATGATTTTTTAATGGGTCAGAAACATAGTTTGCCCAGTATTACTGTAATCAGTGAAGACGGGACCATGAATGAACAGGCGGGCTTCAGATATAAGGGACTTGATCGGTTTACGTGTCGTAAAATGGTCATACAGGCCCTTGAAGATGTGAAACTGCTCGACCGAACGGAACCACATGCCCACGCAGTGCCCCATTGTCAGCGATGCGATACGATTCTTGAACCACGCCTGTCACAACAGTGGTTTTTGAATACCAAGCCTATGGCGGAGCGGCTTTTAAAGACCTTGGATGAGAATCAGATTCCTCGGTTTACCCCAGACCACTGGGTCAAAACCTACCGGCACTGGTTGGAGAATATCGAAGACTGGTGTATTTCAAGGCAACTCTGGTGGGGGCATCAGATACCGATATGGTATTGCGGTCATTGTGAGACTGTTCACGCCGGGGTTGAAGCGCCGGAACAATGCAAAGCATGCGGACATAAAAGTTTACGCCGGGATGAAGATGTGCTGGACACCTGGTTTTCATCTGCGCTATGGCCCTTTTCTACTATGGGATGGCCTGAGAAAACGCAGGAATTGGCATATTTTTATCCCACATCCACCTTGGTAACCGGACACGATATTCTGTTTTTCTGGGTAGCCCGCATGATGATGATGGGTTATGAGCTTTTGGGAGATCGGCCTTTCGATGATGTTTACCTGACCAGTTTGGTGAGAGATGTTAAAGGGCGTAAGTTGAGTAAATCTCTGGGCAACTCACCTGATCCATTGGAGGTAATGGATGCCTATGGTACAGATGCGCTTCGTTATGCTATCATGTTGATCGCGCCTCATGGACAGGACCTCTATTACTCCAATGACCGCGTTGAGGTTGGGCGTAATTTTGCCAACAAACTCTGGAATGCGGCTCGCTTTGTACTGATGAACCAGGAAGATAAGGTCGAGTCCTCAGGTGAAGTGACAGATTTGTGGGACCAGTGGATATTATCGCGTTTATCCCGAACAATCAGCCGGGTGACAAACGCTCTCGATGAATACGGTTTTCACGAAATGGCGCTTCAGATATATGACTTTTTCAGGCACGATTACTGCGATTGGTATCTGGAAGTGATTAAACGACGCCTCTATAACAACGAAGACCTTAAATCCAGAAATCAAGCCCGACGGGTGGCAATCCTTGTGCTGGAAAATACCTTGCGTCTCCTTCATCCCATAATGCCTTTTATCACGGAAGAAATCTGGCAACATTTTAAACCATATCTGCCTGAAGGAACTGGATCTGAGATAAGCATCATGAATGCCACATGGCCGGAGGCCGCATCTGATCATATAGATGGTCGTGTGGAGCAGGATGTGACCATCCTTCAGGATCTTACAGGCGCAATCCGTGAGGTGCGGGCTGACTTTCATGTCCATCCTTCCCAAGTAATGGATGTGAATTTTCAGATTCATCATCCAGACTTACATAAAATGCTGGCTGACAATTCAGCCGCGGTCAACAGTATCGCCCAGGTAAATCTTACGCAGATGCCGGATGGAAACAACCGGCCGTCACGCAGTGCTTACGGGGTATTACATGGGCTTGAATTTTTCGTTCCGCTGGCCGATTTGATTGATCTTGACGTAGAAACAGAGCGACTGACAAAGGAACGAGATCGGGTATCCGGTGAGTTGGATAAGGTTAACAAACGACTCTCGAATATTCAATTCGTTCAAAAAGCGCCGGCAGATGTGGTAGAGAAAGAGCGAAATAAACTTGGAAACTTTGGTGATATGATAGATCGGATCGATCGTAATCTTGAAATGATAGAAGATGCTTGAATTACAGCACATGGCTGCGGGAGCGATAAGATAGATAAGCGGTATATCGATTTACATTCACATACCACATGCTCTGATGGTCAGTTGACACCGCAAGCGCTCGTTGAACTGGCAGAGCAACTCGGCATATCGGCCCTTGCAATAACAGATCATGATGTCGTTGAGGGTGTCGAGGCAGCCATTAAGCACGCGACGAACATTGAAATTGTTTCCGGTGTTGAATTGAGTGCGAGTGAAGGCCCGTCGGATATTCATATTCTTGGTTATTTTATCGATCCTTCACACGAGGGCTTACAGGCACAATTAGCAAGATTCAGGGCGTATCGATACGAACGGGCAAGACGAATTGTTGAAAAGTTGAATGAATCGGGTATCCCCCTTTCTTTTGAAAAGGTTCTGGCGTGCAGGCATGATGAGCAGGCGAGTATAGGGAGACCACACATAGCCCGGGCACTGATTGACGGTGGATATGTTAAATCGATTCACATCGCGTTTACTAAGTACTTAGGGAATCGGGCGCCAGCCTACGTGCCCAAGAGTAAGATTTCCGTTGAGGAGGCGATTCAAATCATACAGGATGCCGGTGGATTGGCGGTCATGGCCCATCCAGGTTCCACACGCCGGGATGAATTGATCCCTAAGTTTGTCAAGGCAGGTCTGGCAGGTCTGGAGGTGTTTCACTCTGATCATAACGAGACAGAACGACGGTACTACCGGCAGCTCGCTGAGAAAAATAAGATGGTCATGTCAGGTGGTTCTGATTTTCATGGCATACGGCCCAATCGACCCGGGTTGGGTTCTTTGAAAATAGAGTACCGTTATCTTGATCTTTTGAAAATTCGATTAGGCGAAATTCAAAAGACACGATCTGTGTCCGAAAGACTATAATCAGATAAAGCTGTAACAAGCCGGAGTGGAATGACATTTTTGTTGGAGGGTGTGAGGAGAATAAGGCATGGCTTTTTCGTTTTCAAAGTTATTATCGAACGATATCGGTATTGACTTAGGTACGGCCAACACGCTTGTCTATGTTCGTGGACGTGGTATTGTGATAGATGAGCCATCTGTGGTGGCGGTTAATACCAAGTCACAAAAACTTGTGGCCGTTGGTTCCGAAGCGAAAGAAATGCTCGGACGGGAACCGCCTGATATTAAAGCACATCGGCCATTACGCGATGGGGTGATTGCGGATTTTGAATTTACTGAAGAGATGATCCGGTATTTCATACGTAAGGTGTTGAAAAATCCTTTTCTGATCCGCCCCCGGGTGGTTGCCTGTATTCCATCAGGTATAACAGGCGTTGAAATGCGGGCTGTCCGCGATGCGACGGAAAGGGCGGGCGCCAAAAATGTTCTTTTGATTTCCGAACCGATGGCGGCGGCCATAGGATGCTCTTTGCCTGTGGAAGAACCCATCGGTAGTATGATTATAGATATTGGCGGCGGAACATCTGAAATAGCTGTGATATCTCTGGGGGGCATCGTCACATCCAAGTCTGTCCGTATAGGTGGGGATGAAATGGATGAAGCCATTATCCAGCACCTGAGAAAAGCCTATAATCTGCAGATCGGCGTCCGTATGGCAGAAGGGATAAAGTGGGAATTGGGGTCTGCCTTTCGCGTGTTCGACGAAGAGATCGAGATGAAGGTAAAAGGGCTCGACCTTGTAGGCGCTACCCCTCGTGCGGTGACCGTTAATTCAGAAGAGATACGAGAAGCGTTATCGCAACCGGTTAATGATATTATCATGGCCGTCCGTCAGACGCTGGAAGGGACACCGGCAGAACTTGCAGCGGATATCATCGACCGTGGTATTGTTATGAGCGGTGGCGGATCGAGATTACGTGGATTTGATCAACGTATTATGACAGAAACTAATCTACCCGTACGTCCGGATGAAGAGCCAATGACCTGTGTAGTGAGAGGAACAGGAAAAATCATTGAAAACTATGCCCATTATGAGAAAATGCTGCTGGTCTTGAGAGATTAAATTTGCCCCGTATAATTTCCATTTTATCTGCATACAAACAGATAACTGCGCTGATCATCGCTGTCGGGACGTCAATCATATTATTATCAGTATCCCCACAAGATCAGATTCGATTAAGTCGGATAACCGCCGTTACGGTATTGACTCCGGTTCAGGTTCTCTTTTCATATATCCCTTCCTTTTTTGGCCTGAGAAAAGAGAATCGACTGCTGCGAAAAGAATTGGTACAATTGCAGTTAAAGAATGCCAATATGCAGGAGAGTCTTCTTGAAAACGACCGGTTACGGTCTTTGCTTGATTTAAAAAAACAAAGTAGATTCAGCTATATCTCCTCAGAAGTCATCGCACGAGATACGGGAAGAGGATTCAATACTGTTATTATTAATACAGGTCGACAGGATCATGTGAAGCGGTACATGGCTGTTGTTACTACAGCAGGTGTCTTAGGCCGTGTGATAGAAGTGGGTCCCACTTCCTCTGTTGTACAACTGTTAACCGATAGGAATTGCAGGATAAGTGGGGTAGTACAGAGAAGCCGGGAGCAGGGTACGGTCTCATGGCAGCTTAATACCCTACTTGACCTCAGATTACCCCTGAGGGCGGATATTCGGATGGGCGACAGAATAGTAACCTCCGGACTTGGAGGCACTTTTCCACCAGGGCTGACTATCGGGCGTGTAAGCCATATTGTTCTTGAGGATCGCGGCCTTTTTAAACGGGCGTCCATCACGCCTATTGTTGATCTAAATCGCCTCGAAGAGGTATTTGTTATTGCTGGCGACACGCTGAGGTCTCCTGATCGAAACTGGCGTGATCAGCCGCTTTCAAACTCAGACAGACTATAATCCCGCTCCTTTTGAGTGATCAGTAATGATTGTTAAACACATAGGCCTGCTTCTACTGGCGTTTATTATTCAGAGTACAGTTGTCGAGCATATTGCCATCTGGGGTATCAAGCCTGATTTTATATTAATCATTCTGATTTACGTATCGTTGAGGTCAGGATCATTGATCGGGGTTATATTAGGATTCAGTATTGGGCTTTTACAGGATTTTTATGGTCCACCGGCCAATCTGGGACTTAACGCGTTATGTAAATCCCTCCTTGGTTTTGGTGTGGGTATAGGGAAAGAAGGATTATATAAAGATAGCATGCTGGTTCTAATGTTGACCCTGGTTATATCGTACATTACGCATGATATCATTTATCATATCATAGACACCAGATTCACCTTCGACGCTGTAGTATCGTTTATACGCGTTTCTTTGCCGTCTGTTTTCTATACTGTGGTCCTGTCTCTACTACTCATCTACGTTTTTGCTTATCGGCGAGGACAATTACATGCCCAGCGCCTATTCCCGGAATGAAAATCCATCCCATCGAGTCCAGGGATATATTCTGGCCGGTCTTGTTACGGCCATATTTCTGATTCTGATCGGGCGGCTTTATTATTTTCAGGTTATATCAGGTGAGATCTACCAGGCTCATTCGGAGCGGAACAGCATTCGGCCGGTCACGGTTGAGGCGCCGCGTGGATTGATATTGGATCGACACGGCATTGTTCTTGCTGATAATAGAGCATCGTATACCATCGCCGCAATCCCCATTGAAATCTCGGATGCAACCATCGACTACCTCGCCGAATTAACCGGTCGAGATGCCCGCGTGTTACGTAAAAAAATACGAGATAGGGCTCTGAATCGTTTTAAGCCCCTGCCCATACAGCGAGACGCCTCCTTTGAAACGGTATCCAGGGTAGAAGAACATCTTATTGATTTACCTGGTGTGACCGTACAAATTGAACCGACCAGGTTGTATACCAAAGGGGGCATAGGAGGGCACCTTCTGGGTTATGTGTCTGAAGTGAATAAGGCGCAGTTAGTCGATCTTAAGGAAGAAGACTATCAGTCAGGCGATTTGATCGGGAAAAGCGGCGTAGAAAAAGCCTTCGAACGGTTCTTACGGGGGCAAAACGGCCTTGAATACATCGAAGTAAACGCCAGAGGTCAGGAACTGGGTCCTCTTGAGGGTATGTCAGCGGTCTTACCCATCCCAGGCCAAAATTTGTATCTCACCATAGATGCCCTGGTTCAGGAAGTGGCCGACCGGGTAATCCCGGACTCTCTGGCCGGGGCCCTTGTCGCTGTAGATCCCATGAATGGCGAAGTACTGGCCTATGTAAGTAAACCGAATTATGATCCGAACTTGTTCCCCACAGGCATTCCAACAGACATATGGAATGCCATTCGTGATCATCCCCTTCATCCCTTATTAAACCGGGTCGCCAATGGACTATACCCTTCAGCGTCAACCATGAAAATTGTGACAGCCGCCGCCGGCCTGGAGGTAAAGTTTATAGAACCTTTAGAGTTGATGCAACCCTGTGTAGGAGGTTTTAAATTAGGGACGCGGTGGGCAAAATGCTGGCATAGGGGGCATGGGAAGTTGTCTCTGGTGGACGCCATAACCAACTCTTGTGATGTATATTTTTATCAACTTGGTTTGCGTCTGGGATTAGAACGGTGGGGGGAGTATGCCCGTGGATTCGGCCTGGGAAGTCCCACCGGTATCGATATCGGGGATGAACATGGCGGCCTGATCCCGGATATGACTTATTATGACGCAGAAAAAAATCGGGCCTGGACCCCGGGTAAAATGCTTAATCTGGCCATCGGACAGGGTGAAATGCTCGTGACACCGTTACAGATGGCGGTTTTAACGGCTGCTGTCGCTAACGGCGGTACCTTATACAGGCCACATGTGTTGCATGAAGTAACATCTCCTCAGGGAGATCAAGTGGTCCAGGGGGGCGAAAGTATCAAGGGTCAATTACCGATTCGACCCGAAACCTTACAATTACTTCAGGAGGCCATGATCGCCGTGGTCAATCGGGGTACGGGGGCGCGGGTTCGGTTAGGATATACCCAGGTTGCAGGAAAAACCGGTACCGCAGAAAACCCACATGGAGAAGATCATTCCTGGTTTATCGGGTATGCGCCAGCCGGTCAACCCCGGATTGCGGTGGCTGCCATCGTAGAGAATGCCCCACACGGTATGGCGGTACCCATCGTTCGACAAGTTATAGACGCCTATCTGTCTCCTGACCGAACCCCTCCTACCGTAAGTTTACGTAGCATAAGGGATAACCAACCCTGATCTATGGAGTTTTATCCTGGATGAACGACACATTGGATCGGCCTCTCTTTTTGATTACCGTGTTTCTTGCTATGACAGGTGTTGTCATGATATATAGCGCCACTCATAATGCGTCTGGTATTGGAACGTCCCAATACATGATGCAATCAATCTGGTTCGGTACTGGTTTGATCGTGATGTATCTTACCTATTTATCACCTCTTCGTTTTCTTCAGGCCGTGACCGTCCCCCTATTTATCCTCGTGATTATTTTACTCATTGCTGTTTTGGCGACAGGAACCATAAAGGGGTCCAGTCGTTGGATTCGGTTTGGCTCGATTGGTATTCAACCTTCAGAACTCGCAAAGATCGCTGTTATTCTGGTCCTCGCGCAATATTTGGAGCCACTCCGTCGAAATATCAGGCGGCCACTGGTCCTGTTTACGGCTTGTATCCTTGTCGGTTTACCGGTGGTTTTAATTCTTAAGCAACCTGATCTGGGTACCTCTCTGGTATTCGGGGCTATTCTTTGTGGTATGCTGTTATGGGCGGGATTGAGTATTTTTGAACTGGTATTATTTATTTCGCCCGTTATTGGTATACTGATTGCAGTAATAAGCGGGTTTAATTGGATCGTCTGGACCATTTTCATGCTTACCCTTTTCGGAATTATGTATATTAAACGACCACCCATCTCACTTATCGTCGCTTTAATTGTTATTCAAATAGGCGTAGGTTTAACGGCAGAGCCTCTATGGGATTCTCTACATGATTATCAACGGCAGCGCGTAGAAACATTTTTGAAACCGCAAGAGGATGCCCTTGGCGCCGGATACCAGATTATACAATCTCAAATTGCCATCGGATCAGGGGGGATGTTCGGACGAGGTCTGTTGCAGGGGTCACAAACACAGCTGGCTTTTCTACCTGAACAACAAACGGATTTTATTTTTTCTGTTATCGGGGAAGAATTAGGATTCGTCGGGTCTGTCAGCGTACTCATTTTATTTTATGTTCTGATCATACGGGGGATCAATATCGCGGTCAATGTCAAAGGTAGTTTTCAAAGCTTAATTGCAGCTGGTTGTGTTTCCGTGTTCTCCTTCCATGTGATTATGAATGTCGGTATGACCATTGGTTTGCTGCCGGTATCCGGTGTGCCACTTCCTTTTCTCAGTTATGGTGGTTCGTTTCTAATGACCAGCATGATCTTAAGTGGCCTATTGCTTAATGCCTGGCGTCACCGATATGAATATTAGGAACCATACGTTGGATAGAGGGTATTATATTACTACACCCGTAGGATATGGCGGCGAGTACATTGTACCAAGCACTATTTAAAGGAGCTTTATGTATCCGATTTTGTTTGAAATTGGGCCGTTAACCATCCGAGGTTATGGCGTCATGCTGGCCTTATCTTTTTTATTGGGGATTTATCTGGCTTTAAAACGGTCTCAAGAGCGAGGGCTTAATCAAAACCATATGGTTAACTTGTGCTTGATCACGATCGTTGCCAGTATTGCCGGCGCTCGGATTATGTATGTCATCCCCCATTGGGACGAGTTCAGTGGACATCCGCTCGATGTCATCAGTCCTTTTCAAAGTTCGGGGGCCATCGGGTTTCTGGGATTGACGATGTATGGTGGTTTTATAGGCGCGGTTGCATCTTCGTTATTATACCTGCGGTATCACCGGTTACCCATATGGCGTACATGTGATGCGTTCGCCCCTTCAATCGCTCTTGGCATCGGTTTTACAAGAATCGGCTGTTTTTTAAACGGGTGCTGTTTCGGTGTCCCGACCGAATCAGTGGTTGGCCTTGTTTTTCCTGCGTTCAGTGCAGCGGGCTCCTTTTATCCTGATTCTCCGATACATCCGGCACAAATTTATAATGCGGTACTGGGATTCGGGTTATTCGGTTACCTCATGTGGCTCGGTCGGGAAAAACGGTTCGAAGGCTATCTGTTCTCCGTTCTTTTGATTCTTGAACCGATGACCCGTTTCATCGTTGATTTTTTCCGGTATTATGAAGCCAGTATGACGCTGACCTCACTGGACGGCATCCCTCTGTCGGTGAACCAGGGGGTTGGTATTATTATTTGCGGCATCGGTTTTCTATTATTGGGTCGCCTTAGAAGTCAAGCCCAACAGCGGAGGGCGAAAAAATCGGGACAACGCCGGAAACAAGTTCAATCTTCCGTACAAAAAACTTCATGAAACGCACAGATCTTTTTCTGCGACTATGCCTCCTTCCAGCTCTATTAACCCTGTGTCCCTCACCGGCTCATTCTCAACTCTGGGATACGCCTGATCCACTACGATCAATCGTTTCTAAGTCCGGCATCCAGGCTGGGTTCGGCTGGACCAGAATTGCCGTGAATGATTCCGGAGCGGCGATCAACTACGCTACGGTGACCCTGAACCCGGAATTCGCCATTGGTAAATTACACACCGGTCTGGCTATTGATTTATTGGTCAATACAAAAGATGATCCAGGTGGCAGTCAAGTTCGGCAGACCGATTTAAAGCTCGGTCGGATCATTCGTTATCTTCGATACGGCGAGTATAATGATCCCTGGTTTCTTCATATAGGAGCCCTTGAACGAATCACATTCGGTCAAGGATTTATTCTTTCTCGATATTCCAATCAAAATACAGATCAAAGCAGACGCGTCGGTGCCTGGCTGAAATTAGACCGGGGGCGAGGTGGAATAGAAGCGTTTGTATCTAATATGGCTACCCGCGAGATATACGGCGCCAGAGCGTTTCTACGGCCTTTCTACGGACGGGCAGACCGACCCTTCATAGATCGACTTTTAATAGGCACCACGGTGATCATTGATGATTCTCCTGATAGGGGACGAACGCGTGTCCCGGCGCTGAGTGCAGAGATTGTGGGACTGGATATTGAGTTGCCTCTGATAAAAAAAACGCGGTTTTCGTTAATTTCTTATGGAGATTTTGCCAAAATTTTAGACAGAGGTAGTGGAATGACGGTCGGGATCAGACTGGAACTACCGGAAGTTGTCCGTTTATTACAAGTTAACGCTCGTATTGAGCAGCAATACCTTGGATCGGAATTCATCCCGGCTTTCTTCGATGAAAGATATGAAGTGGTCAGTGTCATCGCCTCGGGTTTGACCCGATCAGATCAGTTGATCGGCTTGCCTGGTAGCTCCGGGGTGTTAGGTGCACTTCAAGCGACGGTGTTAAGGCGATTGTTTGTCGCTGTATCCTACCGATCCTATTACAAACGTGACGATAGTGGCGTATTTCATGTGGAAGCCCATCTGCGGCGTATTTTGCCCCGGCTGACCTTGCAGGCGGTTTATGACAAGGTTAATTTAAAGGGCATCTCAGACATCCGTACACTTGATGATCGGTCCGTCGCCCTGGCCGAAATGCTTTATCAAGTTAATTCATTCATCTCTGTCGGATTAAATTACCGATGGACCTTTGCATTCGACTCGACACCCGATGTTCAGACCTACAGACCCATCGAGCGTATTACCCCCACGATACAATTCGCCTATTATTTCTAAGATAGGTGGCTTGGTCCATGTGCTTACAGATCTGATTTATCCACCGGGTTGCGCCCTTTGTAAACAGCGTCTTTCCTCAGCCAGTCATATTATTTGTCCATCTTGCCATGCGTTATTATTTCCCATACATGCCCCTTATTGTAATCGGTGTGGCGCTACGTTGCTGTCTATTCAAGATGATTGTTTGGCCTGTCAAGGACGGACATTTCATTTTAATGGAACCCGGGTTGGTTTTGTTTTTGACGATTCGATTCAGCGTATGATTCATGCGCTGAAATATCGTCATCGTCCGGGTATCGGCTATTATTTGGGTGAACAGTTAGGAAAAATTGTTGTGCGGGAGTCCTGGATTTCGCATCTTGATAAGATTGTGCCCATTCCTTTGCACAAGGGGCGGCAACGGGAACGTGGCTATAACCAAAGTGAGTTTATCGCGCAAGGATTATCCAGCCTGACAGGTATTCCTATCCATACGAACAGTGTTATCCGGACACGCCATACCCGTTCTCAAACCACACTGACACCAGAAAAGCGCCTCGTTAACGTGCGGGATGTTTTTCTCGTACCAAATAATCAGGAATTGAACGGTTGTGTCGTCGGGTTAGTCGATGATGTGTTCACCACCGGCGCAACACTGGACAGTTGCAGTCGGGTTTTACTTGAAAGTGGAGTCAGAGAAGTGTATGTCCTCACGATTGCTAGAGCATAGATTTTAACAAGAATCATAATCAAAAGGAGTTACCATACCACATGCGCATCGGCATACTAACCGGCGGAGGTGATTGTCCCGGACTCAATGCTGCCATTCGCGGGGTAACCAGGCGGTCGGTGGATACCTACCAATCTACAGTGGTCGGTATTCATAACGGATGGGCAGGATTGATCCAGGGAGATACGGAACCTTTAAGTCTGTATTCCGTATCCGGTATATTACATCGCGGTGGCACTATCCTGGGAACGTCACGTACGAATCCCATGAAAGATCCGGCAGATATTGAACGCATCAAAGAAAACGTGAAAAAATTTGAGCTTGATGCCATTGCCGCCATAGGTGGCGAAGATACCCTTGGTGCTGCCGCTCAGTTGAATGACTTGGGCATCCCCATGGTCGGTTTGCCCAAAACCATTGATAACGATATCATGGGAACAGATGCCACCTTCGGGTTTGATACCGCCGTGTCTATTGCTACAGATGCCATTGACCGGCTTCATACCACAGCGGAATCACATCACCGGGTTATGGTGATTGAGGTCATGGGAAGGCATACCGGGTGGATCGCTATAAAGGCGGGGATTGCCGGCGGCGCTGATTGCATTCTGATTCCGGAAGTGCCGAAGTCTCTGGAAGATATTTGTGCCCTGGTCAAGCAACGTATAAAAAAGGGAAAAACATTCAGCCTTGTTGTCGTCGCAGAAGGATTTACACTGACGCATGACAAAGAATTGGTGACGCAGGATGACGAGCGGGATGAGTTCGGCCATGTACGTCTGGGGGGTATTGGAGAAGTTCTCAGGGCGGAGATTGAGCAAGTCACCGATATAGAAACCCGTGTGACCATATTGGGACATGTTCAGCGGGGTGGATCACCGACCCCTTTTGATCGGGTGCTGGCGACTCAATATGGGGTCGCGGCCGCCGATTTGATTCATAAGGGTGACTTCGGCAAGATGGTTGCCCTGCGTGGCACGAAGATCGAGACGACCCCTCTTTCAGATGTTGTAGGTCAAATCCGGACGGTTGATATGGATCTCTACGAAATCGCGCAGGTGTTTTTTGGATAAAGATATAGGGGAGGCGAAGTGACGGATTTGACACGCCGGATGATTATCGTCGGAAACTGGAAGATGTTTACAGATAGAGAGGATGGACCGGTGCTCGCGGCTGAACTGGTTCACCTGGTGGATGATTTAGGCCTGGATATCGATCTGGTTATATGCCCGCCATTTACAGGTTTACATGCTGTTTCCGAAGGCCTGAACGGAAGCTGTATCACTTTGGGCGGGCAGAACATGCACTGGTCAACCGAGGGGGCTTATACAGGTGAAGTGTCTCCCAGAATGTTGTTGACATCGGGCTGCAGCTACGTTATATTAGGGCACTCTGAAAGGCGGACTTATTTCGGTGAAACGAATGAGATGGTCAATCGGAAAGTGAGAAGCGCCCTGACGGCCGGTCTGACGCCGATTATGTGTATCGGAGAAACGCTGGCGGAACGGGAGGCAGGAGAAACAGAGGCCGTTGTGGCCACCCAGGTTGAAGAGGGGGTCCAGGGTCTTGATGCGGATGGGGTGGAAAAGATGGTCCTGGCTTACGAGCCGATATGGGCCATTGGCACCGGACAGGTTGCCACACCGGCACAGGCCAATGCGGTGCACCATCACATTCGACATGTGTTGACGGAGCTTTTCGGGCGCGATACGGCCTCGATTCTGCGTATTCTATACGGCGGGAGTGTCAAACCGGATAACGCAGCGGCGTTGTTCAGCGAATCAGAGATTGACGGCGCATTAGTCGGTGGTGCGAGTCTGGATGCATCGTCCTTTATCGCTATCGCCCGCGCAGTTCTCGGCCGGTCATAACAGTCCGGCAAAAAGGAAACCACATTGTGTTTACATTTATGACCGTGATTCATTTAATTGTCTGTATTGTCCTGATTCTGGCCGTGTTACTGCAATCCGGCAAGGGCGGTGGTCTTTCCAGCGCGATGGGCGGCGGAGGCGGGGGCGGTGCCATGGGCGGACAGATGTTCGGCGGACGGGGCGCCGCGACGTTTTTGAGCAAAATGACGACCGTCCTGGCGGCACTTTATATGTTGCTGGTTATCTCATTGAATTTATTGCCCAATGATACCGGGCCCCAGAGCATAATACAGGAAGAGGCGTTACGCAACCAGCAGGCCTCACCAGCACAGGGTTTACCTGATGCCACAAACCCTCAAGCTGTACCTGCTACCCCGCCTCAAGGTCTGCCGGAAGGTACGGAAGGGGCCGTGAGCACGCCACCTGAATAACTCCTCTCATCACCGGTAGCCATCTGCGGGTGATGGATAATATACGCCGAAGTGGTGAAATTGGTAGACACGCTGTCTTGAGGGGGCAGTGAGAGAAATCTCGTAGCGGTTCGAATCCGCTCTTCGGCATCTTAAAGAACCTCTTAGAGTTACGCTTGTTTTAGGTAGCTCTTTTTTAATGCCATAAATGGTCGAATTTGATGATTTTGTGTAGTAATTGTGCAGTAATTTATAGAAACTATGTACTAATCGTTGAATAATAAACACAATATTATACCCTCTCGGACTCTTTATACGTATAAAATATTACTTTTCAGGATCGAAGCTGAAATCTTCCACAGCAAGTCGAAGATGATCCGGTGCCAGGTGAGCATAACGCATCGTTGTCTTGATGTCTGCATGCCCAAGAAGCTGCTGTACAGTCGGCAGATCTCTGCCTTTCATAACCAGAAGTGATGCGTAGGTGTGTCTGAGACTATGAAAGGTCATATGGTCCAGGCCTGATGCCTTGACAGCCTTGTTGTAGCTTCCTCTGATATCTCGTAACCGGCTTCCATCCTTATTATAGAAAACATAGGTGCTCTCAGGATGTGTCGGGTGTTTCATAAGGACAGCCCGAAGCGCTTTGGGCATGGGAATATCCCTACCCTTCTTTGATTTGGTGTGCCATCCCTCTTTGTTGACCAGCTTTATCACCCCAAGATCCATGTTGACATCGTTCCACTCCAGATGGAATAATTCATCCTTTCTTAACCCCGCATATAGAGCCGTTGCAACGAAGGGGTATAGGTATTTGGTACGAGATCTTTTACAGGCTTCCAGCAGTTTGTGAGCCTCCTCCATGCTGATAAATTTGGGTGGTTTGGGTGGATCGGCAAATTTGCTTATTCCAGTTGCTGGGTTTCTTCGAAGGTAGGTCCATTCAACAGCTTTGCCTATCATCGATTTAAAGGTACCAAGTTCCCTGTTAATCGTGCTTGGAGCAGCATGTGGACGTCTGGACTGTTTGTATTCCTCGATATCAGAAGACTTCAGTGAGCTCATCTGCCGCTGTCCATAGAAGGGGATGAGATGTTTTTCGATGGTATACCGATCCCGTTCCAGGGTCCTGATGGCTTTGTTTCCCTTTGTAAGACGCATGTATACCATACAGTATTCTTCAAAGGTAATCTGCTCAAGCTCCGCTTCCAGATCTCCTTCCTTGAGCTGCTTTCTCATATTTACAAGGGAAGCCTCTGCCTGATTTCGCGTTCTTCCACCCCATTGCCTGATGCGCTTCCCTTTATGACCCAGATAGAACCACCAGTTATTATTACCACGTTTGTATACACCCGTGATTTATCCTTTACTTAACCATATTTTGGGTGATCCAAATGTCGACATCTGATCTTCTGATACGTATCAGCTTTTCGAATCTCAGATGGGGTAACTTGCCTTCATTAACCAGTTTGTATACGAAGTTTTTCTTCAGGTTAAGCAGGTCACACACGTCGGTTACGGACATATATTGGTCTTTCATGATTCATCCTTCCTTTCATAGTTTTTAACATCTGTCATGCAATCATAATTAGGTTCAAAGGATATACGGGAGCATTGCTGCTCCGCATATATCCTCTACGCAGGGTAATCTTCTGTCATAGCGTCGATGGTAAATCCATTGGCGTCGTGGTCAGTAGCTTGAATAGGTTCGGAAACATCTTCATCCTGATCTGATCCTTTGTCATTTGCCTCAATTTTGATGCCGTATTTATCGGCAATCTGGTATAACACATCATCTGGACATTCAATCGTGTTTCCTTTGCTGGTTTTTGTTCCTCTACGGAAACCGAGACCATGTAACTTTCTTGAGATGGTAGCTGGCAGAAGCTGTTTGTTTTGATTTCCTGTACTGTTTACAGTGTCTGTAATATCACTCACAAACATCCTGCCATCCGGTAACCTATTACCAAGATTGGCTTGAACGGCCTTGAGTAACTGGCCTTCAAATGTATCCAGCTTTACCGCTGCGCGTTCGTTTTTAAGATCTTCGACCCAACTCATGAACTCATCTTCCCATGCAGGTTTCACCAACTTTATTATCTGACGAAATGGTCTCAGGATATCTCCCAGCCTGCCTGATGATGGCTTGTCAGCCATCGGTAGCTGGGTGGTCATATGTCTTGCTCGGAACGCCGTCAGCCTTGCCTTAAGTGGAAGAGCCGTCTTTTCTGTTACATCATCAGGGAAATCACGTGTTGAATCCTGCATGGTGTACGTTATGGCTCGCGTATCCAGGATATGATCCAGGTATTCGTTGGTTGCTATTATGGTGGGACCAAAAATATCATAATAATCAATGTCATGGTAGCGACCCGCTTCCGGTCTATTTACCCTTGGTACCCTGGCGCCCCGGTCAAACCTCAGGAGGATCACATCATCACTTCCCTGCTGGTGTGCTTTTTTTGACATATCCATTACCTCGAAGCAGATGGTCGCATCGTAGCTGTCCGCAACTCTAATCAGGCAGCTTTCCCGAAGACTTTCTGTTGTTATCGCACGATAGTCGACATAGACCATGCCACGTGTGATACGGGATTTACCTCGCTCGGCAACAGCATAGAAACACATGATAGGAGAGTAGTTGAATTTTTCAAGTATCCAGGTGTGCATATCCCAGGCAGCGAGTATTCTGTACCACGCATCGGGAAGATCACTAATTCCATGATGATAACTTACAAGGTCATCGAAAAGGCTCTCATCCGTATCGTTTTTGAATGCTTCGATCACCTTGTCTGCATCAACCAGAGAAAAGGGGATGTGCTTTCTTTCAAGAGGAAAACAGGTTGTGCCTTCCTCATCTATAGATGGTTTTACTTCAGGACCGTTTTCTCCTGATTCCAGAAATGCCACAGATCTGTCATCATCCAGTACAAGGTCAATAAGATCAGCATGTTTTGCTGTTAACTTGGTTGCTGGTGCAGGTGATCCATCTTCTGGATTCTTTCCCATATCCCGTAACGATGTTCTGTATCCAGATAACTCAATATGTGTGCATTCTCCAAACTGTCACTACCCTCACGAGCGTCATCTCCTCGCCCATATATAGAAGAAATCTCAAAAATACTATGAGTCCCTGCTAACATATAGGAGGTATAAATTATGTAGTGTGTTGCGGGAAACATGACGTAAATGTTGCCATCCTGGACTTTGATGATCCTTGAATGAAGTGATCATTTTTCGCTCATTTGACTCTCGATATGTGAGGCTTCATTCATGATTGCAGAAGCGGTAACTACCATGGAAGTTGATCCGTTACATGTCAACATACACATGTTGGGATCGAGTGGAGACGTAGGCTCCGCCACCTATTATCTGGTTAGCAGTATCCAACAAAACCGTGAGATTATCGTCAGTGATTATCGGACGCGTGCCTCGGAAGTTGACGTGAAAGTGGACGGCGTATGGATCACAAGCGGTAGCCATTACAGCCCGCTTTGGGGTGAGTCTGGGGTGGTGTTATGAATGAGATTTAATGGGTTACGCCCTTTTTATTTTTCAGACGCTACGTGAATCATTGACTAGCTGAATAGATTAAATTACTTTAAAAGAGTAGAAGAGATCTCCTTTCTTGACACGGGGGATCTCTGGACCTCAGCGCCCCGCAGGCGAAGCCCGAGGTCTTCCCGGCAGGTCCTTTGGCAAGCGATGATTCACATGGGCGCAGGAACGTCTGTTTCCAAGAAGTTGGTTTGCCATCGGTTTTGGCAGTCATGTTCCCAAAGAGGGAGATGTTAAACCGATTTAGCTGGCGATTGCGGAGTTATGGTTTGAGATATCTATTGGGGTTCTGCATGGGCGCGTGCCTTATACTACCGTTCGGCACCCATGGGCAAACAACTGAGCCGACTGAGTTACTGCGGTATAGAGGACAGCATCCACGAGAGGGTATCGTACGAGATTCCCAAAAGTCGATATCTCGTGTCGCGGTAGATGATCGGGAAGGTCCGAATCCGAAGCTTTTGGGTATTATTACCCACAAAAAACAAGTATACGTAAATGATAAGAAGCAGGTACATGTAGCATTGTCGGCACCGCTTTTTCTGCGTCTAGCGCTCTCACCCGACGACAACGACCCCACATATCTGCTGCATGGCAATGGGGATACACATGCGGCAGTGCCTTTTTATCTTGATAAGGCAGGAAAACATCGCATTTCGCACGTGGGGGGACAAGGTGTTCCCGGATTTACCGCGCATGTGTATGCAGATGACATGGCGCCGGTATCGACGCTCCAGTTTACCGGTGCTACCATGTACGCGGCAGGTGGCCCTGTGTATTTCGGGAAAGGCTTGAAGGCGACGATACGGGCCACAGACGACTTTACCGGTCTACAAACTGTTTATTATACCTTGCAAGATTCGGTGTACATCCCTTTTAAGGACCCCATTTCCTTTGATGAACAGAATACCTACCGGTTACGATATTACGCTGTAGACAACGTAGGCAATTCGGAAGCTGTGGCTGAACTGACTTTTACGATAGATATCTCCTCGCCGACGATTGATGTGAAATTCAGCGGCCCGGCTTACTCCCCCGGGGAGACGCCGGTATACGCGGTGGGCGTTTCTTTGGAAATGGAAGCCCGGGATGCGCTTTCAGGGCTTGCGCGGCTGGCCTACGCGCTCAACGACGAGCCGGAAAAATTATTTGAGAGGCCTTTGCGATTTGAGACACGGGGAGACTATACCATCGTTATTCGTGCAGCAGATCATGTCGGCAACCCGGAAAATCAGATATTACGGTTTAAAGTGAATTAATGCATTCGATGAGCAGGAGCGGTATATGGCAAAGTGGGTCAGGATTTTATTAGGCACCATCATGCTAACGCCACTTGTGAGCGTGGCGCAGGAGCCATCTGCTCTGGGGATAACGGCCGGTGACCGTGAGGTAAAGCTGTTCTGGCAGCCAACGGATATCGAGAACGTGTCCCACTATGAGTTGTATCGAAGTGTGTACAACGGATATCTCCGTCTGGATAGTGAGGCGACCACGTTTACGGACACCGGATTAGACTACGGTGTGACATACTATTATGCGCTGGTGGTGGTAGATTCCGATGGTAATAAATGGGAAATAGCGAGAGGTACGCCCGCCACGCCCGTTGATCTCCCTCCGTCTCCTCCCGATGAATTTAAGGCCAGCGGCCGAGATGAAGAGGTGAGGCTGCGCTGGTCCACACTCAAAAGTAAGGATACCGTGGGCTACCTGTTGTTACGTTCCTTGAACGAAATGCCTTTTACAGAAAGCACGCGGCCCATCATCACCCTGGATAAGATGGACTCAATGTATGTAGACCAGCAGCTGGTGAACGGAACGGTTTATACCTACAACCTGATTTCAGTCGATGAAACCGGTAATCGGAGTGAGCCCGCCAGCGATATCGGCGTGCCCCTTCCGGTGCCCGAGGAGCTGACGATCCGGCCCGCTGACAAGACCGTCCATCTGACCTGGTCGTCGAACAAACAGCCGAACCTGTCTCACTACGTCCTGTATCGGACCAATTCGGTTAGAGAATCGCCTGAGATACAGGATTTTCTGGCTCGTGTTGATATTAACGACAGTACCTACACCGATACCGGTTTGACAAACGGATTGACCTATTACTACTATCTCACCCTGGTGGATCAACATGGTTACAGCAACGTCTACGTGGAACCGGTGAGCGCCGAGCCGGAGAATCTGCCGCCGTTGGCGCCCAGTGGGCTACGTGTCACTACTTCCCTGCGGGATGCTACCATCGAATGGATAAGGAATCCCGAGCCGGATGTACTCCGCTATCATCTATATCGGAGTATGGGCAGCACTGGCGACATGGAAAACGGAGTCCCTATCGCCCAGGCGGATGCGAACGATACCACGTATACAGATCCTGGGCTGGACGCCGGCACCGCGTATTTTTATTATCTGACGGCAGAAGATGACAGTGGACAACTCAGCAACAGAAGCAAACAGGTCAGCATATCAATCCGGGGCAAGCCCCATGGAGACAGGAGTTTGATCTATTTCATTTTTCCTGCTGGCTACGCATTACTCCTGTTTTTAGGGATGCCCTTATAGATGCACCTATCGAAATGGCTGATGACCGAATACGGCCTGCGCAAACCTGGTTTCCCCGAGGATTGTTTCCAAAAGGCGTTGAGGCGGTCACCGCTGAAGGAAATGAGGATCCCGACTATTCCCGGATTTTTGCAGACAATGTGAAAGGCGTAGAAGAAATAGACTAAGACACACCCTTCGAATACGCAGGATTAAAACTTGAAATCATAAGGGATGCCCCTTGGTCTCGATATTAAAGATTCACAGGCCGATCCCGGCGCCGTTACTTTGCGCGAGGAATCGCTCAAACCATATGTCACGCCTTTCAGGTAGCGCGGTGCACTCCTTTAAATGCTTTGTAAAATATTATTGAAATATCCTGATGGTCTCCTCTCATGGGATCGTCAGCGGGAGCGGATATGAGCGTACCTGTCCGATGGACCGTAAAGCATGGCTGGAAGGCAGGGACCCGCTGTTCCTGAAGCGGGACCGCAGGGCACCCATGGTGGTCATGGACTTCGAGGCGTGTACCGGCCTTCTACACTCAGCACTACGCAAGCCTTAGGACCACAGCCCATACTGTAACACACTCTGATGCTGTCTATGGGTTCAGGAAGCAAGCGTGACCGGGATCACTGACACATTGACGTGAATACGTTATATTGGAGTATAGTAGCAATCTCCGTTCCCGCGTAAAATTAGAACAGCGCAGCCGATATGGCATCACGTCCGGTAACCACGAGGAGGCTCGTTATGAGATCATGGCGCAGTGTTTTTACGATGGTGGTAATTGCGATAGTCGCCGGGTTAGCGTGGAATGCCGTAGCCACAACACCGACTGATTTTACCTCTTTAACACCGACAGAGTTCAAGCTCACCGCCGATGATGCTGGTGAAGCAGGGCAGTATTGTTGTATTTGAAAGTATCTTGATCTTCCGGTACCTCTGTTGCAGGAGATTCAGTTGCAGTTTTCTTCCCAAATAACCGATGTGCTCAGAATGGACCTTGCCAGGGGCTTGATCTGCCGATGGTTCGTACTGGTTCTGACGATGATGCTTGTGGGGGGCTTGTTCCCCCTCGCCCTTAACGCGCAGGTGGTCACCACGATTGCCGGTGATGGCACAGCAGACTTTGCCGATGGTACGGGCACCGCCGCCAAGTTCAGATATCCCGTCGGTGTGGCGGTACAGGGGGACAGCCTGTTCGTTGCTGATGAGTTTAACCATCGTATCCGCAAGATCATCCTGAGCACGCAGGTGGTCACCACGGTGGCTGGTGGTGGCACAGCAGGCTTTGCCGATGGTACGGGCACCGCCGCCAAGTTCACCTCTCCCTACGGTGTGGCGGTGCAGGGGGACAGCCTGTTCGTTGCCGATAGGGCCAACAATCGTATCCGCAAGGTCATCCTGAGCACGCAGGTGGTCACCACGGTGGCCGGCGATGGCACAAGAGACTTCTTGGACGGGACGGGCACCGCCGCCAAGTTCGATCGTCCCTACGGTGTGGCGGTGCAGGGGGACGTCCTGTTCGTTGCTGATTCCGATAACAATCGTATCCGCAAGATCATCCTGAGCACGCAGGTGGTCACCACGGTGGCAGGTGATGGCACGGCAGACTTCTTGGACGGGACGGGCACCGCCGCCCAGTTCAACAATCCCTCCGGTGTGGCGGTGCAGGGGGACATCCTGTTCGTTACCGATCGCAATAACAATCGTATCCGCAAGATCATCCTGAGCACGAGGCAGGTCACCACGGTGGCCGGTGATGGCACGAAAGACTTCTTGGACGGTACGGGCACTACCGCCCGGTTCCACTACCCCCGCGGTGTGGCTGTGCAGGGGGACATCCTGTTCGTTGGCGATGCCTTTAACAATCGTATCCGCAAGATCATCCTGAGCACGCAGGAGGTCACCACGGTGGCAGGTCCCACGCATAGATGGTACGCCTCTCATGGTTTTGCGGACGGTACGGGCTCCGTCGCCCGGTTCAACAATCCCTCCGGTGTGGCTATGCAGGGGGACAGCCTGTTCGTTGCTGATATCTTTAACCATCGTATCCGTAAGATTGTTCTGAAACCTATCATTGTCACCTCGTCCCTTTTAACTTTCGGTAACGTACCCTTGGCAGACGGTGTGACCACCGTAACAGACACCATAAAAATCAAGAATACGGGCGCAGAACCGCTTACGGTCAGTGCCGTCAACGTGAGCGGCCTGGACGCCGGAAGCTACGCGGTGGTATCTCCCACTTCCTTCACCGTTTCCGGTGGCGACAGCACCAAACTGGGTGTCGCTTTCTCGCCTTCGGCCCTTGGCCGCAGCGATGCGTCCCTGGTTCTCACCCACAATGATGCGGATGCCGGCAGCCAGACGACCATCGCCCTCCATGCCAACGTTTATGAACGAATAGCGGGCTATGTAATAGCTTGGGGTGAAGGCGCCGGCAAAGTGGATTTAAACATGGTTTTACCAGCTGATTTAACGCACGTCATAGCGATTGAGGCGGGTGCTTTGCATGGCCTGGCGCTTAAATTGGACGGCACGGTGGTTGGTTGGGGCGGGTTGGGGCCCATAATCGCAGGCCAGGCTGATGTTCCCGTTGGTTTATCGGATGTTGTAGCCATCGCCGGTGGGTTTTTTCACAGCCTGGCATTGAAGGCGGACGGTACGGTGGTGGCCTGGGGAAGTAACGGTTCCGGTGAGACGGACGTGCCCGTTGAGCTAAATAGGCCTGTAGCCATCGCCGGTGGTTTATTTTATAGTTTGGCACTTAGGTCGGACGGCACCGTGGTAGCCTGGGGATATAATAGTAACGGTCAGACTGATGTGCCCGTGGATTTAACAGATGTCATCGCCATAAGTGGTAGTATTGGACACAGCCTGGCGCTCAGGGTGGACGGTACGGTGGTCGCTTGGGGTGAAAATAGTGCCGGTGAGACGGACGTGCCTGCTGGTTTAACTGATGTCACAGCTGTTGCGGCTGGTGTTGAATACAGCCTGGCGCTTAAATCGGACGGCACCGTGGTGGCCTGGGGAGATAATACTAGCGAAACGACGAATGTGCCCGTGGATTTAACAGATGTCACAGCCATAACGGCCGCGTGGGGTCACAGTAATGCACTTAGATCAGACGGCACCGTGGTGGCCTGGGGAGATGAATATCTCCCACCGAATGCCAATGCTGGTAATATGGACGTACCTGCCGATTTGAAGCATGTTTTAGCTATTTCGTCTGTTGACGGTTACAATCTGGCCTTGAGAGAGCCGACACCTTCCATAGCAACCTCGTCTATTCTTACCTTCGGTGACGTACCTCTACCGGACGGTGTGACCACCGTAACAGACACCATAAAAATCAGGAATACGGGCACAGCGCCGCTTACGGTCAGTGCCGTCAACGTGAGCGGCCTGGACGCCGGAAGCTACGCGGTGGTATCGCCCACTTCCTTCACCGTTTCCGGTGGCGACAGCGCCTACTTGGCAGTCGCTTTCTCGCCTTCGGCCCCTGGCCGCAGCGATGCGTCCCTGGTTCTCACCCACAATGATGTGGATGCCGGCAGCCAGACGACCATCGCCCTCCATGCCAACGTTTATGAACGGATACCGGGCGATGTTATAGCCTGGGGACCTCCCCCCTTTACGGATGTCCCTGCCAATTTAACAGATGTCATAGCGATTGATTCGGGTCTTTATCATAATCTGGCGCTTAAACTGGACGGCACGGTGGTTGGTTGGGGTGGGGGGGCGTCCGACGAAATCCCCGTTGGTTTAACGGATGTTGTGACCATTGCCGCTGGGTTTTTTAGCAGCCTGGCTCTTAAATCAGACGGTACGGTGGTGGCATGGGGGAATAATGATTATGGCCAGACTACCGTTCCTGTTGATCTAATTAATCCTGTAGCCATCGCCGGTGGTATGCTACATAGTTTGGCCCTTAGGTCGGACGGCACGGTCGTTGCCTGGGGACATTCCTACTTTACGGATGTCCCTGCCAATTTAACAGATGTCATCGCCATTAGCAGCTTTTACGCCCACAGCCTGGCCCTTAAATCGGACGGCACGGTGGTGGCCTGGGGAGATAGCTCCAGTGGTCAAACTGTTGTGCCTGTCGATTTAACCGATGTCATAGCTGTTTCCGCTGGTTATGAACACAGCCTGGCTCTTAAATCAGACGGCACGGTGGTGGCCTGGGGGAAAAATAGTTCTGGTCAGACGGTCGTGCCTGTTGATTTAACGAACGTTATATCTGTAGGCGGTGGAGAAGGTCATAGCTTGGCCCTTAAATCGGACGGCACGGTGGTGGCCTGGGGAGACAATAGTTACGGTCAGAAGAACGTGCCGGCTGATTTGACGGATGCTGTGGCTATCGCGGCTGGGCATGTTCACAATCTGGCTTTGAGGGCTGCATGGGCTGCTGTTGGAGACACTGTGGTATCCTACGGTAACGTAAATGTGGGCAACAGTGTCAGGCGATCTCTAAAGATCACCAACAAAGGGTCTTTCCCCCTGGTTGTCAGTGCCGTGTCCGTTGTCGGTCCTGAATCAGCGTCGTTTTCCGCGACACCGGCAGCGTTCTCCGTTGCCGGCCGCGACAGTTTCGATTTGTCGGTGACATTCGCACCGTCCTCCACGGGTTTGAAATCTGCCGCGCTCTCCATTGCGCACAATGCAACGGGCAGTCCGTCGCTGGTGGCCCTGACGGGAACCGGTGGACAGTCGTCTATAGAATTGTCAACCGCGGCGCTATCCCTGGGATCGGTGCCCCTGGGATCGTCGTCAACGGAGTATATTACGGTGAGGAACACCGGTGCGGAGCAACTGTCCGTTTCGTCTATAGGTGTGTCGGATGGCGATTTCGCATTGTTTAAAGTAACGCCTGCCGTCCTGCCCAACGTGTCCGCCGGCGACAGCGCTTACTTGCGAGTTGATTTCACCCCCGTCACGACGGGTGATTTCAGTACTACCCTTACGTTGACCCACAATGCGTCCGGCAGCCCTTTGGCTATTATACTGAGTGGTAAAGGAACGAAGCCGGCAATAGATATTTCTTCTGGTCTCGTGTCCCTTGGACCGGTCCCGATAGGTTCGTCAGTGTTTGACTCGCTGAAGGTAAAAAATCGTGGCTCGGCGCAGCTGGTCGTATCAGGAATAGCGGTGTCGGGTGGCGAAGCGGCCCTGTTTGCCGTCACGCCTTCGACGCTGACTGTGGCTGCCGGCGACAGCGCCTACGTGCGTATTGTATTCACGCCGGCCACAACGGGTGATTTCAGTGCCACGCTCACACTGACGCACAATGCGCCAGGCAGTCCGTCGCAGGTGGCGCT